>OFHA01000001.1_pt1 | contig 395053 bp, 383 predicted proteins | sample 1521891 | NCBI WGS metagenome assembly OFHA01 (sample SAMEA3504089, study PRJEB24116) | mouse gut metagenome | biome: mouse gut; feature: mouse-associated habitat; material: faeces | place: Denmark | collected 2011
ATGCAGCCTCGGAGGCGGAAGTCGCAAGACGCTATAACCGCTATCTAGTAAAAATGGATGAGAGCTGCAAACCCTAGAATTTATTCTAGGGTAGTTGATGCTAGGATAATTGCAAAAGTACATGTATGTAAAATAACAATTTTAAAGGGCATACTTCAATTATTTAGGAAGTAGCCCTTTTTGCTGGCCTTTTATAGGGGGAAAACTGGTATAATTTTAAGTGATGAAAGGGCAAAGAGATTATGGTAAGTACTAAATTTATAAATCAATTAAATCAAAAATATGGAATTAAGTTTCATAATGAAAAATTATTAGAAGAAGCTTTTACGCATTCTTCTTATGCAAATGAGCATCCCAACGATGGTATTCGCGATTATGAAAAGTTGGAATTTCTTGGGGATGCTGTCTTAGAACTTGCAGTATCTGATTATTTATACCGCCATTTTCCTAAATTAAATGAAGGAGAATTGACCCGTTTAAGATCGAATGTTGTAAGAACTGAAGGCTTTTCGGAATTTGCAATTGAATGTGGTTTTCAAAATGAGATTAACCTAGGTCGCGGAGAAGAAAAAGCCGGTGCTCGAAATCGTAAAACTTTACTAGAAGACGTTTTTGAAGCATTTAATGGAGCTCTTTTTTTAGATCAAGGAATGGACGGAGTTCAAAAATTTTTAAAGAAAACCGTTTATCCTTTGATCGATAAAGGGGAGTTTACTGATTCACGAGATTATAAGACGGATTTGCAGGAATTTTTACAACAAAATGGTCCTGTAAAGATTGAGTATCAAGTAATTAGTGAGTCTCAAATGCCATCTCATTTTGTCGTTGAATTAAAAATTAACGATAAAGTTCAATCAACTGGTGAAGGTCACAATAAAAAAGCGGCAGAACAACAAGCAGCAAAAGCGGCACTACAAAAACTTGAATAGGGGGACGACGTGTGCCATTAACAGAATTAATTATTGATGGTTTTAAATCATTCGCTGATAAAACAACTATTCATTTTGATCAAGGAATAACTGGAATTGTTGGACCAAATGGTAGTGGGAAGAGTAATATTACTGAGGCTATCAGATGGGCAATGGGAGAATCAAGAGCTAAGAGTTTACGTGGAAGTAGCATGAAAGATGTTATTTTTGCAGGGAGTGAGTTACGTAAGCCGCTTAATCGGGCAGAAGTAACTTTAGTTTTTGATAATCATAATCATGAGTTGAAATTTGATAATGAAAAAGTTGCAGTTACTAGAAGAATTTTACATTCTGGTGATAGTGACTATTTGATTAATAATCAATCTGTTCGATTAAAAGATATTAGAACACTATTTTTAGATTCAGGAATTTCGCAAAATAGTTTAGCTATTATCTCGCAGGGGAGAGTAGATCAAATTTTGAATTCGCGTCCTGAAGAACGTCGGATCATTTTTGAAGAAGCTGCGGGAGTTTTGCATTTTAAAGAGCAAAAAGAGATTGCTCAAAATGAATTAGTTAAGACTAATGATAACTTGATTCGAATCAATGACATTGTTAAAGAACTTGAAAAGCGAATTGAACCTCTTCATGAGCAAAGTTCTCTAGCCAAAGAATATAAATTTCAGAAAAAACAACTTGATCAAAAATTGAAGACCTTGTTGGCTTTTGAAATTGAAACTTTAAATAAAAAGAGAAAACAGATTCAATCAAAAGCTGATAAAAATCAAGTTTTACTTGAACGTTTAGATAGTGAATTTGCGGATTCTCAAGAAGCTGTTGCTTCTAAAAAAGAAGAATATCAGCTTCTTAATGAAAAGCGGGAACAGACGCAAAACGAGTTGCTGAAAATTACTAATCAAGTTTCAAAATCAAATGCTGATTTACAGATTTCTGAGCAATCTAAGCAATATGATGAAGCTACTAAAAATGAATACCAAACTCAACTTGAAGATTTAGAAGTTCAGATTAAGACACTTACAGCTGAATTAGCAAGGTTTGATGAGGAAAAAGATAATTTAACTGCTTCCCAATCAAAATTAAAAGAAAAAAGAAATGATTTAGTTGCTCAGCTACATGAGGATCCTAATGAGCTTGATCAAAAGTTAGAAGAAATGCGCAATAGCTATATTCAGCTTTTACAAGATCAAACAACTAATAATAACCAATTAGTGTATTTAAAAGCTGAACTCAAAAAAGCTACTAATGATCAGTCTTCTCAAGATAGCGCAGTCACTAAACAATATGAAGAAGCTAATAAACAATTAGCTAAATTAAAAGAGACTGGTCAAAAATTAAACACTCAAAAGAATGAAGCTGAAAGTCAATTAACTTCACTAAAGAAGAGACATGCAGATCTAGAAGAACAAATTACTACCTTGCGTCAATTGGTTAATAATGAACGTAATGATCTTCAGAAAATTAATGCACGTTATGAGGCACTTTCTAGCATTCAAAAGCGTCATGAGGGCTACTATCTTGGAGTTAGAAGTGTTTTAAATCACGTGGATAACTACCCTGGTGTAATTGGTGTAATTGGCGAATTATTAACTTTTTCTTCAAATCTTGAGGCGGCGATTACTACAGCTTTAGGAAGTGGGGTTCAGAACCTACTTACCGATACGCGAATTAGTGCGCGAAATGCTATTAACCAGCTCAAGCATGCTCATGCAGGTCGTGCAACGTTTTTACCTCTAGATGGTTTACGCCAGCATTCAATTCCTTCATCAACAGTTACAATTTTAAAATCATTTGATGGTTTTAAAGGAATAGCTAGTGAGTTAGTAGAAAGTAAAACAGATGTAGATATTACCGCTGCAATTAACTATTTGCTGGGTAGTGTGATTGTGGTAGATAATATTGATACGGCGTTGGCAATTTCTAAGCGAGTTAATCGTTACCGCATTGTCACCTTAGAAGGGGATGTGATTTCTCCAGGAGGATCAATGACGGGAGGGATGCGCAACCAACAAAACAATTCTCCGCTTCAAACAATAACTGAAATTAATAAACTTGAAGAACAAATTGCGAAGATTAAAAAGCAATTTACAAGTGATAATCATGGTTTGCAAGACTTGCTGGAAGATGAGCTTGCTTTACAAAAAGAAATTGATAAACATAATGAACAGATTCAAAATTTAAGTCAAAAATTAAATGAAGCGGCTATTTCTTATCAAAATGAGGAAAAAGAAGTTAAACGTCTTGCAGATGCAAATGCTTTATTTGATATAAAAAGTAAAGAACGTGTACAATCAATTAAAAAGCTAGAGCAAGATATTGAATTAGCTGAAAATAAGCGTGAAAGTCTTACACTGGATGGTAAGAAACAAGAAAATGCGATTGCAGAATTAAGAACAAGAATTAAAAATTTCTCTGTTTTGAATAAAGAAGTTCAAGCTAAGATTTCTGAGCTTGATCCTGAAATTGCGGTATTTTCTAATAAGCTAGAAAACTTGCTTGCTCAACAAGAAGATAAGTCTTTGCAATTGCAAAATAGTAAAGATCAGCTGCAGAATTTAACTAAGAAATTAGCAGCTTTAGGACAAGATCGAGAACTTTCTTTGAAAAAACGAAAAGACTTACGAGGTCAGTTAGAAAGCTTGTCCGAACAAAAGGAAGATTTACAAAAAACTTTACAAAACATTTCATCAAAACTTGGGCAGGTTAATGCTCAAATTAATCAATTAGATCAAATTGCAAGTCGAAATTATGATTTACGTAAAGATGCGGCTGTAGAACAAGAAGAATTTTCAGTTAAACTCGCTAAGCTAAATACAGAAATTGATCAACGTTTAGAAACTTTAAGTACCGATTATTCAATGACTTATGAAGCTGCGATTAATCAAGCTGATGTGGAAAACACGGAAAAAATTCGCAACGAACTAAAAAAGAGCGTTAAATTACATAGGATGTCGATTGCGGATATTGGACCTGTTAACTTAGATTCAATTGAAGAATATGATGAGGTCAAAGAGCGTTATGATTTCTTAAGTGGTCAGCAAGATGACCTATTAAAGGCGCGAGAAGACTTAAAGAACTCAATGACCGAACTTGATGATGAAGTAAAGACGCGCTTTAGTGAAACCTTTACTAAGGTAGCAGATGGATTTACTAAGATTTTCCCTGTAGTATTTGGTGGGGGAAATGCCAAATTAGTTTTAACAGATCCAGATGACATGTTAAAAACTGGGGTCGAAATTATTGCGCAACCACCTGGTAAAAAGCTTCAACACTTAAGTCTTTTGTCGGGGGGAGAACGGGCTTTAACAGCTATTACATTATTGTTTGCCATGCTTCAGATTAATCCAGTTCCATTTTGTGTATTGGATGAAGTAGAAGCAGCTTTAGATGACGCAAATGTAACGCGTTTTGCTCAATTTTTACAAAAGTATGATATGCATACTCAGTTCATTGTAATTACTCACCGTCGTGGCACTATGCAGCAAGCGGACCAATTGTATGGAGTGGTAATGCAAGAATCAGGAGTATCACAAGTATTGTCAGTATCGTTAAAAGAAATTAAAGATGAGGTGAATTAATTGGGTTTATTTGATCGAATTAAGAAGTCACTTTTTGGTGATAAAGAAAAAGAAGAAGTCAAGTCTGAGGAAACTACTGAAGAACAAGAAACTGCTTCAGAAAATCAAGAAGATTCGGAAAAAGTAGAGGATCAAACTTCTGAAGAGACTCAAGAAGCTACTGAGAGTGAGTCTGACGAAGAAACAGAAGAATCAGCACCGGCTGCTAAGAAAAAAGAGGAAGAAGAGTCTCAATTAAATGATGAGGTTCCCGTTGAAACTTCAATTCAAGAAGATGAAGAATCTCAAACTCCTGTTGATAAAGAGGTAGAAGAAAGTACCGAAAATTCAGATAAGCCTGAAGATGAAAGTATTGAAGCTGATGATTCTGAGGAAGAAAATGATGATGCTCAACTTTATGAAAAGGGTCTAGAAAAAACTAATAAAGGATTTGGTGCACGTTTAAATGCTTTCTTTGCTCAATTTAGAACTGTTGATGAGGACTTTTTCGATGATTTGGAAGAACTACTCATCGAATCTGATGTTGGTTATGAAACTGCTGAAGAATTAACAGAGCAATTACGCGATGAAGCTAAGTTACAAAAGGCCAAGTCTCATGAAGATTTAAAGCGAGTAATTGTTGAAAAATTGGTTGATCTTTATGACCAAAATGGTAATTCTGAAGATGAAAAACTAATCTACAATCCTGATAATAAGCCAAATGTTTATCTTTTTGTAGGAGTAAATGGTGCTGGAAAAACTACTACTATTGGAAAATTAGCTAAAAGATTTAAGGATGAAGGAAAATCAGTCATCTTGGCCGCTGCCGATACTTTTAGAGCGGGTGCGGTTGAACAATTGGTTGAATGGGGTAAGCGTGTAGACGTACCTGTAGTAGTTGGTAAAGAAAAGGCAGATCCGGCTTCTGTGGTTTATGACGCTACTGAAAAAGCGATTAAAGAAAAGGCCGATTACTTATTAGTTGATACGGCTGGACGTCTTCAAAACAAGAAGAACTTAATGAGCGAGCTGGAAAAGATTCAACGGACTATTAAGAAATTGTTGCCAGATCAACCTACAGAAACCTTATTGGTTCTAGACGGTTCAACTGGACAAAATGCTTTGCTTCAAGCTAAGGATTTTGATAAAACTACTAAGTTGACAGGATTGGTTCTAACTAAATTAGATGGCTCATCTAAAGGTGGAGTTGTTTTAGCAATTAGAAATGAAATGAACTTACCAGTTAAATTAGTGGGATTAGGGGAAAAACCAGAAGATTTAGCTGATTTTGATGCAGCTAATTACGCGATTGGACTTTTCCATGGATTAGTTTAAAATTATAGATAACTAATAATTTTAAGGAGAAAATTTATGAAAGAATATAGTGCATGTACGACAATTTTAGTCGGTAAAAAAGCTTCTATCGATGGTACAACTATGATTGCACGTAATGATGATACTTTTAAGCCAATCACTCCCCAAAAGTTCATCATTGAACCTGCTCGTCATGGAGAAAAGAAGCATATTAAATCTTGGCTTAATAAGTTTGAAATGGATTTGCCTGAGGATGCCCAACGTGTGCCAGCAGTTCCTAATGTAGATTACAAGCACCAAGGTTACTACGACGAAAGTGGTATTAACCAAGAAAATGTTGCTATGTCATGTACTGAATCAACTTATGGTAATGAAAGAACGCTTGCTTTCGATCCATTAGTTAAAGATGGTCTTGATGAAGACTGTATGCAAACTGTAACCTTGCCATATATTCATTCTGCTAGAAATGGTGTGGAATATTTAGGTAAGCTTATTGCTAAATATGGTAGTCCAGCTGGTAATTCTGTTCTTTTCAGTGATAAGGATGAAATCTGGTACATGGAAATCGTTACTGGTCACCACTGGGTTGCACAACGTATTCCAGATGATTGCTATGCTGCTACGGGTAACCGTGTTGCCATTGAACAAGTTGATTTTAATGATCCTGATCATTTTATGTGGAGTGAAGGGATTCGTGAATTTGTTGATGAACACGATTTGAACCCAGATCATGAAGGTTGGAACTTCCGTCACATTTTTGGAACTTATACTGAACAAGATCGTCACTACAATACTAACCGTCAATGGTATATTCAAAAACTTTTCAACCCAGAAATTGAACAAGATCCTGAAGATGGAGATCTTCCATTTATCCGGAAGGCAGCTAAGAAGATTACCAAAGAAGATATTCAATTTGCTTTAGGTTCTCACTATCAAGATACCCCATATGATCCGTTTGGTAAGGGTACTGAAGAAGAAAAGCACCGTTTCCGTCCTATTGGTTTGAATAGAACTCAAAATGCTCATATTTTACAAATTAGAAGTGATGTTCCTGCAGATCGTGCTGCTATTATGTGGTTATGTATTGGCGGCCCTACATTCACTCCATTTGTACCATTCTTTGCTAATATGAATGACACTGACCCTTCATATAACAATACTTCTATGGATTACAACATGAATGATGCTTGGTGGTACTACAAGTCATTTGCTGCTCTTGTTGAAAGTCATTACCCACAATTTGTTCAATTAGATACTACTTATTTAACTGAATTAAACCGTTACTACCGTGCACGTGTTGAAGAAATTATTAAGGGTGCTGAAGGTAAGACGGGTGACGAATTGACTGAATATTTGACTACTGAAAACCAAAAGACAGTTGCTCATACTAAGAAAGAAACTGAAAAGCTTTGGGGTCAAATGTTTATTGATTCTATTAACATGTCTAAATTAACTTTTAATATGGATGAAAATCTATAATAAAAAAGAATTCGATCAAATTAAACGATCGAATTCTTTTTTTGCAGTAAAATGATATTAAGAGATAAAAAACAGGAGGTTTGAAAATGAAAATTGATGCATTCGCACATATTTTAACGCCGAACTATTATCAAAAGATGTTAGATATTGATCCTGATATTCCTGATAAATATCCATTTTTAAAGATTAAAGCTTTAACGGATATTGATTACCGCTTAGCTAATTGGCCAGACCCACATTTAAAACAAGTTATTTCTTTTGCAAATCTTAATGTAGAGGATTTCGTAATCCCGGATCAGTCAGCCGATATTTGTCGTCAGGCTAATGAAGAAATGGAAGAAATAGTTAAGAAGCACTCGGATAAGTTTGAAGCCGGGGTAGGGATGCTTCCGATGAATAATATTCCAGCTGCACGAGCAATTCTTCAAGAAATTTCAGATTCTAAATACTTAGTTGGTGCTCAAATTTTTACTCGCCATTTAGGTAAAAGTATTGCAGCACTTGAATATCGTCCTGTCTTAGCAGCTGCAGCTAAATTGAATGTTCCATTGTGGCTTCATCCAGTATTTGATAAGCGTAAACCGGATAACAATTTGATTTTCTCTTGGGAATATGAATTGTCCCAAGCTATGCTTCAATTAGTTCAATCCGATATTTTTGAGGAATATCCTAATTTAAAAATTTTGGTTCACCATGCAGGTGCAATGGTCCCATTCTTTAGTGGTCGGATTAACCAAATTTTGGATGAACAGCATGCTGATGATTTTAAGAACTTTTATGTAGATACTGCTATTTTAGGTAATCCGCCTACTCTTCAGCTTACTTTGGACTACTTTGGTATCAATCATGTTCTTTATGCCACCGATGCTCCATTTGGGGTTGCTCCTTTTGGCGCTGATGAAATTGTTACCGCAGCTGTTGAGGATCTGGATATTTCAGATTTGTATGATAATAAGATTTTTAAAACCAATTATGAACACTTTGTTGAATAAAGGAGTTTTAGTCAGATGAATTTGAAAAATCCACCAATTATGAATTTTCATCGTTTAGCTGTTAGTCCACAAAATCAAGCTGCTTTTGTAAAAGCTGGCAACACTAACATGTTCAAATCTATTGAAGCCGATGGAACTTTATTTATGTTTTCTGCTAAAAGTAAACAGTCTAATGATAATTATGTCTTTGAATGTTATAAAGATGAGAAAGCTTACGAAGATCATCTAGCTTCCTCTCAATTTAAAGATTTTAAAAAGGCAACACAGGATCTAGTAATTGAAAATGATTCTTTTCCATTAACTCCGATATTTGCAGGAACTAATTATCAAAATTTACGTATAAAGAGTGATAATAATTATCTAGTTAATATAGCTAAGATTACTTTAGTGGATTTTGATCGCGAAGCTTTTGCTAAGATTGTAAAGCATGAGATGACGGTTTCTATGCAAGAAGAGCCTGGTGTAATTGCGATGTTTGCAGGCTACTTGTTTGATGTAGAAAATGAATGGCGTTTCTTTGAAGTATATAAAGATGAATCTGCATACCAAAAGCATGTACAAACTGATAATTTTAAAGACTATGTTCAAAAAACACAAGAAATGTTTTATCAAAAAGAAATATTGCAACTTCATGGAGATATCATTGTAGATAAAGCAAATATTAATTACGAAAAATAAAAAGATTAGCTAGCTTCTGCTAGCTAATCTTTATTTGTTTAAACTCGAATGTCTTATACCGTATACCAAATAAATTATTACACCTAGAATAAACCATGCAATTGCATAAATTTTAGCTTGAACGTCTAATCCAAGGAACACAACCAAGGAAGCTAAGAATGCTAAGGCAGGTAAGATAGGGTAAAGTGGCATTTTAAAGGCTGGATCAGTAATGTCTTTTCCTTCACGTCTTCTTAAAGGATAAATTCCCAAAGAAACAAACATGAAGGCAATCAAAGTACCAGCTGAAATCAATTGTGACAAGGCTGCAAATGGGAAAATTGTTCCAATTAAGATCGCAGCCACGGTAATTGCAAGAACGGCATTATTTGGGCGGTGATTTTTATCAAGTTTACCAAGCCATTTTGGAAGCATGCCATCACGACCAAAAGAGTAAACCAAACGTGAACCCGCCATACTCATTCCGATTAAAGCAGTAAACATCCCAAATACAGCGATAGTTTGAACTACAACAGCTACAATACCATGGTTAGCATAACGTAATGCTAAACCAACTGGTTCAGCACTACCAGCGTACTTACCATATGGCATAACACCTACTAATACTAAACTTACGCAGACAAATAAAATTACTGCAATTAATAAAGAACCAATAATTCCACGTGGCATTGTCTTTTCAGGATCAATTGCTTCTGCTGAGTTAGCAGCCACGGAATCAAATCCGATGTAAGATAAGAAAATCATCGCTACCCCAGCATAAATACCTTGCCATCCTCCAAATGCACCATTAGCAGTTGGACGATACTTTGGAATAAAAGGAATATAATTGCTGTATTTAATAGCAGTTGCTCCCACGACAACAAATAATAAAATAGCAATAACTTTTAAAACAACTAAGCCGTTTTCAACTCTAGAAACGCGGTTCACACCATTAGAAATTAAAATAGCTACCAATGCAATTGAAACTAATGAAATAATATCGACAATTCCGCCATCAGTTCCAAAAGCATTGGAAAGAGCAGCTGGTAACTTTATTCCTAAAGGTGCGATTAAGGCTCGCAGGTTGGCGGAAAGACCCGATCCTACAAAGGCAAGAGCAATGAAATACTCTGCTAGAAGGGCCCATCCAGCCACCCATCCCCAAAATTCTCCAAAAACAACATTAATCCAAGAATAAGCCGATCCAGCAAAAGGCATCGCTGCTGCCATTTCTGCATAAGCAAAGGCTACTAAACCTGCAGCAATCGCAGCTAAAATGAAAGAAATTGCAACTGCTGGTCCTGTGTGCATAGCAGCTACTTCACCAGGTAATGTGAAAATTGAAGCTGAGACGATTGTACCAACGCCCAAAGCTAAAATATCTCTTACTTTTAACGAGCGAACCAGATGTCCATCTTTATTCTCATAAACACGTGGATCTTCTTTTCGATTCATGGTCTTCCAAAGACTCATCCATAATTCCTCCTTATTATTTGAGAGATTTATAATAATTATAATTAAATCTAACTTAAAATCAACTAGAAAAGACATTTAATTTTAACAACAAAAGCCATGATGGTCAATCGTCAATTACGGGCTTTTTTGTTATACTTAATGACGGTGAAGTTAAATGGATGAATTGACAAAGACCGAACAACTTGGAGATCTTTATGCATACTATGGTTCTTTATTAACTAAAGGTCAGCAGAATTACTTTGAGGATTATTATTATAATGATCTTTCTCTAGGAGAAATTGCTGATAATCATAATGTTTCAAGACAAGCAGTTTATGACAATTTACGTCGATCGGCAGCTGCACTTAAAAAGTATGAAAATAAATTACATATGCAGGAAGATTATAATAAAATAGAAGATCATTTAGAAAAAATTTCTCAATTAATTGATCATTCTAATGTTAGTCAAGCTAAAATAGAGATTATTGAATTACTAAATAATATGAGAGGGGAATAACCCAAATGGCTTTTGAAAATTTAAGTGAACGTATTCAAAAAGCGTTAAAAAATTTAACTGGAAAAGGGAAGATTTCTGAAGAAGATATCAATCGTGCTAGTCGGGAAATTCGTTTAGCATTACTTGAAGCCGATGTAAACTTTAAGGTAGTTAAGGACTTTATCAAAACTATTAAGAAGGAAGCTTTAGGTAAGGAAGTTCAAGAAAGTTTAAATCCTGGTCAACAAGTAATTAAAATAGTTAATGAAGAACTAACTAAGATGATGGGGGAAGATGCTGCAACTCTTAATAAATCAAAGCATATTCCTACAGTTATTATGATGGTCGGTTTGCAAGGTACCGGTAAAACTACTACCGTTGGTAAGTTGGCATATCATTTACAAAAGACACAAAATGCCCGTCCTCTTTTGATTGCTGGGGATATTTATCGTCCTGCAGCCGTTGATCAATTAAAGCAAATTGGGGAACAATTAAAGGTTCCGGTTTATAGTGAAACTAATGAAAAAGATGTTGCCAAAATCGTTGAAAATGGTTTAAAAGAAGCCGATAAGAACAAAAACGACTATGTAATTATCGATACTGCTGGTCGACTTGAAATTGATGAACCCTTAATGGAAGAGCTTGAACGAGTTAAAAAAGTTTCTGATCCTGATAACATTTTGCTTGTTGTTGATGCTATGACTGGTCAAGCAGCAACTGATGTTGCTAAAGGCTTTGATGAGCGCCTTGATGTTACCGGCGTTATCCTTACTAAGCTTGATGGTGATACTCGTGGTGGGGCAGCTTTATCAATACGTGCTGTTACTGGCAAGCCAATTATTTATACCGGACAAGGTGAAAAGCTTACTGATTTAGAAGATTTCCACCCTGATAGAATGGCTTCTAGAATCTTAGGAATGGGGGACATGCTAACTTTAATTGAGCGTGCCCAACAAGATTATGATGAAAAAGAAGCTCAAAAAGTTGCTGAAAAAATGAAGGAAAATACTTTTGATTTCAACGACTTTATCGATCAATTGGAACAAGTTCAAAAAATGGGACCTTTGGATCAAATTATGAAGATGATCCCAGGGATGGCGAATAATCCTCAACTTCAAAATATGAGTATTGATGAAAAGCAAATTGCTCATACTAAAGCAATTGTTTATTCAATGACTAAAGAAGAACGTGAAAATCCAGATGTTTTAAATCCAAGTCGTAGACGTAGAATTGCAGCCGGATCAGGACGTCCAGTAGTTGAAGTAAACCGTATGATCAAGCAATTCAAGATGGCACGAGATATGATGCAAAAAGTTACTAAGGGTAACTTCAAAGGCTTGAGCAATTTACCAGGAATGGATTCGCCAATGGCTAAAATGGCAATGAGAAGAATGGGGAAAAACTTCAAGAAGAATAAGAAAAAACGCTTGAAGAATATGAAGAGATATCATTCCTAAAAAATTAGTCTGTTAAGTAAAAATCCTTTACACCTTTGGAAGTTAATGGTATATTATTAATCGTTAAGTTTTAGGAGGATATTAATTTATGTCAGTTAAAATTCGTATGCACCGCATGGGTGCCAAGAGAAAGCCTTTCTACAGAATCGTTGTTGCAGACTCACGTATGCCACGTGACGGTCGTTTCATCGAAGAAGTAGGTTACTACAACCCAGTTTCAACTCCAAAGGAATTGAAGCTTGATGAAGACAAGATTTTTGATTGGCTTCAAAAGGGTGCACAACCTTCAGATACTGTTAGATCACTTCTTTCAAGTGAAGGTATCATGAAGAAGTTGCACGATGCAAAATACAACAAGTAATTAATTACTTTGAAGAGTTTGGGGTTTTCATGCTTCAAGCTCTTTTTATTATTTTTAAGGAGGAAAAATGCAATTTTATGATGTAGCTAAAGTTCTAACTACTCATGGCTTAAATGGAGAGGTTAAGGTTGTCTTAATTACAGACTTTCCCGAAGAAAGATTTGCCCCAGGTAGTAAATTAGCACTTAAAAATGATCATGAAAAAACTTTAACCGTAAAAAGTGGCCGTCCTTTTAAACAATTTTGGCTCGTTCAATTTGAAGAAATAACTGATATTGAACAAGCTGAAAAATTACGTGGAAAAATTTTAGTAGTTAATGAAGAGAACCAACAAGAGTTGCCAGACGGGCTATATTATTATCGCGATATTTTAGACTGTGATGTAATTGATAATGAAACTGGTGAAAAAATTGGAAAAATTACTGATATTCAATCACCAGGTGCAAATGATGTATGGGAAGTAACGGAAGATTCTGGGAAAGAATTTTTAATCCCTTTTATTGAAGATGTGGTTAAGAAAGTAGATGTTCCTAATAAGAAGGTTTATGTAGAACTTATGGAGGGACTACGTGATGAAGATTAATGTTTTAACGCTTTTTCCTGATATGTTTACCCCACTGCAAACTTCAATGCTTGGGCGTGGGCTAGAAGATGGTAAGTGGGACCTCAATTTAGTAAACTTCCGTGACTTTACTACCGATGTTCACCATCATGTGGATGACACACCCTATGGAGGGGGTGCTGGCATGGTGCTTCAAGTTATGCCGATTAAAAAAGCTTTAGATTCTCTTCCTTCAAAAGGTAAAGTTATTATTACGGCTCCTCAAGGGAAGACTTTTAATGAAGAAATGGCACAAAAATGGGCTAAAGAAGATGAATTAACATTTATTTGTGGTCATTACGAAGGCTTTGATCAAAGAGTTTATGACTTGGCAGATGAGACAGTTTCAATTGGTGACTATGTCTTAACAGGTGGCGAATTGCCTACAATGAGTATGATCGATGCCACTGTAAGACTTTTACCGGGAATTTTAGGAAATGCGGCTTCTCCTGTTGAAGAAAGTTTTTCTCATGGCTTGTTAGAATATCCTCAATATACACGGCCTGCAGATTTTGAAGGACAAAAAGTTCCCGAGGTTTTGACTAGTGGTAATCATCAAAAAATCGCAGAATGGCGTCATAAGGAAGCTCTTAGAGCTACCTATCTTCATCGACCAGATATGCTAGAAAATCGTGAATTAACTGATGAAGAGCAGCGAATGCTTAAAGAAATTAAAAACGAGATTAACTAGTGAGCTTGAACTTTAGCAGGATTTCTGCTAGAATCATACGAGTGGCTTGTAAGACCACAATTAAGATTATGGGTGTTCCGCTGGGCGTGAAACGTGATAATGAATGCCGAAGAAGGAGAAAAATATATTATGGATCCATTAATTGCTGAATTAACTAAGGAACAACTTCGTGATGATATTCCTGCTTTCCGTGCAGGTGACACTGTTCGTGTACACGTACGTGTTGTTGAAGGTTCACACGAACGTATCCAAATGTTCGAAGGTGTTGTAATTAAGAAGAAGGGTACTGGCATTGGTGCAACTTACACTGTACGTAAGATTGCTTCAGGTGTTGGTGTTGAACGTACCTTCCCAGTTAACGACCCACGTGTTGCTAAGGTTGAAGTATTACGTCACGGTCGTGTACGTCGTGCTAAGCTTTACTACTTACGTGATCGTCACGGTAAGTCAGCTAGAATTGCTGAAGCACGTCGTTAATTGTAAAATTACGATAATAAAAAAGCTAGTCTGTAAAAGGCTAGCTTTTTGCATTGACAGTTTTTAGAAGTATTGGTATATTAAAACTACTTCTTCAGAAGTAATTCAACTATATATTTTTAGTTGAATTTATTTTTGTCTAAGATAGTTAGGTAGTCTATCTTGGCAACGGCGCTATTCATGTTTTACATGGATAGTGCTTTTTTGTTTGATTTAAGAAACAAAAAGAATTGTATAATAATTGATGTACTGTGAGCCAAAAAAGATAGATATGGGAAGAAAAGTTATATAATAGGTATCATGAGGAAGGGGAGAAATTAAATGATCCATGAACATTCTGCAGGTAGTATTATTTATCGTGTTAATGATGGCAAGATAGAGTTTTTAATCGTAGAAAGTTGTATGCACCATACGTGGGGATTTCCTAAGGGACATCTCGAACCCGGTGAAACTGAAGAAGAGGCAGCTAAACGTGAAGTTGCGGAAGAAGTAGGGCTTCATCCAGACTTTGACTTTAACTTTAGATGTGAAACGACTTATCCCACTGAAGAGGGGACAGTTAAAAAAGTAGGCTTTTTCTTAAGCGAAAATAATCCTACTCAGCACGTTGTTGATCAAAAAGAAGAAATTCTCAATTCTAAATGGATTGATTTACAAGAAGCAGAATCGTATTTACCTAAAGAACGTGGTTTGTATAAAATGCTTGTGAAAGCTGAAAAGTTTATCAAGCAGAATGATAAATAGAAGAAGTGAGAAAGATCACTTCTTTTTTATTTTTGGAGGAAAAAGATGAAATATCCTAAAGAATTAATTGATGAAGTGGAAAAGCGCTCAGAAGGGATGAAACTAGAAGGACTTAATGAAGGTGCGGGACCTCTTCATCCAACGCTGATGATTGTTGGAGAAGCTCCTGGACGAAATGAAATTCAGACTCAGGTTCCTTTCAATGGAGATTCCGGAAAAGAACTAATGAAATCTTTGGCTTCAATCGGTTTACGCCGAGAAGATGTATATATTACCTCAGCTGTGCGCAGCCGACCATACAGCATTAAGACAGTTTTTAGTAAAAAAGAGAATAAAGAAGTAATAAAATATCCTAATCGAAAACCAACTAAGAAAGAAATTTTAGCTCATGCTCCGTTTTTTGATTATGAAATAAAGAAGGTACAGCCTAAATTAATTGTAGCAGTTGGAAATACGGCATTAGAAAGACTTTTGGGACCTGGCTACAAAATTTCTGAGGAACATGGTAAAGTTATTAGCAATACGCCTATTTTGCAACTGAACCAAAATAAAGATGGTTATGAATGGTCAAATGAAAAATATACCATCTTTCCCCAATATCATCCTGCAGCTGTTTTTTATAATCGAAAATTGGCAGAAGATATTGCTCGAGATTGGCAGGTTATTGGGCCATATTTGAAGGAGAAAAATTATGAGTAACGAAACATTTTTAATTCCGATAGTTCAAAATAATGATTTATCAGATATTGCTTTAGCAGAACTTAGACAAGATTTGGATGCACATCCTCTTAATCAGCGGCTTTATGAAGATATTGCTTATTTACCGGGAAATTCTAAGAAATACAGCCTAAATCAAGTTGAATTTACAATGAGTCCGCTTTTTAAAAAGAAAATTTTATTTTTAGGCTCATCGGTTACTTTTGGCTTTGGTAGTTTAGGTGAATCATTTGTTGATTATCTTTGGAAAAAGGATGGAGTACTTGCTATTAAAAATGCAGAAAATGGTACAACTTTAGTGGACCAAGATATAAAAGGTGAGTCATATGTTAAAAGATTCAATGAAGAATTAAAGCAAAAAGACCATCCAGATATCTTGGTTTTACAACTTTCCACAAATGATGCTACTTTAGGAAATAAGTTAGGAAAGATTAGCAATGATAATTATGATACTCAAACAATTATTGGCGCTCTAGAATATATTATTTCTAAAGCTAAGCAAAACTGGGATTGTCCAATTTTAATCTATACTAGCCCTAATTTTGATAATCCTCTTTATGCACAAATGGTTCAAGCAGCTCATGAATTAGCTAAAAAGTGGGAGGTAGAGGTTTTAGATTTATTCAATGATCCTAACTTTAAAGATCAAGATGATTTATATATGGCCGATGAGATTCATCCTACTCGTGCAGGCTATGAATTAAAATGGTTGCCGGTCTTTGAAAAGAAATTAATTGAAATGTAAAAAAGCACTAATTATTAGTGCTTTTTCATTAGATAATATTGTTTCTATAGAGACCTACAACTTTACCAAGGATTTTTACATTATCTAAAATGATAGGATCCATAGTATCGTTTTCAGGTTGCAAACGATAATGATCAGTTTCTTTAAAGAAACGCTTAACTGTAGCTTCATTGCTGTCGTTCATTGCTACAACGATTTCACCATTGTTAGCAGAAGATTGTTTTCTTACAATGACATTATCGCCGTTTAAAATACCAGCTTTGATCATACTTTCGCCATGAATTTTAAGCATAAATAATTCACCAGCGTAAGTGGTTAAATCAGGTGGAAGTGGGAAATAGTCGTCGGTAGTTTTATCTTCAACTGCTAAAATTGGCGTTCCTGCGGTGACTACTCCTAAAATTGGGATAGTAGTAGGCTTAATTCCCAACTCTTCTTTTCCTTTTTGAGTAATTTCAAGAGCTCGTGGTTTAGTTGCATCTTTAATGATGTATCCTGCACGTTCAAGTTGTGCTAAGTGACCATGAACAGTAGAAGTAGAGGATAAACCAACTGCAGCACAGATTTCTCTAACAGTAGGTGGAAATCCATGTTCATCTACTGTTTCATAAATATAGCGTAAAATAGCTAATTGCTTATTATTTTTTTTAGGCATTGTATATTCTCCATTATTTTTATATTTAACACCCCTTATTTTAGCAAATATTAAAACTGTTTACAAACTAGCGTTCTTGAAAATAAAGAATGATTTTCTTTTTTTCTGTAGATAAATAGAGTAAACTATTTTTGATAAGAGGTGTTTAAAATGGATAAAAATGAAGAAAAAAAGGTCACCGACCGTATTAACGAACTTTATCACAAGAAGCAAAAGGAAGGTTTAACTCCAGAAGAAGAGGCTGAAAGAAAAGAACTTCATAAGAAGTTTCTTGAAAACTTCAGAGCTGGATTTAGACAACAATTAGAAGATACTGTAATTATCGATAAAAATGGTAAAGAAGTAACTTCTGAAAAGGCTAAGAAGGCACAAAGAGAAAAGGGTCTTAGAAAAGATTAATTTTGCCTTTAAAATTTTGCATTTTTTAGGTAAAATAGCATTATTAATTAATGGAGGATTTTTAGATTATGAATTTAGGATTAGCAATTGTTTTAATTATTGTTGCACTGGCAGTCGGCCTAATTGGTGGATTCTACGGTGCAAGAGCATATATGAAGAAGTATTTCCAAGAAAATCCTCCAATTAACGAAGATATGATTGTTAGCATGATGTCTCAAATGGGACAAAAGCCTTCTGCTAAAAAGGTAAATCAAGTCATGAACCGTATGAAACATCAAAACAAATAGTATTTTTGTACTAGATCATTATTGATAAAGACGAAGAAGATCCTTCGTCTTTTTTGTATTTGAAAGAGGTGGTTGAATGGATATTTTTAAAAAATTAGGATGGTTTTTTAAAGAGGAGAAGAAAAGATATATTATAGGAGTTCTATTTTTAGCTTTAACCTCATTAGCTAATTTAGTTCCACCACGAGTATTGGGATTGATGGCGGATGAGCTAGATAAAGGTCATATCACGTGGGGGCAATATGGGGCTTTAATTTTGGCTATTGTAGCTGCTGCAATTGTTCTATATGTTTTGCGTTATTTTTGGCGTAAACAAATTTGGGGTGGCGCAGCAGAGCTTGAGCGCAAAATGCGCACTCGTTTGTTTAATCATTTTATGATTATGGATAAAACTTTTTATCAAAGACACCGAACTGGAGATTTGATGGCGCATGCTACTAATGATGTAACTGCTATTCAAAATGTGGCTGGAGATGGTGTCCTTACTTTGGTAGATTCATTAATCATGGGATTATCAACCATGATTGCAATGATTGTATTTGTTGACTTTAGATTAACCATTGTTGCTCTCTTGCCGCTTCCATTTTTGGCTTGGGGTGCATGGAAGCTGGGAGACCATCTCCATGTTGCCTTTGATAAATCACAAGCTGCATTTTCTCGTTTAAACAATAAAACACAAGAATCTGTTTCCGGAATTAAAGTATTGAAAACTTTTGGTCAAGGAAAAGAGGATACAGCTGCATTTGAAAAAATGGTTGATGAGACGATCAAGATTAATAAGCACGTTTTTGTTTGGGATTCCTTGTTTGATCCTTTAGGAACATTGATCATTGGCTTAACCTATGCAATTACCATTATTTATGGTGGATTTTTAGTAAAGCAAAATATTTTATCAGTTGGACAGTTGGTATCTTTTATTGCTTATATTGGGAACATGGTTTGGCCAATGTTTGCGATTGGTTATCTTTTCAATATTTTGGAACGTGGGAGTGCTAGTTACGATCGAGTAGAAAAATTATTAAATGAAAAATCATTAATTACTGATGAAAATGCTGATGAAACCCTTACTGCAAAAGATATTGAGGGAGATCTAGACTATAATATTAAGTCATTTGCTTATCCCGATGAAAAAGATATTTCTGTTTTAAAAAATATTGATTTCACATTGAAGCCTGGTCAAACTTTGGGACTTGTGGGGCGAGTAGGTTCTGGGAAAACAACCATCATTCAGTTATTATTACGTGAATTTGATAATTATGAAGGAAAAATAACTCTAAATGGGCATGATATTCGAGAAATCCCGTTAAATGTGCTGTTGCGCCAAATTTCTTATGTACCACAAAACAATTATTTATTCTCGACCAGTATTCAAAACAATATTTCCTTTTCTCAAATTGATGCAGATAATAATCAAGTTGTTGAAGCAGCTAAAAAGAGTGATTTGCATAATGACGTCTTGCAAATGCCCTGTGCATATCAGACTTTAGTAGGTGAGAATGGAATTTCTCTTTCAGGGGGACAAAAGCAAAGAATGTCGATTGCTCGTGCTCTTCTTAAACATAGTCAGATTTTGATTTTGGATGATGCACTTTCAGCAGTTGATGCCAAAACTGAAAATGAAATTTTGAAGTCTTTGAAGAAAGAACGTAAAGGAAAAACTACTTTAATTGCCACGCACCGTTTAACAGCTGTGAAAAATGCAGATCTGATTCTAGTTTTGAAAAATGGTCGGATTATTGAACGTGGAAGTCATGATGATCTTCTTCAAGAAAATGGCTGGTATGCGGATATGTGGCGCCGTCAGGAACTAGAAGAAAAGGTAGGTGACGAGAATGAATAATGAAGAAAATGAGTCAATTTGGGCTAAAGCTATTCCTTTTAAAGAGCAGGTTCAAATTTTTAAGAGATTGATGGGATTTGTTAAAAAATTTAAATTTGAAATGCTTATCGCTTTAATAGGAGCGTTTTTGGTTAGTGTTATAAATATGGCTTTGCCATTTGGTTTGCAGTATTTTTTGGATAATTTCTTAATTAAACAAAATGCTACAGTTCAAATTATTGTGTTTGCGGGATTTCTGTATGCTTTGGGATCAATTTTGAAAGCCGCAATTCAGTTTACTTATGAGTATTTCTTTGCTTTAGGATCAGAAAAATCGCTTGAAAGGGTGAGAGTGGAACTTTATCAAAAATTGCACCGATTAGGGATGCGCTATTTTGATCAAAATCCCGCTGGATCGATTGTTTCTAGAGTTACAAATGATACGATGACTTTAAGTAATTTCTTAACAGTTTTAGCAAGTGTAGTGATTAGTTTCTTCTCAATTATTTCAGCCTTGGTAGCCATGTTTATGACTAACACTACTGCTGGATTTTTAATGTTATTATTTTTGCCAATTATGTTGTTTATTATTTGGCTTTATTCACAAAAAAGTTCCAAACTCTATCGCAATTATCGTGAACGTTTGAGTAGAATTAATACTAATTTAAATGAATCGATTGAAGGAGTATCTTTAATTCAGCAGTTCAAGCAAGAAGAAAGAATGGAAAATGAGTTTGAAAATGAAAACGGTGCTTTAATGAGAACACGTTTTAATATGATTAAAGTTAACTCACTCTTGCTATCGCCATTAACAAGTCTTCTTTATTCGATTGCGTTATCAGTTTCCTTAATGTACTTTGGTTTTCCATTGCAAAAGACTTTTGTGCCAGCGGGAATCGTCTATGCCTTTTCTCAATATATCTCACAGTTCTTCAATCCAATCGCTACTATGATGGATCAAATGACTCTTTTTCAAGATGGGATTGTGGCTGGCAAGCGAATCTTTAATATCTTAGATGATACCCAATATGAACCTCAACAAAATACAGAGAAAGGTTTAACAATCAATAAGGGAAAGATCGAATTTAAGCATGTCAGTTTTTCTTATGATGGGAAAAATGAAATCTTGCATGATATTAACTTTACTGTTAATCCTGGAGAAACTTTGGGTATTGTTGGTCATACCGGTTCTGGTAAAAGCTCAATTATCAATGTGATGATGAGATTTTATGATTTTCATAAAGGACAAATCTTAATTGATGGTGTTGACATCAAGAAATATCCTAAAGAAGAATTGCGTAAAAAGTTAGGTTTGGTTTTGCAAGAACCGTTCATGTTTTATGGAGATGTTGCTTCAAATATTCGTTTGTATAATAAAAATATTACCGATGAGCAAATTAAAAAAGCAGCCGAAACTGTTCAAGCTGATCGCTTTATTGAAGAAATGTCAGGTAAATATCATGCCAAAGTAATGGAAAATGGTGCGGAACTCAGCCAAGGTGAAAGACAATTAATTTCTTTTGCGAGAACTTTAGTAACTGATCCAAAAATCTTGGTACTCGATGAAGCAACTGCTAATGTCGATACAGAAACCGAAACTATGATTCAAAAAGGGCTTAAGACTTTGCGTAAGGGGAGAACAACTTTGGCAATTGCTCACCGTTTATCAACGATTGCCGATGCTGATCAAATCATTGTTTTGGATAAAGGGCGCATAGTTGAAAAGGGTACTCATGATGAATTACTTGCGCAAAAAGGATATTATTATAAACTATATACTTTACAAAATAGCGAGGAAAAAGAATAATGAATGCATTATTATCACTCACTTTAATTGCAATTATCTTTGCAATTATAATGATTATTTTGAAGAAAACAGTAATGATAGGGAGCTCGATTTTAATAGTAGGGATCTTGTTTGCAATAGATAGTTTTTGCTTGACATCACCTGACCAAAGTTATTTATATGCTTTGCCGATTGCATTTATTGTCTTAGGTATCTATTATATTTTCAAAGCTTTCAAGAAAAGATCATAAATAAAGCGTAAAAAAAGACTGAACTTGTCACTTCAGACAGCTTCAGTCTTTTTACTTTACTTATGTAACATGTACTTTCTAGTCATTGGTAAATCTTTACCAGATGGGCCCTTAGTCATTAGATATTGAACTACATCAATATTTCCTGATTCAAATGATGCCGCACATGCTTGTAAATACATGTCCCACATTCTGGTGAATCTTTCACCCATCATCTTTTCTACTTCATCACGAGCATTGTTGAAGTTCTCGTCCCAAATTTCGAGAGTTCTTTGGTAGTGACGACGAAGCATTTCAACGTCAGTGATTTGCAAATCGTTTTCAACGATATCACCGATGATTTCTTGTAAACCAGGAATGTAGCCACCTGGGAAAATATACTTGTTAATCCAGGCATTAGTTGCACCGCCTTGTTGACGAGTGATTCCGTGGATTAAAGCAACTCCATCTTGTTTCAAGTAGCGGTAAATGTCGTGGAAATATTCACTTAAGTTTTCGCTACCTACATGTTCAAACATCCCCACCGAAGTGATGTAATCCCATTGTTGATTGCCAAGTTCGCGATAGTCTTCAAGTTTAACTTCAGCAACATCTTGCAAGTTTTCATCGTAGATCCGTTTTTGAACAAATTTGAATTGTTCTTCGCTTAAAGTTACCCCCGTTACCTTTAAACCATATTCTTTGGCAGCAGTAAGCATTAAAGTTCCCCAGCCGCATCCAATGTCAAGCAAGGTTTTTCCTTCTTGGGGATGAAGCTTATTTAGGATATGGTGCACTTTAGCAATTTGAGCTTTTTCAAGATTATCCTTATTGTCCTCTTCAAAGTAAGCACAGGAGTAGGTCAAAGTAGGATCAAGCCAAAGCTTGTAAAAATCATTTCCAATGTCGTAGTGACTTTGAACATCTTCTTCACTTTGCTCTTCAGTATGCTTTTGCTTAGGTAGAAACTTGCGGAACTTAGAAGAACGCATAAAACTGTTGGCACTCGCATAAGCACCACAAATTAACTTTTGAATATCACCTTTGATTTCAATCTTCTTGTCCATGTAGCCTTCACCTAATGCAAGTGAAGCGTTCCGAGTAATGTCTGACATTGGAATCTTCTCGTTAAAAATAATTTCAATATCAGGAGTACCATTGCCGTAAACTTCGCTTTTACCATCCCAGTAAGTTACCTTAACTGGAAATGGGAAGGATTTGCTAAGCATCATCTTATAAAAAGTTTTTTCTAACATTTAGGTCCCTCCAAAAATATTAATGCTGATAATAATTTTAACACTAATTGAAAATTCTCAAGTTGAATTAATAGAAAAGTTTTCTGAATTTGTTTTATTTAGGTAATTTCTGTTAGAATTTTATAATAAGAGAAAAAGAGAAGGAATGGTGGTTCATGCTTAAGAAAAAGATAATTGTATTTTTATCTTTGATAATTAGCTTAATTTTTGTTGTAACGGGATGTCAAAACAAGCAGAATCAGAATGTCTATAAAGAAGTAAAAAGTAGTAAGACAATTAACTGGGGCGTAAAAGCCGACACTCCTTTATTTGGTGCAATGAGCATTAGAACTGGTAAAATTCAAGGCTTTGAGGTGGATTTAGCTGAAGCATTAACTCATAAAATGCTGGGCAAGAATGCAAAAGCTAATTTTGTTACTACAACTGCTAATACTAAAATTCAACTTTTAAAAAATAGAAATATTGATGCTGCGATCGCTGCAATGACAATTACCCCTGAACGTAAGAAGGAAGTAGATTTTAGTAAGCCTTATTTTCCAGCAGGCCAAAGTTTATTAGTTGCCAACGATAGTAAAATTAAAAATGTTCGTCAACTTAATGGTAAAAAGGTTTTGGCTGTTAAAGGGACGACCGCAGTTGATGCCGTGCATAAATTTGCTCCTAAAGCTTCAGTAATTCAATATGATGACTATGGTCAAGCTTTTGCTGCCTTAAAAGCAGGTCAAGGTGAAGCTTTTACTACGGATAATGGGATTTTAGCGGGAATTGCCCGAGACAATCCGGGTTATAAATTAGTAGGCGGTACTTTTACTAATCAACCTTACGGAATCGCTGTTAATAAGGGACAAGGCGAGATGGCCAATAAAATTAATCAAGCCTTGACTGAACTGGAAAAAGATGGCACTTATGATCGAATTGTGCGCAAGTGGTTTAAAGGCATTCCAGGCTTTAACCTACATGAGATTGAAAAATATGGTAAATAAAAAAGCCGAGATGATATCTCGACTTTTTATTTTGCAACGTAATGAAAATTAGGATTTTGTTCTTTATCTAACTTGTCCCAAGCATTTTCTAATTCTTGGTAAATCTTTTCTTCGTTTTCGTGAGTTAACTTGGTCTTGCGGTCAATGTAGATTGGATCACCAAAACATACTTCAAGTGGTTTTCTCTTTAAAAAGCCCTTAAAAGTTAGGGGTCCTTGATAAACCACAGGTACCATCGGCTTTTGAGAGAGTTTAGCGATTAATAACGCTCCCCCTTTAAGTTCAGAAGAATGTCGAGTTCCTGAAGGGAAAATGATTAAAGACAATTTTCCTTTTTTTAAACCTTTAACAGGAACCTTTAAAACAGAAGGGCCGGGATGTGCGCGATCAACCGGAAAGGCATGAGAATGCTTTAAAATGAAGCGTAAAACTGGATTTTTAAATAATTCGATTTTAGCCATAAACATGAATTCCATCGGGCTAGCTGCTAAAGCAAACAAAATCGGTTCCCACCAAGTACGGTGAGGAGCAACTAAAATATAGTTTCCATCGGGAAGACGATCTTTATGGTGAACATGTAAGTGCCCATTTAATACCCATACAATAAAACGGGCAACTGGACGAATGATTCGATAAAACATATTTTTCCTCCATTTTTATTGTAAATTATTATAGCAAAGAAATTGAAAGGATAAAAATAATGGTAGAACTCGGCAAAAATGAACGTATCGATTATATGTATAGTGATAATTTGAAAATTATTCAGGATAAAACTGCTTTTAGTTTTTCTCTTGATACTTTATTGTTAGCTTATTGGGCAAAACAGGCTATCCATAATCGTGACAAAGTAGCAGATTTATGTGCTGGTAACTGCGCTGCAACAATTTATATGGCATATTTTAACAATGCAAAATATGATGCGATTGAAATTCAAGATGAAATTTTTTCTCAAGCTCAGCGCTCAGTAAAACTCAATAGAATGGAAAATCAGATCCATGTTCATCAAGATAATGTCAAAAATGCACCTAAATTTTTACGAAAAGATAGCTATGATGTGGTAGTAGTTAATCCTCCGTATTTTAAAACTCCTCAAGGTCATGAAGTTAACCCGGATCCTAAAAAGGCAATTGCTCGCCATGAAATTTTAGTTAACTTGGAAGAAATTATTGAAGTTGCTAGTGACTTGTTAAAAATGAAGGGGAAAATGTTTATGGTACATCGCCCCGAGCGCTTAGGAGAAATTGCTTATTATTGTATGAAGCATGATATGAGCGTCAAGTTTATTCAACCCTTTGTTTCTCATCGGGGGATGGACGCAAATTTAGTAATTGTTGAAGCGGTCAAGCATACAGCTTTTGATGGAACAGTTTTACATGATGCTATCGAAGTTCATGACAAAGATGGCGAATTTTTGCCCCATATTCAGCGCATTATTAGAGAAACTGATGAAGATAGAAAAAAGCATGATGAACAAGGCAAGTATTACTTCTATGTGCTGCTTTGCAAAGATGGTAGTTTTTATGGCGGCTTTACTAATGACTTACAGCATCGTTTAAAAATGCATAATACCGGAAAGGGTGCTAAGTATACTAAATCTCGGCGACCAGTAAAGATGATTTATCATGAAGAGTTCACCGATAAAAGCGCGGCTTTAAAAAGAGAATATTGGTTTAAACATCATGATCGAAAATGGAAAGAAAAATTCTTAAAAGAACATAATGTTAATTTTTAAAGAAAAATCCTTGCTTTTGCCGCGTATATTTAGTAATATGTTCTGGTGCGTTAAACACACTGATAACACATCAAGAGCGATTGATAGATTGGTGCCTTACATAGGTCAAATATCAAAATGAACGCTTGAGAGGATTAAAACCATAGGAGGAATTTATTTATGTCAGTTGTTACTATGAAGCAATTGCTTGAAGCTGGTGTACACTTTGGTCACCAAACTAGAAGATGGAACCCTAAGATGGCTCCTTACATTTTTACTCAAAGAAACGGTATCTACATCATTGACTTGCAAAAGACTATCAAGATGTTAGATGATGCTTACAACTTCATGAAGGCTGTAGCACAAGATGGTGGCGTATTCTTATTCGTAGGTACTAAGAAGCAAGCTCAAGATTCAATTGCTGAAGAAGCAACCCGTGCAGGTCAATACTATGTTAACCAACGTTGGTTAGGTGGTACTTTGACTAACTGGAGCACTATTCAAAGCCGTGTTAAGCGTTTGAAGCAATTAAAGGAAATGTCACAAGATGGTACCTTTGACGTATTGCCAAAGAAGGAAGTTGCTCTTTTAACTAAGGAAATGGACAAGCTTGAAAGATTCTTAGGTGGTATCGAAGATATGCCAAGAATTCCAGATGTTATGTTCGTTGTTGATCCTAAGAAGGAAAAGATCGCTGTTCACGAAGCAAACATTTTGGGTATTCCAGTTGTTGCTATGGTTGACACTAACACTGATCCAGATCCAATCGACGTAGTTATCCCATCAAACGATGACGCTATTCGTGCTATTCGTTTGATTGCAGGTGCTATGGCTGATGCTATTATTGAAGGTAAGCAAGGTCAAGACGATGAAGAAATCGAAGTTGACTTTGAAGAAAATGCTGACGGTTCAGAAGAAATTGTTGGTGTTGAAGAAGAATCAGACAAAGACTAGTTTTTACTATTAGTTCTGTTAGGAGGACACAATAATGGCAAAAATTACTGCAAAGCAAGTTAAAGATTTACGTGAACGTACTGGTGCCGGTGTTATGGACGCTAAGAAGGCATTAGTAGAAGTTGACGGTGACATGGAAAAGGCCGTTGAATACCTTCACGAAAAGGGTATGGCTAAGGCTGCTAAAAAGGCAGATCGTGTTGCAGCTGAAGGTTTGACTGGTGTTTATGTTGCTGGTAACGAAGCAGCTATTACTGAAATTAACTCAGAAACTGACTTCGTTTCTCAAAACGAAAAATTTGTTAACTTGGTAAATGATGTTACTAAGACTATTGCTGAAGGCAAGCCAGCTAACAATGAAGCAGCTGAAGAATTAAAGATGGACGATGGTAAGACTTTATCACAAGCTTTTGTAGATGCAACTGCTACAATTGGTGAAAAGATTGTTTTACGTCGTTACGCTTTAGAAGAAAAGACTGATGACCAAGAATTTGGTGCTTACCAACATAATGGTGGCCAAATTGGTGTTATCACTGTTGTAGAAGGTGCTGATGCTGCAACTGCTAAGCACTTAGCAATGCACATTGCTGCTATGAAGCCTACTGTTATTTCACCAGATGAATTAGACGATAACTTTATCACTGAACAATTGGCATTGATGAATCACAAGATTGATCAAGACAATGAAAGTCGTGAATTAGTACATAAGAAGCCATTGCCACACCTTGTTTACGGTTCAGCAAAGCAATTAACTGATGATGTTTTAGCTAAGGCTAAGGAAGACATCAAGGCTGAACTTAAAGAAGAAGGTAAGCCAGAAAAGATTTGGGATAGAATTATTCCTGGTAAGATGCAACGCTTTATTGATGATAATACTCAAGTTGATAAGCAATTTGCAGTTTTATCACAAAACTACATTATGGACGACAGCAAGACTGTTGGCGAATTCTTGAAGGAAAAGGGAGCTAAGTTAGTTGCTTTTAAGCGCTTCGAAGTCGGTGAAGGTATCGAAAAGAAGCAAGAAGACTTTGCTGCTGAAGTACGTGAACAAATGAAGTAATTTATTTGTATTTGGAGAGGAGGGGAAGAGAGATCCCTTCCTCTTTTTTTATAGATTTTGTCTACTGATTAGAAAATAAGTCACTACATTGACCTAATATTTTCTAACATGGTAGAATAATTAAAGCTATTAGAGGAGGTCAATATGAGTCAAGTTAAATATAAACGCATCATTTTAAAAATTTCAGGTGAAGCATTAGCTGGAGATAAGGGAACAGGTATTAATCCTACAGTTATTAGCCATTTGGCTAAGGAAATTAAAGCTGTTCATGATTTAGGTGTAGAAATTGGTATCGTCTGTGGTGGCGGTAACATGTGGCGTGGCGAAACGGGCGCTAAGTTAGGTATGGAACGTGCTCAAGCTGACTATATGGGAATGCTTGCAACAATTATGAACGGTTTAGCACTTCAAGATGGTCTTGAACATGTAGGAGTTCCAACTAGAGTACAAACTTCTATTGAAATGCGCCAAGTTGCAGAACCATATATTAGAAGAAAAGCTATTCGTCATTTGGAAAAGGGTCGGGTAGTGATCTTTGGTGGTGGAACAGGTAACCCATACTTCTCCACTGATACTACGGCTGCTTTACGTGCTGCTGAAATTAATGCAGATGTAATCTTAATGGCTAAGAACGGTGTAGACGGTGTTTACTCTGCTGATCCTAAGGTTGATCCATCTGCAACTAAGTATGATGAATTAACTCAACTTGATCTTATTGCCAAAAACTTAAAAGTTATGGATAGAACTGCTAGTTCTCTATCTATGGATACTCATATCCCATTGATTGTATTTAATGTAAATACTGAAGGCAACATCAAGAAAGTAGTTATGGGTGAAAATATCGGTACTGTAATTGAAGGTGGAAAGAATGAATAACGAAACAATTTCAAAAGCTCAAGAAAATATGGATAAGTCAATTTCTGTTTTTGAAAAGAACTTGGCTTCTATTCGTGCGGGTGTAGCTAACGCTTCTATACTTGAAGGGGTTAAAGTAGATTATTATGGTGCGCCAACTCCACTTACTCAAATGTCAAGTGTAACCATTCCTGAACCTCGTGTTCTTCTAGTTACTCCCTATGATCAAAGTAGTTTAGATAATATTGAACATGCTTTACTTGCATCAAATCTTGGATTAACTCCTGCTAATGATGGTAAAGTTATTCGTTTGGTTATTCCTGCTCTTACTGGAGAAAGAAGAGAAGAAATTGCCAAAGAAGTTGGTAAACTAGCTGAAGAAGCTAAAATTGCCGTTCGTAATGTTCGTCGTGATGCAATGAATAGTCTTAAGAAGCAAGAAAAAGATGATGAAATTACTGAAGATGAACAACGTAATTTAGAAAAGCAAGTTCAAAAAATAACTGATGATTCAACTAAGAAAATTGATAAGCTTGCTGACGAAAAACGTAAGGAAATTACTCAAGGATAATGGGTAAGAAAAACCAACTAAATCATCTTGCTATTATTATGGATGGTAATGGCCGTTGGGCTAAAAAGCGTCATAAACCTCGGTATGTTGGCCATAAAGAGGGAATGAATAACGTTGAAAGAATAACTTTAGCAGCCGATAAGTTAGGTATAAAGGTCCTAACTTTATATGCTTTTTCTACCGAAAATTGGGCTCGGCCAAAAGAAGAAGTGGCATATTTAATGAATTTACCGGTACGTTTTTTCGATAAATTTATGCCTACTTTAATGAAGAATAACGTTAAAGTTAATATTATGGGTTATTTGGATGAATTACCAAAGAAAACTTATGATATAGTTCAGCGTGCGATGCATGAAACTGCCAACAATACTGGTTTAATTTTGAACTTTGCGTTTAATTATGGTTCAAGAAAAGAAATTGTTTCAGCAGTTCAAAAACTAGGTCAAGCTATTGAAGCTGGCGAGCTTGATAGTTCTGAAATTGATGAAGAATTAATTTCAAAGAATTTGATGACTGGTAAATTTGAGGAATATCGCGACCCTGACTTATTAATTAGAACTTCAGGTGAACAGAGAATTTCTAATTTTTTACTATGGCAATTAGCTTATTCTGAACTAGCATTTAGTTCAAAAAATTGGCCAGACTTTACCGCAGAGGATTTAGAAAAGTTTGTAAGAGATTTTCAGAGTAGAAATCGTCGCTTTGGAAAATTAGATGAATCAGATAGTTAGATAGAGTATTTATGAAACAACGTGTAATTACAGCAGTTATTGCTTTGATTTTATTTATTCCAATTGTCTACATTGGTGGACTTTGGATGGATTGGTTGACAGTAGCTTTTGCTGCAGTCGGAATTAGTGAAATCTTTTTAATGAAGAAACAAATTTTAGTTTCTATAGATTTCTTGTTAGCATTACTGGCTACCTTAACTTGGACGGTCCCAGATGCTTTCTTTAAGGGAATGCCATGGCATTGGACTAAATTTGGTATTTTCTACGCCATTGTAATGTTAATGTTAACTTGGACTGTACTTTCTAAGAATAAAATTACTTTTGATGATGTAGGTGTTTATACTTTAGCAGCATTGTACATTGGGACAGGTTTTCATTACATGGCCGCAATTAGAAGTGATGCCAATGGGTTAGCACTTCTTTGCTATGTATTTGTTGTTGTATGGTCAACTGATATTGGTGCTTACATGATTGGTAGAAAAATTGGTAAGCATAAATTATGGCCAGTAATTAGTCCTAATAAGACTTGGGAAGGATCAATTGGAGCAGTTATTTGTGCCATCATTTGTAGTGCGATCTATGTTGCTTTGGTAAATGTAGGTTACCCTCAAATTCAAATGATTATTATTGCTTTCTTCTTATCAATCGTTGGACAAATGGGTGACTTGGTTGAATCCGCCTATAAACGTTTCTATGGTGTGAAAGATTCAGGTAAAATTTTACCAGGACACGGTGGTATTTTAGATCGTTTTGATAGTATGCTCTTTGTCTTACCAGTTGTGGCAGCCTTATTAGGAATTGTACACTAGGAGATTATTGTTGAAAGGTATACTAATCTTTTTAGTTGTCTTTGGTTTACTTGTTTTTGTCCATGAATTTGGACATTTCATTGTAGCTAAAAAATCAGGAATTCTTGTTCGAGAGTTCTCAATTGGTATGGGCCCAAAATTATTCCAAATTAGACGAAATCCCACCACTTATACCATTCGTTGGTTACCACTTGGTGGGTATGTTCGTTTAGCGGGCTCTGATGATGAAACTAAGCTTGATCCCGGAATGACGGTTGTTGTTCAATTAAACGATAAGGGTGAAGTAGTTCGAATTGATGCCTCTGAATCTGATTTACCGATAGAAGGAATTCCGATTCAAGTTACCAAGGCTGATTTAGTCGATGCGTTAACCATTAGTGGATATGAAAATGGTGACGAAAATAAACCCGTCACTTATCATGTAAACCATGATGCGACTATTATTGATAAAAACAAAACAGAGTTGGTAATTGCGCCTCGAGATACGCAATTTCAACAAGCTAATGTTTGGCAAAAATTAGCTACTAATTTTGCTGGACCATTTATGAATATTGTTTTAGGTTTTGTTGTATTTATGATCTGGACTTTCACTGTTCCAGGTCCCGCAACTACTACAATTGCAAAAGTTGAAAACAATTCACCGGCTCAAGTTGCTAAAATTAAGGCTAATGATGAGATTATTTCAATTAATGGCAAAAAAATGTCAGATTTTGAAGATATTTCAAATCAAATTTCTCGCAGTAAGGGAAAAGATTTAAAGATCAGACTTAAGCAAGGTGATACTTATCATACAGCAATAGTAAAACCTACTAGTAAAACAATTCAAAAACAAAAAGTTTACCAAATAGGGATTGTAGCTAAAAGTGATGAAAATTTTGGAGCAAAATTAAAGCGCGGTTGGGATACTGCAGTTTCTACAACAGGTTTAATTTTTAATGCCGTGGGTAATTTGTTTAGACACTTTAGTTTGAATAAATTATCTGGGCCAGTAGGAATTTATTCTCAAACCTCGCAAGTATCTAACATGGGCTTAACTTATGTACTTGCGTTTTTGGCAATGATTTCTATTAATTTGGGAATTGTGAACTTAATTCCAATTCCTGGTCTAGATGGCGGAAAGTTACTCTTAAACTTAATTGAATTATTCCGTGGTAAACCAATTTCAGAAGAACATGAAGCTATTGTAGAATTAATAGGTTTTGGTTTATTATTAGTTTTAATTATTGCCGTAACCGGTAATGATATATATCGTTACTTTATTAAGTAATTTACTTAGGAAGAAGAAAAGGATAGAAGAATGCGTCAATCAAAATTCTTTATGCCAACTTTAAAAGAAGCTCCAGCAGATGCTGTAGCTGAAAGTCACAAAATTATGATTCGTGGAGGCTATATTCGCCAAGTTACTGCTGGTGTGTATGCATACTTGCCACTTGGATACCGTGTATTGCGTAAGGCTGAAACAATCATTGAAGAGGAAATGGAAAATATTAATGTTCCTGAAATGATTATGCCTCATCTCTTACCCGCTACTCTTTGGCAAGAATCAGGTCGTTATAAAAAGTATGGCGCTGAAATGTTTAAATTGCAGGACCGCCATGGTCGTGAAAGTTTACTTGGACCAACTCATGAAGAAACATTTACAGAAATTGTTGCTAAAAATTTAAAGAGTTATAAGCAAATGCCACTTGCTTTATATCAAATTCAAACTAAGTTTAGAGATGAAAATCGTCCAAGATTTGGTCTTCTTCGTGGTCGCGAATTTGTAATGCTTGATGGGTATAGTTTTGCGGCAACTCGTGAACAATTAGACGAGCAGTTTGACGACCAAAAGAGCGCTTATAAGAAGATTTTCAAGCGTGCTGGCGTAACTGTCCATCCTGTAATTGCGGATTCTGGTACCATGGGAGGTAAGAATTCTACTGAATTCCAAGCACCAGCTGCTATTGGTGAAGATACCATCGCTACTAATGAAAAAGGTACTTATGCTGCCAACCTTGAAATGGCTAAAAGTGTTGATACCTTTAAACAAGAACCAGAAGAAGTTAAGGAGTTAACTAAGGTTGCTACTCCAGATTGTGATACTATTGAAAAATTGGTAGAATTTTTAAATGTGCCTGCAACTAGAATTGTCAAAAGTATTTTATACATTGCTGATGATCAAAAGATTTTGGTTCTTATCCGTGGTGATAAACAAATTAACGAAGTTAAATTAGGTCATATTCTTGATGCTGATGATGTTCATGTAGCGGAAAGTAGTGAATTAAAAGAAATTACTGGTAGCGAAAAGGGTGGCGTAGGTCCAATTAATGCTGATTGGGCTGATAAGATTATTGCGGATGAAACTGTAAAAGATCTTTACAATGTGGTTGTTGGTGCTAATGAAACTGATTACCAATACCAAAATGCTAACTTGGACCGTGACTTCAAAGTTGATGAATTTGCTGATCTTAGAACTGCAAATGAAGGTGAACCTGATCCAGTTGATTATTTACCACTTAAATTTACTACTTCGATTGAAGTTGGACATATTTTCAAGTTGGGTACTTACTACACTGATACGATGGGTGCTGATTTCTTAGATCAAAATGGTAAGGCAAAGCCAGTTATCATGGGTTCTTACGGAATTGGTGTAACTAGAATGTTGTCAGCTGCAGTAGAACAACACTTAACTGAAAATGGGGTTGCTTGGCCTAAAGAAATTGCACCATTTACTATTCACTTGATTCAAATGAAGATGAAGAATGAGACTCAAACTGAATTAGCTGAAAAACTTGAAAAAGAACTTTCAGCTAAGTATGATGTTTTATATGACGATCGTAATGAACGTCCAGGTGTTAAGTTTAATGATGCAGATTTAGTGGGTGCTCCAATTAGAATTACTATTGGACGTAAAGCTAAAGATGGTATTGTTGAAGTTAAGCGACCAACTGATGAAAAAGCAACAGAAATTTCTGTTGATGAATTAGATAATTTTGTAAATAAAGAGTTAGGATAATTTTTCGTGACTAATAAAAACGAGCTATTCTTAAAACTTTTAAAGCAAGTTCATTTTCCTGATCAATTTGAAGATAATGATTTACTTCAAAAAGGAAAAATTGAGAACGTGGATGTATACGCTAAAGAACATAGGTGGGATATCCACGTTCTTTTTGATTCTCCTTTAAAGTTTGATACATATAATGCATTAAATACAGCAATAAATGAAAGTTTTACTTCTTTTGTTAATACCCGGTTCTTTGTAGGAACAAAGGATGGATCAGATCAATATTTGCCCGATTATTGGCAATATGCTGTCAAAAATTCAAATGTTTTGGCATCAGCTACACGAGAATTTTTGGCTGGTCAAGTTCCTCGTAAAGAAGATGGGCGATGGATAATCCCAGTCGATAATTCAGTAATTGACAATTTAATTGAGCAAAAAGCTTTAGATGATTTATCAGAAGAAATGCGTAAGTATGGCTTTTTTAACTTGAAGTTTCTTACTGAATTTGATGAACAAAGTTCTCAAAATAATCTAGAGAGTTTGCAACAATTACAAGAAGAGCATGATAAAAACATGCAAGAAGTTTATCAATCTATTCCTGAAAAGCCGAAAAAGAGCAAACCAGCTCCATCTAAATATCCGACTAAGAAAACACATTATGGAAATACAAAGGTTGATGAAAATGCAGAAATTACCCAAATCCATGATCTGGAAGATGGAACTCGAAATGTTGTAATTGAAGGAAATATTTTTAATATTGAAAGTCGAGAATTGAAGTCGGGCTCAGTGATTTTTACTGGGGAAATTACTGATTATACGGACTCAATTGGATTTAAAAAATTTGTTTCAAATAAAGAGCAAATTGAAAGTTTATCTGTTATTAAGCCAGGAACATGGGCTAAGATGCAAGGATCAGCAGCTACAGATCAATGGCAAAATGATGTAGTGTTTAATATTAATGCTTTTGAAACTGTGGAACATGAAGGGCGACAAGAAAAATATGAAGGTGATCAAAAGCGTGTTGAACTTCACCTTCATACCAACATGAGCCAATTAGATGCAACTAATACCGCTACCGATTTTGTAAATGCTGCTAAAAAGTTTGGTCAAAAAGCTATTGCGGTTACTGATCATGGTGATGTTCAATCTTTCCCTGATGCTTACAGTGCTGGTAAAAAAACTGGATTAAAGATTTTGTATGGTGTTGAAGCTAATATGATTGATGATCATGCTTTATTGGTTTTGAATCCAGCTGAAATGAAATATGAAGATAAAGAATTTGTAATTTTTGACGTTGAAACTACAGGCTTATCTTCTGTTTACGATACTATTATTGAAATTGGTGCCGTAAAAATGAAGAATGGAGAGGTTATTGATCGATTTGACAAGTTTATTAATCCTCACCATCCTTTAAGTGAACAAACTATTAATTTAACTTCTATTACAGATGAGATGGTAAGTGCTGCTGATGATGAAGATGTTGTGATCAAACAGTTCAAAGATTTTTATGGTGATGATCCTCTTTGTGGACACAATGTTCAATTTGACGTGGGTTTTGTAAATGCTGCTTTAAGAAGAAGTGGTTATGAAGAAATAACTCAACCTGTGGTTGATACGCTTGAAGTTTCACGTTTACTTCACCCAGAACAAACTAGACATACTCTTGATTCATTAGCTAAGAAATATAATGTTGTTTTGGAACATCACCACCGAGCAAATCAAGACGCTGAAGCGACTGGATATTTAATGTTTAAACTTCTGGATGCTTTTAATGCGCGTTTTCATGAAGATGATTTAGGTAAGATGAATGATTATGCTGAACATGGGCAGGTTTATAAACGAGCACGTCCATCTCATATGACTATTTTGGCTAAAAATCAAGCCGGATTGAAAAATATGTATAAACTTGTTTCTATTGCAAGTACTACTAACTTTTATCGAATTCCTAGAACTCCTAAGTCAGATCTGAGAAGACTTCATGACAATCTTTTATATGGTTCTGGTTGTTGGCAGGGCGATGTGTTTATTGCAATGATGCAAAAAGGGTATGATGAAGCACGTAAGAAAGCCAAGTTTTATGATTTCTTAGAAGTGCAGCCGCCAGCAAATTATCGACAATTAATTGAAGACGGTTTAATTAAAGATGAAGCTGAATTAGAAGAAATTCTGACTAATATTTATAAATTAGGGAAAGAATTAAATAAGCCAGTTGTTGCCACTGGCGATGCTCATTATGTGGATCCTCATGATGCAATTTACCGAACAATTTTGATTTCAGCTCAAAGAAGTAATCCAAATCGGAACAAACCGCAACCAGATTTACATTTTTATACAACTCAAGAAATGCTTGATGCCTTTAGCTTTTTAGGGGAAGAAGCAGCTAAGGAAATTGTTATTACTAATACAAATAAGATTGCTGATTCTCTGGAAGAAATTGCTCCAATTAAAGATGGTCTTTATCCTCCACATATTGATAATGCCGATCAAGAAATGAAGGATTTAACTTACAATAAGGCTTATGAACTTTATGGAAAACCTCTTCCTAAAATTGTTAAAGATCGAATTGAAATGGAATTAAACTCAATTATTTCAAATGGATATGCTGTTATTTACTTAATTTCTCAGCGTCTGGTAGCTAAATCAAATAAAGATGGATATTTGGTTGGGTCGCGTGGATCCGTAGGTTCGAGTTTGGTTGCTACTATGTCTGGAATTACTGAGGTTAATCCACTCGCGCCCCATTATCGTTGTCCTAATTGTAAATATTCTAAGTTCTTTGAAAATGGAGAATATGGTTCAGGATATGACTTGCCTGATAAAGATTGTCCAAAATGTGGCACTCCGCTTGTAAAAGATGGTCAGGATATTCCATTTGCTACTTTCTTGGGATTCCACGGTGACAAGGTTCCTGATATTGATTTAAATTTCTCAGGAGACTACCAACCAGTTGCACATAACTTTATCCGAGTTATGTTTGGACCTGATAATTCATATCGTGCGGGAACTATAGCGACAGTTGCAGATAAAACTGCTTATGGTTATGCTAAGCATTATGATGAAGAACGTGATTTAAAGTTGCGTAATGCAGAATTAGATCGTTTAGCATCTGGAGTTTCTGGGGTTAAAAGGACGACAGGTCAACACCCTGCAGGAATTGTCGTGGTTCCTAACGACATGGATATTTATGATTTCACTCCGGTTCAGTATCCAGCTGATGATGTTAACGCAGCATGGTTAACGACCCACTTTGATTTCCATTCTATTCACGATAATATTTTAAAATTTGATATTTTAGGGCATGATGATCCAACGATGATCAGAATGTTGCAAGATTTATCAAGAATTGATCCTTTGTCTATTCCACCAGATGATCCAGGAGTTATGTCATTATTTTCAAGTCCTAAAATTCTGGGAGTTACACCAGAGCAAATTCAATCTAAAACTGGTACCTTGGGTGTGCCAGAATTTGGAACAAAATTTGTTCGAGGGATGCTTGAAGAAACTAAGCCAAATACTTTTTCTGAACTTTTACAAATTTCCGGTTTATCTCATGGTACTGATGTATGGTTAGGAAATGCAGAAGAACTAATTAACAATGGAACTTGCAAATTAAAGAATGTAATTGGTTGTCGTGATAACATCATGATGGACCTTATTCACTGGGGAGTTCAGCCGGAAGTAGCCTTTTCGACGATGGAATCAGTTCGTCATGGTCGCGGCATCAGTGATGAAGATATGGCAGTTTTAAAGAAAAATAAAAATATACCAGATTGGTACATTCCATCTTGTTTAAAGATTAAATATATGTTCCCTAAAGCACACGCCACAGCATATATTTTAATGGCACTTCGAATTGCATGGTTTAAAGTTTATTATCCAGAAATTTACTACACGTCTTATTTCTCAGTTCGTGCTGATCTATTTGATTTAGTAGCAATGAGTCATGGTAAAAATACTGTGAAGGCTGCAATGAAGAAGATTCAAGATAAGGGAAATGATGCTTCTGCGAAGGATAAGAGTTTATTAACGGTACTTGAAATCGCCAATGAATGTTTAGAGCGAGGAATTAAAATCAAGATGGTTGATGTTAATGAATCAGATGCGCTTAACTTTAAAATTATTGATAAAAATACCATCTTGGCTCCATTTAATGCTGTTCCTGGTCTTGGTGATAATGCGGCTAAGCAAATTGTAGCAGCTCGTGCAGAACAAAAATTCTTATCAAAGGAAGATTTGGCAAAGCGCGGCAAAGTTTCGCAAACTATCATGGATTACTTTGAAAATAATGGCGTATTGGAAGGGATGCCCGATCAAAATCAATTATCTCTATTCTAAATTTTGTAAATTACAATTAAATATGGTAAACTTATTCGTGAAGTTCGAATAAGTAAATTCGAGTGAGCATAACTGCTCACTCTTTTTATTACGGAGGAAAGTTTTTGTCTAAAGTTACAGATATTGTTCGTTCAGCTGTGGAACCAATTATTGCTGAACGTAATGATGAATTCGTTGATATTGAATATGTAAAAGAAAAAGGCCAAAATTATCTTCGTATCTATGTTGATAAGGAACCAAATGGTATCGACATAGACGAAATTGCAGATTTGAGTGAATTAGTATCAGAAAAGCTCGATACTTTGGATCCAGATCCATTGCCTGACCCATATATTTTGGAATTGTCTTCACCAGGAGCGGAACGTCCAATCAAAACAGAAAATGATTGGGAAAAGGCTCAAGGGGAATATGTTCATTTAGGACTTTATCAAAAAATAGATGGCAAAAAAATGTATGAAGGCACACTTAAGTCATATAATGATGATGAGGTTGAACTCGAAGTTAAAATTAAGACTAGACGAAAGACTGTTGTTGTTCCTCGCAAATTAATTGCGAATATTCGTTTTGCAATTGAGTTTTAGAAAGGTTGATTAAAACTTATGTCTAAAGAAATGCTTGAAGCGTTTGATACCTTGGAAAAAACTAAAGGCATTAAAAAAGAAGTTATTGTCGATGCAATTAAGGCTGCCTTAGTAGCTGCATATAAGAAAAATTATAATCAAGCACAAAATGTGGAAGTTGATTTTGACGAACGCACTGGCAATTTTAAAGTAATGGCAGTTAAAACTGTTGTTGATGAAGTTCAAGATGATCGCCTTGAAGTAAGTTTAAAAGATGCTTTAGCAATCAATGGTGCTTATGAAGTAGGAGATGAAATTCGTTTCGAAGTTACTCCAAAGAACTTTGGTAGAATTTCTGCTCAAACTGCAAAGCAAGTTATTATGCAGCGTCTTCGCGAAGCGGAAAGAAACAATATTATTGATGAGTATTCTCAATATGAAGATGAACTCATTACAGGAACTGTTGAACGTCGAGACAATCGTTTTGTCTATGTTAAAATTGGTAATGTTGAAGCAGTTATGTCAACTCATGATCAAATGCCAAATGAGACCTACAATCCTCAAGACAAGGTACGTGTGCTTGTAACTCATGTGGGGTCTGATTCAAAGGGTGCTCAAATTACTGTTTCAAGAACAGCTCCTGATGTAGTTAAACGTTTATTTGAACAAGAAGTACCTGAAATTTACAATGGTACAGTTGAAATTGTATCAATTGCTCGTGAAGCAGGTGACAGAACTAAGATTGCGGTTAAATCAAATGATCCTAACATTGATCCTGTTGGTACTTGTGTTGGTCAAGGCGGAACTCGTGTCCAAAATGTGGTTAATGAATTAGGGGGAGAAAATATTGATATTGTTCAATATGAAGATGACCCATCTGATTACATTGCTAATGCCTTGAATCCTGCAGAAGTTATTGCAGTTCAATTTAGTGATGAAGATGATGAAAAGAGCGCATTAGTGATCGTTCCTGATTATCAATTATCACTTGCAATTGGTAAAAAGGGACAAAATGTTCGTTTAGCTGCTCGTCTTACTGGATATAAGATTGATATCCGTCCAGAATCAGAAGTTGAATTTGTAGACGAAGATAAGAAGAATAGCACTGAAAATAAAGAATCAGATGCTGAAACAGCTAATGACGAAGTAGAAGCAACGGTTAAGCATGATGCTTCTACTAGTGATAATACTGAAGAATAGTAGAAAGTTGGTGATCTTTTGAAAAAAAGAAAAATCCCAATGAGGAAAGATCTGCTTACTAATACTATGCAACCTAAGAAAGAATTAGTAAGAGTTGTGATTGATAAAGAAAAGAATATTTCCGTTGATCCAACTGGTAAGAAACCTGGACGTGGAGCATATGTCTCATTAGATCCAAGTAAAATTGAGGCTGCAAAGAATAGTAAAGTGCTAGAAAAAAGTTTAGGAACTAGTGTCCCTGAAGAATTCTATGAAGAACTTTATTCGTATGTAGATCATCAAAAGGCTAGAAAAGAATTATTTGGTGATAAATAAGATTGCAAAATAGACAAAAAGCAGTTAATTTATTAGGGTTAGCAATGCGTGCGGGGAAGGTAGTCACTGGAACTGAAACGGTAATTGCAGATCTTAAAAAGAAAAAAGTTAAATTAGTAGTTTTAGCTAGTGATCTTCAGAAAAATACTATTGAAAAAGTAAGTCGTGCAGCTAATAAAAACAACGTTCCTATGATCAGTGAATTTACTGCAGTGGAACTTGAAAATGCAGTAGGTAAGAAACGTAAAGTTCTTGGACTTACAGATAGTGGCTTTTGTAAGGCATTAGTTAAGAAGATTAATGAAGGAGTGTGATTGGATGGCTAAGGAAAGAATTTATGAAGTCGCAAAAGAATTAGGCATCGATAACAAGGTTGTGGTGGATAAAGCGAAAGACCTTGGCTTTGATGTTACAAATCATATGTCATCATTAGAGGATTCCCAAGTGAATCAATTAAAGAGCAGTTTCCAGAACTCCGCTCCCGCTAATAAGAAGCAAGAGAAGTCTTCTAAGAAAAATAATAAGATTAAAATTTCGGTTTCTTCCATTAGAAAAAATGAGAAAAAATCTGAAAACGATAATCAAAAACATAAAAAGAATAATAGAAGACGTAATAATCGTAATCATGATCATGCTCAAAGAAACGATCGTAATCATGAACAAAAGCCGGCAGCTCGCGATTTGTTAAAGCAATTTAAGCAAAAACAACGCGCAGAAGAAAGTACATTAAATAAACAAGCACAAAAAGCTAAAAAAGAATATCACGAACAATTGAAACATCCAAGAAAAGATAATAAACCAACCAATAATCCAAAGAAGAATATTAAAGAATCTCCTAAGACTGAAAAAACAGAAACTAAAGTCATTGGACCTAAGATTCTTAAGCCATCACCAGCTCGTTTGAAGAAGAATCAACCTTCAGTTAAAAAAGAAATTCCTAAGGTTGCTTTAAGTAATGAAGCCCCAAAGGAAAATAATAATCGTGGAAATGGTCATGGTCGTAACACTGGAAAACCAGGCCGTAAAGGTAAGAATCAATTCTTTAATAATCATAATGAACATTCTGACCGTCAAGAAAGAAGAAGACGTAAGAATAAAAAGCGGCAACATGAACAAGTTCCAAAGAAGCAACCAACTCAAAGAAAAGAACGTCCATTACCAGATGTTTTAGTTTACGAAGAAGGTATGAATGCTCAAGATTTAGGTAAGCTTTTACACCGTGAGCCAGCTGAACTTGTTAAGAAGTTATTCATGCTAGGTGTAATGACCAATCAAAACCAATCTTTGGATAAAGATACCATTGAACTTTTGGCTGCAGAATATGGAATTGAAGCTAAACAAAAGGTTCATGAAGATATTTCAGATATTGATAAACTTTATGATAAGAGAATGGAAGCTTCAAAGAAGTCAGATCACCAAGTTAAGCGTCCGCCTGTAGTTACAATTATGGGACACGTTGACCATGGTAAGACTACTTTGCTCGATCGTCTTCGTCATACTCACGTTTCTGCTCATGAAGCGGGTGGTATTACTCAAAAGATCGGTGCCTACCAAGTCCGCTTAGATGATCGTTTAATTACATTCTTAGATACCCCTGGACACGCTGCCTTTTCTAACATGCGTGCTCGTGGGGCAGAAATTACTGATATTGTTGTTTTGGTTGTTGCTGCAGACGATGGTGTAATGCCTCAGACTATTGAAGCTATTGACCATGCTAAAAGTGCTGGAGTTCCAATTATTGTTGCTATCAATAAGATGGATGTGCCAGGTGCTAATCCACAACACGTTACTGAACAATTGATGAAGTATAACTTAATCCCAGAAGATTACGGTGGTGACACCATTTACGTTAATATTTCAGCTAAGACTGGTGAAAATGTAGATGATTTGCTTCAAATGATCTTGCTTCAATCAGATGTGATGGAACTTCAAGCTGATCCTAAGCAAATGGCTATTGGTACAGTTATTGAAGCTCGTTTGTCACGTGGTCGTGGACCAGTAGCTGACCTTTTGATCCAACAAGGTACACTTAATGTTGGGGATCCAATTGTTGTAGGTAATACTTTTGGCCGTGTACGTACTATGACTAACGACCGTGGTCGTCAAGTTAAGAAGGCGACTCCATCAATGCCTGTTGAAATCACTGGTTTAAACAGTGTTCCGGAATCAGCTGATAAGTTAGTTGAATTCGAAGATGAAAAGACTGCACGTAGTGTTGGTGAATCTCGTGCTCAACAAGCTTTACAAAAGTCTCGTGAAAATGTTCAACACGTTACTCTTGATAACTTATTTGATACAATGAAGAAAGAGAACATGAAGGAAGTTGACATTGTTCTTAAAGCTGATGTTCAAGGTTCAGTTGAGGCTTTACAACAATCTCTTGAAAAGATTAATGTTGAAGGCGTAAGAGTTAATATCATTCACTCTGGTGTTGGTGCTATCAATGAATCAGATGTTACTTTAGCTGGAGCTTCAAATGCATTTATCATTGGTTTCAATGTTCGTCCAACTGCAACTGCTAAATCTCAAGCAGAAACTGATGGTGTAGATATTCGTCTTTACAGCATTATTTACAAGGCAATTGATGATGTAACGGCTGCCATGAAGGGTATGCTTGAACCAACTTACGAAGAAAAAGTTACTGGTAACTTAACTGTTCGTGAAACTTGGAAAGTTTCAAAGGTTGGTACTATTGCTGGTGCCTTTGTTGATAGTGGTTACGTAACTCGCGATTCTGGTATTCGTGTAATTCGTGATGGCGTTGTGGTTTACGATGGCAAGGTTGCATCTCTTAAGAGATTCCAAGATGATGTTAAGCAAGTTAAACAAGGATTTGATTGTGGTTTAACTATTGAAAACTACAATGATATCAAGATTGATGATCAACTTGAAGCTTACGAAATGCAAGAAGTTAAGCCTCAATAGATCATAATTTAGGAGGAAAAAACATGAAACATAGAGTAGGTCGTGTTGAAGGAGAAATCCTTCGCGAATTGACTAAAATTTTGCAAAAGGATATTCGCGATCCTCGTTTGAGTGATGTTACTATTACTGCTGTAGAATGCACTAATGATCTTTCTTATGCTACTGTATACTACAGTTTACTTACAGAAGATCCAGAAAAAGAAAAAGAAGTTAGTGAAGCTTTAGATAAGGCTAAAGGAATGATGCGACACTTGCTTGGTCAAGTATTAACAGTATATAAAGTTCCTGAACTAATTTTTAAGCGTGATAACTCGGTTAAGTATGGTAGTAAAATTGACCGTTTAATTGCTGAAGTAAGAAAGCAAGATCAAGAACGGAATAGTAAGTAAAAGAAAAGGGCGCCATCAAGGCGCCTTTTTTATTTAATAAACAAGAAACAGGAAAATTTATGTTAAATGGAATTATAGTTATTGATAAAGATAAAGGCATGACTAGTGCTGACGTGGTTTATCATTTAAGAAAAGCTTTGCATATTAAAAAAATTGGACATGCAGGAACTTTAGATCCTGAAGTAACGGGAGTTTTACCGATTGCAATTGGTCAAGCAACTAAATTAATTGAATTAATGCACACACGTCCCAAGGCCTATACAGGGAGTGGTTTATTTGGATATGCAACGGATAGTTATGATACAGATGGAAAAACTTTAAAAGAAGATAAATTAGATCATCCTTTTACTAAAGATGAAATTCAATCTGCGATGCATACTTTTGAAGGGAAAATTGTTCAAGTGCCACCGATCTATTCTGCGGTAAAAGTTAATGGAAAACGCTTGTATGAATATGCTCGTGAAGGAATTGAAGTAGAACGACCTAAGCGGGAAGTAGAGGTAACAAAATACGAATTAATTAATAAACCAAAATTTGATCCGCAAACCTGCTATCAAAAATTTGATTTTAATATTGAATGTAGTAAAGGAACCTATGTAAGATCTCTAGTAAATGACTTGGGTGAAAAATTAAATTATCCTGCAGTTATGACCTATTTACGCAGAACTGCAAGTTCTGGCTTTGATTTGAGTCAAGCTGTAAAATTAAGTGAAATAGAAAATAATCCCGAAGAAGCAGAAAAATTCATTCAACCAATTGATGCCTTTTTTAAGGATTATGAAACCATTGATTTAAATCAAGGACAATGGCTAAAAGTTCAAAATGGAGCTACCATTTCTTTGAAAACGCATGCAAAAAAAGTGGCATTACGCTACAATAATAGAGTTAAAGCAATTTATCATAATTCAGGCAATTATTATCGCCCAGAGTTAATGCTGCTCAAGAATGAATAAGTAGAACGAAGGAAATATTGTGCAAGTTATCCATTTACCTTATCCAGTTAAGTCAAATATTATACCAAGTAAAATAATTTTAGTACTAGGCTTTTTTGATGGTGTCCATTTAGGTCATCAACATTTAATTACTGTGGCTAAAGATATTGCTCAAGAAAAAAAGCTCCCTTTGGCTGTGATGACTTTTGACCGTCATCCTCGAGAAGTTTATGCAAATAAATCTAATTTTAAGTACATAGATACTATTGATGAAAAAGCTGAAAAAATGGCTAATTTGGGGGTAGATTATTTATTAATTGCACCCTTTACTGAAGGCTTCAGCAAGATTTCAGGTCAAGAATTTGTTGATAATGTAATCGTTAAATTAAATGCAGATACTGTCGTAGCTGGATTTGATTATACTTATGGTCCGAAAAAGATAGCTAATATGGATAATTTACCTAAATTTGCTAAAAATCGTTTTCAAATTGTTAAAGTTGCAAAACAAACTTTTAGTGGTCAAAAAATTGGGTCCACTGCAATTCGCAAAGCCATTAAAAATGGTGAAATGGAAGAAGCTTATGACTTGCTAGGACATCATTACCAGATGAGTGGAACGATTGGTCATGGAGAGAGAAATGGTCATAAGATTGGTTTTCCAACAGCTAATTTAGTGTGGGATCAGAAAAAAGTTGTACCTAAAATTGGTGTATATGCCACTAAAACTAAAATTGATGGTAAATGGTATGATTCAATGACGAGTGTAGGCTATAATTTGACGACTGGCCAAGAGCGGAGAATCTATATTGAATCACACTTATTTAATTTTGATAAAGAAGCTTATGGCGAAAAAATGACTATTAAATGGTATTTATATACGCGCGGTGAAGTAAAATTTGCTGGATTGGATGAGCTAAAGGAGCAATTGAAGCGAGATGAGAACCGAATCAAAGCTTATTTTGCAGAAATTGACTCTAAAAAATAGGTTGGCAAAACTTTAAGCTCATGGTATATTGAACTTATCAATTTAAATTCATTTAAGAAAGAAGGGTAGCCGTTGCGTTTTTAATCTTGTAATTAGACATAGTTAGATAAAAGTCCGTATTTTTAGACGGAGAGACTATGTACTTTTAACAAGATTGAATACACGACTATCTTTTTCTCTAAAATAAAAGAGAGTCACACTTGTTAAAAGGCGCGGACTCTCTTTTTGTGTGGAGATGATTTGATGAGCAATATAAAAATTAACAATCTTTCTTTTAGATATGATACTGATAACGAAAATATTTTTAAAAATTTAAATCTGAATTTAGATAGTTCCTGGAAACTTGGCTTGGTAGGAAGAAACGGAAGAGGTAAAACTACTTTTCTTAATTTACTTCGACAAAAATTAAAAGGGACTGGCAAAATTCAAACTAAACTTCGGTTCTCATATTTTCCGATGGAAATCGTAAATTCTAAAGGGATTACTTTGTATGAACTTCAAGATAAATTTGATTTTGAAGAATGGGAATTAGAACGTGAACTTAATTTAATGAAAGTCGATCTCAATTTGATTTGGCAACCTTTTGATACTTTAAGCGGAGGAGAACAGACTAAGATTTTATTAGCCGCTTCATTTGTGGATTCAGATTCTTTTCCTTTAATTGATGAACCAACGAATCATTTAGATGAAAGTAGCCGCCAGCAAATTGCGCAATATCTGAATACTCATGATCAAGGCTACATTGTGGTTAGCCATGATCGAGATTTTTTAAATCAAATCACAGATCATATATTGGCAATTGAAAATGGTGAAATTCATCTTTATCAAGGAAATTATCAAAGTTATGAGCAAACTAAAGAGAATCGAGATCAATTTAATCGGGATAAAAACAACAAATTAAAAAATGAGATTCAAAGCTTAAATGCCAGTCGTTTGCGCTTAAAGGGATATTCAACTAAAGCTGAAGGTAAAAAGAGTGCAAAAGCCCATGGAAATGAACAGCATGCTTTTATAGATAAAGGATTTTATAGTCATAAAGCTGCAAAAGTTATGAAGAGATCAAAAAATGCTGAGCGCCGGATGAATGGAGCTATTGAAGACAAAAAAGGCTTAATGACTAATATTGAAGAAGTACCTGAGTTAACGATGAATTTTGATAAAAATTATCATCATACTTTGCTAGATATACAACATTTAGATTTGAAAATTCAGGATAAGATCTTGTTTTCTGATTTAAATATGCAGATCTCTAATCAGGGAATAGTTGCTTTAGAAGGTAAAAATGGTAGTGGAAAATCAACTTTGATGAAGCTGCTTTTAGAAGATATGAAAGAAGTCGAATATCAAGGAAATATTGAATTAATAGAAGGTCTTAGTATTTCTTATTTGCCACAAATTTTTACTGAGTATACTGGCAGCCTTAAGGAGTTTTCAGAAAAGCAAAAAATATCTTATGAAGATTTACTCAATACCTTAAAGAAAATGGGATTTCCAAGAGAAGCCTTTACTACTAAAATTGAAGAGATGAGTATGGGCCAGCAAAAACGAGTAGCAATTGCGAAATCTTTAGTAGAACCAGCAGATCTTTATTTATGGGATGAACCAGCAAATTATTTGGATGTATTTAACCAAGATCAATTAATTCATCTTCTTAAAGAATTCAAACCAGCAATGCTTTTGATTGAACACGATCCTTATTTTATTAAGGAAGTAGCTGACCAAGTAATTAAGTTGTGAAAAATATTTCAAAAAAATTAGCAGTCAGCTTGATATCCTGCTAGTTTTTAGTATAATAGTATTTGTTAGCACCTAATAGATGAGAGTGCTAAAAGTGAGGGCGATATTTATGTTGACCGAACGTCAAGAATTAATTTTAAAAACAATTATTCAAGATTTCACACAAGATCATGAACCTGTTGGTTCAAAGACAGTGATGAAACAATTACCAATTAAGGTATCAAGTGCAACAATTCGAAATGAAATGGCAACACTAGAAGAGAAAGGGTTGATCGAAAAGACTCACTCTTCGAGTGGTCGGATTCCATCAAGTGAAGGGTATCGTTATTATCTTGACAATTTAGTTGAGCCATTACGTTTACCTGAAAACGTTTATGATAAGATTGTTTATCAGTTAGATCGACCATTTCATCAAGTGAATGAAATTGTGCAAGAAGCTGCCAAGATTTTATCGGATTTGACGAATTATACTGCTTTTGCAGAAGGTCCCGAAAATCATGGTGTTACTGTTACAGGATTTAGAATTGTACCATTGTCGAACAGACAAATTATGGCAATTTTGGTAACCAGTGATGGTAATGTTCAAAATCAAGTCTATGCTTTACCACATCACATTCACGGGGATGAAATTGAAAAAGCTGTTCGGATGATTAATGATGAGCTAGTAGGGAAGAGTTTAAAAGAAATTACCCCAACTTTATTAAAAGGTCTAGTTAATCAGCAAATTGCCGGTACTCATTCAGCTGAACTCCTTAGTTTAGTTGAAGATGTTATTAAAGATGCGGCAAGTGAGCAGATGTATGTGGATGGTCAGATTAATTTGTTAAATAATAGCTCTGAAAAGAATGTGAATGACATTCGCTCGCTTTATGAATTAGTTGATCATAATGATCTAATTTCAAACTTGATGGGTGATTGTGAAAAGGTTGCTTCGCCGGATCTTCCAGTTCAAGTAACGTTAGGATCAGAACTTCCTAATGATTTATTGAAAAATTATAGTTTGGTAACTGCCAGATATAATGTGGGAGAACATGGTGAAGGTACAATTGCACTACTTGGTCCAACGAATATGCCATATTCGCAAATGATTGGGTTACTTGAATATTTTAGAAACGAGCTAGCCAAGAAATTGCTCGATTACTACGGAAGATTTCAATAGAGGGGGTTAGCTGTGAGTAAAGAAGAATTTCCAAGCGAAAAGAATTTAGATGAAAAAGATACTGCTCCTAAAAAGAAAGTGGAGGAAACTCCAAAAGCTAACAAGGAGACAGATAATAAAGAAACTCAAAAATTAGCTAAGCAAATTGCTGAATTAGAAGCTAAAAACAAGGAACTTGAAGATAAGTATCTACGCAGTGAAGCTGAAATCCAAAACATGCAAAATCGTTACTCAAAGGAACGAGCTCAACTTATTAAATATGAATCTCAAAGTTTAGCTAAAGATGTTTTGCCTGCAATGGATAACTTAGAACGTGCTTTGGGCGTTAAGGTTGACGATGAAGCATCTAAGCAATTGAAAAAAGGTGTCCAAATGACCCTTGATTCACTTATCAAGGCCATGAAAGATCATGGTATTGTTGAAATTGAGGCTGAAGGCGTAAAGTTTGATCCGACATTACATCAAGCTGTTCAGACTGTAGCAGCTGAAAATGATGATCAAAAAGATCACGTTGTTCAGGTTTTACAAAAAGGATATCAATACAAGGACCGCACATTGAGACCAGCTATGGTTGTTGTTGCTCAATAGAAAGGGAGATTTATTAATGTCAAAAGTTATCGGTATTGACCTCGGAACTACTAACTCTGCAGTAGCAGTTCTTGAAGGTAAAGAACCTAAAATTATTACTAACCCAGAAGGTAATCGTACTACTCCATCTGTAGTTGCATTTAAAGATGGTGAAATTCAAGTTGGTGAAGTTGCTAAGCGTCAAGCTATCACTAATCCTAATACGATTGTTTCAATTAAGCGTCACATGGGTGAAGCTGACTATAAGGTTAAAGTAGGAGACAAGAGTTACACCCCACAAGAAATTTCTGCAATGATTTTGCAATACATCAAGAAATTCTCTGAAGATTACTTGGGTGAAGAAGTTACAGATGCAGTTATTACTGTTCCTGCTTACTTTAATGATGCTCAACGTCAAGCTACTAAAGATGCTGGTAAGATTGCTGGCTTAAATGTTCAAAGAATTATTAACGAACCAACTGCTTCAGCTTTAGCATATGGTCTTGATAAAGATGAAGACGATGAAAAAGTTTTAGTATATGACCTTGGTGGTGGTACTTTTGATGTTTCTGTTCTTCAATTAGGGGACGGTGTCTTCCAAGTACTTTCAACTAATGGTGATACTCACCTTGGTGGGGATGACTTTGATAACCGTATCATGGATTGGCTTATCAAGAACTTTAAGGATGAAAATGGTGTTGACTTGTCTAAGGATAAGATGGCACTTCAACGTTTAAAGGATGCCGCTGAAAAGGCTAAGAAGGATTTGTCAGGTGTATCAAGCACTCACATTTCACTTCCATTCATTTCTGCTGGCGAATCTGGCCCACTTCACCTTGAAGCTGACTTAACTCGTGCTAAGTTTGATGAATTGACTAATGATTTAGTTGAAAAGACTAAGATTCCATTTGACAATGCATTAAAAGATGCCGGTCTTACTGTTAACGACATTGATAAAGTTATCTTAAATGGTGGTTCAACTCGTATTCCTGCAGTTCAAAAGGCTGTTAAGGATTGGGCTGGAAAAGAACCAGATCACTCAATTAACCCTGATGAAGCTGTAGCTCTTGGTGCAGCAATTCAAGGTGGTGTTATCTCAGGTGATGTTAAGGACATTGTTTTACTTGATGTTACTCCATTATCACTTGGTATTGAAACTATGGGTGGTGTCTTCACTAAGTTAATTGATAGAAACACTACTATTCCAACTTCAAAGAGTCAAATCTTCTCAACTGCTGCTGATAATCAACCAGCCGTAGATGTTCATGTTTTACAAGGTGAACGTCCAATGGCAGCTGATGACAAGACACTTGGACGTTTTGAATTAACTGATATTCCACCTGCACCACGTGGTGTTCCTCAAATTCAAGTTACCTTCGATATTGATAAAAACGGTATTGTAAACGTATCTGCTAAGGATATGGGAACCGGTAAGGAACAAAAGATTACCATTAAGAGTTCATCCGGTTTGTCAGATGAAGAAATCAAGCGTATGCAAAAAGACGCTGAAGAACACGCTGAAGAAGATAAGAAGCGTAAGGAAGAAGTTGACTTACGTAACGAAGTTGACCAATTAATCTTCACTACTGAAAAGACTTTGAAAGAAACTAAGGGTAAGGTATCTGATGAAGATACTAAGAAGGTTCAAGATGCACTTGATGACTTGAAGAAAGCTCAAAAAGACAACAACTTGGATGAAATGAAAGAAAAGAAGGATGCTTTATCTAAGGCTGCTCAAGACTTAGCAGTTAAGCTTTACCAACAAAATGGTGGTGCTCAAGGTGCTGCTGGTCAAGCTGGCCCTCAAGGTCCACAAGGTGGCAACCCAAATGATAACAATGGTGGCACTCAAGATGGTACTTTCCATAAAGTAGACCCAGACAAGTAATGGGTTTATAATTTGAATAACCTATTAAGAAAAGAACTGCTTAATGGTAGTTCTTTTCTTTTGAATGTAAGGAGTTTTAATTTTGGCACAAGATTATTACAAAACTCTTGGTGTGGATCGTAATGCGAGCGACCAAGAGATTAGTAAAGCATATCGTAAATTAGCTAAAAAGTATCACCCAGATTTGAATCATGAGCCAGGAGCCGAAGAAAAGTATAAAGAAGTTAATGAAGCTTATGAAGTACTTCATGATAAACAAAAGCGTGCCCAGTATGATCAATTTGGCTCTGCTGGTGTAAACGGCCAAGGGGGCTTTGGCGGCGCTGGTCAAGGTGCGTATGGTGGCCAAGGCTTTGGCGGATTTAGTGATTTTGGTGATATCTTTAATGATTTCTTTGGTGGTGCTAGCCAACAAAGACAAGTAGATCCAACTGCTCCTCAGCGTGGACAAGATCTTGATTATACTTTAACCATTGATTTTATGGATGCTATTAATGGTAAAAAGACTCAAGTTAGCTATACTCGTAGCGAAACTTGTGAGACCTGTGGCGGAAATGGCTGTGAAAAGGGTACTCATCCAATTACCTGTGATAAGTGTCACGGAACTGGTTATATGACAGTAACTCAACAATCAATGTTGGGTATGATTCGTCGTCAAACTGTTTGTGACAAGTGCCAAGGTCGCGGGGTAATTATTGAACATCCATGTAAGACTTGCCATGGTAAGGGAACTGTTGACAAGACCAACACAATTGAAGTTGATATTCCAGCTGGTATTGATAATGGCCAACAACTTCGTTATGAAGGCCAAGGTGAAGCTGGTAAAAATGGTGGCTCTTACGGTGACTTGTATATTAGTTACCGTATTAAGCCATCTAAGGAATTTGAAAGACGTGGAAACACTATTTATACCACTATTCCAATTTCCTTTGCACAAGCAACTTTAGGTGATGAAATTAAGGTTAAGACTGTTCATGGGGATGTAGATTTGAAGATTCCGGCAGGCACTCAACCTAACAAGAAATTTACCATTAAGGGCGAAGGTGTACCTTATATCCGAGGAAACGGTAATGGTGATCAAATTACCACTGTAGAAGTTAAGATTCCAAAACATGTCAATGAAAAGCAAAAAGAGGCTTTAGTTGACTTTGTCAAGGCTAGTGGTGAATCTATTACTCCTCAAGGAAAAGGCTTCTTCGAAAGACTTAAAGATAAGCTCAATGGTGAATAATCAAAATGTCTCAATGCTCGATAGTTAGTATTGAGACATTTTTCGTTTTTGATTTCATCTCTTTTCAATGCTTTGCTATAATTAATAAAAGAAGAATTAAAGGGTGCATTAATTTATGGATTTAGAAAAATTAAAAGACTATCAAAAACATATTCGTAACTTTTCAATTGTTGCCCATATTGATCATGGTAAGTCAACAATTGCCGATCGAATTTTGGAATTAACCGATACGGTTTCTGAAAGACAATTAAAGAATCAGATGCTAGATGATATGCCACTTGAGCGTCAACGTGGAATTACGATCAAGATGAACTCAGTGGAAGTCAAATATCATGCAAAAGATGGGGAAGACTATATTTTTCACTTAATTGATACCCCAGGACACGTTGACTTTTCTTATGAGGTTTCGCGTTCATTAGCAGCTTGTGAAGGGGCACTTTTAGTTGTCGATGCTTCTCAAGGGGTGCAAGCTCAGACTTTAGCTAATACTTATTTGGCTATTGATGATGATTTAGAAATTTTACCGGTTATTAATAAGATCGATTTACCATCTGCTGACCCCGATAATGCGAAGGAAGAAATTGAAGAAATGCTGGGCTTAGATGCTTCTGATGCCGTTGAAGTTTCTGGAAAGACGGGTCAAGGAATCGCTGAGATGCTTGAAAAAATCGTTACTGATATTCCAGCTCCTACAGGCGATTTGCAAGCCCCACTTAAAGCTTTGATTTTTGACTCAAAATATGATGATTATCGTGGGGTAGTTTTATCAGTTAGAATTGAGGATGGAACTGTTAAGCCTGGTGATCAGATTCAAATTATGAATACTGGTAAAACATATGAAGTAACTGAAGTCGGTGTTTCAAGTCCACATCCCGTTAAGAAGGATATTTTAGTAGCTGGGGATGTAGGTTACTTAACTGCTAACATCAAATCGGTTCGTGAAACTCGTGTGGGTGATACGATTACTGATGCCAATAATCCAACCGCGGAGCCACTTCCAGGCTATCGTCAGATTCCACCAATGGTTTACTCAGGGATGTATCCAGTTGATAACCGTGATTACGACGATTTAAAGGAAGCTTTGCAAAAATTGCAATTAAATGATGCCGCTTTGGAATTTGAGCCTGAAACTTCTACTGCTTTAGGTTTTGGATTCCGTTGTGGTTTCTTAGGATTACTTCACATGGATGTAGTGCAGGAACGACTAGAACAAGAATTTGGTCTGGATTTGATTATGACTGCACCAAGTGTTGACTATCATGCGATTATGAATGATGGGACAACTAAGGTGATTGATAATCCATCTGATTTGCCAGATGCGGGTGAATATAAAGAAGTGCAAGAACCTTATGTTAAAGCTGAAATTATGGTACCAAATGATTTTGTTGGTCCTGTAATGGAGCTTTGTCAACGTAAGCGTGGTGAATTTGTCACGATGGATTATCTCGATAAGTATCGTGTAAATGTCATTTATAATATGCCATTAGCTGAAATTATTTTTGACTTTTTCGATGATTTAAAATCTTCAACTAAGGGTTATGCTTCACTTGATTATGAAATTACTGGTTATCGTGCAACTGACTTAGTTAAGATTGATATCTTGCTTAATAAGGAACCAATTGATGCCTTGAGTTTCATTGCTCATAGAAGTGAAGCCCAAGATCGTGCTCGTCAAATGACATCAATGCTTAAAAAGCTTATCCCAAGACAAAACTTTGAAGTGGATATTCAAGGTGCCATTGGAGCTAAGATTATTTCTCGTGCCACTATTAAGCCATATCGTAAAGACGTTACTTGGAAGATTCACACCGGTGACCCAGATAGACGTGCTAAGCTTCTTGAAAAGCAGAAGCGTGGAAAGAAGCGGATGAAGGCTGTGGGCCGAGTAGAAGTGCCACAAGATGCCTTTATGGCCGTTCTTAAGATGAACGATGATGATATCAAGGGGAAGTAGACCATGGCTGAAAATAAAAAGAAGCGCAATGTTGGTCAAATTCTTTTAAGAATTGCAGCAATCATTTTGTTAATTGTTGGTTTAATTCTCATCTTTAATCGACAAATTCGGAATCAAATGGTGCGACAAAATCAATCTAAAGCACTAGGTTCATTAACGGCCGAAAAGATTGAAAAAAACCAAAAAAAGAAGGGGATGTATGACTTTAGCAAAGTTAAAGAAATTGACTTCGCCCAAGTTACACGTTCTCAAGTTAAAAATAATTCTGATGCCATTGGCGCAATGGCTATTCCTGATGTAAATATGTATTTACCGGTCATGCTTGGACTGTCAGATGATGCAATGTCAACTGGCGGAGGAACCATGCGTGATGGAGAAGTTATGGGCCAAGGCAATTTTGCTTTAGCTGGCCACTACATGACTTCTAAAGGTGTGCTTTTTTCACCACTAGAAGATTCAAAAAAAGGTCAATTGATTTATTTGACCAATTTAAAGAAGATCTTTGTGTATAAGATCTATATGAAAAAGAAAGTTAATCCATACGCTGTCTGGCTGGTTAACAATACTAAGAAGCCAATTGTAACTTTGATTACGTGTGCCGATGGTGGAGTTAATCGCTGGGCTGTACGGGGAAATTTGATTAAGACTGAACAGGCAACGAATAAGAATTTACAGGTGTTTAAACTTAAATAATGAAGTGGAAACAAAGAAATGCGGAGCCGTTAGATCCTAATTTAATTCAAGAATATCAACTTAGTCCAATTGCGGCTAAGTTGTTTTCTTTGCGCGGGATCAATACGGCAGAAAAATTGGATTTTTGGTTTAATAGTAGTGAAGAGGATTTGGCAGATCCCTCATTAATGCATGATCTTGATAAGGCGGTTGAGCGAATTAATCAAGCAATTGATAGCGGAGAAAAGATTACCATTTATGGGGATTATGATGCCGATGGAATTACTTCAACCGCGATTATGGTGGAAACCCTAAGTATTCTAGGTGCTGATGTACACTATTTTATTCCTAATCGCTTTAAGGAAGGGTATGGTCCAAATCTTGATAACTATAAAAAGATTGTTGCAGATGGAACTAAACTCATTATTACGGTAGATAATGGGGTAACGGGCGTTGATGAAGTGGCTTATGCTAAAACAGAAGGCGTAGATACGATTATTACTGATCACCATACTTTCCAAGAAAAAGTACCAGATTCTTATGCTCTAGTCCATTGCAATTACCCAGGTCAAACTTATCCTTTTGATGATTATTGTGGGGCTGGAGTAGCTTATACCCTTTGCCGGAAATTAATGGAAGATCCCTTACCAGAATTACTCGATTTAGTGATGATCGGGACCATTGGAGATATGGTTAAGGTAAGTGGGGAAGGTCATATTATTGTTAAGCGTGGTTTGGAAATCTTCAATCATACCGATCGACCAGGATTGCGTGCTTTGGTTAAAAATGCTGGCCTTAAACTAGGAAATTTAGATGAAACCGATATTGGTTTTAATATTTCGCCGCGTCTAAATGCAACTGGACGCCTCGATAATGCAAGTTTGGCGGTAGAATTGCTTTTAGCAGATGACGAGTTTGAAGCTAAAGAATTGGCCGATAAAATTGAAGAGTTAAACAATAAACGGCGTGAACTCACCCAAGAAGTTTATGAAAGCTGTTTAAATCAGGTTAAGATCAACAATTGGCAAAGAAGTAATACCCTAGTTTTATATGATTCTAATTTTCATGAGGGAGTTTTAGGTTTAGTTGCTAATAAAATTGCTACTACTCTGCATAAGCCAACCCTTGTTTTAACTAAAAATGATCAAGGCGACGTTAAGGGGTCTGGCCGATCAGGTAAGAACTTTAATTTGTTTAACGCTTTGAATCCATTAAAGAATTTATTTACTAAGTTTGGTGGTCATGATTTTGCTTGTGGTCTATCAATGACTGAAGATAAGATTCCTGAGTTACGTGAAAAGCTAGAGAGTGGTTTTCATGTTGAGCAAGAAAGCGCAGAAGAGTATGATTTTGAACTCAATCTAAAAGATTTGTCTTTAGACACTCTGGAGCAAATAAATCAGGTGGGACCTTTTGGGACTGATAATCCTAAACCAGTTTTTAGTGTTTCTAATTTTCAAATTAAAAACTTTATCCGAATGGGCCAGGAGAAGAATCATATTCGCTTTAATGCGGTAAAAGAGGATGGTTCTCTTCCTGTAGTAGGGTTTAACAAAGATTATTTAAATAATGATCTTTTGCCTTTTATTTCAAAGGTATTTGTAGAATTAAATCGCAATACCTATAAGAATAAAGTTAGTTTACAAGCCATTATGAAAGGTATTAATTTTGCAGCTCCAAAATTAGCTGTCCCCGCACCGGTAATTGATTTACGTAATGAAAATTATGTTATGGGCTTTGCGGATCGTTATTTGCTTTTCAATGAGAAAAATATTCCAGCTGTTGAAAATTTAGGAATTGATCCAGAAAAAATCACTTTAGTTAAAGATTACGATCAAGCAGATGAAGTAGTTGTTTTGCTGGATACACCAAAAAACAAGATTGAATTGGACCAAGCTTTACAAAATAATTATCAGCAACTATATTTGCGCTTTTTACTCGATCAGCTTCCCGTAGAAAAGCTTCCTGCTAAATCTTATTTCGGAAAAGTGTTAAAGTATATTTATGCCCATCCCACTTTAAAACCGCAAGATTATCAAGCAGTAGCTCCTTATTTGGGCTTAGACTATGATAGTGTATTGTTCATTTTACGTGTCTTTTTTGAATTGGGATTTGTTAAGTTAGATGATGATAAGTTAGTAGGGGTTAAACATCCTCAAAAGAAGCCATTATCTCAATCTAAATACTTGCTTGCAACTAATTCTCAAATTAAATTTGTTGATGAATTGCGGCATATGTCAACGACTACTTTATTAAATTACATTGATCAGCTTAGAAATTAATAATTTGGCTGTTTTAAGTGTTTTTATGCGAAAAATCTGTTAAAATATAACAGTCAAAAGTGTTTTTAATGAACACAAAGATTTATGGAGGTTTTTTCTTCTTATGGCAATTGATTTTAAAGAACATATCGCAAGCGTTCAGGATTTTCCAAATAAAGGAATTGTTTTTCGTGATATTACGCCAATTTTGCAAGATGGTGAACTTTATCGCGCAGCAACTCATGAATTAGCAGAATACGCAAAGAGTAGGAATGCTGATGTTATCGTGGGTCCTGAGGCAAGAGGATTTATTGTAGGTTGTCCAGTTGCAACTGAGTTGGGTGTTGGTTTTGTTCCAGCTAGAAAGCCACATAAGTTGCCAAGAGAAGTAGAACGTGCTTCATATGATCTAGAATACGGTTCTAACAGCTTGGAAATGCACAAAGATGCAATCAAGCCGGGTCAAAGAGTAGTTCTTTGTGATGATTTATTAGCAACTGCTGGTACTTTAAGAGCTTCAAAAGAATTAATTGAAAATCTTGGTGGTAAACTCGTTGGAGCTGCTTTTTACATTGAATTGCCAGACCTTAAGGGCCGTGAAAAGTTACCAGATTTAGATATTTACTCTCTTGTACAATATCATGGTGCTTAATTAATCAACAGAAATAGTAAAGATGAAACTTCAAGGAAAAATTTCTTGGAGTTTTATTTTTTAGGTAAAAATATGATAAAAGAAATTGTAGATAATGCTTTAAAGGCGCTTCTTTATGAAGCTGTAACTTTACCAAAACCTGGTTTGGTTGATCCAGTCGATCAGGGTTCACATCCAGATATGGATATTTATACTTTTATTGATAGCAGTGTAGCATTGGCTCCCTATTTAAATAAAGCGGCCCAAATTGGTGAAGAGTTTAAGGGATATGACTTAACCCAAATGTTTCAAAAGTTGCGACAAGAGGGTATTTTAGCCGAAATAGAGATGTTGAGGGCGACTCAAGCTGTCAATACGCATAAAGGTGCAATTTTTTCTTTAGGGATATTTGTATGTGCGCAAAGTTATGCGAAAAAACATGAGCAAGATGTTTTTGAAGTTGTTAAAAAAATGTGTCGAGGCTTAATTCATCATGATTTAATTACCTTAAATAGAAAGCACTTAACTGCAGGTGAAGAGCAATATGTAAAATATCAAATTGGAGGCGTTCGTGAACTTGCTGAAGGGGGATATCCAATTGTGAGGGATGTCAGTCTACCATATTTAAAAATGAGTCAGGGGACAATTAATCAGCGCTTATTAGATACTTTAATGAAAATTGCAAGTCAGGCCGATGATACAACCTTTGTTAAAAGGGCTCAAGGAAGACAGAAGCTAGCTTGGCTTCATGAAACAAGTGAAAAATTTTTGAATTTGGGTGGGAGTAAAACCCAAGCGGGGATGCAATTTCTGAAAGAGGAGAATGTGATTTTTAAAGAACATAACTATACAATTGGCGGTTGTGCTGATTTATTAATTGTGACCATCTTTATGGCTTTAGAAGAAAATTGTTTGTAAAAAATAAGCACTATCTTTTTACAAGTTAAGTATTTTCATATATAATATTTACCGTTATAAAAAATAAAGGGAAGTGTGAAGAATATGCAACTAAGACAAGCTACGATGGCTGATTTTGATCAAATTATGACTATTCTTAAGGATGGCGCCAACCAATTGGCTGAAAGAGGCGTAGAGCAATGGCAAGGTGATTATCCTTCACCAGATCAAATCAAAGAAGATATTGAAAATGGCTGGGCTTACTTGGCTGTTTCTCAAGATGGTGAAACTGTTGGTGCAATTGCTATTGTTCCTTCGCCAGATCATTCTTATGATAAGCTTGATGGTAAGTGGTTACTTGATACGGAAAACTACTTGGTAATTCATAGAGTAGCTATTCACTCAAATCATGCAGGTAAAGGTTATGCTACTAAACTTCTAACTGAAGTTATCAATTATATTAAAGAACATCGCTCAGATATCGATTCAATTAGAATTGATACTCATGAAGATAATAAGGCAATGCAACATTTAATTGATAAGATGGGCTTTACCCGTGTCGGAACTTTGCATGGTGTTTATCGACCTGATGAAACTTCATATGTTTATGAACTGAAAACCAAATAATAAAAAAGATGATCTTTGAATTAAAAGATCATCTTTTTTATTATAAAATCGGAGAAAGTAGTCTTGAAAAATATTGCTTAAATTTGCGCCATCTACTTTGTTTGTCGAAGTATTCATTAGTCATCAAAGTTGAAACTTTTAAATCTTCTTCAAAGATCTTCTTCAACTTTTTAGTCAATTCCGGACTATAGTTAAAAGCATTTACTTCAAAATTTAAACTGTAGCTTCGATAGTCTTGATTTGCAGATCCTACAGAAGAGATGTTAGAACCACTGACAACCGTTTTTGCATGAATAAAACCATTATTGTACTTATAAACTTTTACGCCGTTTTCAGTTAAATATTTAGCATAATATTCAGTTGCTCGATAAACAAAGGGATGATCTGGCATACATGGCACCATAATACGCACATCAACGCCACTTTTGGCGGCAATAATTAAAGCTTCTAAAATGGATGGTTCTGGGATCAAATACGGAGTTTGAATGTAGATATATTCTTTGGCAGTCGCAATAATCCCTTCATATCCACGACGAATAGCAAAATCTTGACTATCAGGCCCCGAAGAAACAATCTGCATTGCGACATCATTTTTAGATGAAGGACGCTTTAACTTAATATGCTCCAAATTATCAAGAGGATATTTAGGTAGACGAGATTTACGACAGGAAGTATTCCAATCCATTGCAAATCTAAATTCCATCATGATGGGAGCTTGCCCGACAACCCGCATGTGAGTATCACGCCAATGGCCGAATTTTGGTGATTTGTCAACGTATTGGTCTCCAATGTTAAATCCACCAATATAACCAATTGTATGGTCGATGATCACTAATTTACGATGCAAATGATAGTTTAAACGAGGTGTACGAATTTTATACTTACTTGAACTTGAAATAAATGGCTGTGCCTCACCGCCTAATTTTCGTAAATTGCTAAAAAATCGTGCCTTAGTACCGTGCGAGCCGTTAGCATCATAAAGTACGCGCACCTTAACGCCACGTTTTGCGGCAGCTTCTAGCGCTGATAAAACGCGATGACCTAATTCGTCAGAATAAAAAGTATAAAATTCTACATCAACAAACTCTTTTGCTCGATTGATATTAGCAATCATATTATCGAAGAGATCATTGCCATCTGTAAAAAGTTCAACTTGATTATCTAAGGTTAAGATTGCTTTATCATTGTTTAAATTTAAATCTGTCAGCATTCGCGCTCGTTTTTCTTGATCCGCTTTTGGAAGTAAATCATGTTCTTCTAAACGCTTACGCTGTTTTTCCAAATAGCGCTTTTGGACTTCTTGTTGCGCTTTTTTCATTGCAAAAATCTCGTCATGAGATAGTTGCCTTCCCAAAAATAAATAAATGATAAATCCAATTACTGGAAAAACTGATAGAACTAATAACCATGCCCAGGTTGAAGCAATATCGCGCCGACTTCTAAATACAGTCCAGATAGCTAATCCAATATTGATTACCCACAGTACCTCGATGATGCGTCTAATCACATCCCAAGTCCAAATCATTTTCTCTCACTCTTTTCTTCAAAACACTATTAGTTATTTTAGCAGAATCTGGGCAAAAAAAAGAAGCCAATATTGACTTCTTTTGAGCTTAACGATTTTTCATAATAGGTTGATAGAACAAATCGATGACAATTGCAGCAATTAGAGCAATTATAAAAGTAAGTAGTAAATTAGTCCAACTAATTTGAGTCATTGCAATACCAAACAATGCTAAGATGAAAGTAATTAGGACATCGGCAATTTGAACACTTCCAACTAATTTAGATGGATAATCTTGCCAGAAATATTTACGAGTTCTGGTAATGAGCACAATTAACATTGCACTTAATACCAAGTAAACATACACCATCGTTGAAACAGTTCCATGACTGAAACCATGAGTGTTCAAATACCAAACAAACAGCATTCCAATTATAGTCCAACCAGCAGCCAGGGAGAAGGCTATCTTGGCAAGTTTTGCCATGTTCCAACTTTCTGGTTTATAAGTAATGTGTGTCCGGTCAGTTCCGATCATCATGGTTACCATGTTATTCATGATTGTATAGATAACCATTGCATTTAAAGCCATTGGCAAGTAATCAAAGAAGAGATAGCCAAAAGTTAAAAGCATCGTCAATTCGGCAGTTCTAGAAAGTTTGGTTAAAGACCAAGTGGTCATTCTTTGGTAAACACGGTGACCAGCATCTAAAATCTTAATAATAGAAGTAAGACCATCGTTAAGTAAAACCATCTTTCCTGATCTTTTAGCAACGTCTGCGGCATTAGACATGGCAATTCCGACTTCAGCTTGCTTTAAAGCAGGAGCATCATTAACCCCATCACCGGTCATTCCAACAATATAGCCTTTTTCTTGGAAGAGTTTAACCATATTAAGCTTATCTTCTGGTAAAACATCAGCAATTCCAGCTAGGGTAGAAACATCAGTATTATCATTAAAATCATGAATAGAGATTACTTTACCTTCAAGATCAACTTCTTGAGCAACGGCTTCGGCAGTTTTTTGGTTATCACCAGTTAACATAATTGGACGAATCCCGCGCTTTTTGATCTCATTTAAAGCTTTCTTAGAATCAGGTCTAACTTTATCTTGTAAAATAAAGACCCCGGCAAGCTTGTCATCAATTAAAATAGCTACTGAACGACCAGCTTTAAAGTTAACATGGCTAATTTTTTCGTTCGCGTTTTTATCAATTAAAGATAATTGCTTAAATGATCCTAATTTTACATTATGACCGTCAACTTCGGCCATTGAATAACCTGTATCAGAAGTGAAAGGAACAAATTTAGATTTATCCTTAATAACTAAACCTTTATCTACAATATAATCATCAATGGCAGTATCAATAATGCTTGGATTTCTTTGGTCAGTGGCAGCACCAGCAAGTTCTAAAACTTCCTTATTGTCTAAATCACTAAAATTATTCCAACTTGCAACGGCGGTCTTATTTTCGGTAATCGTGCCTGTCTTATCAAGTAAAAGTAGGTTTAGGTTAGCGGTATCTTGAATACCAGTCAAATCAGAAGTTAAAACTCCTTCTTTGCTTAAACGAGTAGCCTCAAATGAGTTGGAGAGGGCAAAAGTAGAAGGCATTGCCACAGGAATTGAAGCGATAAACATCATCGCTAAGAATGGCAACATATCAATAAAAGTCTTAAAGTCCCCACCTTTGATAAAGGAAGCAATGATAATTACTAAAGTTAAAATTCCGTCGAGTAAACAAAGGTAATAAATAATTTTAGTCAATAATTGCTGTAAGTGACCTGGAGCGGCAGAATTATTGATTAGGTTGATAGTTTTACCTGAGCGAGAATTTTTACCAGTAGCAGTTACAGTAGCTAATCCGTCGCCACGTACAACTGTGGTTCCCGCATAAGCTTCTGCACCGAGATGCTTTTTAACGGCGTCTGATTCGCCGGTAATTGAACTTTCATCAAAAGCCAAATCACCGCTCATAATTTTAACATCGGCTGCTAAAACATCTCCCGCTTGTAAACTGACCAGATCCCCCACCACAAGTTCTTTAGAGTTTAACTTGATCCATTTGCCATCTCGTTTAACAGCAACGGTTGGCGTTAATTTGTGAGAAATATTGTCGAGTACTCTTCGTGATTGTTTCTTTTTAGAAGCACCATTCCAAGCTGCGAATAACAGCATCGCTAAAACAAACAAGGCTTGAATTCTTTTACCTAAAATAAATTCAAGAATTAATGCACCCTCAAGAATCCAAGCAGATAAATTCCATAATTTTCCTGCGAATTCTTTCCAGAAATTATACTTTGGTTCAGGCACTTCATTAAGACCATCTTTTTTTAGTCTTTTTTCGGCTTCGGCCTGAGTTAAACCGGTTAATTTTTCTGTCATATTACAACCCCTTCATTTTTATTCCAATGTATAAATTAGCATAGATATTGCTTAGATGAAAATATTTACTTACAATAACTTATATAAAAATATTTAATAACTGAAGGTCCTGAAAATAATTTTATGAATTTAAAACAATTACGTTACTTTTTAACTGTAGCTCAAGAAAAGCAAATTACTGCAGCCGCCAAAAGATTGTATATTGCTCAGCCACCGCTTAGTTACCAGTTAAAGCAGTTAGAAAAAGAATTAGAAGTTAAGCTTTTTATTCGAACTGCTCATGGAATTGAGTTGACTGATGCAGGAAGAGAACTTGAGAGCTATGCAGAAAAAATTTTAGATTTAGCAGAAACTGCAAAAGATCAGGTTCATAAAACGGCCCAGGGAGAATTAGGAACAATAAAAATTGGATCAGCTTCTTCTTCGGCTAATGTTTTACCTTCATCTGATTTTAAAAAACTTGCTGAATATTATCCTAATATAAATTTTGATGTTTATGAAGAAAATACTTTTGGTGTATTGGAAAAACTAGATAATGGCACAATTGATCTGGGAATTGTAAGAACACCATTTAATCATCATGGCATTGAAAGTAAAACATTAACTAGTGAGAATATGGTAGTGGTTACTAAAGATCAAAAATTTTTAACTCAAGGCCCAATTACCATTAAGAAACTTCAAAAGAAGCCTTTAATTATTTATCGCCGCTTTGAAGAAATCTTTAATCAAAGTTTTGCCCATGCTGGGATTAAGCCTTTTTATGCTGTAAAATGTGATGATTCACGTACAGCTATTTTGTGGGCTCAACAGGGGATGGGGTATGCTTTAGTGCCAGAAACAATTGCCCAGCTTTATGCTAGAGATCAATTCGTTGTAATAAAACATAATAGCTGGAAAACTCATTTGCAACTAGTATGGCGCAAAGGGAAGAGGTCTTCATTGATTCAACGAATAATTGACTTATTTAATTAATAATCAAAACAAAGGTAGAAAAAAAGAAGCTCATTACGAGCTTCTTTTTTATTAAACTAATTAAATTAGTCTAAGTCAACGTTGTCTGGGAAGAATGCAAGACGTTCGCCCTTACCAAGTTCTTCTTCGATTTCAAGCAAACGGTTGTACTTTTCAACACGTTCTGAACGAGCTGGAGCACCAGTCTTCAATTGACCACCGTTAACAGCAACTGCGAAGTCAGCGATGAAAGTATCACCAGTTTCACCTGAACGGTGAGAAATCATAGTGTTGTAACCATTCTTACGTGAAAGACGAATAGTTTCAAGAGTTTCAGTAACAGTACCGATTTGGTTCAACTTGATTAATGAAGCGTTACCAGCACCTTCGTGAATAGCCTTGTTCAAAAGCTTAGGGTTAGTACAAATGAAGTCGTCAAGAACGATTTGGATACGGTCCTTGTGGCTAGCAGTGAACTTAACCATACCTTCAACGTCGTTTTCGTCGTATGGGTCTTCCATAGAAATTAATTCTGGGAATTCGTCAAGCAACTTGTCGTAGTAGTCTGCTAATTCTTCATCAGTTAATACCTTACCTTCAAGGTGGTACTTACCGTCTTCCTTGTTGTAGAAGTATGAAGCAGCACAGTCACAAGCAATAGCGATATCTTCACCTGGCTTGTAACCAGCCTTGATGATTGATTCGTGTAAAGCCTTCAAAGCTTCTTCTGAGTTCTTCATGTTAGGAGCGAAACCACCTTCGTCACCTAAGCCAGTTTCGTAACCCATATCTTCAAGAACTTTCTTCAAAGTGTGGTATACGTTAACGATCTTTTCAAAACCATCACGGAATGAAGTCTTAGCAACTGGAGTGATCATGAATTCTTGAATGTCGATACCGTTGTCTGCGTGTTCACCACCGTTGATAACGTTGTGGAAAGTTTGTGGCATTTCAAGGTCAGTACCGCCAAGGTAACGGTATAAAGGTTGGTTAGTATCCTTAGCAGCTGCAACTGCAGTAGCCATAGATACACCTAAAATAGCGTTAGCACCAAGACGACCCTTGTTTGGAGTACCATCTAAAGCGATCATAACAGCGTCAATGTTTGCTTGGTCATGTGGGTCTAAGCCCTTCAAAGCATCGTTAATTTCAGTGTTAACGTTGTTAACAGCCTTCATAACGCCCTTACCACCAAGACGTGAACCACCGTCACGTAATTCAACGGCTTCGTTTTCACCAGTTGAAGCACCTGAAGGAACTTCAGCCTTACCTACAACACCGTTTGAAAGGGTAACGTGAACTTCAACAGTTGGGTTACCACGTGAGTCAAAAATTTCAAGTGCATGAACATTTTCAATGACTGATTTTAACATCAAAAAACCTCCTAAAATATGTATGACATCATACCGGTTTAAAGTATAACATCATCTCAGAGCTATTTGCTCTTTTACACTTCAAATTTTAGCTTAACTTTGTGATTGTGTAAACATATGAAAGCGCTTTACATTTTAAAAATTAATTAAGTGGCTTTTCTCTCACCTTTAATTAGCTATATAATATACATATAAATAAATAGTACATGATTAATTAAGGAATTTAGCTTATGGAAGAAATAAAACTAATTTTAGATTCAAGCTCTAATCAAGAAACTAATCCTGCTAAAAATATACAAATTGTGCCACTCACTATTTCATTTAATGGTAAAGAATACCGAGATGATCAAAACTTAAATATCAAGGACTTTTTAGAGGATATGTCCAATAATAATGTGGCCGGGAAAAGTTCGTGTCCAAGCATTCAAGAATGGCTAGATGCTTTAAAGGGGACTAAAAGAGCTATCATTCTTACATTAACTAGTGGAATGAGCGGAAGTTACTCATCAGCTTTACAAGCTAAGGCAATGTATGAGGAAAAGAATCCTACTAGTAAAGTAATCGTGGTCGATACAAGATCAGCTGGCCCAGAGTTAACGGTTATTTTACATGAGATTGAAGATATGATCAAAGGTAAAGTTCGATTTGTCGATTTAGAAGAAAAAATTGCCCAATATCGCACACAAACCCATCTTTTATTTGTATTACAATCTCTTCATAATTTAGCTCTTAATGGTCGCGTTTCTAATGCAGTTGCTAAAGTGGCCGACATGTTAAATATTAAAATCGTCGGTACTGCTAGTAAAGATGGAAAACTAGAACCTCTTGGTAAAGTTCGAGGGATGAAACGAGCAATTAAAGATCTCGTGAAAAAGATGAAGGAAATGAATTACCAAGGTGGCGAGGTGATTATTGACCATTGCGAAAATCAAAAAGATGCTGATACATTGAAAGCTAAAATCTTAGAGCTCTTTCCAGATGCAAAAGTTACTGTTCGACCAATGAGAGGCTTATGTAGTTTTTATGCAGAAGAGGGCGGCTTAATGGTTGGTTTTCATGAATAAACAAAAAAGACGTCTTGTTAAAAGACGTCTTTTCATATTGCTAAAAATATTTGTTGTGAAATACTAAAGCAGAAAATCGCTAAGCTAGTTGCTCCTAGAATATCAGAAGGATAGTGAGCTTTTAGACTAAGTCGAGAAATAACTACCATTAACCAAATAATTAGTAATCCAATAGTAAAGCCGCTTCCGAGTTCTTTTCCAAACAATTGTAGCAAGATAAGAGCCATGGTTGTTGCTCCTAACACGTGACCGCTTGGGAAACTATATCCATCTTCTAAGGCAGAGTGTTTGTAGGGACGTTGTCGATGAACAGATTTTTTTAAAATAATACCTACAAGATCAGTGAATCCTAAGGTAGCTAGCACCCATAAAGCTGTGATATTGCGTTCTTCATTAATTAATAAACTAGCTAATAAAACTGCCCATACTACCATTAATTTTGGATCGTTTAAAAATGCAATTACTTGCCATTTAAAGCCATCTCGTTTGTGAACTAGCTTGTGATGAAGCCAATGATCGTAAAGATTAAAACGGCGAGAATTTTTGACAGCATAGATAAGCATTAATAAAACGATTGCGGAAAATAATACAATCCAACTATTTATGTTCAATTCAGTTCGTTCCTCATCTATAGATTTTGATATTTATCACAAGTATTGTAGCAGTAAAAACGGGGTTTGACACTTGTCTTGAGCAAAACTTAACAATTAGTTTTCATGATTAAATTCAACCTTGTCTTCGATTGGATAAATAATTAAATCATCTTTTTCAAGGTCCTCTTTGTTCATATCGACTTCGGTAATTTGTCTTTGATTATAGGTGGTGTAGTAGAAGAGTCCTTTTTCAAGGTTAGTGCAGTCAGAATAGATAGTATATTCAAAACTGTTAGGACCGACTTCATCTAAGCCTTTAGGTTGTTCAACAGCATGAAGGATGTGGAAGTAATTATTGACGTTGTCGGCTTCGTTATCGGCTGCCGGGGCATTAGATTTAGTGAAAAGAGCTCTGACAAAACGAGATTCAGAATCCATCCCACCTGGTAAATTGTGAGAACCAAGTCCACGACTGTATAAATCAAAGTTAACTTTATCTGAGAATCTGTTAGTTGGCATCTTAGGTGAAACATCAGCATAATTGTTTAAGTTGAATAATTGCTTAGGGAAGGGTGGATTGTTAGTTAAAGTTCCAACTGGGTTGTCATAAACATGCAGACCGTCTTTATCAGATTCAATAACGATTGATTTACCACTCTTGTCGGCCATGAGCCAGTGAAGAGGAGAAAGAGGTAATTTTTCACTAAAGTTAATATGTACCAGGTGAATACGATCAATTAGCTTTTTAGCTTCATCTAAATTAGCGCATTGACCTAAAATCCAAGGAATAAATTCAAATGGTGAAATGTTGTCTTTGCCTTCTTCTTTTTCAGGATAGTAAGCATTCCCGGCATAGTTAAGACCAGCCATTCCTAAGCCTTTTTCATTAGCTGCATCAAAGTAAAGAGGATAATCATCTCTAACTGCCGAAATTCCTACCATAGCATAGTGTGTAGTGATAGTTGGCATTTTACGAAACTTAAATTCATAATTTCTTGGGGTAACTACTACTTGCTGGCCAAATGACATCTCGTAGTCAAAATTACGGCCGAAATAATGGTCATTAGGACTGAAAATAATTGAAGTACACATAATAAAAGACCTCTATTTCTTATCTACTGTTTTTCTTTTAGAATAGACTTTATGTAATTTTGTTGCAAGAAAAGTATTCTAGTTTTGTTTACCTTTTTAAAATTAATTGCTATAATTAAATAAGTTCTGGAGAGTTGGCAGAGTGGTAATGCACCGGACTCGAAATCCGGCGAACCAAGTTTTCCTTGGCGCGCAGGTTCAAATCCTGTACTCTCCTTAGTTTATATAGTTATCTAGAAATAGGGATGCATGTTGTGCATCCCTATTTTTGTTTACTAAAATAAAAATGCTTATTTATAGCTACTTTATCCTCTTTTTAGTAAAAATGTTTTTATTAGTTTTACTAAAATAATAGACATATTTAGTAAAATATAGTAATATGAAATCGGAATCAAGAAAAGAGGAATTGCCATGAAGAAAATTATCTCTCGCATCTCATATTCCTTTGGGGCTTTTGGGAATGATGTGTTTTATGCGACTCTATCAACATATTTTATCGTATTTGTGACAACGCACTTATTTAAATCTGGTAATAGTAAAATGATTTTTATGATTACTAATTTAATTGCGATTATTAGAATTAGTGAGGTCTTAATAGATCCATTTATTGGAAATGCAATTGATCGAACTGTGACACGTTGGGGGAAATTTAAGCCTTGGGTAGTCTTAGGAGGAGTAATTAGCTCGATTGCTTTACTATTGCTTTTTACTGATTTAGGCGGTTTGAATAAAACTAACCCACTTATGTATTTCATTTTATTTGGAATAATTTACTTAACAATGGATATTTTTTACTCGTTTAAAGACACAGGATTTTGGTCAATGATTCCAGCCTTGTCTTTAAATTCTAGTGAGCGTGAAAAGATAGCTACCTTTGCTAGAATTGGATCAACAATTGGTGCCAATATCGTTGGGGTAGTAATTATGCCGATTGTGTTATTCTTTTCAACAAATAAAATTAATCCTAATGGTGATAAAAGAGGTTGGTTTTGGTTTGCATTTATCGTTGCAGTAATCGGAATTTTATCTGCTTTAGCCGTTGGATTTGGAACTCATGAAGTGAATTCTAAATTACGCGAAACTAAAGAAAAGACCACGTTAACACAGGTATTTAAGATTTTAACTAAGAATGATCAGTTAATGTGGCTCTCGGTTGCTTACTGGTTTTATGGTTTAGGCGTCAATACTTTAAATGCATTGCAGCTTTACTATTTCTCGTATATTTTGGGTAATCCAAAAGGTTATACCATCTTGTATGGAATTAATACGGTAGTCGGTTTGATTTCAGTTGGACTTTTTCCAAGTTTAACTAAAAAATTCAATCGCAAGCGTTTATTTTACTTATGTTTAACTGTCATGCTTACTGGAATTATTGTTTTTAGTTTAGCCAGTGGATCTTTAGTGGTGAGTTTAATTGGAGCCGAATTATTCTTTATTCCCCAGCCGTTAGCATTTTTAGTAGTATTAATGATCATTTCCGATGCCGTAGAATATGGTCAATTAAAGACGGGGCATCGTGATGAAGCTTTAACTTTATCTGTTAGACCTTTAGTAGATAAGTTAGGTGGTGCAATGAGTAATTGGTTCGTATCTTTAGTAGCGGTAATGGCAGGAATGACGACTGGTGCGACTGCTCAATCAATTACGAGTCATGGAAGGATGATTTTTAAGCTTTGCATGTTTGGTTTTCCGGCTTTAATGCTTATAATTGCAGGAATAGTTTTTGCTAAAAAGTCCTTCTAACTGAAAAAAAGCATGCGGAAATTGTGGATAAATTAGAGCAAATTTTTTCTAAAGAACACGCAGATGCAAATATTAAAGAAAATATTCAATTTGAACTATCCAGCCCTTTAAATGGAGAGTTAATTGATTTAAAGGATGTCCCGGATCAAACTTTTGCAAGTTTAGCTATGGGGAAGGGCTTTGCTGTGAAGCCACACAGTGGTAAGATTTATGCTCCAATTTCTGGGGTGGTAAGAACGATTGCTCCTACTAGACATTCGATTGCAATCGAAGACGAAGACGGTGTAATTGTTTTGATCCATATTGGAATAGGAACCGTACAATTAAAAGGGACAGGTTTTATTAGTTATGTTGAAGATGGAGCGCGAGTAAAAAAGGGAGAACAAATCTTAGAGTTCTGGGATCCAGTTCTTACTAAAAATGGCATCGATGATACTGTGATGGTTACAGTAGTAAATGCCAAACGTTTTAATAGAATAGATTATTTAGTAAATTATGGTAAAAATATAAGTAAATTACAATTGGTAGCAGTTTTAGGACGTGAAAACAATGAAAAGTGATAAAGCAAATTTAGAATGGTTAAGTGATCCTGAAGTTTTTGCAGTGAATACGCTTCCTGCACATTCTTCTCATCCTGTATACGCAAGTTATGACGAAGCTAAGAATGAAAAATCCAGTTTGGTCCAAAATTTAGATGGAGCATGGAGGGTGGAATATGCAAAAAACTATCAAGAAAGTCCTTCTGATTTTTATAAAGAGGATTTTGACTATTCAGATTTTGACTATGTGGAGGTGCCAGGGAATTTAGAAACTCAAGGGTTCGGAAATCCTCAATATGTCAACATTCAGTATCCATGGGATGGATCAGAAGATTTACATCCCCCAATGGTGCCCAAAAATAACCCAGTTGCTTCATATATTAAAAAATTTGATTTAGATCCATCCCTTATTTCAAAAAGGGTAAGTCTTACTTTTGATGGGGCAGCTACGGCTATCTATGTCTGGTTAAATGGTCACTTTATTGGTTACAGTGAGGATTCCTTTACACCAAGCGAATTTGATGTAACTGACTTTATTCGGGAAAAAGATAATCATTTAGCAGTTGCAGTTTTTAAGTTTTCATCTGCGAGTTGGCTTGAAGATCAGGACTTTTGGCGTTTGTCAGGAATTTTTAGAAGCGTGAAGTTGAAAGGGAAAAAGGAATTACATCTGGAGGATCTTCGAGTGAATGGAGATGTGATTGATGATAAAGGTAATTTACGCATCAAAGCTTCTCTTTCGGGAAATATTTCTTTAAAAAGCTACGTTCAAGTTTCCTTACTTAATAAAGAAAATAAAGTTATCTGTTCTAACAAACGTAAAGTGACGCATGCCATCAATACTTTCAGTTTTCCGCAGCTCAATATTAAAAAATGGAGTGCCGAAGCTCCGCATTTATACCAATTATATGTCAGCGTAATTAGTGAAGGTCGCTTAATTGAAGTTTCAAAAATTGATGTCGGTTTTCGTCATTTTGAAATTAAAGACAAAGTGATGTACTTAAACGGAAAAAGAATCATCTTTAAAGGCGTCAATCGCCATGAATTTAATTCTAGATTTGGTCGTAGCGTGACTAAAGAAGATATGGTGTGGGATATTAAAAATCTAAAGCAAAATCATATTAATGCTGTCAGAACCTCACACTATCCTAATCAAACTTATTTTTATGAGTTATGTGATAAGTATGGGATCTATGTTATTGATGAAACAAATTTGGAAAGCCATGGGACTTGGCAAAAGGTGGGCAAAGAAGATCCTAAAGAGAACGTCCCAGGGAACAATAATCGATGGCTAAAAAACTGTTTGTTTAGAGCTGAAAATATGCTTCGGCGTGACTTTAACCATCCAAGTATTTTAATGTGGTCTTGTGGTAATGAATCTTATGCTGGTACCGTAATTGGAAAGATGGCCAGTTTCTTTAAGAAAAATGATCCCAGTCGTATTGTTCACTATGAAGGAGTATTTCACAATCGAGATTATGATGAAATTTCAGATGTAGAAAGTCGAATGTACGCAAAGCCGGAAGAGATTGAAGAATACTTAACTGAAAATCCCCAGAAGCCTTACATCTCTTGTGAGTACATGCATGCTATGGGGAATTCTGTTGGAGGATTGAAATTATATACAGATTTAGAAAAATATCCTCAATATCAAGGTGGCTTTATTTGGGACTATATTGATCAAGGTCTTGAAAAGGAAATTAATGGACATAAACAGCTTGTTTATGGAGGAGACTTTGATGATCGTCCAACTGATTATGAATTTTGTGGAGATGGATTAGTTTTTGCTGATCGAAGAAATTCCCCTAAAATGGCTGCAGTTAAGGCGTTGTATAACAATGTCAAAATGGAACTTGAAAATCGAAGCTTAACAGTTAAAAATGAGAATTTATTCATTGATACTAGTCGATATTACTTTAAAGTCAGCATTTTAATAAATGGTGAAAAAGTTTGGGAAAGTCAATCATTTGATTTAATGGTTAAAGCTCAAGAGTGTAAAAAATTCAAATTATCTTTACCGCGCCATCTTGATAAAAATAAGAAAGAAGTTATTTATCAAGTAGTTCAATATTTAAAACATGATGAACTCTGGGCAAAGAGCGGTTATGAATTGGGTCGCGCCCAATATGTTAAGGATAAGTTTATTGAAAAGTATCATCCTCAAGGCAGACCTAAATTGATTAATGGTGACTATAATATTGGTGTTGAAGGCGATGATTTCAAGGTCCTTATTTCTAAAGATCAAGGACATCTAGTTTCTTTAAAATATGCCGGTCAAGAATATCTTAAAAAGCAGCCACAATTTGCTTTTTGGCGTCCTTTAACTGACAATGATCGTGGTGCAAAAATGGGCTTTGAAATGGCTAAATGGGAAAATGCGGCTAAGTATGCGAAGCTGACGGATATAAAGCTTAAGTATTTAACTAGCAGTGTCTGGATTAAATTAGCTTATGAATTGCCGTTTGCCGTGTGTGATGAGTTAACGATTACTTATCAAATTGATAAAAAAGGATTTATCAACGTACATGCTCATTTTCCAGGAACTCAGCAAGCGGAAAGATTACATGAATTTGGCTTAAGTTTAGTTTTAAGTAAAAAGTTGGACCATTTTACTTATTATGGTTTAGGTCCTCAAGAGAATTACTTGGATCGGAAGGCGGGAGCCTATTTTGGTAAATATAAGCAAACTGTAAAAAATAATTTTACCCCATATCTTAGACCGCAAGAATGCGGTAATCGCAGCCAAGTTCGCTATTGTGAATTGTTGGATGAAAATGGAGTGGGAATTAGAGTTCAAAGCGATCATAATAGTTTTAATTTTTCAGCATTGCCATATTCAACGGAACAAATTGAAATAGCAGACCATTTTTATGAATTACCAAAATCAAACTTTACATATTTAAAATTACTTGCAAATCAAATGGGCGTGGGTGGCGATGACTCTTGGGGTGCACCCGTGCATTCAGAGTATTGTTTCCCTGCTAATATGCAATATGATCTTCGCTTTACACTAATGCCAGTTTATAAGTTATAATGTTAAAATACTTTTAGTAAACTTATTTATTTTTACTTGAAATGGCAGAGAGGGATTATATGGCAACAATTAAGGAAATAGCGACCAAGGCAAAAGTATCACCAGCAACCGTATCACGGGTGCTTAATTATGATAAGAGCCTGTCAGTCAACGATACTACTCGAAAAAGAATTTTTGAAATTGCGGAGGAACTCCACTACAATAAGAAAAATTCTAAAACTCGAAAAGCTAAACTTAAGACGATTGCTATAATTCTATGGTGTAATCAAGATCAAGAAATTAAAGACCTTTATTATTATTCAATTCGAAGTGGGATCGAGGATCAAGCTAAGCGACTAGGTTATCAAACTCATATTTATTATGAGCAAGACTCTCTTGATGATCTGGATAAAAATGTTGGTGTAATCGTAATCGGTAAAGCCCAGTACTCCAAGGAAAGATTAAATGAAATCGAAAGAATTCAAAAACCTACCGTATTTATCGATGCCGACACCTTAGCTGAGGGGCAGTGCTGTGTTGTATCAGATTTTCATTCGTCCGTTCAAGAAGTGATCAATCACTTTTTAAATCATGGCCAAAAGGATATTGGGATGCTTGCTGGTGACTTAGCAGATACTTATGATAAAAATAATCTCATTGACTTCCGTTTTAAAGATTATAAAAGATATATGACAAAGCTTAACTTGTTTAATCTTGATAATGTTTATGTAGGAAAATTTACCCCCGACTCAGGTTATGAAGCTATAAAAAATGCTATTAGCCAGCGTAAGAAAATCCCTAAGGGATTAGTTGTTGCCAATGATGCAATGGCTATAGGAGCTTTAAAAGCCTTACGCGAAAATAAAATTAGAGTGCCAGAAGATGTGAGCGTGATTTCTTTTAATGATACAACAGCGGCAGAGTTTGCAAATCCATCTTTAAGTAGTGTACATGTGGACACGCACGAGATGGGTAGAGCTGGTATGAAGGTCTTAGCCGACCTTTTAAACGACGGATTAAAGGTATGTTATAAGGTAGTATTAAAAACTCAGTTGATTTTTAGAGAAAGTAGTATCAATTAATATTAAGACCAGTTTTGTTTTTCAAAATTGGTCTTTTTCTTACTCTTGCCAAAAAATCTCTACATATATAAAATGTTAGAAGATGTTGAATAGAAAGGAAAAACATAGCAAAAAAGGGAAGAGAATAATGAAACAGAAGAACACAGCACCGCAATTGAAAAGAACGATGACTGCGGGACAAATGGAAATGATTTCGCTTGGAGGAGCCATTGGGGTTGGACTTTTTATGGGGTCTACTTCAACGATTAAGTGGACGGGTCCATCGGTATTACTAGCTTACATGTTTGTAGGGTTGATTTTGTATATTGTCATGCGAGCTTTGGGAGAAATGTTATACATTAATCCAGGGACGGGTTCATTTGCTGATTATGCAACAGAGTATGTTCATCCATTGGCGGGATATTTGGCCGAATGGGCTAACGTCTTTGAATATATTGTTGTTGGAATGTCCGAAGTAGTAGCAGCCACGGAGTATTTGAAGTATTGGTGGCCGAATATCAGCGTTTTATGGAGTGGAATTATAATTATTGCTTTTCTGCTCTTAGCTAACTTAGCCAGTGCTAAAGCATACGCTTCATTAGAATTCTGGTTTGCGATGATTAAAGTTGTTACTATTATCTTGATGATTATCCTTGGATTTATCGTGATCTTTTTTGGGGTAGGAAATGGTGGAAAGCCAACTGGATTTAGTAATTTGTGGTCCCATGGAGGATTTTTTACTGGAGGAGTTAAAGGATTCTTCTTCTCAATGTCAATTATTGTAGGTTCTTATGAAGGAATTGAACTTTTAGGAATTTCTGCTGGAGAAGTTGCCAATCCTCAAAAAGCTATCGTAAAGAGTGTAAAATCAGTTTTACTTCGAATTTTGATCTTTTATGTAGGAGCAATTTTTGTAATTGTTACTATTTATCCATGGGATAAGCTTGATAGTTTAGGTTCTCCATTTGTAACTACTTTTGCTAAAGTAGGAATTACAGCAGCGGCTTCAATTATTAACTTTGTTGTTTTAACAGCGGCACTTTCAGGAGCCAATTCAGGAATTTATTCTTCAAGTAGAATGCTCTTTAAGCTATCTCATGATGGGGATGCACCGAAGACTTTTAAACATATTTCTAAGAGAATTGTTCCTGATCGGGCAATTATGGGGATTTCGGGAGGAATCTTTATTGGTTTTATTTTAAATGTAATAGCTTCACAGTTTAATCATTCAGCTTCTGATTTGTTTGTAGTCGTCTTCAGTTCATCTGTTCTTCCGGGAATGATTCCTTGGTTTGTGATTTTACTAGCCGAGTTGAAATTTAGACGTAACAACGCAGAAACAATGGAAGATCATCCATTCAAATTGCCACTTTATCCATTTTCTAACTACTTTGCTTTTGCAATGCTATTAGTAATTGTTTTATTCATGTTTATCAATCCTGATACCCGAATTTCAGTTACTGTAGGATTATTAGTATTGGTAGTGGCAACTATTGTGTATTTAGTTCGTCATCGCAAGGAAGACACAAAATCTTGAGTTTTGTATTATCTTAATCATCAATATGTGGTAGTCTAAGGTTTATCATCTTAGAAAGGAAACATATTGATGGCGATTCTAGAACAACCATATTTAGATCTTTTAAATAAAATAATGACTACCGGTCATGATAAGAGTGACCGAACTAAAACAGGTACTCGCAGTTTATTTGGTGCGCAGATGCGGTTTAATCTTGCAGAAGGCTTTCCGATTTTAACTACTAAGCGGGTACCTTTTGGTTTAATTAAGAGTGAATTGCTCTGGTTCTTACGAGGAGATACAAATATTAAATTTTTACTTGAGCATAACAACCACATTTGGGACGAGTGGGCTTTTAAAAATTGGATCCAAAGTCCTGCTTATGAGGGTCCGGATATGACAGACTTTGGGTTACGTGTTCAAAGTGAGCCTGAATTTAAAAAGATTTATCAGGCAGAAATGAAAAAGTTTGATGAGCGAATTTTAAACGATGATGATTTTACGCAAAAATACGGCAACTTGGGTAATGTTTATGGAGCACAATGGCGGCACTGGGAAAAGCGCGATGGTAGTTTTATCGATCAAATTCAAAATGTGATTGATCAAATTAAAACTACTCCCGACTCAAGAAGAATGATTGTGACTGCATGGAATCCTGAAGATGTGCCAAATAGTGCTCTTCCTCCATGTCATGTAATGTTTCAATTTTATGTGGTTGATAATAAGTTGAGTGTTCAACTTTACCAACGTTCGGGTGATATGTTTTTAGGAGTTCCATTTAATATTGCAAGCTACTCATTGCTTTTACATTTGATTGCGCGCGAAACTGGTCTCGAAGTGGGCGAATTTGTTCATACTTTGGGGGATGCACACATTTATGATAATCACTTTGATCAAGTAAAAGAGCTTCTAGCTAATAAACCATACGATTCTCCTCAATTATGGTTAAATCCAGATAAGAAAAATATCATGGACTTTGAAATGGAAGATATTAAATTGATTGGTTATCACCATCATCAAACTATCAAGGCGCCAGTGGCGGTATAGGTGAAAAAATGATTGAATTTGTTTGGGCAGAAGATAATAAGCATGCAATTGGCTATAAAAATCATTTGCCATGGCATTTACCAGCTGATTTAAAGCATTTTAAAGACTTAACGATGGGTCATCCTATGATTATGGGGCGCAAGACTTTTACTAGTTTGCCAAAAGTTCTTCCCGGACGTCAGCATCTTGTGTTAACGCATGATCAACAATTAATTGAGCAATATCGGAATGATGAACGTGTGACTTTCTTTACTTCAATTGATGATTTGAAGTCTTTCGTTGATCAAAATCCAGAAGCCTGTTTTTGTGCAATTGGTGGGGTTTCAATTTTTGAACTTCTAGCAGATAAAGTCGATATTTTAGAGAAAACCCTTATTTATGAGCAGTTTGAAGCTGATACTTTTATGCCAGAAATTGATTATTCAAAGTTTGAGTTAATTAATAAAGAGGATCATCAAATCGATGATCAAAATCATTATCCATATACATATTTTACTTATAAACGGAAACAATAAGGAAGCATTAAAAATCTCGCTTAACAGCGAGATTTTTTGATAAATTAGGTATAATTAATCAAAAAACTTTTAGGATTGATTATATGGCAAAGGAAAAGATTTTAGGCTTAACTCAAGAAGAAGTTGAAAAGCGAACTAAGGAAGGTTTAGTCAATAAAGCAGTAAATGATCAGTTTAAAACTAATAAACAAATCATTGCTGAAAACACTTTTACTTACTTCAACTTAATATTTTTGGTGTTGTCAATTCTTTTGGTGCTAGTTGGTGCATATAAAGATTTGACCTTCTTACCAGTCATCATCTTAAATACAATTATTGGGATTATTCAGGAAATTCGCGCTAAACGTATCTTAAGTAAGCTCAATGTGATGAACATGGTTCATGTCACTGCAGTTCGTGAGGGACAGGAAGTGCAAATTGGGGTTGAAGAACTGGTTAAAGGGGATGTCGTAGTTTTAAAAGCTGGTGATCAAATTCCGGCGGATGGAAAAGTGATTGCTGGGGAAGTTCGCGTTAACGAGGCGCTTTTAACTGGTGAATCTGATGAAATTATCAAAAAGATTGGCACAGAACTAATGTCGGGGTCTTTTGTGGTAGCTGGAAAAGCCTATGCGCGCTTAGAAAACGTGGGTAAAGAATCCTATATTTCTAAATTGACTCTCGAAGCTAAGAAGATGGGGAGTGTGGAGCAATCGGAAATGGTGCGCTCAATCAACCGTTTAGTTAAATGGGTGGGGATCATTATTATCCCTTTAGGAATTGCACTTTTTACGCAAAGCTATTTCTTCAACCATGCTGGTCTTGAGCGAAGCGTCGTCTCGATGGAAGCTGCCTTGATTGGAATGATTCCAGAAGGTCTTTATTTATTGACGACAATTGCATTGGCATTATCGGCAACGCGTCTTGCTCGTAAAGAAGTAATGCTTCATGATATGAAAAGTGTTGAAACTTTAGCCCGGGTAAATGTATTGTGTGTTGATAAAACGGGCACGATCACTGAACCAAAAATGGCGGCAGAAAAAGCTATTAGGTCAAAAGCTTATCCCAATGATGATCTTGAGCAAGTAATTGCTAACTTTGCTTTTAATATGCCGGCAGATAATGAAACCATGAAGGCCATTCATGCCAAATTTAATAGTGGTAGTAAAAAGGCTACTACTGTTATCCCTTTTACTTCAGTTAATAAATATTCAGCTGTGGTATATGAAAATGAAACAATTATTATCGGTGCTCCTGAAATGGTCTTGCGAGATCAATTTGAAGAATATCAAGAAGAGTTTGAAGCTTATGCGGAAAAAGGCTATCGGGTAGTAATCGTCGCTAAATACAATCATCCTTTAACTGAAGAGGATTCAGCTTTAAAGGATAAGGTTGAAGTTTTAGGCTATATTCTACTTTCAAATCCAATTCGAAAAGAAGCTAAATCAACTTTTGAATATTTTGCTAAGCAAGGGGTTACCATTAAGGTTATTTCGGGAGATAATCCGCTTACAGTTTCTCGTGTGGCTAAACAAGCGGGGATCAGTGGTTCTGAAAAATATATTGATGCTCAAACTATTAAAGACGATGAATACGAAGAAGTGGTTAAAAACTATAATGTCTTTGGTCGCGTTAAGCCCGAGCAAAAGCGAAAGTTTATTATTGCTTTGCAAAATTTGGGAAATACTGTCGCCATGACAGGTGATGGTGTTAATGATATTTTGGCTATGAAAAAGGCTGATTGTTCAATTGCGATGGCTTCAGGAAATAGTGCAGCGGTCCAAGCATCGCAAGTTGTTCTGCTTGATTCCAATTTTGCTAAAATGCCTGATGTCGTGAATGAAGGTCGACGTGTAGTTAACAATATTCAGCGTTCGGCGAGTTTGTTTTTAGTGAAAAACATCTTCTCACTTCTTATGGCGATTTTTGCTTTGCTCCTAACGATTAATTATCCCCTTCAACCATCGCAAATTACACTAATCTCAGCCTTTACAATTGGTTTACCATCATTTCTTTTAGCGCTTGAGAGCAATCATAACCGAATTCGTGGGAAATTTATGCCAAATGTTTTAGCTCGTGCAATCCCAGGTGGATTAACAGATTGGTTAGCTGTAGGAATTTTGGTGATTGCAGGTAGTTATATTCAACTTGATCATGGTCAAGTAGGAACTACGGCAACGATGCTATTAATCGCCGTCGGGATGATGGTAATGTATCATATTTCGGCACCTCTTAATAAATTTAGAACCCGAGTAATGATAATTTCCTTCATCGGGGTGATTGGAGCGATCATTTTCTTCCATAGACTATTCTCTTTAACTGCGCTTAATAATCATTCGCTCTTTATTTTGGTGGTTTTATTCTTTGCAGCAATCACAATTTTTAGATGGTTATCCCGAATTTTAGATGGTGTAGCAGAGGTCTTAGTTGTTTTTGATCAGAAGCGCCTCAAGATGACATTAGGTGATATGAAAACCGCTTATGAGCGAGGGGAGCAAAAAAATTAAACAAAAATTAAATTTATCGTTGACAAGGTTAAAATCAAATGATAAATTATTTACAACAAATAAGAAAGACATCTTGAAAAGCAGAGTAATTAGTCCACTTGCTTTTAAAGAGAGTTGACATTTTGGTGAAAGTCAACAAGTAAGAACTAATGAAGATGGGCTTGGAATGATGACTAGTAGTGATATTTAGCTACTGGCGGACTTGCATCCGATATCAATGCAGGCTATGTAAGTAGCTAGTGAGGTCTATTTATGCGAATAAGTAGATAAATTAAGGTGGTAACGCGAAGCACTCGTCCTTTTTATTAGGGATGAGTGCTTTTTTTATAGAAAAAGGGGATAGGATAATGAGAAAAAGAAGACGCCGCAATACGATTATTTGGACAATTATCGCATTGGTAATTGTAGTTGCAGGATGGTTCAGTTTTGGATCGGGCTTAAATGTTGGTTCAAAAAATAAAGTTGTGACTGTCGGAGTTGTAGGTGAAAGCAAACAAGAAGAAGCCATTTGGAAGACAGTTGCCAAAAGAGCTAAGGAAAAGTATGGCATTACTCTCCAAACTAAGAACTTTACTGATTACAATCAACCAAACAAGGCTTTAAAATCAGGCGATGTTGACCTGAACGCTTTCCAACATTACGCTTTCTTGAAGGCTTGGAATAAGGCAAATCATGGTGGAGTTGTGCCAATTGGAAAAACTTACATTGCTCCAATTAGACTTTATTCAAAGAAATATCATAAATTAAGTGATTTACCAGATGGAGCTACGATTGCAGTACCAAACGATGCGACTAATGAATCAAGAGCTTTGTTCGTATTAAAGAATGCTGGGCTCATCACATTAAGAAAAGGTAAGACTCTGGTAACTGTTGCTGATGTGGTTAAGAATCCACAAAACATCAAGATTAAAGAAGTTAATGCAGAACAAACAAGTCGTGTTTTAAATTCTGTTGATGCAGCGGTAGTTAACAATGACTATGCTGGTCCAGCAGGTTTGACTGATAAGCAAACCATTTACATTGAACCAGTTAATAAGAATTCAGAACAATGGATTAACATTATCTGTGCTAAGAAGGGTCAAGAAAATAACAAGGACTATCAAGATGTAGTTAAGGCTTACCAAACTGAAGCAGTTAAGAAGCTTTACCACAAGTTCTATGGTAAGAGCCAAGTTGCAGCTTGGGATATTAAGTTGAAATAAGAGGGGATAAGAATGGGAATTATTGATCTTAAGAATGTGAGTGTTGATTTTTTACAAAAAAAGAAACTGGTGAAGGCTGTTGATGATGTTTCTTTGGAAATTGATAAAGGCGATATCTATGGCGTAGTTGGATTTTCTGGAGCAGGAAAATCAACTTTGGTAAGAACCATCAACTTATTACAAAAGCCAAGTGCCGGCGACATCACTGTTAATGGAGTTGAGTTTGTTAAAAATGGGAAGCAAGTGATTTCCAATAAAGAATTACAACTTCAACGCCGTAAAATTGGCATGATCTTCCAACACTTTAACTTACTAAATGAAACGACAGTTTTAGAAAATGTAGCCTTTGCTTTAAAACATGCCAAGTTAAGTGATGAAGAATTAGAAAAAAGATCACTGGAATTATTAGATTTAGTTGATTTAAAAGATAAAGCTGACTTTTACCCAGCTGAATTATCTGGAGGACAGCAACAACGTGTGGCCATTGCTAGAGCTTTGGCTAATAAGCCTGATATCTTGATTTCAGATGAAGCAACAAGTGCGCTGGATCCGCAAAATACTCAGCAGATTTTGGAATTGTTGAAGAGATTGAACAAAAACTTAGGCTTGACCGTGGTTTTGATTACTCACGAAATGGACGCAGTTAAGAAAATTTGTAATAAAGTAGCCGTAATGGAATACGGAAAAGTGGTTGAAAAGGGTAGCTTGAGACGAATTTTCTTACATCCAGAAAAAGAACTCACCAAGCGCTTTGTTGGAGGATCACTTGAAGCTATTTCTACTCTAGAGAGCTTAAATTTAGGCAAACTTGGTAAAAATGAAGCGGTTTACCAGTTGGTTTATAGCATTGCAAATGTGACCAAGTCAATCATCATTGAACTGTACAGTAAGATTGGCGTGGAAGTAAGTATGCTTTACGGAAACGTAGAATTGTTAAATGATGAGCCAATCGGAACCTTGGTTGTGCTTGTTAAAGGGGATAATGAAAAGCAGAAGAAGGCGGTTGAATTCTTGAACAAGCAAGAAGTTACGCTTACTCGTTTAGATGAAAAGGGGAATTTATATGATTAATTGGCTAGAAAAGATTATGCCCAATGTAGTTCAACTTGGTTGGGGAGGGGATGCTGGTTGGGGAACTAGTATTTTCCAAACCTTGTTCATGACATTTTGGTCGGCGATTTTTGGAGGGGTACTTGGAATCATCTTCGGCGTCTTATTAGTAGTCACTAAAGAAGGTGGCATTCGTCCTAACAAGTTCTGGTACAATGTTTGCGATAAAATTGTCTCCATCTTTAGAGCTGTGCCATTTATCATCTTGATGGCATTTATTGCACCAGTTACCCAAAAGATCGTTGGGACTCAAATTGGTATGAAAGCAGCTTTAGTTCCGCTTACTTTGGGAGTTTTTCCATTCTATGCTCGTCAAGTACAAGTGGCACTTGAAAGTGTGGATACTGGGAAGATTGAAGCTGCCGAAAGTTTGGGCGCCACTACCAGTGATATTATCTTTGATGTATACATTCGAGAAGCACGTTCTGAACTGATCAGAGTTTCAACGGTAACGATCATTAGCTTGATTGGATTGACTGCAATGGCTGGTGCAATTGGTGCCGGTGGTTTGGGTAATACGGCCATTTCATATGGTTATAACCGCTTCAACAGTGATGTAACTGTTGTGGCAACCGTACTGGTAGTAATTTTGATCTTCATCGTGCAAGTGGTTGGCGACTTCTTTGCTAAAAAATTGAATCATCAAAGTAGATAAAGAAAAAACCATTAGGATTTATGCCTAATGGTTTTTGTTTTTACTAATATGTAAACATACAATGCCTTTTATAAAACAATTTGGTAATATGTTGATATAATAGCTATACTTAAGATTTAAAAGTAAACATCGTGTTTACCTCTATAAGTAAGATACACCATTCTTTTTAATAGCCTTTGATACCTGCTATTATATTAAGAAAATAGTGATAAAAATGCTGGAGAGACGACAACAAGTCCGCCACCAATAATAAAAGACAAAACAATATTTACAACATGTTTTTTCATGATAGGAGCCTCCTTAACATTAATGAGTTTAAAAAATAATCTTGGGTATAAATATCGGTTAATAAGAAAGAGCAAACAAATAAGTTTAAAAAGCGCCGCTCACGATATCACTTCAGTATCTCATTTGAGTGATTGGGAAAACGGGAAAACTTTAATGGATATCGAGTTGGTCTTGCAGTTGCTTGAGAGAATTAATATTGAGCCATATGATTTTTTTGATCAAAATGGGGTGTCTAAATTACTTTTTTATACAGAAGATGTAATTCAAATGTATGCTGAAAATGATATCCAAGGGTTAAAAGAAATGTTTAATATCATCAAGACTAATTATGAGCTTAATCCTCAAGATAAGAAGCTCTTTTTTAAAATGTCTATAGTTGCAAATTTTTATATGGACTTAACAGAAAGAAATTTGCTTTCAAATAAGGACATAGCTGTATTGCAACTAAGATTTTCCAACTTAGACAGTTGGTATATTGAAGATATAGTTTTATTTGGAAATATTCAGCTATTACTTCCTTCAAGTTCTATATACCGTACTACACGCTCATTAATTAGTTGTAGTATTGAAAATGATGGCATTAATAATAAAATGGTCTTAAACACTATTATCAATGCAATTTTTGTATTGTTAAAGAAACAGGAACCAATTTTAGCTTCTAAGATTTTAACAATTTTAAAACATCAATCTATTTTTGAAAAACATGCTTCGGAGATAATTCGAATTGAATTTATGGAAAAGCTAATTAAATTTATTAATAGTGGTAATCAAGAAGAGATAGAAATGTTTTTAAAAACGTTAGAAGCATTAAAGTTGAATAATACGGTTAGAGACTTTAAGTTTGCTTTTTCTCAAATTAAAGATATCTATACCCCATAAAGTGTGAACAAGTTACTAGAACTAAACTTATTCACTATATTCAATGTACCTTTGCAATATAAGATATTTATTAAAAATTCGGTATAACGAAATTTTAAGATTTTAATTATTGAAAACGGTTTACTATATAGGTGCTTTGAAGAAATAGTTCGGAAGATTAAATGAATTATCCTAGCAAAGCACGTAAGTGGTAGAAGTAACTGTATTATAAAATAGCTAGTTTAGAATAATAGTTTATTACTAAAATTAATTACTGAAGGAAGCGAATTCGTTAATGAAGAATATAGGATATAAATCAATGATAGGAATAATGGCAGCATTTGGAATATGTTCAATTTTTAGCACCGATTTTAATCTAGCTTATGGAGCTTCTAAACCAACAGTAAAAGTAAAACTCAATCATAATACTTATTTTTACAATAAAGCGGGTAAACGAGTTGGTAAGGATAAACTCTTAAAAAATGAAACTCTTCAGATTAATGGATCTATAGAAAAGTTAAGTGAGGATAAGAAATATTATTTTTATAAGAGTAGAGCCACCATCAATGAAAATAAGAATTATGTTTATTCGCCTGATGAGTTAGGTTTATATGCATATAAAGAAAAATGTTGGGTTCCTTATACGATAATTAAAGGTAAAGCTTACTATAAGACAAGCAATAATCGATTTATAAAGGTGATGAATGTAAAAGATATTAATAATACTGCTCTACTTGCAACTTCGGGTACAGTAAAAATTAAGAAAAATACAGTCTTTTACGATAGTAAAGGTGAGCCAACCAAAACTAAGATCACGAAAGGCAAGCAATTTTCAGTTAATAAATATGTAAATCTTAAACCCCAGATGGCTATTAACTTAGGTTACTATCGTGTTAAGGGAACAAATAAGTATTTATATGCATATTATGTAGATAAACCCCGAGTTCCATTAGAATATGTTCCTAAATCTACAAAAAGCACTTATGTCAATTTGATGAAAAATACTGTAATTTATAATGGCAATGGAACCGTAAAACTACAGGTGGATTTGAATCATATGCCTAATAGCTGGAAAGTAGATGAATTGAGGTATATTTGGAATCCATCAGAGAAAAAAGCAGAACTATTTTATCATATAGATAATTCTGATCCTTGGGAAAATAGTAGAGGAGGATATATTAGTGCCAGTGACGTAATTTACGCTGGTGGTCCAAAATTGCTACCAATAAATACCCCTCAAACTGCAAATACCCCTCAAACTGCTGAAAAATGGCAATGATGGAACAGATATCAATAGAATTTGTCGCATAAGTAGATTTAGTAGCATTAGAGTGGGATATACCGTAAAATAAACTTAATGAAAGTTTCTGATCAATATAATAGCTTGTGAGAAAAGTAAAAATAATTAGTATGGCTACTACTGCTCTACTTGCAGTAGCTCCAGTTATAACAAGTCCAGTTTTGGCTGCAGAGAGCACATCAATTTCGACTACGTCACAAAAAATTGAATCTGCCGTGAATATCGAGTTTGTTCAAAATGGAAAGACCGAAATCATTAATCCAGATGGTAAGTACTTTCAAGTATCTCCAAATTCAAACTTTAATCCTACTAATTTTGTAGGATCTGATGGGACAAATTATAAACTTATAAATGATAAAGATACAAAAGTTACAGTAGAATCTAATACAGTTAATACCTCGAAAGCAGGGAGTACTGGTGAAGTTAAATTGAAAGTAGAAAGTAATGGAAATACTTATACAATTAACTATACTGTCTATGTACGCCCACAAGGAAAAATCCAATTGAATTTGCCTTCTGATTGGGTGTACGGGGGGTTCAATATGGGTACTGCCGCAGTAAATATTTTTTATCAAGGTCAAAAATATTATGTTGGTAAGTTAACCAAATATGAAGATGGGCAATTTTTTACTAGCGTCTCCAAGATTTCTGAAGCCGTCGCAAATCAAAACGATGATGGTGCCTGGATCCAAACAAAGTATCTTGCAGAAAGTGAAAGTGCAAAGCCAGAACTTGTAAAGAAGACCATTATGCATAAAGCTCGCGCATATACTTGGGGTGGTACTAAGACTAGAAAGGTCTATTCAGCTTATACAAATGTCTACGTGAAGAACAAGATAATTCACGTTGATGGTGGTAAGTACTGGACTAGTGGTGATTTCTATCAAGTTTACAATGCCGATGGTACGTATACTAATTACTTGATTAAGGTCGGCAACATTGACGGAACTAAGCGTGTGTTGAAGCATAATGCATATATCGCAAGTAGTACGCGTCGCGCAAATCGCATAGTGTTAAAGAAAGGAACCACTATCACCACATATGGTGATTCCTATAAATTTAAGAATGGCAAGCATTATTATAGAATAGAAGGTGCCACTAAGACTGACAAGAGATACGTTAAGGTGGAAAATTTTAAATAATTCAATAAAGTTTTAGGCATAGTAAAAGCATCCCCAATCAGGGATGCTTTTCTTATCTATCAAACTTCTTATAATTCTTAATATAACGATCGGCTACGCTAATCATATGAACGCTGATCCGACTTTCATCATTTTTCAAACCACTAAAGCTAACCGCAAACTTCTTAGTTTTAGCATCGTAATTTGTTGTCCGCAATCCTAAAAGATCACCTGCATGTTCCCATTCAAAATAACGAGAAGTATCGTTGTAATCAGCTTTTGAACCAGCAAATCCACCAAATAGCATCTGCTTAAGATTGAAATAGATTTGCTCTTTTAAAACCTTCATTGTACGTTCATGGCCAGGAAAAGTACTCGTAATTGGCAAGCCTGCTTCATCTTCATAAACTTGACCGACGGTTGAATTAAGTCCTGAAGCCTTAGCTGCGCGTTCAATTCCTGCCACATAGTGATCAGAATCCCAACAGGAGTGATCATGATCATAGTATTCTTTGGCAATCCGGTTGGCAAACTTCAAGCTACTTTCGCTATAAGTCCAGTTCTTTTTACCAAATTGATTACGCACTTGATTAATCAATTCTAGGGTAAACTTACTAATCTCAACTTGATCATCATGAGAAAGATTAGTCACGTCAACTGTTCTTGCATCAGCTGGATCGGTATCCTCATAGGTATTTTCTTTCATGCCAGCGATTGAACCTTTGATTAATTTCTGCTTATCTTTTGATGAAATAGTGCCCAAGTTTTCTTTAAGAACACGACTCTTAGTATAGCCTTTAGTTTGAGGTAAAGTTAAATTTGCCTCACTTGCTGCATAAACAACCTGGTTATTATCTTGCACTTCTTCATTAACTATCGTGGTAGTGCCCAATAAACCTGCACTTAATCCTATAACAGCCAAAAGCTTAATTCCCAATTTCATAATCTTGATGCCTCTTTATCTGTTATGTTTTTTAAATATTATGAAGAAGTAGTCAGTTTCTTCATAAACTAAAATTAATTTCCTCTGTCACTTATAAAGATTATCAGTATTTAAAAACTTGTCTATAAGAGAAAAGTTTAAATAACAAAACTATATTTGCATATAACTATTGTTATTTTCTAATCATAAATAGAATAAGCGTAAGCACAGTTGTTATTTTTCCTATACAAAGCAAAAATAATCTCATAATTTTATTGTTTTAGGCTTAAATATATAAAAAAGTATATTAATTTTTTGTGGCTGAATATTAATTTTAACCGTTTTCAAAGTCGAAAGCTTGATCTACTGCATTTTGATAAACCTCTATTTTTTCGTATACATTATCTTCAAGGTTTTGTTAAAATAGTTGAAAAATACTTCAATATTTTCAAATTATTGAAAAAGAAAGCCTTTACAGGTATCATTAAAGTTGAAAATATATCAAGTAAATAATACTAAGGAGAATCAAATTATGAGCGAAGAATACCGTGTTGAAAGTGATACCATTGGACCAGTTAAAATCCCTAAGGATGCTTTGTGGGGTCCTCAAACTGAAAGAAGTCGCAATAACTTTCCCAGCGGCGAATTAATGCCACTTCCAATTATTCGCGCTTTTCTTCATTTAAAGAAAGCTGCTGCCGAATCTAACGTTGAAGTAGGGGATGAACCAAAAGAAAAAGGTGAAGCAATTGAAGATGCAATTGACCATCTTTTGGCTTTAAACGATGAAGAACTTAGAAAAGACTTCCCACTTCATGTTTTGCAAACTGGTTCAGGTACCCAAAGCAACATGAACGTCAATGAAGTGGTGGCTAATTTAGCTAATAAGCTTCACCCAGGTCTTGATATTTTACCAAATGATGATGTTAACCGTGGTCAATCTTCAAATGATACTTTCCCAACTGCAATGAACATTGTTGCGGTTGAAGCACTTGATAAGCTTGAACCCGCTGTTCAACACTTGATTGATGAATTAGTAGTTAAGGAAAAGAAGTACTGGAAGACTGTTAAGGTTGGTCGGACTCACTTGCAAGATGCAACTCCACTTACCTTTGGTCAAGAATTATCAGGTTATATTTCAGCTTTGAAGCATGATCTTTCTTATATTAAGATCTTAAAGCCAACCTTGTATGAATTGGCTATTGGTGGTACTGCTGTTGGTACTGGACTTAACGCAGCTCCTGGTATGACTGAAAAGATTGCCGCTAAGCTTTCTAAAGTTTATGGTCATGACTTCAAGGTTGATACTAACAAATTCTGGGGCTTGGCTCATCACTCTGGTCTTGATGTAGTTCACGGTGCACTTAAGACTTTAGCTGCTGATATGTTCAAGATTGCTCAAGATATTCGTTTCTTGGCAAGTGGTCCTCGTGGCGGATATAACGAATTGAACATTCCTGCTAACGAACCGGGTTCATCAATTATGCCAGGTAAGGTAAACCCAACTCAAGCTGAAGCTGTCACCATGGCTGCCGCTAAAGTTTTTGGTAATGACACTACCATTACATTCACTTGTTCACAAGGCAACTTCGAAATGAACGTCTTTAAGACTGTGATGATCGCTGCCTTCCTTGATTCATGTGATATATTAACTGGTACAATTACTGGCTTTGCTGATAAAATGATTCACGGCTTAACTGTTAATAAGGATAGAATGAACGAATTACTTGATAATTCATTAATGACAGTTACTGCTTTGTCACCACATATTGGTTACCATGCAGCTGCTGAAATTGCTCAAGCAGCTGATAGAGAAGGCATTACTTTGCGTGAAGCAGCTCTTAAGAGTGGCAAGGTTACTTCTGAACAATACGACAAGTGGATGGACTATATGAAGATGACAAATGTTGACAAGCACAAGCCTGAAGAAAGTAAATAGAAGGAATAAAAATGGCAAAATTTATTTTTACCCCAAAAACTGCAGATCAATTAAAAGATTCATATGATGCAATTATCGTTGGTGCTGGTGGTACTGGTTTAACAGCAGCTCTGCAAGCTCACGAATTAGGTTTAAATGTTGTTGTTTTAGAAAAGAACGAGAATTTAGGTGGAAATACTAGCCGTGCTTCTTCTGGAATGAACGCCTCTGAAAGTTTAGTGCAATTGAACCATGGCATCATTGATAATAATCATAGCTTTTATGAAGAAACCCTAAAGGGCGGCGGTTTATTAAATGATCGTCCGATGCTGAAGTACTTTGTTGATCATTCCGCAATTGCAATTTCATGGTTGATGGAACATGAAATTGATTTAACTGATTTGACCATTACAGGAGGGATGAGTAAAAAGCGTGCTCACCGTCCTGCTTCAATGGCTCCAGTTGGTGGAGATCTCGTAACGGGCCTACTTAAGCAAATCCAAAAAGAAGATATTGATGTCTTTAATAATGCTCGCGTTACTAAGCTTATCAAAGATGATGGTAAGAAAGTTAATGGCGTTGAAGTAGAAACTAAAGACGGTAAAAAGATTGTAACTGCTAAAGCTGTTCTTCTTGCTAGTGGTGGTTTTGGTGCTTCAAAGGAACTTATCAAAAAGTATCGTCCAGATTTAGTTGATTACAAAACTACCAATCAACCTGGCGCCACTGGTGATGGTTTGAAGTTGGCCGAAGGTGTTGATGCACAACTCATGCAAATGAACTTTGTACAAGTTCACCCAACTGCTCAAACTGATCATGATCATACTTACTTGATTGGTGAAGGCGTTAGAGGTGAAGGAGCAATCTTAGTTAATAAAGCGGGGAAGCGTTTTGTTAATGAACTTGATACTCGTAAGGTTGTTTCTAATGCCATCACTGACTTGCACGAAGATGGGGCGTATCTCATTTTTGATCAAGGAATTCGGGATCACTTCAAGGCAATTGATTTCTATGATCATGTTGGTTTAGTTGTTCATGGTAAAGACCTGGCTGATTTAGCCAAAAATATTGGCGTAGACGCGAATAACTTAGAACAAACTGTTGCTGAATGGAATAGCGCAGTGAAGAATAAGGATGATATCGCCTTTGGCAGAACTACGGGAATGGAACGTGGAATCAATGAGGCACCTTACTATGCAATCCACGTTCACCCAGCCATTCACTACACAATGGGTGGAATTCACATCACTCCTGAAACTGAAGTTTTAGATAGTAATGGTAATGTGATTGAAGGACTTTATGCAGCTGGTGAAGTTTCTGGCGGACTTCATGGAAATAACCGAATTGGTGGAAATTCTATCGCTGAAACGGTAATTTTTGGTCGTCAAGCAGGCATGCAAATGGCTAAAAAGATCAGGTTACGCTAGACTTAGCATAAGGAAAGACATACAGTAAGATGATTGCCGAAGCAATGAAGGATAATTACCGTGGCAATATCAAAGTTACTGCGAAGTAAAATACAGTACTTTATCATGGATTATCCAACTTATAGTGGTACAACCTACTTAGCTAAAACAGTTGAACTTAGCAAGCAAAATTAATTTTATACCTTAAATATAGAAAAGACTGGAATTTGTTTCCAGTCTTTTTTGTACGTTCTTTAGTGCACTTTTTTAATTTTTTCTATAGTAATTATAAGTTGTCCAAAAATAGCGTAATGATTATGAAAAAATGGTGAGAAGTAAGCCTATATTTACTAAATAATGTAAATAATAATTGATGGTTCTATTAAATAAGACAAAGTATAGTGCTATTATTTAAGGTGTATAAAAGTTTTAATAGTGGGAAATAAGAAAGTGTTAAATTAGATGTTATCAAAAAATAACTACCAAGAACGTCTACGTAAGATGGAAGCACGTCAAGATCGGTTTTCTATTCGTAAGTTTTCGATGGGAGCCGCTTCGGTTTTGATTGGGTTCTTCTTTATTGGAATGAGTAATGGGGAAGAAGTTAATGCGGATACACTGGCCAAGCCAGATCAAGATAATGGACATCCTGAGCAGGCGAGTGGTCAGAGTGCTGAGACGAAGGTTCCTAAGAAGGTTATTGTTGATAAAGGGAATACACCTGTAGCAGATAGGGATGCGGTTAGTTTAAATAAGGATGAACAAGCCGCTGTTAATAATAATAAAACTGCTCTTAAACAAAATTCAGTTGAAAAAACTCAAGCTGAAACTGTAAATAAGAATCAAGTTAGTCAAAAGACTCAAGAAAAAGTTAAGCAAATTCCAAATGAGACAAGTGTAAAGACTATTGATCAAACAGCTACGTCTAAGACGACTGTTAGCAATAATAAGCAAGAAGTAGCTACTGCCCAAAAAGTCCAACAAGCAGCAGTGAAGGATACAAATAAAACGGCAGTTACTGATACCAACAATGCCGCCATTCAAAGTAAGACTGAAACTGCAGCTTTAACTGATAAGAATGAGTCTAAGATTGCAACTACTAATAACGATCAAACGGTAAAAGAGAGCGACAAGAAGACGCCGAATATTGCGGTTGATCCTGAAGTAGCTGCTTTTCAAAAAGAATATCAAGATTTGCAGACGAATTTTGATAAGTTGAGTGCTGATGAACGCACGCAAAGAGCTGCCAAGATTCAAGCTGATTACGAGAAGATGAGCACACAAGCTAAGACGCAGTTTGCTTTGGCTAATGGAGTAAATCAGCAACTTTATTCTGTCAATAATGGTGTAGCTGACGTTTCAACGTTTGCGGACTTCACTAAGGCGCTTTGTGATAAGAATGTCACTACCATTAACATGACTGGAGATATTACAGCAGCTGATAATCAGAGTGCGCTGAAGTCTGGGGGTACTGGATTAACGGGTAGCAACTTGCTTAACCCATATGAATTGAGTGCGGATCACTTCCAGTTAATTGGATCCTCTCCCTATAGTGGGATTGCTCGTACTGTTACAATTGAAGGTAACAATCATACCCTTGATATGAATAAGTGGACGATTACATTTTCTCGTCAAAACTATGGTGACAATCCATGGAATTTTACCTTTAAGGATATGACTTTTAAGACTAATGCTAATACTTCAAGTTATGGACCGCTATATTTCTATCATGGTACTAATGCACTAAAGTCTATTGGAAGTGAAGATTTAGCTAAGACTAATGTTACCTTCGATAATGTAAAAATTGAGGCTGGACAAGCCTTGATGGCTAGTCAAGTTAACACTATCTTTTCAGGTAACACTACTCTAAATACAACTTACAGTGAGCCAACAGTAAATTCTGCTAATATTACTATTGCCGATAATTCTACTTTAAATGCTAGTGGCGGTACTACAATTTTAGATGCTAACGACACTTTAACCATTGGTAACAATGCAAAAGTGACGATGAGTACTAATGGTCAAGATTTGGTAGGAAAAGACATTAATGTCGGTACTAATGCTACCCTTAATCTTACTGATAGTGAAAATACTGACTTAGGTAATTTTGCTAATAATGCTGTTACATTTACCGATAAGATGAATATTGGCGATGGGGCAACTATTAATATTAATACCGGTGATGCCAAACCTGATTCTAGCGTAAGTGTTCACGATGTTCGTGGTATTTATGGAAATACAGATACGCCCGAGAAAGCAGCTACTTTATCTATTGGTAAGAATGCTCATATTAATATGAGCATGGGGACAGGTCATTCAACTGCTATTTTGACCGATAATATGGACGTGGACGAAGGCACCCAAATTCTTATTACTACTAAACAAGATAATAATAATAGAATGGATAAAAACGATATTAAATTTGGTGCTGATCCCAACTTTAATCACTATGCTCCAATCACTATGGCATTTGATTCTGATGGTGAATTGCATCTAAAGGATGGTGCAAAGCTTCAAGTTATTCGTGATACTCAAAATGCTAAGGCTATAACACCTATGATTTCATTTGGTAATGGTGGGGATGGACGTAAGCAAGTTGGAATTACGACTGGAGTTAACAGTCCCCGGTATTACACTTTAACTGTTGATGGAGGTGCCACCCTCGATCTGCAAGATGATACTAGTTCTCAAGGAATTGCTAATTATAAGTGGGACTACAGTGGATATTTAGATAGCGACGCTACACAAAATATTTTCTATCCTGGTATGATTTCGATGTTTGGTACTAACTCAATGGATACTGTCCAATTAGGTAGTGAAGTTAGCGATGGAAAATACATTGCCCCAGCTTATATCAACTTACAAAGACGCGGAAAGCAATGGGGACGTTTATTAAACCTTGAAGGTAAGGCTATTCCAGGTAAGTTCTTATGGAATCCTAATCCGTTAAATTGGGCTAAAAATATTCAAAACATTGCTATTTTATATGGGGATGCACCTCTAGCACAATGGAATGGCACTAATAAGACGGCAACGCCTGATAACGCATGGAACATTGAAGAATTAGCTACTCAAAATGGTGGTGGTGATACTAGTGCTAACTACGTACCTGCTGATTTGAGTAAATTAACTAATGATGGTTTTATTAAAAGTAAAGGCGCTCAAAATGTTTCATTAGGTCAATCAAACGGTATTGTTGTGATGCCAGGGAATCCTAACGAAAAGAATTCCTATGCTACCTATAGTGATACTAATGGTAAAAGTGGTGAGGTAACTGGCAGCAAGCAAAACCTAATGAAGTTGCAAAGTTTGCTTGATAACTTCAACTGGTGGAAAGCACGGCGAATTTCTTACGGAACTGATTTGTTAAAGACCGATTCAGATCATGGCGTCACAATTAATCCAAGTGATCTTTATACTCCAACGGTTGCTCCGCAAACTTATACTGAAGGCAAGTATGAAAACAATGCTCAAGACTTTGCTAATAACAAGGTTATTATTGGCGTAACTGATGCCAGCGGAAAACAAATTTCTACAGATTTAGATAAAATCATTTCTAACGAGCAATGGGGAATTGATTGGACTCATACAGAGTTCAAGAACATCCTTGATAGTAACGGAAAGATTGATCAGACTAAACTTGCTGCTTTAAGCCAGACAAAAGGCAAGTCTGATACTCAAGCTTATGATGATACCGTTGAATACAATGCTTATAATTCTTTGATTGAAAGTATTAATAATCCAGATGGTTCAAGTGGTTATGATCCAAGCAAGACTCAATTTAAGTTGAGCGACAATACTAAAGAGGAACAAACTTACAACATTCCAATGACTGTTACCTTTAGTGACGGTAGTGCAAACGTTACCTTGGTTCCAGTTACTGTTAAAAAGGCAAAGCAAAATACTCTTTATCAACCAAGTTACATTACTCAAACAGTTGAACAGGGGAAGAAAGCTACTGTAACAGCACCAAGCTTCAAGTCCGTTACTAACAATGCGGATGGAACAGTTACATATACTGATGCTACAGCTCCAACAGGTGTAACTTATGCATTAACTGATAGTGCAACAAAGCCTGACTTTGTAACTTTAAATTCCGATGGCACAATCAGGTTAGCTCCAACTACTAAGGATGCAGTTGGTGTTTACTCAATTCCGGTAACTGTAACTTATGCTGACAAGTCAACTGATAATATTAGTGCCTTGGTCGATGTGACTGACGGCAAGTCTACTGTTATCTGGGGTAAGACGAATCCAGACGGCTCAGTTAAGGGTGCCGTTGTTGTGAAGCCTGGCACTGATACGATTCACAAGACTAGTGATACCTCATCTTCAATTGACAGCCTCGATCCTAAGAAGGCAGTTAGTGAAATTGATATTTATACTGCTGATGCTAATGATTCAACTAAGTTAGATCAGACCACTTATACTTACAATAATGGTGCTTATGTCGATGGTGAAAAGAATTCAATTGATGATGTAAGTGTTAGTTATGTTAAAAATGCTGGGTTAGACACAACAACCGGCAATTCAACCACGTTGCCAATTACTGTAACTTTTGGTACTAAGTCACTTCCAGCTCAAAAAGGCATTATCAACAATGGTGCTCATACCAATTTGAGTGAAAATATCAACTTTGCTGGAGCTAGCGCAATTTTAGGTAGCCAAATCAGCTTGCCAAAGGGTTATGATGTAATAAAAGATCTAGAGGGATACTTTACTTCTGATCGTTTAGCTACTTTAATTAATCATTCAGCTCTTGATAAAATTGATCCGGCTTTTAAGATAACAGGTTATTCATTAGTTGGGGTGCCTGATACTAGCTCAGTTAAGGCTGAAGACATGACTGTTCGCATTAGTTTTGCAGATAAAATGGGTGGCAATCCTACTTACTTAGATGTTCAGATTCCAAACGGAATTAACGTTACTACAGGCGACGCTGGTCAATACAATCCAACTTATGCCGATACGGTTGATAGTAAGCAGCAACTTGTGACTGTGAATCCAAGCTTTGGTAATGATAAGCCTGCTGTTGGTGATGTAGTAACTTATGCTTTAGGTCAAACTAGTGAACAAAACTTGCCAGCAGCTATGAAGCAATATGTTCATGTAGATAACAATACTGGTGCGATTACTATTGATCAAGCAGCTATGAACGACACTGCAAGTTATGAAATTCCAGTAGTTGTAACTTATAAGGACGGCACTCAGGACCAGGCAGTTGCTAAGGTTTATGAAGTTAAGGGAAAGGATGTAGCTGATCCTACCTTTGCTAGTGACGCAATTAGCAACTTTGAGAATTTACCAAGTGGAACTACGGCTAAATGGGAGACGGCTCCGGATCCACATCAGTCTTCACAAAGTGCGACAGTTGATGTCACTCTTCCAGATAATAAAACCACCACTGTCACTGTTAACGTAACTAACAATAGTGCACTGAAGCCAAACACAACTATAGTTTATGGGCAAGACACCACAACTACGATTACCGTTGAAACTCCTAGCTATCACAAGACCAGTGCGGATAACAATCCGGCTGCTCCACGAGTTTCTAAAGTTACTATCGTCACCGATAAAGGTGTAACTACTACTTATAACTTATCTAGTGACGGTAAGACTTACACAAGCACTGATGGTAAGAAGAGCTTTTCAGCTGATCAAATTAAGACAGCTTGGGAAGACGGGTATAAACTAAACACTAATGCTTCAAACTTCTCAACTGATGGTAGTCAAACTACTTTAGTTCCCGTAAAAACAGATAAAACTAGCGATGAATGGGACGGCACCCATAATTCTAAGTATCGGGTTGATATCACTCTTAGTGGGGATGCAATGACAATTTCTGGCATTCCTGATGGGGATGCTGGTTGGAGTAATGCCTATGCAAATATTTATGGTGCCAAAGCTGCTAGTGCCAGTGATGCCAACAAGCAATTAAAGGCTGTTCAAAATGTCGATTCTTCATTGGCTGATCCAAGCGCATATGTTGATACGAGTGATTTAACTACGGAGCATAATTCTAAAGTTGAGAGTGTAAGTTGGAATACTAAACCTGATTTGACTAAGGCAGGTACTATTACACCTAACGTTGATATTAATTTTGTCGATGGTACTAAGTTAACTATCCCAGTTAAGATTACTGTTGCTCAATCAGATGCTAACAAGTTTGAAACTGATAATACTGATAAGAATCCATTAACGCAAACAATTAGTGTTCATACAGGTGCTACTGTTGCTGCAGGTGACGCTATTAAGGGCTTCAGTGATGCAACTAAGACTAAATATGGCATTGTTTCAGATGGTACTCAATTTAATGAAACTGTTCCAACTACTGACATTGGTACGACACCATATGCGGCAACTGTAAAGTTTGCGGATGGTTCAAGCACAACTGTTAACATTCCAGTTAAGGTTTACACGGATCAGTCAAACTTTGACGATGCTAACAAGAACAATGCGTTGACTAAAGAAATTAGCGAAAAGATGTGTTCAGTTGTTGCAGCTACTGATGCAAAGAATGGTGTGAAGGAAGATTCAAATAATACTTACCACATCGTTTGGACTGATACTGATAACTTGAAGGCACCAAGATTTACTGAAACAATTGATACTTCAACTTTGACTAGTGATACTAATCCAGCTAAGTCTTATGCAGCAACCATTTACTTTGAAGATGGTACTTCAACTACTGTAAATATCCCAGTTAAGATTATCGGCAGTGATGCAAGCAAGTTTGCTCAAGATAATAAGGACAATGTCTTAGTTCAGACAATTTCTAAGGGTAGAGGGTATCAATTTAAGGATACTGATGCAAGTCAAGGTATTAAAAAAGATCCAAATAATACTTACAACATTGTTTGGACTGATAAAGATAGCTTGAAGGCACCAAGATTTAACGATGTTTCTAAGATTGATTCTTCTAAAGAAACTTCAATGCCAACTGATTATGATGCGACTGTCTACTTCAAAGATGGCACTAAGTTAGGCGTTAAGATTCCAGTTATCATTACTGATCAAGCTACTGATCACCAAAATGATCTTAAGACTAAGACTTATCAAGTAGATCAAAATGGTACAGTTAGCGCTGGTGATGTAATTGATACAACTAGTTCAAAGAACGTCCCTGAAGGAACTACTTATGCTTGGAGTAACAAGACGCTTGATACTTCTAAAGTAGGTACGCAAGAAGTTACGATCATCGTAACTTATCCAGATGGCACTAAGGGGACAGCTAACGGCAAGGTAACTGTTGAAGCTACTCCAGAAACTACAACCGTAACTTTGCACCAAGGCGTAATTCCAACTAGTGATGATGCAACAAGTTCAATTACTAACTTAATTCCAACTGGTCAAGATGGGATGTCAAAGAGCGTTGCTTGGAAGGCTACTCCTTCAACTGACACTACTGGTAAATCAACTGCCACTGTCACTGTAACTTATAATGACGGCTACACTAAGGAGGTTATTGTTCCAATCAATGTTTGGAAGACCACCAAGGGCAGTGACGTAACTAAGCCAAGTGCTGATACTCATGATATTTATCGTGAAATCACTCGTACAATTACTGTTGATAATGGTACTCCGCAAATTCAAAAGGTCGTCTTCACCCGTGATAAGTATACGGATACTACAGATGCTGCTGCACAGCCAACTTATTCAGACTGGGTTGCAAAAGATGGCAAGGATACATTTGCTGAAAGTGCTGAGTTAACTAAAGATGGTTACACTGCCACTGTTAAAGGTACTGACATTACCGGAAAGCCAATTGCTTTAACTGCTAATGGCACAATTGCTGGTGAAACGGTAACTGCTGATAGTCAAAGTGAAAACATTACGGTAACTAATACCGCTAATGATCAAACGGTAGCCATTAAGTTTATCAATGCTAAAGATGACTCTCCTGTTTCAGTTGCTACTCCTGAGACCTTCACAGGTAAGACGGATGGGTCAATCACTATTAATCCAACGGACATCACTATCCCTACTAGCTACAAGCTTGATAAAGATTTTGGTTTGCCAACAACTTACAAGTTTACTGCAGACAAGGATCAAACAATTACTGTCAAGCTTGATCATTTGATTACTCTTGATCCAACTAATCCAGATGTCGCAAAAGATCCTAAGAATAGTGACATGTTTGAATCAATCACTCGTAAGATCAACTACACTGATCCAACTAAGGCTGATGCTCAGCAGCAAACCATAACTCAAACAGTTAAATTCCAGCGCACTAAGACGGTTAATGATTCAGATTCAACTGATATTACTTACGGTGACTGGACTCCAGCAGATTCTAATAAGACGGCTTGGGATGCATATACTGTACCAACATTCACCGACTACACGGTTACTGCTAAAGACGATGCAAATGATCCTGTTGTAATTACTAACGGACAGATTGCTAGTGTAACTCTTGAACCAGGTAATAAGGGCAAGACTAAGACTGCTGATCAAACAATCAACTTGACTTACACTATGACTAATGCCGGCCACTTCAAGAAAGACAACGCTAATGACGCTGCTACTCAATTGATCCGCGTCAAGAAAGGTACAGATAAGAAGGCCATTGATGGTAAGCAAGGTATTAAGTCTTCAACTGACTACACTGTTCAATCAGTCACCTTTACTGATTTGTCTGGACTTGATACTAGTGTGGCAAGTCCACTTGATAAGCCGTTCCCAACTTATGGTGCAACTATTACCTTTACTGATGGTTCAACGGCAACTGTTAATATTCCAATTCAGGTTTATGACAAGGCAACTGACTTTGAACAAGATAATCAAAAGAATCCATTAACTCAAGAAGTTGATGAGAAGATGGGCGCCCTTGTTCCAGCAATTGACGCAGTTAAAGGATTTACTTCAGAAGTAATTACTAAGTATGGCATTGTTTCAACTGGTGATAATGCTCCTAAGTTTACTACTACGATTGATACTTCTAAGGTAACGACTACACCAACAGATTATGAGGCAACCATTAACTTCGATGATGGTTCAACAGCAACAGTTAAGATTCCAGTTAAGATTATTGCTAGTGACGCTAGTGCATTTGATAATGATAATCAAGATAATGCCTTAGTAAAGCAAATTACTTGGGGTAAAAGAACCATTCACCAAGCTAGTGAAGCCATCAACGGAATTATCACTAAGCAAGGTCAAACTGATTACCACGTAACTGGTGCAAGCTTTAATGCAGTTCCTTCAACTGATGCTGTTCATCCAGCTCAAAACTTTGCCGCTACAATAAGTTTTGAAGATGGAACTACAACCACAGTTGAAATCCCAGTTGCAATTACTGATAATGCTAGCGATGACAAGACTATTACTAAGAATCCAATTGTCATTATTGTTGATCCAGGCACGACTCCTCAAACTCCAGACCCTAAGAATGGTGTTAAGGATCCAAGTGCTCCACAAGGCACTACGTATCAATGGAAAGATACTCCAACAGTACCAGATCCAGGTGATCCGAAGACACCAGCAACTGTAGTTGTTAAGTATCCAGATGGTACTCAAAAAGAAGTTCCAACGACTATTGTTACTGACTATAAGCCTGAAATTACTACCATCACTACGCCAAAGGATGTTGCCCCTAGTGCTGATAAAGGTATTTCTAACCTTAACAAGGGTAAAGGCTATCCAACTAGTGTAGTTTGGAAGACAACTCCAGATGTATCTCAAATTGGTTCAACAACTGGAACAGCTACCGTAAGTTATGCTAACGGTGTAACTCAAGAAGTAACTATTCCAATTACTGTAGTGAAGAATGATGGTGAAACTTATGATCCACAAGCAACTAAAGAGCCAGTTAAGACTCCGCAAGGAACTCAAGTAGATCCATCTAAGGTTGTTGATCCAAGTACTTTGCCAACTGATCCTAAGGACACGCCAACAATTACTTGGGCTAATCCAAAGAATGTGCCAGATCCATCTAAGCCAGGTACTCAACCAGCTAATGTTGATATTACATACCCAGATGGCACTCTTGACCATGTTCCTGGTAAAGTGACAGTTGAGGCCACTCCAGAGATTGGGACGATTTCAACCAATCAAAATGTTGTTCCAGATTTGACCAATAGTGACAATGCCAAGAAGGTTGTCACTAACCTTAAGTCTAGCGATGATCCAACTGCTGACGGTTATCCAATTAGCGTCAAATGGACGACTGATCCGGATGTTTCAAAGGCTGGTCAAACTACTGGTAATGTCACCATCACCTATAAGGATGGCTATACAACTACAGCAAATGTTTCAATCAATGTTATTGGCGTTGAAGATGGTAAAGAGAAGGCTAACCAACAAGACAGTGATGTTTATAAAGACTTCACTCGTACCATTACTGTTGATGGCACTGCTCAACCTGCCCAACACGTTATCTTGACTCGTATCAAGTACACTGATACTTCAAAGCCTGTCGGTCAGCAAGTTTACTACTCAAACTGGGTAAGTGATAATGCAAGCTTTGCGGAAGTTGATGTTTCAAAAGATGGCTACAGTGCTAGTGCTATTGACGGAAGTGGTAAGACAATTGCTTTAATTAGTGATAGCAAAGTGCCAAGTGAAGCTGTTGCTCTTGATGACGCTAGCGTTGAAAAACATGCCGCAAATGAAGTAATTAAGGTAACGCATACTGCAAATACTCAATCTATAGTTATTAACTATGTTGATGCGAAGAGTGGCAATAAAGTAGATAGTCAAACAATTTCAGGTGTAACTGATGGCCAAGCTAAGATTAAATCAGCTTTGACTATTCCAAGTGGCTATCAATTAAATGATGCTGATAATGTTCCTGAGACATACACTTTTAAGGCTTCAGGCAATGATCCAATTACTGTTAAGCTCGACAAGATCAACACAGTAAATCCTGATCCAACCCGTAAAGACGATCAAAAGGATTTGTTTAAAACTATCACTCGGACTATTACTTACACTGATCCGACAACCAACAAGCAGGTAACTGTAACTCAAGGTGTTGACTTCGAGCGTAGCAAGAAAGTTAACAACACCAATGGAGCCGTAATCAGTTATGGTGATTGGACTTTAGTTGATGCTAAGAAGAGCAGCTGGGATGCATATACTGTACCAATATTTACTGACTACACAGTTTCCGCAAAAGACGATGCAGGTAATAGCGTGGACATCAGAAGTGGTCAGATTGCTGGTCAAACTGTTACGGCTCAAACTGCTAATACCCACATCACTTTAACTTATAGTGAAACTGATGCAGGTAAGTTTAAGGATAAGAACAAAGATAACAGCCAAGTTCAAACCATTCTAGTTACTCAAAACTCTGATCCTACCAAGATCAATGCCAGCGACGGTATCAGGAATTTGCCAAGATATGCCAGTGTTGCCTTTGACAATGGAGTTGTAATTGATACTAAGACTCTTGGAACTACAAGCTATCCAGCGACGATTACTTTTGCTGATAACACAACTGCTAAAGTTGAGATTCCAGTTAAGGTTTATAATGATGCAACTGTCTTCAATGAAGATCAGGTTAAGAAAGCATTAACTCAAACGATTACCGAAAAGCAGGGTACTGATGTTGATCCAACGGATGCTATCAAGGGCTTTAGCGCTGATGTGATTACCAAGTACAATATTGATACATCTAACTTTAATGAAAAGATTGATACGTCCACAGTTACCACCACACCTGTAAGTTATGCCGCAAGTGTTTACTTCAAAGATGGATCTCATACCACAGTTAAGATTCCCGTTCAGATTATAGCTAGTGAAGCTAGTCAATTTAACGATGCAGTTAAGAAAGACGCAACAATCGTTCAAGGCATTACGGTCAATAAATACGATATTGTAGCTAAAAGCGACGCACTTAAAGGCATTAAAAATCCAGCAACTTACAATGTAATTGCTGCTAACTTTGATGAAGACGTTGACACAAGTGTAGTTGGTAAAAAGACTTATCCAGTAATTGTCACATTTAACGATGGTTCAACAACTACCGTTCAAATGTCGGTAACTGTGGAGGATAGTCAAGCTTCTAAGTTTAAGGATAATTACAAGACTGAAACTCAAGTTGTTGAAGAATTGCTTAACAGTCAAGTTCCAGTAACTGATGCCATGAAAGGTATTAAGAATGCAGCTGAGATTGGTGCAACTAATGCGAAGTTTAATTATGATGTTGATACCACAGTACTTGGTAGTAAGGACTACGATGCAACCGTAAGCTTTAGTGATGGTAGTTCAACTGTAGTACCAATTACGGTTAAGGTTGTTTCATTAGCCGACAAGTTTGACGATACTGTTGATTTAACTGCCGTAACTCGTAAGATTGGTCAAACAGTTAAGAATACTGATGCCATTGAAGGTGTGGTCGATGCAACTAAGCACGGTGTTCAAAGTGCCGTCTTTACTGAAGATGTGCCAACTAACGAACAAGGCAGTACTCCATATGATGCAACTTTAACCTTTACTGATGGTTCTAAGAAAGATGTCAAGATTACTGTGAATGTGGGTGCTAACGAGGCTTCAACTTTTAATAAGGCTCAATTAGTTCCATTGGTGAAGATTCCAGTCGGTACAAAGATTGATCCGGCCGATACTACTAATGCTCAAGCTGCTTTAAAGGATCCTAGTCAAATTGGCAAGACTATCACCAGTATTCAATATGTGACTATTCCGGATACTTCAAAGCCAAGAAACATCTTTGAAACACCAGTCAAGATCACATTTAACGATGGTTCAACTAAGACCTTTGAACAAGCAATTCAAATTACTTCTGAGGCTGATAATTACACAGGGACTCCTCAAAACATTGATATTCTCCACAATATAACCATTGATCCAGAAAATACCAATAATGCCAAGGGTGCAGCTACGGATCCAGATAACACGATTGATCATATTCAGTTTGTCGATCCAAAGGACATTGATCCTTCAACTCTTGGTAAGCAAATAGCTCCAGCAATAATCACATTCAAAGATGGTTCAACTAAGACAATCAGTGTTCCAGTAACGATCGTTCCAAATGAGGCTGATAAGTTCAGTCCAAACGATCTTAATAAGCCAATCACTGTGAAGAAGAATACGCCAATTAGTAAGGGCGCTGAAGTTGCAGATGCAATTAATCCAATTAAGAAGACACAAGATAATGTCACAAGTATAACTTATGAAACTGTTCCTGATACAACTGTTCCAGGAACTACCTATCCAGCTGTTAAGGTGACATTTAATGATGGATCATCAATCACCACTAACTTGCCAGTTGTAGTTTCTACCACTAAGACAGGCAATCCATATCAAGCTGGCACTCAAGGAGTAAACGATGCTTCAAACTACTACATCTATCGTGAAATTATGATTCATCGTCCAGACTCCGACCAAGAAGACATCGTAACTCAAGTGATTCACTTTATCCGTAAGGATAAGAACGGCAACAGCAGTTACACTACTGACGGCAAGACAACGTATGTTCCATGGACGGTTGCCGATAGTGATGGTCATTCAACGGGAACTGCTACTGGTCACTTTAAGGAATATGAGACGCCAAGAGTTGCTGATTACGCCGCTAATAAGTCTTTAATTGCTGATGAAGAAGTTGCTGGTGATCCTTATGGCGCTACTCCAGTATCTAGAGATCGAGTTGAAAAAGTTGATATTAATTACAACTTTGATATGAATCAAGTTTCAATGGCTTACTTAGCTGTTCTTACTTAGCTGTTCCTGCTTCATTTACTCCAGGGGATAACTTGTTCTTGCAACTTGCCGCTTATGATAATAAGACAGGCAAGCAAATTAAGTTGCCAAGGAGCGTGAAGTTCGAAGCTAAGTCACTCCCAGATGGGGTTAAGCTTGATGAACAAACTGGTAGTGTGACGGTGCCAAAGGGGATGCAAGTAGGTAAGAATCAGGTTCAAGTGATGGCTCTTGCTCAAACGGGTCAAAAGGAAGTTGATGCTCAACTGAATGTAGTTAATAAGCCTGACTCAGGTCAAACTACACCAACTACTCCAGTAAATCCAACACCAATCACGCCATCAACCCCAACTACGCCAACTACTCCTACTAAGCAAACTGATGCTGATAAGTTTGCTCCTCAAACTCAAGACATCACCACCACTGTAGATGATCTTCCAGATGCTTCATCTGCAATTAGCAATCTTGATAATTTACCAAGTGGGACCAAAGCAAGTTGGCAAACTGCTCCAGAAGTGAGCCAATCAGGTTCAAAGACAGCTAATATTGTGGTAACTTATCCAGATGGTTCGCAAGATACAACTTCAACAACGGTTATTGTTGCAGAAAAAGTTCCAGAAAAGAAGGCTATTGTTCCAATCGGTCAAAAGATCAAGACTAAGAAGAACGTTTTACCAAAGCCAATCAAGGGTATTAAGAATCGAAAGTTAATGCCAGTTGGTACTAAATATGCTTGGAAAAAGAAACCAAATGTATCAAAGATTGGAACTATTAAGGCGATTGTGAAGGTAACTTATCCAAATGGCAAGAAGTTCAACATTAAGGTGAAGATCATTGTTAGTGATGTGATTAAAACACATGCTTCAACAACGGTTGATCATTTGCCAAGTGCTTCGTCAATGCTTGAAAATGCTCCAGCAGGTACAAAGGCCCACTGGATTAAGAAACCCGATGTTTCAAAGCCGGGTCAAGCTAAAGGAAGAATTGGAATTGATTATCCAAATGGTCAAAAGGAAAAGAAGGATGTCTTCATTTCAGTTAAACCAGGAAACAGCTTGAGTATGAATTCTACTAAACATGTAGAAAGATCAAGTTCCCATAGTCCAAAATCTGAAAGTTACGCTTATAATTCTCACCTTGGTGCCTCTACAAATGGGACTAGTGGACGCCAAGCAAGCGTAAAAGCTGAATCAATTAACGGCTTTACTTCTTCTAGCTCACCTTCACCATTAGCTGAAATTGGTCGTCAAGGTCAAATTAGAGCTAATAAAAATTTACGTTCAGAGTTAGGTAAGAATAATTCTGAAAATGTGAAGAATAACACTAATTCTAAGGAATTACCGGAAACTGGTGAAAAAGATAGTGAATTAGAAGCTCTTGGGATGATGGCTGCTAGTTTATCGTTAATCGGTTTAGCTGGTGTAAAGAAACGTAAACACTAGACAAAGCCTTAATATAAAAGGAGTTAAACAGTAGTTGTTTAACTCCTTTTTTTTATGTTAAACTTGAGATATAATTCACAAGGTATGGTAAGTGCACTACTTTAAATTTATAAAAAATAATTTGTTTTTTTAAAATATTGAAAAACTGAAAGCGCTTATTGTATAATAGCTTGTGTAAAGAAGAACAAGTTATTTTTATGAAAGGACTTATTATGAGTAGAAAAGTATTACTTGTCGGTGATGGTGCTGTTGGTTCAACTTTTGCAAATGATTTATTGCAACACGTTGACTTAGATGAATTAGTAATTTGTGATGTCGCTAAAGATCGTCCTGTTGGTGATTCAATGGACCTTGAAGATATTACTCCATTTGTTGGTGAAACTAACATCCACCCAGGTGAATATTCAGACGCTAAGGATGCCGATATCGTAGTTATTACTGCTGGTGTTCCAAGAAAACCAGGCGAAACTAGACTTGATCTTGTTAACAAGAACGTCAACATTTTGAAGAGTATTGTAAAGCCAGTTGTGGATTCAGGCTTTAAGGGTGTCTTTGTAGTTTCTGCAAATCCCGTTGATATTTTAACTACTTTAACTCAAAAGTTGTCAGGATTTCCTAAGAATAGAGTTATTGGTACTGGTACTTCACTTGACTCAGCTCGTCTTCGTGTTGAACTTGCTAAGAAGCTTAATGTTCCAGTTGATAAGGTTAACTCAATGGTTTTAGGTGAACACGGTGACACTAGTTTTGAAAACTTTGATGAATCACTTGTAAATGACAAGCCACTTCGTGATTATAGCGAAATTAACGATGAAGTTTTAAGTGAAATTGAAGCTGATGTTCGTAAGAAGGGTGGAAAGATCATTTCTAACAAAGGTGCTACTTTCTATGGTGTGGCAATGATGCTTACTCAAATTGTGAAAGCTGTTTTGACTAATCGAGCAATTTGCATGCCATTGTCTGCACCAATTAATGGCGAATATGGTATTAAGCATGACCTTTACTTGGGTACTCCAACTGTTATCAACGGTGAAGGGATTAGCGCTGTTATTGAAACTAAGCTTTCCGAAGAAGAAACTAAGAAGATGCTTAATTCCGCAGATAAGATGCAAGAAGTTCTTGATGGAGTTAACTTAGACTAATTTCTTAAAGGGAGAAATTTAGATGCCTGTTGGAAAGAGAATTTACTTAAAACGTCATTTGCCCGATCCTAAAGTGATAGAAGGATTTAAACATATTCCTGCTTCTAACACTGCAGACTGTATGGAACGTAATTGTGCCATGCATCCCCGTGTGAAGTTGATGTCTAAACCTGACAGCAAAATGGTAGGACCTGCTTTTACGATCCATACTCGAGCAGGAGATAATTTGGCAATTTATGCGGCTTTAAGATATTGTCATCCTGGTGATGTCCTTGTCATCGATGATGAAGGCGACAACACACGCTCTTTAATTGGGGAAGTCATGATGTCATATTTACGCGATCAAAAGAAGATTGCGGGAATTGTTATTGACGGTCCTATTCGTGATATTGATAATTTACAAAATTGGAAATTGCCAATTTATGCACGTAGTACGACTCCAGGTGGTCCTTATAAAGATGGTCCCGGCGAAGTGAATATTCCCATTTCATGCGGAAATGTGAGCGTTAATCCAGGAGATGTCATCTTAGGGGATGCAGATGGAGTGATCTGTATTCCGCGCAAAGATGCCGCTGATGTTTTACCCAAGGCACAAGCTTTTCATAAAAAGGATGAAGAAAAGCAGATTGCCTTTAGTAAAGGTGATGTGGATCTCAGCTGGGTTGATAAATCCTTAAAGGATAAGGGATTCGACATTATTGATGATATTTATCGTCCTTAAGTAAAAAAGAGAATATGATATGAAAACATTAGAGAAAGTAAACTATAAAGGCTTTATCTGGCCTTTGGTAGTAGGAATAGTTCTGTGGTGTATTACTCCTTGGCGCCCAAGCGGACTTACTTCGCAGGCATGGGAAATGTTTGCAGTCTTCGTAGCAACCATCGTTGGCTGTATTACTAAGCCCTTGCCAATTGGTGGTACAACCCTTGTCGGATTAGTATTTACCGTTTTGCTTGGCCTAGCACCAATGAAAGATGTGGTTAATCCAAAAACTGGTGTAGTAGTGAACCAAGGTGTTCTGAGTTCATTTGGTAACTCGGCTGCCTGGTTAATTGCTATGGCCTTCATTATGGCTCACGGGATTAGCAAAACTGGTCTGGGTAACCGAATCGCCTACATTATGATTCAAAAATTCGGTAAGAAATCACTTGGTATTGGTTATGCGATTACTGGATTGGAATTGATTTTAGGTGCTTTGATTCCATCTAACTCTGCTCGTACTGGTGGGGTAGTTTGGCCAGTAGTTCAATCAATTTCAGAAGAAGGTTATCATTCAGAACCACATAGTCCATCTCGTAAAAAGATCGGTGCCTACATTGACTTTACGGCCTTTCATGCCAATATTTTGTCAACAGCGCTATTTATTACGGGTGCTGCGCCTAATATGGTAGCGCAACAGCTTGCTGCTCAAAAGGGCTACCAAATGACTTGGGCTGGCTGGTTCTTCACTGCCATTGTTCCAGTAGCTGTAGCCACTGTGATTATTCCATATGTAATTTATAAGATTTATCCACCTGAAATTACTGAAACTCCAGATGCTAAGAAATGGGCTGAAGATAAGCTTGAAGCAATGGGTCCAATGTCTGTCCCAGAAAAGATCATGACAGCAGTCTTCTGCTTGTCAATTATTCTTTGGGTATTGTCTGGATTCTTCAAGATTCCACAACTTGATGCAACTTTTGTCGCATTCTTAGCTGTTGCACTTCTTTTGATCACTGGGGTTTTGACAATGAAGGATGCCTTAGCAGAAACTGGTGCTTGGAACATCTTGATTTGGCTATCAATTTTGATGTTCATGGCTGGTAAGCTTATCTCTTATGGCTTTATTGGCTGGTTCTCAAAGTTGGTTCAAAACGGACTTCAGGGAATTAGTTGGGGACTCGTATTAGGTGCCTTAGTCCTTTTGATGTTCTATACTCACTACTTCTTTGCAAGTGGTACTGCTCACATGACTGCTTTATACTTGCCATTCTTGTCAGTAGCTGTCGCAACTGGTGCTCCACTTGGTCTTAGTGCAATGCTTTTGGCCTTCACTGGTGCAATCAACGCTTCAACTACTCACTATGCTAATGGCCCAGCATCTATTTTGGCCACAACGGGTTATGTAACTCAGAAGGAATGGTGGAAGATGAACTTTGTTTTAGGTTTGATCTACTTAGCCATTTTCGGATTTATTGGTACAGCATGGATGAAAATCATCGGTGTTTGGTAAAGTTAATTTAAAAATACAGGTTAGTTTTGACTAGCCTGTATTTTTGTTTGGAGTAGAAATTGAAATTTGATAAAGTAGGGGATAAAACTTGTGGGATGGGCAAGATGATTGAGAATGAGTGAAACATTGTTACTTTAATTTTTGTTATTTTAGCTGTGATCCCTCTGTAGTTTAAGTTGATGTATAAATTCATGGAGATAATTATTGTTGGTCTGTTCTTCTTTTTGAATGATCCCCTCACTCAATATTTAACTGGTTTTAAAAGAAAAACTATATTTTAAGTTTGTTTCTGGGAATTATCTTAGCTGGAATTTTATGTAATGTATTGGATACTTAGTAGCCAAAAATTTGTAAAAATGGAGAAAAGTAAACTGAAATTTTATATGGATTATTGAAGCTATATAAAAATAAAAGAACCTCTAACTATTATAGAAATTCTTTTATCAAGCATTCTTTAATTTTATTAATATTAATGAACTTTAATCATATAGGCTTCCATGGATAGTATGGGTACTCTTAGCGTTCCCGCCAAATAATTCCAGATAATAGGAACCACTTGTTACATCAGTTTTGGTACCGAAATGATGAGTTCCCTTATTTGAAGAAACTGTTCCATAGCTTTTATCGAAACCAAACATATTTCTTCTTAAAGTACATGAACCAGAACTACTAGTAACTTTTAAAGTTACGGTTCGTTTTTCATAAATCAATCCCCGTATAATATAATTTTATTGTCTAATTACAGTTATTTCTTGATTAAAGAAAATATTTAAAAATTTAAAGAATGCCCAACCTACTAATGTACCCAGAGAATTTAGAATCAAGTCATTTACATCAAAAGTTCGATTTCCAAGGTAGAAGAAACTTAATATTAATTGCAAGCTTTCTATAGTTAAAGAACTGCAAGAAACTAATAAAAAGTTTGATCTTAATTTGGCAAATCGTGAGCTGAATACAGCTGCAAAAAATGATAATGGAGCTAATAATAAGATATTTCCTATTAATTGAATCGGCATATAACTACTTAAAATACTTATTTTAGTATTTATTGAATAAATTGCCGTTGAAAACACGGGATTTTAATCCCGTGATGAAAACGGCTCTTTTCATCGCTTTCTTTTAAAAGCCTATTTTTCCTTCTTTTCCTTTGCTATAATTTTTAAAGAAAGGAGGGAACAAACGTGCTGACTGGAATAAAATTAAGACTCTATCCCAATCAAACTCAGATGGGCCAGCTTTGGCAAATGTTTGGCAATGACCGCTTTGTCTGGAACAGAATGCTCGATATGATGAACGAGCGCTATAAGAATAATAAAGATTTGCCTTTCTTAAGCAAGTTCAAGCTTAACTATTTGCTTAAGCCCTTAAAGAAAGAATATCCCTTTTTGAAAAATAGCGATTCTTCTAGTCTGCAGCTCGTCAATGAATTTTTAAATCAGTCTTGGAAGAACTTCTTTAAAGATAAAACCGGCACTGTCGGCAAGCCTCGTTTTCATTCCAGAAGATATTTAAAACCATCTTATACCGGCAAGTCTATTGTGAAAATTGCTGGAAGACGCTATCTCTATCTTCCTAAGCTGGGCTATATTAAAACCAGCAAGACGGGTGTTCTAAAAGACGTTAAGATTAAACGCTATACGGTTTCTTTAGAACCTACCGGCAAGTATTACCTATCTATTCAAGCAGAAGTTAACGCTCCTAAAAAGCTTAAGAAGACGGGCAGACAAGTTGGGATTGATGTCGGTGTAGCTGATTTGGCAATTTTGTCAAATGGTCTAAAGTACCCCGCTTTTGATGCTTCTTATTTTGAAAAGCAAAGCCGAATCTGGCAGAGCAAATATTCACGCAGACGCCATTTGGCCTATCTTCTTTGCGAGCAGGATAAGAATCAGAAAGTTCTTAATCCTAGAAGCCTAGAAGGCTTTTCCAACTGGCAAAGAGCGCGCAAGCTTAAAGCCAGATACCAAAAGAAAGTCGCCAACAAACGCAAAGATTACCTCCATAAGCTGACAACGCACTTGGTTAGACAATACGATGTGATTGCAATTGAAGATTTGAAAGTCAAAAACCTTCAAAAGAATCACTGTCTAGCCAAAGCAATTGCCAACGCTTCTTGGAGCATGTTTAGACAAATGCTGGAATATAAGTGTGAAAGATACGGCAAGGAATTAATTGCTGTAAATCCTAAGAACACCTCTAGAATTTGTTCTAAATGCGGATTTAATAGCGGAGCTAAGCCACTGGAAATTCGGGAATGGACTTGCCCTAACTGTCAAGCTCACCACGATAGAGATATTAATGCGGCAGTTAATATCTTGTATAAGGCAATGCCAAATGGTCAGGAACTGGCCGTGGTAAATAGCTAAGTTCTGTGAGTTAGGTATGAAGATAGCAATATCTTCTGTAAGATCCTAAACACTACTTAGTGTTCCCAGAAACCCGGTACTTTAGTACCGGTGTAGTTCATAAAAAGTTGTTTACCAAAACCAAGAGTATAGACTTTTGCTCCACTTCCGAATAACGGTATTGGAAATAAAGTAATGGATAGTAAAATTCAAATATAAATTAAAAATAATCCATAAATTATATCTTTCTTCCATTTAATCTTTTTAGCTCGAACCTGTTTAATAATTGGAAGTAGAAAGAGAATTAAGATTATAGGAAGTAAAAAACTACTATTTAATTGAATCGGAGCTACATACCATTTATTATTGATTAACATCATTTGACTAAATATTCCTTTCTTCTTTAGTAAGTTTATAGGTTAAAATCATACATGTGATTTTAATATATTTTTTGATATTTTATTCTTAATAAGAATATGATAGATAAAATAAACAATTTTATTCCTTATGAAAAGGGTGAAAATATGGATTCAGAAAAAGGCTTTGATCTTATTGATAAGATGTTAGAAGATAGTGATAATAGTTATTATATAGATTTTGTTCCTTTTACTTTTCAAAGTGAAGACTATAGTAGATTAGAGGCTTATCTAAATAAGCATTATAAATTACAGTTTGCGAATAAAATTAAGTTTATCACTTTTGCCATTATATATTACTATGACTCATATGTTTATTTAGATGAACGGGTAGTGAATGCCCTTTATCCAGATTTAAAAAATAAAGATTTACGAAATCTTGAATTAGAAAAATTGGCAAACATTATCGATTCTCTAATAATAGATGACTATTCCGGCTTGAATATACTTTTCAAGGATAAAGATCATTTTTCGCTTTTACGAATAGAAGATGGATTTGATACATATTTATTCGATATTGAAGGTCATACTCATAAAAATATTGAAAGTCTAGTAGAACATCAAGGCTTGTATTTGAAATCCATTCACTAACCGCTCTCATCAAACTAAAAATAATATACCTTATGAAGACTGGATCTAATTCTAGTCTTTTTTTCGTGTTAGAATTGAGTAAACTAAAAGAAATAAAGAAGTGAAATCAATGGAATTTACAACAAATGATCATGTGCATTTAAATTATACTGATACTGGCGAAACTGATCGCCAACCTGTAGTGTTCATCCCTGGAATTGGCGGATCGTCTAAGATGTTCATGGATGCTGGTGAACTATTTCATCAGCATTTTCGGGTGATTACCTTGGATCCGCGTAATCAAGGCTTGTCTGAACATACTTATAAGGGACAACGAATTAGTCGTCATGCCATCGATGTGCGCGAGCTTTTTACTAAGCTTGATTTAAAAAATGTCATCGCGATCGGTAATTCAATGGGTGCATCAACATTTTGGGCTTATATTTCTTTATATGGAAAAAGTCGCCTAGCTGCCATGGTGGATTTAGATCAATCACCTAAGATGGTGGCTGACAATACTTGGAAATATGGCTTTAAAGAATTGACTTGGAGCAACTATCCTGATTACTTGAAGCTGCCATTTGGCCGGGCCACCTATGCTCATGTGGATGACAAAATGTTCAATTTAGCGCGACAGGATAATGAAAAGAAGCCCTATGATCCTGAAGAAAATTACAAATGTTTGATTGAACATGCTGATCAAGATTGGCGAGATGTGATTATGGATACACCAGTGCCAATGCTGGTTTTAGCAGGGGGAAAGTCGCCATACTTTGATCCGCAATTTACGCAAGCTATTCAATTCTTAAACAGTGAGATTGAAACTCAAATTATTCCTGAATGTGGCCACTTAGTTCATGCCGAAAAGCCTCAAGAAACCTATAAGGGTGTGATGAGATTTTTACAAGAGAAAAATTTAATAAAGTAATCGAACCATAAGTAAAAGATGTGAAGTATTAAACTTGCATTTTTTTATTTTTATCAAAAAGCAAACTGTAATCACTTACATTTTTATAATTTTTAAAAATATTATGAATAAATTGAAATAATTAAAAAACGAGAGTAAACTATAGATGTAGACAAAATAGTTTTTATTTGCACAAACTTGAGTTAAGAGGTGCTCTATATGGATAAAGTAGTAGATCTTTATCTTAATAATTCTGCTACTCGTCAGAAGTGGGAAGATTTTTTGAAAAAATTAGGTATCAAAGACTTCAGCGAACGTGAAGTTGATACAATTGACCATACTTTTGGCTTAGTAGATGAAGATAATAAGTTAGTGGGAACAGGAAGTGTTGCAGGCAATGTGTTGAAGTATATTGCTGTTTGCAACGAGGATGCAACTTCTGGTGCCCGTTTTAATAAGATAGTAACGACTTTACAACAATACTTATTTAATGAAAAGATTTTTCATATGTTTGTATTTACTAAAGCCAAGTATTCAGATAGTTTTCAGCATTTAAACTTTACTGAACTTGCTAAGACTAAGGAAGCGGCTTTTCTTGAAAGTGGTACACCAAATGTTTTGGACTATATGAGAAGCTTGCCTAAGATTAGTGATCAGGAAAATAAGCAAGTAGGGGCCATTGTAATGAATGCCAATCCATTTACTTTAGGTCACCGTCATTTAGTAGAACTTGCAAGCCAGGAAAATGACTTGGTTTATGTGTTTGTGGTTGCAAGTGATCTCTCGCTTTTTAAGACTGACGAACGTATGCAACTGGTCAAAGAAGGCTTAAAGGATCTAAAAAATGTGAAGGTGGTTAGTGGAAACGACTATTTAGTTTCAAGTGCAACCTTCCCAGCTTACTTTTTACCATCACCTAAAGATCTAATTGACCAACAAACTGCAATTGATGCGCAAGTTTTCAAAAATATTATTGCACCACCACTCTATATTAATAGACGTTATGTAGGCAAAGAGCCTCTTTCAATGACCACTCATTATTACAATGTTAGCTTGGCTCATGAATTAGGTCCAACGGTTGATGTGATTACTATTCCACGAATGGAAGTAGATAATAAGGTAATTAGTGCTACTGAAGTACGTCAATTAATCAAATCTGGTGATTTAACTGATTTAGCTAAACTTGTTCCTGTAACGACGGAGCAGTTTATTAAAGACAATCTGGCCACTCTTCAAGAGAGAATTAAGAAAGGACAATATATTAAGAATGGAAATTAAAACTACAGGCGTTGCCGGTACTTTAGAAAGTTCCGATATCCAAATCATGGTTTCTGAAGGCAATAACGGTATTGAAATTGATCTTGATTCAGAAGTAAAAAAAGCCTATGGCGATGAAATTGAAAAGGTAATTACTGAAACTTTAACTAAGTATGGTTTAACTAATGTAAAAGTTAAAGCAACTGATAAGGGTGCTCTTGATTGTGTAATTAAGGCTCGTACTTTAGCTGCTGCTCAACGTGCAACCGAAACTTCAGATAAACCAGAATTGGAGGTCCTTTAATTGACTTACGTAAAAAATCGTCTACGCCGAACAATGATGTTTGTTCCTGGCAATAACCCGGCCATGATTAAAGATGCTGGAATTTATGGAGCAGATTCAATCATGCTTGACCTAGAAGATTCAGTTTCTTTAACTGAAAAAGATGCTGCTAGAATGCTTGTTTATGAAGCAATTAAGACTGTTGATTTTGGCGGTTCCGAAATTGTGGTTCGTGTGAATGGTCAAGATACTCCTTACTATGATGAAGATGTCAAGGCTATGGTTAAGGCTGGCGTTGATGTTATTCGTTTGCCAAAGACCGAATCAGCTGCCATGATTCAAAAACTTGTTAAAGATATTGAACACTGGGAAGAGGAATTTGGCATTGAAAAGGGTTCAATTGGGGTCATGGCTGCGATTGAATCAGCTAAGGGTGTGCTTAACGCTCCAGAAATTGCAACAGCCACTCCTTTGATGATGGGGTTAGCTGTTTCTGGTGAAGACTACACTGCTGATATGCATACTCATCGTTACCCAGATGGCCGCGAATTAGAATTTGCACGCAATATGGTTTTACAAGCAGCTCGTGCAGCCGATGTTTATGCCTTTGATACTGTATTTTCTAATATGAAAGATACTGAAGGCTTCTACCGTGAAACTAACTACATTCATGAATTAGGTTATGATGGTAAGTCATTAGTTAACCCTCGTCAAATTCAAATGGTTAACAAAGTCTTTAATCCAACTAAAGAAGAAATTGAAAATGCTCAAAACGTTCAAAATGCCATTCGTGAAGCTAAGGCTAAGGGTAGTGGTGTTATTTCAATGAACGGTAAGATGGTTGATAAGCCAGTCGTTGAAAAAGCAACCCGGGTGCTTCAAACTGCTAAAGCTTCAAACTTGATCGATGAGGAGGGCAATTACATTGGAGAATAAAGTAAAACGCAACTTGCCAGATGACTTAATGAAAAAGATGGATTTAAAACCTTTTGAAACTACTGAAATTGGTCACCCAATTGAACAACGTGTAGCCCCTAAGGTAAGAGTGACTACTGGTCAAAATAAAGTGGTTGATTCACTTGAAGAAGTGATCAAGGATAATTTAAAAGATGGAATGACTATTTCTTTCCACCATCACTTTAGAAATGGAGATTATGCATTTAACAAGGTGATGGATTTAATCATTAAGATGGGTTACAAGAATCTGACTTTGGCTCCATCCTCACTTACTGGTGTAATGAATGATAAAATCATCGAAGCCATTAAGAAAGGTGTCATTACTAACATTACTTCTTCAGGGATGCGTGGAAGTTTAGGTGACTTTGTTTCTCATGGTGGTCTTAAAAATCCAGTAATTTTCCGTTCGCATGGTAATCGTGCTCGTTCAATTGAAGAAGGCGAAATTAAGATCGATGTTGCCTTCTTAGGTGTGCCAATTTCTGACCCAGCAGGTAATGCCAATGGTCAAGAAGGGGATGCAGTCTTTGGTTCATTGGGCTATGCTTTGATGGATGCTCAATATGCAAACAAGGTTGTGCTTTTAACTGACAATATCGTTGACTATCCAAATACTCCAGCTTCAATTAAGCAAGATCAAGTTGATTATATAGTTAAAGTAGATAAAATTGGTGATCCAGATAAAATCGGTTCTGGAGCTACTCGTTTTACTAAGGATCCTAAGGAATTAATGATTGCTCAAATGGTAAACCAAGTAATCGTTAACTCCCCATACTTTAAAGAAGGCTTCAGCTTCCAAACTGGTTCAGGTGGTGCTGCTTTGGCAGTAACGCGCTACTTACGCAAAGCCATGATCGATAAAGGGATTACTGCCTCATTTGCAGTTGGTGGAATTACTAAGCCAACTACTGATCTTCTTGAAGAAGGATTAGTCAGAAAAGTGATGGATGTTCAAGACTTTGATAAGGGTGCAGCTCAATCAATGGCTAAGAATCGCGATCAACAAGAAATTGATGCTTCTTGGTACGCTGATCCTCATAACAAGGGTGCTGTTGTTAACAATCTTGATGTTTCAATTTTGTCAGCTTTGCAAATTGATACCGACTTCAACGTCAACGTTATGACTGGTTCAGATGGTGTTATTCGTGGTGCTGTTGGTGGTCACCAAGATTCTGCTGCTGGCGCTAAGATGACGATTATCACCGCACCACTTGTTCGTGGTAGAAATGCGACTGTTGTTCCTAAGGTTGAAACTGTTGTAACTCCAGGTTCATCAATTGATGTTCTAGTAACTGAACGTGGAATTGCCATTAATCCAGCTAGAAAAGATTTAATTGAAAGCTTCTCTAAGGTACCAGGATTAAAGATTCTTGATATCAAGGAATTGCAAAAGATAGCTGAAAAGCAAGTTGGGGTACCAAAGCCTCTTGAATATACTGATCGCACAGTTGCTATTGTTGAATATCGTGATGGTACTGTGATTGATACTATCAAGCAAGTGAAAGATTAAGTTCAATAAGAAAAGGTGCGTCCTTTTAGGGGCACACCTTTTTATTTTTGAGGTGAAAAATGAAATCTATATTTACTGAAGGAAAAGAACAAGGAATTCCTGAGATTTTGGCTGCTAAAGATAAGCGTGTTTTAATGCAGCAGGCGATTTTTAAGAAATATCCTAAGAATGTAATTATTGATGTAAAAATGAACATCCCAGGTCCGATTAAAAACAATCATTATTTGGAACGTTTGTTTAATAAGGGAATAGATGAGCTGGAAGCCGAATTCGAGCAGGCTCAGTTGGAGATAAAAAAGGTAGCTACTTGGGATGAAGATAGTGGGAGCGAAGTCTTTTATGTAAGTGCGAGGGATGCAGATCGAATTAAGAAGATTGCGGTTAAATTTGAAGATGAGTCAAAACTAGGTCGATTATTTGATGCAGACGTTTTAATAAAAGATCAAGCAATGGCACTTTCAAGAAAAGATTATGGCTTGCCTTCTAGACATTGTTTTTTATGTAATCGGCCTGCAAAAGAGTGTGCGCGTTCGCGTCGACATTCAGTGGCAGAATTACAGGCTTACATTTCTAAAATTTATTGGGAAGAGATTAGATAAAAAGGGCGTTAGCTTGTAGTTAAACTGACGCCCTTTTTAGTTTACTTTAGTTTTTGTGCTTCTTGATACTTAATCCTAAAATACCCGCAAGAGTGGCAAGAGCTAATCCCAAAATAGTAAGTGAATTTTCTTTTTCACCCGTTTGAGGAAGAATATGCTTAGACTGAAGGGCCATTGGAGTGGAATTGATGTGAGAAGTAGGAAGAGTTTTGGCAAAGTGAGGATGAGTAGTAATTGTAGTTTTAGTTAAAGTTGAATTATTATGTAAAGTTTTGTTCTTTATATTTCTTTGAACTGGTTGATGAGAAACTGGAGTTGGCTTAGAGCTGGAATGAGGAATTGAAATTGGAGTTTTAGCTCGCTTAGTATTGTCTTTAGGCTTGTTTTGAGATTGAGGAACATTATTAGAATCAGGCTGTGAAGGTTGAGGATTAGAGGGAGTGTCTGGAGTTGATGGCTGAGGTATAGATGGGGTATTAGGAGTAGTTGGCTCAATTGGCTTTTTCGGAGCCTTGGGTTCATTTGGAGTAGTTGGTTGTGTAGGTTGCACAGGTTGAGTTGGTTTTTCTGGTGTAGAAGGCTTGTCCGGGGTATTTGGTTTGTCTGGTTCTTCAATCATTGAGTAGTAAACGATGTAGCTCAAATCCTTAGATTCTGGAGTCACAGTTTGAGCATCAATTTGAAGCTTGTCAGCGGTGTAATGATCAACTTTTGGAGAAACTACTTCTTTAAATTGATTACTTGCTGGCGTCCAAGCATCCCATTTAGTATTTCCACTTACTAAATCTTGAATACCGTTTTGAGTAAATTTGATTTGAGTTGCCTTATAAGTAGGTGCAGCTTCTTGACCTTTCTTTGGACCATTTCCGTAAATATAGTTGATAGTTTCGTTCACAGACTTTGCTTGAGAAACTGAGTTAGTTTCATGAACAAAGTGGAGAACAAAGGCCTGATCGTGATCTGGATCATTATTAAAGTTGCCGTAGCTTACTTGATTATACTTAGTTGCACCATTTGAACCTTGGCCAGTAACAGTCTTGAAGATATAATGCTTGCTCTCTAAGAAATTGACGATTTCATCGGCGTCCTTGAATTGAATAGGCGTCTTAGTCGAATTATCATCCTGTTTGTTGTATTGATCAAAGAGGATGCTTTCTTGGCCGTTCTTCGTTAAAAAGCTACTTAATGAAACATTGTCGGTGTCATCATAGAAAGTCAAACTAGCGTTTTCATTAGTGTAGTAAGTTACCGTAAAAGTATAATGCAAGGATTGATTTTGATTTGCGGCCTTAGTAAGATCGCCATTAGTCAAAGTGATCTTAGCAACTTGCTTGGTCTCAGGATTATATTTGATAATTGTTGGCGAATATACGTCACTAAATTCGAATCCGTTGTCACTGCTCCAATTCTCATCCCAAGTAGAAATGCCATTTACGCTGGTTCCATGATTAGTAAAAGTCAACGTCTTCAAAACGGGGTTAGCAGCCACTTCACTTTTATGAGGACCATTTCCATAAATATAATTGATCGTTTCTTGAGCTGTGATAGTTCTCGTAACTGGAGTTGCCTTTTGATAGAAGTAAACGTAATAAATTTGATTATTAGGATTAGTATCATTATCAAAAGCCAAATTCGTCGCATTATAGACGTTCACATTATTAGGGGTTAAGGCGAAGTTTTGAGTACGTGGATTATAAGTGCCATCTGGCAAAGCGATATGAGGATTTTCACCTAAAGTTGCACTTTCATCAAAGATGTAGCCTTTTTTAGTTAAATTATCAATATCTAGCAAAGTATGGTTACTGATAACTCCATTAGCACTTCCTGTATAAGTAGCAGGGGTACTGATTTCTTTACCAGTATTTTCACTAATATAATAAACAGTAATGTTTTCTGGAACCGGATTTCCAGGATCAATACTTGCCTTGTTAAAACCAGTAAAAATTTGAGAGCTAGTGTTGTCGCCTTGAGCAGCTACATTCCAATTACGCTCATTATGAATGGGAGTAGTGATTCCAGGTCCATTGCCTTTAACTTGCCAGTTAGGTAAGTGAGACATGTCTAGTTTAGTATCAAACTGAATAAAGTAGGCACCATTTTTTGAATAGTCCTTAGAGTTAACGGTGAAAGGACCTTTTTGATCGATAGTAATGTTTTGACCGTTTGCTAAAATACTATTTCTTAATAATTCTTCAAAATTGCCGTCTTCATTAATAAAGGTTCCAGTAGCTGGATCGTAATTAGTGATGTCGTTGTAAGAATCATTAATTGAGGTACGAGTACCATCACTGTTTTTAATATCAGCTGGGTTGACTACGCGGAAGACCTTGATGGTGTGAGGAAGAATGGTTTGACCATCAGTGACATTAATTGTAGCTAAAACGTTGTCAACAGGGTTGAGACCACCAAAATTCCAGTCAATACCATATTGCATTAAACGAGCTGAATTTTGTTCATTTTGTGGGATATCCAGCGCTGCCGAAGTTTCAGGGCCAGAATAAGCAGAATCATCTTCAATATAGAGGCTATTTTGAACTTTACCTTGATTTTGGTCGACATAAACAGCTTGCCCGTTTTGATCGACACCGACTTCTACTTGAGTTGTGCCATCTTCAGTACGAGTGTTAGTGGAATTAATTGGCGTCCAAATTACTTTAGGTCCAATAATAAAGCCATGCATCAGTTCATCTTGTTGTACTTTATCTGCGTAGGGATGAATCGTAACGGCAAAATCTTTATTGATTGGGGAAGCATTTGGAAGAGTGAGGCTAATATTAACCGGGATGTTAGTCGGATCTTGTCCGTGCTTAGCGATATAAGTTTTAACAGCATCATTATTGCCAGTAAATGAGAGATCTAAGTTTAAATCTGAAAATGAAGAAGTGGTCTTTCCTTGATAAGTAAAGGTGAAGGTACCTTGACCATCAGTTGAAGTTGAGAAGTCGTCTCCTAAACTAGGCGAATTATTGTTGAAGTTTAAAAGATTATCCGGATTGGAAATCGAGATCTTAGCTTGGTCGTTGGTTTGGTAAACACCAGCATTCTTGACGTTAACGTGGACGCTTCCTCTAGTATTGTTGGCCATCATGTCGGAAGTGTTGTTGGTATAAACAGTAACATTATTAGTATCATTGATGTTGGTTGAAGATAAGGCGGTTTTAATAGGTGCTGCTTGAGCTGGAATTGCTTTGGCTGGCGTTGCAGGCTGATCTTGCTTGGTTGCGGCTACTTTAGGTACAGGAGTGGTATCCTTTTTTGAATTTGCATCTTTCACACTAGATTGGGGAGCTGGTTGAGCTTCTGCTTTAGTTTCAGTGTGTGAAGATGAAGTCTTAGGTGTGGAAGTGGCTACTTGAGTAGTTGAAGTAGCTGATTTGTCAGCAGCTGGGGGATTTTCTTCCTTGTTAAGGGATGCAGCAGTTTCAGTTTGAACTGCGGGAGTCTTTTCGTCTGCGGCATAAGTAGTTTGATTATTAAGCAAAACGAAGCTAGTTCCCAAACATACTGCAGCTAATCCAATTGATAATTTACGTAAACCAAATCTTTCTTTACTATTTAATTTTGAGTTGAAATTTAAGATCTTTTTGTTTGTCATATTTCTTACCTCAATTAAATAACTTGCATTTTTATTTTTTATAACATAATTAGCCTACCACATTATTCTGAAAATTGTTAAGTAGATTGATGATTTTTTAGATTTTAAATATTCATTTATGCACCAAATTGCTGAAATAGCGCAATCTTATGTGAGAGTAAAGGATAATCGTATAGATAACATGGAGTAAAATGTTTTGATATAGATAAAAATTAAAGAACATTACTATAATCTTAAAATAACAATGAATCAAAAATATCCTTAACTTTCATTGATAAAATAAAAAGCTAAGGATGTTCTTATAATTACTATTAAACTTTATTTGGATTTTTCCAAGACTTGTTCAGCAATTGCACTGTTGGTTACTAAATGAGTGATAACTCCAGTTCTTAATGCCCCTAGAAGTGCATCCGTTTTAAAGCGATTCTTGACAATGACAAAGCGGGTTGGAGTTTGCATAATTTCATCTAAGTTGATTCCGCAGACATGTTTGCCAACTTCTTGATAAAAATTACCCTCAATATCATATGGACGGCCAAAAATTAGACCAGCAATTTGTTTTGGATCAATTCCTTTAAAGAGAGTTGGTGCATAGTTTTTCATTAAAAATTGATCAACTTGAATGGATTGGAAAGTACCAATCCCTGAAAAGATTAAATCGAGATTTTTATAATAAGAGTGAAGCTCATGATAAAAAGGTTCTTTTTCAAGAGCGTGAATAAAGTCGGAATTTAAAGCATATAAAGGAGCTGGAAGAGAAATTGAACGAGAATTGAATTTGTTAGAAGCTTCTTGAACTAAGGAAGTTTTACGCTTTTTAGAATTTAAAGTTTGTCCTAATAATTGCACAAATGTGAGGTCGTCTCGATCTTCATCGGTAAATTCGTTAATAACATCCAGCATTAAAGTTCCCCAAGTCATGCCAATATTTTTTGCTGTTTGAGCATAATTTTGAATTTGCTTAGCTGCAAAATTAACGATAGCTTCACTGTCTTGATTCTTAGTAGGAAGATTTTCTAAAATGAAGACTTCTTTCAGATGAAAACGATTCTGCATTTGACGTTCAAGTTCTTCATTACGTTTGGTATGTTGTTGAATGCTAATTTTGACAATTCCGCGCTCTTCTGCATCATCTAGTGCCTTAGTAATTAAGTATCTTGATAGGTTATATTTTTGTGAAATATCGGCAATATTTAGTTTGCTTAAGTAATAATCATGAGCGATACTTGCGAGTTCTTCATTACTTAATTGCGTCATTTTAATCATTCCTTTGTTAAGTATAATAGTGATTTCTTACCTATATTATATATTTATTTTTAAATAATTTAAATTATTAACACTATTTTTAAAAATTATAAAATTTATAAATGTGGTAAAATAATAGAGCTATTTACTAGCTGATTTCATAATGATTTATAAATAAAAAAAGGAAAAGTAGGAGAAAGATGACAGAATCAGATAGTGCGACAAAAGCACGACGTAAATTATCACATCACCATCATATGAAGATTCGCTGGGAGGAATTTTTTAAAAGTGATGATGATACTTTAGCAAAAGATGCGACTCTTGTTGAGAAAGGCTCTTTAGTTGGACGTGTAGGAATTATGCTCTTATCTTGTGGAACAGGAGCGTGGAGAGTCCGGGATTCAATGGATACGATTGCTCGAACGCTGGGAATTACTTGTTCAGCTGATATTGGCCTGGTTTCAATTGAATATACTTGTTTTGGAGTTCGAAATCAGTCCTATTCACAAACTCTTTCAATTCCTTCAACTGGAGTTAATATGACTAAGTTGAATGAATTGGAAAAATTTGTTCGTCAATTTAAAAAAGGACGTGGACATTGGACTTTAGGCCAAATCAAGAGTCGACTAGATGAAATTGATAATTTTAAAACTACTTATCCTACTTGGATATCTGGACTAGCTTCTGGACTTGCCTGTGCAGGATTTATCTTTTTACTAGGTGGAGGGATTCCTGAAGTTATATGTGCTTTCTTTGGAGCGGGATTTGGTAATTATGTGCGCTCAGAGATGGGAAGGCATAAATTAACTTTAGTTGCCAAGATTGCGGCTGGAGTAGCTGTAGCATGTGCAACATATTTTGTGGCTTTTACAATTTTAAGATTATTGTTCCAAATCAACTATGATCATGCGTACGGTTATATTGGGTCAATGCTATTTGTGATTCCAGGATTTCCATTTATTACATCTGGTTTGGACATGTCCAAGCTTGATATGAGGTCAGGATTGGAACGATTAACATATGCTGTGCTAATTATTGTGATTGCAACAATGGCTGGATGGGCGGTTGCGATGATTTTAGGGCTTCATCCGGGGTCGATGCCAAAATTAGGCTTAAGTTCGCTAGTACTCACATTATTGCGATTTATTGCTAGTTTTTGCGGAGTCTTTGGCTTCTCAATTATGTTTAATTCCAAGCCTTCCATGGCTACTACGGCAGCAATTAGTGGAGCAATTGCTAATACTTTACGCTTAAGTTTAGTGGACTTTGATCATGTCCCGGCTGCCTTAGCTGCCTTTATTGGAGCAACTGTCGCCGGCTTGCTTGCAAGTATCATCCGTAATAAGGTGGGATTTCCTCGAATTGCGTTGACTGTGCCTTCAATCGTGATTATGGTTCCAGGACTTTACATGTATCGAGCAATGTTTAATTTCGGAATGACGAATATTAATATTGGTGCTTACTGGATTACGGAAGCATTAATGATTGTAGCAGCTTTGCCATTAGGCTTATTAACAGCTAGAATTCTAACTGATAAGAAATGGCGTCATGTTGATTGGTAAAATATATCAAAACCTCGAAATTCTTATGGGAACTTCGAGGTTTTTTGTTTTGGACAAAAAATAGCGAATCAACTATCTCCGCAGAGTAATTGATTCGCTACTAAAATGGAATGCTTTTAGTATTCAAATTTTATGCTTTACTTGGCAAAGGCAGTACTCATGATTAAAAGTACCGCACCAATTGCGACAAGAAAGCCAACAATTCCTAATATGAAATTCACAGTAGTCATCTTCTTCTATATACTCTCTATATGTGGTTACAAGATCAGTATACCATTAATAGAAGAAAATGAAAGCGATTTACTCAAGCAAGTCACCAAATTTGGCTTCAGTAATTTTCTGTAAGTCGCTTGGCGCAAGAAAGACACTGCGTCCTACTTTACCACTAGAAACACCGATTTCTTTTTCATTTTTCATACTATCATCTAGATAAATAGGGTAGTGATGAGTAAAATGGATTCCGATTGGTGTATTAGCGCCATGAACATAGCCGGTAGTTTTTTCTAGTTTTTTGAGTGGAATCATTTCACACTTTTTATTACCAGAAATTTTAGCCAGTTTCTTCATACTCAAATGTTCCGTCACTGGAATTACTCCAACTAATGGACCAGTCTTATTACCTTCACAAGCTAGAGTCTTATAGACCAAATGCTCATCTTCATTTAAAATAGAAGTATCCATTTGCGCAACGCCGCCTTTATCTTCGCGGGTCGCAAATTCAGCTTGACGGTATTTAATTTTATGTTGGTCAAGAATCTTCTCGACTAAAGTTTTCTCGAGTTTATTTTTCTTTTTCTTCTTCGACATTTTTATCACCGTTATTATCATAGCATTAGCAAAGATTTTTCTAAAGGAGAAAACAATGAAGTTATTAGTTATTAAAATTGAAACTAGTCATGAAATTGAAGATGCACTAAGTGTGTATAGCCAAGATAATTTAAATGCTTTAGGAGTTGAAACTAGAAAGCGTAGCGACTTTGAACAAGCTGGTTGGCTTCATGATTCAACTGTAGTTGAACTAGATGATATTAAAGACCTTCCCGAAGACATGCAGTTTATGGCTTACTTTGATGAAGAAGCAGATAGGGAAGATTTGGTTAAAAAATATCAAAATAAGCTTGAAGAATTGAAAGACTACGGTTTAAATGTTGGCGAAGGTGAAATCACCACTTCTTATATTGCTGATCAAGATTGGAATACTGCTTGGCAAAAATACTACCATGTGATTGATTTTTCTCGTCACTTAGCTATTGTGCCAGAATGGGAAGATTACAAGCCTGCTTTTCCTGATCAAAAATTAATCAAGCTTGATCCGGGTCTCGCCTTTGGTACTGGTAACCATAAAACAACACAGTTAGCCATGATGGGTCTTGAAAGGGCGATGATTAAGCCTCAAACTGTTGTGGATGTTGGTACGGGTTCGGGAATTTTAGCAATTGCGGCCAGCAAATTGGGTGCTAGTCAAGTTCTAGCCACAGATATTTCTGACGAATCAATGACTGCTGCAAAAGAAAACTCAGCTTTAAACGATATTACTAATATTGAACTTCAAAAAACGAGCTTGTTACAGGATGTAAAAGGTAAATTTGATATTATTGTGGCTAACATTTTAGCTGAAATTTTGCTCGATTTAATTCCGCAAATGGATGAACATTTGAACGAAAATGGTCAAGTCATCTTTTCTGGGATTGATTACCTCCAATTACCGAAGATTGAGAAGGCTTTAGCCGAAAACGGCTTTAAGATCGATCTAACTATGAAACAAGGTCGTTGGATTGGATTAGGAATTACTAGAAAAGATAGCTAAAAGTGGTAAAATAAGAAGTTAAATTAAGCTTAGATGAGGAAATGCGATTTTTATGAATATAATTAAACAAAAGCTCAATCAAATTCCAATTTTAAAGAAATTGAATAAATTTAGGCTGATGCCGATAATTTGGTGGGGCATTGTGATTGCTGTTTTACCTTACATTTCTAGTTTATTAAAAATTGGAATTGTATGGCGGATAGGGATCGTATTCTTAATTGTTAACTGTCTGATTAGCTATCATGTAGGTAAGTTAATAAAGAGTCAGCGGATTAGTAAATTATGGATAATTTATTTACCGATTATTTTTTGTTTAGCGATTTTACCTAAGTTTGCTAGTTATAATTTGGTTTTAGGACTGGTTTACCTTATCTTTGAACTCTTTGGCTTAATGGATAATAATTTTTACCGTTAGAAGGGATGATCGTCAATGTCAAAGTATGTTGAAATGACTCATGATCAGGTAATTGATGCCTGCAAAAGCTATATGAATGATGAGCAGGTTGCTTTTGTTGAAAAGGCTTATGAATACGCTGAAAATGCTCACTCTGGACAAAAGCGTGCTTCTGGTCAGCCATACATCATTCACCCAACTCAAGTAGCTGGTACTTTGGCTACTTTAGGTCTTGATCCAGACACAGTAGCTGCAGGGTTTCTACATGATACTGTTGAAGATACGCCAACTACTAATGATGATATTAAAAATGAGTTTGGGGAAGATGTTGCCTTTATTGTTGATGGGGTAACTAAGTTAAATAAGTATCAATATAAGTCTCATCAGGAATTTTTGGCTGAAAATCACCGTAAAATGCTAATTGCGATGGCCAAGGATTTGCGTGTAATCATGGTTAAATTGGCCGATCGTTTGCACAATATGCATACTTTGCAACATTTGCGTCCTGATAAACAACGTCGAATTTCTTCAGAAACTATGGATATTTATGCTCCTTTAGCTGATCGTTTAGGTATTGGGACAATTAAATGGGAACTGGAAGATATGAGTTTCCATTACTTGAATCCAGAAGCTTATTACCGCATTGTCAGTTTAATGGATGTTAAACGTAGTGAGCGTGAAAAGTACATCTCAGATGCTATTTCAGTAATGAAAAGTACTTTAGATGGCCTAGGAATTAAGTATGAAATTTATGGTCGTCCTAAGCATATTTACTCCATCTATAAAAAGATGGTTGATAAGCACAAAGATTTTGAAGAAATTTATGACTTATTAGCTGTTAGAGTGATTGTTAAAACTGTAAGGGATTGTTATGCAGTTTTAGGTGCTGTTCATACGGAATGGAAGCCAATGCCAGGTAGATTTAAGGATTATATCGCTGTTCCTAAGGTAAATGGTTATCAATCACTCCACACAACTATTATTGGGCCTGGTGGTAAGCCACTTGAAATTCAGATTAGAACTGAACAGATGCATGAAGTAGCTGAATATGGTGTGGCCGCACACTGGGCATATAAGCGTGGCAATTTTGACGGTGTTGAGGAAAGCACTTCTGGTGAAAAACTTGATATGGTGCGTGAAATCCTAGAATTGAAGGATGAAACTAAAGATGCCGGCGAATTTATGAAGAGCGTTAAAAGTGATATTTTCTCGGATCGCGTGTATGTTTTTACTCCTCGAGGGGAAGTCTACGAATTGCCTAAGGGATCTGTTACTTTAGATTTTGCTTATGCAATTCATACCCAAGTAGGAAGCCATGCAGTGGGGGCTAAAGTTAATAATAAGTTGGTCCCACTGGATTATAAACTTAAAAACGGCGACGTAATTGAGATTATGACCCAAACTAATGCAACTCCATCTCGTGATTGGGTTGATATGGTTAAAACTTCCAGAGCTCGTAATAAAATCCGACGTTACTTTAGAGCACAGGATCGTGAGCAAAGTATTCAAGAAGGTGAACAAGAAGTTGCCAATATTTTGCGTGAACATGATTTAAGTGCAAAGGAATTTATGGATAAAGAGCATATTGAAAAGATTCTGGGGCATTTTAACTATCGAACTCCTGATGAATTATATGCTGCGATTGGATTTGGCGATCAATCTGCTATTGGGGTTTACAACCGTTTAACAATAGATATTCGTCGAAAAGATGAACAAGAAAAGCAGAAAAAACGTGAAGAGGCTATTTTGAATTCTGGGCAGCAAGCAGCTGTTCCAGATAAAAAGCCTAAGAATAGTTCTTCTACAATGAAAGTTAAGCATAAGAATGGAGTTATGATCCAAGGTGTCAGTGACTTAATGCTCCATTTGGCTAAATGCTGTAATCCAGTTCCAGGAGACAAGATAATCGGTTATGTAACCAAAGGGCGTGGAGTAACTATTCACCGTGCTGATTGTCGCAATATTACTAAAGAAGCCCAAGAACAAGGCCGTTTAATTGATGTTGAATGGGAAAACGTAGAAGAAAATAGTGCTCAAGCATTCAATGCGAATATTGAAGTCTTTGGTTATAATCGCGGTAATTTACTTAGTGACGTAATTAATAAGCTTAATTCATTAACTAAAAACATTAACAACATTTCTGGTAAAGTTAATGAAGAAAATATTGCTCATATTTATGTAACTGTTGCAGTTAAGAATGCCGATCAGCTTAGTGACATTTTAAGTAAGTTACGGGATATTCCTGATGTATATGAAACAAAGAGGTCAGATAATTAATGAGAGTTGTTATTCAGCGCGTTAATCATGCTAAAGTTGATATTGATAATAAGACAGTCGGAAAGATTGGTAGAGGATTTCTACTCTTAGTTGGTTTAAAAGATGGTGATGAATTAGCTACTGTTAAGAAAGCTGCCGATAAGATTAGCAAGATGCGAATTTTTGAAGATGAAGAAGGTAAAACTAATTTATCTTTAAAAGATGTAAATGGCGAAATCTTAAGTGTAAGTCAATTTACTTTACTTGCTAATACTAAAAAGGGAAATCGTCCAAGTTTTGTAGAAGCAATGAGACCCCCTAAGTCAAAGCAATTGTGGGAAGACTTTAATCAAGAACTGGAAGACCATGGTTTCCATGTAGAAACCGGTGAATTTGGGGCTGATATGCAAGTGAGCTTAGAAAATGATGGTCCTTTTACTATTGTTTTAGACCTATAGCAAATTTCATTTAAATCGCTTACAAAGGTTGACAATGTTCGTTTAAAAATATAAGCTAAAAAAGAATTATCGATGACAAAGAATGAAGATTAGCATGTGCTCTATTGAAAGAGACCGCAGTTTGGTGAAAAAGCGGATAGAGAGCTGTCTGTGACAACTTTATCAGATAATGGTTCGTTTCGCGAGCGTTAATCGTAGCAACCAAAAGGTGGTACCGTGCTAATTTTTGAGCGCCCTTGATTAGTTTCAAGGACGCTTTTTTGTTAATTAAATAAAAAGGATGATAAAATGCGAGTTCAAAGACCCAAAGGAACAGTGGACATTCTACCTGAAAATTCTGGCTCTTGGGAAAAGGTAGAAGAAACTGCTAGAAACTTTTTTAAGCGTGCTAATTATCGTGAAATCCGTACGCCAAGTTTTGAAAATTATGAAGTGTTCTCCCGTTCAAGTGGTGAATCTTCAGATGTTGTTTCAAAAGAAATGTACGATTTTAATGATAAAGGTGGCCGTCATATAGCTCTTCGCCCCGAAGGAACTGCGGGTGTGGTTCGTGCCTATGTTGAAAACAAACTTTATGGTCCAGATGTAGTAAAGCCATTCAATGTTTACTATATTGACAACACTTTTAGATATGAGAGACCTCAAGCGGGTCGTCAACGTGAATTTCACCAAATCGGTGTTGAAAGTTTTGGCTCAAGTAGTCCATTAGCAGACGTTGAAACAATTATGATGGGCCATGATTTATTGGCTGAACTTGGTGTGAAGAATTATGAATTGCACATCAACACCTTAGGAAATAATCAAGTTCGTCAAGATTACCATGATGCTTTAGTAAATTACTTTACTCCGGTCAAGGATCAATTATCAGAAGATTCTCAAAGACGTCTTGAAATGAACCCACTTAGAATTCTTGATTCTAAGGCAGAAGAAGATAAGCAATTTTTACCTAATGCACCAAAAATTGTTGATTATCTTGATGATGAATCAAAGGAAAATTTTGAAACTATCACCAACATGCTTACTCAATTAGGCATTAACTATGTAATGGACGACGATTTAGTACGTGGACTTGATTACTACACCGGGATCATCTTTGAGTTTATGGTAGAGGATAAGAATCTTTGGGAATCCGCAACCACTATTCTTGGTGGTGGCCGTTATGATCACTTAGTTGAAGAATTTGACGGTCCTCAAACTCCCGCTGTTGGTTTTGGTATTGGTGAAGAAAGATTAATGCTTGTTTTGAAAGAGCAAAATCCTGATTTATTTAAAGATGAAGGAATTGATTTCTTCATTACCAACATTGGTGCTGGTACAGAAATGAAGACTGTTGAAATCGCACGTTCTCTTAGAAAACAAGGCTTTAAGACTCAATACGATGTTGATCAAAAGAAACTTAAGGCACAATTTAGAAAAGCTGATCGTGTACATGCTAAGTATGTAATTACTTTGGGTGCTAAAGAACTTGAAAATGGCGTTTTGAATATCAAACGCTTGTCTGATGGTAAGACTATCGATTTAAGTCTTGAAGATTTAAATGATATGCAAACTGTAATGAAAAAGTTAGAGGATTAAAGAATGGAACATATGGAAAAAAGAACAGACTATGCTGGCAACATTACTAGCAAGTATGAAGGACAAGAAGTAAATCTTTATGGTTGGGTACAACGTGTACGTAACCTTGGTAATTTAGTATTTATTGATTTGCGTGACCGTGAAGGTATCGTTCAAGTTGTTGTTAACAAAGATTCTGGTAATGATTTAATGGAAGTAGCAGACTCACTTGGTAGTGAAGATGTTATTCAAGTAAAAGGGAAGGTAGTTAAGCGTTCAAGTGTTAACCCAGATATGAAGACTGGGGAAGTTGAAGTGGATGCTACTGAAATTGATGTCTTAAACAAATCAAAGGTTCCTCCATTTGAAATTAAGGATGACATTAATGCTGCTGAACAAACTCGTTTGAAGTACCGTTACCTTGACTTGCGTCGTCCAACTCTTCAAAAAGCTATTATGTTACGTGCAAAGATTTTACGTGCAGTTCATGAATACTTTGACGAAAATGGCTTTATTGATATTGAAACTCCAATTTTGGGTAAGTCATCTCCTGAAGGTGCACGTGACTACTTAGTTCCTTCAAGAATTTATCCAGGTAGTTTTTACGCACTTCCACAATCACCACAATTGTTTAAGCAATTGTTAATGGGTGCTGGATTTGACAAGTACTATCAATTGGCTCGTTGTTTCCGTGATGAAGACCTTCGTGGTGATCGTCAACCAGAATTTACTCAAATTGATATGGAAACTTCCTTCACTGACGAAAAGCAAGTTCAAGACTACACTGAGGGTCTTTTAAAGAAGATCATGAAAGATGTTATGAATATTGATCTGAAGACTCCTATTAAGCGTATTACTTGGGATGAAGCGATGAACAAGTATGGTTCTGATAAGCCTGATACTCGTTATGAAATGTACCTTCATGATTTAAGCCCAATTTTTAAAGATAGCGACTTTAAAGTATTTTCAGGTGCTATTGCTGATGGTGGTGTTGTTAAGGGCATTGCTGTTAAAAACGGTGCTAAGCAATATTCACGTAAAAAGATTGAAGAAAAACAAGATTATATCAAGCGTTATCATGCTAAGGGACTTGCATGGGTTAAGTACGAAGATGGTGAATTCTCAGGTCCTGTTTCACGTTTCTTAACTGATGAAAATAAAGAAGCTTTAATTAAGGAATTTGGCCTTGAAGGCGGAGAATTAGTAGTCATGGTAGCTGACAAGTGGAAGGTAGTTACTGATTCACTTGATCACTTACGTCGTGAGTTTGCTCATGAAACTGGTATTATTCCAGAAGGTGTCTTTGATTTTGTATGGGTTGTTGATTGGCCATTATTCGAATATGATGAAGGTTTAGGTCGTTGGATCGCAGCTCACCACCCATTCACTATGCCAGACGATGAAGGCATTAAGCTTCTTGACACTGATCCTCATAAAGCTCATGCTCGTTCATATGATATTGTTATGAACGGGGACGAAATGGGTGGTGGATCAATCCGTATCCACAAGCGTTCAATCCAAGAAAAGATGTTAAAGGCTTTAGGTTTCACTAAGAAACGTGCTTATGAACAATTTGGTTACTTATTAGATGCTTTGGACATGGGATTCCCACCACACGCTGGTTTGGCTATTGGTCTTGACCGTTTAGCAATGATGTTAGCAGGCAAGGACAATATTCGTGACGTTACTGCCTTTCCAAAGAATGCCTCTGCTTCAGAACCAATGATGCATGCACCAGCTCCAGTTGCTGATCAACAATTAGCTGACATTGGTATTGAAATTGAAAAACAATACGAAGATAGCGTTAAGGAAACTGAAGAACGTCTAGAAAAAGAAGCTCAAGAAGATGCTGCCAAGAATTCTACTTGGGATGAAGATTAATTAGGAAAAGTACCAGCTTGCTGGTACTTTTTTTATTTATTAATATAAATTATGTAAAATTTATCCAACTTAATCGCTTTAAACACACTTGTTACCAATTTGTAATTTAGTAATATAAAAAATCTGCTATAGTTATCAATTGGAATATAGATGAATTAAAAGATGTTAAACGTAGTTTGTAAATTTTAAAAGTGATTTTAAGAGGGATATAATTGCAAAAGAATAAGAAAAATTTAGTAGGTATTTTAGCATGTGCTGGTGTAATTGCTACAACTGCAATTACTAATGTTGGTAATGAACACCACAGTCAAGTCGTTCAAGCTGCTAGAACGTCTGTAAATGCAAGATCTTATGGTGTTGATGTATCTGTTTATCAATCTGGAAGTGTAAAGAGTACTGCCAATGCTGGAGCTAAATTTGCAATTGTTAAAGTTAGTGAAGGTACTGGCTATCGTAATCCAAAGGCCTCTCAACAAATAGCAAGTGCAAAAGCTAATAATATGCTTCCAATGGCATATCACTTTGCTTTGTTTGGCGCTAATTCTGGTGCAGCAGTAGCAGAAGCAAATTATGCTGTTGCTAGTGCTCGAACAACTGGCCTTCCTAAAGGATCATACATTGCCTGTGATTGGGAAACTGGTGATGGAAATAACGTCAACGGTGGACGTGATGCAAGTGCCAATGCTATTCTTGCTTTCATGAACCAAATTAAGGCCCAAGGTTACCAACCACTTCTTTATTCAGGTGCATCTTTATTGAATAATAATATCAATACTGGAAAAATTACTGCTAAATATCCAAATTCACTTTGGGTAGCTAGTTATGCGACTATGGGTAGAATTGATAATCCAGACTTTTCATACTTCCCATCAATGAATGGGGTAGCGATTTGGCAGTTTACTGATAATTGGCGTGGCTTAAATGTTGACGGTAACATTAGTCTTTTACCACTTAAGTATGGTAATGGTGCTTCTAGTCAAGCCCCAAAGGCTAAGTCTGTCAAAAACAAAAAGACAGTAATGCATACTGCAGCAGTTTATAATAAAGATGGTGTGAAGACTGGTAAAAAAGTTTCTGCCTACAAGAAAGTGACTGTCCTTGGCGGTGCTGTTTCAATCAAGGGAAAGAATTATTACCGAATCAGCGATAACGAATATATTCGACTTGCAAATGTTGATGGAACTCCACGTACTCTAAAACATACCGCCTTTGTTTATAACAATAAAGGTAAGCGCGTGCGTCGTGTAAAGGCAATTAAAAAGAATGCCCGTGTAGCCACTTATGGTAAAAAGAAAATTAAGAATAAGAGTTACTATAAGATTAACAAGAACCGTTATGTAAAGGTTAAGAATTTTAAGTAAAAAATAGAGCTTAGCAAATTGCTAAGCTTTATTTTTTTAGATATTTTCTACATATTTTTCAATTCTACGAAGAGCTTCTTTTAAATTTTCAGTAGATGAAGCATAAGATAAACGAACATATCCTTGACCACCTTTTCCGAAGTAGCGCCCTGGAGTTACACCTACTTTTGCTTTAGTTGCTAGTTCGTTAGCAAAAGCTTCATCATCGGTACCGAAGCTATCAGGAATTTTAGCAAAAATATAGAATGCGCCTTGAGGAGTAGACATCTCAAAACCTAATTTTTCAAGGCCGTTCTTCATGAATTTGAGCCGTTCTTCGTAAATCTTACGAGATTTTATAGGATCGTCTTTTCCGTTATTAAGTGCTTCAATGGCTGCAGCTTGGACATTATCAGTTACTGACGTTACTAAAAATGCATTTATTTTACAGATGCTAGCCATAATTTCTTTAGGACCAGCAATATAGCCCAAGCGCCAACCAGTCATAGCATAAGCTTTAGATAAGCCAGAAATCAAAATGTTTCTTTCAGGAATATATTCTGAAAGGGAATGGTGGACGTTATCTCCATAAACAAGTTCACCATAAATTTCGTCAGTGATAGAGAATAATTGATACTTTTTAATAATTTCAGCAAGTTTTTTCAAGGTATCACTTGGGTAAACACGTCCGGTCGGATTGGAAGGGTCGGTTAAAATAATAGCTTTAGCACCTTTTCCTTCGTTCAAAAGTACTTTTTCTAAGTGCTCTGGGGTTAAAACGAAACCATCTTTTGAAGTATCAATTTGAACTGGGATCGCGCCAGTTAACTTTATTAATTGGAAATATAAAGCCCAAACAGGGGTAGGAACTAAAATTTTGTCACCAGGATTTAAAATAGCCATGAAAACATCATTTAATGCTCCAGTAGCTCCAACAGTTACACAAATTTCATTAGTTGGATCATAATCCAAGTTGAGACTTCTTTTTAAATAATCACTGATGGCTTGGCGAAGTTCTGGTTTACCAGCTTGAGGCGCGTAATGGGAGTCATTTGCGTTAATGTCCGCAATGGCGGCTGCTTTAACATGTTCAGGAGTATTTAAATCAGGCTCGCCAATTGTTAGCTTAATAATTCCAGGGATCTTAGAAGCTTTTTCATCAAAAGCACGGATCTTGGATGGAGTTAGTGAATTTAAGCGAGTATTACGTGTCATTGATAAATCGTCTGCTAATTTTGGCATATTTAATGCTTCCTTTCTCTCATTGATATTAATTTTAAATTACTCGAAAACTTGAGACAACATTTTTTTACTTAAATTTGGTATATTGAGTAATGGATTAGGAAAAAGGGTGATAAGAATGCTAGACAAAAAAGAAAAATTGAAGAAATTGACCCAAGAACAATATGATGTGACGCAAAATGCGGCTACTGAATATCCATTTACTGGGAAGTATGACGATTTTTATGATAAAGGAATTTATGTAGATGTGGTATCTGGTGAGCCTTTGTTCTCTAGTCAAGATAAATACGATGCTGGATGTGGGTGGCCAAGTTTTACTAAGCCGATTAAAAAGCTTGTATATCATCGAGATCAATCTCACAATATGGAAAGAACTGAAGTAAGAAGCCCAGAAGCAGATTCGCATTTAGGCCATGTTTTTACTGATGGGCCACTTGCGACAGGAGGGTTGAGATACTGCATTAATTCTGCTGCGCTTAAATTTATTCCTTATGATGAGCTGGATAAACAAGGATATGGCGAATATAAAAAATTGTTTGATAATTGATTTAGATCAAGTTATTAAATCTGGTTTCAGGATAGAATTTAAGAGAGAGGAGCAGGAACAATTATGGCAAAGATAAAATTTACGCAAGCTGCATTGGATTATTTGAAAAAAAGAGACGTGTTAGGCCATCCGCTACTTTTAATTGCTGATGATGCGGGAGGCAAATATTCGATGCTCGGAGGATCATGCAGTATGGGGATGCATTTTTCTATTATTAAACTTGATCATCCCGATAAAGATTATCCCGTAGTTTTGCATAATAATACAGGTATAAAGATTTATACTTCTGATTATGATTTAACTTTGCTTGGCGATAATTTAGTACTTGACTATAAGAATGCTGGCTTAATGCTTAAGAGTGATAGTGGTTTATTAGATGGAGCGGTAGGAATTGGTAACGGACCTGAACTTTTGAAAGCTAATTATCATGTTAAGCAAGGTCAAGTTAAAAATTGTTAAATATCAATAAATATCATTTAACTTTTAAATGAAAATGGATTAGGATAGTAAGTGACTGAGGTCCTTCCTCCTAGAAGTGTAATAGATTTTTCTTCAATTTCAGTTAAGAACTAGTAGATAACGGCTACTAGTTCTTTTTTATTCAAAAATTTAATAAATAACAATTTTAAATATAAAGTACAAAACTGATATATTAGTATGATTAATTGCGTGAGAGGCAAGCTTTATATAATAACAAAATGGTTGGATTCATAGTTTAATAGTAGTTATATCAACTTTCGGCTTTTTTTAATGTTGATTTTTGAGAGAAATGGAGTATGATGAAAGGTAAATGAGGGGACTAATGATGGATATAGATAAGATTAAAAATAACAAAAGAACACCAATGGTAATAAGTTTAATACAATTGTATCGTCGAGCAGAATTTGATGAAGCAACAATTATGACCCAGCTAGTTGATGGTTATAGTCGTAGTTTTTCAAGAGATGAGTTAAAGTTTTTAGTAGATTCAATTAAATAAAAAATTCGCGAAACTAATCATACTTAGTTTCGCTTTTTTTATCTTCATTTTTGTTGACAAGCATCTAAAATAGATGTAAATCATTGTGGATAATCAACAATGAAGAAGCGGATAAAATGAGTACACTTTTAGTTATTCAAGCTCATCCCCATACTAGTAACAGTTTGTCATTAAGAAGATGTTTCATTCTAAAAATAATTCAGGTTCAGCTTTAATGGGTTTAGGAAGCTTATATCTAACTAATATGTTGAAATTCTACAGCATTCAAGACATTGAAAGTATCTATATTGAAGGGGCAGATGCAGATAGAAATAATCGTCAAAAGATTTTAGATCAAGCACTCATTCAAGCTGAAAGAAAAGCAAAAAATTATTAAGCTGGTATAATATAAGTAATTTTAACTGTGGAGTGATGTAATCATGGAATCTACCAATTTGCTACAGGTATATAAAATTATTGAAAAAATTCGTTCGGAAAATGGACGTCATGGTTCTCGTGAACAAGAATGGATCGAAGAGCGTTTAATTGACGATAACTTACAAAAAGCCGTAGCTAAACTTTCTATCGTAGCCTTACATATTTTGTCAGCTTTAGAAACAAAAAGTAAAACTGGAGTTGAATTAGCGACTGAATTGCAAGTCACTCGCGGAGGAATTACTCGTGCTGCAAAGAAATTATTGCAATTCGAGTTGATAACTGCAAAAAAGGCACCAAATGATAAAAAGAAAATATATTATGCATTGACTTCTAATGGAAAAGTTGTTGCTAAATTACATGATGAAATGCATCAAGAAATTATTACAGAGATTGAAGAAAAATTTTCCGATAAATATTCAGAAAACGAATTAAAAACTATTATTAGATTTTTACATGATTTGCGTGAATTTGAAGACAACTTCTCCTAACCTTATACATTTATATTAAAAAACTAATCTTTTGCAAAATTGTTACTTATCAAAAGTAACTTTGTCATATTTTCTTAAAATTTGTATATAACAAAACGTGATATAGTAGAGGTTGTAATAAGAAGAAATAAACGCGGAGGAAATCCATGCAAAAGAAAAATAAGAAGTTTTTAGGAATTTTAGCATGTGCAAGTGCTTTGGCTACTACAAGCGTCTTTTCAATTGAAGCTTTGGCCACTCCTAAAACAGCAACAGTCCAAGCTGCGCGCACTTCTGTTGCTGCAAGATCATATGGTGTAGATGTATCAAGTTATCAAAGTTCTAATATAGCAAGTACTGCGCAAGCTGGAGCCCAGTTTGCAATTGTAAAAGTAAGTGAAGGTACAAGTTATCGTAATCCTAAGGCCGCTCAACAAATTGCCAGTGCAAATGCAACAAACATGATGTCGATGGCATATCACTTTGCTACTTTTGGCGCAAATAGTGCTGCAGCAGCTAATGAAGGAAATTATGCTGTAGCAAGTGCTAAAGCTTTAGGATTGCCAGCTGGTTCATATATTGCCTGTGACTGGGAAACTGGTCAAGGTAACAATGTTAATGGTGGTAAAGATGCCAGTGCAAATGCAATCGTTGCTTTTATGGATAAGGTTAAGGCTGCGGGTTATCAACCACTTCTTTATTCCGGTGCATACTTACTTAACAACAATGTAAATACCAACATTGTATTAAATAAGTATCCAAACGCTCTTTGGGTTGCAAGTTATGCAACTATGGGCCGAATTGACACCGCTGATTTTAATTACTTCCCATCCATGAATGGTGTTGCAATTTGGCAATTTACTGATAATTGGCGCGGATTAAATGTCGATGGAAACATCACTTTGCTTCCATTGCAATTTAACAATCCTAACAATGTAACTGATTCAAATGCAACTCAGGAACCATCATCACAAGGTCCAACCAATCCAAACGCAGCTATTAGTGAACAAGCTAAGCCTGCTGACAATAAGACTACTCCTTCTTCACCAGCTGAAGTTAAAACCCAAAAGACTGTAATGCATAAAGCTTATGTTTACGATAAAGATGGAAATAAAGTAGAGGGCAGAGCTTACAGTGCTTATAGCTCAATCACTGTCTTAGGCGGAATTGTAGCTATGCATAATCGTGATTACTACAAGGTTGGCGATAACCAATACGTTGTTGTTGGTAATATCGATGGTACTAAGCGTGTATTGAAGAAGAATGCTTACGTTTACAATAATAAGGGTAGACGTGTCTACGTTCCAACTTTAAGACGCGGAATTACTGTTCCAACTTATGGCTCTTCAATGACTATTAATGGTAAGAAGTACTACCGTATCAACAAGAATCGTTATGTTAAGGTGGCTAACTTTAGATAAATATAACAAAAAGATCACTTTGAGCAAGATGCTTGGAGTGATCTTTTTTTGTGGGTATAATAAACCAAATTGATAAATGAGTTGGAGGTATTTAAAATGACGAAAAATAATGAGCAATCTCAATATAACACGGCAATCTTTGCCGGCGGATGTTTTTGGTGCATGGTGGAGCCATTTGATACAGTAAAAGGTGTTAAAAGAGTGATATCTGGTTATACAGGGGGACACGTCGCTAATCCGACTTATCAAGAAGTTTGTTCTGGAACTACTGGTCATACTGAAGCAGTAGAAATCACTTATGATCCAAACGAAATTTCTTATGAAGAGCTTCTTAATTATTATTGGCAAGTAACTGATCCAACAGACGCTATGGGTCAATTTCAAGATCGTGGAGATAACTATCGTCCAGTAATTTTTTACAATTCTGACGAGCAAAAATTAGTAGCTGAAAAGTCAAAACAGGAGCTTGAAGAGAGCGGTAAATTTGATCAGCCGATTGTAACTAAAATTGAACCAGCTGCTCCTTTTTATCCAGCAGAAGAGTATCACCAAGATTTTTATAAAAAAGATCCCTTAAGATATGCAATGGAAGAAGCTGGAGGACGTGCTCAATTTATCAAGAAACATTGGCAAAAATAATATTTAAGGTTGGTTAGCTGGGCGACTTTTGTTAAACTTTATGTTGAAGATTAAGGATATTTTTTGAGGAATTAATTTAACATGGATCAAATTGATATAAATTAGTAATACATAAAAAGCTAGAATACCGTTTTATTGGGATTCTAGCTAATATAAATTCTTCAAAAATCATAGAAATTTTATAAGTGATGTACAAAAGTTGCACATATTTATTGAGTCAGTGAATCTAAGTAGCTGACTATTTTTTTGTCTTCAGACAATTTCAATTCATCAATAAGATAAGCATAAATATTCAATGTAGTGCCAATATTACTGTGTCCTAGGCGCTTGCTGATTACAGATATATCAATATGCTTACTAAGTAAAAAAGCAACATGTACATGACGTAAAGAGTGAAAATGAAGGTCTTTAGTAATGTATGCATTTTTCAATAAACTTCTTAGAACAGAATTTACATCTCCTGAAGTGGGAGGGTAACCCGTAGCTCCACCAAAAATGAAATCACAATTATTTTGTTTAAGTTCTTTAAGCTTATCTAGTAAGAAGTCGTTAACTGCTATTTTTCTTACTGAGGATTTGGTTTTAGTAGGTCCTATTTTATGAGTAGCCCAAGAATAAGATTTAGTAATATTGATTATTTTTTTATCAAAATCAATATCATCCCAATGAAGAGCCGAAATTTCGCCGAGTCTAGCTCCAGTATAAATGGCAGTTAAAACCATATATCTAGAAGGGATATTAACATTAAGATTAGCCACGGTGGTCTTTATTAAACGCTGAATTTCTTCAATGTTTAAATACTCCACCTTTAACTTTTTGGCTTCATTACCGTGGGATTTTACATTAGAAATGAAATTTCTTGTTAAAATTCCATCTGAAACTGCAGAGGACATACAAGCCTTTAAATTGCCATTTAATTTTTGAACAGTAACAGGAGCGTATTTTTCTGCCAGTTTATTTATAAAAGCTTGGTATTGAGATCGACTAATATCTTTTATTCGTGTTTGTCCCCAATATTTTTTTATAATCAAAATATGAAATTTATATTTGGTTTTAGTTGCATCTGAAGCACCAGGCTTCTTATAAGTTTCATACCATTTTTTAAAATAGTCGGTCAATGTTGGATTTTTGGTTACATCTACTCCACTTAGTGATTCAGCTTCCATTTTTATGCCGTATGCATTAGCTTCAGCCTTGGTTTTAAAACCGCCTTTGGACTTTTGCTTTAATACAGAAACCATCGCTTGTTTGTCAGGATCCCATTCCTTAACTCGTTTGGAAAATCTAACTGTCCATGTCTTTCCACGTTTATAAATAGATGCCATTTTATTTCTCCCTATATTTTGCTAAAATAGGGTAGACGAAAAGCACTGATTGCCAGATCAGTTTTCGTTACTCTATATTAAAATTAAGATTAATTTTGATTGTATTTGCTCACTGTGTCAGCAGTGGGCTTTTTTGTTTTGCTTTATTTTAAATTAGTTTGAGTTTTTGTAGTTAGCTTATTATTGGTAAAGTCTAAAACAGCGCCATCGCCTTTTACTCCAGTTACCCACGTTGCAATAGTATGCTTAGAACCCATGATTAGTGATTCATCAAGCCCATCAGGTTCACCGTATTTTTGAATGACAGATTCGTAACTTGAACCATCTTTAATAGAATCGAAAGCTTTAAGAGTTAACTTTTCGGGACGTGAAGCAAACTTAAACCCTGTAATTTGTTTGGAGACGGTATTGTTATCCACAGTCGCTACCGTGATAGTTGAACCGCCTTTAATCCATACAAGGGATTTGGTTTTGATTCCATTTGTTTTAGTTGAACTTGATGAAGTAGGGGTACCTAACAGAGATTTGACTTGAGCTACAGTTGAACCGCCTTCGCCTTTATTCATTAAATCTCCCACTTTGATTTTGTCGAATTTATTTCTAAATTCTTTATCTTGAGAGACCCTTTTGTCATTGGTATGGGTTTTAGATGTTTTAGCAGAAGGGTGAGAGGAGCTATTTGTAGAGTTGCTACAAGCAGTCAAACCAATACCTAATAATGTCACTGCGCTAGTTAGCGCCACTTTTTTAATTACGTTCATAATTTTTTGACCTCCATTTATGTTATGACGTTGATTAACACAGCTTTTAGAGTCTTCAGTATTTTGGACTAATACGGTTTAATTTATCTTTTGTAAATCGACGAGTATGTACCATTTATCATGGGGGATCCCGAAGGCTTTGGCAAAATCAAAAATACTATTAAACCAAATATCATTTTCAAAACAATATTGTGCTAATAAGTTGATAGCAAAAACGTTAGCCGAATATTCTCCTTTTTGCCTACCTAAATAAGCCAATCTATTAAAAATGGGTGTATTTTCAATTGTGTGGCCAATTTCATGGGCAAAAATAAAAGGTATTTCAGTTTCTGGGTACCAATTCCCATTTACTACAACTAAATCACTTGGATAATTGTAACTTTTTGATTTAGCAGTAGGAGGTAGGAACTTGTTGTAAACCACACCTATTTGATGATCGAAACAGTAGTTGATTAGCCATGCTATAAGATTATCAAATCTTTCACGATCTTCACTAGTCATCATTGTTCTTCTTTCTTAGTTCGGGGTGACTTTTGAAGTATCCTTCCGCTAAAGAGTCAACTAAACTTTGAAAATCATCTGGAACTGGATCATCGCCCCCATAACTTTGACCTAGATCACGCCATGTTAGGCGACGTTTATCGGTTGAGGTTGGAATGCTGGGATTATCAGTTAGACCCAAAATGTAATCAGTGGTTACATGAAAGTAGTCTGCTATTTTGGCTAAATCTTTTCCTTTAGGATCAGATTTTTTCCATCTATAAATAAGATTAGAACTGAAATCATTATCTTCTGCTACTTTCTGTAAACTGATTCCTCGTTTTTCAGAAAGTTTTTTTATTCTTTCAAATACTGACATAATAACGTTTCTCCAAAAATATAAAAATAATTTACACGAAAGTATAAAAAATACTTGATTTTTATACGAAACGTAGTAATATTATTTTTGTAAGTTAAATAGTAATAAAAAAAGCACTAAAAATAGCAGCTTAACAAACAGTTTGAGGGCTTGTTAACGCTTATTTCTTATACTTTAAGTTTATACGATTGTATAAAAATGTCAATATTTTTTATTACTTTTCTACTTACCTATAAAAATAAAAAAAGGAAGGTGATTAATATGCCATCTACTCAACCTGGGCGCGAACTTGTCACTAATTATCTCAAAGATAACGGAATCAAGGTTACAGACCTAGCTAAGATGTATGGAATGACCAAACAAGAGGTATCGAATTATCTGACAGGTACAAAAACTAATCCTGCAGCTAATCAATTCATTTTAAAAGTCATTCGTGATTTCAAAATTTAGAAAGAGGTAAGTAATGGAGCTATCTGAAAGTGAATTGAAACTAATTATTCAAGACGCAGTTCATAGGGCGCAAGTAGTTAATTTATCTAATAACAGAGAGATTTATAAAAATCCTCAAAGGCTTATGTTTAGGCAACGTCAAGAATTAGTTCATAAACTGGATGCTTTATATGAAGCTACAGATTACCAACCGCCTTTTAGTCATTTGACTTTTTATCCAATGAAACCCTGTGATGCAATAGGTGAACTAGTCAAAATGGCATATGACGTAAAAATTTGGGCCGACATTCCAATTGATAGAAAAAGAGAAGCACAACAGCTTTATGCCAATTTTGCAGATCAATTTTATGAAGTATTCGAAAAAACATTAAGGAATAAGAGGATGTGAAATAACATGGAAGCTTTAAAAGTTTTAGGAACTGAAAAAATCGGCAAAATCGAATTCACTGGAATTGAAGGTGGATTTGGTGAAAGTAAGAAAGCAATGTTAGCTAAAGATGTTGCGATGGTTCATCAAAAAGAATTACGACAGATCAATCAAGCTATCAATATGAATCGAAGAAGATTTAAAGATGGAATCGACATCATTGATCTTCTAAATCCATCAGATGGATTTAGAGAATTTGCAAAAGAAAACAAGCTAATTGGTAGTAACAGAACACAACACGTTTATCTCTTATCTGAACGTGGATATGCAAAGCTTTTGAAAATCATGGACGATGACAAAGCGTGGGATATCTACGATCAGTTAGTTGATAACTACTTCAATATGAGAGTAGCTATTAAAGAAAATAAACCTTCTTTGGTCGCTCAAGAACGTTTAGCAGTTATGAAGGATAATGCAGCAACTAGAAAAGCTGCCATGCTTTACAAAATTGCTATGAAAACCGAATCTAATAGTTCTAAACAATTATTGTTAGCGCAAGCTGCTAAGGCAATTACGGGTGAAATGATTGTTCCAATTATGAAACAAAAAGAATATTCGGCTAGTGACATTGCTAAGAAGTTAGGTACCACTGCAACTATGGTTGGAAGAATTGCTAATAAGTTAGGTCTAAAGGCTGAACAACCAGGACAAAATAAATATGGTCGCTGGGCAAATAGTAAATCTCAATATTCTAATAAAGAAGTAGCTCAATGGCTTTACACAAACGCAGGATATAAAGCTATTGAGAAGGAGGTTAACAAGAAATGATTGAATACGACAATGTTAAAGATGCACTAAAGAAACTAGTTCGATTGAATGAACCAGGAACTGTTTTCGGTAAAGTTTCTACTATCACAGATGGTGGAGTTAAAACAGGAGAAAGGGAGTTTGCAATTAGAGATTTGCAAGATTCGAATTATGAACTTTTAGCAAATGTTTGCGACCTGTTAGGTATGAGTGAAGTTTACTTGGAGGAGGACGATGATTGATAGGGAAGTATTAGAAAAGCATACTTACTTCACTGTTAATGAAAGAAGCAAAGAAATAAGTAATCTTCTAAAAAACATAGAAAAATATGTTGTTGAAGTCATGGACAAAGAAATTAATCTTTAACATCAAGAAAAAGAGGTGGTAATTATGCAATTGACAATTGATTCTAGTGAATTAACCCAAGCGGTTGATGAAGTTATGAAAAAGCGTGGCTATGTTCCAGAAAATGCACTAATTGGAAGAACAATTGGGATCAAAGAGTTTGCTAAAAAATATGCCAAACCACACGGTATTGCATGGGTTAAAGCTAACATCCTTTATCCTTTTGAACCTGATTGGTGTAGCAATATTCATCCTGGTAAAGGTGGCAAAATTACTATCTTTGAGTATCCTGCAGCCATCTGGATGAACGAACACAGAAAGGAAATTGATTGGAATGCAAAATAAACGCCGTATCCAATGGAATCGACCATTAAAAAAGACAACAAAAGAAGACGATCATTTTGAAGAAGTAGCAGGTTGGATTTTAGCTATCTTAATGGGGATTAGTTATACAGCCGTTGCACATATTGTCCTTACAGCATTATTTGGATAGAAAGGTTAAATCATGAACGTATTTGAACTAAATACTGCTATTAAGCAGGTTCAAGAAATGGATATTGATTCAGAAACTTTAGCAGACACTTTAGAAAGTCTTGAACTTCCTAGAAATGAAAAGCTTGATAATGTGGCTTCTTGGATCGAAGAAAACAAAATGAAGATCGAATGGCTTAAAGGTAAAAGAAAGCAGCTTTCAGATGTTGAAACTCAACTTAAGAAGCAAACTGATAGGCTTCAAGACTTTTTAACTCAGGCTATTGATGATAGTGGTAAAAAGGAAATTCAAACTGAAAACCACTTACTCAAGCCTAGAAATTATAGAGATTCGGTAATTGTAGAAGCTACTAAAGATTTACCGATCGATTATGTGATTCGTAAGGAAGTTATCCAGCCTGATAAAAAGCTACTTTACAAAGACTTAAAAGCTGGAAAAGAAATCTCAGGTGCTCACTTAAAATCTAACAGAAAGACGGTTATTGATTAATGTATATTGCAGAACAAATGAAAAATTTTAGTTATTTTGCTGAAAAAGATGATATGACTCATGCCTCAGATGCCATTATTCTTATCTGCCAGGAGACTTTGATGAAACCTAGTGAAGTTTTGCTTGAAATTAAAGAAGCTTCTTATAGAAAGAAACCTGCTGATTATAGAATGGCTGAGAAAATCTTAAGAGCCATGGAAGAAAGTAAGCCAATTAATTATTCCCATATCAGAGATTATTTTAAAGATGCCAAACATGGAATTGAAGAAGCTATGAAATCGGGAAATCCCGCATTGATCAGAGATTATGTAATGGCTATTAAATTGGACATGGACCAAGTACTTAAGGAATTATCATTATGAAAATAAGTCTAAAAGGAATGTCAAATAGAGAATTGGGAAAACTGTTTGATCGTGCTGCCAAAGCTAATGACAGACGCTTAGCTAAAACTATTACTTATAGATTAGCCTATAGACATTATGAAAGTTTTGACGCCCAGCTTCGATATTTAGGTAAGAGGGCAGTGAAAAGAAAGAATTACCCTAGTTTTAATATGGTGGCTAAGCTATGGAAGGAGCGTGATTAGGATTTACGAATTAAGACCATACCAAAAAGATTTAATCAGAAAAATAGTTGATTCAATGAAGAAAAATCATCGCGTGATTATTGTCCAGAGCCCACCAAGAACAGGAAAAACTGTGAGTAATGGCCGAAATAGCCAGAAGAACTACTAAAAACAATAACCATGTAATGTTCTTGATTCATCGTAAAGAAGTTCTTGACCAAGCTGTTAAAACATTCAGTAAGCAAGAGGTAAATTCTAATTTATTGACTGGTGGAATGGTTCAAACGTTAACTCGCAGGGTTGATAAACTGCCAACTCCTAATGTGATTTTGGTTGATGAAGCACATCATGCACTGGCAAAAAGCTATCAAAGAATTTTAAACAAGTTTCCTAAAGCTATAGTTTTATTGTTTACGGCTACGCCACACAGAACAGGACGGCAGCAATTAGATCAGATTGCAGATGATATTATTGTTGGTCAATCAATTCATGAACTTACTGAAAAAGGATTCCTAGCGCCATTTAGATACTTTCAACCGCCTAATGATTTTGATGTGAAAGCCTTAAAGCGTGGGAGTACAGGAGATTATACAGCGGAATCTATGCAAGAAGCGATGTCTACTAAAATTTTTGGTCATATCGTTAAGCAGTACAAGCGAATTGCTAAAGGGATGCAGGCAGTAGTTTATACCTATTCCGTTGATTCAGCTATCAAAATAGCTAATGAATTCAATTCTGAGGGGATTTCAGCAGTTGAAGTAGATGGAACTACTTCAAAAGAAAAACGTGATCTAGCGGTGCGAAAATTTCGAGATCAAGAAATTAAGATACTTGTTAACGTAAATCTTTTTACTGAAGGTGTGGACTTACCAAATGTGGACTGCGTTATTATGGCACGCCCTACAGCATCAATTGCTTTATATCTGCAGTTCTCAATGCGCTGCTTAAATCCACGTGAAGGCAAGACTGCCATCATCATTGACCATGCTAATAATTTTAAAACGTTTGGCTATCCTGATGATGATCGTGATTGGAAGCAAGCCATTAAATCAGGGAAACAGAAAAGCAAAACGCTATTGACTGATCCAGGGCTTTCAATTATTACATGTGACTATTGTTTTGCGGTGGTAAAAGCAAGTGAAGTAAAAGATGGAAAGTGTCCTATCTGTAGGAATCCAATCAAAATTCATGAAGCTAAACCAGTAAGTGATGTTGATTTAGTTGAAGCTTCTAAAGAACGGCAAAATGCAATTCGTGAAATGGTTAAAAACGATTTGCTAAAGAGTGTGGCTACTAAATCAGTTGGTGAGCTTCGTAGCTTAAGAGAATTGCAAGCTTATGCAAAGTTACATTCATATAAACCAGGTTGGGCTTGGTTTCAAGCTAAAAGAAAAGGATTGATTAAAAGATGAATCGATTAAAAGAATTAAGACAAAAAAATAACCTAACTCTTAAGGAATTAGGTCAAAAAATAGGAATGGCAAATAATACTTTAAGCCAATATGAAACGGGAAAGCGTGAGCCAAAATTAGAAACGTGGCAAGCACTAGCAGACTTCTTTAATGTGTCTGTCCCATACTTGCAAGGCATTGATGAAGGAATTTATGATTTGAAATTTCCAACCAAAGCAGAAGCTATTGCTTTTATTCATAAAATTATGAAAGCTCAAAATATTAAATTAGAGGATATTCAAAATGAAAGTAAAAATTATTGATGATGTTGCTACACCTAGTTTAGAAAATGAAATTAACGATTTAGCATTAATCATGTATGAGGAGAAAACAAATGATTAATTTACCTAAAGTTCAAACGTTAAAACCCAAGTCGCAACCACATAACTTCTTTATCTGGGGTGCGACAATGTCGGGTAAAAGTTATTTTTCAAGCTTTTTCCCTAATCCATTGATTCTTAATACTGATGGAAATAGTGAACAAGGAAGCGCCCCATCAATCCAAATTAGAAATATCAGAAATGCTCAAGGTAAGCTTGAACAATCTGCAATTAAACAAATTGATGATATTATCACGGCACTTCAAGTTGAGAACCCTAAGCGTCCAGCAGATCAGCAGTTTAAGACAGTTGTTATTGATGTAATTGATGATATTTGCGTAATGATCGAACAGGCTATTTGTCTTGACGCTGGGGTGCAAGCTTTATCAGATATTCCTTATGGAAAAGGTTACGCCATGTTCAACACGGCACTTCAACAATTTGTAATGGATTTGAAAGCTTTACCACTTAATGTAATTTACATTTCAAGAGAGTTAGCCATCACAGATGATAATACTGGAGTAACTACCTATGAGCCATCACTTAAAAATAAATACTATAACATCGTCAACGGTAACTGCGATGTGGTTATTAGAACAAAAAAGATTGGTGATGGCCAAAATGCTTCTTATTTCAGAGAAGTAAAAGCACTTAGAACAATGTATGATCCGACAAATATTACAGATCATAGGGTTTTACAATTACTTGAATCCTGCAAAGGGATGTTCAAAAAGGAAGATTTAGCAAAATTACAGGCAAAGAAAAAGGAGAATAAGTAAATATGAGTTTATTAGATGCATTAAATGAAGTTAAGAAGTCAGGTTTTGATCCAAAATCAGGTAAAGAATATGGCGCTTTTGAAAAAATCCCAGCTGGAACTTATAAAGTGAGCCTAGATGGAGTAACTCATAACGCCACTAAAGATCGCGATTTCTTGATGCTAAGTTTTTTAGTCATTGAAGGTAAGTATGAAGGTAAAAAAGAATCAATTTTTCCAACTCTTGCCCAAACTACCTCTAAAGGTAATCCAATGCCACAATTTGTTATTGCAAGATCAATTTCAATGCTTCAAGTAATCGGCGAAATGGTTGATATGCCAATTCCTGACAGCGATTTTGATCATGATTCTGAAACTGACGCTTATGAGGATTTAGCTGCCACCCTTACGCCAGCCAAAGGAAAAGTATTGATGATGACGATTAAAGAATCACCTAACAAAAAGAATCCAGATAATCCTTATAGAAATTATGAATTTGGGAGAGTAGAACAACCAAAAGCTATTGAAGTTGATGAAAATCAAGATCCATTTGCAAACAATACAGGCAGTGATCTTGAAATTTCAGATGATGATTTACCATTTGGTAAGTAAGAAAGGTAAATAAAAAATGAATGATATTAAGTATCCAAAAACAGAATTATTTGTAGTATTAGGAACTAAAACTTACCCTCTCTACACTACAGTTGATCCACAAACTGTACATGAGCTTTTAACACAAACGGAGGGTAGAGAAAAGTTTTTAAGCTTTGAAGTGGCCATTAAAAAGAATCATGGTAATGGTCTATGGTATCCAGGTTGTGATGAAGATCCAGTTTGGACTAAATGGACAGTTCAAAAACGTACAGTCAAATCTTACCTAGAATTGCCCAAACCTAAAGTAAATATTGATTATGGTAATCAAAAATATGATTGTGACATTGAAGATCGTCCGTGGCTCTAATATGTGAGGTAATCTTATGCATCCCAACTTAGTTAACTATGCGTTGAACTACGCAGATCATGGCTTTAGTGTGATTCCAATTGGCAGTAATAAGCGTCCCTTAATCAAGTTTGCAAATAAACCGTCCCTTGAGGACGATGAAATTAAGCAGATCTGGAAAAAATATCCAATGGCAAACATTGCACTTAAAACGGATAAATTCTTTGTAATTGATGTGGATCGTCACGGTGAAGAAGATGGCATGAAATCTATTAAGGCATTAGATCATGATGATTGGTTTAAAGACACCTTGACCGAACGCACCGCACATGACGGCTTCCATTTCTTCTTTACTAAGCCTAAAGATTTAAAGATTCAACAAAATATTGGATTCTTACCTTCAGTTGATTTGAAAGCTCACAAAAATAATTATGTTGTTGTAGCTCCCAGTCAATTAGGTGATAAGAAATATCAATGGCTAAACAATGAGCCAATGAGAAATCCGCCTCAAGAATTAATTGACCTTATCTTAGAAAAACAAAAAGAGTTTAAACCAGTTGAACAACTTGAAAGCTATAAACCTACTGGAAAAACTCAAACTACTGAACTGTTTGAAAAAATCGTTAACGGGCTAGGAAAAACGGGTGGTAGAAACAATGCATTAGCTAGTTTCGTAGGTGGTTTATTGTTCCGCAATGTTGATCCTGAAGTAGCTGCTAAATTAGCCGTTATTGCAAATGATAATACTGAAAATTCATTACCCTTTAATGAGGTCGAAAGAACTGTAAACTCAATGATTGAAAAAGAAATAAGGAGGAGAGAATTAAATAGTGACTAAAAATAAAACAATAAAACTTAACCAAGAGAATGCTAATAAACTCAAGCAAGAGCAAAATCATAGAACTTTGTTCGAAGAAACTAAAGATGGTTCTCTTAAAACTACTTCGATTAAAAATATAGTTCTAATTCTTAAAACCGATGAAAATCTTCAAGGTTTATTCAAATTCAATGAGTTCACTAGTGAAATTGATGTAGTTAAAGATGTAAAACTTGAAACAAGTATTGGAATTCTAAAGATTTATAAAGGTCGATACACAGATCAAGTAATTAATACGGTTGAACTTTACATAGAGTCGTCTAAAAAATATAGAGGGGCGGTTTTTAAAAATCAAGTAATTGATCAAGGAGTTACCAATGTTGCTCATATGAATACTTATAATCCAGTAATTGAGTACATGAATAAAGCCTATGCTCTCTGGGATAAAAAACATCGTTTAGAAACTTATTTTGTTGATTATCTTGGGGCACCCAATGAAGAAACTACACGGCTTATTACAACATTATGGTTTATGGGGGCAGTCGCAAAAGCCTATAATCCAAAAGTTAAATTTGATTTTGTTTTAGATTTGGTTGGTGGTCAAGGCGTAGGTAAAACTTCGCTGCTACAAAAAACAGCACCACTAGGACTTTATACAGATCAGTTCAATACATTTTCAAATAAAGACGATTTCGAAGTTATGAAAAATGCTTTAATTGTTAATGATGATGAAATGACTGCTTCAAATGATGCGAGTTTTGAAGAAATAAAGAAATTTATTACAATGCAACAGTTTGAATATCGTAAAGCATATGCTCATAAATCAGATATTTTCTTAAAGAAGTTCGTTATTGCTAGAACCACCAATGAAATTCGTCACTTAAAGGATAGATCAGGAGATAGAAGATTTATTTCAATATTTGCGAATGCAGATAAACAAAAGAAATCTCCTATCACAGATTTAAATGATGAATACGTTCAACAAGTCTGGGGTGAAGCGGTGTGGCTTTATAAAAATACTAAAGAGCCGTTTCTGTTAGATAAGCACCAAAGAGAATTATTAGCAGAGAATAGAAAGCAATTTCGTTATACTTCAGGTCTTGAAGACGAACTTAATACTGTTCTTGAAAATAAATTCGCAAAGAAAGAGTTTATTTCTAATTATGAACTTGCATTTGAAATCTTTAAGGATAGGGATGCATTAAGTAGAAATACCAAAGATGCTCGAGATGTTAGATATTTCATGGAGCATTTAGGTTATGAAGTTGGTGCTAGAAAAAAGGTTGACGGCAAAACAGTAGCAGGTTTTGCTAAAAAGTTACATTAAGATCCAGTTGGTTATACTTAGTGTAACTCCTGAAACTCTTGATATATCTATGCTTAAGTTAGTTAGTTATACTACTACAGTAAATAACTAATAAAAGTAAATAAAATAATATATATATTATTATAAGGGCTAATAGCGTTAAAGAGTTTTTCAAAAATTACTATAACTTTTTAGATCTTTGATCTTTATGAAGTCTTGAGAGAGTAAGGATAAAGGACGGTTATGGTTGGTGCAGGTAAAGATTATAGCGTAACTTTAATATTTAAAAGGATTAATTAATGAATACAGAAAGAAATGATCTTGAAGTTGCTAATGAAACGATGGTTATGACTTATTTAAACATTCTTAAGTATGCCGAACATCATTGCAATAAAGATCAAGATCCATATAAAATTGCAGATCATGTTTTTACAGGTTATATGAAAGCTGTAACTAATAATCAACAAGAAGGAAAAGACTAATATGGAAAGATTTTGGTGTGGAGTGATTCCGCATAATAAAAATCCCGTGGCTTGCCCTCGGTACAAAAAGTTATTTATGTAAAAGAATGGGTAATAAATTATGAAACGAAGAATTAGAAAGAAAATGCTTCAAAAAGAAATTTATCTTATTAATGAGAGTTTAGTTCGTAATTCTTATTTGGTAGATAAGTATAAAAATGATCGGACTATGAACGGTGTTATAGCTAGATTAGCTCTTCCAATTAGTAATGTAGGGCTTAAATTTAGAAAAAGTTTATTAATCAAAAAAATAAAAAGAGGCGATTATTAATGTGTGGAAATATATTTCAAAAATATACGGATAATTTAGCCAATGTTCTCCAATCTAAAAATAAAGCCTATGGTGACAGTTTTACTAAATCGGTTGATAAATATGGTTTATCAGTGATTGGTGTGCGCTTGTCTGATAAATACAATCGAATTGAACACCTAATTACTAATAATGAGCTCAAAGAAAACGATGAATCACTTGAAGATACATTGCTTGATATGGCAGGATATTCAATTTTAGCGTTGAGATATTTAAAGGAGCATAAAGATGAAAACTATAGAGGTTAATTATTATACTGAAGGCATTAGACAACATTATTTTGAGTTTGATGTACCTACCAATTTACCAGATTTTAAAATTGATGAATTAGTAAGAAATAAAATTTTTTCAATAGAAATTGACGAATATAAGTGGGGTGTAAGTGGAAATGAATAGAGGATACGAATGTGAATATTGTAGTAATCAATTAGATGATACTAATGATGTGATTTTTATTGATCGTTCATTTTTGCCATCTGGAGCAGTATTTTGCAATGTGGAATGTTTGATGCATTTTTTTAATACTTATAAAGGTGCTTTGAAAGATATTAAGTTACTGATTGATGTAGATGAAGAATATTTACCTACTTTTCCTCAAAATTTTAGTGGTGGAAATAGGACTGAAGCTTGTGAGACAGTTAGAAGATTAGCAGTGAAAAATCCAAAGATAGATCAATATTAATGAGTAAGACATATGGCGACAACAAAAATTAATAAACAGATTCAAAGTGTTATTAATGATATTAAAGCTTTTGAAAAGCAAGTTGGATCTTTAGAAGATCCTGATATTGAAATACAAAAAGATGTTCCTAGTGCTGGAACTTCAACTCTAAAGATTAAAATTACTTATTAAATTAAACGAGGTAAAGATTATGCACGGAAAAGTTATTCAATTTAAAGGTGAAATTTCTAATTTTAAAGTTAAAGATGGTATGGTTACTATTCAATTAGCTGCAGATACTAATGATATCGTGTTAGATAAACTAAATGAGATTGCTACAGGCCCATTAATGGTCAATTTAGAAGCTAGTCAAACTGAATTGATTTCAGAAAATCAAGAAAGTCATTAAATTTATGAAATCAGAACATGAAATTCAAAAAGAAATTCAAGTAGCTTTATCTCAACATAAGTGTACTGTTTTTAGAGCTAATGTTGGTAAAGTTCAAACAATTGATGGCCGCTGGTTTGATACAGGATTGCCTCAAGGGCATCCAGACCTGTACGGTTTTAGATGGGTAGATAATCAAATTTTCTACATTGAAGTTAAGTCAAAAACTGGAAAACCAAGACCCGATCAAATTCGGTTTCATGAATTTCTTGCATCCCATAATGTGATTCATGGAATTGCTAGATCTGTAAAAGATGCATTAATGATAGTAGATGGAGGGCTTCAAGGATATGGCTTTGACTAGATTTCAAAATGCTTTACTTTATATTCATAAAGCTGAAGAACGTCATGGATCAATTACACATACTCCTGATTCTGATCCAGATTTAATTGCTGCACAAAAATTATTAGCTGATAAGTATATTGAGCCTACTGATTTTGAACCAGATGAAAATGATTTAAAGATCAAAAAGCTTATTGAACGGGGATATCCAGCTCACTATATTTATGAAAAACTAAAAGTTGATAAACCTAGGGTGCTAAGAATAAAGAAAATTTATGGTTTGAATTATAGAACAAAGTTTAAATATAAAATTTCTTATAAAGGTAGACCTGATTTTTATACCTCATATGCTCAAGGAATATGTAATTATGTTGGAATTTCAAATTGTAGATCTCAAAGGGCAATTTTAAAAGCTGAAAAATTAGGATATACAGTTTCTAAAATATCATTATATTGGTGGGAGATACCTGATGAAGCAATTTATAAAACTTGTAATTCAGAAGTGTTTAAAAAGCAAGGAAATAATTCTTGGCTAAATAAGGAGTTAAAATGGAAATTTTAATTGATTCGTATGTATATGATGAACTAAAGAAACATTGCGAGAAAAATAAGGTGCCTATGTCAATGGTAGCCACTAAAGCTATCAAACAATATTTAAATGCGGAGTGATAGTGTGGATTTATTGCCCAAACTTAATGAACAGAAAACTTATGAAAATGTAACTAATTTTTTCAAGAGAGACTTAGAAAGAATTGTGTTGATGAGCGGAAGTCGAATGACGGATTTAGCTTCTCCTAATTTAAATGGAGCACCAGGTTCAAGCAATTTTAATAATGTTGAAATTAACTTGATTAATGGTTTAGATGCGCAAAATATTGTTAAGTCTGTTAATGATGCCTTGCATTATGGGGTTGATCCCGTTTCTAAAAAGATCTTGATTGGTCTTTATATTAACCATCAACGCTGGGTAGATATTCAGCCCTTAATATACCGAGAACATACTTCATTTTCTGTTTATCGTAAGCACGCTTTGATTTCTTTTGCATACTCGTTTGAAGGATGGCAAGTAAAGAATCATTGCGATAAAGTGATAAAACTTATTGAAACGGAATAAATACGTACTAAGTATGAATACTACCCGAATATAAATCAGGTTATTATAGTATTGTCGAAAAATTAAACGATGACTGTAATATCCTAGGATGATAAATGTGTAAAATGTCTTTTTCAATGATTTTGAGCCGATGCACACGGAGCAGGATTTGATACCTGCATCATCCTTAGTTACTGTTAAATAAAGTGATAATTGTAAGAACGGAATTAACCGTTCTTTTTGTTTTGTATAAATTAAGGCGGTGGTGATATGGTTTGACGATTAAGAAAAATAAAGAATACAGTGCTTTTTCAAAATTAGATAAAAAGCATCAAGAAGCTGTTAAGTTGCTTTTTGAAGGTGATTTGAAAGATGAAGAAATTGCTAAAAAGATTAATCGTTCAACAGTCACCTTATGGAAGTGGAAAAAAGATCCATTATTCAAGGAAGCTCAACATGAATACAGTATTTCTCAATTAAATAATGCTTTACCAGATGCCATAAAAGAATTACTTAAATTAATTCGCAATGGTAAATCTGAAATGGTTAAGCTTCAAGCGATTCAAACAGTATTAAAGCAAGCTGGTTTGTTTGCAGATAATGGAACTCCCGAACTTGATGCTGCTAGAATTCGTAAAGCTAATGCTGATGCTCGTGTTGCTGAAGCTAGAGCTAAAGCAATGGAAGATAATGGTCAAGACATGGAACAACTGCTTGATAAGATGTTAGATACTTTAATAAAGGAGGATAAGAAGAGTGGCAATAACTGATTTCTTTACCCCCAAACAAGTTGAAGTATTCCATACTTATAAAACTAAGCCGTTTAAAATTATGATTCTGTCTGGAGCTGTTCGGTCGGGGAAAACTTTTATTGATAATGTTTTGTTTCTTAATGAATTGAAACGAGTAGCAGAGTTAGCCCGATTACGAGGGGATAAACACCCAAGATTTATTCTTGCAGGTGCAACATCTGGTTCAATTTATAATAATGTGATTTCTGAGTTACAGACACAATTTGGTTTAACTTTAAAACCTGATTTTCACAATCATTATCATTTGTTCGGTGTCGATATTGTTCCTGTTTATACGGGGTCTATTTCAGGATTATCAAGTGCTCGTGGTTTTACTTCTTATGGAGCATATGTAAATGAAGCATCCCTTGCTAATCATGAAGTATTCAATGAAATTCAAAACCGTTGTTCACAACCTGGATCACATATTATTTGCGATACTAACCCTGATATTCCCACACATTGGTTAAAGTTGGATTTTATTGATAATAAAGACCCTGATTCTGGAATTGTTTCATTTAATTTCACGATTGATGATAATACTTTCCTTGATCCTGGATATGTTAAATCTATGAAAGCATCTAAGCCTAAAGGGATGTTTTATGATCGTGATATTTTGGGCTTATGGGTTACTGGTGAAGGTATTGTTTATCAGGACTTTGATGCAAAACAAATGGTTATTGATGATGATAAAATTCCTGAAGATCTTCAATATTATTGCGGCGTTGACTGGGGATTTGAACACCCTAATCCAATTCTTTTATTAGGGGACGATGATCAAGGTAATACTTACGTAATTCGTGATTATACGAAAAAACATAAATTTATTAATTACTGGGTTAAGATTGCACAGAACTTACAAGGTGAGTTTGGACGCAATCTTATTTTTTATGCTGATTCGGCTCGTCCTGATAATGTTAATGAATTTCAAGCAGCTGGTATAAACTGTATCAACGCTAATAAAAATGTATTACCTGGTATTGAATGTGTTGCACAGAAGATGCGTGAAGGAAAATTCTTTGTTGCTAAGTCTTGTTCCCAAGGTTTAATGAATGAAATCTACCAATATGCTTGGGATGAAAATACAGGCCAACCTTTAAAAGAAAATGACGTTAGACATAATGACCGACTAGATGCATTAAGATATGGAATTTACTCAAAGAATGTGAAAGGGGGCTTTATTCCTTGGACGTAAAAGCATTGAAGGAATTACTAAAAAATACTGGTACTCAACACAAAAGGTTTTCTGACAGATATGAAAAATCAATCAAGTACTACAATAATGAAAATGATATTACGTTAAGAACTAATGGAAAATCCATTGTTAAAGAAGATGGGAAAAAAGATCCCTTAAGAAGAGCTGATAACCGTGTATCTAACAACCTGCACCAGTTACTGGTAGATCAAGAAGCTGGTTACGTGGCTACTGTGGCACCACAAATAGATGTAGACAGTGATACGGATAATCAACGGATTAGGGATGTATTGGGAGATCAATTCGCCTTAGTCATTAATAAAGAAGTAATTGATGCTGCTAATGCTGGAGTAGGTTGGCTACATTATTGGATTGATGAAGATAATAATTTTAGATACGGAATTGTTACACCGTCACAAATTACACCTGTTTATGATACAACGCTGGATAATAAGCTATTGGGAGTATTACGTTCTTATAAACAATTAGATACAGATGTAGGTAAATATTTTACTGTACACGAATATTGGAATGATCAAGAAGCTCAATTTTTTAAAACCAAAGCTAGTGATCAAACTGTAATTGAACCCTTTAATAAGATTGTGTCATACGATACTACAGCAGGCTATGAGACGGGACAAAGTAACACGTATACTCATAATTTGGGGCGTGTGCCGTTTATTCCGTTTCCTAAGAATATTTATCAAAAACCTGATTTATTTAAATATAAAGGTTTAATTGATGCATATGACCATATTTATAATGGCTTTTTAAATGATGTATCTGATGTTCAACAGGTTATTCTTGTTCTTAATAATTATGGTGGAACTGATCTTAAAGAATTTATGGATACTTTAAGAGATTATAAGGCTATTAAGTTTAATAATGCAGGGAACGGGGATAAATCAGGTGTAGAAAAGCTTACGATCGATATTCCCGTTGAAGCCCGTAAAACACTTCTAGATTTAACGAGGGAGAATATTTTTACAGAGGGTCAAGGTATTGATCCTAATAAGTTTGAAACTACCAATGCTAGTGGAACTGCCATTAAAATGCTTTATTCTAATCTAGAATTGAAAGCTGCTAATACTCAAGCTTACTTTACTAATTCAATCAATGATTTAATTCGAGCAATTATGCGTTATTTGAATTTGAAAGATCCTGAGGGGCGTAAAATTACTCAAACTTGGAAACGTACTAGAGTTGAAGATGATCTTGCTAAAGCTCAAACTGTAGCTACTGTAGCAAACTATTCCTCTAAAGAAGCAATTGCTAGAGCTAATCCGATTGTTGACGATTGGCAACAAGAATTAAAAGACCAGAAAGAAGATATTCAAAATAGTGACGGTTTTAGATCGTCTCAGAGCTTTAATAATTCTGAAGATGAAGATTACGCAGAGGATAATAAAAACAATTCTGATAAACCAGAGCAGGCAAATAAAGAAAATAGTTAGGTAACTTCCTATGAAAGCACAAGATTACTGGAAAAAACGAGTTCTGTTAGCTAAACAGAAAGAAATGGAGTCTACTGCTGAATATGAAGTTGCGATGCGTTCTCGTCTTAAGGATCTTGAAAATGAATTTATAAAAGAATCAAAGAATTGGTTAAGTAAATACGCTAATTCAAATAATCAGTCACTAAAACAAGCGGCTCATTATTTGAATTCTATTGATACTTCTAAATTTGATATGACATTAGCAGAGTTTGAAGCAAAGGCAAAAGCTAGTGGCTATGAAAAAGAATTGAATTCTGCTTACTATAAATCTAGAATTGCTAGACTTAAGGAATTATATAAACAATATCAAAATCTAGCTGCTAGTTATGCTGATAGTGAAGAAGCTAATATGGCATTAGCGCTAGCTCAACGGTATCAAGATACTTATTTACTAGAAAATTACAATAGATATTTGGTAGTAGGTGGCATTGATGTTAACTTGGCACATTTTAATGAACAAGAATTAAAAGATATTGTTTACCAGCCTTGGAAGGGGAGTGACTTTAGTAAAAGAATTTGGAATAACTATACAAAAGTTATGCCTGAAGTTTTAACAGATGTAATGTTCCGTTCAATTGCTTTAGGATATTCCCATACTCGTGTTGAACAAATGCTAAGAGATAGGTTTCAAGGTGTGGTTAATTCAAATATTCACCGTCTTGTTGTAACTGAAATGGGACATGCTGCAGAACAAGCTACAGCTAAGTTTTATGAAGATTCAAAGATTGAGCAGTATGAATATCTCGCTACTTTAGAAAGTCATACCTGTGAACGGTGCGCTCATTTAGATGGGCGCATTTTTAGTACCAAAAATAAAGTTGAAGGTCTCAATTATCCCTTGATTCATCCCTACTGTAGGTGCACTACAGTTCCATATATTAAAGGACTACCTGGCATAACTACAAGGTGGTCTAGAGATTATATTAGCGGTAAAGGTAGATGGATAAAGAATCAGCTTTATGCTGAATGGGAGAAGAATCGTAGGCTACATATTCTTACAGCTAACGAATGGATCCAAATGCAAAACATCTCTAAACTAGATGTAGCTAAATTCTTGAAGTTGCCTTATAACGTTACTGGCTATCTAAATAAACCTCCTAAAAGCAAAGATGTGCCTAAGACACTACAGTATATTAATGAAGTAAGTATCTCGGATTACATAGATAGGCGCTGGAATGAAAGACCAAGTTCAAAGCCTGAAGATATATCTACTCGAAATGCTGTTAAGGCTAACTTAATTGAACAAGCTAATAAAGTAGCTAAGTTAAGTGTCTTACCTACTGTTGAAATTAGAATGAGGGTCCATACTTCTGATTTAGAAAGTATTTTAGATAATGGTTTTAAAACTCAATTAGAGACAAAATCAAGTGGCGGTGCTTATAACCCTTCATTAAGAAAAGAAGCCACCGCAAAGTTATTCAATTTGTCCCCAAAGGAAATGAATAATTTAAAGCCTAATGAGTTTGAAAAGTACGGGTACTTATGGGACAATCGAGATAAAGAACCAGATTATAGTGTTTTAGACCCGTATGGTAGCACTAAGGTTATATTTAAAAATGAAATTAGAGATAGAATTACTTATTTTCATGGGGACAGTTTGGGTTTAGGCAAGTATTCATTAAATCAAGAGTTGAATAGAGCCGCTAAATTAGGTGAGCCCAACCCATCATATTTACGTAGCATGTGGAAGTTTAAAGCAGATGATGGGCTAAATATGGGTCAAAAGCTATGGAGAGACCCAAATAGAAAATTGAGTGATGATTATACTAATATTAATCAGTTCTTAAAAGACCCAAGTAAGTTTTATAATGAAGCACAAATTCATGGCTCACTTACTAAAAAAGATATTGAGTTAATTATTATATCTAAAGAAGAATTGACTAAAACATTACAACAAAAACTAAAACAAGACGGTATAAAATATAAAGTAATTGGAGGTAACCATGATGATTAAATTATTGGCTAAAAACGATAAATATTATGTTTTTGCGGTTGATTATTATTTTTATACCGTCAATAGGTCAACTGGTAAAATATTACCTCAAGAATATTTGGCTCCATTATTAAAATATGGCGTTCCATATGAATATGGTGATTTTACTAATGAATGTTCTAAGGAGTATTTAGAAGAAATTAGTAATAAAGCATCTGACTATAATAAAAAATATATTGAAGACCTTGTTAATATTGGAGAATTATCACGTAACGAAGTAATGCCTTATATGATTAAGCGTTATGAACAAATACTTGCTAATTTTAATTTAGCAATTGGTAAACAAGTATATAAAAATGTTAAGTATGATCCTGATTGGATAGATGACCTTGAAGGATTATAATTATTTTTTTGTTTTCACAATAAATAACAAAACTAAGCGAGTTCTTATATCAAGGATTCGCTTTTTATTATGTAATTATATAGGTGCTTTATGAAAGAACTATGGGATAAGGTTAGATATAGCGAATGGTTTACAATTTTGCTATATATTTTAGCTGTACTAGTTGTTTTTGTGTTATTTTTTGTTGCAGGAACAGTTCTTAACATATGGTATATTCATTTCATGAAAGACACATTCGGAATTAATGTTTATTGGATAATAAATCAATAATAATTTTGACCTAAGTAAGTCGTAAAACTGCTTATTTTTTATACCTTAGGAGAGGCGAACTCGTATAAAACGTGTGAAAGGATAGGAGAAATTATGAAAAGAGATCAATTGAAAGAGCTGGGATTAGAAGAATCTGTAATTAATCAAATTATGGATTTAAATGGAGCAGATATTGAGAAGGCTAAGTCCTCTAGTGCAGAAATGCAGGAAGAAAATGAAGCCTTGAAGGCTCAAAACGCTAAGGATAATGAGGAGCTATCTAATTCTTATAAAGAATTGCAGGCTAAGTATGAGAAAGATACCGCGGATCTATCAACTAAGCTTAGTCAAACACGCTTAAATAGTGCCTTAGATGGAGAACTCTCTAAAGCTGGGGTTAGAAACACGAAGGCTATTAAAGGATTACTTGATATGAATGAAATCAAACTAGATAAAGAAGGTAATCTAACTGGTTTGGACAGTCAAATTAAGTCAATTAAGCAAAGTGATTCTTATTTATTTAATGAAGGACAAAAGCAAGATTATCAGCCTTCCAATGGTAAGCCTGCTGAAACTGATCCAGTTCAACAAATGGTAAATGTATTTAAAGGAGAATAATAACTAATGGCTATTAACTATGCTGAAAAATACCAACAAGCTGTTATTGATGGTTTTTATCCTACAGATTTGTACTCAAGCGTTTTGTGGCAATCACCATCAAATAATCAAATTAACTTCCTTGATGCTAAACATATCAAGGTTCCACGTTTACAAATTTTAAGTGGTCGTAAAGATCGCGCAAGACGTACAGTAACTACACCTGCGGCAAATTATTCACTAGATTATGATGTCTATGAATTAACTAATGACCGTTATTGGAGTACTTTGGTTGATCCTCTTGATGTTGATGAAACCAATCAAGTTGTATCAATGGCAAATATTACTAAGCAATACAATCAAGATTCTAAAATGCCTGAAAAAGACCGTGAAATGTTTTCTAAGTTATTCGATCAACGCCAAAAGATTAATGTTGATGAAGGATTAGAAGAAAATGCAGGTATTCATACCGAGTCACTTGATGCAAGCAATGCTCTTAAGGCTTACGATCAAATGATGAGAAATCTTGATCTTGCTAGAGTTCCAGCGCAAGGCCGTATTCTTTATACTGACACTGCAACTTATTACTTACTTAAGGAAGCTGAAGCAGTAAACCGTACTATTGTTGTGGGGGATGCTCAAAATATTAATCGTACAGTTCGTTCACTTGATGAAGTAACTGTGGTTGCAGTTCCTGAAGACTTATTCCAAACAAAGTTTGACTTTACTGATGGATCTAAGGAAGTTGACGATGCAAAGCAAATTAAGATGATGCTTATTTGGAATGGATCACAAATTGCTCCTGAAAAGTACTCATGGGCAGGTTTTGATGCTCCAAGTGCAGCTACTTCAGGTAATTACCTTTACTATGAACAATCATATGATGATGTATTATTGCTTAAGCCAAAGTTCCGAGGTGTTGAATTCTTTATTGCAGATAAGTCCGCTGCTGACTCTACTGGTTCAGGTCGTAAAGAAACTGCAAAGAATGATGCTAAGCCAAATAAGAACAATACCGTTGAAGAAATCAAGGCTTATTTAACTAAGCAAAATATTGATTTTGCTGGTAAAAATACTAAGGATGAATTATTAGCTTTAGTAAAGTAGGGGTAAAAAATGCTAGATCTTGAACGCTATGGAGCTATGTTAGAGCAAATTAAATTGTTGGTTCCTTTTGAGATTGATGAATCCACTGCATCCCTAACCGAAGATAATGAGGTTATCGCTAAAGCTAAAGAAGAAATGAAACGAAAGCGAGAAGAACTATACACAGATCTTCTTACTTTTTCTTTAAGTAAAACTATTCAAGATGTAGCAAATTACACTAACATTTCTATTGATGAGTTACCTCAAGAATTAGATCGTACTATGGTTACAATGGTTATTCGAATGATTGATACTCATGATTTATTATCAAGGATTGAAGGAAGCGATGGTACTTATAATATTCAATCTCTCAACGAAGGTGATACTAGTGTGACCTTTAGATCTAAGAGTGAAATTTATAACGCTTTGCAAAACATAAATCCTATTAGTGATAATGATATTAATGTTCTTAATAATTTTAGAAGGATAAAGTGGTAATATGAATTACTTTAAAGCCTTAAAGAAAACCATTCCCATTTTATGGACTGATAAAGTAAAAATTACTGGTACCAAACCTGTTGTTAAAAATCACATTACTAATAATGTTTCAACAACAATTGTCGAAAATGAGCCCGCGAAAGTTATTCTTAAAGGACAATCTGCAGGGAATCAGTCATTTTATGGTACTGATCAATATGATGCTAAGCTATTAATTCGAAACGGAATTAATATTCCTGCTGGTGCGATTATCTATGTCACTGACCAGAATGGGCAAACGACTAAATATAAACGTGCTAGCAAAGGGTACACAGGTTATTACAGTCATCAGGAATTAGCTATGACTAGGGATGAAAAGGCGTGATTACTTATGTCATTAGGAGAAATTGACGATGCTGATTTTCAAGCATGGGCTGACCGAGTTAAAGGAAGAATCAAGCATGGAGATATTAAAAGAGAATTAAGTAAAAGTAGTCGTAACATTGGTGTACAAGCACTTAGAACTTTTAAGGCTAATACTCCAGTGGATTCAGGTGGCTTAAGAAGAGCATGGGAGGTTGATGGTCCCAGCCATTCAGGTGGTGGATGGACTATCACACTTAATAACAATATGGAATACGCTTCATATGTTGAAAGAGGTCATAGACAAACTCCAGGGAGATATGTTCCTGCAATTGGTAAACGTTTGAAAGCTAGTTGGGTGCCAGGACAATGGTTCATGCAACGTTCGCTTAATCAAGTGAATATGCAATTACCTCAATTAATTACACCAGGATTATGGGCATTTGAAAAAATATTGGAATAATGGAAGATATAATACAAAGAATTGTGGATAAATTAGCAGAAATTTTTCCCGAAACAACGATTTATACAGAAAATCAAACAAGCGGTTTTGATGTGCCGAGTTTTTACATTATTAAAACTTTGACACAATCTAAGAACCGCTTTTTTGATATTCAAGATCGCACAGTATCCTATCAAATTGTTTATTTTGCTAATCCTGAAGCTCCAAACGCTGATTTAAATAGAGTGGAAGAATTATTATTAGACAATTTTACTCGGTTGGACGAGTATTCTACGGTTCGTAACCGTGATATTAATACAGATCCAAAAGAAGAAACGCTAACTATGCAATTTGACCTTTTATTGAATATGTATAAAGTTGATCACACACCAATGCAAAGGAGTCTTGATATTAATGGTGGAATCAAAGAAAACTAAAACTACTGCTAATAAAACAGCAGTAAAAGAGCCTACTTTTACAAAGTTAGGCTTAAAAATGAGCAATACTTTTAATACTACTGATAAAGATATTATCAATATTGTTCTAGAAGATAATAAAGAATACACACTTGCACAGGTTAAGCAAGCAATCAAGAAGTTTAAGGAGGGTATTTAAATGGCTGGTGGAACTTGGAAAGCACAAAATAAACGTAGACCAGGTGTCTATATTAATGTTAAGGGTAATGGAAAGCCTGTTGTTAACAGTCCTTTAGGTCGTTTGTTAATGTTTCAAAACAAGCCGCTTGGCTGGGGTAAAAATGGTGTCATTACATTAGATGCATCAAGTAATTTTGAAGAGTTAACAGGACATAAACTAAGTGACCCTGAACTTGCTCCAGTGCGAGAGGCATTAAAGGGTGCTGAAACTATTTTACTTGTTAATTCAGTTAATGGTGGGACTAAAGCTAAGTTTGATGGATCAAAATCAGAAAATGGTCAAATTGATATTAGTATTGAAGCGAAGAATCCAGGTGTTGTTGGAAATAACATTACCGTTGATTTGAATCAGGCTGATACAAATAATAATGGAATCACTGACTATGTTATTACTACAATTTTAGGTACAAAAATTTTAGATCAGCAAACAATTAAGGGAGTACAATTTAGAGTTTTTTTAGATAGTAAACTTGATGTAAACAAATTGGGCATTAATTCACTTAATGAATTAGAGTTTGAAAATGAATATGTGAAGTTTAAGATTACTGATAAAGCCAAAGAAGCTTTTAATAAATTAATTAATGGGGCTAAGGAACTTACTCCTGAAGAAAGACAAAACTTGGATAATGCTTCTCTTTTCCAATTGAGTGGTTCAAATCAATTAACTGGTGGTACCGATGGTACGAACAATGTAATTAATGTGATGAACGAAGTACTTGAAAATGAATATTATTCTGTTGCAACAACTGCAGGTTGGGACGAATCAAGTAACATTCATCAATTATTTGCTGAACAAATTAAGCGACTACGTGAAAACATTGGTCTTAAAGTTCGAGGAGTAATCCCTAACTCTACAGATGTAGCATATAACTATGAAGGCATCTCAAGTGTAAAGAATGGTTATTTGCTTAATGATGGCACCCTTATTGATGTACCAACTGCTACAGCTCGGTTTGCTGGGATGTCTGCAAGTGCAGATGCTGCCACAGCCTTAACTTATGCAGATATTGATGATGCAGTAGAAGCGTCTCCAAGATTGAATAATGAAGATACTATTACTGCCCTTAATAACGGTGAAATTGTATTTACTACTCGTCCAGGCAACCGTGTGGTTATTGAGCAAGATATTGATACTTTAACTAGTTTTAGCGGCGAAAAGCCTAAAGAATTTAGTAAAAATCGTATTATGCGTACACTTGATGAAATTTGTTCAAATACTCAACAAGTATTTGAAAGTTCATTTTTGGGTAAAGTAGGGAATGATGATGCTGGACGTAATTTGTTTAAGGCTAACCGTACCGCTTACTTACAAGGATTACAGGCACAATCTATTATTCAAAACTTTACTCCAACCGATTTAGAAGTTTTAGGTGGAGAAGATAGCGACGCAGTTGTAATGAATTTATCAGTACAACCAGTCGATGCTATGGAAAAGCTTTATGTAACTATTACTGTAAGATAGGAGAAATAATATATGTCTTTAGATTCATTTTTAAATGGACGTGATACCATCTCAACTAAAGATGCTCACATTGATCTTGAAATTAACGGTAAAATTATTAAATTGATCGAATGTAATAAATTTACTGCCAAATTAGAAAAGAACAAGGAAGATGTTCAAACATTAGGTACTCACTGGAAACATAAGAAGACCACTTCTGTTGAAGGAACAGGTACTTTAGGTGGCTTTGTAATCAATTCTAATTGGATTAAATATGCTATTCCTTATACTCAACAAGGTGGGGATTTATACTTTAAAGCAACTTTAACCATTCATGATCCAACATCTCATGTAGGTACTCAAACTGTCTTACTTAAAGATGTTAACTTGGATGATGTTCCAATCGCAGATTTTGAAGCGGATGATGGCGTTATGCAATGGGAATCAGATTTCACTTTTGAAGGAATTAGCCTTGTTAAGGAATTTGATGGAATGCCAGCTACTATTGATTACTAATAAAATTTAAGGAGAAATAATATTATGACTACAAATATTAGCGACTTTTTACTTGAAAATGTAGGTTCACCAATTGAAAAGAGAAAGGTACACCTCAAGAGATTTAAATCAGATTTTGAAATTCAAAGCTTAACCGCCGAAGAGACTGATGTATTGCGTAAGCAAGCCACCAGACGTATTACTAATAAACGCACCCATCAAATTGAACAACAAACTGATCAAGATAAGTTTAATGGACTAATCTTAACTCATTCAGTAGTATTCCCTGATTTAGATAATGCTGAATTACAAACTTCTTATGGTTGTCCTGGAGATCCAGAAAAATTACTCAAGAAGATGCTTACTATTGGAGAATACAATCAATTATCCCAAGCTGTTATGGATTTATCAGGTTTAAATGATGAAGATCCAGATGAATTGGTTGAAGAAGCAAAAAACTAATTAATGACTCAATTGGTGACTTTGCTTTATATCACTATATTCTTAATGAATACCACTGGACGCCTAAAACTTGGACTGCAATGAGTATTCGTGAAAAGGCGCTTATAGTCGCATCAATTGAGGTAAGACAAAAAGAAGAGGAAAAACAAGAACGCGAAGCAAAAAGAAAGGCAAGGTCAAAGCATGTTTAATGCAAAGACTTTGTCTTTCTTTTTTTATAGGTTACAGATAGTGATAGTAGGTTATAGTTACCATAACCCTGGAAAGTATTGATGTATCTAGGCTTATATTACTTAGTTATACTACTACACTTTAATATTGGTAAAGATAAATAATATTTATATTATTTATAGAGAGGTATTAATAGCCTTAAAGAGTTTGTTCAAAAGTTACCGTAATTTTCTCTGCTAAAACCCCCGAATTCTTTGGGGCTCTAAGAGCGAAGGCGGTTACGGTTAAGACACGGTAAAAATTCTACCGTGTCTTTTTTTATACATAAATTAAGAAAGGAGGAAATAAATGTCAACAGTAAGCGCAACAATTAAAATTAATGACGCTTTTAGTGGTGCATTAAATCGTTTGAGTGCAGGATTATCAAAAGGACAATCTGGATTTAATAAATTAAAAAGTACGCTAAGTGGTGGGAGTGCCTTTAGCAATGCAACTAGGCAGAGTGATGGTTTATTTAAATCTATGCTTGGAGCGAATTTAGTAGGTGGAGCTGTATCAAAAGGAATGAGCATGGCCACTGCTGGTATTCAATCAATGGTGGGCGAATTAAATGAAGCTTCTAAATCGTGGCAAACTTTTGAAGGCAATATGCACGAACTAGGTAAATCTCCAGCTGAGATTCTTAGTGCTAAGAAGGATATGCAAAAATTTGCCCAACAAACAATCTACAGTGCGTCAGATATGTCTAGTACTTATGCCCAATTAGCAGCAGTTGGAACTAAAAATACAGCAAAACTTGTTAAAGGTTTTGGGGGCTTAGCAGCCGCTTCAGATAATCCAGCTCAAGCTATGAAAACTTTATCTGAACAAGCCACTCAAATGGCAGCTAAACCAAAAGTTCAATGGCAAGACTTTAAACTAATGCTTGAGCAATCTCCTGCAGGTATGGCAGCAGTGGCTAAAACCATGCACACCAACACCACACAACTGATTAAAGATATTCAGGACGGAAAAGTTAAAACTCAAGACTTTTTAGATGCAGTGGCTAAGACAGGTACTAATGCTAACTTTTCAAAGATGGCTACCCAATATAAAACAATTGGTCAAGCAGTAGACGGCTTAAAAGAAACTCTAGCTAATAATTTACAGCCTACCTTTGATAAGGTGGGTAAGGTTGGTATTAAAGCTGTAGAAAAAATCACGGATTCGTTGAGTGACATTAATTTCGATGCTTTGGGTGATAGTTTAGCTGGAGGGTTAGAAAAAATTGATGTCGACAGCATAATTAATGGTATTAGAACAAGCTTAGCAGTTATAAAGCCTATATTTGATGATTTGAAATTAGGTGTAACTGATTTCTTTAATGCTTTTAATGATACTGGTGCAATGGAAGACGTAAAAGGTGCATTATTAGATGTTGCTGGAGCTGCTAAAAATATAACTAATAATTTAAATAATAGTTCTGGAGGAGATAGTATTTTTACTTCTCTAGGTAAATTATCTGGAGGAGCTTTATCTTCTGTTGCTGGAGCTTTAAGTGCAATTGCAAAAATAACTGGTAAGTTAGACCCAGATAGTATAAAGCAATTGGGAACAGCCTTTATGATTTTAAAGGCAGGAACTAAAGGCTTAATGATTATGGCGGCTGTTAAGGCTTTGCAGCAAATTTCTAATTTAGATCCAGGAACCCTTAAACAAATAGCTAGTGCTATTGAAAAATTAGCTATGGCCTTTATGATTCTTAAAGGTATAAAGATGGTAGGAGGTGCTCTTAAAGGAGCAGTTGGAGGACTTGTCGACTTAATAGGTGCCTTCATTATTTTTAAAAATGGAGCCAAAAAGTTTGGTACAGGAATTAAAGAAATTTTCGGTGCCTTTAAAAACGGAGGTTTCAAAAATGGAATAAAATCTATTCTTGATGCGTTTAAAAACAAAAAAATGGAAACTCCTAAAATGCCTGAAACTCCTAAAACACCTAGTACCCCTAAGACTCCAGAAACGCCTAAACCTGGAGGTATTCTTCAAAATGCAGCAGCTTACCTAAAATTAGCAGGAGCACTATTGATGGTAGGAGGAGCTGTTACTTTGGTCGGGGCAGGCTTTAAACTAATGACTGATAGTGCAACTCAATTAGCGAGTGCAGGAGGAGGCGCTATTGCTGTCTTCTTTGGTATGTTTGCTGCTATTGCTTTATTAGCAGGAGTAGTTAAACTACTAGGACCTGCCTTTATTGCGAGTGCTGCTGGATTTTTAGTATTTGCAGGTGCCTTATTAGTGATAGGTGCTGCAATATTTATTGCTAGTGCAGGAATTGCCTTATTAGCCACTCAATTGCCTTTGCTATCACAATATGGAACCAGTGCAGCAGTTGGTATTCTTGCTTTAGCTGGCGCTATCGCTGTATTTGGAATAGGAGCAATTGTTGGAGCAGTTGGAGTAATTCTTTTGGGTGCATCATTACTAGTACTTGCTGTAGGAATGACAGTTGCAGCAGTTGGCGCCATTTTACTTGGAGCAGGCCTATTAATTGTAGGAGTTGCTTCAACGGTAGCAGCAGTCGGTATGCTGTTATTCGGTGTAGGTCTTACTTTAGTTGCAGCAATGGCCTTAGTAGCTTCTGTAGGAATTCTGCTATTAGGAGTAGGACTCGTTCTTGTTGGTGCTACCTCTTTAGTAGCATCAGTAGGAATCCTATTATTAGGTGTAGGTTTAACTCTAGTTGCAGCAGTAGCACTGGTGGCAGGTACAGGTTTAATGCTGGTTGGCGCAGGCTTGATGTTAGTTGGTATTGGTGCTTCAACGGCTGCACCTGGTGTAACAGCTATTGCTCAAGCCTTATCTCAATTAGTTGATAGTATAAGTGGTGGTATTAGCAAAATCTTAAATAGTATTGCTAATGTTATTAGTTCCATCGGTAATTCTGCTAGAAATGCTGGAGAAGGTATGATGCTGATGGCTGATGGCCTAAAAACGATTTCTAGTATAGGTGCTTGGGGTATTGCGAAATCACTAACAGCTGTAGCAGTTGGTGCAGGTAAATTGGCAAGTTTAGGATCTGGGTTGTCTAGCGCAGGAAATGGAATGGAGCAATTAGCTTCCAGTGCAAGAACAGCAGTTAGTTCTTTAAATCAATTAAAGAGTATTAAAATCCTAGCGCCTAAAGTTGAAACACCAAAAGTACCAACACCACAAATGCCAGGTACTCTGAAAACTATTCCCGCCCCAAGGGTTGGCACACCTCATGTCCCAACTCCCAAAATGCCTAATACTTTAAGTACCATTCCAGCACCTAAAGTAGGAGTACCTCATGTTCCAACCCCTAAAATGCCTAGTGGGTTAGCAACAATCCCAGCCCCTAAGGTAGGCACTCCAACTATCCCAACTCCTAAAATGTCTGGAACCTTATCAACTATTCCCGCTCCTAAAGTGGGAGTTCCAGTTGTACCAACGCCTAGAATGCCAACTAGTTTAAGTAGCATTCCAGCTCCAAAAGTAGGAACCCCAGTTGTACCAACTCCTAAATATCTTGGAAGTATCCCGACGATTCCAGCACCAAGAGTAGGTACACCGACTGTACCAACTCCAATTATGCCAATGGGGTTGCCTATGATTCCAGCTCCTAAAGTTGGTACGCCAATAATTCCTATGCCACAAGTGCCTACAAGTTTACCTTCTATTCCTGCACCACATGTAGGAACACCAAATATGTCAGGTGTAATTAGTGCTGTTGCATCAGGAATGGCCGCGGCAGCAGCTGCTGCAAGAGCAGGTGGTGCTCAGTTGGTAGCAGCTGTGCGAGGATCTGTAGCTCAAGCAGTAGCAGCAGGACGAGCAGGCGCAGGAGCTATGTTTAGTGTTGGGGCTATGATTGGACAAGGTTTAGCAGCTGGTATGCGTTCTCAAATTGGAGCAGTAGCAGCAGCGGCTAATGCTTTAATTGCACAAGCAGAACGAGCATCAAGAGCAGCAGCTAAAGTTCATTCTCCATCTAGGGTATGGATGACTATTGGGGACTTTATTGGACAAGGTTTAGCTAACGGAATTACTAATACTACCAGTTTAGTAACCAAAGCAAGTAGCGACATTATTGATAATGCTAGCGATATCACACCCTCAATTAATTCACCTGTATTTAATAGTGATAATGTTCCTGGTGGTAAAGGTGTGACTTCAAGTGTTGGATCGTCGGTTGTTACCAGTAGTACACCATTAACAAGTGGTGGCTTAACTTCTAACAGTACTGATAATAGTATTCAAATTAACTTTACAGATGGAGCTATTGTAATTAATAGTACTGGAAACGCAGACTATGATGCTGATGAACTTTTAAAGAGATTGGAACAAAAAATCATTGAAGCAAAAAACAAATCATTGTATTAATGGAGGAAGAATATGCCTTTACATGGTTTTGCCGTATATATTACGGATAATACTACTAAATCCAAAATAGAATTACCCGTTAATCCTGCTGAAATAGAATTAAAATATGAAACCAATGACAAATCTGAAAATATCCTCAATTTGGGAGAAGTTAATGTATTGGGCAATCTAAAGCTTACGGAGTTAAATATTGAGAGTTCATTTCCTATAAGAAAAACCCCGTATACCAGCTCAAAAAAATTATGGAAACCTAATACTTATATCAAGAAAATTAAAAAGATTCAAAGTAAGAAACACAAGGTTCGGGTGGTAATTGCTGGAACTAAAATTAGTTTGCTGATGTCTATCAAAAGCTTCAAATATGCATTAAAGAACGGTAATCGTGATGAGTATTTATATACTTTATCATTGAAACAATACCGTTCTTTTGCTTATAAAAAGTTAAAAAAGAAAAAAGGAGCTAGAAAAAGTAAAAAGAAAAGAGCAGCACCTCCTAAAAAAATTGGGATTGGGTCTACTGTTAAAGTTAATGGACGGCTACATTTAGATAGTTACGGTCGAGGACCTGGAATGTATGAAAAGAATGCAACTCGTCAAGTAATATATATTGTGCCTGGTCGTAAATATCCAGTATGTGTAGGGATAGGTGGTATTGCTCGTGGTTGGGTTAAGAGGAGTGAGGTTAAAAGGGTATGACGGTAACTACTTTACATTTATATAGACGTAGCAATCTTTACAGAAAAAGCCGTAAAAATCCTAAAGGAACAGGATATGATCTAAAAAATAATGTTACTAATATCAAATGGGTAACTGATCTTAACTTCTCGGCTGGGGAATTAACTTTTGATTTATATGAAGGAGACAATAGAACTTTAGTTATTCCTTATACTGGAGACATTATTACTTTTAGATGGGATAAACATAAAATTTTTTATGGATATGTTTGGAAGTACTCTGTAAAAAAAGACAAAGTAATTAGTGTTACCTGCTACGACAAGATGAGATATTTAAAGAATCAAGATTCAATTGTCTTTAAAACAAATACTGTTGCTGATCGCTTTAATGAAGTTTGTTCTCGCGCTGGTATTTCTCATATTGTAAAGAATGCACCTAGTCATAAGGTAGCTGCTGAAATATGTGATGGGAAATCTTATTTTGATATGCTTAAGTCTGCAATTAATAAAACTTACTTATCAACTAATCATATGTATTTCATAGCAACAAATTATGACAAGGTTGAATTAAGGAGAGCTCCTTATAAAAAACTCAAAATTATTGTTGATAGTCGTACAGTAATAAGCGACTTTAATTATTCTGTTGATATTGAAAATACTGCAAATGTAGTCAGAATTGTGCAAAAGGATTCTAAAAAGTCACAAAGTAAATCGGCTACTGCTAGAGGAAAAGGGAAAAGAAAAGCTAAAAAGGCGACAGAAAAGGAAACCCCCGAAAATACTTCTTTTAGTTTTGCGGATGCTATAGGTAGATCACCACAACAGTGGGGAAAATTACAAATTACTCAAAATAAGAAGGAAAAAGCTAATCATGCCCAAATGGTGGCACAAGCTAAGGATCTTCTTAAGCAAAAAAATCTAGCTAATAAAGAGTTGAGTATTACTACTAAAGGGAATGTGGATTTAAGAGCTGGGAATGCTGTAACAGTTTATCTGAAAGATATGAAAAAGAAATTCAATAATTGTCCTATCTTAAAGGCTACCCATAATTTTGATACGGATTATACCGTTAATTTAGAAATGAAAGTAGGAGAACAATGGTTGGGGAACGACTCTTCGAATTAATGAATAGTAAAGGTGGTAATCCTAGTGATTACGCCGACATTGTATATGGGGTAGTGATTCAAGCATCCCCATTAAAAGTTCAATTATCAAACCAATTAATTATTACAGATGATTTTATTGTAATGGGAAAGCACATCGGAAAATTTAAGTTACAAGGTAAAGCTAAATTTAAAGGAAGTGCAGATATGACTTTTCATGGTCATCATGATACTGCAGACATAAAAAGTATAGAGCTTAATTTTCCAAAAGATAAATTTGAAATTGAATTCGATAACTCACTTGAAAAAGATGATAAAGTTACTCTAATTCGTATGGATGGAGGACAACAATATTATTTGTTTGAGCGTGTTGATAAAGACGGATATGGTTTTTGAGAGGAGGTAAGGTAAATGGATGATGAAGATATCATTATTGAAGAAGATCAAGATGATTTTGAGGAAACAGGTTTTGAAGGAGAAGAATTAATTATTGAGCAGGATGAAGCAGATGCTCAAGAAGAAAATAATGATAATGAAGAAGATGAAAATTCTACCTTAACTTTTCAAATCTACCATGGGCGAATTAGAAATAAGTTTGATGGATTACCCGCAATGGAACAGGCAATTGATAAAATTTTAAAAACAGAACGGTTTGTATATCCTATCTATTCGGATCAGTATGGTAATGATCTATACGATTTAATTGGTGAAGATCGTGATTATGCTGTAGTAGAAGTTGAAAGAATGATTACTGAAGCTTTGGAAGCAGATGATCGAGTTGAAGATGTTGAAGTTGATACTATTGAACCTCTAGAAAATAACAAATTAGCTGTTAAAGGGAGATGTTCTACAGTATATGGAGATATAGCAATAGATGAAGAGGTGAATTTAAATAATGAGTCCTAAAGATTTGGCCGAAGAGTTTGAAAGTCGGGATTATGAATATTGGCTTGAAGAAATCATGAGCAAAATTCCTGAAAATATTGACAAACGGGAAGGATCAATTATTTTTGATGCAGTAGCACCAGCAGCCATGGTTATTGCACAACAAAGTTTAACTATGGCAATGATGGTTAGAGAAACTTATGTCCAAACTGCGACAGGGGAATTTTTAGATTATCGTGCAATAGAGCGTGGTACGAATCGCTATCCTGCAACATATACTGAAGTTAAAGCAAAATTTCTTGATAGTGATGGAAATCCAATAAATAACGTAAGAATAGGCGATCGATTTGCAAGTATCGGTGAAACGCCTATTTTTTATACTGTCACAAAGATTGATGATGATCTTACTGGGCAACTAAAAGCGGAAGAGGCAGGAAGTCAATCTAATGCCTATATTGGTCAAATTTTGCCAGTAACACCTAATGATCAATTAAGTTGGGCAGAAATTATTGAAGTTACCGCTCCTGCTAGGGATGTTGAAACTGATGACCATTTACGTAATAGGCTTCTTAGTAAAAACACTTGGATAGCCTATGGCGGTAATATTGCTGATTATCTCGATATGCTTAGCAAAATTGATGAGGTGGGTGCAGGTCAAATTTATCCTATCTGGAAAGGACCAGGTACAGTCAAATTAGTAATTTTAAATAATGATCTAATGCCAGCTAGCCAGACTTTACTAAAAAACGTAAAAGAAAAAATTGATCCAGAAGATGCCGAAACTGAAGGAGTTGGATTAGCACCCATTGATCATCAAGTAACAGTTGTTGCTCCTGAAGAATTGAAGATTAACATTAACACTACTCTAACAATCGATAATAAATCCAATGCAGAATTGATTAAAACGAATATCAAAAAGCAGCTTGAAAATTATTTTAAAGATTTGCGTAAAGAGTGGGGAATAGTTAATAGCACACTTGGAAGAGGATATTCGGAAACAATTTATCGTTCAAAAATTTTAGCTAACATTATGCGAACTGAAGGAGTATATAATGCTCAATTGCCGAAGCTTAATGGAAAAGATGAAGATATCCAACTAGTATTTAACAACCAAACATCTCAATTGCCTATTTTAGGAGAGGTGGGATTAGATGTCGGTTAAAGGAGAAGTATCTAATTTCATGCCTGATTACTATAAAGGCGTGTATGAAATGGAAAAATTACTAGAAGCAGAGGATTTTATTCTTGGTGGCGTTGGAAAAGAGCAAATGCGTATTCTTTACAATGAATATGTAATGCCAGCTGACTTGCAAGGAGTTCAAATTTTTGAAAATCAATTAGGAATTGTACCTGATGTAGGAGATTCTCTTGAAGAACGAAAACAAACAATTCTAATCCACATGTTGCCGCCACAACCTATTACTAAAAAATTTATGCAAAACTTTCTGAAAAACATGAATCTACCTGTAGGTTTTAATGTAAATCATTCTGAACGTGTTGCGATCATAAATGGTGAACGAGCGAATCTTAATGACGCTAAAATTAAACAGTTGCAATACATTTTAAATGTTTACTTACCTGCAAACATGGGTAAAAAAATCAGGCTTGATTTACCTAATTTAAAATCTTCTGGAATGCTTTATTTAGGAGGAGCGCCAGTGTGTAGCACTAAAGTACAAATTAAAGGGAGTTTATTATCTAAGGAGGGATAGAAATGTCGCAATATAGCAATTTAATTTTTACTAATATTGGGATGCAAATGTATAAAAAGAGTTTAAGTACCAGTATACCTATTATGGTGTCTCCAGTACTTGCAGTACAAAATAGTAGCTTAAGAACAATGAGTATAAATCAAATTCAAAATCTTAATATAGAAGATGGGAATCTTGATTCATTAGGCAAAGTAGCCTATATGAATGTAACCAACTCTAATTTTGATTTTCAGCAAACTCTAGAAAATCCGATTGAGTTTAGTGCAAGTATAGATAATGCTAACGGTCTTGAAAATGGAATGACCATTGATGGAATTGTAATACTAACCAATGATCCATCTAATGGATTATTTATTCCTTTAGCTATTTCTAAAGCAATCGATCCAGAAATCATTCCACCTAAAAAAGATAATGACATCACTTATACTTTTACTGCTGATTTGCTTTTAAATGTTGATCGTACGGATAAAATTTCTGTTAAATACAGTCCAGATGGATTAGTGAAACGTAAAGAACTGGAAAAGCACGCAGAAGAAGCGGACGATAACTATGCTAGAAAAATTGATACTTATACAAAAATTGAAACTAATAGAGAAATTCAAAATGCTAAACCTAAAAAGTTAAAATGGGGGATCGAGGTAAATGGTGGATATTTAAATAATGCAGGAGATCCTCAAGGTGAATTTAATTTTGGATATGATAAAGATGCCTTATATTTAAATCCTAAAAAAATCTTAGAATCAATTACCTACTCATTGGCAAAAGATGATTATCTATTGGTTAGTCATGCACAATTGACGCAAGCTTTGAAGGAATATAAAGCTGTTAAGAAAATAAGTGGTTTAAATCCAGATAGTATAGGAAATGTAAACTTAGATGGTAAATATTTAAGTAAAACTGATCCTTCTGTTGTTAAATTTGGAAATATCGGTGATCTTGAATTCAAGAAGGGTGCTGTCAGCCCCAATGGACCAGTAGGACAATTTGAAACTCTCTACTATAAAAATGATGGTAATACAACTTTTTTAGCTAATGTTGATATGCTTAATGCGGTTTCAGCTACAAAAGTAAATAAGTCCACACTTAGTGAAGAACTAGATAAAAAAGCAGACAAAACAGATCTTGATAAAAAAATGGATTTAAAGCTTATAAGGATAGATTCTTCTAATGCTGAAAAATATGGTTTAAATCGCGATTTAATTTATAAAGCTGCTAAAGAAGGAAGATATGATTTTGCGTCTACGGTCATTAGTGAACCTTTAAGATTACCTGAAGAAGTAAAATCTGTTCCTTTCTATTTACAAATAACAAATTTTAATACCTTTCAAGAACAAGTAATAGTAGCTTCCAATAATTTTGTACCTACAATTTATAGAAGGTTTATTGAAAATAATACCGCTAATAAGAGAACCTGGTATAAATTTACTGGTATTCCTGTTGAAAAGTAGGTGAGAAATGTGAAATGGATAAAAATTTTTAACCCAATTCATGTAATTATGGGACTTGTATTAATTGGAGTAGGTGGAGACTTGCTATTTCATGACCATTATTTCATGTGGCCACCTGGAGCAGATACTTATATTAATTCTGATTTAATTGGTGGTTGGGGCTTTCTTACAGGAGTAGGGCTAGTCTTTGCAGGCATGAGAAAATATATGCCTATTAAAGCAAATTTGGTTTTACTAGTTTTTGCGTCTACATTTTGGGGCTTTGAAACTTTCATGGAGTTGATGCACTCAATCATCTTTTATGATCCAGGTAGAATGTTAGCTTTGTTTTTTGAAGGGTTAGGCTATTTACTACTAACCTTTTTAATGATTCGTGAAAGTCCCACACAGAAAAGAAGCGATATAGAGCGAAAGGAGTAGATTGCTATAGATAAGGAATGGACCACCATCCTCACTAGTGGAGTGCTAGGTGCTATAGTATCTGCTTTAATATCTGCTTGGCAATGGTACTTAAAATACAAAGATGATCGAAAGGATAAGGACAGTAAAAATCAAAAAAATGATGTAAAATTTTACCGAAAAAAATGGCTTGAGGATGAAGATACTATAGATCAGTTAAGAAATGAAATTCGTGATTTGAAAGATCAAGTTACAAGTTTGAAAGGAAAAAAGAATGGGTAATTTAAATATTGTAGATATAGCCACAACAGTGGCTATTTTTATTGTAATCATTGCTGGATTTTTAACTTTAATTGAAAAAGTTTATAAGACTAAGCAACCTTTAACTACTGATGATGTGTTTGATTTAGCACGTATGATCGTTGCCCAGTTTGATGCTTTAAAAGGTAGCGATGAAGAAAAAAAGGCTAAAGCAACTAAAAAATTAAGCGAAGCTGTTGAAGATAAACCTGGTGAAGTAGCTAAAGTTGTAGCTAATAATCCTGATGTTGCTGGTGGTGCCATTGAAATGGCTGTAAATGAACGTAAGAAAGATGGTGTTGAATAATGGCTAGAGAAATTGTAATTGATTTAGCTAATTATCAAGCAAATTTATCCGTGCAGGACTATAAAAAAATTGGTGCAAAGTATGCGATTGTTAAGACTAGCGAAAACACTAATTATGTTAATGAGTGTGCTAAGGCGTTAGTAAATAGATCTGCCTTAGGTGGTGTAAAAGGTTTTGCTTTTTATCATTTTGGAAGATTTCACAATGATGGAGATGCAGTAAAAGAAGCAAAATATTTTATTAAGAATGCTGAAAAGTTATTTAATGTAAAAAAGAATACTTTATTAATCCTTGATGCAGAAATTAAAGATATGCCCACATCTTCAGTAATTACATTCCTTAATGAGATTCGCAAAGCGGGATATAAATCAGGATTCTATACTTACAAATATTTACTTGATGGATTCAATTTAAAAAAAATCAAGCCATATATGGATTTATTCTGGTTAGCAGCTTATCCACTTGCAAATGGTAAGGCTGCAAATAAGAATCCAGATTTTAATTACTTTCCATCTGCAGATTACGTAGATTTATGGCAATATACTGATAATCTTTTAGGTTATAAGGTAGATGGTTCAATTACAGTAACTGATAATGCTATTAACCTATTTAATCCTGAAGGTGCCCCTAAAGGCGCTAATAAATCAAAGTGGGTAAAGAAATCAGGAACTTTTACGTTAGCTGAAGATTTACACTTGCATGAAAGTCCACACATTGATTCCCCTTCAATTGCGTTATTAAAGAAAGGGGATGTGATTAAATTTGATGCAACTCTGCAAGGACCAAAACGCTTATGGCTGAGACAACCGAGAGCTACTAGTACTTATGGATATATTGTTGCGCGAGATAAATATGATAAACCACTAGGTAAAATCGACTAATTAAAAGCCACTTTAGGAAATTAATCCTAGAGTGGCTTTTTTTGTTATAATTAATTTAATTTATATGGAGGTCATCGCATGGGTTCACTTTATTTTACAAAAGAAAATGGTACTAGAATCGGATTGTTAGAAACAAATTTAACAGCTTTATCAGATTTAGCAACCATTGATGATTTTGAAGAAAGAGAATTTGAAAAAGTACTAGGTCATAAGCCTAAAAATGTTTGGGTTTGGGTTTTTGTTTATGGTAAGGAGTATCAATTAAGATAAAAATATTTTTTTGTTGCACAAAAGTTGCACATATAAATTTTTAAAAAGCTACAAGCGTTGATATAACAATATTTTTAAAAAGTAGGAAATAATTAAACATGGATCAAATTGACAAGTTCAATCGAAGATATAATTTTGTTTCTAAGCTGTCAGCGGCCTTCTTTTATGCTATTGCTGTGGCAATTGCCCTAAACTTTTTCTGGACCCCAGGTCATATGTACTCGTCTGGGATTACTGGGTTTGCTCAGTTGATAAATTCAATGAGTGAACGCTTTTTACCTTTTACGATTTCTACATCTTTAATGTACTTTGTGTTAAATGTACCATTATTTGTTCTAGGCTGGGTGAAAATAGGGCATAAATTTACCTTTTTCACTATTATTGCCGTTGTACTTGGCTCAATTATGATGAAGGTTGTTCAACCTTTAAGCGTCCATTGGGATCCCCTGTTATGTGCGATTTTTGGGGGAACCATTAATGGTATTGGGACTGGTTTTGCCTTAAAGAACGGAATTTCTACTGGTGGATTAGACATTATAGGAATCGTTATTCGGCAAAAAACCGGTACCAGCTACGGAAAATTTAATATATTAGTTAATTTAGTAATTATTGCGGCAGCTGGATTTGTATTTGGCTGGACGAGAGCACTTTATTCAGCTTTAACTATTTTTATTAATGGGCGAGTAATAGATAGCGTCTATACTCAGCATAAGAAAATGCAAGTAATGATTGTGACGGAGCATCCTCAACCAATTATTGATGGAATTCAAAATAAGATGCATCGTGGGATCACGATTATTCATGATGCTGAAGGAGCTTTTGGTCATACTGAAAAAACGGTCTTAATTACCATTATTGATCGCTATGACATGTATGATATTCGGCAAATTATCACTCAAGCTGATCCATATGCTTTTGTAAGTGTAAGTGAAGTGGAAAAAGTTTATGGACGATTCAAAGAACAAGAAATTGTTTAATATAAAAAAGCATTCAAGATCTTCTTGAATGCTTTTTATTATTTATTCATGTTATCTTCAATAACCTTAACTGGATTTAACCAAGTACCTACATCGCGATACCAATTGTTGCATGGGTAGCCATGTTGATTAATATACTTATGGTTAGTTTTAGTTACACCTAAGTGAAGGTGGCTACCAGTTAATTTACCGATTTTTTGACCAGTCTTAATTTTTTGACCAGGTTTTACAGTAATATCTTTGCGTGAATTAAAACCTTCTTGGTAGATTTCAACGTATTTATCAGGGCTAATTACCCAAACATACCAGCCAAGTCCAGGCGCTTGTCGTACTTCTTTAACAGTTCCCGGGTGAATAGCTTTTACTGTGCTGTGACCAACTTCAGAAAAGCCAAAGTCCCAACCGTCATGGAAGTAGCTAAGTGGGCTTAGGGAACGCGCATAGTCAGTCATTCCAAAAGTTTGAGCTTTGTACATTGGACGAACTCCATTTTTCTTTTGACTGGCAAATGGATAAGCCCAAGTAAGATTTTGAGTTTCTTTATTAGTAGTTGAGGAATTTGTTTCTTGATTACTGTTGACTACATCTTCAGTAGTGAAGCCAACATTGTTTGAATTAGATGCAGCAGAAGCCACATTGGAAATCAATCCGAAATTACTAATTAAAAATGCACCAGCTAATAATTTGATTAAATTACGTTTCTTTACCATTTAAATTTTATTTACAAGTTAAACTTGTAAAATCTTCACTCCTTTTATTTATAAGCATGATCTATTTTAGTGGGAGAATATTACATAATAGTTACAGACAAAAAATAAGCAAGTTACAAAATTTGCTTATTTTAGTTATTAAATTTTAGAAAAATTTCTTTATGATTTTTAGCAGATAAATGCTTAGGTGTGTTTTAAAAGTATAAAATGTTTTCTAAAATCAATCTGTCGCTGGGAGATGAGCGAAAAGCTCTGGGGGATCGACAGATGATTAAAATGTCGGTACAATAATATTGTTTAGATTGTGGCTGATGAATTAAATGCTCAATATGCATTTTTTGATTAGGTCGACAGATAAGTGGTTTGAAATTGTTGATATATCAAGGCTTACGATAGCAATAGTTTTTATTTAACTTAAGAGGAATGTAAATCTATGCTCAATCAGCATTAGTGGATTTATCAGATATGTTTTTATTTAACTTAAGAGGAATGTAAATTTTGAAAAAGCCGATCAACGTGTATCATAAATTAGATTAAATTAAAAACCATTCTAGAGAAAAATTCTAGAATGATTTTTTGACGCAATATAAAATATATCTACATAGATAATTTTACTTAGTCTTCAATTCCTAAATGGTGCATGATTAAAGCTGCAGTTTCTTCAATAGAGCGATGGGATACGTTAATTACGTAGCAACCTAATTTCTTATAAAGCTTTTGAGCAGATTCAAGTTCCTCATTAATAGAGTCCATATTTGAATAAGTAGTATCTGGATTTAAACCATAAGAAATCATTCTTTGGCGTCGAATTTCATTTAAAACTGATGGATCATTAGTTAACCCGATAATTTTCTTTGGATTGATCTCATAGATTTCTTTAGGGATGTGAGTTTGAGGAACTAGTGGTAAGTTAGCAACCTTTAAGTTCTTATTTGCTAAAAATAGTGATAAAGGTGTTTTAGAGGTTCTCGAAACTCCAAGCAAAACTACATCTGCTTCAAGAAAACCTTTAGGATCCTTACCGTCATCATACATAACTGCAAATTCCATTGCAGAAATTCGATCAAAGTATTTTTGGTTTAGTTTGTGTTGGGCACCGATTTTTTCCACTGGACGCATCCCAGTAGTTTGTTGAATTGCTTCTACAACAGGGGAGAAGATGTCCACGCTTTGGATATTATGTTCTCTGGCGAATTTGATTACTGGAAGTTGCATGTCGTCTTTAACTAGACTGTAGAGAATAACTAAATTAGGATAATTCTCAATCTCTTTAAAGACTTCATCTAGCTTTTTCTTATCAGTAATAAATGGGTAACGACGATAATTAATCTGTGCATCTGGAAATTCGGCAGCTGCAGCAGTTGCATTGTTAAAAGCAGTATCTCCCGCAGCATCGGAAATGATAATGATATTGACTTCTTCTTTTTTATTGTTTGTTACGTTTTCTGGCATATAAAGCACCTCTTTCTAAATAAGATTATACCTAAAGAGGATAATTTTTGAAATCGCTTTATTAACTTGTAGACCGATTTTTAGTGAAGAAGAAAAATATTTTAAAAAATTTTGCTGTATCTATTGACCGATAATTAAGGTTTGCTATAATTTAATTAAACGTATGGCGTAACGCCAAGAAATGGAAGGAGGGATCACACATGGCTAAGACAATCGTTCACGAAAACGAGTCTATTGATGATGCTCTTCGTCGTTTCAAGCGTTCCGTTTCTAGAAGTGGTACCTTACAAGAATACCGCAAGCGCGAATTCTATGAAAAGCCAAGTGTTCGCAGAAAGCTTAAGTCAGAAGCTGCACGCAAACGTAGACATTATTAATTAACAAAGAGGCTCTCGTCTTTTGACGAGAGTTTTTTGTTTCTTGAAAATAATATATATATTATTTTATCATTTTAATAAGTCTGCTATAATTTCATTTGTAGGTTTTATTTTTAAGGAAGAAGGAACTACATTGAGTTTATCTGATAATATCATGTCTGATATGAAGCAAGCTATGAAGGAACATGATAAAATTAAGTTGAACACAGTGCGAATGATCAAGTCTGCACTGATGAATGAAAAAATTAAGTTAGGTCATGAATTGAATTCTGATGAAGAATTGACAGTTCTTAATCGTGAAAGAAAACAAAGAGAAGAATCAATTGAAGAATTTGTTAAAGCTTCACGTGATGATTTAGCTGAAGAAACTAAAAAAGAATTGGCCGTAGTTGAAAGCTATATGCCAAAGCAACTTTCAAAAGATGAGCTTGAGAAGATTGTTAAAGAAACAGTCGCAGAAGTTGGCGCAAAAGGTAAATCTGACTTTGGTAAAGTAATGAAGAGCTTAATGCCAAAAGTTAAAGGCCGCGCTGATGGTAAAGAAGCTTCAGCTATAGTTCGTGACCAGTTAAATTAAGCATTAGAAGGAGCGGATTTAGTTGGCTCAAACAACTTTTATTCCTAAAAATCCAGATAGTATTCAAAAACTAGTTGGAATTAACGATGGTAATTTAAAACTTTTATCTGAAGGCTACAATGTTTCAGTAACTGATACTGGAAATGAAATTGTAATTTCTGGAGACGAAGACGGTGTAAAAAAAGTAGTTCAAGTTTTAAAGGCTTTAGACAACGTTGTGAATACTGGCGTTAACGTTGGTGCGCCCGATGTTGTTAGTGCTATGAAAATGGTGGACAAAGGTACAGTAGAGTATTTTGCGGATCTCTATAAAAAGGTTTTAATTCAGGATGCTAAAGGTAAACCGATTAGAGTCAAAAATATGGGGCAGAAGCGCTATGTCGATGCCATTAATAAGCAAGATGTAGTCTTTGGAATTGGACCAGCCGGAACGGGTAAAACTTTTTTGGCCGTTGTGTGTGCGATTGCAGCTTTTAAAAAAGGTGAAGTTTCCCGAATTATTCTTACTAGACCTGCTGTTGAAGCTGGTGAATCTCTGGGATTTTTACCAGGCGATTTAAAAGAAAAAGTTGATCCATATTTGAGGCCAATCTATGACTCCTTGTATGCTATTTTAGGTAGAAATACTACGGAGCGTTTAATGGAAAGAGGAGTAATTGAAGTGGCTCCTCTAGCTTACATGCGTGGTCGAACTTTAGATGATGCCTTTGTAATTTTGGATGAAGCTCAAAACACTACTGATGCTCAAATGAAGATGTTCTTGACTCGACTTGGTTTTAATTCAAAGATGATTGTAAATGGGGACATGACTCAAGTTGATTTACCAGGTAGACAGAGAAGTGGATTGATTGATGCTCAACGAATTTTAAAGGGTATTGATCAAATTGAGTTTATTCAATTTACTGCTAATGATGTGGTAAGACACCCTGTAGTAGCTAAAATTATTAATGCTTATGAACAAAAGGATGCACAAGGATAATGAACCCAATTGAAATTACCTATAATGATGAAGTTGGCTTTTTAGATGATAAACGTGATTGGAAAAAGTGGATTATGGATCTACTTTTAATGGCAAAAAAAGAAATTGGCAAAGATACAAATTTAGAAATGAGTATTAACTTTGTCGATGAATCTAAAAGTCACGAGATTAATCTAAAGTATCGTGATAAAGATCGTCCAACTGATGTCATTTCATTTGCTATTGAAGATGGCGAAGAAGGACTTGACATGTCTGAATTCTTTGTAGATCTAGATTTTCAAGAAGATATTGGCGATTTATTTATGTGTCCTAGCGTGATTAAACGTCACAGTGTAGAATATGGTACAGGCTTTGATCGAGAATTTGGCTATACTGTAGTTCATGGCTTTCTTCATTTAAATGGATATGACCATATTAAACCAGAGGAAGCTAAGGAAATGTTTGGTATTCAAGGTAAAGTATTGGAGGAATATGGCTTACCGCTGTATCCGGACCAATTAGATAAAGGACGAGGCAAATAGAATGAGTGAAGAAAAAGATTTTAAATCAGGTTTTGTTGCTTTAGTAGGGCGTCCTAATGTAGGAAAATCAACTTTGATGAACTATTTAGTCGGTCAAAAAGTTGCAATTACTTCCAATAAACCACAGACTACTCGTAATCGAATTTCGGGAATTTATACTTCTGATGAGATGCAAGTGGTTTTTGTCGACACTCCAGGAATTTTTAAACCACATTCTAAGCTTGATGATTACATGGATAAAGCAAGTTTATCTAGTCTAAATGATGTAGATCTTGTTTTGTTTATGGTTGAACCAGAAGAAGCTGGAAAAGGAGATCAGTTTATTGCTGAGCAACTAAAGAATGTCAAAGTTCCAGTTTTCTTAGTAATTAATAAAATTGATCAAGTTCATCCAGATCAATTATTACCAATTATTGATTCTTATCGTAAGTTAGGTGATTTTGCAGAGTTTTTGCCTATTTCTGCTACTCAAGGTAACGGAGTCAGTGATTTACTTAATGCAATTCATAAATACTTACCAGAAGGTCCTCAATATTATGGTAGTGATCAAGTTACGGATCGACCTGAATACTTTGTAGTGGCAGAACTTATTAGAGAACAAATTTTACATTTGACTTCTCAAGAAGTGCCCCATGCTACTGCAGTAGCTGTTGATCAAATGAACCAACGAGTAAATGGAAAGCTTCAAATTGATGCGACAATTTATGTTGAACGTGATGGCCAAAAGGGCATTCTTATCGGTAAAGGCGGTAAGATGCTTAAACAAATCGGAATTAATTCACGTAAGCAAATTGAAGATTTGCTAGGTGAAAAGGTCAATTTACGTTTATGGGTAAAAGTTCAACCTAACTGGCGCTCAGATCCAAACTTTTTAAAACGAATTGGTTATGATAAAAAGGAACTTTCTTAGAGATGCGTGAACTAAAAGAAGTTCAAGGAATTATCTTTAAACGAAGAAAATATAAGGATACTGATTTAATTGTAAAAATCATGACTAAAAATAATGGCATAATTTCTTTAATTGTGAAGGGAGCAATGCGGCCAAAATCAAAATTAAATGCGGCTACTTTGAATTTCTCATATGGAACCTATGTTATTTATACTAGTGGTCATGGATTAAGTAGCCTGAGAACTTATAAAGAAGTAAAGCAACTTGATGGGATATATGATGATCTAATCAAGAATGCTTATACTTCTTTTATTTTGGATTTAATCGATCATGCTTTTGTAGAATATCAGCCCATCGGCAAATATTATGATTTAGCTGATTTTGCAATTCACAAAATAAATAAAGGTGTTGATCCTGAAATTATTACTCAAATTGTTCAAATGCAACTCTTAACGGCTTTTGGAGTACAACCAGAACTACGACATTGCTTAATTTGTAAAAAGGAACAGGGAAGATTTGACTATTCTATTAAGCTAGGTGGGGTAATTTGCAGTGATCATTTTAACGATGTGCAGTCACGACTTTATTTAAAGCCAAAACAAACTGCTCTATTGAGGACAATGGGATTAGTTCCGATTGAACGTTTAGGGAAAATTTCACTTCAATCAGAAACTAAATTGGCTACTAGAAAAGCAATTGATCGAATTTATGGAGAAACGATTGATCTTAATTTAAAAACAAAAAAATTCCTTGATGAAATGAAATTTTTTAATTGATGAAACACTAGTTTTACTTTTCAGACTGTGGTAAAATTAGTTACGAATTTTGACAATGATAAGGATTTAAAAAAGTACTAGTTTAGCGAATGTCGTCTGGTGGAAGGACATCTAGGAAAAGGCACCTTTAGTCAAATTAATTAAGAGCAGGAAGAAAACTTCCTGAATTAGGGTGGAACCGCGATATATTTCGTCCCTATGCAAAATTTTGCATAGGCTTTTTTTATGGCCTAGCGCAGGAGGGAAATAGAAAAAATGGCAGATAAGAAATTAACTATTCAAAATATGATCTTTAAATTGGAACAATTTTGGTCCTCAAAAGGTTGTATGATTATGCCTTCGTACGATGTTGAAAAGGGTGCAGGTACGATGAGTCCTTACACTTTTCTTCGTGCAATTGGTCCAGAACCTTGGGCAGCTTGTTATGTAGAGCCTTCTAGAAGACCTGCAGATGGACGTTATGGTGAAAATCCTAACAGATTATTCCAACACCACCAATTCCAAGTAGTTATTAAACCAGCACCTAAGGATATTCAACAATATTACTTAGATAGTTTAAAGGTTTTGGGAATTGATCCATTAGAACATGATATTCGTTTCGTAGAAGATAACTGGGCTAACCCATCTATGGGTTGTGCTGGTGTTGGTTGGGAAGTATGGCTTGATGGTATGGAAGTCAGCCAATTTACTTACTTCCAAGTGGTTGGTGAACTTGATGTTAAGCCAACAATGAGTGAAATCACTTACGGGGTAGAAAGACTTGCTTCTTATATTCAAGATGTAAATACTGTTTTTGACCTTGAATGGGGAAATGGTATTCTTTATCGCGATATCTTCAAACAACCAGAATATGAACATTCTAAATATGCTTTTGAAGAATCAAATCAAGAACAGCTTCTTAAGTTCTTTGATATTTATGAAGCAACAGCTAAGCGTCTTCTTAGCCAAAACTTAGTTCACCCTGCATATGACTATATTTTAAAGTGTTCTCATACTTTCAACTTGCTTGATGCTCGTGGGGCAGTTTCTGTAACCGAACGTGCGGGATATCTCTCAAGAATTAGAAACTTAGCTCATGAAGTAGCTGTTAAGTTTGTTGAAGAACGTGAAAAGAGAGGCTTCCCATTACTTAAGAATGCTGAAGATAAGAAAGTGGGGAATCAAAATGGCTAAAGATTATTTATTTGAAATTGGTACTGAAGAAATGCCAGCACATGTTGTTACTAGAAGTGTAAATCAACTGGCTGACAGAACTCGTAAGTTTTTAAAAGAAAACGGTTTAAGTTTTAAGGATATTAAAACTTTCTCAACGCCACGTCGTTTAACTATTCTTGTAGAAGACTTAGCTGAAAAGCAAGAAGATATTGACGAAGTCAAGAAGGGTCCTGCTAAGAAGATTGCCCAAGATGCAGATGGCAATTGGACTAAGGCGGCACAAGGCTTTGCTCGTGGACAAGGCGTAAGTGTTGATGACATTTACTTTGAAGAGCTTAAAGGAACTGAATATGCTTATGTTCATATTCAAAAAGAAGGAAAGAAAGCCAGTGATATTTTACTTGGAATGAGTGATATTATTAAGGCCATGACTTTCCCTACAAAAATGCGTTGGGATTCAAACGACTTTGAATTTGTTCGTCCAATTCACTGGTTAGTATCATTATATGGAAACGATGTTATTCCAGTTAAAATTCTTGATATTACTGCTGGTCGTAAAACTGAAGGTCATCGTTTCTTAGGTGATTCTGTTGTTTTAGCTAATGCTGATGACTATGAAGATGCTTTAAAGAATCAATTTGTCATTGTTGATGCTAAAGAAAGAAAAGATATGATTGTTCACCAAATTAATGATTTGGTAGCAAAGAATAACTGGCAAGTTAAAGAAGATAAAAACTTACTTGAAGAAGTTACTAACTTGGTTGAATATCCAACTGTTTTTGCTGGTTCATTTGATGAAAAGTACTTGCAAATTCCAGATGAAGTGTTAATTACTTCTATGAAGGATAATCAACGTTACTTTGAAGTTTATGATGAAGATGGTAAGTTGATTAATTACTTTATCGCTGTTAGAAACGGTAACAAGGATTATCTTGATAATGTTATTTCTGGTAACGAAAAAGTTCTTGTTGCTCGTTTAGATGATGCTCAATTCTTCTATGATGAAGACCGTAAATATCCACTTAGCCACTTTGTTGATAAGATGAAGAATGTTTCATTCCATGATAAGATTGGTTCAATGGCTGAAAAGATGGAACGTGTTCAAATCATTGGTAATTACCTTGCAAAGCGTTGGAATTTAGATGAAAACGTTGTGAGCGACTTTGATCGTGCAAGTGAGCTTTACAAGTTTGACTTAGTAACTCAAATGGTAGGGGAATTTGCGGAACTTCAAGGTGTAATGGGGATGCATTATGCTCGACTTGCTGGTGAAAATGAAGAAGTTGCAGTGGCTATTAAGGAACACTACATGCCAGCAACGGCGGAAGGTCCACTTCCTGAAACTACAGTTGGTTCACTCTTGTCAATTGCTGATAAACTTGATACAATTATCACTTTCTTTGGTGCAGGTATGATTCCAACTTCATCAAATGATCCATATGCACTTCGTCGTTATGCTTATGGGATTGTAAGAATCTTGCTTAACCAAAAGTGGTCATTACCATTTAACGCAGTTTTGCCAGAAATCGTTGATTTAATTAATGGTAAGACCCCAGCTAAGTTACCAAAGGCTGGGGAAGAAGATGAAGAAATTGCCTTATTTATTCGTGATCGTATTAAGCAATATCTTCAAAAGAACAACTTTAAATATGATATTATTGATGCGGTTCTTGCTTCAAGTCAACAAGATCCAAGTCAAATTTTAGCTGCTGCTAATGTTCTCCAATTACATCATGATGATGAAGAATTTAAGCCAGTAGTGGAAAGTTTGACTAGAATCGATAATATTTTGAAGAAAGCTAAATTTAATGGTCAAGTAGAAGTTAATGAAGAACTATTTGATGATAATAGTGAAAAAGAACTTTTTGCTGGAGTTCAAAACTTGCAAGAAATTGAAGAGTTAGCTGATCTTTATCAAGGATTTGTTCAACTTCAACCTGTAATTGATCAATATTTCGAAACTAATATGATTATGGCTAAGGATGAAAATGTTAAGAATAATCGTTTAGCTCAATTAAGCAAAGTTAGTGAAATGGCGGATCGTTTAGGTGATTTGAGCAAGCTAGTTATTAAATAATTGAAAAAGATGGTGATTTAAATGGCTGGACGTATTCCAGAGGATTTTATCAATGAAGTGCGTAATAGCGTCAATATTGTAGATGTTATCAGCCAATATGTGTCACTTGAAAAGAAAGGCAAAGACTATATTGGTCTTTGCCCTTTTCATCAAGAAAAAACTCCCTCATTTACTGTAAATGAAGAAAAGCAATTTTTTAAATGCTTTGGATGTGGCAAAGGTGGAAATGTCTACAAGTTTTTAATGTATAAAGACAATCTAACTTTTCCAGAGAGTGTTGAACAAGTTGCAAATTTTGCCCATATTTCAATGCCATCAGGTTATAGCAATCATCAGACTAATAGTAATTTGACACCAGTGATGAAAATTAACCAAGATGCGGCTGATTTTTATCATAGAGTATTAGTAACAACAAGAGCTGGTGAGAGAGGGATGGCATATGCTAAAAAACGTGAATTAGATAAAAAAACTATTGACCATTTTGGCATTGGATATGCTCCTCAGCAGGAAAATCTGTTATTGTTATATTTAAGAGGTAAAAACTATCAAGATGATGATTTAGTTAAGAGTGGGCTTTTTATTCAAAGTAAATCGGGAGAACTTTATGATCGCTTTCGTGATCGCTTAATGTTTCCGTTGAGTGATGAGAGTGGAAGAGTGATTGCTTTTTCTGGTCGACGTCTTTCTAATGATAAAACTGAAGCAAAATATATGAATAGTCCAGAAACTGAGATTTTTACTAAATCAAAGTTGCTATTTCACTTTGCAGAAGCTAAGAAAGCCGCGCGAGAAGAAAAACATTTGGTACTTTATGAAGGCTACATGGACGTAATTGCTGCTTACAAAGCAGGGGTTAAATCAGGGATTGCATCAATGGGAACAAGTTTAACTGATGAACAAGTTTACATGATGCGGCGGAATAATCGTAATATCATCATTAATTATGATGGGGATGATCCCGGAGTTCATGCAGCTGAACGTGCAGTTCAAATGTTTAAGCAAGCTGGCGGTTTTAACATCGGAGTAGTTGTTTTACCAGAAGGATTGGATCCTGACGAATATGTTAAAAAGTATGGTGAGGATAAGTACTACAGCGAAGTAAAAGGTGCCCTATCTGCAACGGACTTTCTTTTAAAGCGATTAGCCAAAAAATTTAATTTAAATAATGATTTGGATCGAATAAATTATTTAAATGAAGCTGTCAAAGAAATTTCTAATATTTCAGATCCAGTACAACAAGATTTGTATCTTAGAAAGATTGCAGATGAGAATAAAGTATCATTTGAAGCTTTAAAGGCTAATTTATTACATGAAGTAAAATGTAATCGAAGAGCCAATCGTCATAAAAATGGTGATCCGTATGTGGATAAGACGAGGCCTGTAGTAGATTTGCCTACCCAGGATAAAAATGCGACAGCAGTCGATCCAGTTCAATTGAGACTACTGTATCTATTTTTAAAATCAGATCAAGCAAGAGAATACTTGCTAGCTCGACATTTTCTGTTTCCAAGTAAAGAATTTGCTCAACTGGAAGAATTATGGTTAAAATTTATAGAAACTCACGAAAATCCTACTGTAGGTGATTTTTATGATTTTATTCCTGAGCAACTTCAAGGTATAATAGAGAGTGCTGAGTTAGCAGAAATGCCTGAAGATTTTGATGACCATGAGATTGATGATCAAATTCAAATGCTTGAAAAGCGCAAAATCAATTTACAGCTGGATAAGCTTATGAAGAAGATTAAGGATGCAGAGCGCAAACAAGATTCGGAACAGATATTAGTGTTGACTCAACAACTCATTAAGTTAAAAAGAGTTTTGGGCTAGAAGGAGGCTTTTTAGTGGCAGAAAAGGGAACAAACACTGAAAAATTATCTTTAGATAAGATGGTTAAAGAAGTCGTAAAAGATGTGAAGAAGAGTAAGACCATTACCGAAAAAGACTTTACTGAACGACTAATTAAGCCTTATAACTTACAAGGTAAGGCTGTTGATCAATTAGTTCAAGAGTTTGAAGATAATGGTATTAGCATTGTTGATGAAAAAGGTGATCCTTCTAAATTAGCTTTAAAGAAGCAAAAAGACGTTGAAAAAGCTGAGTTAAAAGATATGTCAGCTCCTTCAAGTGTCAGAATGAACGATCCAGTTCGGATGTACTTGAAAGAAATCGGACGTGTTCCTTTACTAAACGCTGATCAAGAAATTGCTTTAGCTAAAAGAATCGAATCTGGAGATGAAGAAGCTAAGCAAGAATTAGCAGAAGCTAACTTACGTTTAGTTGTATCTATTGCTAAGCGCTATGTAGGACGTGGAATGTCCTTCCTTGATTTAATTCAAGAAGGTAATATGGGATTGATGAAGGCGGTCGATAAGTTTGATTATCGTCTAGGATTTAAGTTTTCAACTTATGCAACTTGGTGGATTAGACAGGCCATTACGCGTGCTATTGCCGATCAAGCTCGTACGATCAGAATTCCTGTCCATATGGTTGAAACTATTAATAAATTGATTAGAATTCAACGTCAATTGTTACAAGACCTTGGACGTGAACCAACTCCTGAAGAAATTGGGGCCGAAATGGATATGGCAACTAATAAGGTTCGTGATATCTTAAAAATTGCCCAAGAACCTGTATCTCTTGAAACCCCTATTGGTGAAGAAGATGATTCTCACCTTGGTGACTTTATTGAAGATAAAGATGCTACTAGTCCAGAACAACATGCTTCATATGAAATGTTAAAGGAACAACTCGAAGAAGTTCTTGATACTTTGACTGATCGTGAAGAAAATGTTTTAAGACTTCGTTTTGGTCTTGATGATGGCCGTACTCGTACTTTGGAAGAAGTTGGGAGAGTGTTTGGTGTAACTCGTGAACGTATTCGTCAAATTGAAGCAAAAGCGCTCCGCAAATTACGCCATCCAAGTCGTTCCAACCAATTACGTGATTTCTTAGACTAAAATAAAAAGGCTGCTACATCTGTAGCGGCCTTTTTATTTGCTATTTTCTTTAATGTCATCTGTAATGATCTTCATCGGATTAAGCCAGGTACCGTTGTTTTTCCACCAATTGCCACAAGGATCTCCATGCTTATCAATGTAGTGTTTATCTGTCTTAGTAACACCAAGGTGAATGTGTGAGCCAGTTAATCGACCAATCTTTTGCCCTAACTTAACATGTTGGCCTTTTTTAACATAAATGTCGGTATCATTTAAAAAGCCTTCTTGATATATTTCAACATAGCCATCTTTACTAATAACCCAAACATATAAACCCATCCCTGGTTTAAAATGTACTCGATGCACTATGCCGGAATGAATAGCAAGAACAGGGGAATGACCTACTTCTGAAAAACCAAAGTCATAGCCATCATGAAAATAGCTTTTTGGATTCGTTCTTCTCAAAACATCTGTCTTACCGAATTTTTGTCCACTTTTAAATTTGATGTCTTTTTCATACAAACGCTCAAAAGGATACCCCCAAGTCACCTTATGAACCACTTTTTGTTTTTTAACTTTTTTCTTTATGCGAGTTACTTCGCCAGGCTTATGATCCAAATTTCCTAAATCGATATGCCAAAGAGGAATAGACGCAAAAGCAATGATTATCAGAAGTGCGATTAGAAAAAGAATTTTTGGTTGTTTTTGCATTAGAATAATTCGTCTCGCTTTCCATCAAGTAAATGTTCACTTAGTTGAGCATCAAAATAAATAGGAAGATCTCGATCAAAATTATATGCGAGTTGATGTTTAAGAAGCTCTTCTTTAGTCATCCAGCTTAGAGTACCTTCATTAGATTCTTTAACTTGGCCAGTAAATTTATTGGTAACATAGAAAAATACTATATATCGTTCTTGATTTTGATCATAAAACTGTTTAACGCCAACTAATTTTGGAGAAAAAATAGTTAATCCAGTTTCTTCTTTAACTTCACGAATTACTGAATCATGAAAAGATTCGTGAGGTTCTACATGTCCTCCAGGAAAAGTTAATCCTGGCCAAACCGGATCATTACGATTGAGAACTAAAATTTGATGATCCCTTTTAATCATACACATATTAGTTAAAGTAACGGGTTCTGTACGCTTACTCATAAAATACCAGCTTTCTATTTGTTGATTATAGCAAAGTTTTGAGTGAAGTGTTGCCCATTTTTTGCATTAAATATGCTAAAATTTTAGTAATCTAGTTAAATGTGAGGAAAAAATGAATAAACGTTTAAATGCTTTAGCGGAAATGGTAGATAAGGGCAGTCGTGTAGCTGATATCGGTACCGATCATGCTTATTTACCTATTGAATTAATGAATGAAAATAAGGTTTCTTATGCAATTGCTAGTGATATAGCAGCTGGTCCACTCCAAAATGCCAAAGATGACATTGTAGCAGCTGGATTTGAGGATAAGATTGAAACGCGTTTAGGAGCTGGTCTAAGCACAATTACTAAAACAGATAAAATTGATACTGTGGTGATTGCTGGTATGGGCGGTAAATTAATGGTTCAAATATTAGACGATGCTTTAAATAATGGTTTTAAATTTAAAAATCTAGTTTTAGAACCCAATATTGGTGAACCAGGCGTAAGAAAATGGTTGATAGAGCATCAATATCGAATTTTAACAGAAGATCTTATCGCAGAAGCTGGGCATACTTATGAGTTAATTAAAGCCCGGTTAGGAGAAGAGAGAGAATCTTTAACTGAAAAAGAACTTTACTTTGGTCCTTTTATTTTAAAGGAAAAGAATCCGGTCTTTTATCAAAAGTGGCAAGGTCAGCTTGTTTATCATGAAAAGTTATTGACTAACTTGAATAAAGCTAAGAAAAAGGATCACAATAGGATTAAGCAAATTGAAAAAGAGCTTGATTTTATAAAGGAGGAATTAAATGACTAAGGTTAAGGAGATTGTCGGTCGTTTGAGAGAAAGCTTCCCTGAAGAAATTGCTAGTAAAGGAGATCCAGTAGGGCTTCAAATCGGCTCCATGGAAGCAGAAGTTACTAAAGTAATGACAACTTTAGATGTACGTCCTCAAGGAGTGGAGGAGGCTGTAGAAAAAGGGGTTAACTTCATTGTAAGTCATCATCCGGTAATGTTTCGACCAGCCCATAACTTAGATTATAGTGATCCACAAAATGCAATGTATGCCAATATCATTAAAAATGGCATTACAATTTATTCAATTCATACTAATTCAGATAAGGCTCAAAATGGATCAAGTGATTGGGAAGCAGAAGAGCTCGGGTTACAAGATATTGCGCCCTTTGCTTTAGATGATGATGGAATTGCTATTGGTCGAAAAGGAAAGCTTCCTCAAACTATGTCGGCTTATGACTTTGCTTATTATGTTAAAGATAAGATGAATATTAAGATGGCACGACTTATTACAGCTGATAATCAAAAGCCTATTACCACTGTAGGTTTTATCTGTGGAGATGGGGGAAAATACTGGCGTAGAGCTTTAGAAGATAATTTAGATGCTTTTATTACAGGGGATGTTTATTATCATGTAGGCCATGATATTATTTCATCTGGTTTAACTGTAGTCGATCCGGGACACTACACTGAAAAATTATTCAAATATAAAGTGTATGATCTTTTAAAGGATTGGAATGAAGAAAAGAATTGGCAAGTAGGGGTTGAACTTTCAGAAGTATCCACCAATCCATTCCAAGATTTATTTTAAAAGGAGAATTAAAATGGAATATCCAAATTTATTACCAAGATTTTTAAAGTATGTAAAAGTTAACTCACGTTCTGACGAACACTCAGATCGTTTTCCTTCAACTGAAAGAGAAGAAAACTTCCAAAAGAATGTGATTATGAAGGATTTAGAAGAATTAGGTTTGAGTGATGTGCACTATAATCAAAAATCGGGCTGTGTAATTGCTACTATTCCTTCTAATGTTGATTATGAGGTTCCTACAATGGGATTTTTAGCCCACTGTGATACAGCTGATTTTAATTCTGAAAACGTTAAGCCTCAAATTCATGAAAATTATGATGGGGAATCTAAAATTCAATTAGGTGATTCAGAATTCTACCTTGATCCTGAAGTATTTCCTCACTTAAGAAATTATAAAGGTCAAACAATTATTACCGCGTCTGGTGACACTTTGCTTGGTGGGGATGATAAGTGTGGAGTTTCAGAATTAATGACTTTTGCAGAATATTTAATGAATCATCCTGAAGTAAAACATGGCACAATTCGTTTAGGCTTTACTCCTGATGAAGAAATCGGAACTGGTGCTGAACACTTTGATGTGGCAGATTTTAATGCTGACTTTGCGTTTACGGTGGATGGAGAAGCTCCAGGTAAACTGGATTGGGGGACATTTTCTGCTGCTCAATTTAGTTTAGATATTCAAGGTGTTAATGTTCACCCAGCTGTTGCTAAAGGCCAAATGATTAATGCAGTTCAAGTGGCAATTGACTTTCATAACCAATTACCGGATCATGATCGTCCTGAGCATACTGAAGGTAAAGAAGGATTTTTCCATTTAATGAAGCTTGATGGAACTGTAGATAATGCACATATGGATTACATTATCCGTGATTTTGAACGTGAAGGACTTGAAGAGCGTAAGAACTTGGTAAAGTCTATTGTTGAAAAAATGAATGCTGAATTCGGTACTGAACGGATCAAACTTAAGATGTGGGATCAATATTATAATATGGCCGATGAATTAAAGAAGCATATGGATATTGTAGATTTGGCAAGAGATGCTTATCGAGCTGAGGGGCTTGAAATCAATGAAGACCCAGTTCGTGGTGGTACTGATGGATCTCAGTTAACTTATATGGGTTTACCATGTCCTAATATTTTTGCAGGTGAAGAAAATATGCATGGGAGATATGAATACACTGTTCTTGAATCTATGTATAAAGCTGTCGATGTCATGATTAAAATAGCCGAATTAAATGCTGAAAGAGCTAAATAGTGAAACAAAATCATAAAAAAACTAAAAATTATCCAAATATATCCACACCCTTAAACAGCCTATTTTAAAGGTAATGTATCCATTTTCATAATTTTAGTAAAAAGTTATACACTCATGCTTTAATATTTTAAGCAAGTCCTATGATAGTTGTTATATCAACGATTAAGGCTTGCTTTTTGTTTTATATTTATAAAAAATCTACATTGTGAAACAAACTATCTGCTTATTTACAAATATTTTAGATAGTCTATAATACTGTTATAGCTAAATAATACACTGATGGAAGGTGAAATTGTGAAATTCAAAGATAATATTCCAATTTATCTTCAGATTGAACAATATCTCTATCGTCAAATTGCGATGGGAAAACTCCAAGCGGGTCAAAAAATTCCCTCAGTCCGTAAGTTAGCTGTAGAGTTGACAGTAAACGTTAATACGGTTCAACGTGCTCTTCAGCAAATGAATGATCAGGGAATTTTATATACCAAACGTGGAGAGGGTAATTTTGTTACTGAAGATACAGCGCTTTTGGATAAAACTAAACAATCGTTAATTGATAACGAATTAGACGAATTCGTTCAGAATATGACTCGTTTAGGGATTAAGAAAGAAAATTTAGGGCAAGTATTAGAAGAATATATACAAAGAAGTGAGAATAAAAATGAATAACTTATTAAGTGTGAAGGATTTAAGCTATAAGAAAAATCAAAAGCAAATTTTACATGATGTAAATTTGAATTTAGAAAAAGGTAAGATAATTGCCTTACTTGGAGAAAATGGAGCTGGAAAAACCACTTTAATGAGAATTATTGCAGGTGTAGCTAAAAATTATAAAGGAACCATCTCTTTAGAGGGTGCTACTAAAGAAGCTGACAGAAAGGCAAGATTGTCTTTTACAGACGGTTTAACAGGTTTTAGTGACTCAACCAAAATAAAGGATATTGTTAACTTTTATATTAATATTTTTGAAGATTTTGACGCTGATCAATTTGATCAATTACGTGAGTTTATGAAACTAGACCTTGATATGAAACTTAGCCAACTTTCTCGTGGGATGAGAGAAAAACTAATTATTGCTTTAACTTTTTCAAGAAAGGTTGATCTATATCTCTTAGATGAGCCTTTTGGTGGGATTGATGCAATGGCACGTAAGAAAATCATTAATTCCATTATTTTGTGGAAAGCTGAAGATGCTACTATTTTAATTTCAGACCATTTCGTTAATGAAATAGCTACATTGTTAGATGAGGTAGTGGTGATCAAGGATAGAACCATTTTTGCTCATGAATCAGCAGAAGAAATTCGTAGTAATCATGAAAGTATCGAAGAATATTACGAAGGTTTGTATGAAGATGAGGATGAATAGATTATGACATCATGGTGGCAACTATTTAAAGTTTTTTGCAAACAAAAAAGTAAATCTGTTTATTTAATTTTTATTTTTCAACTAATTTCATCTTTTGCCTTGATCATAATGGCTAAACCAGTGAATAGTAATAATTTTTATTCAGATGCGGGCTTAGTTAAAATAAGCAATTTTAGTTCCTTTTGTTTAGGTTTAGTGGTAATAATTTTTATGACTACTTTTCTAGCAGAAGGAGTTTTGGGGATTTTAACTACTATTAAAAATGAAAGATTTAACAAAAGTAAGACTTGGCGTTTAATTCCAATTAGTAGCGGGAGATATTTTACTGCAAATATTGCTAGTTCCGTTCTTGAATTGATATGGCTAGGCATGTTAAATCTGGTTACGATAATGGTCCTAGGAGTGATTGCTCTTCCAGGGATGCAACCTAATAAATGGTTAGGAAAAATGCTAAATGATATTGGAAAGGGAATGTCAACTTCTGAATTTATTCAAATGTTCTCTTACTTAATAAGCATTGTAATCTTCCTGTTGTTAATTGCAATTGCCTGGTATTTAATGATTAGTTTTTTGAATTATTCCAGTTCTGCAATTGTAAATTTCTTGCCTAAAGCTTCTAATAAATTAGTCTTATTTATTGTTAGAGCAATAACAATTATTATATTGCTGGTTTTGTTTGATTTTGTGTCTATTTACTTTGGCAATATTTTTCAAAATATTGTAAATTGGATACTTGCTGGTAGTGAAGCCCAAACGGGTGATATGCTTAAAGCAAATTTAGCTATTTTCATCTTTGATATTATAGTTGCTGGTGTGGATATTGGACTTTTTAATAAGTTCTTTGAAGCTAAAATAGAGCACTAGAGAGGGAATAAAAATGACAAGCTTTGGAACTTTATTTAGGCAGCTGTTTTTGCAAAAGAGCAGGTCAGCCTATTTGATTTTTGGAATCCAGTTCTTAGCAGCCTTTGTGTTAACTATTTTGACTCTGGGAAGTGCGGGATTAAATAATCCTAAAATTGATCAAACTGCAATAAATACTGTTGCTGCAGCATTTTTAACCTTTATCGTTCTTTTTTTGATGCTATGTTTTTTAACAGCTCCAGTTTATTTAGTAATGACGAGTTGGAAAAATGAGAAGATCAATCGGGATCAAACTTGGCGCTTAATACCAATTAGTTCAGGGAAGTTTTATCTTAGCAATACTCTTAGTTCATTTGCGGCTTATATTTATTTAGAAATAATGCAGTTGGTATTAATGCTTGTGGGCTTTTTTGGGGTGTATTTAGCTTCAAGTGAGGTTCGTAAAGGAGTAAGTGAAGTTATTGCTGAAGCAACAAATAATAATGCTGAGTATGGGATGTTAGTGGAATACCTAATTATTGGATTATTACTCAATCTTTTCTGGTATGTAATGATTAGTTTTTATCATTTCTTATCTAGAAGTGTAATTGATTTTTTGCCTACTGCATCTAATCGTTTTGTGATCTTCATTATTAGGGTATTGGTTTTAGTTGTAGTAATTTATGCTCTTTATTTTGTATCAATTGGATTAAGTGATTTATTTATTCATCCATTAACCGATCCTGGAGAAAGCTTTGAACTTTTGATGACTATAGTGATATTTATATTATTCAATGTGATATTTGGTGGGCTAAATGTTTTATTGATTAATAAATTTGTTGAAGCTAAAACAGATAGATAGGGGAATGAGGATGAAGAGCTTTAAAGCCGTCTTTAAACAAATATTTTTACAAAAAGTAAAATATATTCATTTAGTATTGTTGATTCAGATAATTACAATTATCCTTTTAGCTTTATTTTCTAATAAGGGTAGAGAGATTAATACAGTTTTAAGTGAGATTGGATTAACATCAACTGTAATAGCAGACTTAGTTATTACAATAATTTTGTGTTGGCAGAATGAAAGAATAAATTCTAGTCAAACCTGGCAATTAATTCCCCTAGCTAGTTCAGCAAAATATATAGCTAATGTTTTAAGTAGTGTTTTAGGATGTATTTACATTTTTATTATTCAATTGCTTATTAATTTTATTTTACTTTTACCATATCTGAGTGCTTCGCCAGTTCCTATAAACATAAATAATCTTGAATATGGAGTTGTTCATGATTACTTTCAACTTTGTGTATCTTTATTTTTATTAGTATTAGTTATTTTTACTTTTGTAAGTTTTGTAAATTTCTTATCCTATCTCATTATAAACATTTTACCTACTAATACTAAATGGGTTCGTTTATTAGTTATAGTTGTCTTAACTGTAGTTGCTACTTATATATTCGGATCTACATCCACAGGTTCTATAAGTGATTGGTTAAAACCAAATGTTCAATATATAATTGATATTTTAATATTTGGTGGCTTTGATCTATGGCTAATTAATAAATATGTAGAATCAAAAATTAAGTAAAGATAGAAGGGGAGGGAGAAAATTGAATCTTTCAGGAAAAATTATAAAAGAACAATTTAAGCAAAAATCAAAATATGTATATTTGGTTCTAATTGTTCAAATAATTGCATCTGTATTTGCAATTGGCTTAGCGCTATTTAATAAGAGTGGGTCGCAATACTCTTCACTTTTTTATGACTCTAATCATTTTACTGAAGTTGCATTTGAAACTGCATTCATAATAAGTATATTTGCGGATGTGGCATATTGTGCTATTTCATGTTGGAGGAATGAGAAAGTTAATTTAAGCGAAACTTGGAATTTAATTCCTGTTTCAAGTGGGAAACTTTGGCTTAGTAACATTTTTAGTAGTTTATTAACATGTGCATATATCTTTATTATTCAAAATATCTTATTGGCATTAGTTGCTTTAAGTACAAAAAATGATATTACAGCGCCACTAAAAGAGTATGGATTATGGGGAAATGAATTAATTATTTCAAGTATTATTGAGCGTTTAATATTTTTGATTTTAATGGTAACTTTTATCTATGCGTTTGTAAGTTTTGTTAACTTTTGTTCAAAGGTAATAGTAGATCGATTGCCCTTTAAAGAGACACTTTGGATAAAACTGTTTGTAATGGCAGTCTTAACAATTATAGCAGTATATTTTGGAAGTATTATCCTTGCTCGAACAGCCGGGTATATAGAAACTCACTTTACCCAGATTAATACAAAGTATACGTTTATTAGTGATCCGATGTGGTTCGATAATTTAGAATTATTGATAGTAGATATTATTGTTGGAATCATTGATATTGTTTTGATTAACAGATATGTAGAAAGTAAGTAAAATTATGTAAAGTAGCTATTTTATTAGCTGCTTTTTTATTTGTTGTAATTATTAAAAGATAGTTGTTACTAAATCACCAAAACAAAAAAATATACCCAGCACACAACATGCCGGGAAATATTAACTACGCATTGGCAGCCATATAATCATAAATTTGATTTACTTCTTCATTAGTAAAATAACCTTCGCCAGTTTTCATAGCATGAACTTTCTCAACGGAAAGGTGACTAGCAAAAGCTAAATCAGTATCATTAACATGATGCTTTACCTGATAATCAATAATTGCATTGGACAATTCTTCTTGTTGATTCATAATTGATTCTCCTTACACTTTAATTTTAACCAAAAAGCAAAGTAAATTCAAAGTAGGCTTATCAAAAAGTTCTTATTTGATTCAGTGGCCAGTATCTTAATTTAACTTCTCCAACTAAAGCGCTACGTTTAACAAAACCAAAATAACGTGAATCTTTCGATACATCTCGATGATCACCCATTACAAAATAACTATCTTTTGGAACTCGCTCTTTTAATGTAAAGTTATTAGTATAAAGCTCTCCATCTTTATGAGCTTGTTTTTCAAGAGCATTGTTTAAATAAGGCTCTGAAATTTGCTTGCCGTTAATATACATCTTATCATTTTTAGAAGTAACCATGTCACCTGGAAGACCAATAATACGTTTAATATATAAAGCATTTTTTTGGTCTGGTGCTTTTAGAATTACTACATCATTTCTCTTAGGAGTAAAATGTCTAACAGCAATTAAACGATCATTATTTTCAAATGTTGGCTGCATCGAAGGTCCAGATACTGTTTCGTTAGATAAAACAAAACTGAATACTAGATAATAAACCCCGATTAATATTGCAAACATGATTACAATATCGAGTATAAATTTACCGAGACTTTCATCTTCCTCTGTTTTTTTGCTTGATTTTTTTGCCATAAAAACTCTCCTTTTTCATACTGTATATTATTATAACTGATTTAGTTCGAGTTGAATGGTAAAATCATTAATAGGTATTTAAGATATGACAAATTTTTTGAAGAAATTAAATAAAATTGATAAAGAATTAGATAATAACCTTGTACATCACCAGGTTTTAGAAGTAAATAGGATAGTAAAGTCGGTTGAAGAGGAAGAAGTACTTGAGCAATCACCAAACAAATTAGGCTTAACTGACTTTGAAATAGCAAATTTAAAGAAGAACAATTCTGAAAAGACCTATGAAATAAATGTTCTTAATAATATGCTTAATAGTCTGCGTCAATATTTATCCTTAAATTATGGCATCTGGTCATTGCCTAATTTAGAAACTGCTGAGCTAATTAAGAATGAATTACAAATTGGATCAGCTCTAGAAATTATGGCAGGAAACGCATTTTGGTCTAAGGCACTAAGTGAAGTAGGGATTAGGACGGTTTCTACGGATTCTCTTGAGTGGGCTAAAACTTCTTCAACAGGAAAGAAACCATTTTATCCAGTTAAAGATTATTCAGCTCCTAGCGCAATCAAGATTTATAAGAATGTAGATTTGATTTTATGTTCTTGGTCGCCTAATTTTGGTACTGCGGATCTTGAAGTGGTTAAAGCTTGGAAAAAATATAATCCTAAAAGCCATTTATTGTTTATTGGTGAAGAAATGGGTGCAACAAATTCATCTGAATTTTGGCTAACTGAACACTTTACAAAATCGACAGCAATTAATAAAATAAACAAATCCTTTGTTAGTTATGACTTTATTAATGAAAAGATATATGAGATAGAGAATGAATTATAAGAAGATTGTACTATTTTTTATTATATTTATGTGTTTACTAGGCGTCGGGAGTATGCTCTCAAACGTCCAATCCCGGGAAGCTGATCAACTTTTAGAAGCTCATGGCTTAAGTAACAATACCCGTTACATTGAAGTTAATCGTAATGAAACAATTAGCGATTTTTTACGTTACTTAGATAAATATAAAAATGCTAATATTCAATTACATCTGGATAATCGCTATGACAATGATCAAGTTTTAGTATGGGCAAATCATAACGTAATTAATTTACCAACCCAAAATGGTCGTTATTTCACACCTGATGATTTTGAAGGACAGGTGTCTTTTGCTGTGTTAGGACCAGAAACCAAAAATGTTCAGATTACAGAAAGCCAGGGAAATCAATATTTAAATTGGAATAATGATTATTATTCTGTAATTGGCGATTTAAAGCATTATCACCAAATGGAACAAAATAAATATTACTTAAGTACTGGAATAGATCAACCTACAGCAAAAAACAAATTAAAAGATTACCGAATCGTAATTGATAGTTCAAATAAAGTCATTCATAAGATAGCTAAACATTATCATGTAAAGGTTAACACGCCATCATTTGTTAAGAACCATCAGATTCATCGATTCTCTATTCTTAAAGAGATTGCGATAATATTATTATTTTGGATTTTTATTGTAGTTTGCAATGGACTTTTAGCATTTTTAAATATCCAACAACTAAAAAAAAGCCACCTTAGAGGTCATTTATCAAAGAACTGGATAATTAACCGTAGTGTGCAATTAATTCTCTTAGAAAGCTTAATATCGATTGGAGCATATACATTTTTACGTTGGCGCGCTTTCTTTTCAAAGCCAGATCATTTGATTGGGCTAATTATATTAAGTTTCATTATTATTATGGTTTCATATTTAATCTCGATTATATATTTATGGAGGAAGTATATAAATAATGCTCAATTTACCAGTTGAATTTAAAGAAAAATATCAAAGATTATTAGGAGATTCGCAAGCTGAAGCGTTCTTTGAAGCACTAAATAAAGAAAATAAAAAAGCTTTTCGTATTAATACATTAAAGCCTAATCAAGTTTCATATGATTTAAGTAAAAAAGTTCCTGAAATAGAAAATGCTTATTATGGAGAAATAAATGGACAGGATCCTGAATGGGTAAGCGGCACTGTATACTCTCAAGATCCTTCTGCAATGTTTCCGGCTTTTATAGCCAGTGTAAAAGAAGAGGATCATGTATTAGACTTATGTGCTGCTCCTGGTGGAAAAAGTACAGCTCTAGCTGAAAAGTTGAACAGTAGTGGTGTTTTAGTTGCTAATGAAATCTCATCCAGTAGAGCGAAAGCTTTAAGAGAAAACATAGAACGTTGGGGCGTTAAAAATGCGGTGATTACTAATGAAAGTCCAGCTAATCTAGCTCCTCATTTTACCCAATATTTTGATGAAATTTTAGTAGATGCGCCATGTAGTGGGGAAGGGATGTTCAGAAAAAATCCCGAAGCTATTAAGTATTGGTCTCAAGATTATGTACTGACTTGTCAAGAAAGACAAAAAGAAATCCTAACTGAAGCTGTAAAGATGCTGAAACCCAATGGACAATTGATTTATTCAACTTGTACCTTTTCTCCGGAAGAAGATGAAGAAATCGTTAGCTGGCTAGTAGAAACCTACAATATGAAAATTGTCCCAATTGAACTGCCCTCTGATAAAATTAGCCATGGTAGAAATGAATGGGGAAGTGTCTCTGGATTAGAATATACTTTACGTTTTTGGCCACAAGATGGACTTGGAGAAGGTCAATTTGCTGCAATTTTACAAATGCCAGATGGAAAAATAGCTAAAGTTAAAAAACGGAAAATTAAAAAAGGCGATCGCTCTACTCGAAGACTTACAAAAAATGATCAGAAGCTAGTTGAAAAAGTACTAGATAATTTTAATTTGAACTTTGACTGGACTGCTGCAGTAGTGAGAAACGATCATGTATTTTTACCAGCAATTGATAAAGACTTAAAAGGTCTTAAGATTGTTAATAATGGGTTAGAATTAGGAATCATGAAAAAGAATCGCTTTGAGCCAAGTCATCACTTAGCCGAAGTATTAGGTGAATTACCTCAAGAACATGTAATAGATTTAGAAAATCAAGATAACTATATTTGCTATCTGCATGGTGAAACCGTTCGAGTAGATAGCAAATTAAAAGGATTCGTTTTAGTAAGCTTTAAAGGGTTAATTTTTAGCTTTGGTAAAGCAGCTAATGGTACTCTAAAGAATTTTTATCCCAAAGGTTTACGAATTTTAAAAAAATAATAAAGCATGCAACTTCTATGTTGTATGTTTTATTTTACATAATTATTTTTACTTAGCTTTATTTATAGCATCTTTAACAGCTTCTTTAATTGCACATGAAGTAGCAGATGCACCAGAAACAGCATCGACATTAGTAGAATTTTCCTTTTCAATTTCATGCGGAATGATTTTTAAAGCACGCTTACCAAAATCTTCGCTTTCATGATTTTCAACAATATCGACTTTCTTGATTTTATTATCTTTATAAGTTACGCGTACTACTAATTTACCACCAATACCAGAATTAGATTCACCGAGGTATTGATCTTCGGTCAAAGTTATATTTTTCTCTTCACCTTTAATTAAATCATTAATACCATTTAACGTGTTTGAAACATCTTCAGCAATGTCATCATGATTTAAAGATACACGATCACCAGCAATCTTACCCCAAATGAGACATTCTGCTAAATTATTACCACCTTGATATTGATTAGCACAAATACCGCCTAATTCACCCGCGCTATAAAGATGAGGAATTGGCTCTCCATTTGAATTCAAAACACGAGCATATTGATCTCGCTCAGGTCCACCTTGAGTATTTAAAACATCATTACTCATTTTTATAGCTATGATCTGCCGCAAATCGAGCAGCAGTAGCTCCCGCTGCTCCAAATCCTAAAACAATTACATCATAGTCTGCTTGATAATGTGGTTTAATGTGCATAAATTGACCCCCCAATATATTTGTATTCGCTTACATAAACATTATAGTTCAATTAGTTATTTTCTTTAATTAATATGCTAAACAAAAAACTTAAGCCGAAGCTTAAGTTTTTATACTAATTGATCAATTATATTTTTAAGCGGAAAGTCATAATATCGCTGGAGTTGGGTAGCATCCCTTAAACTATCTAAACCATAGATAGCAAGTAAATTAGCTAATTCAATTTTCCAATTTTGGATCAATTCTAAAAGAGCCTTTTCTCCATTTTGCATATATTCTTGTAAGAAAACATTAGCAATTCCCACATATTTTCCTCCGAGTGCCAATCCTTTTAAAACATCAAGAGGAGTTCGTACTCCTCCTGAAACAATAAAATTAGCATTAGCTTTTTTAGCCATTAAAGCTGTAACTACAGTAGGCAAGCCAAGATCCTGTAAATAGGAAACATCTCGCTGATTACGGCCGTTTTCAATTTGAGCAAAGTTTGTTCCACCACTACCAGCTATATCAATCAAATCAAAATGTTCACGTTTTAAAAGCTGAATAGTGCTGTAATCAATACCGAAACCAACTTCTTTGACAACGATAGGAAGATCGAGATGATCTCTAATTTCGCGCATACTATCTAACCAGTGAAAATCTCGTTCACCTTCGGGCATTGCAATCTCTTGAATTGTATTAATATGAATCTGCAAAGCATCTGCTTGAAGTTCATTTACAATTCTTATAGCATCTTTAAAAGGAGTGAGAGGATTAACGTTTGCAATTAACACTCCATGTGGATTTTCCTCTCGCGCAATATAAAAACTCTCTAATTGATTGTTTTCCTTAACTAAAATGCTGCTTGATCCAAGAGCAAGTGCAATTTTCTGCTTTTCGGAAATAATTCCTAAAGCACGATTAACCTTGCGAGACTTTTCGGATCCTCCAGTCATCGCGTTGATGAAAAAGGGAGCCGAAAGGGATTTGCCAAACATTTCTGTTTTAATAGTATTCAGATCCGCTTTTTTCTCAGGTAATGCAGGACGCAATAAGTGCATTTGATCAAAATAGTTTTTCTTTTTTTCATCAAAAAACATCTGGGCTAATGCCAGATGTTCTTCTTTTCTTTCAGATCTAATTGACATAAAAACCTCTATTAACGAGAATATGTAATTTGATGAACACGGAAATTTAAAGGTAAAATTCCATTTTCACGCCATTTATTTTCTAAAGCTTCTACACTGGTGTTTTTATCAGTAATTACTATACCACAGTCACCATTACCGGCACCTGAGGTTTTAGAAGCGCCACCAAAATCTTCCGCAATATTAATCAATTTGGACAAGCGTGGAATTTCAATTGCAATCTGATTAATTTTAGCAAAGTGTTGTAATAATTTGCGATTTACACGAATTTGCTTTTGGATAGCCGGAATATCATTATTTTCAAAACCATCCACCATTTTTAAAACACATTCTCTAGATTTAGTTAAGAAAGCTTGATATTCATCATTTAAAGCTGCTTTATTAGCATTTGTTTCATCGACTAAACGAGAAGTAGAAGCAGGCTTTTGACTCCAGCCGATCATTAACTTCATCCCTTCAGGAGGGGTAAGTAATTCGATTTTCAATCCTGGCCAAGCTTCATTTACCACTTCAGATAAACTCTTTTTCTCAAGTTCATCTTCTAACCACTTTTTGTCAAAAGTTTGATAGGCAAGCCAGCCACCATAAACACTAGCTGCAATATCACCAGCAGAGCCATTGCCTTGAACGGAGTAGTGGGAGATAGCAGATAATTTATAAACTAACTCATTGGTAAATTTAACTCCGTAAAAGCGTAAGATAGCTTTTACGGTAGCAACTGTGACAGCGGCACTTGAACCTAAGCCGTACTTTTTCCCATCGGCTGAATCCAAGTCAGAGTTAACATGTAAATCATAAACATTCATTTTTATATTTTGTTCAATACAAAAACGCTCAGTAAAAGAAATTGCCGATAAAATGTATTCAAATGGATTATCGCGGTTATCAATAACCATTTTTAATCCTTGACGTACCCAATGAATCGAATCTTGGGAATATTGCTTTGAGTGAATTAAGCCGGTACTAGTTTTACTTTTAGTAATTGAAACTCTTACAAATTGATTAACTGCTACTAAAATGGCAGGGCAGTCCTGTTCTAAAACTGCATATTCGCCGGCAATGTATAATTTTCCGGGTGCTTTTTCTGTTATCAAAAGATTTTAATCCTCTAATCTAATTAAGCTCTAAATAGTTCAACGATCTAGGTAACTAATACCCGATCCAAAACTTGCAACAACTATATTAACATTATTAAAACTAGTCTCAAAGGCTTTGACGATATTTTTTATATTTCTTAATTGGCATAATACTTTTACATTGGGACCAGCATCAATAGTATAATAGCACTCAATTCCTTGCTCGCGCAGATTTTGGACTAATTTAACGGCTTTGATAGTATCAGGTTCAAAATAAGTAAAGCCTGGAACTGCAGTTGAATTGATAGCATGCATTTCACTAGCATTTAATTCAGCTAAACTTCCCAACTTAGTAAAGTCATCGGCTTGAATTGCGGATTCCATATCTTTTAATTCCAGGTCATTACGATCAATCCACGGTTTAAAGAAAGGAGAAGTTTGAGCCAGCTGCATCCCTTTAGTAGAAGATAGCTTTTTAGGTTGAGCATTTAATTCAACTGCAATCAGATGGAGATCCAGCTGGGGATGCTCATCTAAAGCATAAGCATAAGAAGACTCATCGCTAGTTCCTTTATTCCAAACGGCAAAACCGCCATAGATTGACCGACTGGCAGATCCAGATCCAAGCCGAGCTAAACGAGAAAGTTCTTTTTTGGAAAGATCAAGTTCATAATAATTGCAAAACGCAGCTGCCAAAGCGGCAAAAGCAGAGCTTGATGAAGCTAGTCCTGCGGCAGTAGGAACATGATTTACAGAGTTAACAATTAAATTATCCTTGATTCCATATTTATTCTTTAAAAGTTCTAGATAATTAAAAACTCTATCTTTAGTAGAATCACTTTGAAGCTCTCCATTTAAAATAAAGGTATTAGGTCCGTCAGTTTTTTCTAAATAAGTATCTGAATAAAATTTATCTAAGGTCATTGATAAACTTGACATTAAAGGCAAACGCAATTTTGCATCAGCTTTCCCCCAATACTTGATTAGAGCAATATTAGTATGTGCACGTGCAATCTTTTTCATTAAACTTCCTCAATCCAGTAATTAGAGATTAAATCTTTACTTTTATCAGCAATTTGCTGAGCAATCTCACGATTATCACAAATGGCAATTACAATACCACCTAAACCGCCACCTGAGAATTTAAAACCAAGGGCACCATTGGCTAAGGCGATAGTTTTAAGCTGATTAATTTTATCGGTAGCAAGTCCAAAAGAAGCAAGAATCTCTTCAGCATCATTAAAAATTTCTCCGGCTGTTTTCTTATCTTGCTTTATCCACGCAGCTTTGAAATTATCAGCCAGTTTACCAAGTCTTTCAATCTTTTTATTAGCTTCTACTGATTCGTCAAGTTGCTGACGAACCATAGTTACAGCTTCCTTGGTATTACCCAATTCTCCTGTATCCATAATTAAAAGGGTAGCCCCCAATTTTGCCTGCAACTTTTGAGGGCCAATTTCTTTATTAAAAAACACCAAATAATCAGAACTAACGGTTGCTGCATCAAGTCCTGAGGCTTTTCCATGGTTAATCATTTCTGCATGATTAGTAATATCCATAATTTCACTATTGGATAAATTCAGCTTATAATAATTATCCATAGCTTTAACTGTGCCCAAAGCAACAGTGGCACTTGATCCAAATCCACGTTCCATTGGGATTTCACCAGTATAAGTAATTTTAACGTTATCTGTGCTACTTGCTTTATCCATCATTGTCTTGACAACATATTTTAAGCCATCATAATTAGCAGGTGCATCAAATAAAGGTCCCTGGTAATGAGCTGTATTCATATAAACTGGACCCTCAGTTTCTTCAACAGTTGTTTTAATGTGAAGTGCGGTAATTGGCATAGCTAAAGCATCATAACCGTAAACTACAGAATGTTCTCCAATTAAAATAACTTTTCCATGCGCTAAAAAACTACTTTTCATTTTTACCATCCTTAAGTGAGATTTATAAATTAAGTATCCATACCTATGATAAAATTAAAGTAAGGAGTTACGAACAAATGATCAAAATTCTTACAGGTCGACAAACCGATCCATTACAAGAAAAAATTCTGGAAGAAGCAGTTGAAAACTACCAAAAAAATCCAGAATACGAAACATTCATCATTGTCCCTAATCATATTAAGTTTACCACAGAAGTTAAAGCAATAAGTAAACTTGCTATCAATCAAAATAAATCTGAAGCTTCTGTTAAGAATTTACAGATTCTATCTTTTTCTCGATTAGCTTGGTATTTTTTAAAGGATGCAGAACGTGGTCTTGCTACTACTTTAGATGATGCAGCAAGTGCTATGCTTTTAGAAAAAATCATTAAGCAACATAAGGATGAACTAACCTTATTTAAACAAACTAATATCAACCCAGGTCTAGTTAAAGATATTTACACTACTGTTTTAAAAATCTACGATAGCAACTTAGATTTAGATGACATTGAAGAAGAAAATTTGGATCTTGAAACTAAAAATAAGATTCATGATCTAAAAATTATTTATGAAGCATTTTTAAGTGAAATTGCGGGTAAATTCTCAACCAAGAATGAAGTTCAATTACAGCTTAATGAGCTTTTAGCTAAAACTGACCTAAGTAAAAAGAGTTTTTACTTTACTGATTTTTCTCATTTTTCATTACAAGAACTCTTAACCGTAGAGCTATTATTAAAAAATGCTAGAAACGTTACTTTAGCCTTTAAAACAAAACTTGGAGATCTTAATCCAGACTGTGAAGCAGGCGAATACGATTATGTTATTCAGCAAACAATTAAACGGATAACTAATTATTTAGATAAACAAAATATTGAATACGAAACTCAAGCTGAAGACTTATTACCAAATCCTTCTGCTAAAGAGCAATTAAATAGTTTTTGGACTGAAGCAGTCCCAAATATCGGTAACTTAAATCAAGTTCAATTAGTTAAAGCCGATTCACGTTATGCGGAGGCTTATTTTGTGGCGCATACGATTTACCAACAAGTAGCATTGCGTAATTATCGCTATAGCGATTTTTTGATTTTAGCACCGAATTTGCATGAATATGAAACGTATTTAACGCCAATTCTAAAGCAAAACGATATTCCATTTTTCAATGATTTACAAAAAGAAATGAAATATCATCCTTTGGTTATTTTGATTGAAAATATAGCTAATTTACTCAAGCATCCCTACAAAACCACAAATATTCTTTCTCTTTTAAAAACGCGTCTTTTCATTCCTTCATGGTACCAAGATGAAGCCAGTTACGTGCATGATGTTGATGAACTTGAAAACTTTGTTTTAGCCCACGGCATTAATCACACTTTATGGAAAAAAGATTTCTCTAACTTTGTAGATGCAGATGTAATTAAGCTTGATAAGATGTCAGATGAAATTGCAAAAATCGAAAAACTACGTGCATTTACAATTGACCAAATAACAAATTTGCTTAACAAAATTCAAAAAGAAAAAGATAGTCAAAAAGCCATTACTGTTTTCTTCAATTTCTTAGTTAATAATGGTGTGGCGAAGCAACTTGAAAATTGGCGTGATAAGGCAAACGAAAAGGGCGATTTACAACAAGCGCAACAACCTGAACAAGTGTGGAATTTACTAAGTACACTTTTGCATGACTATCTTTTAATTAATCCAGATGAATTTGACGCTAGCGAATTTTTCAATATGTTGATTAGCGGCTTTAGAGAAGCAACATTTTCTCAAATTCCTTCAACTCTGGACGCTGTAAATATTTCTGAAATGGGGATGGTACAAACTAGTGGCTACAAGCAGGTATTTATCATTGGAGCTACAAGCGGAAATCTTCCTTCAATTCAAAAATCACCTAGTTTTTTAAGTAGTGAGAATCTCCTTCAAATCAGACAAGATTTCAATGATGATTCATATTTAGAAGACAGCCAAGAATTAAACAATCTTGATCAAAATTACCAGTTTGGATTGTCATTAGCCCTGGCTGAAGATCAAATCTATTTGTCTTATCCTGTAATCAATACTTCTAATGAACAACTTGAACCTTCAATTTATTATGAGCGCTTAAAAAAGGCTGGGGCTCCTGAATTTGCTCAGCATGATCTTCCAAGTACCATTCAAGATACTTTATCTTTCATCACTAATCCGCGAGCTAGTTTAGGATACTTATCTTATCTTGAATCTATTCATCCTAATTCTTTATATAAAGAATTATTAAATCTCACTAAGGAAGAGAATCCAGAAAGAACGAGAGCCGTTATTGATGCGACTGAATTTGATAATCAGCCAGAAGATATCGGTCCAGAGTTAGCGCAAGAATTATATGGTCAAGATTTAAATTCATCTGTTTCTCAACTTGAAACTTATTATCAAAATTCGTATGAGTACTTCTTAAAATATGGTCTTCGACTAAATAAACGTTTTGAAAGTGAGCTAGATATTATTCAAGCTGGTAATTATTTCCATGAAACTTTTGATCGTTTAGTAAAAGAAATAAATGAAAAGCATTTAGATTTAGCAAATTTAAACGATCTAGAGTTGGAAAAATTATTAGCTTTAGCTAGAGAAAGAATGAGTGAAGAGGGTAGATACGCCCAATTAATGAATGATCCTTTCAACAAGTATTTATTTAAGTGTTTAGATCATACTACTTCAAAGGTTGCCTATAATTGGCGCAGCTCATTGAAGAAGACACCATTTAGGGCCAAATATTCTGAGTTAAGCTTTGGTAATAGTGAAAAATTAAACGGATTGGTCTTTCCCTTACCTGATCTTGAAGGAAAACATCAAGTAAAACTTAGAGGAAAAATCGATCGAGTTGATTTGGCGCCAATTAATAATGAAGAAATCATGGCTCAAGTCATTGACTATAAGTCTTCAAACAAGAACTTCAACTTAGCAAAGTTCTACCATGGTCTATCTCTTCAAATGGTCTCATATTTAGATGTCCTTTATCAAAATCCGCAATTTTTTGCGGGACAAGATAAAATGGCATTATTGGGCGCCTTTTATCAAACTGTTACACGTAAACTTGAACGCTTAAATAAAAAAGAGATTATTACTTCCGCTTTCGATTTAAATGAAACCAAATTAGATGGCAAACCTGAATTAATGTATAACGGCTTAATAAATAATGATCCTGATTTACTTAAAAAAGCTGACCCAATGCTAGAAAATGCCAAAACCAATTCAGATTTGTACAAAAATATAAGGACTATTTCAAGTGGAAAAATTAGTTTTGGACGTTCCAAGACTAACTTTAATGAAGAAGAGTTAGAACTTATTTTAGCTTATGACGAATATCTCATTAAACAGGCCTCAAGTAATATTTTGTCAGGAAGTATTGATCTTAATCCATTTAAGTTCGGAAAAACAGAATCTGCTCTTACTTATTCATTTTATCGGGATGTTTTCTTTTTTGATGCCATGCTTAATAATCAATATCATGAGATTAGCTCTATTGATAAAAAGAAACTTTTAACTCAAATCAAAGAAAAATTAGGAAAGAAGGAATAATATGCCTTTTACTAATGAGCAGCTAAAGGCAATTAATGACCAAAATAAAGATATTTTGGTCTCAGCTTCCGCAGGAAGTGGAAAAACCACAGTATTAGTTCAAAGGGTACTAAAAAAAGTCCTTAATGGAACCGGTGTAGATGAACTTCTAGTCGTCACCTTTACTAAAGCGGCTGCGGAAGAAATGAAAGAGCGAATCAAGCGGGAATTACGCAAAGAACTGCAAAAAAATCCAAAAAAACGCAATTATTTGAGAAGGCAATTGAACTTAGTAGATACTGCGAACATTTCTACTATTGATTCATTTTGCTTAGATGTTATTCGCCGTTTTTACTACACGGTAGATCTTGATCCGAGCTTTAGTATTTTAACTGATGAAACTCAAACAGAAATTCTAAAAGAACGCGCACTTCACGATATTGAAGGAGAATACTTGGAAAATGACAATCAAGATTTTATTTCCTTCTATGATAATTTTGCGGGGGATCGGGATGTAGATTCAGCTCGAGATTTACTCTTAGATCTTTATAATTTTGCGATGGCTAAGCCTAACTATCGTGAGTGGCTAAGAAGTTTAAGTGATAGCTATGATATTAAGGATAATATTGTAGATTCAGCTTTATGGCAAAATAAGATTAAACCATATTTACTATCTATTTTGATCTTTTATCAACAAAAAGCTGATCAGCTTTTAAACTCAGCTTCAATCGAAACTAAAGAACTGGAAAAAATTAGAAGTTGGCTTTTGAATTGTAAAGAAAGTTTAGATCGTTTGATTAAGGCAATTAAGGATGATGAATCCTACAATATTTTAAGAACTTTAATCAAAGCTTTTTCCTTCAATACCATTTTTCAAAAAGGAAAAAATTGGGACGAAGATTTAGTAGAGCTTAAAGAAGAAGCAGCCAGTTTTAAATCGGATTTCAAAGAACAAATAATGAAACTCTATGCAGCTTTCTTTGTAGTTGAAGAATCTGGGCAAATTGCGGAAATGAAAAAAGGCTACGAGTTGATGAAAGTCATTAGTAATGTCGAAATATCTTTAATCGATCATTTTAATGAATTAAAACGCGAAGAGAATATGATTGATTATAATGATATGGAACAACTTGCTTATCAAATTCTAAGTCAGGATACTTCTAATTCTCATTTAGCCAGAGAATTTTATCAGAACAAATTCAAAGAGATCTTAATTGACGAGTATCAAGATATAAATGCACTTCAAGAAAGTATCATCCAATCTCTTAAAAATACGAATAACCATATATTTATGGTCGGGGATGTAAAGCAGTCTATCTATGGTTTTAGACAAGCGGAACCAAGTCTGTTTCTAGAAAAATATAACGAGTTTGGTAATGAAGATAATTCTGATAGAGAACGAATTTTACTTTCTGATAACTTTCGATCCACTAAACCCGTCACTAAAACTGTTAATCAAATCTTTAATACGATTATGACTAAGGATTTTGGCGGAATTGACTACCAAGAGGAAGCACAATTAACTTTTGGGGCAAGTTATTATCCTGATTCTTTAGCAAAAAGTAGTGAAATTATTTACCATAAAAGTGAAAAATACAACACTCAAGAAGATTTTAAGGATGATTATTCAGAAATAAACATGGTCAGCGATCGTATTAATCAATTTAAAAAAGAAAATCTTCAAGTTTATGATCCTAAATTAGGACAAACTCGACCGTTTAAATATAGTGATATTGCTATCTTAACTAGAAGTAAAACTAGTAATTTAGATATTATGCAATCTTTTGCTAAAAACGGCATCCCTCTCTATGTGACAGATGCAGATAATTACTTCCAAACTTTTGAATTAACAGTAATTATGAACTACCTAAAGATTATTGATAATCCTGATCAAGACATTCCTTTAGTAACAGTTCTTAGATCTCCACTTTTCAATTTTAAAGAAACTGATTTAGCTAAAATAAGAATTAATAGCAAAAATAGCAGTTTTTATAATGCCTTGTCCTCTTACGTCACTCATCAAGACGAATTAAGCCAACGCGTGAAAAACTTTTTAAATCAATTGGAAGAGTTGCGGGAAATTGCTACTAATAGTAGAATTTCAGAGTTAATTTGGAGTATCTATGAAAAAACAAATTTACTTGAAATTATGACGTCGCTTCCAAATGGAGAACAAAGGCGAGTTAATCTAGAAGCCTTATATGAAAGAGCAAGCTCGTACGAAAGTGCTGGTTTTAAAGGTTTGTATCAGTTCATCAATTTTATTGAACGAATTAGAAGAAGCCAAAAAGACTTGGCTCAGCCACTTCTTACCAAAGAAGCTGGAAATGCCGTTAATTTAATGACGATTCACCATTCAAAAGGACTTGAATTTCCGATTGTATTCTATTTAGGTGCGCAACGTAAATATCAAATGCAAGATTTAAGTCGTAAATACATCATTAATTCCGATGATGTAGGATTAACCATTCGTGAATCGAAATATTTTATTGACACTTTAATTAAATCTGTTGGTAACTTGGAGAAACAGAGTCAATTACTAGAAGAAGAAACCCGAATCTTATACGTGGCTTTAACTCGTGCAAAACAAAAGTTAATTATTGTAGCTGATATTGATAATTTTAATAAAAAAGTATCAATATGGAATAATAATCTCGATTCATCTCATCATTTACCTTTAAATCTTAAGCTTAATAGTCAAAGTTCATTAGAGTTTATGGGACCGGCACTTGCTTTTGATCAACATCTTAGTCAAAAAATTTCTGAAATTACTCATGCAATTGATGAAAAAGGTAATATGCTTTATATTGAACACAAAGATGAAGATACAGTGGAAATTAAGCAGCCAGAAAAAGCAGAAGATTCCGTTCAATCTGATTTATTATTGAATACAACTAAGAAGCTATATAACTTCAATTACTCTTTTAAAGATGCTAGTCGCACAACTGCTTATCAAGCTGTTTCCGAAATTAAGCGAGCATTTAATGATCCGATAGAAACCGAATTAGAAAATTCTCGTGTTCTACCATCAACCAATCGTTACTTGCAACCGATTGATACTAAACCTAACTTTTTATTTGATACTAAATTTACTGGTGCAGAAATTGGAACTGCAACTCACTTAATTTTGCAATATTATGATTATGCTGGACCTCGCGATAAGCAGCAGCTAGATAACGAGATCGAAGAACTAATTTTAAGAAAGAAACTCAATCCAGATATTGTTTCTAGCTTGCATAAGGACCAAATTGAATGGTTTACCCATAGTGATTTCGTTCAAAAATTTATTGAACATCCCCAAAATCTAAAACGAGAAGTGGATTTTTCTAGTTTAATTTCAGCTAATAAACTTTTTGAAAACTTTAGCGACCCAAACGCTAAGATCTTAGTTCACGGTACAATTGATGGCTATTATATAGATAAAGATGGCATTATTTTATTTGATTACAAGACAGATCACATTGATAAAAACCATCTTGATTTAGCAATTGATAAAATTAAACAAAAGTATGCAGGACAACTTCGCCTATATGAACAAGCTTTAAATAGTTTTAGTAATCAAAAAGTTAAAAATAAATATTTAATTTTGCTTGACGCCAAAAAAGTAGTAGAAGTTAAATAGAATATAGTAAAAAAGAAAGGAGGATAATAAGATGAGTCATATTTTTAAAAATAATACATTCGCAGTCGTTGACTTAGAAACGACAGGAACCAGTCGGAGCGATAACAATCATATTATTCAGTTTGGTTGCGCAATTGTGAAGAACATGGAAGTTGTTAAAACCTATTCTTTTATGATTAATCCTCATCGAGAAATACCTCTTTCTGTCCAAAACTTGACGGGAATCAGTAATGATGATGTTGCCAATGAGAAGGATTTTTCATATTATGCTCCTAAAATCATTGAAATTTTGAAAGATACAGTTTTTGTAGCCCATAATGTAGAATTCGATTTTCCATTTTTAAATTATGAGCTTATGCAGCATGGCTATGAATCTTTAACAAATAAAGCAATTGATACGGTAGAGTTAACCAAAATTGCATTTCCAACATTGCCATCGTATAAGTTAAGTGACTTAACTAGTCGATTAAAAATTAAGCATCTCAATCCTCACAAAGCTGATTCAGATGCTTATGGAACAGCGGTTTTATTAATTGATGATATTAAAAGATTAGAGCAACTTCCCCAAGCCACCCTAAATACCTTGAGTTCTCTTTCACATGGATTAGTTCGAGATACTTCTTGGATTTTTACAGAGATTGCAGATACTTTACGAAAAACAAAACGCCCACTGCCTAAGGAATACATGCAAGTACGTAATATTATTTTGCAAAAACAAACTCATAATATAGCAAGTAATGGAGAAGATCACAAATTTCCAATTGAAAATACTGCTAAACGTAGACTTTTTAAAGGAAAAATCAATTATCGAAAAGCTCAAGTGGAATTAATCGATCATATTCATGATTTTGTGGTAAACCCTAATGAGCGGGCAATGCTAGTAGAATCTCCAAATGGGACAGGTAAAACTTTTTCTTATTTATTCAGCTATGCTTACCAACTGTATTCAAGCCGAAAACTGGTGATTTCTACACCAACTAAAGTCCTCCAAGATCAAATCTTGACCCGAGAAATACCTCAAATGCTTAAAATCACTAATTTGGATCTAACAGCAGAAGTAGTTAAGGCAAGTAGTCATTATTTAGACCTGGATGGCTTTGTACAGAGTCTTTTTCAATCAAGTCCAAATAAGCCTACATTAGTCTTGCAAATGCAAATTTTGGTATGGTTAACTCAAACTAAAACTGGTGATTTGGATGAATTACAATTAACTAATTATAAGGCTCCTTTGTTCAGTCAAATTCAACATCCAGGGGATGCACGAGTAGGTAGCAATTTTGCAGAAGTGGATTTTTGGAACCTAGCTCGTCAAAAGCAAGAACAAGCAGATATTCTCGTAACAAATCATTCTTATTTGGCTAACCACTATAACGATAGTATCTGGGGACAAAATCCTTATCTAGTTATTGATGAAGCTCATCGATTTGCGGATAATGTTACTACTTCTCGCAATAATGCTTTACATTTTGAATCACTGTGGGGGGTACTAAGTCATTTAAGAAATTTGCTCTATTATAAAGATGATAGTGTGAAAGAGATTGCAAATAATGATGTTCAGCTTAATTTTTTATTGAAAAATCTAGATCCGGACATTTTAGAGTTAATTCAGGTTATTAATAGATTGCAGCAAGCTTTATATAAACAAAAGGAATTTGCAACGGGTGAAAATTATTTACCAAATGGTAGTTTGCAACTTAGTTTTGAAGGAGCTAATTTATTCCCTAAAAATGGCGCATTTATTACTAGTCTAGAGGAATTTGAAAGGAAATTAGAACAAGTCCGTCAAAATACTAATCAGCTACTATTTCAACTGTATAATTCCCAGAATCTAGCAGCAACTGATGAATTACTCAGCGATCTTACTGATCAGATTGATCGTTTAGACTATTATATGGAAAAATGTTATCAATTAGCTGATATTATTTCTGATGAAAATAAACTAATGGATGAAGGATTTGTACTGATCATTACTAATCCTGATGATCCATTAAGTACCAATCTAAGTTGGCTAAAATTAGATATCAGTCATGAGCTTAAGCAAATTTATCAACGTTTTGATCATATTTTGTTTATCAGTGCTACTTTAACTAGTGATCATAACTTTGACTTTACAATTAACCAATTATCTCTATCTGATCTGCATCCCCAAACCTACATTGGTAATAGTACGTTTGATATTAAAAAGCACCTCGAAGTGCTCAGTGTTAAAGACATGCCGAGTGTAGATGAAGACGCTCATGATAAGATGTTAGAGAACATTTTATTAAACGATATTTCAACCAAAAGTCATGTTTTAGTATTAATGACCAACCTAGATAAAATTCATGATGTATTCTTAAACATTATGAATGCTCCAGAGCTTAAAGATTTCGAAATTCTAGCCCAAGGATTATCGGGATCGAATAATCGGATTGCAAAAAGATTTGCAATTGCTAAAAAGGCCATTATACTAGGAGCTGATAGTTTTTGGGAGGGGATAGATTTTCATAATTGTGGAATTGATACAGTGATCATTTCTAAAATCCCATTTGAATCCCCAGATCAGCCTGAAGTACGATTAAGACAAAGAAAACTAGAAAATAAAGGAATAAATGTTTTTGAAAAAGATACCCTTCCTCGAGCTATTATTAAGTTTAGACAAGGAATGGGAAGACTAATTCGAGGAGAAAATGATCACGGACAATTTGTTATTTTAGATTCCAGACTTTGGACTAAAAATTATGGATCGGCATTTTTAAGTACTATTCCAGTAAAAGTTGAAAAATTTAATCTAAAGGAATTACATAAGAAACTAGAAAATTATGATCAGAGACGACACAAGACAGACCATTAAATTTGTTATTTGGGTAATTGGTATTATAATTGCTATTTATATTGCTAGTGTAGCTATCTTTTATGGTGCTGGTTCTCAATCACGTAATAATGATCGTGAAATTACCAAACTAGCAAATCAGAAGACCCCTATTAGAAATATTGATACATATTATCATTTAGATAGAGGAGTAAGTAGCTATTCTCTTAAAGGTACTAGTACCAAAGGACAATCATATTATTTTATTTATCTTCCTAAGTCTAAAAGGGCTTATTTGATGCCTGAGAAAAAAGGCGTCAGTGAAAATAAAATTCGTAGTGAATTTGAAAGATTACATTCAAATCAGAAAATTTCAGATGTTAATTTAGGTTGGTATAAAGGTAAAGCTGTTTGGGAAGTGACTTCTCAAAACAAAAATAATGATTATAGTTATACTTTATATGAATTTAAAACCGGAAATGAAATATCTGAAGTCGCTAATTTATAGAATCTTTGGTATGATTAGTTAAGTAAATTGATGAAGGTGGATAGGAAAATTATGACAGAATTAATTTCAATCAAAGATAGTTCCAAACATGTCGATGAAGAAGTAAAAATGCATGTTTGGCTAACAGATAAACGTTCAAGTGGTAAAATTATTTTCTTGCAATTACGTGATGGAACCGCATTTTTCCAAGGGGTAGTTCGTAAAAATGACGTTTCCGATGAAGTATTTAAGCAAGCAAAATCATTACACCAAGAAGCAAGCTTTTATATTACAGGTACAGTTCATGAAGACCAACGTTCAAAGTTTGGTTACGAAATTCAAATTACTGATTTAAAAGTTGTATCTAACAATGAAGACTACCCAATTGGTAACAAAGAACACGGTGTTGATTTCCTTCTTGACCACCGTCATTTATGGTTAAGAAGTCGTCGTCCTTTTGCAATTATGCAAATTAGAAACACCATGTTTAAAGCAACTGTTGATTTCTTCGAAAAGGAAGGTTTCATCAAGTTTGATGCGCCTATTTTTATGCATTCAGCTCCAGAAGGTACTACCCAATTATTCCATGTAGACTACTTCAAGAATGATGCCTACTTATCACAATCAGGTCAACTTTACGGTGAAGCTGGTGCTATGGCTTACGGCAAGATCTTTACTTTTGGTCCAACATTTAGAGCAGAAGAATCAAAAGGTCGCCGTCACATGACTGAATTCTGGATGATGGAACCAGAAATGGCATGGATGCACCAAGATGAATCATTAGACCTTCAAGAAAGATATTTGGCATACATGGTTAAACAAGTTCTTGAAAACAACGAATATGAACTTAAACTTTTAGGTAGAGATCCTGAAGAACTTCGTCCAACTACTGAAGGTAACTTCACTCGTCTTTCATACGACGATGCAATTAAAATGCTTCAAGAAGCTGGTAGAGATATTAAGTGGGGCGACGATTTTGGTGCGCCAGATGAAGGCTACATTTCAGAACAATATGATCGTCCAGTCTTTATTATGAATTATCCAACTTCTATTAAGCCATTCTACATGAAGAAGAATCCTGACAATCCTAAGGAATATTTGTGTGCAGACGTGATTGCTCCAGAAGGATATGGTGAAATCTTCGGTGGATCAGAACGTGAAGGTAACTATGAAGTTTTGAAGCAACAAATTGAAGATGCAGGTCTTAACTTAGAAGACTACCAATGGTACCTTGACTTACGTAAATTTGGTGGTGTGCCTCACTCTGGATTTGGTATGGGATTTGAACGTACTATTGCTTGGATTTGTAAGCTTGACCATATCCGTGAAGCTATTCCATTCCCAAGATTAATCAACAGAATGCAACCTTAATTGTTTTCTAAAACATGAATATATATAAAAGTTGGACTAGATAATAGTTCAACTTTTTTTAAAGGGGCTTTTAGCGTGAATTACAATAATTATCGTGAATTAGGTTTTACAACTTTGCCTAATGGCTTAATCGCTTATTATTCTCAGTTGCAGATTAGCGATGCACAATTAATCCTTATCATTCAATTAGAGGCGTTCAGCCAAAGAGGGGAATTCTTTCCTTCTAATGAAAAACTTGCAGCTAATACCAATCTTTCTGTTAGGGATGTAGGAACTTTAATCCAACGATTAATTGATCAAAATTTACTAACCCTTGAACAAGTAACAGATACTTCAGGGAAAATTGGAAATAGGTATAATCTGAGACCGCTATATAATAAACTTGATGAATATTTAGACCAACATATTTTAATTAAACATAAGCCTAATATCACTGAAATAACTGATAATTTGAACAATAGCCCAATTAATCAGCTTACTCGCCGATTTGAAATTGAATTTGGAAGATACTTAAGCCCGATTGAAAAACAAGAACTTGCTTCATGGATTAATATTGATCATTATTCTCCTAAAATGATTGAATTAGCCTTAAGAGAAGCTGTATTATCCCAAGTTTATAGTTTAAAGTATATAGATAGAATACTTTTAAATTGGCAAAATCATAATTTAAAAACAGAAGAGGATATTGAAAATTTCTTAAGAAGAGGGCGTTAAAATGAGTGATAAACTACTAAGTGATGAAGAAGCCTTAGATGTACTAAATCGAATTGATCAACTATATCCCAATGCTAAAGGGGAATTAAATTGGGATAATCATTTTCATCTACTATGTGCGGTTTTAATGAGTGCACAAACAACCGATAAAATGGTAAATCGTGTAATGCCCAAATTTATGCAGGATTTTCCAACTGCCGAGTCTTTAGCCAATACCAGTATTGAGCAGATTGAAGCAGATATTCGTCAAATCGGACTCTATCATTCTAAAGCAAAGCATTTAAAAGAATCAGCTCAAATTTTAGTTGAAAAATATGGCGGCGACATCCCTAAAAGTAAAAAAGAATTAATGGGGCTTCCAGGAGTAGGAGAAAAGACAGCCAATGTAGTTTTAGCTGAAGGATTCGGCGTTCCTGCAATTGCTGTCGATACTCACGTATCAAGAATTTCTAAAAAATTCCATATCGTAAATCAAAAAGCCACGCCACACGAAGTTGAAAAACGTTTAGAATCTCTATTGCCTGAAGATAGATGGATTAAAACTCATCATGCAATGATCCTTTTTGGAAGATATACAATGCCATCTCGAGCTAAAAATGATCCGTATTCTTATTTACCACCTAAAGAGTAAAATCTATAAAGAAAAAGCATCTGAATAAATTCAGATGCTTTTTTATTAATCTTCATTTTGATTATCTTCTTCTGAACGACTTGATTGTGTAGTTCGAGATGAACTGGAACTTGTAATAGCTGAAGAAGTCGAACTAGCTGAAGATTGTCTTGCTGAACTTGAAGAGGAAGAACTTGACGTAATTCGACTTTGAGTAGAACTTGATTGGCGTAATGAACCGTTATTGTCGCGAGTTCTCGTAGTCTCACGACTTGCAGTTACATTAGCAGTTTGATTATTAGTATCTGCTTCTTCATCTTCTTCATCATAATTTGCGGAATTGTCACTTACACCACTTGGTGCATGTCCACGAACAAATAATTGCCAGCTTGAGGAACGGTTGCTTGTAGCTACCTCTGGAGGATTAGAATTATTTACAATACGTGCTCTAATCACTGAATTTGGTTTTTGCCAATCAACGTTTTCTTTATCTTGCATTAAGTAGGACATCATGCTTCGATACATTAATTGCGCTGATTGCTGACCAATTCCAGAAATTGTTCCATCTTTCAAATTGTCGTATCCCGTCCAAACACCCATTACATAGCTCCTGGTATAACCCACAAACCAAGAATCTTTTGGAGTTGAATTATAAGCCGGATATCTTACTAGATCTTCATTAGAATATTTAACTGTACCTGTTTTACCAGCTTGATATAACCCATCAATTTTTGCTCGAGTACCAGATCCCGACTTAATTACACCCTTAAGCATATCGGTAATCATATAAGCAGTAGACTTCTTCATTACACGAACACCAGGAGAGTCGTAATTTCTAGATAAACCATCTGGAGTTTCAATCTTTGAAACAAATTGTGGCTTGTGGTAAACACCCATTGTTGCAAAGGCTCCATATGCGCCCGCCATTTGTAAACTAGATGCATTGGCACCAATAGCAACCGATAATCCAGAATTTGCGGGAACATCAATACCCATTCTTCTGGCAAAAAGAGAAGCACGACCTACACCAACTTTAGCTAAAGTTTTAACAGCTGGTACATTTCGTGATTGCTCTAGGGCCTTACGCATGGTCATCATGCCATCATACTTGTTATCCCAGTCATATAATTGAATATTGGTTCCTGGATAAACATATCTACTATCATCAAGCATTTTAGCAGTAGACCAATTTAAGTATTGGATAGCCGGTGCATAATCCAATACTGGCTTGATAGAGGACCCAGTTGAACGACCGGTTTGAACAGCACGGTCTAAGCCTAGTTGAACTGATGGAAGGTGACGACCACCTAAAATCGCTACAACATGACCAGTATTTGGATCAACCACTGTAGCACCAATTTGCATTTTATCATTAGTAAAAGGTACGGAACCATTATTGGCTAATTCATAGAGTTTGTTTTGAGCATCTTGATCGATATTCACAGTAATCTTTAAATTATCATTATATGGATCAAAGCCCTTCTTTTTGACTTCTGAGATAACTTCTTTAATGTATGGGTCATCGATCTGTCTAATTTTAGATTCATTATTGGAGTGAGGAGGACGTAAGCCATGTTTAATGCTTTCATTAACTGCTTGATTATATTGGGCTTTAGTAATCTTTTGATTTTCAAGCATTGTTTTTAAAACAATATCTCTACGATATTTAGCTTGTTGTGGATATAAATAAGGATCATATGCTACTGGCGCATTTGGCATCCCAGCAATTAAAGCAGTTTGTGCTAAGTCCAACTTATTAAGGGGTTTATTGTAGTAGTAATTAGCGGCCGTCCCCATCCCGTAATTACCATAATTCATATAAACCTTGTTAATATAAAATTCTAAGATTTGATCTTTGCTAAATTCTCGTTGAACTCTCATTGCAAGCCATGCTTCTTGAGCCTTTCTTTTAAGAGTTCTTTGAGAAGTAGCAGTTGAAAAGACTGTTAATTTAACTAATTGTTGGGTAATCGTCGATCCACCTGCAGCAATACTATTACTTTTAGCATTAGTAAGCATTGAACCTACAATTCTGATTGGATCAACACCGATTTTATCTTTGTAGAAGCGTTTATCTTCTACAGAAACAATTGCATCTTTTAATTGTTGCGGAATTTTATCATTTTTAACATAAATTCTTTTTTCTGAACCTAATGATAATAAGAATTTGCCATCATTAGTGTACAAACTTGAAGTTCCTCCACTTTGCAATTGATTTTGACTGATATTAGGAGCATCCTTTGCATAATAAGCAAATAACCCAATTCCAGATACAACCACTAGAAGTACAATTAAGAAAAACCATTTGATAATTTTTACCCATAATCGACTACTCCTTCGTCGATTATGATAGTCTCTGCGTGATTCACGCTTCATATTTTGATTCGGATCTAAATTATTCTCTGCCATTCTTCATTTCCCTATCTGCAATAAAATGATCAACTGCCTCAAGATATGGAAGAGTAGGGCGAAAGCCACTACTAATTTCATAAGAATTATCTTCTATTTCTTTTAGCGTCATTGAACTTTTATTATTTTTTTGCCACGCTGAAATTACAAAACTTGCTGGTGTAACGAAATAACGCTCCAAGCTTGTGAATTCAATAATAGTAAAACAAATTCCTTTTTGTTTCAAACATGCATTTAAATGAAAAATTTGATGTTCATGAAAGTTTTTTAACGGGAAATTTGTTTTGTTTTTTGTTTCCTTGGCTTCAAAATCAAGATAATACCCCTTATAAACACCATTATAATCAGTAGTGGAAGCTTGTCTAAAATACGCTTCTCTAATGACTGCCTTGGATCGCTTAGGATAGTCTACCTTTACAATTTGGACGGGCGTTGGCTTTTTATGAACTACCGCCATCTCTTCTTCAAGGTAGTACTTATTCGACTCATTGATTTGTTGCTCAAGTGTCATGCCTCTATCAGAAAAGTTTACACCTTTTTTGTGAGTATAAGACTTTCTAATTTTACGTTTATTCGGTTTTCTAAATGCGGCCATACTGCCGCTTGGATATTTGACCATCAACTTCACTCCTGGTAGCATTATAACAATAATGATATATTTTTTGAAATAAAGGAAAGGGGGCTAAAAGGGATGCATCGACTTTGGATTAGCGGCTATCGAAGTTATGAATTAAATGTTTTTGGTGATAAGGATCCTAAAATTGCAGTAATCAAGTATGCACTAAAAAATTATTTAGTCAATCTGCTTGAGGAAGGTCAATTAGATTGGATAATTACTGGAGCAAACCTAGGAGTGGAACAATGGAGTGCTGAAGTTGGAATTGAGCTTCGAAACCAATATCCAGTGCATGTTTCAATCCTAACACCCTATGCAAATTTTGCTGATCGTTGGAATGAAAGTAATCAAGGCAAGCTCTACAATTTAAAAGAAAGTGTTGATTTTTTTGCTTCAACTTCTAATTCTTCTTATCAATCGCCTGATCAACTTAGAAATTATCAAGCTTTTTTACTTAGTCACACTGATCGTGCTATGCTCGTTTATGATAGCGAACATCCCGGAAAGCCCAAATTTGATTATAAGTTAATCAGAAAATATCAAGAAACTAAAGATTATCCTTTAGATTTAATTGATTTTTACGATTTACAGGATGCGGCCGAAGAATATCAAGAAAATCACCGTCGAGATGATTTTTAGTAATTTACAAAAGTAAAGGTTTTACTAAAGTGGTATTTTTAGTTTTACCCATGCTTTGTTTTTGCTAAAATATAGGTTGGATGTAAAGGAGTTGTCAGACTAAATGGCAAATTTAAATGATGTTAAGCTATCTGCACAAGATATTTTAAAAAAACAATTTAGAAGTAAAGTAAAGGGATATGATCCTGATGAAGTAGATGCCTACTTGGATCAAGTTATTTCTGATTATGAAACCTTCCATCAAATTATTGAAGATCTTTATGGGCAAATTGGTACTTTGCAGCGTCAATTAATGGATGCTAAAAAACAAAGTACTAAGGCAGCAACTGAAACTGAAGAAGTTAAAACTTACACGCCAACTAAACGCAGAAAGCCTGTTTTTAATACTGAAGATGAAAATCAAGGCGAAATTTCTACTAATATGGCAATTATTCAAAGAATTTCAACACTTGAACGTAAAGTATATAATCTAGAACAACATGTTTATGGATTACAAAAGTGATATGTTCTGGTATAATGATTGATGGTGTGAATTTTGAGCAGTCGCGGTTTGCTTTATGCAAGCTGAGGAAAGTCCACGCACGCACAAACTGAGATGTTTGTAGTGTTCGTATTCAGCTCAATAAGCTGGAGGATACATTTAGAGTGTATTACGGCGGAAAAAATGCTAAGTCTTTGATATGCATGACTATCCTTGAAAGTGCCACAGTGACGTAGCAAGATGGGAAACTGTCTTGGTGGAACGAGGTAAACCCTGCGAGCGTGCAACCCAAATTTGGTGGGGGCGTTTCGACCTAAGAAAATGAACTAAAGGTCGGGTTATTACTTTAATTAGTAATAAAGATAGATGGCTGCTGAAGGTATTTTTGCCAAAAATACTGGAACAGAACGTGGCTTATAGAAATTCACATTGGCAAAGTTGAGCTTCTTTGGGGCTCAACTTTTTTTATTGAAAAAGAAAAAGAGTGTTTAAAAAATGGAAAAATATCAGCTTTATACAACAATGGGTGCTGGGTTTGAAAGTGTTGTAGCTAAAGAATTACAAAGTTTAGGCTATAAAACCCAGACAGAAAATGGACGTGTCTTTTTTGAAGGAACTCAAGAAGACATTGTAAAAACTAATCTTTGGCTTAGAACCGCCGATAGAGTTAAAATTCTGCTCAAAGAATTTAAAGCCTTAGATTTTGATACATTATATAATGAAGTTTATGACATGGATTGGGCCAAGTTATTGCCCGTTGATGCTAAGTTTCCTGTTCAGGGTCGAGCTGTAAAGTCAAAACTCCATTCTGAGCCGGATGTTCAATCAATCGTTAAAAAAGCCATCGTTGACAAAATGATGGATCAATATCATCGTCGTGGCTTTTTACCAGAGACTGGTAGTGAATATCCACTTGATGTTCATATTTATAAAGACAAAGCTCGAATTTCACTTGATACTACGGGTGAAAGTCTATTTAAGCGTGGCTATCGTGTTGAACATGGTGGAGCTCCAATGAAGGAAAATTTCGCAGCAGGTTTGTTGAAGCTTACTCCTTATAATGGAACTCATCCCTTAATTGATCCAATGACAGGATCGGGGACGTTAGCAATTGAAGCAGCCTTAATCGCTAAAAATATTGCTCCTGGAACTTGGCGCAAATTTGCTTTTGATAACTTTGATTGGTTCGATAAAAGTATCCATCCAAGAATGCTTGAAGAAGCAAAGGCACAAGTAAAGCCGTTAGAAGCTCCAATTTGGGCAAGCGATATTGATCAATCAGTTTTGGAATTTGCTAAGCTTAATGCTCATAATGCAGGAGTTTTACAGGACATCCGTTTTAAGCAAGTTGCAGTAAAGGACTTTACAACCGATCTGGAAAATGGAATTATTATTGCCAACCCTCCATATGGTAAGCGACTAAAAGATAAAAAATCTGCAGAAGAACTATATGAGCAAATGGGCGAAGTTTTAGGTAAATATACTGATTTTAGTCAATATTATTTAACTGCAGATCCAAATTTTGAAAAATACTTTGGCAAAAAAGCTACTAAAAAGCGTAAATTGTTCAATGGTAACTTACGTGTAGATTTCTATCAATATTGGGCAAATAGATAAAATGTTAACAAAAGAGTTAAATACGGAAGTTTGGGTAATTTCAGATACTCATTTGATTGCGGATAGCATTCACGATAATAGACAGGCTTTTTCTCGAATGCAAAAAACTAGCCAAGGTAAGGATTTATATTACCAGGAAACAGTGCTCAAGGCGTTCAGAAAGATGGCTCAAGAAAAAAAGCCAGCTGCAATTGTGGTAACTGGGGATGTAACTTTCAATGGAGAACGAGTTTCTGCAGAAAAATTTGCGGAAATATTTCAACCTTTAAAAGATACTAAGTTACTTGTTTTGCCAGGAAATCACGATATTTTTGATGGTTGGGCTAGAGAATTCCGTGGAAAAAAGCAATTTTATGCTGGAGAAATTAGTCCAGCATTTTGGAAATCGATTTTTTATAAGTCATACAGCTGTGCCGAAAGTAAAGATAGAAGTTCCCTTGCTTACAGTGTGCAGCTTAATCCTCAATATTTATTGATTTTAGCGGATTCTAACTACTATGGTAAAGAGGAAACCACCGAAGCTCCCCATACTCGAGGTCGAATTAATAAAGATCAATTAAATTGGATTGAGGATCAATTAAAGGTAGCCTCTAAAAACAATTTACGACCAATTATTTTCATGCATCATAATTTATATGCCCACAATCCAGCAGTAAATAAAGGATATGTCCTCGATAATGCATCAGAATTGCGGAGATTGTGTGCCCGTTATAACGTAAAGCTCGTTTTTTCTGGTCATATTCATGCCCAAAATATCATGGGACCTCAAGATATGACTCCAACTACAGAAGTAGTGACGTCAAGCTTTTGTTCTAATGACCAAGGCTATGGAGTGGTAAGATTGCATTCGCGCCATATTACTTATATTCGTAAAACCTTTGATATGATGCCTTACTTAACTGAAGAAGAAAAGCAAGATTATACTTTGGCTCACTTTCATAATTACTTGGAGAATTTGCAATTAGGAAGCATTGCGGCTGATTTAATGCAAAGTGACCTACGTAAGAATCATAATAGTATTGATTTAGTCAGAGAAATGGGCACATTATTTGGTCGGATGAACTATAATTTTTACACTGGCCACAATCATATGAAGTCGGCTCACTTAGATAAAATTCATGGTAGTCGTGCTTATCAAACTTTAATCAAGCAGCATCCAGAATATCGTCTGTATTTAAAGACTCTTTATGATACAAGCGACCATAGCAATTTACAGGTAAAGATTCGGTATTAGGAGAAATCAATGAAAAAGAAACATTTTATCTTTTTGGGAACTGCGGGGATCATTTACTATAGCTGGCTTTTTATCATTTTGTTTATTAGTTTGATTCTAATGTATGAAAGTAATACAACCATTAATTGGCCTGCTATCATTATTGGAGTGGTCTTTGGAATCTGCTTTGTTTATACTTATTTATTTTCTTATTGGACTCCCAACTACCTTAAATTTCCTTATCGAAAAAAGCTTAAGATTTCTCATACTCCTGAATTAATTCAAAGATATTGGTGGTTTAGTATTTATAAGATTAAACTTCAGGATTATCCTACTTATTATTTGCTTCGAATTGAAAAAAATAAAGCTACTTCTCGAGTGGCTTTATCAAAATAATAAAATCTATTATAATAAACATGAAAAGTGAATAGGCTAAGAGGGAAGTCGAGGCTTGATGCCAAAGAAAAGTGAACCTTATAGGAAACTATTGAGGCACGTATCAAAGTCTAGATGTCGGTTCAAATCCGACCGCTTTTTAAAAAGAGTCACTATGATAAGTGAGTGACTCTTTTTTATTAAGCTAACGACTTTTCAAGTTCCTTACTGAATTCGCTCTTTTGTAAACTAGTTGAGAGATACCAAACCACAACTTGCTCATCATGTACTGTGAATGCAATGCGAACTGATCCCATTTTACCTAGATTAAGTCGCATTTCGTAACAGGAAAGATTATTAATCTTTCTTCTAGTAGCTAACTTAACTTTTGTCATCCCTGTTTGAACTTCTTTTTTAATTGCAAAGCCGATCTTTTCTTGAGCAACTTTCTTTGTTTGGGGATGCTTCTTAAAAAATAGTTTGCATCCCTTGTTAAATGATACTTTCAATCTATTCACCAAATTTCTAACAAAAAAGCCTTAGATGCTAGTTATATCTAACATTATAAGGCTTTTTTCTCTAGATTTTACTTTAGTTCTTCAAGAGCAGCATCATAATTTGGTTCATCAGTAATTTCATCAACAATTTGACGATAAATAATCATGCCATCTTTATCCAAAACCCAAACTGAGCGAGCAAGAATTCCCATCTCTGGAATCAAAAGGCCAGTAGCTTCGCCAAATGAGTGACCCTCATCAGAAACTAATTGCATATTTTCCACGCCTTCAGCTGCACACCACTTTTGTTGATCTTCAATAGTATTGGTGGATACTGTCAAAAAGTTAACATCTGGATATTGATCCATCGTTTTATTAAACTTCTTAGTTTGAATGCTGCAAACTGAAGTATTGATATCAGGCACTACACTAATGAGAGTAGTTTTACCCAAAAGATCTTGATTGGTTATCTTTTGACCATTTTTGTTAATAACCGTAAACTCAGGCATTTTCTCGCCAACTTTTGGTGGATTACCAACCAATTGACATTCTTTTCCTTTAAAAGTGACTTCCATAAAAATCCTCCTTAATCCAATCTAATGCTAAACCTAGTATAGCAAATTCAAAATACGGATTTAAATAAATTGCTTAGAAAGAAAGCTATCATGAAGGAATGTTGAACTTCGTTAACTAATTTTTCTAATACCCAGCAATTAAAAACTTTTTTGTTATAATAGATTTTGAAAACTGTAAAAGGTGGGACCTAAATTCTAAAGTGAGAGATCAATTGCTAGATATTTTGTTACTTTTATAGAAGAAAGAGGCGCGCAACCAATGAAATCAGATATTCAAATTGCACAAGAAACTAAAGAGTTACCTATTACCGAAATTGCTAGTCATGTGGGGCTAAACTCAGAAGATCTTGAACCATATGGCTATGACAAGGCAAAGATTAACTGGAAAGCTATTAAAAAAGCACGTCAAAATAAACATTTAGGCAAATTGATTCTTATTACTTCAATTTCTCCAACTCCAGCTGGAGAAGGAAAGTCCACCATTACTATTGGGTTAGGCGATGCGATTAATAATCAATTGCATAAGAAAACAATGATTGCTTTGCGAGAACCTTCAATGGGACCTGTTTTTGGATTAAAAGGTGGTGCCACTGGTGGAGGAATGGCTCAAATTATTCCAATGGAAGATATTAACCTTCACTTTACTGGCGACATGCATGCCTTAACTGCAGCAATCGATACTTTAGCTGCGTTGGTAGACAACTACATTTATCAAGACAATGAATTGAATCTTGATCCTGAGCGTATTTTGCTTAAGCGCGGAATCGATGTAAACGATCGTGCTTTAAGAAAGATTACTGTAGGTGAGGGATCTAAATTTAATGGGATTGAACACTCCTCCAGCTTTGCAATTACTGTTGCTAATGAATTAATGGCAATCTTGTGCTTAGCAACTGATATTGATGACTTAAAAGCTAGAATTGGTGATATACTAGTCGGATATACTAAAGAGGATAAACCTGTTTATGTAAAAGAACTTGGATTTGAAGGCGCAATTGCAGCACTTTTATCAACTGCTTTAAAACCTAACCTTGTTCAAACTCTTGAATATACTCCAGCTCTTGTTCATGGAGGACCTTTTGCTAATATTGCTCATGGTGCCAATTCTGTGATGGCTACTAACTTGGCACTTCATTTAAGTGACTATACTTTAACTGAAGCTGGCTTTGGTAGTGATTTAGGTGGTCAAAAGTTTATGGATTTTGTTTCTAAGCACCTTGATAAAACTCCAGATGCAAGTGTAGTAGTTGCAACTGTACGAGCTCTTAAGTATCAATCACTTAAGTCAACTGATGATTTAGATGAAGAAAATCTTGATGCTTTACGTGAGGGTTTTAAAAACCTGGAACGTCATATGAATAACATGCGCTCCTACAATGTGCCAGTAATTGTTTTAATCAATCGCTTTGCTACAGATACTGATGCTGAACTTAACTTACTTAAACAATTAGTTGAAGCACAAGGTATTCAAGCAGAAATTGTTAACTATCATGACGCTGGTTCAAAGGGTGGCATTGAAGCTGCTCAAGCTGTAGTTGATCTTGCTAATTCTGGAAAAGCTCATCTAACTTCCACTTACAATGAAGATGATGATGTAAAAACTAAGATTGAAAAAGTGGCTCGTCATATTTATCACGCATCAAACGTTGAATATAGCGAAAAGGCAGAAAAGCAAATCAAAGAACTAGAAACTTTAGGAAAAGACAAGCTTCCAGTAATTATTGCTAAAACTCAATACTCCTTCAGTGATGATAAAAAGCAACTTGGCGCACCAACTGATTTTACCCTTCATGTAAAAGGAATCAATCTTAAAAATGGTGCTCACTTTATTGTAGTTACTACAGGACATGTACTTGATATGCCGGGTTTACCTAAACATCCCGCTGCACTTGATATTGATGTTGATAATGATGGAAAGATAAGTGGTTTATTCTAATATATGCAATTTTTATATTTAATAATTTCCCTATGTGTTGTGATTGCAGATCAGGGTTTAAAAACATATATCGTTAATAATTATGCAATTGGTGAAACTCACCAAGTTATTCCAGGAATTCTTTCATTTAACTATCTTCAAAATAATGGTGCTGCCTGGAATATCTTACCGGGACAAATGTGGCTCTTTTATGTAATTAGTATTGTCGCAATTGGTGTTTGCGCATATTTTTTGTTTAATAAAAAGTATAAAAATCCTTTGTTTGATACTGGACTAGCACTTGTATTAGGTGGGATTGTAGGTAACTTTATTGATCGTTTGCATCTAAAGTATGTAGTTGATATGTTACAGCTAGACTTTGTAAACTTTAATATCTTTAATATTGCTGATTCTGCAATCACAGTTGGTGTTATTTTGATTTTTATTTACTTATTATTTTTCGATGACAAGGAAGAAAACCATGGCAAATAGTTATGATTTAAGAGTACACGATGAAAAAGGGCGCTTGGATAAATATATCTCTGATAAAATTCCAGATTTATCGCGTACGAGAGTAAAAGAATTAGTTAAAGATGGGAATATTTTGGTCAATTCTAAAAAAGAAAAGGTTTCTTATAAAGTACAAGAAAATGATCAAATTTCTGTAAGTGTACCTGCAGTTAAGCCTCTTAATATTGAACCAGAAGATATTCCTTTAGATATCATATATGAAGACGCGGATGTGATTGTAGTCAATAAACCTCAAGGGATGGTTGTGCATCCCTCAGCGGGCCACCCCGATCACACTTTAGTTAACGCACTTTTATATCATACCCGAGACTTAGCCGATAGTCCGGAAGGATTTCGGCCAGGAATTGTCCATCGAATCGATAAGGATACTTCCGGTCTTTTGATGATTGCCAAAAATGCGAAGGCTAGAGAATCCTTAGAAGATCAACTAGCTCATAAAACTAATAAAAGACAATACTTGGCTATTGTTCACGGCAACTTTGGTGAGGATGATGGATTAGTTGATGCTCCTATTGGACGTAATCCTCATGATCGTAAGAAGATGGCTGTTGTTGAAAATGGAAAGAATGCAATTACTCATTTTAAAGTTTTAGAACAATTTAAGGGCTACAGTTTAATCATGTGCCAATTGGAAACTGGTCGGACACATCAAATTCGGGTTCATATGGCTTATATCGGCCATCCAGTTGCCGGGGATCCTTTATACGGTCCTAGAAAAACTTTAAAAGGGAAGGGGCAGTTTTTACATGCAAAAGTATTAGGATTTGAGCAACCAACTACGCATGAATGGTTGGAATTTCAAGTAGCTCCTCCTCATATTTTTGAAGAAAGACTTTCTGAATTAAGAAAAAACAAGTGAAAAAATGAAACGATATTTAATACTTGAAGATGGAAGCTCCTTCGCTGGAGAAGGAATAGGTTCAACAATTATTTCTACAGGTGAACTCGCGATTCAAACTGCTAATTATGGATATCAGGAAGCTTTAACTGATCCCACGAATGCAGGTAAAATTTTGGTTTTTACCACTCCTATGATTGGAAATACAGGTATTAATGCCATTGATTATGAAAGCATTGATCCCGCTGTTAAAGGGATTATTGCCAATGATGTAGCTCAAAAAGTTTCAAATAGTGAAAATTTTCAGGATTTAGCTTCTTTTTTAAAAGAAAAGAATATTCCTGGAATTTTTAATGTAGATACCCGGGCCTTAGTTCATCGCCTATCAGAAGAAAAGACTATCAAAGCCTCAATTATGGATACCGATGATGAACATGCCTTTGATCAAATTAAGGCTTTAGTTCTACCAAAGAACAAATCAATGAATGTTTCTACTAAAAATGCCTATGCGGCTCCTAATGTAGGTAAAACAGTTGCTGTAATTGATCTTGGGTTAAAACATTCCATGCTGAGAGAACTTTCTTTGAGACAGGTTAACGTTACTGTTTTACCATACAACGCAACTGCGACTGATATTGAAAACTTACGACCAGATGGCATTATCATTTCTAATGGCCCTGGAAAACCTGGCGAATTATCTTCTGTGTTAACTCCAATTTTGGATTACTTTTACGGTAATTTACCTATCTTGGGAATTGGATTAGGCTTTTTAATTCTTAGTGATTATCTAGATTTTGAATTAGTAGAATTACCTGAAGAATTTGATGGGGTAAATTATCCTGTAATTGAACAAAATTCTGATGCCATCTGGCAAACTTCCATGGATATTGATAAATTAGTGCTCCCTGATAATATACAAATGAATATGAATCAAGAATATTTCGATTTACACAGTGATTTGCTTGCTGGATATTGTAATGATAGTCAAAAAATTATTGCGACAGCTTTTAACCCTGAAGGAGCACCAGGTAGTTTAGATGCTGTGGGAATATTTGATCAATTTTTACATATGATGGAGTAATTTAAATGTCTTTAGAAAACGATTTGGATAAAATATTGATAATCGGCTCTGGTCCAACTTTGATTGGTAGTGTAGCAGAGATGGATTTGTTAGCAACCGATGCCATTGATGCTTTGACTGAAGAGGGAATCCAAGTTGTAATTGTTAATCCTAATCCAGCAACCATTTCTACAGATAAACGTCCTAATGTAACTGTTTATCTTGAACCAATGACTTTAGATTTTTTTAAAAGAATCTTACGAATGGAAGAGCCGGATGCGATTATGACAGCTTATGGTTCTACTACCGGTTTAAAAGTAGCTCATAAATTGCTGCAAGATGGCATTCTTCAACAGATGGGAATCAAATTACTAACGCTGAACTCGAAAACTTTGCAGATGGGCAATCAACAAAAAAGAACTGATTTCTTGCAAAAAATTGGCGTTGAAGTTAACCGCTCCTGGCAACTTAATACGGCTATTCATGATTTAAGTAATAATACTCTCAACATTAAAGACGTCTCTTTTCCGGTAATGGTAACTAAATATCATAAATATGTTCACAATGAGCATTTAGGATTTCCAACTCCTGAAGAGTTGATAGCTTATTTTAAAGCAGAAAATCAAAGTGAAAACTTTTCTTGGAAGCATTATCGTTTAATTGAAGATCTTTCATCTTGGGAAGAAGTAATTGTAAATGTTATTCGAGATAGTGAAGGTAATCTAGTTTTTATTAATTTTGCAGATTCGCTTGAGCCTGTTGCCACTAACTCAGGGGACTCTTCTGTAGTAATGCCTAGTTTGACTTTAAACAATGATCAAATTCAAGAATTAAGGCAAACGGTTAAGAAAATTGCTGAAAATTTAAATGCGGTAGGAATTCTTAGTATTCATTTTGCGGTGCGTCATCGTGATACGCAAATCCAAACTAAGGTCCTATCTATAACTCCACGGTTAACTCGAAGCGCGGTTTGGGCTCAACGCTCAGAACTTTACAGTGTAGGATATATTGTTGCTAAAGTTGCGATTGGTTTCCATTTGAATGAAATCATTGATCCAACCTCTGGATTAAATGCGGCCATTGAACCAATTTTAGATACCGTTACAGTTAAAGTGCCATATTGGTCTTTAACAGAATCAGGTTATAATCATTATCGTTTGGGTAAAAGAATGCAAGCTAGTGGAGAAGCGATTGGGATAGGACGAAATTTTGAAACAGCTTTTTTAAAAGGACTTGCTTCAACTATCGATGTCGATCTTTCTTTATCTGTCTTTAAAAAAGAAGTAGCTAAAGAAAATGATGAAATTAAAGATGATCTGCGCCATCCCGATGAGCTCCACCTAATTCGACTTCTAGCAGCTATTTATAAAGGTTTATCATACGCAGATTTACAGAATATCGTTTTTTTGCATCCCGTTTATTATCAAAAACTGCAACATATTATCAGTTTAGTGCAAGAGCTAGAAGAGAAGTCTCTTACTGACAGCAAGCTTCTTCTAGAGGTTAAAAAGCGCGGTTTTTCAAATACATTGATTTCTGAAATTACGCATAGTTCTTTAGCTAAAGTTGAAGAAAGATTGATTGATTTAGATATTAAACCGAGCTTTTTAGAAATTGACGGAAGCGCAGGTGTCTATCCCCCAAATGTACATGCATATTATAGTGCTTATGATGTGCAAGATGAGGTTAAGGATCTTAAAGACGATAAAAAAGTTTTAATCATTGGTATTTTACCTCTCCAAGTTTCAGTAACTAGTGAATTCGATTATATGTTAGCTCATTCAATCAAAACTTTACATAATAATGGATATACCACTGTTCTTTTATCAAATAATGATGAATCAATCGCTGCTCGCTATCGAGATGTAGATCGAGTTTACTTTGATCCCATTACTGTAGAAAACATCCTCACAATTGCTAAAAAGGAAAATATCAAGGACGTTCTTTTACAATTTTCTGGTAAAAAGGTAAGTGCCTTTAGTCAAAAGTTAATTGATAATGGATTACATATTTTAGGGAGAGAAGCCCTTAATCCTCGAGAAAAAATTAATAAGCTGCTTTCAGATAATTATCTCGATGTTAAAAGGGTACCATCCTTAACAACGACTGATTTAAGTGAAGTTGATAATTTTATCAAATTATATGGTTTCCCAATCCTTATTGGAGGGATGAGTAAAGAAATCAAACAAAAATCTGCAGTCGTTTATGATCAGCCAGCTTTAATTAAATATTTGAATGAAAATAAACTTGATCAAATCTCAGTATCGCGGTTTATTGAAGGCAACAAATATGAAGTAACGGCAATCTCTGATGGTCAATCCGTAACTATTCCCGGTATTATTGAACATCTAGAACAAACAGGTTCTCATGCTTCCGATTCAATTGCCGTCTTTAAACCTCAGAACCTATCACCTAAAAGCCAACAAAAATTGGTTTCATACTCTATCAAGCTGATTAAGAAGCTATACATGCGCGGTATTTTTAATTTGCATTATCTCAAAGTGGGCAAACAGCTTTATTTGTTGCAAATTAAGCCATATGCAGGCCATAATGTCGCATTTCTATCTAAATCTTTAGGACAAGATATTACAGCTTGCGCTACTGAAGTATTAATTGGCAAGAAGTTGTCAGAATTAGGCTATGAAGAAAATCTATGGCCTGTGAATGACTTTATCCATGTGAAAATGCCAGTATTTTCTTATATTAACTACAACAGTGACAATACATTTGACTCTAAAATGAAATCATCTGGTTCAGTTATGGGCCGCGATACTCATCTAGCTAAAGCTTTATACAAAGGATATGAAGCAAGCGATTTGCATATTCCAAGCTATGGAACCATTTTTATTTCAGTTAGGGATGAAGATAAAGAAAAGATTACCAGCTTAGCGAGAAGATTCGACCGGTTAGGCTTTAAATTGATTGCTACAGAAGGTACTGCAAATATGTTTGCAGAAGCTGGAATTACGACTGGGGTAGTCGACAAGGTTCGAACTGATCCACGGAATCTTTTAGAGAAAATTCGGCTTCATAAGATTGTGATGGTAGTAAATATTACCAATTTATCTGATGCGGCAAGTGGGGATGCAAATTTGATTCGTGATCAAGCTTTGTATACTCATATTCCAGTGTTTTCAAGTATTGAAACCACTGAATTAATTTTAGACGTATTGGAATCATTAGCTTTAACTACTCAACCAATATAAAAATAAAAGCACTCAATGAGTGCTTTTTTCTTAGTCTATTTTTTTAGATAAGACATCTTTTTCTTCTGGAGTTACCTCAATTGAATTTTGACCAGTGTAAATTACAAAACCTGGCTTAGCTCCATTAGGTTTTTTAACTCTTTTATCTTGAACATAGTCTACTGAAACATGAGCTGAAAGCTTACCTTTTGAGAAGTAGGCTGCAATTTCAGCTGCTTCTTGGATATCTTGATCAGTTGGATTACTGTCCATCAAGATTACGTGAGAACCGGGCATATTTTTAACGTGGAACCAATAGTCATTCTTATTAGCCTTTTTCAAGGTTAACCAATCATTTTGATAATTATTCTTACCAACCAAAACAGTTTTACCAGAAGAAAGCTTGAACTTATTCAAATTCTTCTCGGTAATTTTCTTTCTGCGTTTGTTCTTTTTTTGTTTTCTAATATAACCTTGGTTAATCAATTCATCGTTGATTTGCTCAATATCTTCGGGATCCGCATTATCAATTGCAGTTTGAATAGAATCAAAATATCTTAAGTTAGTTTCTGCAATTTTAATTTGTTCATTAACGTGCTTGATTGAATCACGCATTTTCTTATACTTAGTAAAGTATTTTTGTGCATTTCGAGCCGGAGAGAGCGCAGGGTTAAGTTTAATCTCGATTGGATTATTATTATCGTAATAATTAGGCAAAGAAATACTTTCCATCCCAGCTTTTACTTGATTTAAATGAGCATTTAAAATTTCACCGCGAATTCGGTATCCTTCAGAATTTTCAGCTAAATTAAGTTGCTTCTTAAGCTTAATAATCTTTTTTGAAAGCTTCTTTTGTTCATTTTTAACGACACGTTCTACCTGACTAGCACGTTGTTTTACCCAATCACGCGTAGCTTGATATTCATAAAATTCATCTAAAGCATGATTTAAGTCTGGATCAGAACTCTCTTTAGTTAATTCTAAATGGTAAGGAAGGTAGCAAAAAATTTTTCGTTTATTCCGATCAGTTTTCAATACATAGCCACGCGGATTATCGAACTGATTAAAGAATGTCTTAAAGGAAGAATAGGAATAGTCATCTTCTAGATATCCCAGTAATTCCATCCGATCATCACGATCTAAACCATCAATTTTACGAACAAAGTCTGCAGGCTCACTAGTGGCCTGTATTTGTTTAAATTCGGGTTCAGTCATTTCTAAACCATTAATACCTGGCTTTAAAGGAGGGAGTTCATATTTTGCTTTAGGAAGCAAGATACGAGCTCGATTTTCGTCAGGATTAATTCGCTTTAGTAAATCAATAATATGACCTGTTTTTTGATCGTACAAAATCACATTGCTATGTCTGCCCATTAGTTCCACTGAAAGAACTAATTGAACTTGATCTCCAAGCTCATTTCGATTGCTAAAATGGAAGTTTATAATTCGATTGACGCCAACTTGGTCAATTGATTGTAAAACAGACCCTTCAAGATACTTTCTCAAAACCATCACAAAAGTAGGTGCAGTATCTGGATTAGAGATGGATTGTTTGGTTAAGTACATTCTAGGATATTGAGCATTAGCAGAAATTAGTAACTGATAGTTTTTACGCTCTTTTCTAAATACTAAAACTAGATCTTGATTAAATGGTTGATAAATTTTAGATAAACGCCCTGTTAATAGAGTAGGAGCCAACTCTTTTAATAGACTATGAATAAATAAACCATCAAAAGCCATATGTATCACCTCAAAACATGTTTTATTATACCAGTTAATTCATTTATTTGAAATTTAGATGGTTAATCTGAATTTTTACATAAACATATATCCACTTTTACATATTTAAAAATCATGTTATAAAATATAAAAAGATGGGATTAATAATACGGTTATCAAAGTTCATATTTATGATAGAATAACCTTATATTTTTACTTTGGAGAAGAATGCAATGGATATATTGTCCTTTAATATAATTTCTGACTTTATTAAAAAAGAGATTAATGAACAGTGTGGTCTAAACCTTTCTCAAACTCGTTTATTGTTGTTTTTTGATGGTAATCAAAATCAACCTTTGACTATGGGAAATTTGGCTCAGAGTTTAAATATCTCTTTATCTACCTTAAGTCGACAATTACAACAAGATAAAACCAAAAAGCTAATAAATATTACTAAATCTGACAATGATTCGAGTAAAAAAGTGAATTTAAATAATATTGGCGTTGAAAAAATGATAGTTTTAAAATCGACACTCAAACAAATTGAGAATCAACTGTTTAATAGTTTTGCACCTAATGACTCAAAGTTTTTCATTAAGCAATTGACCATTTTGGCTAGAAAAGCTATGTTTTAGTCTTTTAGTCGAATCTAGTAATATTTTATGCTATAATTTTTCTATACAATCAGAAAATATGAAAGGGTTAATAACATGAAGATTGCATTAGTTACCGACAGTACTAGTGTCTTAACAGAACAGGAAATCAAAGAAAATAATGTAATCGTTGCACCTATTCCAATCATTATTGGAGACAAAGAATACTTAGAGGGCGTCAACATTACATCTAAGCAGCTTTTTGAAACCCAAAAGCAAGGTGCGGCATTTCCAAAAACTTCCCAACCAAGTATGGGCGAAATGATTAGTCTTTTCAATAAGCTTTATGATGAAGGTTATGAAGCTATTATCACTATTACTTTATCAAGTGGTATCTCTGGATTTTTCCAAACTTTACAAAATGTTGCTCGTAATAATCCTGAATATCATTTATATCCTTATGATTCTAAGATGACAGTTCGTCTTCAAGGCTATCTTGTATTAGCTGCTGCAAAGATGATTAAAGCAGGCTACACACCAGAAGAGATTTTAGAACGCTTGGACAAGATTAGAGCAACTATTGATGAATTGTTCGTAGTTGATGATCTTAAGAACTTAAGTCGTGGAGGCCGCTTAAGCAATGCGAGTGCCTTTATTGGTACCATGCTTCATATTAAACCGCTTCTTACCTTTGAAGATGGAAAAATAGTGGCATTTGATAAGATTCGTTCTTTAAAGCGTGCAGTTTCTAAAGTAGAAGATATTGCTTTAGAAAGAACTAGTAAATTACCTTATAAAGATAAACTTCGTTTGTTTGTTTTCCACTCTAATGATGAAAAGCAAGCTGAAGGGATTAAAGAGTTTATCTTAGACAATTTCCCAGGGATGCCTGTTGATGTGGCAGAATTTAGTCCTGTAATTGCTACTCACTTAGGAGAAAAGTCAATTGCCATTGCGTGGATGATTGATATTGATAAATTAGAATTTTAAGAATTAGAAGCCGTAAAAGTTTATATGCTTTTACGGCTTTTTACTATATATCTAAATTAAGCTTCTTAATCGAGCTTTTTCTTCTTCTGAGCAAAATGCTGCCCTAACAGCGTTTAAATACAATTGCTCTTCATCCTGTTTAGTTAAGTTGGTTTTTTCTTCTAGTTGCTGATATTCAAAAGGCAGATTTGTATTAGAGACCGTCATATTATCAGAATTAAGAGTAACTTTAACATCTTCAGATAATAACTTTTTAATAGGGTAGTCATCCAATTTATCAAATACCTTTGTATTCAAATTTGAAGTAGCACAGCACTCTAAAGTGATTTTATCCTTGACGATTGTCTTAACTAATTCTTCATCTTCACTACAACGAATTCCGTGGCCGATTCGAGTGGTTTTTAAAGCCAGAGCTTCCTTCATTGATTCTGGTCCCATCGCTTCTCCTGCATGAATAGTGTAAGGAATATGGTAGGAGCTAGCTTTGTCAAACAAGTCTTTATATTTATGAATCGCAAATTGTGGAGTTTCTGCACCGGCTAAATCGATTCCAACCGCACCTTTATTAAGAAACTGCTTTGCTACTTCGACTGTTTCTTCGTTTTCTTGATGATTGCCTTTCATTCGCATACAGCAAAGCAAAAAATTAACATGAAGAGGGGCATTAGAGTTATCTTTAACTTGCCAATTTAAAAACTTGTCTCTGCCATCAATAACGGCTTGAACTACTTCAGTTTGCGTTAAACCCTTTTGAGTGTGAAGCTGAGGGGCAAAACGAATTTCGGCATAAACTAACCCTTGTTGTTTAAGTTCTTTTAACAGATCAAAAACAATTAATTCCAAGTCGTCTTGAGTTTGCATCAAAGTCAAAGGGAAGGCGAATTTTTCTAAATATTCATTCAAGTCATGACAATCATTGGACACGGATAAATGAGATCGTAATTGAGTATCCGTCATTGTGAGGATGCCATGAACTTGTATTAACTTTTTAACCGTAGAGTAGGGTAAAGACCCGTCCAAATGTAAATGAATATCAATTAATGGTTGCATAAAAAACTCTCCTTCTAAATGATAAAATGTTAAATTGTTCATATTTTACCACTTATTTAGAGAGTTGTAAGCTTTATTCATTAAAAGTATTATTAAATAACCACATTTTATCAAATAGCAGTTTTATTGTTCGTGTTTATCCAAATTTGAAATTTCGTTTAAAGCATTTCGTTGTTCTTTTTGGTTAACGTGTGTATATAAGTCTGTCGCACTCGTTCCTTTTTGACCCAGTTGCTGGGCTACTAAAACTTGATCTTTGGTGACACTATATAATTCTGAAGCTAATGTGTGACGTAATTTGTGAGGAGTGAGAGGGTGGCCAAAGGCAGCGGAATATTTATTGACCATTTTCTCAATAGCATTTGTAGTCATTCTGCGAGTGTGATCGTGCCATCTAGTTAAGAAAAAGGCATTTTCCTTATTATCAGCCAGGTAACGATCTTTACGAATATTCTTATACTCAGTAATATAATCAAGCGTCCATTCCGCAATTGGAACACTATCTCTCTGTCCACCTTTACGCGTTACATCGAGAATTGCATCTTTAATATTTAAATCCTGCATATTTACCCCAGCACATTCAGAAACACGGATTCCAGTTCCTAAAATCAAAGCTACAATGGCCATATCCCGCTCCTTATTTCTTTTAAAGCCGGGGAGGGCTTGCTTATTACATTGTTTTTCGTATTCCTTATCAATAAAATCTAAAAATTGATACTTTAAATCGCCCGTGTACATATGCGACTCCAGTACATGAGCTCGATAGTTTAATGTTTTTGAACTATTTAAAGAATCAATTTTAAGCATTACATTTCTATCAAAATATGGTTCACCATTGTTGTTATCGGCAGTAACTGTCAAAAATTTAAATAAAGATCTCAAAGCGTTAATCGAACGATTAACGGTTGTAGGAGAATTCAAACGACCTTGTTGATTTTTTATATGGCCCAAATAATCGATATAAAGCATGATATCATTTCGTCTAAGCTTTGCAAGTGTATCAACAGCTACATGCTGATTGTCTTTAGCAGATGAAAGATTTTGGCTACGTAACCAGTCAAAGAAACGCCTAATTTCAGTAAGATATTGGTATGAAGTTGTTAAAGAATGGCGAGTACCTAAATTATATTCTTTAACAAAATCTGGCATCTTGGTTAATTCGCTTTGAATTAAATCTAAATATTTTTCTGTTTCCAAAAAATCAGCTCCTAAAATATTTACCTAATTTATTGAATTATATCATGAAAAGAGTGAGAAAGAGGTTTATCTACCTATCATTAAAATTATAGTTTTAATGATAACAGTAATTAAAAATCTTGCTACAAAACCAAATTATTGTTGTATCAAGATTTATAGCAAATAGTTCATTTTCATGCATTCCCAAATAATCCCACTTGTTTTCAATTTTTTGCCCTATTTTTGCCCTAGTGGAGCAAAAATATAGATTTGTATGTAATAATCTATAGTATTTAAAATTTAATCGCTATTATTAGTTATTTTTGGATACTAATATTGTAAATACAATTTATTTGATTTAAAATATTCATTGATTGGATCAAAAGGCATTCTAATCCGTAACTATACGATTTAATAGTTTTTGATAAAATATATTATTACCGGCATAAACACATAATTATTTTGATGGATTTTTATCTATATTACTTACCTATCTCACCAATTAAAGAATCTATTAATACACTGTGTATTTATATAGTATGTTTTAATTTTATTAAAATAGTCTATGTATTTTTAATTTAAAGTTGTATAGTCTATAGCTATAGCTTTATAATAATTGAAGGGATCGAAATGCTCTATGAGTGTTAATTTAGGACAAGAAATTTCACGTCGTAGACGTGAGCAAAAATTAACTCAAGAAGATTTAGCGGAACTCAGTGATTTATCCGTTAATTTCATTTCACGTCTTGAGCGTACAAAAGATCAAAATGTAAGTATTCAAAAGCTAGACTCTATTGCTCAAGCTTTGAATACAACCACTCCAGATATTATCAACAATGCCTATCGTTCAAAGAAAGTTAAAAATGATAGTACTCCAGATAATACTCCTGTTTTTATCCAAAAAGTAACTAATGAATTAAGAAAGTTACCTGCAGATAAGGCAGAGCGTGTATGCAAATCACTAATTGTATTGGTTAAAGAAATTAACAATTAATATAAATACCAAAAAGACACTCTTCGTTAAAGGGAGTGTCTTTTTTATACTCTTTTTTCTAATCAGTAAATTTAGATCCAGTAATTTCAATAGTTTTAATTACTACGTCCTCTAAAGGTTTATCTTGCTTATCTTTTTTAACCTTTGCAATTTTATCAACGATATCCATACCTTCCGCAACTTGACCAAATACCGTGTGTCTACCATCTAACCATGGAGTTCCACCTTGCTTATAAGCTTCGATGATCTCCTTTGGATAACCAGCAGGTTCCATTTGTTTAATCATTCGTTTAGGCATATTCTTGTTTTGCACAATGAAGAACTGACTACCGTTAGTATTAGGACCTGAATTGGCCATGGATAAAGCTCCTCTTAAGTTGAAAAGCTTTTTTGAAAATTCATCTTGGAATGGATGGCCCCAGATGCTTTCGCCACCAGTACCATTTCCCTCTGGATCTCCTCCTTGAATCATAAAGTCGCTAATAACTCTATGGAAAATAAGACCATCATAATATCCCTTTTGAGCTAGACGCACAAAGTTCTCTACTGTCATTGGAGCTAGTTCAGGGAATAATTGAATCTTTACATCCCCTAAACTAGTTTTCATTACAGCATATGGTTCTTTTAATTCTTCAATATTAAGTTGTGGGTAATCCATTTTATACTCCCTCTTTCTATAACAAAAAAGGCAACCCTTCGGCTACCAATTTGTCTTTAAATTATCCTTCAAAAGCATTAGTCAATGGAGGAACAACTTGCTTCTTTCTTGAAACAACGCCTGGTAACTTAACTTCAGAATCTGATAACTTCTTACCAAACGCCTTTTCAAAAGTAGCTTTGTTTTCATCACTACCTACTACCAAAGCTTCAGAGTCAGAATCTAAAATATTAGTAATAAGAAGCATGAACATATCATACCCATTTTCTTTTGACGCACTTTCCATAGCCTTTAAGAAAGCCTCTTTACGTTCCATAGCTTCTGGAAGATCCACAACGTTAATTTGAGCTACACGAACATTGTTGCCGTTTAATTCAAAGCTTTTAGCGTCTAAATCAATTAATTCATCTTCTGACTTGTCCGCAATATTAGTACCAGCTTTAAGCATTGCAAGACCGTATTCCTTGTAGTCAACACCAGCAATCTTAGCTAAAGCTTCAACTGCTGCTCTATCTTTATCAGTAGTAGTTGGAGACTTCAAAAGTAAAGTATCTGAAATAATTGCAGAAAGCATTAAACCAGCTAAGTTTTCTGGGATTTCCATTTCTTGTTCATCGAACATTTCCCAAACGATAGTACTGGTACAACCTACTGGTTCAGCACGATAGTATAAAGGATCAGCAGTATTAAAGTTCATTATACGGTGGTGATCAACTACACGACTAACTTTAACCTTATCAATATCAGATACACTTTGTTGAGGTTCATTATGGTCAACAAGCATAACTGACTTAACTTCATCTGATGCTGTCTTAATTACACGTGGTGCTTCAAAACCAAACTTAGCTAAAGCATATGCAGTTTCGTCATTAGGTTCCCCAAGAGCTACAGGTTCAGTGTTGCAACCTAACTTATTTACAAAATATGAAAATGCAATGGCAGTACCAATGGCATCAGTATCAGGATTTTGGTGACCAAAAACTAATTCTTTTTCCATTAAAAAGATTCCTCTCTTCTTTGAATTTTATTCACTCTTCTCTACTAGTCTACTAGAATAATCCTTTTTATCCAAGAACTTCTGAAATTCTTTTATCATATTTTTAACACGTGGAATTTCCGTCTTCCCTTTTCGATATACTAAAGAAATATCAAACTCTTTATCTCCCTTTAAATAAACCGGAGTTAAAGAATTGATATTGTCTTCATGTTGCAAATAATAAGATTGACTAATAAAAGTATCATATTTGCTGTTTTGCGCCATTTTTACATTTTGTTGAGTAGAGGATGAAGTAATTGGGACTCTAAGCTTATTTCTATTCCCAAAAATATTTTGCATTACTCTTCTTAAATAAAAATCAGCTGGATATGCAACCCATTTACGACTATAGAATCTGCTTGGGATGCATTCTTGATATTTTTCTACTGTATCTTTTGCACTAATGGTACCCAAGAGCTTCTCAGCAGCAACTCGCATTTCTTTTCCGGCAGCCGTTAAATATAGTTTTTTACCAGCTTGACCAAAAAGGGGTGCCCCAATGGCATGCTCTAACTTCTTAATTTGTTGAGTTAAAGCAGGCTGAGTAATCCCAAGTATTTCAGCTGCTTGAGTATAGTTCATTGTGCTAACTAATTGTAAAAAATAACGTAATGATTTTGCTGAAAGTATAGTATCTGTTTTAGGCATAGTGATTAGCTTCTTTCTAAAATAATTATTTAATAATAAGCTACATCCTATAGCAAACTTTATTATCAACCTAAAAAATAAAAGTGTCAACGAATACGCATTGTTGACACTTTTGAAACGGTTTCACATTTTAGAATAATTCAGATACATTCTCGTTTTTATCACTAGTTGGACGACCTAATTCTAGGCTAATAGGCGTTCCATCTACTGAAGGATCCAATATAAATGACCCATTTGAATAGCGATCTCCTAAAGGAAATTCATTTGTTTTAATCTTTACATGACGATCGCTGCTTGTAGTCAAAAGCAAAGTATGATTTTGACCATAAGAAGTAAGTGCAGCAATTCTATGTGGCTTAGTCTTTAATTCACGTAAGATTTGCACACCTCGTTTAGCTCTAGAGACTTTATTTATCAAGTTCAACTCTAACTGCTTAAAGGCTCCACGTTGAGTAATTAGACCTATTCTAATTAAATCTTCAAATTCAGGCGCTACTAAAACGTATCCTACTACATAATCGTCATCTTTTAGATTTACTGACTTTACTCCGACTGCTTTTGCACCAGATTCAGGGATCTCACTAACATCATATTTCACTGCATAAGCCATGTTAGTAACTAAAGTAATCTCTTTATTAGAATCCGGGCTAAGTAAATCAACTTGTAATAAATGACTATCTTTGCTCTTCATTTTAATAGCAGTAATGGCACGAGATTTATAAGTTCTAGTTGGTTGTAAATTAGCTAGTTTTAGACGCTTAATATATCCGTCATTAGTTGCTAGTAAGAAATCTAAATCTTGGCTAAGGTCTTTAAAGTTAAATACACGAATAATCTTTTCATCACTATCAAGCCCAATTTCTTGAGATAAGTGTTGGCCTGTTTCCTTCCATTTAGTTTCCACTAATTCATGTACCGGACGATAAATTACATTACCCTTGTTAGTGAAGAGATAAAGATTTTCTAGAGTGGATACATTCTTTTCATAAATTACTGCATCCCCGTCAGGTAATCCATTATCACCCTCAGCAGTGGATTGATATGATCTTAAAGATGATCTCTTTAAATATCCATCTCTACTAATTAAAACACGAACTTGTTCATCAGCCACTAAAGCCTTCTCATCAATATGAATCTTCGCAGTTTCCTCAGAGATTTCAGTTCTTCTCTCAGTACCAAACTCTCTTTTAACAGCATTCAATTCCTTAATGATTTCTTTTTCTAAAGTTGCTCTGTCAGAAAGAAGCTTTCTATACTTATCAGCTTTTTTATTCAAGTCAGTTTGTTCAGCAATTAATGCATCAACGTCGGTATTAGTTAAACGATAAAGCTGTAATGAAACAATTGCTTCTGCTTGATTAGTAGTAAAGTCAAATTCTTTTACTAAATTACGCTTAGCATCTGCCTTATTCTTAGAAGATCGAATCACCTTGATTACTTGATCCAAGATATCCATTGCATGAATTAAACCAGCAATAATTTCAAGACGAGCTTCAGCTTTATTCAAATCAAATTGTGTTCGCTTAGTAACTACCTCTTCTTCGTGTTCTAAGTATGAGGAAAGAATTCTCTTTAGTCCTACTTGAACTGGAGTCATATGATCAATGGCTACCATATTGAAGTTGTATGAAACTTGTAAGTCTGTATTCTTAAACAAATAATTCAAAATATTTTGAGCGTCTGCGCCTTTTTTTAGTTCAACTACAATTGATAAACCGTGACGGTCAGTTTCATCTCGAACTTCAGCGATTCCATCAATTTCTTTATTTAGACGGATTTCATCAATCTTTTTAACTAATAAAGCTTTATTAACGTCAAAAGGAATTTCAGTGGCTACGATTTCTTGACGATGTCCCCGAATTTCTTGAATGCTGGTTTTAGCACGAACTTGAATACGACCACGACCAGTTTCATAAGCTTCTTTAATACCTTTAGTTCCCATGACAATGGCACCAGTTGGAAAATCTGGTCCTTTAACATACTTCATTAAATCATCTAATGTCGCATCGGGATGCTTTAATAAGTAAATTGTCGCTTCAATTACCTCTGTTAAATTGTGAGGTGGAATTTCAGTTGCGTACCCTGATGAAATACCGGTTGACCCATTTACTAGTAAATTAGGAAATCTTGCTGGTAAAACTGTTGGCTCATATTCAGTATCATCAAAGTTCAATACCATGTTAACGGTATCTTTATCAATATCTTGTAAAAGCATATTAGAAATCTTGCTTAAACGAGATTCAGTATAACGCATGGCAGCAGGACCATCGCCATCCATCGAGCCATTATTACCATGCATTTCTACTAAAGGCTCACGCATTTTCCAATCTTGAGACAAGTGTACTAATGCGCCATAAATAGAACTATCACCATGGGGGTGAAAATTACCCATGATATTACCTACAGCCTTTGCCGCTTTTTTATATGCTTTATCATATGTATTGCCATCCTGATACATTGCATAAAGGATTCGACGCTGTACCGGTTTTAGCCCATCACGAATATCAGGTAAGGCACGTTCTTGAATAATATATTTTGAATAGCGGCCAAATCGTTCCCCCATTACTTGTTCAAGGGGCATTTCACGAATTCGTTCTTTTGTGGTCATTAAATCAAAACCTTCTTTATTCATTATCACTATCTAGAATAGAAGCATCTTCGCCCATTCTAAACTTAACATTTTCTTCAATCCATTTTCTTCTTGCAGCCACCTTATCACCCATCAAAGTAGTGACACGTCTTTCCGCAAGAGCAGCATCATCAATTTTTACCCTAATCAGCATTCGAGATTCAGGATTCATTGTCGTTTGCCAAAGTTGTTCAGCATTCATTTCTCCTAAACCTTTAAAACGTTGCAAAGAGTAACCCCGACCCATTTCTTTTTCATCAGCTGCCAGCTCTTCATCAGTCCAAGCATATTTGATATTAGCCTTCTTACCGCGACCTTTTTGCAAACGATAAAGTGGAGGAAGGGCAATATAAACTTTACCTTGCTCAATCATTGGACGCATGTAGCGATAGAAGAATGTCAAAAGCAAGATTTGAATATGTGCACCATCATCATCGGCGTCTGTCATAATAATAACTTTATCATAGTTAGAATCTTCAGCTTTGAATTCTGTTCCAACACCTGCACCAATGGTGTAAATCATGGTATTGATTTCTTCATTTTTGAAGATATCTTGAAGCTTAGCCTTTTGGGTATTAAGCACTTTACCTCTTAAAGGTAAAATTGCTTGGAACTTTCTATCTCTACCTTGCTTTGCGGAACCTCCGGCAGAATCCCCTTCGACTAAGAATAGCTCATTTTTCTTAGGATTACGCGATTGTGCAGGAGTCAGCTTACCAGATAAAACTTCTTTCTTGCGTCTCTTTTTTCCGTTCCGACTCTCATCACGAGCTTTTTTGGCAGCTTCACGTGCATCCCTTGCTCGTTGAGCTTTTTTAACCAGCTCTTGAGCCAGTTCTCCGTTTTCCATCAAGTAGTACGACATCTTTTCATAAACCAAAGAGTCAACTGCTGATCTTGCTTGCGGAGTACCAAGTTTACCTTTAGTTTGACCTTCAAATTCTAATAATTCTTCGGGAATCTTAATTGATAAAACTGCGCTAAGGCCTTCTCGATAATCAGAACCATCAATATTTTTATCTTTTTTACCTAGAAGTCCCTGCTTCTTAGCATAATCATTAAATGCTCGAGTAAAACCACTTCTGGCACCCACTTCATGACTACCACCATCAGCAGTACGGACATTGTTTACAAAAGAAACAAGATTTTCGGAATAGCCGTCACTGTATTGGCCACTGAATTCAATTTCCATACCATCTTGCTTACCTTCAAAGTAAAAGACATCGCTGATAGTTCCTTTGCCTTCATTTAAATATGAAACAAAAGACTTAATACCATCATCATATTTAAACTCATCATGGTGCCCATCTCGTTCATCAGTTAAAGTAAATTTAACACCCTTTAATAAGAAGGCTGATTCACGGATTCTTTCTTGGATAGTTTCGTACTTATATTTCACAGTTAAAAAAATAGTTTCATCAGGTTTAAAAGTGATAGTCGTTCCAGTTTTATCATTAGTAGGCCCAACACACTTCAAGGTACCAATTGGGTGACCGCCTTTTTCAAATTCTTCTTCATAAGCTTTTCCATCACGAACAACGCGAACTTTCATATAGCTAGATAAAGCATTAACTACTGAAGAGCCGACTCCATGAAGACCACCAGATGTCTTATAGTTTTGTTCTGTAAACTTACCTCCAGCATGAAGTACAGTTAAAATTACTTCAATAGTTGGTTTCCCGGATTTGTGCATTCCTGTTGGCATTCCACGTCCAAAGTCACGCACTGTAATACTATTATCCTTATGAATGGTAACATCAATTTCGTCACCATATCCTGCCATTGCTTCATCAACAGAATTATCGACGATTTCATAAACTAATTGGTTAAGTCCATGTATATCAGTTGAACCAATATACATTCCCGGTCTTTTACGAACTGCTTCTAGACCATGTAATATTTGAATCGAAGAATCGTCATAAGTATTAACTTTAGCCACTAAAATTCCTCCATTTATTCAATAAATTTGTCTGCTCCATATATTTACCCTTAAAACTTTGCTAAAATAGCCATAGATTTAAATGGAGTTGTTTAATCATATGTTTACATTAAAAATAGAATCGCTACTTATTTTAGCATATTTGATTGGAAGTTTCCCCACGGGAGTAATTATTGGGAAAATTTTCTTCCATAAAGATATTAGAAAATATGGTTCCGGCAACATTGGGACGACAAATACGTTTAGAGTATTAGGTCCTGTAGCTGGTATTGTCGTTTTCCTAATTGACTTTTTTAAAGGCACACTTGCTACCGTATTACCTGTGATCTTTCACTTAGGTCCTCATTATTTATGTTTAATTTTTGGATTTGCTGCTATTATCGGCCATGCTTTTTCAATTTTTTTAAAATTTAAAGGTGGTAAAGCAGTAGCTACTACCGCGGGCTTCATCCTCGGTTATAATGTGCATTTTTTCCTAATTTGCGCTTTAATCTTCTTCCCTACGCTTTTTATAACTAGTATGGTATCTCTAACCAGTTTGATATCTATTCTTTTGATTTTTATTGCGTCATTCCTCTTCCATGATTTGGCACTAACCATCTTAAGTGGAATATTGGTCATCCTTATCTATTGGAGTCACCGAAGCAATATTAAGCGTTTAGAAAAGCATCAAGAAAACTTAGTACCTTTCGGTCTTGTTTATTGGTATAAAAAGCATCATCAAAAATAATAAAGAAACAAATTAATAACCAGCAAGGAGTTTATCTTTGCTGGTTTTATTATATCTCATACAAACAATAGTTCGCAAGTTGAGATTTTACTCTGCTCTCTACGACTGATTAATCATCTACTAAAATACTTTTTGCAGCTTGAGCAAAATCATCAAAGTAGTCTAAATCTTTTTTACCCACCAGAGCATAATCCTGCTTCAGTTGCTGGCCATCATTAAGTAAAAACATTTTTTGCAACTGGTCATTCATTAATAAATCAGCTGTTCTCTCATTCATTAAAAAGTATCCAGACCCACTTGCAGCCATCAAAGCAGCTTCATTAAAACTGTCTACAGCAATAAAAGGACTTGTAATCTTTAAAATGTCTTTATGATAATGGAGTTCGCCAGCTTCTTCCTCCGTTTTAGTAATTAAAATATTAGGAATCTTCTTTAAATCTTTAATATCAACCGTTTGTTCTCCAGACATAAAATTACCAGCTTGAAGAATAATCATTAAACTTACTTCTGTAATTAATTGTAGCTGATAATTTTTAAAATCATTATCACGTGGATCCGTTAAAGCTAAATCAATTTTTCCTTCTGCAAGTGCATCCCCAACTTGATCCTGATACAGAGGCATCAGCTCGATGTCTATTTCGGGATGTATCTTTTTAAATTCAGTTACAATCTTTTCTACGTCTTTACTACCAAAATTTTTAAAATATCCTACTATTAAAGTCATTTTTCTCTCCCAATTAAATAGGGTTCTGGTCTGCGCCAAAACCCTAATTTTTATTCATCTTCCCCGTGATAAGCAATACTAAATCCAGCATTAAATTCTTTACCTGGAGCCAAATGATTCATTCCGTACTTTTCTTCTAATTTCCCACTGGCATCTTGTCTATCAGCAATTCCCCACCATGGTTCGATACATACATAATTATCAGTCTTTGGATATTGTGACCAAATTCCTACAAATGGCGCATCTCTAGTCCAAACATTAATATGAAACTTACTCTTTTCAGTCTTAAGAGAAATCTTGTTATCATGACCACGTAATTCATAAATTAGGGCATCATTTTTAAATAAATCGTCGCTGATGGTAATTAAACTATCAGTAGAGGCTAAAGATCTTTCATTCCAGTTTAAATATGCACCCTCTAAAGGAATTCGAACTCGAGCTTCAGAAGGTTGCGTAGCAAAGTAGTAATCTTCCTTTACAGTTTCTTGATTTACTGGCAAATTAAATCCAGGGTGTCCTCCAACGCCGAAGATCAATTCCTTATCATCAGTATTAGTAACTGAGAAGTTTTCTTCCAATAAATTATTAAGCAAGTTATAGTTCACTCGTAACTCAAATTTAAATGGATAAACCTTACGAGTCTCTTCATTATCTCTCAATACAAAAGTAATACTTTCTTTTGTATGTTTTTCAACTTCAAATTCTTGATTACGTGCAAACCCATGTTGCCCCAAATGATAAGTTTTTCCGTCATAAGTGTATTCATCATTCTTTAAACGGCCAACAATTGGAAATAGTACAGGTGCATGACGTCCCCAAATTTTAGGATCGGCTTGCCACATATACTCATATTCTGTATGTATTCCCTTAACGCTTTGAATTTCTGCACCTTTGCTAGAAATTTCCACTTTTAACATATTATTCTCAATAGTGTAATTCATATTGTTCTATCCTTTATCCAGTTTAGTTTGCTAAAAATTAGCTAAATCTTTAGTTATTATTATATCACTTAATACTTAAAAATATATGCGCTTACATTAGACTGCTTAAAATATTCATAAGCAAAATAAAAAAGGGTAGATATACCCTTTTTTATTTTAAAGAATGAACTTAGTAAGATCTTTATTGGTAATAATATCACTCAATTTATCTTCCACATAAGCTTCAGTAATAGTAATCTCGCCCATTTCCATATCTGGACCTTCATACAATACATCTTCTAGGAGCTTTTCCAAAATTGTAGAAAGACGACGAGCACCAATATTATCGGTACCTTGGTTAACATCATAAGCAATTTGAGCGATTTTATCTACAGCTTCTTTAGTGAAAACTAGTTTTACACCATCGGCATGCATTAAAGCAATGTATTGCTTAAGGAGTGAGTTTTCTGGATCTTTAAGAATTTTAACAAAGTCATCTTTACTTAAAGCATTCAATTCAACACGAATTGGGAAACGTCCTTGAAGTTCTGGAATCAAATCACTTGGCTTGCTTTCTGCAAAGGCACCGGCTGCAATGAATAGAATATGATCAGTTGAAACTGGACCATATTTAGTTTGAATAGTAGAGCCTTCCACAATTGGTAAGATATCACGTTGAACACCTTCACGAGAAACTTCTCCAGAGGTCTTCTTGTTGCCAGCAGTAATCTTATCGATTTCATCAATAAAGATGATCCCATTGTTAGTGGTTCTTTCGATTGCCTTTTGATAAATGCTGTCATAATCTACCATCTTATGAGATTGTTCTTGGATTAAAAGCTCACGTGCATCCTTAACTGGTAAAGTTCTTTTTACTTTTTTCTTAGGAACTAAATTATTAAGCATGGAACTCATATCCATTCCCATTTGTCCCATCATATCACCCATTGGGTTAACTTTAGGAGCTTCCTCAACTTCGACAGTCACTTCACGATCTTCAAGTAAGCCTTTATTTAATTTTTCAGCTACACTTAAACGCTCATTACGAACTTCATCCGTAACTTCTTCTTGAGGACCATTATTATTTTGATTTTGGTTACCGCCCATCAACATTTGCATCATATCTTGCATTTGTTGCATTTGGCTTTCGCGATTTTCACGTTTAATCCCTGGAACAAGCAAACGAACCAATTCTTTATTTGCTTCTTTTTCAGCTTGAGGACGAACGCGTTCGAATTGATCCTTTTCTTCCATTCGAACTGCTTCGTTAACCAAATCTCTTACCATAGATTCAACATCGCGACCAACATAACCTACTTCCGTAAACTTAGTTGCTTCCACTTTTACAAAAGGAGCCTCAACAATGTCGGCAAGACGACGAGCGATTTCAGTTTTACCAACACCAGTAGGTCCAGCCATCAAAAGATTCTTTGGAGTAATATCTTTTTGCATATCTTTTGACAATTGCATTCTACGGTAACGATTATAAAGTGCGATTGCGACAGATTTCTTAGCTTCATCTTGGCCAATAATATATTGATTTAAAATATCAACTATTTGTTTTGGGGTTTTAATTGCCATTTTATTTCCTTCTTTGATTAAAGTTCATCAGTATTAATTTGATCATCAGTAAATACATCAATTCCTGATGCGATCTTAACTGCTTCATGAGCAATATCTTTAGCAGACATGTCACTAGCATGGCGAGTCATTGCAATTGCTGCAGCTTGAGCAAAATTACCACCCGAACCAATTGCAACAACATTTTCATCTGGTTCAAGTACTTCTCCATTACCTGAAATAAGAAGTAAGTCTTTTTCGTTAAAAGCAATTAACATTGCATTTAACTTTTGAAGAGTTGGGTCCTTACGCCAAGCTTGAGCCATTTCTACAGCCGCTCTACGTAAATCACCGCTATATGCTTCAAGTTTTCCTTCAAGCATTTCTTGCAAACTAACTGCATCAGCTACACCACCAGCAAATCCGATTACCACACGATCATGATAAATTCGACGGATCTTTTTAGCACTAGCTTTAGCAATAACTTTTTCACCTAAAGTTACTTGGCCATCACCTGCAATAGCAGTTTTTCCATTGAATTTTACTGAACAAATTGTTGTCATTGATATTTTACCTCTCTTATATTTTTAACACATTATTATATTAAACATTTTATATAAGTCTAGTCTAATTAGTTATTTTTCTAAAACTTCTGATTTAAACTTATCTAAGCTTTCTAAACCACGTTCACTAATTTTCAAGTGACGTTCTTTTTTATTACGAATCTTTTTACCTTCCAAACCAGGCAAAAGTGCAAAGCTGGCGTTCATAGGTTGGAAATGTTTAGGATTAGTTGAGGTTACATAGTTAGCCATTGAACCAAGAGCAGTATCTTTAGGGAAAATTGCCACTTCTTCTCCGAGAGCTTCTCTAGCTGCATTAATTCCGGCAACTAAACCACTTCCTGCACTTTCAACATAACCTTCTACGCCAGTCATTTGACCCGCAAAGAAAAGGCCTGGTCTTTGCTTTGCTTCATAACTAGCATTCAATACTTCTGGGGATGCCATATAAGTATTTCTATGCATTTTTCCATAACGTACAAAACGAGCGTTTTCTAATCCTGGAATCATTGAAAAGACTCTCTTTTGTTCGCCATATTTCAAATGAGTTTGGAAACCAACAATATTGTACATAGAAGCAGCTGCATTATCCTGACGAAGCTGAATTACTGCATATGGTAACTTTCCAGTATGGGGATCTTCTAAACCAACAGGCTTAAGAGGACCAAACAACATAGTTTTAGCCCCACGAGCAGCCATAACTTCGATTGGCATACATCCCTCAAAGACGTCATCTTTTTCAAAGCCATGCATTTCAGCCGTTTCTGCACTAATTAAAGCTTGAGTAAATGCCATATATTGTTCTTTATCCATCGGACAATTCAAATATGCGGCTTCGCCCCGGTCATAACGAGACTTCTTATAAACAATATCCATATTAATAGAATCTGCAGCAACAATTGGAGCAGCTGCATCAAAGAAGTGCAAACTATCAGTTCCAGAAAACTTTTGAATTTGTTCAGCTAATTTGTCACTAGTCAAAGGACCTGTTGCGACTACTGTAATTCCTTCAGTTGGTAATTCAGTGATTTCTTCTTCGTGAATGGTTACATTATCAAGATTATGAATGGTGTCAGTAATATATTTGCTAAAACGATCTCTATCTACTGCTAGAGCACCACCTGCTGGCACTTGAGTTTTATCGGCTGCTTTTAGAATCAATGAATCCAAGTGACGCATCTCTTCTTTTAAAAGTCCCACTGCGTTAGATAATTGATTAGAGCGCATGGAATTGGTACATACTAATTCTGCAAGTTCTCCGGTTTCGTGGGCTGGAGTTGACTTCTTGGGTCTCATTTCATAAAGATCAACATGAACTCCTCTTTTAGCTAATTGCCAAGTGGCTTCGCTACCGGCTAAACCGCCACCAATTACAGTTACATTAGGCATTAATTTCATCCTTTACTAAAAAATTTATATATATAAGAATATCATCAAACCAGATAGTTTGATGATATCAAATACGTTTTTTATTTAATCTTATTTTTCTTCTTGTGGATCCTCACGATAGTCTCCATTTGGACAAAGAACAACTAATCCTTTTTTCGTCTTCTTTTGAACTAGAAAGTGACCGTCATTTGGACAATTTCGACTGATTGGTTGATCCCATGAAACAAAATCACAGTCGGGATACCGAGAACAGCCATAGAATTTACGATTCTTTTTAGACTTCTTTTCCACTACTTCGCCCTTACCACATTTAGGACAAGTGACACCGATTTTCTTAACGATCGGCTTAGTGTTGCGACAATCTGGGAATCTAGAACAAGCATAAAACTTACCATACTTTCCCATCTTAATTACCATTGGTGCCCCACAAATATCACAATTGAATCCAGCTGGTTCATCTTTAATTTGAATCTTTTCAATTTCTTTATCAGCTGTAGTTAATTCCTTTTTAAAGGGATGGTAATATTCATCAATAACTTTTACCCAATCCTTTTTCCCGTCTTCAACGCCATCTAGTTCATTTTCTAGAGTGGCAGTGTAGTCGACATCAGTGATATCTGGGAAAAATTCTTCAATTAAGCTATCAACAATTTCTCCAAGCTCGGTTGGAACGATTGAACGTCCTTCAAGTTTAACATAATAACGTCGTTGAATAGTATCAATAGTTGGCGCATAGGTTGATGGACGCCCTACACCATTTTCTTCTAGTGCTCTAACAAGACTAGCTTCAGTATAGCGAGCCGGTGGCAAAGTAAAGTGTTGCTTATTATCCGACTTTTCCATCTTAACTTTGTCGCCTTCATTTAAATCAGGTAATTCAACGTTCTTTTCTTGTTGATTATCATAAACTTTAGTAAAACCAGCAAAATTCAATTTAGAACCAGTTGTTCTAAAGATTACCCCATTTTGAACAATATCTGCTCGTACAGTATCATACACAGCTGCCGTCATTTCACTAGCTAAAAACCTTGACCAGATCAGCTTATACAAACGATATTGCTCTGTAGTCAAAACTTTCTTCAAAGATTCTGGTGTACGATAGACACTAGTTGGACGAATAGCTTCATGGGCATCTTGAGCATCTTCTTGGTTCTTAAAATGGCGTTGGCTTTTAGCCGCATATTCTGCGCCATAGTTTTCATGTAAGAACTTAGAAGCTTCTGCTTGAGCAACTGGAGAGGTACGTTTAGAGTCAGTTCTCATATAGGTAATTAACCCTACAGTTCCTTGCTTTCCCAAGCTGATTCCTTCATAAAGTTGCTGAGCAATACTCATTGTTCTTCTAGTTCTGTATCCAAGTCGCTTATTAGCCTCTTGTTGCATAGTGGAAGTAGTAAATGGTGCAGGTGGCTGGCGACGACGTTGTCTGGTAACAACTTTTTCCACTTCGAAGTCTTTCTTTTTATCAATTTTTGATAAAACTTCTTGAACTGCTTCATTGTTTGGCAGTTCTTTCTTTTTACCATCTATGCCATAAAAACTAGATTTAAACAGCTTCTTGTCTTTTTCAAAGTCTGCATCAATCGTCCAGTATTCTTTGGGTTTAAAGTTTTTTATCTCTTTTTCACGATCAATTACTAACTTAAGAGCTACTGATTGAACACGACCAGCGCTAAGACCCTTTTTGACTTTTGCCCATAAGATTGGAGAAAGCGAGTAACCCACTATTCTGTCTAATACACGACGTGCTTGCTGTGCATTCACCGTGTCCATATCAATGGTGCGGGGATGCTTAAAGCTTTCCTTAACCGCATCTTTAGTAACTTCGTTAAAGGTTACTCGATTTTTAGCATTTTCGTCTAAGTTTAGAGCATGTGCAACGTGCCAAGCGATGGCTTCACCTTCACGATCCGGGTCAGAGGCCAAATAAACGTCTTTAGCCTTCTTTGCTTCACTCTTAAGTTCCTTGATTGTATCCCCTTTACCACGGATAGAAATATATTTTGGCTTATAGTTATTATCAAAATCTATTCCCATTTGTGATTTAGGAAGGTCACGAATATGACCTTTTGAAGCAATTACATGATAATTACTTCCCAAATACTTTTCAATAGTTTTAGCCTTTGCTGGCGATTCTACAATTACAAGAGTTTTTTTCTTCTTTTTAGATTTTGTTTTCTTTTTAGTAGTAGGCATTGAATGCCTCCTTTTATTAATTTTTTAAAATAATACTATGTTGAGAATAAAATACCTGTCTCTAAATTGTCAAATATTTTTGTAATCGCTAGCAAAAAAATAAATTTTATTCTATGTTTTGAAAAGGCTCTTCAAGCTTAAAATCAACTATTGGTATGGCTCCAACTTCAATTAAACGATTCGGTCCTTTAGATAAATCACATGTAATTGGTCCAGGAACTGCATAAACATCGCGATTTTCATGTAATGCCATATTAGCAGTAATTAAAGAACCTGATTTTTCTCGGGCTTCAGTTACAATTACTATATCTGATAAACCAGCTAAAATTCGATTACGTTCAGGAAAACGAAATGGTTTAGGTGGCGTATCAGGTAAGTATTCGCTGATTAATAACCCTTTTTCTACAATTTCCTGTTGGAGAAACTTATTCTGAGCTGGATAAAAATGATTTATCCCATTTCCTACCACCGCCACTGTTTTTCCGCCATGGTGTAATGCAGATTCATGAGCCATTCCATCTACACCTCTGGCAAGCCCGCTAGCGATTACATACTTTTTAATTAAATTAGGCATTAATTCATCAATCACAACTTGACTGTAGTTAGTAGCTTGTCTAGCTCCAACAATAGTTGCAATTGGCCTCTTTAATAAATTGGTATTTCCCCGTACAAAAAGAATCAATGGTGGTTGGTATATTTGCCGTAATTTTTTCGGATAAAGATCATCGAAAAAACTTATTACACTACATTGCTTTCTAATACGATCAATGATTTTTTCATATTTTTCGTTATAAAAAGCTTGTAAGCTACTTTCAATAAGCTTTTCTGGTAAATCAAGTTGTTTTAGCTGAGCAGCTTCTACCTTTTCAGAATCAAGCTGGCTAGCAATTTGCAACATTTTTATATATCCAATACCGCGTTCTAATTTTAACCGTAATAAAAAGTCTGTTTTATTCATGTAAAAACCTCCATTTATAAGTACGCAAAAATAGAGGTTTTACTTTTATTTAGTTGAGCATGCTTTTTATTGGTTCAAAGCTTTTACGATGAATCGGAGTAGGACCAAATTTATTAAGAGCATCCAGATGATCTTTAGTCCCATATCCTGCATTTTTACTAAACTTGTATTGAGGATATAGAGCATCATAATCGTCCATCAATTTATCTCTAAATACTTTAGCTACAATCGAAGCAGCTCCAATGGAGTTTGATTTTGCATCACCTTTGATCAACTTAATTTGAGGAATAGCTATGGGAACATCCATTGCATCAACGAGCAGAGCATCTGGTTTTCGGTCTAAATCTTTAACAGCTTCTGCCATGGCCAAGCGATCCGCTTCATAAATATTAATTTCATCAATGACTTGAGCATTTTTAATACCAATTCCTACACTGACAGCTTTTTCTAGAATTTTAGGATAAAGTTCAAGCCTTCTTTTTGGGGACAGCTTTTTAGAATCATTAACATCGATCAAATCAAAATTTTCATCAATAATAACAGCCGCAGTAACTACTGGGCCAGCAAGAGGCCCGCGCCCTACTTCATCAACACCTGCCACTAGTTGACCTTTTCCCCAGAATCTTCTTTCATATTGAAAACGACTTAAGAATTGTTCTTTTTTCTTAAGTAAAAGTTCCTGCTTTCTTTTATAACTCGTTAAAAGTTTTTGGACTCCACTTCTAGGATCATTTTTTAAAGCCGCGAATTCTTCTTCACTCACACCATTGTTGAGCAATTCTTTAATTTCTTTGATTGTCATGGTCTATCTAATGTGATCCTTCCAATTTTGCCTTTACGCAATCTTTGCAGCATATACAACGAAAAGCGATCATAATCATCTCTCATTCCATATTGCTGAGTCATGGCTAAAAGCAAATCAGGATCGTTAATGTTTTCAAGTTCAGCTTTATCAATATGTGCAAACTTTGCTAAATCATTTGGATAATATTGACGCAAATTTTTCAAAACGAATAATGCTACATCATCTGCATGAAAAATACTATCTTTAATTGCTCCAAAGGCTGCCAATTTATAACCTACTTCTTGATCTTCAAACTTTGGCCATAAAATTCCTGGTGTATCAAGAATTTGAATATTAGATTGGGTTTTCAACCAAGTTTGACCTTTGGTAACGCCTGGACGATTACCAACTTCCGCAACATTACGTCCCACTAAGCGGTTAATAATAGTAGATTTCCCGCAGTTAGGGATGCCGGCTAAAGCAATTCTGATTGTAGGATGGACAGCACCTTTTTCTTCAAGTTTTTTAGTTTTAGAGCTGGCAGCTTTTTTAATCATTTTAATTAAAGCTTGCATATTAGTGTTATGAAGTGAATCCATTGCCATAACAAATTTACCTGGTTGTTGGAGCTTTTTTTGCCACATTTTAGTCATTACAGGATCTGCTAAATCTGCTTTGTTTAAAATAATCAAGTGTGGCTTATTTCCTACCAGCTCTTCAATCATTGGATTACGTGAAGATTTAGGAATTCGTGCATCAAGCACTTCCACGATTACATCAATTAAACCCAATTTATCTTCTAGTTGATTGCGGGCTTTATTCATATGCCCTGGATACCATTGAATTGTAGACATTTTTCTCGTCCTTTCTTATTTCAAACTTATTTTATATCTTATTCTTCGTCTGAATGCAAATACAAAACTTCTGCCAACAATATTTCTCGATACAAAGTCAAAAATCCTGAACGATATTCCTGTTCTTTCTGGGCGATTTGTCCCAGATAATTTCTTTCTAATCTAAAAGCATAACGATAAATTTCATCACGAAATTCATGCTCTTCAGGAGTTAATTCAGGTTGTTTAATTGACTTTTTTAGCTCTCTTAAAAAATCTTCAATAGATGTTTCATTAATTTGCGCATGTAAATCAAAAATCAGCTGCTTTCTGAATTTTTTAGGAAGATAAATTTTATCTAACTCTGCCAGAGCATAATTTACCATCTCTTCTTTAACCTGATCAATTACCTTCTTCTTTTCAATATCAGGTTTATCTTTTGGCAAAATAAATCTAAATAAAAACGTAGGCACGATCATACTTAACAAAATTAGAGTAGCTTCACTAAATAAAACTAAGTGAAAATTATTAACGCTCACTAACGTATTATCTAAAGTATAAGCTAAGGCATAAGTAACTGCCCCATGAATTCCTCCTAAAGAAAAAATCCAGGCATCTTTATTACTTAATTTTAATACAAGACAGCTATATGCGTATCGAACTAAAATATTAACAACATATAAAAGCACGCCTACTTCAATTGCAAGATCAATTCGATTTGGCAACAAATTTCCTCGTGTTGCTAAAACAATGTTTGTCCCCAAGCCTATGAATACAACACTATTTAGAATTTCACTCAAAATATGAGAAATTTGAAAATCGTTATAGATATTATATACATCAGTTAACTTACTTCTTTCAAATTCGGCATTATGAGCTAAGCCTGCTACTACAACCGCAATTATACCTGATACATGAATATGTTCAGCTAAGTAATAAAGTATAATCGGCGTCAAAATATAAATAACTACAATTGGAGTCATTGTGGTAAAATTTTCATTTGAAAAATATCCACTTAAACGCATAATTTTTTGCCGAAGTAGAATTAATACAAATGAAAATACTAGACCTAATATAATACCACCACCAGCGGAATATAAAAAGTCAACAAATGTATGCCATACTTCCAAATGCTTAAAAGTATACCAGCTTACACCCATATTCAATAAAATAATTCCAGAAGCGTCATTGAATAGAGATTCATTTTTCAAATATTTATTTACACTTGCCGGTATCTTTAAACCATGAATCACAGATTCAGTTGCTGTCGCATCAGTAGGAGTAGAAATAGCCGCTAAAATCAAGCTGACAGGAAACGATAATCCAAAAAGCCATTTCAGTCCTAAGGTACCGGCAGCAGTCGCAATAATTATCATTACTACTGTAATACTTACAATAGAGCGCCAACTTCGTGCGATGCTGTAAATTCGATTTTGTTGGCCTTCAAAAAATAGTAGCGGTGCAATAATTATGCCCATAAAAAATTCCGGATTAAAGCTAAAATTAAAAGTAGGAACCAATGTAATTAGCATCCCCAAAGCAAAGGAGATATAGTTCACTGAAACTTTTTTAAATAAATAATTTTGAACCAACATTGCTAATGCCGCTAGCAAAACCACAATAATAGTTAGATTTACAATTTGCATTTATTCCCTTTCCCACTAAAAATAAAGACGGCCCTTTAGACCGGACCGTCTTAGTATGACATTTTTTCTTGGTACATTTGATAAGCTTTATCAAATGTTGACATGCTAGCTAAATAGCCTGCATTCAATTCTAAATACTCAGACAGTTTATCATAATCTTGCTCTTGCTTAGGAAAAGTTAAATCATGTTGAGCATTATTGGCAAATTGTACAATATCATCCTGAGAATCAGGATCTCTCTGAGTCATCAAATAGCGATAAAAGCTTTAACGATACATCTTACTGCTCCGTATAGTAAAGAATGGCATAAGCCCCATTACCTGCATGAGTTGCAATAATTGGACTTGTTTGTCTTACCAAAACATTAATTTCAGGATTGATCGACTTAATTTTTTCAGCTAATTCATTCATTGCTTCAGGTGTATCAACATATGAAATACCAACTTCTTTTATTTTATCTTTATTGGCTTCAATATCTGCTAATACTCTTTCATCAAAAGCTCTGGAGAATTTCTTGCCACGCCCTTTTTTAGCGACTTCTAGATTACCTTTTGGCATGTGAAGCTCAATTCTAATATTAAGCAGAGTTGCAATTTTACCAGAAAGAGCACCTAAACGTCCACCTTTAATTAAATTATCTAAATTGACAACCATCATGCGCAATTTTTGCGTTTCAATGATCTTATTTATATCTTCAATGATTTCATCAACGCTTTTGCCGGCTTGAGCATCTTTAGCAGCTTTTAAAACTTGAAATCCTTCTGCACGGTCAGTTAATTCAGAATCAATGATATAAACGTCATCTGACTTTCCGGCAATTTCAGCTGCTTGCCGTGCCGCATCCACAGTTCCACTTAAAGCTTTTGCCAAAAAAATCCCAATGACTTTGCTACCATCTGCAGTTAAATTTTTAATTGTTTCTACAAATCTGCCAATTGGTGGCTGGCTTGTCTTTGGCAAAGCTTCTGACTCATTCATCAATTCCACAAACTTACTTCTAGTTAGATCTACTCCATCAATGTAAGTCTTGCCATCAATAGTAATTGATAGTGGTACAACAGTTATGTCATATTTTTTAATTTCTTCTGGTGTTAATTGAACAGAAGAATCTGTCATTATCTTTATTTTTGACAACGTATTCGCCCTCAATTCTAAAATACTCTTTTTTTATGATAAAATGTGAGCATTACATATAAGCTAGTATATCAAAAAAATTGTTCAATAAAAAAGAGTGATTGGGATGTTTTACAAGTGAAATTAAAAGAATTGTGGCAAGAGCCAAAAAAGCGTTCAAAAACTTATGATATTTTAGATAATATATTTAGTGCTATTACCCACGGAATCGGCTTTGGATTAGCTGTGGCAGGTTTAGTAATTTTAATTGTTAAAGCCGCCCATACAGGAAGCCCAATGAGAGTCGTAACTTTTACTATTTATGGTTCATGTTTGGTACTTCTATATTTGTTTTCAACGCTATTTCATAGTTTAATCTTCACTAAAGCCAGAAACGTGTTCCAAATTTTTGACCATTCCTCGATTTTTTTATTAATTGCTGGATCCTATACCCCCTATTCTTTAGTTGCAATTGGGGGTGCGTGGGGCTGGACGCTATTTGGTCTTATTTGGTCCTTAACTATTTTTGGAATTATCTACTATATTTTTAATCGCGGAAAACATGTAATCTTCGATACAATTTTATATGTTTCAATGGGATGGTTAGTAATTTTATCTGGGAGTTATCTTTATGTACGTTTAAGTCCGGTAGGCTTTTGGCTTTTAGTTGGGGGCGGAATCGCCTATACCGTAGGGGCTCTCCTTTACACGATGCATAATGTGCCCTTTATCCATGTTATCTGGCATTTATTTGTAATGCTGGGATCAATCTTAATGTATTTTTCCGTATTGTTATATGTTTAGAAAAAACTCCAAGATCTTCTGGTTTTGGAGTTTTTTGAGCATATTTAATGATTTTTCTTAACGTTAGGAGTATTATTTTCTGTAAATCAATTACTTTTTGTAAGGAGACATTATTATGAAGACAGTCGAAAATATCATTATTGGATTTGGTAAAGGCGGGAAAACTTTAGCTAAATTCTTGGCTCAAAAAGGTGAAGAAGTTTTAGTTATTGAAAAATCTAATAAGATGTATGGGGGAACATGTATTAACATTGCCTGCTTGCCATCTAAGCGTCTTATTATTGAAGCTGGCAACGGAATGGACTTTGTTAAAGCAGTTAATGGAAAAAATGACATGACCGTTATGCTTCGTACCAAGAATTATCATATGCTTGCAGATGAAAAGACTGTTACTGTACTTGATGGAAAGGCCAAATTTATCAATAATCATCAAATTGTTGTGACTACTGCAAATGGCGAGACCCTTGAATACCAGGGAAAGCGTATTTTTATTAATACAGGTTCTACTCCTGTCATGCTTCCAATTAAAGGGGTTAGTGATAGTAAGGCTATTCTTGACTCAACTTCTGCAATGGAACAAAAAGAATTACCAAAAGAATTGGTAATCATTGGGGCCGGCTATATTGGACTTGAATTTGCTTCAATGTTTGCTGAATATGGCTCAAAAGTCACTGTACTTGATTTACATGACCAGTTTTTGCCTCGCGAAGATGATGATATTGCCAGCGAAATTAAAAAGGATCTGGAAGAAAGCGGAGTTCATTTTGAATTAGGCGTTAAGATTTCTGAAGTAAATAACGATACTGTTTTTTATCAAAAAGATGGTCAAGATCATCAAGTCTCTGCTTCTCGAATTCTAGTTGCTACAGGTAGAAAGCCAAATATTGAAGGATTGGGCTTAGAAAATACCGATATCAATTTAACTGATCGGGGCGCTATTAAAGTTAATGAATACTTGGAAACCAGCGTTGATAATGTTTGGGCCATTGGAGACGTTAAAGGTGGTCCTCAATTTACTTATATTTCTCTAGATGATTTTCGGATTATTAAAGATCAGCTCTATGGGGATGCACAAAGGACTCTTAATGATCGAATTAACATCCCTTACAGCGTTTTTATTTCACCGTCCCTATCACGTGTCGGCTTAAATGAAAAAGAAGCTCAAGCGCAAAATATTGATTATAAGCTTAATAAATTACCAGTTACCTCCATTCCTAAAGCCCAAGTTTTAAAAGATCCACGTGGCTTATTTAAGGCCTTAATTGATCCTAAAACTGATCAAATCATCGGAGTAACTTTATATGGAGCTGAATCATACGAGCTAATTAATATGATTTCTCTAGCCATCCATCAACATATTCCAGCATCTGTATTGCGCGATCAAATTTATACTCACCCAACTATGAGTGAAAGTTTTAATGATTTATTTAAATAATTGGTCAGAGATATGCAAAAAGAGCATTGAAATTTCAATGCTCTTTTTATGCACGCTTAATTCTGTTCCTCAATAAATTGCTTAATTGCAGCTTTACTGTTTTCTAATTCACCTTCAACCACTTTTTCTCTAATTGAATTTAAAAGAATCCCCAACTTTGGCCCGGGTTCAATACCATTTTTAATTAGAAAGCGTCCATCTACGATCAAATCGGATGAATTTTTAATTGGGAGTGCGTCATAACGATCTACTAAGGCTTCTGCTGAAATTGGTTGCCCTAAAATGTGTGCCACATCAATAGTGTTCAAAAGAGTGGCCTCTCCTGCTTTAAACAAGTCATAATCAGTAGGAGCTTGACTTGCTAATAAATCAAATAATTCGACAACTCTTTCTACCGCATCTGCCATTGCATTCGAATTCTTCCAATCACGCATAAATTTTCCAATCTTATCATTTGGAATTTTCAGCAAAATAATAATCACAGCCCATAAACTAGTCTCCAAAGTAGGACTAAATTGTAATTGAGGATAAATAGATAAGAGATCTTTCTTTCCAGCAAAATCTGGCACATCTTCACTTAATTGAGTATCTAAAAAGATTTGAAAGGCTCGTCTAGAATGAGGCCCAATTCCCATCTTTACAAATTCTTCTCGAACGCGTTCAATTGAAATTTTCTTAAGCAATTCATGATTATCTTCAATCGCCTTTTGAGTTTCACTTTCAAGCTCAAATTCCAATTGGCTCATAAATCGAACTGCGCGCATCATTCGTAACGCATCTTCATGGAATCTTTCTTCAGGATTTCCTACCGCTCTAATCACTCGATTATGAAGGTCTTCCAACCCATTAAATAAATCAATGATTTCCCCATTTGTATTCATCGCTAAGGCATTGATAGTGAAATCACGTCTTTTCAAATCCTCATCAAGATTTTGGACAAAAGTTACTTGATCTGGTCGACGGAAATCTTGATATCCAGATTCTGTTCTAAATGTAGTAATTTCGTAACTGCCTCCATTATATAAAACAGTTACAGTTCCATGCTTTATTCCTGTATCAATTGTTTTTTCAAATTCTTCTTTAACCTCTTCAGGATAAGCACTTGTAGCAATATCAATATCGTGAATATGTCTACCTAATAATAAATCTCTTACTGAGCCACCAACAAAATATGCTTCAAATCCAGCATTTTCTAATTTCTTTAATACCGGCATTGCTGCCATGAATATTGCTGGTAAACTGTCTATTTTCATTTAATTAATCAACCCATTCATGTGTAATAATTTCTAAAATATGTTAGTTTTATCTTATAGAACCTTTAACAAAAGGAGGATCTTTATGCAAAGAATTAAATCAAAAACAATTTTGGAATTGCTGATGATCACAATCGGGTGTGCAATTTATGGACTTAGTCTAGATATGATCTCAGTTCCCAATAAACTAGCCGACGGTGGATTAAGTGGTATTTCCTTAATCTTGCATCATTTTTGGGGAATTAATATGGGACTTTCTACTCTAGTCTTAAATATCCCTCTTATTTTATTGGGATATCGCTTTATGGGCAAAAGACTCTTTGCCTATACTATCTGGGGCACTCTTTGTTTATCCTTCTTTTTGTGGTTTTGGCGTTTAGTTCCCATTATATCGCAATTTAACCTAGAACACGACCTCTTCTTGTCAGCAATCCTTGCAGGATCGCTTTCAGGATTTGGTTTAGGACTAGTTTTCCGATTTAATGGAACCTCTGGAGGAACTGACATCATTGCGCGAATTTGTCAGATGAAGTATGGTATTTCTTCTGGAAGAATTTTACTTCTGTGCGATGCTATTGTTTTGTTCATTTCTTTATCTTATCTTGATATTAAACATATGATGTACACCCTTTTAGCTTCTTACATTCTGGCAAAAGTCATGGATGCAGTTCAACAAGGCGCCTACACTGCAAGAGGAATTATCATAATTTCAGATAAATACCAAGAAATCGGTAAAATGATTGATTTAAAACTAGAACGAGGTTTTACTTATTTTAAAGCTCTGGGTGGATATAGACATCAAGATCGTTTAGTTATTTATGTTGTGGTATCTCCTCACGAAGTTCCTACTGTTAAGCAGCTAGTAGAGCGAGAAGATCCGAATGCCTTTGTAAATGTAATTGATGTACATGAAGCTTTAGGTGAAGGTTTTACTTATCAAAAGAAACGTTGGAAGTTTAGTTTTAAGAAGTAGGTGTATGTTAGGCATTTTGTATGCCTTTTTTATTTTATAGATTTAGTAACAATCAGCTAATTACATCAAATTATTATACAAATCTTGCATTTCACCATCTTCAGGAACTAATTCTAAGTAACGGTCCAAAAGTTGTTTTACAATATCTGTAGAATTTGGTTCTACATTAAAGAATCTTATCATTTGTTTTAAAAATTCAGGATTCTTTTGAAAATCTGGATATGCTAACAAGAATTCTGCTCGCGCTTTATCACTTTTATCCAAGTTTTCATATGAAATTGCCATATTCCAATGGGCCTGCGGCTCTACTTCTTCATCATTCTTATCTTTAAACAGATTAATATTTTCTTGATCCTTATTTTCATGAATATATAAATTAGATAATTGCATTAAAAGATCACTATTGTCTGGTGCTATTTTCAGCCCTTTCTTCAGTAAATCTTCTGCCGTATCTAATTCATTCATATTAGCAGCAGCCTTTGCACCCATGGAATATAAAGTTTCATCAAGCTCATTATAAGCAAGTCCAGCTTGTGCAGATCGTAAGACTTGCTCATTATCATGTTTATGTAAATATGCTTGAGCTAACAATGGATATGCATTAACATAATCTGGACTTTGATCAATTACATCATCCAAATATTTAATAGCTTGGTTATCATCTCCTACAGAAAGCATAATTAAGCCCGCTTGGTACTTACTATCTATATCCAAGATATCAGCGCTATGTTCTTTAATAACTTCACTAGCTTCTTCATATTGGCCTAATTTAGCCATTGTCTGGAACTCACGCTGAATCAAATTAGTTTCGCCAAAATTTTTTTGCCTTTTAACTAAATCTCTATACAAACTTAAAGCTTGTTCATATTCACCATCTAAATAGTCCAATTCAGCCAGCCCAAACTTGATAGCATCCTCTTCTGGAGCTAATTTTAAAGCCTGAAGCAATTTATCCCTTGCAGTTTCAAGCAAACCATTTGTTTGATAATAATCAGCTTGAACTAATAAACTGTCTAAATAAGCAGAAGAGTCCGGTGAAATATTATACAAAAGCGTTAACCCATCATTATCGTCTCCATCATTTAAGAGAATTTCCGCTAAGTACACCTTAAATAAATCTTCTTTTGGAAATTTGGCGATTAACGAGCGATAAACTTCCTTAGATAAATTAGTGAAACCATAGCTAGTTAAATTTTCAGCTAAAGAAGCCAATACTTCTGGTTCATCATTATCTAAGGCTTGCTTTAATAAAATTTTATTTTGGGAAAAGTCTTGATTTTCAATTGCATCTAATAATTTTTCTGAATAACTCATAATAATGCCTCCATTCAAAGTATTATTTTACCAAAGTATTTTATTTCATACATTTATTGAATCTTCTCAAAGAAAAATATTAATTTATCATCACATTTTTCGATTATTCAGTAAATTCTATACAATAATAATTCAGTAAATTTATTTTTTAGAAAATAAAAAACAAGTAACTTCTTAGTTACTTGTTTTTCTAAGATAAGCCTTCTCAACAAAATGATGAAAACAGCTCTACTTAACAGCATCCTTAAGTGCCTTTCCTGGCTTAAATGCAGGAACTTCACTTGCAGGAATTTCAATTTCAGCACCAGTTTGAGGGTTGCGACCCTTACGTGCAGCACGGTGACGAACTTCAAAAGTACCAAAACCGATCAATTGTACCTTATTGCCATTAGCAAGGTCATTTTGAATTGAGCTAAAAATCGCATCAATTGCTACAGCAGCTTGCTTCTTAGTTAACTTAGTATTAGCAGCTACTTCAGAAATCAATTCAGCTTTATTTGCCATCTTAGGATTCACCTCCTGAATTTGAACATCAAGTTCAAATTTGATAAGAAAGAATGACCTTGAATCATTGTTTCCTAAAGACCAAAATATCATAAAAAGCCTGTAGTAACAAGCTTTTTTATAAAAAAGCCAGTTTTTACTTTCTCTTTCGTGGAATAATCTTAATAGGAGTTCCCATAAAATCAAAATTCTCTCGTAATTGATTAATTAAGAATCTTTGATATGAAAAGTGCATCAATTCTGGATCGTTAACAAATACCACAAAAGTTGGTGGATTAGTTCTTACTTGGGTCATGTAGTAAACGCGTAATCGTTTACCTTTTACAAGAGGAGTTGGAACTAATTTACTTGCCTCAAGAAGCAAATCATTTAACACGCTTGATTGAATTCGTTGGTTTTGGTTTTCATATACTTTTTTAACCATTTTTGGAATTTGATCTAATCGTTGACCAGTTTTAGCCGAAACAAAAAGAATTGGCGCATAATCTAGATATTGAAATTCTTGACGAATAACCTTTTCAAAGTCTTTAGCGCTAGTACTATTCTTTTCTGGTAAATCCCATTTATTTACAACAATTATAATTCCACGGCCCGCTTCATGGGCATATCCGGCCACGTGCTTGTCTTGTTCTCGAATACCTGTACTTGCATCAAGAACCAAGCAAACCACGTCTGAGCGTTCAATAGCGCTCATAGCACGTAATACAGAGTACTTTTCCGTCTTTTCGTATACCTTACCTCTCCGACGAATACCAGCTGTATCAATTAGTCGGAATTTTGTGCCATCTTTTACAAATGGAGTATCGACAGCATCGCGCGTTGTTCCCTCTTCATTAGCAACAATTACTCTGTTTTCTCCTAAAAGTTTATTTACAATGGAAGATTTTCCTACATTAGGACGTCCAATCATACTAAATGAAATTACATCATCGGCCTTTTGATCCGTGTCATGAGGAAAATCGCTAACAATTTCATCCAGCAAATCCCCAATACCGGTTCCATGACTACTTGAGACAGGAATCGGATCTCCTAGTCCTAAGCTGTAAAAATCATAAATATTAGCTCTTTGTTCAGGATTATCAGCTTTATTTACTGCTAAAATAACAGGCTTCTTAGTACGATAAAGAAGTTGCGCTACCTTTTCATCTAAATCTGTTACTCCATTAACTACACTGGTTAACATTACAATTACATCTGCTTCGTCAATTGCAATTTCTGCTTGGGCACGAATTTCTTCTTCAATTTTTCCATCATCCCAAGTAATTCCTCCAGTATCAATAACATCAAATTTACGTCCTAACCATTCAGCTTGGGCATAATTACGATCTCGAGTTACTCCCGGTCTATCTTCTACAATTGCTAAACGCTCATTAATAATACGGTTGAAAAGTGTTGATTTTCCTACATTAGGACGTCCAACGATTGCTACCACTGGTAAAGCCATTTTTCAGCCTCCTTTTTAACGTTATACTAATTAAAAAAGCCGACTATACGTCGGCTTTTTTATATCTTATGACTATTGACGGTCCTTTAATTGGTCACCAATAATGTCACCCAATGCAAAACCGTTGTCATCGCTACTCATGTACTTCTTGCTTACTGAGTTTTCGTTACGTGAACGACGTGGACGAGAACTTTCGTTTGAAGAAGCATTTGGATCTGCAGCCTTGATTGAAAGTGAAATTCTTCTTTCGTCAGGGTCAATGCTCAATACCTTAACCTTAACAGTTTGACCTACCTTCAAAACATCGCTTGGTTTGTCAACATGTTTGTTTGAAATTTCTGATACGTGTACTAAACCTTGAATACCATCAGTAACTTCAACAAAAGCCCCGAAGTTAGTTAAAGACTTAACTTCACCTTCAAAAATGTCACCTTCATTTAAGTCAGCTGTAGCTTGTTCAAATGGAGAAGGTTCAGTTTGCTTAATTGACAAGGAGATACGATGTCTGTCATCGTCAATACCGATAACTTTAACCTTAACATCTTGACCTACCTTCAAAACATCGCTTGGCTTGTCAACATGCTTGTAAGAAATTTCTGAAATGTGTACTAAACCATCGACACCACCAACATCAATGAAAGCACCGAAGTTAGTTAAACGTGATACCTTACCTTCAACAACGTCGCCAACAACTAATTGTGATGCAACTTTATCAAATGCTTCTTCACGTTCTTCTTCAATTAAATCCTTGTGTGAAAGAATCAAACGATTCTTGTTAGGATCAATCTCGGTAATCTTAAGTTTCATAGTCTTACCGATGTAAGGCTTAAGATCTGAAACATAGCGATTTGAAATTAATGAAGCTGGTAAGAAACCACGGGTACCAACATCAACAAGTAAACCACCACGAACTGAAGAAGTTACAGTACCTTCGATTGGAGTACCTTCTTCAAAGTCCTTTTGTAACTTGTCGTATGCTTCTCTTTCCTTCAAACGGGTAACTGAGAAGAAAAATTCACCGTTTTCCTTATCGCCACCAGCTCTTCTAAGAACTAAGGCCTTAAACTTGTCGCCTGCCTTAACTAATTCACGTAAATCTGCGTTGCGATCTGAAGTGTATTCACGACGAGTGATAACACCTTCCACACCAGCGTTTTCAACGCCAACATCAATTTGGCCGTCTTCAACGTCTAGTACTTCAACATCGACAATATCTCCGACCTCAACTCCTTGCATTTGCTTTAATGCGTCTAAAAATTGATTACTGTTTTCTGACATATGTACCTCCCAATATCATGTCTAATTTTAAATGAAAGTTGGAATTTTTTCTACTGTTTTGAACTGTTTTTTAAAGTTTTTTTGACTTTTTTTCAATTTCTTCAGAAATTTTCTCTACAACTTGGTCAATTGACAAGTTTGTAGTATCGATTTCTATAGCATCAGCAGCTTTTCTCAAAGGAGAAACTGCACGATGAGAATCTTTGTAGTCACGAGCAGCAATATCAGCTTCAATTTGTTCTACAGTTTGATCAGTATGAATTCCGCGCTCCTTCAAATCAAGCAAACGTCTTTCTGCGCGTGATCTTGCACTAGCTACTAAAAAGATCTTAACTTCAGCGTCTGGTAAAACTGTAGTACCGATATCACGACCATCCATGATAACATCTGTATGACCAGCTAGCTCTCTTTGAAGAGTTACCATTTTTTCACGAATACCCGGTAAAGCTGACACTTGAGAAACATTAGCTGAAATTTCTGGAGTTCTAATCTCTAAAGAAATATCTTTACCAGCAGAATATACCTTCTGTTCCCCATTTTCAGATTTCAATTCAATTCCATCTTGATCAATTGCCTTTAAAATACCTTCTTCATCGCCATAATCTAAACCATGGTTTCGAGCAATTACTGTACATGCTCGATACATAGCTCCCGTATCGATATATACAAAAGATAAGTTTTTAGCAATAATCTTTGCTACAGTACTTTTTCCTGCTGAAGCAGGCCCATCAATTGCTACTTGCATCCCTAACTATAAAAGAGACTTGCGTCTCTTTCATCCTTTCTAAAAAACTATTTAAGCTTAAGTGTTTGTCCAGTAACGACATTGGAAGAAACATCTAAGTCATTTAAATTAGCCAATTCAGCAACGCTCATTCCATGATCTGCTGCAATACTTGATAAATTTTCACCATCTTGAACTACATAAGTTTCTTCACTACTATCGCTAGAAGATGAATCAGACGATGCGTTACTTGCATTGGTTGAATCATCACTTGATGAAGAACTTGAACTGGTCAAAGAACTAGAATTACTTAAAGCGTTTTTCTTTTTAGTATTAGTAGATTTCTTAGCTTTTTTCTTTGACACTTTCTTTTTAGACTCAGAAGTTACAGTTTTAGTAGTTTGTTTTTCTTCAGCCTTTTGAGAATGTGTCGAAGCTTGGTGCCAAACAATTGGAACTAGTGCAATTATGATTACTAGCAAAATAACAATCACTGCACCCCAACGGCTCGGGCCTCCCCCTCGATTATCTTGTTGCTCATCGTCTATGCTTCTAGACTTACTAGGACGTTCAACGTGCTTATATGGTCCATTTGGCTTTTGATCCATTTGGCATTCCTCCAATCACTTAACTGCTTAATTTTAGCATACTTCTATTTATCTTTGAACATCAAAAAAGACCCGCTTTTAAAAGCGAGCCTTCTAAAATTTATTTATTTCTAAATATTAAATTTTCTTCTGACAAACGGTTTAATGTTTTTCAATACAGATTCAAACAATATATAAACTACTACACTGTTAATGACGCCTTTAATAAGATTAAATGGAACAATTATTCCAAAAATATATGCACTCATTGATGACAAGTGAAGCAGTTGTCCTAAGTAAACTTTTTCTGTGAAGCTATATAAAGCTGCGTAACTATGAATTGCGGGAATATTGGCAATTGAAGTTACTGCATATACTGGAGTTAAAACAAACGCATTAGCAAGCGCTAAAATCAAAGTCATGGCAATACTCCCAATTATTAATCCTAAAATCGGAAGTAAATGACCTTTTAAAGACTTTCTATTTTTAATTTCGACGCTCTTTGCAATCCAATAAAATGGCAAAGCAAATGAAATAGAAGCCAAAAATGCAGCAATTTGACCTACTAAACTTGGCAATGCAAAACCACTAAATATCAAACTTAATAAGGTACGGATAAAAGCAATAAATATTCCAGGTCCTGCTCCAAAAATAAACATCCCAATCGTAATAATTACATCTGAAAAGTCGAATTTTAAGAATCCTACTCCTGGCATAATCGGAAATTCAATTTTCATCACTACAAAAGCAAAAGCTCCAATTAGAGCATAAGCGATTATATTAGCTAAACTACTAGATTTACGTTGAACTTGTTCCATATATACTTACCTCCATAACAAAAGGTCTGCTGCTTCAGCAACAGACCTTTAAAAGTAAGTATTGTCTTTTTCTTTTGTTAGTCTGCCTTCTCTCATCTAGACTTTAACTATCGGTATCTTAACAGATTCAGCCACATACGTGGGTCGCGGACTTTCACCGCCGGTCGGGAATTTCACCCTGCCCTGAAGACAACAAACTTAATATTCAATTTACAGTTTTATCTTAGTCCAAGTGTTTCAATCTGTCAACTTCTTTGAGCGACAATTCCCGGTACTCTCCAGATGTAAGGGATTGCAAATCCAAAAATGCATAACGCTCTCTAGATAATTTTTGGACTGGATGCCCCACTGCCTTAAACATCTTTTTAACTTGATGATAATGTCCTTCATGAATTGTTAGTTGAACAATCTGAGTATTTTTTCGTTTATTAGTCTTTAAAATTTTAACCTTTGCCGGCGCACTTTTATGTTTATCAAAAACCACTCCATTGACTAAAGCCTTTATTTGTTGAGGTTCTAGAATCCCTTCTATCTTCGCCACATAAACTTTAGGAACTTCATGCCGTGGATGCATTAATAAATTAGCCAATTCACCATCATTAGTCATTAAAAGAAGACCTGAAGTGTCATAGTCCAGTCTTCCCACAGGATATACTCGATAAGGAATATCCTCAAAGAAATCAACTACTGTCTTTCGTCCTTTATTATCGCTAGCTGTAGAAACTACACCACGTGGCTTATAAAAAAGATAAGTATGTAAACTTTCTCTTTCAATAGGTTCTCCATCTACAGTGATATTACTAAAAGTCTCTACTTTTGTTCCCAGCTTAGTAACTACTTTTCCGTCTACACGCACTCGACCGGCAACAATCATCTTCTCTGCCTTACGCCTTGAAGCAATTCCTGCTTCTGCAATTACCTTTTGAAGTCTTTCTAATGCCATATTTAACTCTCCTCACTTTCATTCTCTTTATCTTTTAATTTAAACAAATCCACTTCTGATTCAGAACTTACTTCATCTTCGAAATTTTCAATCAATGGTAAGTCTGCTAAACTTTCATATCCAAAATATTGTAAAAAATAATCAGTTGTAATGTACAAGTTTGGATTCCCAGGGGCGTTCTTTTTTCCACTAGCTTTAATCAAACCACGCCAAACCAAAGTTTGAATTGCTCCGGAAGAATTAACTCCACGAATATCATCAATTTCCACTCTAGTGATTGGTTGTTTATAGGCTACAATCGCTAAAATTTCTAAAGCAGATTGACTAATTCCTTTACTAAGATCCTTTTGAAAGTATTTTTCAATAATTTTACTAGTTTCAGGACGAGTGGTTAACTTATAAGTTTGATTAATATGAATAGCCTGCAACCCATTGTCTGAGTCTTTTTCAAGTTTATCCTTTAAATTCGTAAATAAAGCTTCTAACTCTGTTTCATTGAGCTCTAAAAGCCCACAAAGGGCATTTTGTTCTAGCCCTTCATCCCCAGCAACGTACAATAAAGCTTCTAAATTTGCAATTTTAGTGGCCATTTTTATTTATTCCTTTTATATTTAGATCTCCGAAAGTTTTTGATTGAGTAACAATTATATCTTTATTTCTACTCAATTCCAATACTGCTAAAAACAATCCTATTACATCAGAAATATTACTCAATTCATCAATACAAGAAAAAAAACTCACTTCTTTTCCTGCACTCACTTTATTCTTCAAATATGAGCACATTTCAGTAATAGATCTTTCTTTTACTTCCACCATCGCAGAATCAGGATGTTTTATTTTCAGCTTTCTCATGACAAAGGCAAATGTATGAGCCAATTCATCAGAGCTTATTTGTCCTAAAGGTAATTTTTGCAACTTTTTATCTTTAGAAACGCTAGCTTCCTTAGAAACTGTAACAGGCAAACTATCATTTCGCTGTTTAAAGTACTCCGAAATCTTTTTAAAAACAGAATATTGAACCAATTGTTGCACAAGTTCATCCCGTGGATCTTCTTCGACTATATCTTCAACAAAATCATTCTGGGGTAACAAGTATTGTGATTTTATTCTTAACAAAGTTGAAGACATCACAAAATACTCCCCAGCAATTTGTAAATTAAGTTGTTGCATTTGTTTCAAATAGTCTAAATACTGACTTGTAATTTGAGCAATTGGAATATCATAAATATTAATCTCTTGGGACTGGATCAAATGTAAAAGTAAATCCAATGGCCCTTCAAAGTTGGGTAATTCTAATGTTAAATCTTTATTCATTTGGTTTATCTAAATATTTAATCAAATAAGTATATTCGGGGACTGTTGTTACTTTTTCACCCGGATGCGCCTTAATAAGATCTCGTAAAATATCTACTTCGTATTTTTTCTCACGAAATCCTGGTGCAAGTGAAATATAACGAACAACGATAAATCTATCATTAATTTGTGTTCCTACTACTCCAATGTAGTTCGAGTGATTATCTTTATATAAATATAATTTAAAATCATCACTATCACGATTAAGTTGTATTTCTTCTTGTAAATTCTGTAAATTCTTGAAATCCGGTAGATAGGAAAGTAACCCCATCGCCGTCTTTTCGTTGTCTTTTTTATATTCAGCTAGCATTCAAATCACCTAAATTCGTGGATAAGTTTTTTGATAAACATCCAAAATTTGCTTTTGAGACAAATTGCCATACATCCCATTTAAATTATTTGAGCGTCCTAAAATTTCTTGAACTACTCGAAAATCTGCTCCATTTTCTAACATTTGCATTGCAAAACTTTGGCGCAAAGTGTGGGGAGTAATTTCCTTATCTAACTGAGCTTTAACAGCATACCTTTTAATAATTTGCCAAACTGCTTGCCGGGTTAAAGGTTTTCCTCGATTGTTCAAAAAAACATAATCTTCCATTCCTGCTTTTAAAAGTAACTCATATGCCTTGTCTTGATACTCCTTGAGCCATTTTAAAGCATTTATGCTAATCGGAATTAAACGCTCTTTGGTTTCATCACTAGAAATTTTCAATAACTGCAAATCAGCATGAATGTCACTAAATTTTAAGTTAATCGCTTCACTCACTTTCATTCCAGTAGCATATAAAGTCTCTAGTAAAGCGCGATCTCTTAGCCCTAAACTATTTTTGAGGTTTGGTTGATTTAATAAAAGAGCAACCTCAGATTTAACCAAAACGACTGGCTGCCGAAATTCTTTTTGTGGTGCATCGATTTCAATCATTGGATTTAATTTCTGAATATTTTTTCGCGCTAACCATTGATAAAATTTTCGCAAACTAGAAATCATCCGACTAATCGAACTAGCAGCTTTATTTTCTTGATGTTGCTGCGCCAAAAAAGCTTCAATATCAATTGCCTCTGTTGGCCAGGAAGTTATATTTCTACTTTTCAAAAATATCAAGAATTCCAGTAAATCTTGGCGATAAGCTACAATAGTGTTATTACTCAATCCCCGTTCAATATTACAAAATTGCAAGTAATCCTCTATCTGCTTTTGCAAATTATTCATCGTTATCGCTTTCTGGATCGTGAATTAATGTAATTGTTCCTGCCTCTTTATCTTCGCTGATTAAACCAGCTTTAAGCAAGTGTCCCAAAGCACGTTTAAAAGCAGATTTGGAAATTCCAAAATAATTCTTTATTTCTTGCGCATCTGATTTGTCATAAAATGGCAAAGTTTTAGTTTCTTTTCTACGCAAACTCATTAGAATCATTTGAGCATCATCATCAATTTCTTCAAACGCACGCGGTAAATTACTTAAGTTTAAGCGGCCATATTGACTCACTCCAATTACCCGTCCTCTAAATTGCTCTCCTAAACGAAGGGGACGTCCCATTTGAGACTCATGAACAAAGCCTAAGTAATAGTCACTAGTTAAAACAAAAGCTCCAATATCACGGCTTGCATAAACAGTGGCAAAGACATCTTTATTCTTCATATCCTTAGGAAAATTAGCTGCAATTTGATCAAAAATATTTTCATCGGCTAGCTTAGCCCAAATTCGATCTTTTTCATCAGTTTCTAACCTTACTAATAAGCGATCCTCTTTACGAGGCCAATTACTTTTATCACGAGGAAGATCATCAATTGAAACAACTACATCTTTATCAGGCAAGCCAATATCAACAAATACTCCCAATCCTGGTCGCACTTCAGTTACCTTTCCCCATCCATATTGATCTGGTTGAGCAAATGGCAAAAATTGTGTCATTTCACGGTCATGGTTTTTATTATCATAAATAAATCCTGTGATTTCATCTCCCACTTTGGGAATTTCATCTTGCGTAATCTCATGACGCTTTAACTCATAAGTGATTCCATCAATTTGAACATAATAAGCGTCTTCGTTTTGATCAATTATTTTACCAGTTTCAATTGTTCCAAGCATAATTGCTTCCTCCTACTTTACATATTTCTTATTATTAGTATACGCAAATTTTGAGCAAAATAAAATAGCCAGCCCTTGAGCTGACTATTTTATTAATTATTTATCTCTTTTAATTAAAGGTTTGAGATTTCGCCTTGGTAAATAGCACCACGACGTGCGTCAACAGTAATAGTTGAACCATCAGAAATCTTTTCAGTTGCATCAGTAGTACCAACAACAACTGGGATACCTAATGATAAACCAACAACTGCTGCGTGTGAAGTTAAACCTGAAGCTTCAACTACTAAACCTGAAGCCTTCTTGATAGCTGGCATATAGTCAGGGTCAGTGGTCTTAGCAACTAAGATGTCGCCTTCCTTAACCTTGCTGTTTGCTTCTTCTGCTGAATTTGCAACAACAGCCTTACCAACTACTGAACCGTTACCTACACCTAAACCTTGTGCAAGCTTGTTACCGATGATTTGTAACTTCATAACGTTAGTAGTACCTGATTCACCAACTGGAACACCAGCAACGATGATTACAAGGTCGCCGTCCTTAACAAGACCTTCTTGCTTAGCAACTTCTGCTGCCTTTTCGAACATGTCATCAGTTGAGCTAGGCTTGTCAGTCAAGACTGGAGTTACACCCCAAACAACTGCTAATGAGTGTTGAATCTTTTCATCGAAAGTCATTGCAACAATATCAGCGTTTGGACGGTACTTAGAAATCATACGTGCAGTGTAACCTGACTTAGTTGCAGCAATAATAGTCTTAACGCCTAATTCTTGTGCAGTACGTACAACTGATTCACCGATAGCTTCAGTAACGTTTGAACCCTTGTAGTCTTCAAATCTTTGAAGAGCTAAAGTGTTACGCTTAAGCATTTGTTCTTCAGTACGTTCATCAATTTCAGCCATAGCCTTAACAGCCTTAACTGGGTATAAACCGTTTGCTGATTCACCTGAAAGCATAGTTGCGTCAGTACCATCAAGAACTGCGTTAGCAACGTCAGAAACTTCAGCACGAGTTGGACGTGGGTTTTCTTGCATTGAGTCAAGCATTTGAGTAGCAGTAATAACTGGCTTACCAAGTGCGTTAGCTCTTCTGATCAAGTCCTTTTGTACAAATGGAACTTCCATGAATGGAATTTCAACACCCATGTCACCACGAGCAACCATCAAACCATCTGAAACTTGTAAAATTTCGTCAGCGTTGTTGATACCTTCTTGTGATTCGATCTTAGGGAAGATCTTAACGTAGTCAGCACCTGCTGCTTCACAAAGCTTACGGATGTCTAAGATATCTTGAGCCTTACGTGCGAATGAAGCAAAGATAAAGTTAATACCTTCCTTCAAACCAAAGTTAATGTCATCAGTATCCTTTTGAGTGATACCTGGAAGGCGAATTTCAACACCTGGAGCGTTAACACCCTTCTTTGATCCGATCAAACCAGTGTTTTGAGCTTCACAAACAAGTTCCTTCTTATCGTCGTCTTTTTCCTTAATCAAAAGGTCTACTAAACCATCATCGATTAATACGTGACCACCAACGTGAGTATCATCGTACAAACCTGGGTAAGTTACGTGGATCATGTTCTTGTTACCTGGCTTAGTTGCATCCATAGAAATACGGATCTTGTCGCCAGTGTTAATAGTGAACTTACCACCTTCTTGGTCAGTAGTTCTAATTTCAGCACCCTTAGTATCAAGAGCGATGCCAAGAAGCTTGCCAGTATTCTTTTCTACTTCACGAACCATGTTCATACGAGCACGGTGTTCTTCGTGGTCTCCGTGTGAGAAGTTAAAACGGAATACGTTTGCACCAGCATTTGCTAAAGCAGTAATAGTTTCAATATCATTTGAAGCTGGCCCTAAAGTACTAACAATCTTGGTTTTCTTCATTATTTATAAATCCTCTCCAACAAAAATCGACTAATTTTTAGTCATTTCTTTATTAACATCCAACAGTGTGAAATCGCCGTGGTGCTTTCCATCAAACAGATCAAGAATGTCGTGGGTATTAAGCTTTCCACCATCCATGCCGACAGCTAAACCGCCTTTTCCATCGAGAAGTAGATTTACAGCATAATTACCCATCTTAGTGGCATTTACTCTATCTTCAACTGTTGGTGAACCACCACGTTGCATATGGCCAAGAACATTGGCACGAGCATCAAAGTCACCATACTTTAGAAGTTCCTTTCTAAAGTCTTCAGCACTCATAACGCCTTCTGCCAATACTACAAGGCCATGGTCTTTACCATCTGCAAAGTTTTGTTTAATGGTTTCAGCAATTTCCTTAACGTCGTAAGGACGTTCAGGAATAACAATTGCATCAGCTCCACTAGCTACACCAACACGCATAGCAATATCTCCACATTCACGACCCATTACATTAACAATGAATACGCGGTGGTGACTACTTGCTGTGTCGCGAATCTTATCAATCGCATCCATAGCAGTACGACAAGCAGAATCATAACCGATAGTGTAATCAGTATAAGGAATATCATTATCGATAGTTCCTGGTAAACCAATTGAATTAATGCCAAGACGAGTCAAAGCTAAAGCACCATGGTAAGATCCGTCACCGCCAATAACGATAACAGCATCAATTCCATGTTCTCTTAATTGTTCTGCACCCTTCTTTTGCACTTCTTCTTGTGCAAATTCTGGAAAACGTGCTGAATACAAGAAAGTACCACCTTGACTAATCTTATGGTCGACATCTTCCGCAGTTAACGGAACAAAGTCACCAGCTACTAAGCCGGCAAAACCATAACGAATTCCAAAGACTTCAAGTCCGTGATGGATAGCAGTCTTCGTAACGGCTCTGATTGCTGCATTCATACCAGGGGCGTCGCCACCACTGGTTAAAATACCAATCCGTTTCATGAATTCACCTCATCATGATTATTTGTGTAATTTCTCACATCACATAAATATTACCATTTTTTTGAGCAAAAATCTCATAAAAAATGGTTTAATTTGTTGATTTAACGCGCTTTTTTGATGTTAGCGCTGTCAAGTATTATCGCACTAAGATCGAATTTTCAAATTTATTCTTTAAATTGAACTTTACGCAAATTGGTAAGTAAATATTGCTTTTTATTTGGATCAAATCTATCATTTTGGACTTTAACCCCTAAAATATAAATTTGTCCTTCCTTCAAATAACTTTCTACTTTTTTATATACTTCTGGGAAAATCGTAAATTCTGCATTTCCTGTTGTATCCGCAAATGTAGCAAAGGCCATTTCTTCGCCCTTTTTTGTTTTTATTTTCTTTATTCTTATTAATTTTCCTACTCCCATCCCACTCTCATTAGCATTAAAAGAGTTCAGGACATGAGCATTAAATTTTTGAGCATATTTTTGAACTGCAACTAAAGGAGTCGTAGTAGTTGAAAAGCCTAATACCTCTTCTTCCATAGCCGCTTTTTCGGTATTACTTGGGGCTGGAGCTTTTTTGATGGGTACTCCTCCGAGACCTTCAGAAAGAGAAACATTTTTCCCAGTAAGCTTAATAATATCAACAAAATCTGCACAATTTTCGAGAAGTTCATTTCGATTAGAATGCAAATTATCAAAGCATCCCGCTTTAATCAAGATTTGTATCAATTCAACTTTTAAAAACTTCAAATCAATTTTTCTTAAAAAGTCACTAAAAGAAGTAAATGGTCGCTTCAAATTCACTATTTGATTAACAAAATCAATTCGCAGCCCTTTAATAGCTCTTAAACCAACCAAAATTTTACCTTCTTTTATTGTATAATCCTTTTGACTTTGGTTAATATCGGGCGTTGAAAACTTTATTCCGGCTTCTTGAGCTTGCATAATATAACTTTGAGCTTTTCCAGCACCACTAGAATTTAAAATAGCTGTATAAAATTCTAGAGGAAAGTGAACTTTAAGATAAGCTAACCAAAAAGCAATTTTGGTATAAGCCACTGCATGAGACCGATTGAATCCATAATTAGCAAATTGTTCAATATACTTATAGACTCTTTCTCCAACTAGACGGGGATGGCCATTTTTCACGGTTCCCTGAATAAACTTATCTCTTTGCCTTGCAATTACATCAGGCTCTTTTTTGGACATGGCACGCCTTAAAATATCGGCTTCTCCCAGAGAAAACCCAGCTAAAACCTGAGCAGTCTGCATAACTTGTTCTTGATAAACTAAAACTCCATAAGTTGGCGCTAAGATCTTTTCTAGACTCGAATCAGGATATTGAATTCTCTCTTGTCCTTTTTTCCGAGCTATAAAAGTATCAATATTATTCATCGGACCTGGACGATATAAAGCATTGACAGCTACCAAATCTTCAAAATTATCCGGATGCAATGATCGTAAAACTCGTTTAATTCCGTTAGATTCAAATTGAAAGATCGCATCAGTTTTACCCTCATCAAAAAGTTGTAAAGTTTTGGCATCATTTAATGGAATTTTGTGAGGATTTAGATTAGTTCCTTGCTGATTAATTAAGTTGAGAGTATCACCCAGAATGGTTAAATTTCTCAAACCTAAAAAATCAATCTTTAATAATCCCAATGATTCAACATATTTCTTAGTTTGCTGAGTAACTTCAATATCTAAGGGACCCGCTTGTAAAGCAGAAATCTCAGCGATAGATTTATCACTGATCACTAACCCAGCCGCATGAACTGAATAATGACGTGGCAGTCCTTCGATAGCACGGGCTGTTTGAAATAATAAACGATTTTCTTTAGTGGAATTAACTAAAAGTCTTAGCTCTCTAGAATTTTCATAAGCCTCATTCAAAGTGATTTTTCCTTTAGAAGAAGGTACAGCATTAGCCCATTTGTTTATTTCTACATCACTAAACCCAAAAATTCTTCCTGTATCTCTAAGAGCTTGCTTAGCTGCTAAAGTTCCAAAGGTTAAGATTTGAGCCGCATGATCTACGCCATACTTATGATACATATACTTGATTACGTCATCACGTCGATTATCAGGAATATCCAAGTCAATATCTGGCATTTCATGCCGAGCTGGATTTAAAAATCGCTCGAAAAGCAAATTATATTCTAAAGGATCAACCTCAGTAATTTTTAAAGCATATGAAACTAAAGATCCACATGCGGAGCCTCGCCCAGGCCCAGTAGTAATCTTCTCTTGATGACAATAATTCATTACATCCCAAACAATTAAGAAGTAATCATCAAATCCCATCTTATCAATGACAGCTAATTCATAGTTTAATCTTTTCTGGTAATCAACTGGAACTTGACCATTTTTAAAACGACTAATCAAGCCTCTTTTAGCTAAATTAAATAAATACTCTTTAGAAGTAGGAAATTTATTTTGTTGGTATTTTGGTAAAACTGGTTTTTTAAAAACTACTTTTGCATCACACTCTTGTGTAATCTTCCACGTGTTTTCAATTGCCTCTTCTAATCCAAAATTTTGATATTTTTCTTTCATTTCCGCACTAGAGAGCATGTAGTGGGATCCTTTTTGCTTAGCAAGTGCGACTACATCTTGTAATTTCTCACCATTTTTAATAGTGGTTAAAGTCTTTCGCAAAAATTGTTGTTGTGGTTCTAAATATTGATCATCTTCTACAGCAACTAAGGGTAATTCGAATTGTGTACTTAAAGATTTAACATAATTAATATAATTTCTAGCTGATTCATTGGCGTACACTCCCAAATACAGCGAACTTGATTGGGGAATAATTTTTTTAATTGCTCGAACATAATCACTACCTAACTTTTCCTGACGCTGAAAAAGCATTACAAGTTCACTACGAAGGTTAGCTGGTGTAATAATGACTAGTTCTTCTAAATACTTTTTAAGTTCAGAGAGAGCCAAAATACGATCGTTATCACCATTATCAGTTAAAAGATTAATCGCACTTGATAATCTTAACAAATTACGATAGCCTTGGTCACTTTTAGCAATAACAATCAAATCATATTTTTCTGCACTATCAATTAATCCATTAATTCGAATTTGCATCCCTAACAAGGGTTTAATTCCTACTTTTTGTGCTAATTCATAGAAATTAACCAAACCGTATGTAACATTAATATCAGTTAAACCTACGGCCTCATATCCTTTATTTTTGGCTGTTTTCAATAAATCTAAAATTCGAGTAGGACTCTCTAATAAAGTATATGCACTCAAATTTTGAAGTGTTGCCATTTTCATGATTACCATCCCTTTGTACAAAATTAAGTATACCAAAACTATCATTTAGAGTTTGAAAACACGTCTAGATTTTGCTAAAATTCAACTATGAAAGAAGGAAATTAACTATGGGTCGCTATATTGTAACTATTTTTTGGAGCACGATCTACATGTTAGTTGTAGGTTTTATTGCAGCTCCATTGACTCAAAGTGTTTTTGAGCCTAAAGAAGCAATTTTAATTGGTGTTGTATTTGGTGTTCTTTTTGCGATTATTATCCCAGCAATCACTGCTACCTCGCATAAAGATAACAGTAAATTCAGCAAATTAAAATAATAACATAAAGCCACTAGCTTTACGCTAGTGGTTTTTTATTAATAAAATCTATAGTTTTTCTTAGTGTCGACCTTAATTGGACCATGTGTTAAATACTCACTGAACATTTGAACATAGTCTTTATCTAAAGTGAATTCAATTTTATCCATGCTATACTCTGGATAAAATCCACCGCCCATTGCACGATAATTATTAACCGCCAAGTGATAAATTTTATCATCTTCTATATCCTGACCATGCAATTTTAATTTAGTTAGTCTTTGACCTGCTGGCTTAGAAATATCAGCTTCATACTCAATTGGATAAAAGACGTCAAAATGATAAAGAAGTGGCTTAGGCTTTATCCAGCGATCTAAAAATGTGATTTGATCACCATTTTTCTTCAAAAATCCCACACTATGTTCGATGATATGACGCAATTGTTTTCCAGTTAATTTTACCCGACACAATTGGTTGGCATATGGATAATTTAGAAGCACGTCTCTCATCGTTACTTCTTTATCAAAACCTTTAGCAGTTTCACTCATCACTGCAGTTGCAGACACATCAGCCTTAGTAAACCAAATTTGCATTTGTTGTAATAAATTAACAAATGGTGCTCCTTCAAGTCTACCCTTCATAGCATTTTCAATTGGTGCGGGCTCACTTAAATTAGCAATAGGATGATCAAGCCATTTTTGGGTACTTTGATCGAGTTCTTTTACAGTATCAACAATTTTTTGATCAGGATCATAATCCTTAGTGTCAATTAATTTTGTAGTCATACCGTTAATCTTTTTAGTTTGATCATCAATATCCAAAATAACTTCTGCAATGGCTTCTCCGCGATATCCTGGCTGAACTATTGCTGTATTTTTAGTAACTAGGTTTAAGCGCCGGTGTTGGTGACCCGTTAAGAAAACATCAACTTCTGGAATTTCAGTTAAAATCTTATAGCCTTCATTTTCACCTCGGTGAGGTTCTGTGGCTTCTCCAGATTCTGGATCACTTTCAAAACCTCCGTGATATATTACAGCTAAAACATCAACTTGAGGTCTTAAAATTTCAGTATAATGCTTAACTCTCTCATAAGCTGAAACAAACTTTAACCCTTCTACATTCTCCTTTGGCTCCCAGTGAGGAATATATTGAGTAGTAACCCCCAATAAACCTATTTTTACCCCATTCTTTTCAACAATTTTATATTCACGGCCAAAAGCAGGTACGTTAGTTTCCTCATCAAGTATATTATCGTTAATAATATCTGCTTTATTATTATCAATATAATAAGTTAAGTAATCCAAGCCAAAGTTAAAATCATGGTTTCCTAAACAACGGGCATCATATCCAACCTCGTTATAAGCATCCGTAAATTTTTTTAATGCTGAAAAATCCTTTACTGTGTGGGCATATGAAGCTAAAGGAGACCCTTGCAAACAATCTCCTGAATCTGTCACGACCACGTTATCAGCACCATACTTTTCTTTTTCTGCTTTAATTGCTGCACTCACACGACTCAAACTAAAAGGAGCGTTGTAATTATCCTTATCTTGATATTCAGTTGGAAGCAAAAATCCATGAGTATCACTGGAATGTAAAAATACTAGTTTCATAAATCTTTCTTTCTATTTTTAAGTATGAAAAAAGACACCTTTTGGTGCCCTCTTTGATTAGTTATTGTCGTTTGAGTTGTTGTTTACAACTTGACGACCCTTGTAATAACCCTTAGGTGAAACACGGTGGCTTAAGCGGTATTCACCAGTAGTTGCATCATAGTGCATTGCTGGAGTAGTTAACTTAATATGACCACGACGTGAACGTTTCTTTTGTTTAGAAGTATGTCTTGCAGGAACTGCCATTTAATTAGATCTCCTTTATTATAGTCTTAAGCTTATTGCGGATTGCCCAAAAACAATCTCAATAACTCACGTGATTCAATGATACTATTCAATCGCTAATAAATCAAGGTTTATTGACGTTTCTTCTTGTTAAATTGTTTATCTTGACCTAAAAACCATCCCAATAAAATCCCAATAATTACCATCACAACAAGAACAATAATCAATGGAAGTTTTACTTTAAAAAAGCCAAAATTTATTGCAACTGGACTCGTGTTCATTACTACAAAAATCACTGCAATTAGAGCCACCAATAAACTGATAACTAAATTGATTTGTGCTTTTTTACTACTCATTTGCCACTACTTTCTAGAAGCAAAATCTAAAGAAATACGATCGCCAATTGTTGGGAATAAGTTGTAAAGTTTAGCAAGAAAAGCTAAGCTTAAAGGCAAATTCAGTTCACGCTTATCACTACCAAAGAAATGAACTACTTGCCAAGCCACATCATCAGGATCAAGCATAAATTCTTCTACATTTTTTACATAATTACCCGTACTATCAGCAATATTAAAGAAGTTAGTGTATACAGGGCCTGGATTTACAGTCATAACTTTAACACCAAATGGTTTTAATTCTAAACGCAACACATTTGAAAATTGAATAACTGCTGCCTTAGTAGCACTATAAGCCGCTGATTTGGTGGTAGGAACTTTCCCTGCCATAGAACCAAAGTTAACGATTTGACCGCTCTTTTGGCTCATCATTACACGACCCACTAACCGAGTAAAGTACATCAAACCAAGCACATTTACTTGGAACATATTAGTAGTATCTTGGAAATCACTTTCTTCAAAATTTTCAAAAATTCCAAATCCTGCGCAATTAACAAGATAGTCAATATGTTTTACTACCTTGATCATTTTATTAAAGGTAGCACCAATTTCGTCAGATTTTCCCATATCTGTTGGAAAAACATAAGCCTTAGCGCCAGACAATTCACGAGCTTCGGCTGCAATTTCTTCAAGACGTTCTTTTCTTCTTGCAATCAAAATTACAGTTGCTCCTCTACCTGCACTTTCTAGCACAATAGAACGACCGATGCCACTTGAAGCACCTGTTACAACAACAACTTTATTTCTTAATGAATCACTCATCAGTCTGTACCTTTCATTGGAATATTAACCCGATCAAAATCATTAACTAACTTAGTATGGTCAAAAACCTTGCGTGCCTGCTTCTCAAGCTGTTTAGCCTTTGAACCTAAATATCTAGCTGAAATATGATCCAAGTATAGTCTTTTTACCCCATTATCGCGCGCAACCGTAGCAGCTTCAACTGCAGTTGAATGGTAATATGAATGAGCTAACTTAGCCTCATTACCTGCAAATGTAGACTCATGAACCAATACATCAGCATTTTGAGCTAACTTCGCAATATTTGGTGTTGAGCGCGTATCATAGATAATAGTAACTATTCGACCTGGTCTTTCTGGTCCCAAAAATTCCTTACCATCTAACACAGTCCCATCAGACAAAACAATTTGTTCGCCCTTTTTTAACTTTCCTAGTAAGGGACCGTTAGGAATATTATACTTTTCTAATTTACTCATTAAAAGTTCTCCAGGACGGGAATCTTCAACTACTCGATATCCAAAACTAGACACTCGGTGATCAAGTTTTTCTGTATATACCCTAAAACCTTTTCCTTGATAAATTAAGCCACCTTCTGTTAGTTCAACAAACTTAATCGGATAAGATACCTTAGTTCGTGAAACCCGGAGAGCTGTTTTAACAAATTGCTCTAATCCTGGTGGCCCATAGACAGTAATTGGACCTACATCCCCTTGAAAAGAGCGTGTTGCAAGTAACCCCGGCAATCCAAAAATATGATCACCATGATTATGTGAAATAAATATTCTAGTTACTTTGCGTAATCTGATATTTGTTTTTAAAATTTGATGTTGAGTAGCTTCCCCTACATCAAACAACCAAATCTCATTTAATTCATCTAGGAGTTTCAAAGCCAGACTTGATACATTTCTTTGCTTTGAAGGTTGTCCCGCTCCAGTACCTAAAAATTGTAATTCCATAAAATTCCTATTTCTATTTTAAATGTTTAACCATCATTTTTGCAATATATGCACTATAATACTTAGATCCTACTGGATTTGGATGTGTCTTATCTCCATAGAACCAATTAGGATGCTTTTTAGCATACGAATACCAATCTATCACTGTTAAATTAGGATATTTTTTACTTGCCTGTTTCAATAAATCGTTAACTTGACCTTGCCACTGGCGAGTTGGGACTAATGTATTAATCCAATATACATGCCGTTTCGGCCCAACTTCTTTCATCAAATGATCAACATCATCCATTGAAAAAGGACCATTAGTCCCTAATCCAATCAAAATGTTATTTGCTAATACGTGCTTATTTTTATATTTATCAATTAAACCAAATGCAACATTTAATTGTCTGGAAACTGCTGCATCAATTAAAGCCTTAGGCATTAATTTCTTCAAATCATCACTAGATCCAGCCATGACTGAATCACCAATTGCAGTAATTTGCAGATTTTTGGCTAATTGTAAATCAACTTGAGAAATTCCATATTTTTCGAATTTCTTATTAATGGGATGCTTTTTAGCATTAATTTCAGCTTCTTTAACTAATTTAGATCTAGTAGGTTCTTTAGCTTTATCTTTCTTCAATTTAGCAATTAATTTCTTATTTTCTTTAGATTGCTTTTTGCCATTAGATTCTATTCTCTTAGCCAATTGACTTTTATTAAAATCTTCTGCCTTAACTGATGGCGAAACTGTAATTCCAATAGAACCTAATAAGAAAATCAGAGAAAAAATTGCTACTTGAGCTCTTTTTACATAGTCTTTTTCATTAGAGTTAAGAACCTTTTGAATATAAATTTTTACTTTATCAAAAGTAATGTGACCCATTGGACGTTCAATGAAACGATAAGTCACCTCACTCAATAGTAAGATTAATACTATTTCGATAGTATGATATAGCATTACATGATCTGCTAAATCAGTTACCTTATCTTCAAAGAAAATCATTACTGGGAATTGATATAAATAAATCCCATAACTTCTCGAACCAATCCACTTAAACAGTGGATTAGTTAACCATTGATTCCAATGACTGCCAGGATGAGCAATAATTGCGGCAAATACAGTTACTAAAACTGTAAAGATAAACATTCCCCCACAATACGTAAACGCAGATTGAGGATTTACCGCTTTACTGCAAAACATCATTAAAATTAAAATAAAGCTTCCTAATCCTACTAAATCTAACAACCGACTGTCACGCTTAGAGATATTAGTTCGCAGTCTTTCTACTGGCCATATAACTGCCAGAGCTGCTCCTAGACCTAAAGCAAAGAAACGGGTATCAGTCCCATAATAAATTCGATTAATATCGGTGCCCGTTAAATATAAGACCATCATCTCGAAAGCTGAAGCAATCGATAAACTAAAGAGAATCCAAAAGATATTTTTCTTTTTCTTAACAAACTTAACCAGTAAGAAAATGACTAATGGCCACAAGATATAAAATTGGCCTTCAATCGACATCGTCCATAAATGTGTAAATGGAGATTCATTAGCTGCAAAGCGTTCAAAATAGCTTTGCCCATTTGATATCTGCCAAAAATTATAAACACTCAGCAAATTGGTCATCACAACTTGATTTAATTTAGCTAACAAATTGCGCTGAAATACAAAAATATAAGCCGAACACAACCACAATAATGCAATTAATTGCGGATATAGCTTTTTGATTCGATTAATATAGAAACGGCGATTATTGTAACTCCCCTGTTGAAAATAAGACTTCAACATATGATCAGTTACCAAATATCCCGATAAAACAAAAAAGATCGGTACCCCAAGATACCCTCCTATAAAAGTATTAGGGTCTAAGTGATATAAAATTACCCCAATAACTGCTAATGCTCTAAGTCCAGAATATCCTGTAATAAACCGATTCTTTTTCATATTTTCAAACTTCTCTACACTCTACTTATTGTACAAATTCAAAACTAAAGTCACCGATTGCAACATCATCACCATCAACAGCACCCTTGGCACGTAAAGCGTCATCTACACCTAAATTCTTGAGCTTTCTTGCCAAACGCATAATACCATCTTGGTGATCTAAGTTAGTCATTTGAACTAATCTTTCTAAGCTAGCACCCTTAACTACATATTCGTGATCGCCAACTTTTTCAACGGTAAATTCATTCTTCTTAGGTGCTTGGTACTTGTATTCTCTAGTCTTTTGAGTAACTTTAGGCTCTTCTTCTTGCTTTTGTTTTTCAACTTCTTCAACTAGAGTAGCCGCATCTTGCATCAACTTATCTACACCCTTATGAGTTACGCTGGAAATGGCATAAACAGGTTCATTATTATCTTCTGCCTTTAAGGCCTTTTTAAACTCTGCTAATTTTTCTTCAGAACCTGGAATATCCATTTGAGTAGCAACAATTAATTCACGTTTCTTAGATAAGTCTTGATCATAGCTAGCCAGCTCATTTCTAATTGTGTGATAATCTTCAATTGCTTCTCTTCCATTATTTGGATCCATTGAAACTAAGTGTAAAATCCCTTTAGTTCGTTCAATGTGACGTAAGAATTGAATTCCTAGTCCAACTCCTTGGCTTGCGCCTTCAATTAACCCTGGTAAGTCTGCCATTGAAAAATCACGTCCATCAGGCAAAATTACCATTCCTAAATTAGGGGTTAAAGTAGTAAATGAATAAGAGGCGATCTTTGGCTTTGCCTTGGTTACTACAGAAAGTAAAGTTGATTTACCAACTGAAGGAAAACCAACCAATCCTACGTCAGCAAGCATCTTCAGTTCCAATCGTAGAACGCGATCTTCACCTGGTTCACCATTTTCAGCAATTTCTGGTGCAGTATTTACACTCGTTGCAAAGTGAATGTTACCACGACCTCCGCGACCCCCATGAGCCACAACTAATTCTTGTTTATTTTCTACTAAATCGCCAATTACTTCTCCAGTTTCAAAGTCATAAACTGTTGTACCAACTGGAACTTTTAAATATAAGTCCTTAGCGCCACGACCGTATTGAGATTTAATTCTACCGTTTTCGCCATTATCAGCTTTGAATTTTCTTCGATAACGAAAATCCATCAAAGTACGCAAACCACTATCAGCTACAAAGATGATACTGCCACCACGGCCACCATCACCGCCAGCTGGTCCGCCATTTGGAACGTATTTTTCATGGCGGAAAGCAACCATACCATCGCCGCCTTTACCGGCTTGAACTTCAATTTTTGTTTGATCTACAAATGTTGGCATGTCTCTTCTCCTTCCGTCTATTCTAACTAATTAACTATACCACAGAAACCCACTTAATGGGGACTTGATCAGATCAGAGAGTTAATTTTACAGTTTGAGCTTGAGTCAAGGTCAGTCCTGCATCCCGTAATTCGTCAATAGAAGCCTCTTTAATCTTTTTAAGTGAACCAAATTTTCTTAAAAGTTTGTTTCGACTCTTGGGACCAATTCCCTTAATTGAATCTAATTTACTAGAAAGAGCATTTTTCGCATGAGTCCGTCTATGAAAAGTAATCGCAAATCTATGCACTTCATCTTGAATTCGAGTCATTAAATAAAACCCCTGTGACTTCGGATCAAGTGGAATTAAACGATACGGACTTCCATTAAATGGATCTCCATAAATCAAGTGATTAGTACGGTGCTTGTCATCTTTTACCATTCCTGCGACTGGAATATCTAAATTTAGCTCATTTCTTAAAACATCCTGACAAGCTTCAACTTGAATTTGCCCACCATCCATCAAAATTAAATCAGGCATCTTTTTATGCTCTTTTAAAAGTCTTCCATAACGTCTACGAACTACTTCACGAGTATTTCTTAACTCATCTGCTCCATTTTGATGCTCAACTTCACCTTTTAACTTAAACTTACGATAAGCTGTCTTATCGGGCTCACCATCTTTAAACACTACTAAAGCAGAAACCGGATCAGCCCCTTGAATATGTGAATGGTCAAAACTTTCAATCACATGCCCATAAGGAAGCGATAGAGCATCAAAAATTTCTTTTTGGGCTCCTTTAGTCTTTCGATTCCCCAATTCTAATAAACGAAACTTATCATCAAGCTTCAATTTGGCATTTTCTTTAGCCATGGTGAGCAATTCTCTTTTTTGTCCTCTTTTTGGCGTTCTAACCTTCACACCCAAAATTTCTGCTAATCCCTCATTATCCAGCCCTTCTGGGACCAAAATCTCCTTAGGTAAAACTCGATTTTTTTGATTATAAAATTGAGCAATAAACGATGCAAATTCATCCTCAGGATCATTTTCATCAGTTAATGCAAACATTCTGGTCTCTCTTCTTAATAATTTTGCCTGTCTAAAAAAGAAAATTTGAATTGAAATCCAAGATTTATCAACATAGAAATTAAAGATATCTCTTTGTGTACTATCATTAGAAATAATCTTCTGTTTTTCAACCGTTTCTTCTATATATTTAAGCTGATCTCGAATTTCAGCAGCTCGTTCAAACTCCAAATTAATGGAAGCCTCTTGCATTTTTTGAATCAAATCTTGCTTAACTGAAGCAATATCACCATTCAAAAATCGTTTAATCCTTTGGATTTGTTCATCGTAAACTTCCTTAGGCACATCTTTAAAACAACCTCCTAGACATTGTCCCATATGGTAATAAAGACATGGGCGTCCCTGTTTGCCATGACAACGTCTTAATGGAAAAACTTTTTGAATAAATTTCAAAGTTGCCTGAGCTGCATATACATTCGGATAGGGGCCAAAATAATATCCGCCATCTTTGTGAACCATACTAGTTAATCTAGTTTGTGGATCATGTTCATGCGTTATTTCAATATAAGGATATCCTGTTCCTTGTTTTAATTGAACATTGTAATAAGGTTGATATTTTTTAATTAAAGTAATCTCTAATAAAAAAGCTTCTTTATCAGTAGATACAGTAATAATATCGTAATCACGAATTTCTTTAACTAATTCCTTGCGTCGACCTACTTGCTTACTCTTAAAGTACGATCGCACACGATTTTTAAGATTCTTAGATTTTCCCACATAAATTACGGTGCCATTAATATCCTTCATTAAATAGCAACCTGGCTTTTCCGGTAAAAGCTTCAACTTATTTTCAATTAATTCCGTTGCCATCTTCTCACCTCACAAAAATGCATTACAAATTTTAACATGAAATTTATAAAAATCTATTCAAATTGCTTAATTAAATGGTTATCTTCTTAAAATTTTGCTATATTATTAATAAGTTTTTTACATTAAGGAGTTTTTAATGACCGCGTTAATTTTTTCATTTATCGATCATTTTGGTTATTTAGCTGTCGCATTGCTAATTGCCATTGAAAATGTATTTCCACCAATTCCTTCAGAAGTAATTCTGTCCTTTAGTGGATTTATGACTTCCAAAACTAGTATGACTACTTTTGGATTAATAATCGCTTCCACCATTGGAGCAGTAATTGGGGCTTTAATTTTATACTGGATTGGAACACTGCTAAATGCAGACCGTCTCGAGAAACTGTTTAATCATACCATGTTTAAGCGTCTTGGATTTAAAAAAGATGATGTAAAAAAATCAATTGCTTGGTTTGATAAACAGGGGGTTAAAGCTATCTTCTTTGGACGCTGCATCCCTGTAGTTCGAAGTTTAATCTCAATTCCAGCTGGAATTGCTAAAGTTAACATGCGAACATTTTTAACTTTAACTACTTTGGGCAGTTTAATCTGGAATAGTATTTTAATCTTTTTAGGCTCTTACATGGGCGCTCAGTGGGAACAGATAGTTTTAATCTTTGAAGAATACTCATTAGTAGTGATTATATTATTTATTATCGGGATTTTTTACTTTAGCTACTACTGGTACAAAAATCGAATTAAAAAAACATAATTGCAGATAAGGAGTAGAAAATTTATGAAATGGAATATTTTTCGAAAGCAACATGTTAAGACATATTTGGGAAAAGATATAAAATTTTCCCGAACATTATCAGCTTTTGATTTAATTGCAATGGGTGTCGGGGCTGTAATTGGAACGGGAATATTCATCCTACCGGGAACTGTTGCAGCTAACACTGCTGGGCCAGGTGTAAGTTTATCATTTTTATTTGCGGCCATCATTTGTGCTTTAGCTGGAATGTGTTATGCGGAATTCGCTTCTTCCATCCCTGTTGCAGGGAGTGCCTATTCTTATGGTAACATCATCTACGGTGAATTTGTTGGTTGGCTAATGGGTTGGGCCTTAGTTTTAGAATATATGCTATCTGTAGCAACAGTAGCTGCTGGATGGTCCTCCTACTTTACTTCATTCATTAAACCTTTTGGTCTACAACTTCCAAAAGCTCTCTCAGGTCCTTTCAATCCATCTAAAGGAGTATATTTTGATGTTGTGGGTGTCGCTGTTATCATTTTAATCGCTCTTTTATTAGCGCAGGGAATGAAGAATTCTATTAAGATTAATAATTTAGCAGTTGTCCTAAAAATTGCTATTATTCTAATTTTTATTTTTGTTGGTCTCCAATTTATTAAACCTGCTAATTACACACCATTTTTACCTTATAAAATGTCTGGGGTAATTAAAGGTGCAACGACTGTTTTCTTTGCCTTTTTAGGATTTGACGTTATTTCATCTTCAGCTGCTGAAGTTAAAAATCCTCAAAAGAATATGCCAATTGGTATTATTGGAACCTTGGCAGTAGCTGTAATTCTTTACATGGGTGTGTCTATTGTTTTGACCGGGATGGTAAACTACACAGACCTTAACGTGGCCAACCCTGTATCCTTTGCTCTTCAATATGTTCATCAAAATTGGATTGCAGAATTGTTAGCTTTAGGTGCAATGCTGGGGATGGCTACGATGATGCTAAGTATGATCTACTCCAGCTCTCGTTTAATTTATGCAATGGCACGAGACGGATTATTGCCACATCACTTGAGCAAATTTGATGACAAACGCAACACCCCACAAATTGCATTGATAGTAGTAACCATTATTATCGCCTTAGGGGCAGCATTCTTCTCAGTAGAACAGTTAACTAATTTGGTTAGTTTTGGGACTTTATTCGCCTTCACATTAGTAAGTTTCGGTATTTTGAAATTAAGAAAGCGAACTGATATTACTAACGATGGTTTCAAAGTCCCTGGCTATCCAGTAATTCCTATCATTTCCGGATTGTTCTGCATCTTCATGATATGTCAATTAAATAAAGATGTATTCATTATGGCTGGTATTTGGTTAGTTATTGGAATTGTTCTTTACTTTGCTTATGGATACAATCACAGTCAATTGGAATCAAAAAATGCTGAAGTAGAAACCGAATAAAAAGTAAACCGTACTCAATTGAGTACGGTTATTTTTATTGTTAATTAACTTTATTAATTGCTTTTTGATCAACAAAGAATGAAATAATATTGTCAGCAGCTTCTTTAGTTAAATTATAACGGCCAACATGAGTAGCAGAACCAACATGGGGCGTCAAAATTGTATTATCTAATTTAGAAAATTCAGGGTTAATATATGGCTCACCTTCAAATACATCTAAACCCGCTCCTTCAATATCCCCATGCTTTAAGGCATCAAGCAAGTCTGCCTCATTTACTAATGCTCCTCGCGCTGTATTAATTAAAAATGCATTCTTCTTCATCTTCTTAAATACATCTTTATCAATAATATGTTCAGTTTCGTTAGTCAAAGGTGCGTGCAAACTTAAAAAATCTGCTTCTTTAATCAATGTATCAAAATCGACATACTTGGCATTTAATTTCTTTTCAATATCTTCATTCAATTGATGACGATTGTGATAAATTATCTTCATTCCTAAAGCTTGAGCAAATTGGGCTACTAGTTGACCAATACTCCCCATTCCAAAGATTCCTAAGGTCTTCCCTTCAATATTAAATCCTTGATTATCATAATTACCAGTATCTAAAAATACTCCCTCTCTGATTGAATGATCATAAAAGTGAAGGCGTCTAGCACATGCTAAAATTAACGTTAAGGCTAGTTCAGCAGTAGGACGACGGACACTAACGGGACAATTTGAAACAACAATGCCTTTGCTTTTGGCATAGTCAACGTCTACATGATCATAGCCCACACCATAAGTAGATATAATTTTTAAATTCTTAGCATGATCTAACATTTCTTTATCAAACCACATTTTTGCAACAATTACGCCATCATAATCGGCAATATGATCAATTACCCATTGGCGATCATCTTCAATACGATGACCTTCAGGGCCCTTTATTACTTCACATTTTTCCTTTAATTCAGCAAGTGCATCATCGTTTACTTCACCTAAAATCAAAATTTTTGCTTTTTTCATCTTTTACTCCTTTTACAAAATTTGATTGATTGCTTTTGCTACCCCGTCATGATCACAATCCGTGGTAACTTTATCAGCTATCTTCTTCGTAACTTCTACAGCATTCCCCATAGCTACGCCAAGACCAGCATATTTTAGCATTGGCATATCATTAGCTTGATCACCTAAAGCCATCACATTTTCCCGTTTTATTCCCAGATAATCACACAGAGTTTTTAAACCGCTTCCTTTATCTACGCCTGCAGCAGTAGCTTCATAATAAAACGGCTCAGTTTTTGAAAATACAACTCGATTTTTCATTGAATCAAATAATGGGCTAGTTAATTTACTATCCAAATATTTTGGCTCATCAATATACATACATTTAATAATTGGGATTTTTTTCATTTCCTCCGGGGTTCGATAAGCCACCTCTAATTTTACTACGCGAGAATTATAAATCGTATAATGACCTATATTTCTATTTGCAGTATACAGACGATCCAAGCTTACTGCATGAAAATGAAGATTTAATTTTCGAGCAATCGCTTCTAAATCAATGTATTCTTGATAATCTAACCCTTTTTTGAAAATTACTTCTCCATTAGTCGATTCAACGACTGCCCCATTAAAACTGACCACATATTGATCATCTTGATGATTAAGGCCCAACTCATCTAAATAACGTTGAGCACCAGACAATGGGCGTCCCGTACAGATTACAATCTTCTTTCCGTTTTCCTTAGCCTTTTGGATTGCTTCTTTTACTAAAGGAGTAATTTCTTTTTTAGAATTTACCAAAGTACCATCAATATCAATAGCAATTAATTTTATTTCTTTCACACTATCACCCACCTATTATTTTTTATTATCCCACTTTCTTCCATTAACAAAAAGCCTAGCTAAGCTAGACTTTTTACTATAATTCTAAACGTTTCAACTTGTCCATATCTCTGGAATTAATTGTAAAATCTAATTCAAGATTTTGCTTCATTTCGTCAATATCATCACTTTTTGGAAGGACGACACATCCCAACTGTAGATCATATTTTAACATCAGTTGGGCTGGAGATACTCTATATTTTTTAGCCAACTCTTTAATTTTAGAATTGGTCAATAATCTTCCGTGGGCTAAAGGAGAGTATGCTTCAATGATCATTCCTTGACTTTGACAATAGTTCATCAACTCCCAAGGTGTATGTCCTACATTCACCTCAATTTGATTAACTGCAGGCACTATCTCTCCGTTTTTTAAAATATTATCAACATCTTCTTTTAAAAAATTGGAAACTCCAATTGCCCGTACTTTACCAGCCTTTAGAGCTTCTTCCATAGCCTGCCAATTTTCTAGATTGCCTTCAAAATGGCGATCACTAACTCGATTAACTTCAATCCAAGGTTGTGGAGAGTGAATTAACAATAAATCAATATAATCCAATCCAAACGTAGTTAAAGCTTTATCAATAGCTCGTTTGGTATTTTTATAATCCTTAACATTAGTAGGAAGTTTTGTAGTCAAGAATAATTCACTACGTTCAATGTCAGAATTCCAAATTCCTTTTCCAACTCCTAATTCATTACCGTAATCTTTTGCGGTATCAAATCCACGATAACCAATTTTCACCGCTTGTTGGACGGCTCTTTTAACCTCATCGTTATTCATTAACCAAGTTCCAAGTTGAACTTTTGGAATCTTAATTCCATTATTTAAAGTTAGTGTATTATCTACACTCATATAGCTTCACCTCGCATATTATTTCAATGTCTCTGGTGATTCTTAATCCCTATGTAAATATACTTAATCGGCAAATATTTAAATTTATATACCTAATATAGCTTACACTAACCATAGAATAAATCAACAGTGTTATTTAAATAATCATCTCTTAATTACTTAAGATCTGTATTTACAGCACTTTTAAATCTAAGATCACTAGACAAACGTACAAAATATTTTTAGACAAAAAAAGAAAGGGCTGACTTTCTAACTCGTCAACTCTTTCTCCTCAGTCTCTTAATTCCCACAAACAATAATACCTCATTTAGCTAATAAAACAAGTTAAGACTATACGCACATAACAAAAGTTATGTTATCAAATGAATTATAAGCTTGAAATCAACACTATTTCTTCGTAGTTTTAGTATTTTTTGTGTTATATTACAATTTTGTTACAATATATTTTTTACCATCTCCACTAATTTGTTAGCGATTTCAACTTTACTCATACGTGGCCAATTTTCTTTTTCTCCTTCTTTTTTTAAGATAGTAACTTGATCTTGATCATTTCCAAAAACATCTTTAGATACATCATTAGCCACAATGTAATCTGCACCCTTTTCCTGGAGTTTCTTGGTTGCATTTTCTATTAAGTCATTAGTTTCTGCTGCAAATCCGATAACTATTTGATTTTCTTTTTTACCTTGACCCATTTCTTTTAAAATATCTTTAGTTTTAACCAAATGTAAATCTAAACTATTAGTATTCTGTTGTTTTTTCAACTTATGATCAGAAACTTTTTCCATGCGCCAGTCAGCCACAGCTGCAGCCATTACTAAAATATCCCCATCTTTAAATTTCTCTTTAACAGCTTGAAGCATATCCTCAGAACTTTCGACATGGATCAAATTAATATTAGGATTGTGAGGAAGAGGAATGCTGATATTACCATAAATCAAACTTACATCAGCTCCGGCATTACTAAAAGCTTCTGCAATTGCAATCCCCATCTTCCCACTAGAACGATTACCGATGTATCTAACTGGATCAATGGCTTCGATAGTACCACCAGCCGTAACAATTACCTTTTTACCAGATAAAGGTTTATGGGATACAATTTGTTGATTTACCCAATTGACAATATCATCAACTTCTGGCATTCTCCCTTTGGCACTATATCCTTCAGCCAGCATCCCCACAACAGGTTCCATTATTTGAATGCCATCTTGCTTTAATTGGACAATATTTCGCTGTGTAGCTGGATTATCCCACATTTGATCATTCATAGCTGGAACTACTAATTTAGGGGCACCTGTAGCTAAAAGAGTCGTTGTAGCTGCATCATCAGCAATCCCATTAGCAACCTTTGCCATAAAGTCAGCACTAGCTGGCACAACGAGAGCTAATTGAGTCCATCTAGCTAAATGGACATGCGGAATACTAGATTCATTTTCTCTTTTCCAAAGATCATCTAAAACAGGATATTTAGTCAAAGCTGCCAAAGTATGACTTGTAACAAAATGCTCAGCATTCTTGGTCATTACTACTCTAACTTCATGATTTTCTTTCTCAAGTTTTCTAATAACTTCCACAGCTTTATAATCCGCAATGCCTCCGGTTAAATAAACTGTAATTCTCATTTTTTCAACCCTTTTATTTAAAATTAATTACAAAATATATATGTATTTTATGCCATTTTTTCAAAAAGAAAAAGACGCTCTCACGTCTCCCACTTTACATAATCAATATTATCGACCGTTTACAATTTTTGCAAAGCTATTCTTTAAAACGGAATCTTTAGCTACCGTCACAATAATTGGATTAGTATTATGACCTTGTTCCAATAAGACAACCGGTTTTTTATTGTGTAAACAAAATAGATAAGTCAAATGCCAGTTCTTATCTTTGAAATTATCATTGTAGATTGCTACCACATTATATTGAGCAATATTCTTGCCCTTTGGCGACCAGCGCAATTCAATATTCCTATTATTTAGTGTAAAGCTTCGTTGAGTAAACACATCTGGATAAGACAGTCCATTAATAGCTTTTAGAGAATTTTGTCCGTCATATTTTTGATATTGTTGCTGAAGGTTTTGACTCCAACTAGCAACAAAATTATTTAATTGCTGATCTTTTTGACTCGTCCATGAAGCAGTTGATTTTTTCTTTTTTGAATTGACCTTTTTTACAACTTTTTTCTTCTTTTTAGGCTTAGAGCTTGTTTTACTCTTTTTCTTATCTTTGATTTTACTTGGCTTAACGGCTGCCTTTTTTATTGTCTTTGCAGTTGATGATGAACTTGATTTAGAGCTTGATTTTTTAGCCGCTTTTTCTTCAACTTTAGAAGAAGACCCGAATCTAATTCCATCTTTATCAAATTTTATATTACTACATCCTGTAAGTAGAGTTGTAACGAGTAATGCAGTAATACCAACTAACATTCTTTTCTTCATTATGCACTCCAAGTCTATTTATATTTACATCAATTATCACTTATTTCTATTATAAGCTAAAACCGCGTAAAACAATATCCTAACAAAAAAATACTTGGTTCATTTTAGCATAAACCAAGTATTTTTATTAATAACAATTAATTACTTTAATTTTCCAGCTTTTTCAAGGATCTTCTTAGACTTTTCAATGTAGTGGTGTTCTGCTCTGAAGCGCTTGATGTCATAACCATCTTCATCATTCAAGCCCTTAAGCTTCTTGTCAAGTTCACGGTATTCCTTCTTCAAATCTTCCATTACTGGTTCTTCATCTTTAAGGTATACGTAGTGATCTTCTGGTGAACCCTTACGACCTTCACCTTTACGTTCCAAAATCTTGTCTTCATACTTGTCAACTTTACGAGCATGCTTCAAGATTGACTTGATGTCCTTAATAGTTTCGTGTTGAGCAGTGCGGTGACGTTCATCATCCAAACTGTCTTCAATTCTAGTTAAGTGGCTGTCAGCATCTGAAATCTTCTTTGCTAATCTGTCCAAAGCTCTCAATTGTCTTTTTTCATAATCTGCCATAATAATAAACCTCCTAAACAATAGTTTTTTCTTAATTCAGTTATAGTGTATGTCGAATACAATCCTAGTTCAAATAAAAGCACTTGGAATTTTTAACTTTATCAAAATGACTTCCAAATGACTTATGGATAATTGACATCGGTTACATTAGAAATTATCATTTTAATAAAAGTATATATTTTTAAGGAGAAAACTATGAATTTAGCTGTTATAGATATTGGTGGAACTACTATTAAAATTGCCACTTGGAAAAACAATCAACTTCAAGATATTCATGCTGTTAAAACGCCAAAAGAATTGAAAGCATTTTATACCGTCCTTACTAATGAAGTAAATAATATAAAAAATAAAACTTCCATTAAAGGGGCGGCTATCTCATCCCCTGGAGCTGTAGATAAAGATGCCGGTATTATTCGTGGAGCAAGTGCCCTCCCCTACATTCATAATTTTAAAATAGTTGATGAATTAGAAAAAAGATTTGATTTTCCCGTTAGTATAGAAAATGACGCAAATTCATCGGCTTTAGGAGAACTTGCTGAAGGCAGCGGACAAGGCTGTAACAGCATGGCCTTTTTTGTAATTGGAACAGGAATTGGTGGTGCACTGATTATTGATCATAAAATTTGGCATGGAGCTCATTTGTATGGTGGAGAATTTGGCTATATGATCATTAACGGCAAGCAGTTGAGTACTCTCGCCTCTCCTGTAGCAATGGCTAAAAGATATAATGAGCAAACAAATTCCAATTTAGATGGAAAAACCGTTTTTGCATTAGCAGATCAAGGGGACAAAATCGCAAAAAAAGAGCGTCAAACTTTGATCCATCCTTTAGCCGTTGCAATTTTTAACATCCAACACAGTTTTGATCCAGAAAAAATTGTTCTTGGAGGAGGAATTTCTAATAATCCTGAATTAATCCCTCTTCTTAATGAAGAAATCAAAAAAATACGTTCCTCTATAGAAATAGCAACTGTCAACCCGCATATTGTTTTATGTAAACTAAAAAGCAACGCCAATCTACGTGGAGCAGTCGCAGATTTTGAGCAGGAATTTAATAAATAATCAAGATTTGAAAAGCTTGATATATCAGGCTTTTCTTTTTGTTTTATAAAAATATATACTTTTAGCAAAAATAGTATTTATTTTTATTAAAGAAAGCGCTATACTTTGTTTGTAAATAATTGAAAGTGCTTACAGAGGAGATATTAAATTATGACTGAAGAGCGTAAATTACCATCTTCATTCTTCTGGGGTAACTCAGTTTCAAGTATGCAAACTGAAGGAGCTTGGAATGAAGATGGCAAAGGTTTGTCGGTTTATGATGTCCGACCTGCTACTAAAAATACAACCGATTGGCATGTAGCAATTGATGAATATCACAGATACGATGAAGACTTAGATTTAATGAAAGACATGAATATGAATATGTATCGTATTCAAATTTCATGGTCTAGAGTTTGTCCTGACGGTGATGGCGAATTTAATCAAAAAGGAATTAAATTTTATGATCGCTTAATCAATTCTATGCTTAAACGTGGAATTGAACCGATGGTTTGTCTTTACCACTTTGATATGCCACTTCATTTAGCTAAAAAGTATAACGGCTTTATGTCACGACACATAGTAGATGCCTTTATAAGATTTGGCAAAAAAATGATTGATCATTTTTCTGACAGAGTTAAATATTGGATTGTCTTTAATGAACATAACCTTTATTTCCAAGATGAAGTATTCAATATTTCTGGATATGAAAAAGGTGACAAATCTTTAGATGATATGTACACCATTTTCCATCATACTATGGTAGCGCATATTTCTCTTGCCAATTATATTCATGAGAACTATGACGATGTCAAAATTGGCGGAATGCTTGCTTACCAACAAATCTATCCTGAAACTAGTAGTCCAGAAGATGTTTGGGCAGCAAAACAAGTGCAAGAATTTTTAAACTTTAATATTTATGATGCTGACACTGGCCGTGGTTACTCACCAGAAGTAATGCAATATGCCAAAACTCATAATATTAAGATGAATATTACTAATGAAGATTTAGAAATAATGAAGAAAGCTAAAGCCGACTTCCTTGCCTTTTCTTACTACTCTTCTTGGGTACTATCTGCTAAAAAGATTCCTGAAGGTGAAGCACCTAACCGCTACCTTAATCAAGGTGGCGTTCAAGCTAAGTTTGTTAAAACAAATGACTGGGGTTGGGCAATTGATCCTTTAGGCTTCAGAAATGCTATTACGACCATGTACGACTATTACCGCATCCCTATTTTCCCAATTGAAAATGGAATTGGCCTTAAAGAAACTTGGGATGGAAAGAACATGATTGAAGATGATGCAAGAATTGCTTATCACGAAGAACATATTAAGGCAATGAAAGATTCAATTTTCTTAGATGGTGCAAAAGTCCTTGGTTATCTTGGCTGGGGCTTAATCGATATCCCTAGCTCTCATGCGGATATGGAAAAAAGATACGGTGCAGTTTACGTAAACCGTAGTAATCACGATCTGAAAGATTTAAAACGTGTACCAAAGAAGTCATTCTATTGGTTCCAAAAAACACTTAAAGATAATGGAGATGAATTATAATGGCTGAACAAAAACAATCAAAAGTCTCAACTTTTGTCAATCAACATATTCTGCCTCCTGTTATGAAATTTGTTAACACGAAGGCAATCACGGCTTTGCAAAATGGTATGATTTACACTTTACCATTTATCATTATTGGATCGATTTTCCTACTTTTAGGGAACTTACCTGTTCAATCATGGGCTAATGCAGTTAACGCTTCTGGTTGGGGTGCATTCTTTAACCAAGCTTACACTGTAACTTTCAACGTTATGTCACTTTGGGCATCAATTGGTATTGCCTATGTTTATGTAAAAAATGAAGGTTATGAACCCCTTGCTCCAGGTCTTACTTCCTGTGCAACTTTCTTAATGCTTCAAACTTTAAATATTGCTAACCCACTTAAGACCGCTTTAACTAGCGGTATTAAAAACGGTAACGATGTGGTTATGTCTGCAAAAACTGTTACTGAGAACATTGATAAATTGCCTCATGCTATGCAAACTTTCCTTGAAGCTCCAGTAACCGGGGTTGTTAACATCACTTGGCTTGGTGGAGACGGAATGATTGCCGCAATCATCTGTGGTTTACTTGTTGGTTGGATTTACTCAAGCATTATGAAGGCTGGTTGGACAATCAAGCTTCCTAAGCAAGTTCCACCTGCAGTTTCTAACCAATTTACCGCTATGATCCCATCAGGTATCATCTTGATTAGTGCAATGTTCATCTATGCCGCCTTCAACGCATTTGCACATACCGACTTCTTACAATGGGTTTACACCACTTTGCAAATCCCTCTACAAGGTATTTCTGATTCATTCGGTGGAGCCTTAGCAATTGGATTCTTAGTTCCATTCTTTTGGTTCTTTGGTGTTCACGGCGGTTTAATTGTTGGTTCATTAGCTGGTCCAATGCTTCAAGCTAACTCATTTGATAATGCTCAATTATACAAAGCTGGTAAATTAACGATTGCTAATGGTGCCCACGTTGTTACTAACGAATTTTACAACAACTTCATTAATTTAACTGGTTCAGGTATTACTATTGGTTTAATCATCTTTACTGTAGTTGCTGCTAAGTCTATCCAACTTAAATCAATTGGTAAATTGGAATTAGTACCTGGTATCTTTAACATTAACGAGCCATTCCTCTTCGGTTTACCAATTGTTATGAACCCATTCCTTGCTATTCCATTCTTCTTAACCCCAGTTGTAGTTGCTGCTTCAACTTACTTTGTAATCAAAACTGGTATCGTACCTCCCTTGAATGGTTTCGCTTGTCCTTGGACAGTACCAGCGATTATATCAGGTGCCTTAATCGGTGGTTGGAAGATGGCCGTATGGCAGGCATGTACGCTAGTGATTTCAACTTTGATTTACTGGCCATTTGCTAAGAAATACGACAACATTTTGCTTAAACGTGAAGCTGCTAAAAAAGCTCAAGAAGCAAAAGGTGCTACAAAATAAAAGAGGTTTTAATAATGGCTGAAGAAGTAAAAATCGTTAATGAATTCGATCAAAATAACCATCATTTTAAAATTGGAGTAAGTGCTGATGGACAAGTTTCAGTTTATGTCGATGATGAAACAAAGGCCCATCATGGCTATCACTTCCCTGGTGTTATTCAAATTCCAAAAGGAATTGAACTGGAGGAACAAATGATTTTGAGATTACCAATTGATTGTGATGACGCAATTGAAGAAGGAATTTCAAAATTAAAAGCCGAATAAGCTGAAGAGATGTTATTGACATGCTAAGATAAAGAGAGTCAGTAGCATCTCTTTTTACTTAGGTATTGAGCGATGACTATTCAAATTTTCAAAACTTAAATAGAAATCGGATGAAAAACATGACACATGCAAAATATTTAGAAATCGCCAAGATAATTAGCCAAAGAATTAATGACGGCACTTATACTAGTCGTCTCCCCCTTCCAGATCAAGAAACTTTAGCTAAGGAATTTGGCGTTAGTCGATTAACTGTTAAAAAAGCTTTAGACGGGTTAGAAAGACAAGGACTAGTATATAAACAATCTGGTCTTGGTACTTTTGTTTCTAGCAACATCCCTATTAAAAGCAGCATCGACTCTCCGGCAAATATGTTTATGGGACTTAAAAAGCAACTTGGATCAAGTAATGTTAAAAGTGAAATTTTACATTTCTCTGTCGAATTTCCTAGTGAACAAATCCAAAAAAATCTCGACTTAAAATCTTCGGATCCAGTTTACGATATTGTCCGCTTGAGAATTGTAGATGATTTACCCTTTATTATTGAACATACTTACATGCCTGTTACTTTAGTTCCTAACTTAAATGATGAAATTCTTCATAATTCTATTTATGAATACATGCATCATACGCTTCATCTTAAATTTGGTCACGCTTATCGTAAAATTCGTGCGGCAAAATCAAGCGAATACGATCAAAAATACCTAAATGCCAAAAAAGATGATCCCATGCTTGAATTAGAGCAAATTGTTTGGCTAACAAACGGTCAACCAATTGAATACTCTACAAGCAGAAATCGTTATGATCAACGCGATTATACGGTTTTAGAGAATAATAGATTTTAGAGGTATTAGATGCTAAATAAAAATTTTACTTGGGGTGGCGCAAGTGCCGCTAACCAATACGAAGGTGGCTACAATGAAGGTGGAAAAGGCTTAAATGCTGTTGATGTTTTAACTAACGGCTCAAATAGCGAACCTAGAAAAGTTACTTGGAAAAAGCCAAATGGTGAAACTGGCGCTACTCCTCTTGTTTGGGGAGCAGATGAATTTAAGCTTCCTGAAGGCGCCATTCCCCAAATTCTTGATGATTACTATTACCCCAGTCATCAAGGAACTGATTTTTATCATCATTACAAAGAAGATATCAAATTAATAGCTGACATGGGCTTTGATGTCTTTAGACTTTCGATGAATTGGTCCAGAATTTTACCAAATGGTGATGATGAGAAGCCAAATGAAGAAGGCTTAGAGTTTTACGATAAAATATTTGATGAATGCGCGAAATATGACATTGAGCCCTTAGTAACTCTCTCCCATTACGAAACTCCTCTCTCACTGATTACTCGATTCGGTGGGTGGAATGATCGTCATTTAATAGATGCTTTTGCTCATTATGCAGATATTGTGATGAATTACTACAAAGGTAAAGTTAAATACTGGCTAACATTTAATGAAATTAACGCGATGGACATGGCTCCTTATATGGGTGGCGGTCTTATCAATGGTAGTGATCAAAATCGAGCTCAAGGAGCACACAATCAATTCGTTGCCAGCAGCAAAGTAGTTAAACTAGCTCATGAAATCGATCCTAATAATCAAGTTGGGATGATGTTAGCCTATAGTGCCATTTATCCTTATACTTGTGATCCGGAGGATCAACTTTTAGTAATGAAAGCTAAGCAAGAAATGCTTTTCTACTCTGACGTTCAAATGCGCGGCTACTACCCTACTAGCCGACTTAAAAAATATGAACGTGAGGGCATTAAACTTAACGATACTCCCGAAGACTATAAATTGCTTAAAAAATATCCTTGCGACTTTTTGAGTTTTTCTTGTTATACTTCCAATGTCTTAACTGTTCATGAAAATGATGCCAAAGCTAGTGGTAATGTTAGTGCGGGTAATATTACTAATCCTTACCTTAAAACTAATGCTTGGGGCTGGGCAACTGATCCAGATGTATTAAGAATTGGCTTAAACGAATTATGGGAAAGATATCATAAGCCACTGTGGGTAGTTGAAAATGGTCTTGGATGGTCCGATGAATTAACTAGCGATCATCAAGTGCATGATGACTATCGGATTAAATATTTAAAAGCTCAAATTAAATCTATGAAAGATGCTGTTGAAATTGATGGTGTAGATTTAATGGGCTATACCATGTGGTCCGCAATTGACCTCGTTTCTAACGGAACAGGCGAAATGAAGAAACGTTACGGTTTTGTCTATGTGGATCGTGATGATCGTGGTAATGGTAGCTTAAAGCGTTATCCGAAGGATTCATATTACTGGTATAAAAAAGTTATTGCTTCAAATGGTGAAAATTTAGATTAAAACATAAGATCAGGTTCTTAAGACCTGATCTTTTTTGATATCGATAACAGCCATCCTCCTCTTGTAAACCGCTTACAATGTAGGATAATCAAATTAGAGATATTTTATTGGAGGAATAAAAAATGACACCCTGGTGGAAAAAAGCAGTTGTTTATCAAGTTTACCCTAAGTCTTTTCAAGATAGCAATGGTGATGGGATTGGGGACTTAAAAGGTATTACATTTAGACTAGATTATTTAAAAAAATTAGGAATTGATGCAATCTGGCTCTCCCCTGTTTATCAATCACCTCAAGTTGACAACGGTTATGATATTTCCGACTATGAAGCAATTGATCCTCAATATGGCACAATGGCTGACATGGACAAATTAATTTCTGAAGCAAAAAAACGTGGCATTAGAATTGTCATGGATCTAGTCGTTAATCATACTTCAGACCAGCATAAATGGTTTATTGAAGCTAGAAAAAGCAAGGATAATCCTTATCGCGATTATTATATTTGGCGAGATCCCGTTGATGGGCATGAACCAAATGAGCTTAAATCAGCTTTTTCAGGATCTGCATGGAAACTTGATGAAAAAACTGGTCAATACTATTTACACTTTTTTGCAGATCAACAGCCTGATCTAAATTGGAAAAATCCTATTTTACGTCAAAAAATCTACGATATGATGAATTTCTGGATTGACAAAGGAATCGGCGGCTTTCGGATGGATGTAATTGAATTAATTGGTAAAGATCCCGATAAATTAATCCGTGAAAATGGCCTGATGCTTCATCCTTATCTGCAAGAAATGAATAAGAAAACTTTTGGAAGTAAGAATCTTATGACTGTTGGTGAAACCTGGAATTCTACTCCTAAAATTGCCGAAGAATATTCCGATCCAGGACGCCATGAATTATCAATGGTTTTTCAATTTGAAAATCAGAGTTTAGATCAACAAGCCGGTAAAGAAAAATGGGACTTACGCACTTTAGATTTAGGAGAACTCAAAAAAGTTCTAGTTAAATGGCAAACTGAAATAGACTTTAATCATGCGTGGAATAGCCTTTTTTGGGAAAATCACGATATTCCGCGAGTAATATCGCGTTGGGGTAACGACCAAGAATATCGGGTTCAATCAGCTAAAATGTTTGCAATTATTCTCCATTTAATGCATGGAACGCCATATATATATAATGGTGAAGAAATTGGAATGACTAACTATCCTGTTAAAAGTATTGATGAAGTTTCTGACATCGAGAGCATTAACATGTATAATGAGCGCTTAAAGGCCGGTTATGAAGCTCAAAGTCTGATTCATGCCATTAATGTTAAAGGACGTGACAACGCGCGTACACCAATTCAGTGGGATAATACAAAAAATGCTGGCTTTACAACTGGAACTCCTTGGCTCCACGTAAACCCCAATTATCATCAAATTAATGTTGAGGCTGCCTTAAAAGATCCTAATTCTATTTTTTATACGTATCAAAAACTGATCAAATTGCGTCATGACAATCCAATTGTGGTCGATGGCAATTTTGAATTAGTTAAAGGTACCGGGGATGCAGTATTAGCATATTATCGTATTTTAAATAAACAAAAATGGTTAGTTGTCGCTAATCTTTCGTCTAAAAATCAGCCTTTTTCTTCTGAGGATCAAGTAATTGAACAAATCATCACCAATTACACTCCTCACGACACTTTAGATGATTTAACTCTGCAACCATATGAAGCTTTTGCTGTTAAAGTCAAATAGAATCTTTCTTAATATAGTATTAATTTTACTTAATTATGCATTCTTTTATCTGGAAAAGTGTATACTTTACTTAAAACTAATAGAAAGACGATATATATGAAGATGATTACAGTAAAAAAGCAATTTCAATTTTCCGCAAATGACTTTTTTGACTACTTAGATAAACAACTAACTCTTGCAATCCAGCAAGCACGTAAAAACGACTTACCCGTAAAACTAGCTTCAGGGACTACCTACAATCAAGATGGTATTGATACCAAAATTACTAAGTACAATCGCGGTAAAGAATATGAAGCTAACTTCAAAAATGATAAGTTCAACATTATGATCAATTATCAAACTGAAGATGTACCAAATGGTGTAGAAATTACATTCTCAGAAGATATTAAAAGTTATGATCCGACCGCCCACAGCAAATTCAATAATTGGCTCTATAATGTTCAGTTAAAACATGGAGCCAAGAAAGAACTTTCTAGAATGGCTAACGGAGTTCATCAAAACATGCAATAACTAAAAAGAAGGAAAAAACTCTCCTTCTTTTTCTTTACTAAAATTCTTTTGCTTTAGTGCGTGCTTGCTCCATTGCGGTATCCAAAATTGCTTGACGCTGATTAGGAACTGCATCAGCACCCTCAATATAGATACTGTCAATTTTATCCACACCATAAAACTTCATCGTATTATCTAAGTAAATGCTGCCAAGATCTGGCAATGCACCCTGATGCTTTTCATCGTGATAGAAGCCACCAGCTGCTTGAATATGCATTTCTTTTTTACTTTTTAATAAACCAACTGGGCCTTGAGCAGTGTACTTAAAGGTTTTATGGGCAACCGCCGTTAGATCTAAGTATTGCTTTAATTCTGCTGGTAAGAAGTGATTGTACATTGGATTAATGAAAACATATTTATCGGCTGATATTAACTCATCCAGCCATTCTGCATGCTGATTCAACAAATTCTTCTCTTCTTGACTCATCTCTTCACCGAATTTTTGCTTGCGCCAAGCTTCCATTGTGACATCATTTAATGGCGGTACACCCTCTTCTGCATACAGATCTCGAATGATTACTTCATCATCGGGATGAGACTTTTTATAACTATTAATAAACTCTTTTCCAACTATTAACGACAAACTCTTACTAGTATTTGGGTGTGCTTTGATTACTAAAACTTTACTCATTATTATCATTCTCCTTTTGTTGCTTATCAACTTTTATAAATATTATATTATCATTTTGTTTCTTGTCAACAATATTGAAATAAAAAAATAATAAGTTCCAAATCTTTTCAGAACTTATTATTTAGAATACATCTATTTCTTTAGAGTGCCAGATTCATATAACTTTGCGTACAAATCTACCATTTCTCCAGCTAAATCTCTAAAGGTAATTGCATTCATCAGATGGTCTTGAGAGTGCACTACTAACAAAGTGACTTTCATGTGGTCGCCTTGAGCCTCTTTAGTTAGCATATTGGTTTGAGAATTATGAGCTTCAAGAAGTGACTTGTCTGATTCTTCGAGTTTTTTGCGAGCACCTTCAATATCACCTTGTTTAGCTTTTCTAATTGCTTCAAAAGCTAAACTTTTAGCATTTCCACCATTTGCAATTAACCCCATTGCTGCCATTAAAGTTTCTTGCTCTTTTTGTTCTGGAGTTTGTTTCTTTTCTTCTGCCATATGAATCTTACACTTTCTATATCACTCTAACCATTAATTAAGCTTTCAGCTTGCTTAAGTACAGTTTCCCCATCCATCATACCGTAAGCTTGCATATCGATTACATCTAAGGGAATATCTTTACCATCTTTACCTTTTCCGGCAACCTTCTTTTCAAATTCACCTCTCATGTAGCTTACTTGAGGCCCAAGAAGAATACAGTCTACACCTTTTTCAATGTGTTGATCAGCTTCAGAAGCAGGACAAGCAAAGATCTCTGCATCGATTCCATCTGCTTGAGCTGCTTGTTGCATCTTAGTTACTAAAAGTGATGTACTCATTCCTGCACTACAATTTAACATGATAGTTTGTTCTGCCATAATTATTTCTCCTAAAAATATAGCTTTTTATTTTTATTAAGCTATCCTTTACATCGATTATTATAAAACGCTTTCAGTTAAATGTAAAAGCTTTTTCTTAACATGTGAATCGGCTTGTTAAGCTTTTTTATATTTAACTCTTACTCTCCCAAAGCCTGAGCTAATTCTTAACTTTTTATAAAGGTATATATTTTTATAAATTAAATGTATATTCATCTGCAAATGCTTACTAAGTGCATAAAGTTTGGTAGAATACATATGTATAGTTTTTTATAGACATGCAGTCCTGGAAAGGAGTTTTATGAGTAAATATCAAGACATTGCTAATGACATAGAAAAAAAGATTATCGAGAAAAAGTATATTAATAAATTACCAGAACAAGTTGTCTTAGCGCAGAAATATCATACTAGTAGAGTTACTATTATCCATGCTTTAAAAATTTTACAAGATCGTAAATTAATTCATGCTGTTAAAGGCCATGGTACATATATTTCCGCTAAACCTATTCCGAAAATATTTCTAAATTCCGGAGTAGCACAAAATGACGGTTTTACTAAACATACTCATGATTCCAAAAAGCTTGTTAGTAAAGTGATTTCTTTTAACATTCGCAAGCCAACAGATAAGGAAAAAGAAGCCTTTAATTTATCAGAAAATGAAGACGTTTATGATATTATTCGACTCCGCATCTTAAATAGTGAACCAATAAAATTGGAATATACCGTAATGCCAGTTAATAGAATACCTGGCTTAAATTTAGATATTTTACATAAATCTATTTATTCTTATATCGAAAACAAATTAGGTATTAAAATTGGCAAAGATGAGCGCTTAATCACTGCCGATAAACCAGATGCTTATGATATAAAATATTTAAACTGTACTTCTAATGATCCCATCCTCTGTGTAAAACAAAAGGCTTATTTTGAAAATGGAACCCCTTTTGAATTATCAGAAAGTAGAAATCGTTACGATCGCGGTGGTTTGACGGTTAACAAGGGATAAAAAAGGCGCATCCAGTGATGCGTCTTTTTATTCATTGATAAAATTTATAATTTCTTCATCGGTAAAATGCTTACTATAATCTTTTTTTACATTAGTAAACACTTCCTCTTTTCCGATCCCCATCTCTTTTAGATTTTTTATTCGATCTCTAATTAATTGACGTGGGCTACCATCTTGAGCGTGAAGTTGGGCAAAACGACGTTCTTCTTTTTTAAAAGTTACTTGATCCATAAAACCACCTCTATTTCTACACTACTCTAGTTTCTAACTTAAGTATACTGAGAAAAGCATTCTAAAGAAAGTGTTAACTATCTCGACACTAAAAAAGCACATCCTTTTTAGAATGTGCTTTTTAAATTCAAATTATTTAGGCCTACTTACTGGGTTGATAGTCCTTATCAATAATTAATACAGGCTTAATAGTCTTTCCAGAAATAGAGTTGGCATTGGCTTGATTTATATCTTCAAAATCATAGAATTTTTCAGTCTTATCAAAGTCAAATTGACCCAACTTCCAAAAATCAATCAAACGAGGAACATCAACTTGAGGAATTGCATCCCCCATGTTGACACCAATAACTTTTTTATCGCCAACACAAAGGTCATTCCAAGTTGAAAATTCAAAGTTATGTGGAGTTACCGCAATTGCTGCAAGTGTCCCACCTTGGGCCAAAGCATCTAGAGCAGATTTCATAACTTGTGGAAGACCTGTCGTATCAACCGCATAGTCAACACCGTAGCCCTTAGTCAATTCTCTAATCTTTTCAACTGGATCTTCTTCTTTGGAGTTAATTACATCAGTTACCCCCAACTCTTTAGCAAGTTCAAGACGTGATGGAACAATATCCACTGCGATAACTTTCGTACAACCTGAAATTCTACCAGCCATCATTGCTGCCAATCCAACTGCGCCAGTTCCGAAGACAGCGATGGTTTGGCCAGGACGAGGTTTAAGCGTATTAAATACAGTTCCAGATCCTGTAATATAGCCACAACCTAAAGGACCTACTTTACGCAAGTCAACATCTTCATCAACTTTGACACAATTACGCTGATTGGTAACCGTCGTAGTAGTAAAAGATGATTGGTTAAACATATCGAAAATGTGTTTATCATCTTCTTGGAATTGATCTTCACCGTCAAACCGAGTACCGGACAAATTATAATCAGCATAATGACGACATTGAGTTGGAATTCCTTCAAGACACTTGTCACACAAACCGTCAGCGTAGAAGGCCATTACAACATGATCACCAGGCTTTAAATTTTGAACTTCAGATCCCACTTTTTCAACAATTCCAGCACCTTCATGGCCTAAGATTACAGGATACCCGAGGGATGCGTCACCTTTGCGAATCGCTTCATCTGAGTGGCAAATTCCACTAGCCACCATGTGCACTTGAACATCAGTTGGACCGACTTCATGTAAGTCAATATCGTCTTTAATTACAAATGGATCGCCCTTTTTTCAACAACGGCTGCTTTAATTTTCATGGATTTCTTTCCTTTCTATAAGTTTTTTGTTTTCATCTCACAAGTTCATCATACACTTTGTGATAAAATTTATCAAGTAATCGCTTACATTTATTTTGAAATATTTTTAAAAAATTCTTTTCATGCTTAATATAAAAGCTTTTACAGTATTCATACTTATGTGAATTATTTTTCAAAAAAGTCTTTTGCTTACCTATGTTAGAATTAAAATTGAAGATTTAGAAAGGCATTTTACAATGAAAAAAATTTACTTTAACCATGACGGTAACATTGATGATCTTGTTTCATACTTGCTTTTGTTAAAAGCTCCTGATATCAAATTATTGGGAGTGGGTGCAATTGACGCTGATGGCTATATTGACCCTTCAGTAGATGCATGTCGCAAAATGACTGATCTTTTCAATGTTCGCCACGATAATCTAGAAATCGCACGTTCTAACTCACGTGCAGTTAATCAATTTCCACATGAATGGCGCATGGCAACCTATTCATTTAACTATTTACCAATTTTAAATGAAAAAGGTACCGTTACCACAAAAGAAGCACCCCTTCCTGCACATTTAGATATGATTGATAAATTAAAGAATGCAGATGAACCAATTACCCTAGTGATGACCGGTCCTCTCACAGATCTCGCGCGAGCATTAGATGTAGATTCCTCTATTGAAGATAAAATCGATAAACTCTATTGGATGGGTGGTTCTCTTGATGGTCATGGAAATGTGATGATGGTTAATGCTGATGGCACTCAAGAATGGAATGCTTTTTGGGATCCATATGCTGTTAAGCGTGTCTTTGATTCAAAAATTGATATTCAAATGGTTGGTCTAGAAAGTACTGAAGAATTGCCATTAAGTGATTCTTTAAGACAACATTGGGCTAGCCTAAGAAAATATCCTGCGATGGACTTAGTTGGTCAAGGTTATAGTTTAATCGTATCAGTACCAACTGCTGAACTTTATCTTTGGGATGTTTTAACAACAATGAGTGCCCTTTATCCAGAAATTGTTACTACTAGAGAGGCTAAAGCAAGCGTAATTACTGATGGCCTAGCTGCAGGACGCATAGTTGAAAGTGAAAATGGTCGTCCAATCACCTTAGTAACCAATGCAAATAAAGAACTCTTCTATCAAAAAATGGATGAACTTTTAGAAAGATAAGAAAAACGAGATCAAACGATCTCGCTTTTTAAATGGCTTTGATATGCTTTTTATAAAGAATTACCGCAATCCACGTTGAGATGAATGATGGCAAAATGATCACCACTAACAAATTGGGATCTAAAAAGTTCCCTACTCTGATGAATTGAGTAATTGTTTTAATTCGGGTAATATTACTAAAAATCGCTTGATACACCGTCACATAGATCAAACTCCATTGAATGTAATATTCAATCAATGTGAGTGTCGTCACTGAAAATTTGATGAACTTTTCAGCTACTCGCATTCCCCAATAAAGAAAAATTCCGGATAAGATAACAAAAATTGCCAGCAGCGAAAATAGATTTCCTAAGTAAACTTCTTTACGATCGTTCATTAGCAGATAAGCAATGAAGAAAAAGATTAAGAAATTAACAGTACTAAAAGTTAATTGAAATACAAACAATACCCCTGCTTTAGCAAATTGAAACTTGTTTTCTGATCTAAATAAAAGCACAATCAAAACTAGAATAGCAATACCAATAAACAGATAAGTAACGCGCATTTTTCTCTCCAAACAAAAAGATAGGTCACTAGCCTACCTATTAAGATTCACTTTTGTTCTACATCTAAAACTACAGCATCTTAATTATAAAGCCAAAGGGTTAATTTGGTAAAAATTATCTAAAATGATTGTTCAAAACTGCTAAAATCATATATAATACAGACAAACGAAAGGATGATATTATGGGTTTAACATTTGATAATCCAAACAACTTAAATAAAATGCTCGATAAATTTGCAGTTGTTCCAGATCCAAAGAAATCTCCAATGAACAAACGCAAAAAAGACGAAGATAAGAAAAAAGATAAAGATGAAAAATAAAAAAGGCCGTATGGCCTTTTTTTAATATATCTTTTCTACTTGTTCTTGAATGTTTTCACGTTCCAAAAATTCATCGTAACTTGTATCAGCACGACTTACAATTCCTTTTGGTCCTACTTCAATGATATGGTTGGCAATAGTTTGAATAAACTCATGATCGTGAGAAGTAAACAAAATTGAACCAGGATATGCTTTCAAAGCATCATTTAATGAAGTAATGGATTCAAGATCAAGGTGGTTAGTTGGATCGTCCATAATTAATACATTAGCTGGTTGAAGCATCATGCGTGACAATTGACAACGAACCTTTTCCCCACCAGATAGCACTTTGATTTTCTTTTTGATTTCATCCCCACTAAAGAGCATTCTTCCTAAGAATCCTCTCAAGAAGGTATTATCATCTTGTTCTTTATCTGCATATTGACGAAGCCAGTCCAAAATAGTGAGTTCATCATTATTAAAGTTAGCATTTAAATCACGTGCCATATAATTAAAGGCGGTTGTTTGTCCCCAAGTTACCTTACCTGTATCTGGCTTGATCTTTCCAGCAATAATTTGCATCAAAGCAGTCGTAGCCAAAGTATTGCGTGACAAGAAGGCAACTTTATCTCCAGGACGAACAATGAAAGAAACGTGATCCAAAATCTTTTCGCCATCAACGCTGTAAGAAACATCTTCTACCTTTAAAAGATCATTTCCTAAGTCACGATGTAATTCAAACTTAACAAATGGGTACTTTCTTGAAGATGGCTTAATATCATCAAGAGTGATTTTTTCTAATTGCTTCTTACGAGAAGTTGCCTGACGAGACTTAGATGCATTGGCAGAAAAGCGAGCCACGAATTCTTGAAGTTCCTTGATCTTTTCTTCCTTCTTAGCATTTTGATTGGCAGCAAGTTCTGCAGCCAATTTACTAGATTCATACCAAAAGTCGTAGTTCCCCACGTAAAGTTGAATTTTACCAAAATCAACATCACACATTTGCGTACATACTTGATTTAAGAAGTGACGATCGTGAGAAACAACAATCACAATATTTGGATAATCAGCTAAAAATTCTTCTAACCAATCTACCGTATGAACATCTAAACCGTTAGTAGGCTCATCTAAAAGTAAAATATCAGGATTCCCAAATAAAGCTTGAGCCAAAAGCACCTTCACTTTATCAGATTCTGGCAATTCCTTCATCATACTTTGATGAAGATCTTCACCAATTCCCATTGATTGCAAAAGCTTAGATGCATCGGCTTCCGCATTCCAACCATCAAGTTCCGCAAATTTGCTTTCAAGTTCAGCAGCCTTTACCCCATCTTCATCACTAAAATCTGGCTTGGCATAAAGCTCATCTTTTTCTTTCATTACTTGATAAAGCTCTTTATGACCTTGAATCACTGTATCCATTACTGTGAAATCATCAAAGGCAAAGTGATCCTGATTAAGGCTAGACATTCTTTCATTAGCGTCAATGGAAATATTACCTGTAGTTGGTTCAATTTTTCCTTCTAATAATTTTAAAAAAGTAGACTTTCCGGCACCATTTGCACCAATAACGCCGTAGCAGTTACCTGGCGTAAATTTTAAGTTAACATCTTCATATAAGGTGTGTCCGGATAAGTTAAGACTTAAGTCAGAAACTGTAATCAAATGTTCGTCCTCCCTCAAAAATACATTCTTATCAGTATACCAAGATTAAATAGAAAAAGACAGCGATCTTAAGCAATTTTTAGGCAAAAGAAAAATCCTTGCGTGAAACAAGAATTCCTCTAAAAAAGATATAAAGATATTTGTATAAAGTATACCATTTTCTGACAATAACTGATATACTCTAGGTTGGGTCTTGAAAATCTTATAAGTCCTTATGATGACCCCAACCAGGTAGTAGAATCCCCTTCTACCTGGTTTTTATTATAGCATAAATATAACGATTGTTATAATATTTTTGGTAAATTCTCCAAAAATTATTGAACTTTTATCAAATATTTCCATTTATTCCACTACCCTCCGTCTTTTAAGTTAGAATTATATATAGAGATTTTAAACCATGGAGGTGGCTATATGTATCCAGATAATAATATCTTTTCCTACCTCAAGTGGCGCGGAGATATTCACTTAACTCAAGCTCCATTTAATGATATAGATGCATTAGTATTGGCAATTTTTTCTTATCTCAACTTACCAGGGATTGTTTCTGATGATGGATCAACAATCACAGTTGAAGCAGCAGCCAAGAAGTATTTTTCAGCTGATTACTACCGTAATGACCACAGTTATTATCAAAAACTGTTTAAGTTGATGGCGCGAGCTGAACGATTTAAAGATGCTAAACTATCTTATTACGTCAACACTTTAACTGATCAAACGCAGTTTAGTGCTATTAAAATTCAACTATCCAACGGAATTAACTTTATCTCTTTCCGAGGAACAGATGATTCATTAGTTGGCTGGAAAGAAGATTTTGAGATTAGTTTTAAGACCACAATTGCTCAAAAGCAAGCCGCAAGCTATTTAACCAAGGTAATGGGAAAAGATAGCGAAGATTATCTACTAGGAGGCCACTCAAAAGGTGGAAATCTAGCCGAATATGCTGCTTTAAACGTTTCTCCAAGCTTACAAAAGCGCATCACGGATATTTATACTTTTGATTCTCCAGGATTGGCTCAAGAAGTTGAAAATCAGTTGCCTGATGAGTATTTGCGGTCCACTTTACATCGATTTGTCCCAGAATTTAGTATTATTGGACGCTTGTTCGAACCTGAAGATATTCCACCCACTATTGTCGACAGCACGCGTAAAACTGTCAGTCAGCATGATGCTTTTAGTTGGGAAATTACGGGGTCCCATTTTGTAACTCGCAAGCACAGAAACCCTCAAGCTAAGGTTTACAACCAAATTATCAATCAATGGATTGGAAATGCCACTTTGCAAGAACGCGAATCATTAACTAATGATTTATTCAATTCGCTAGCAGCCAGCGGCGCAACTAAAATTAACGAACTTGGGAAAAACGGGGTTGGTGGTTTTGGAGCGATTCTAATTTCTCTTACCAATTCTTCCAGACGAACTCGATTCGTCTTTGGTAGTTTAATCGCCTCTTTTTGGCAAATGATTAAAGATTTGGAAATTACCAAAATTTTGTTTACCCCCGATAGTATTGTCGGCTGGGTGCTGGTCATATTAGGAATCATTAGTTTAACCACTCCACAATATGCGATTAGAGCTTTCGGTGCAATTGTTGCTTTTGCTGGAATAGGATTCAGTGTCAAACAAATCCTTGAAACCGCTAATTCTGCCCTTTATAAAAAGCAGAAACAATTCTTTATTATCAGTTATCTTCTGATTTTTGCTTTATCAATTGCACTTTTATCCAATAATCGCTTATTAATCTTTTTAGCTCATTACTTCCTGGGAATTTTCCTAATTGTTTATTCCTATGTGCGTTTAAGACAAATTATTCTTCACAAGGTACCTGGAATTTTTAAAAAGATTATTATCTGTATTGAAGCCGTGGTGGCCTTCGCCTTAGGAATAGTAGTGGTAGTGAATCCTAAATACTTCAATAAACAATCTATTATTATTGTAGGAATATTGTTGATCATTTATGGCTTCTTTAAACTAGTTGAAGAATTATTCTCCCAGCGTAAAAAGATGCCAACTCACCACCGATAATAAAATTCAAAAAGCTGCCCATTAGTAGGCAGCTTTTTTGATGAGTAAATACTATTAAGTTATTTTAATTCCTGTTCTTCATTGGACAATGTGCAACATAATCTTTATTTATCATTTATTACTCTCCTGCTTTTAAGTCCAGGCCAGAATGCAGCATATTATTAATGGTAAAAGATTAGATATACTGTGACTTAGTATTGCCATTTTTATATCATCTGTTTTTTGATAAATATATCCATATATTATTCCTGATAAAACTCTATGAAAGAAAGTCAAATTCAAAGTTATATCATGTGCAGCTGCAAAAATAATTGAAGTTAAAATAATTGCTAGCCACGGGGTTAAATTTCTAAAAACACCTTTTTGAATACTTGCTTGAAATAATAATTCTTCTAATGTTGGTGCAATTAAAATTAAATCTAGAATTAATATAACTCCTAAAGGTGTTTTCAGTGTTTCAGTAAATACATCAGGTTGGTTTAAATTTGATAAAGCAGACGGAGTTATTAATATTTCAAGAACAAAACTTAATATACCTGCTACTATAGCTAAAATTAAATATTTTTTGCTTAACTTCTTGGAAAAATTCAGTCTATTTTTAAGCCAGGTACAGACATACCATTCCATTATAAATGTGATAACTATAAAGATAATTGCCATCAATATGTTATGCAATAGATTAACATGTCTATAAGCTTCTATGAATTGTTGCTGGCTATCTATTGAGTAAAGCGGTGTTTCTTCGACTGCAGGAACCTGCATAAATGCAAAAATTAAAAATAGCCAAATTATTATCCCTATCCATTTAAATGCAGATTTAATTACTTTCATAACATCCTCCGTTTATTAGTAAAAGTAAAAAAGGGATGGAACGTATTTCCATCCCTTTTTTACTCAATTAATCTCGATCTCTCCATGAATGATGATGACGATGTCTGCCCTCAAAACCATTCTTAAAGCCCCAGAGCCAATCTCTAGCATGTGTCTATTTAAATTGTTATTACTCATCAAGATGAAAAAAGAAGATCTTAACTTCTTTTTTCATCTATTGTACCACTTACTCATAAGGGTGGCGCAAAATATAATATTCAAATCAGTACTTCTTTAGTACTTTAAATAACTTGATACTCTACCAACTCTAGTCTTATAGCTATTCTTAGAAAGAGTATATCAATAAGCATCAGTTAAAATAATGTCGTATCTTCTACGCTTTTAGTTAGCTTTTATTAATACCTTCTCTAAATCAAACCCATCTTTACCAAATACTCTGCATTTTCTACAGTATTCCAAGCAGCGCCTTTTAATAAGTTATCGGAGACAACCCACATATTAAAGGCTCCTGGGTTTTCATAATCGGGGCGAATTCTTCCCACAAAGGTATCACGTGAACCCTCTGCATTAATTGGTTGAGGATAAATTTGATTTTTAATATCATCTTGCAATACATCCCCTGGGAAATCCGCAATCACATCCATAATATCTTGCGCAGTAGCTGATTCATCTTCCACAGTGAAATAAACACTTTCCCCATGAGCGATGGGCACAGGTACACGCACACAAGTTGCAGTAACCTTAATATCCTTAGAATTCATATCATTGAGCATAATCTTCTTAGTCTCGTGAATCATTTTCCATTCTTCATGAGAATAACCACTATCTTCTAAAACATCAATTTGAGGAAGCAAATTAAATGCTAAAGGATAATGCTTTTTATCACCTTTAGTTGGCAAAATATGTGCATCTTCTTGCATATTCTTACCATCTAAGTAGGCTTGTGATTCTTTCTTAAGTTCATCGATTGCGGCTTGGCCTGCACCAGAAGCTGCTTGATAAGTTGAAACAATAATTTGCTTTAAGCCAAACTTTCTGCGAACTGGTTCTAGCGCCATCACCATCTGAATAGTGGAACAATTTGGATTAGCAATAATGCCGTGATGATTCTTTAAAGCTTCTGGATTAACTTCAGGTACTACTAAAGGCACATCTTCATCCATTCTAAAAGCACTGGTGTTATCTACACAGACGGCCCCTCTTTTAACTGCTTCTGGTAAAAACTTCTTTGATACACTTCCACCAGCTGAAGACAACACTAAATCAACACCATCAAAAGAATCGGGAGTAGTTTCTTCAACTACTAAATCTTGATCCCGAAACTTAAGATGCGTGCCCGCTGATCGTGATGAAGCAAGCAGCTTCACGCTTTTAACCGGAATCGTTGACTTAGCTAATTGGTCAATCATTCTTCTACCAACTGCACCAGTAGCACCTAAAATTGCAACATTATATTCCTTACTCATTCTTCATTACCTTCTTTTAAAAACTCCCCAATTCTCTTTAACGCAACTTGCAAAGCCTCATCTGATGAAGCATAGGATAATCTAATATAACCTTCTCCACCAGGTCCAAATGCACTTCCTGGAGTAACTCCAACTTTTTTCTTAAAAGCTAAATCTAGTGCAAATTGCATATCATCGGTTCCATATTTTTCTGGAATTTTTGCAAAAATATAAAATGCGCCTTGGGGTTTAACAAACTCAACGCCCATTTTGCTTAATTCATTTACTACAAAATCACGTCTTTTTTGATAAATCTTTTTATACTCTTTTGAATCATCAATTCCATTAGTAAGTGCCTCAATCGCCGCTGCTTGAGAGGAATCATCAGTGGTAGTAACCATTAAGCCGTGAACCTTACTAATTTGATCCATTACCTTTTTTGGTCCAGCAATATAGCCTAAACGGTAACCCGTCATTGCGTGAGACTTGGATAAACCAGAAATATATAAAGTTCTCTCTGGAATCTCAGTAGCAATTGAATAATGCTCAACACCATAAGTTAATGAACTATAAATTTCATCAGTAATCACGTAAAGATTGTATTTTTCGACTATTTTAGCCAGTTGCTTGATTTCTTCATGACTATATTCAACTCCAGTTGGATTAGTCGGATAGTTGAGAATTACCCCTTTAATAGTCGGATCATTTTTTACTACCTCTTCCAATTTTTCGGCAGTAAGCTTAAAATCATCGCTTGCTGTATTCACTAAAGAATATTGAATACCCGCTAAATTAGCAACTGGCCAATAAAGTGAAAAAACAGGTGTAGGGACTAAAATTTTATCTTCGGGATTAAATAAAGCAAAAATAGCGGCATTAATTGCTTCTGTAGCTCCCACTGTAGCTACAATTTCACTCTTAGGGTCATATTTAACGTGAATGGTTTTGTCTAAAAAACGACTAATAGCCTCTAAAAGCTCTTTCTTTCCTTTTTGAGGGGCATAATGAGAGTCATTTTCCTCAATACTTTTAACAGCCGCCTTTTTTACATGTTCAGGTGTATTTAAATCTGGTTCACCTAAAGTCAACTTAATAATGTTGGGAATTTCTGAAACTTTATTATCAAAAATCCGAATTCCTGATGGCTTTAAATTTTCAACCTTTTCACTAAAATGAAGATTATCAGCTAATTCTGGCATTTTAGGCCTCACAATCTATAAAATATTTTCTAATCCAACTATCAATTCATGTAAAGAATCAACTTTTTCAAGTGCTACTTTAACTCCGCTCATAAATGATTCACGATCAAACGAATCTTGTCGAATAGTCAAAGCTTCTCCGTTACCGCCGAACAAAACTTGTTCATGAGCAATGTAACCTGGAAGACGAACCGAATGGATCTTAATTCCTTCATAATCCCCACCACGAACATGAGCTAAGCTTTCAACTTCATTAGGAGCACTTTCATGTTTTGGCCGATTTTCTGCAATTAATTTTGCCGTGCTTAAAGCCGTTCCCGAGGGAGCATCTTTCTTATCAGCATGGTGCATTTCAATAATTTCAACATCTGGAAAGTATTTGGCAGCTTCTTTTGCAAATTTCATCAGTAAGACCGCAGACATTCCAAAATTAGAAGCAATTATCCCTCCTACTTTTTTTTCTTTTTGGGCTAAGTCCTTTAGTTCTGTCACTTGTTCATCACTTAAACCAGTCGTGCCCACAATTGGCGAAATATGATGCAAAATTGCATACTTTACATTTTCATAAACTGCATTAGGAGTAGTGAAGTCAATCCAAATATCAGCAATATTTTCAGGAATATCGCTCAATTGATTAAAAATTTGAGCACTCTTAGGAAGATGATATTCTTCAGGATCATGATTAGCATGGGGACTAAGACCTGCTACAATTTCAAAATCGGCCATGTTATTTACTAAGTTCACTACTTTTTGCCCCATGGCACCCGCAAAACCAGCAATTAAAACTTTTTTAGTCATTTTCTTCCACTTCTTTTCCTAAATCTAGTGGTAATTCGTGCATTAAAGCATCGTCTTTTAAGCCTAAATGTTGTGCTAAGGTTACTTTTTCTTCTTCATTTAAACTTACTAATGGCAAACGACAACCACCAGTCTTAAATCCCTGAGCATTCAAAACTGCCTTAACTGGTGATGGGGATGGATACATAAATAATGCAGCCATTCTTGGAGTTAACCATCGTTGCAAGCGAGCAGCCTCAGGATAGTTTCCAGCGTACAAATCATCGTACATTTCACGCATTTGCTTAGAATAAATGTGGGAAGCTACTGATACAACACCATTTGCCCCAAGCAAACGCGCAGTTAAAGCTTGACTATCCTCACCAGTAAAGACTTGGAAGTCATTATCCTTATGATCAATAATGTATTCCAATTCCTCTAAGCTAGCACATTGCTTAATTCCTTTAATATTTTCAATATGAGAGAGTTGAACCACTGTTTCCTGATTCATTTTGACTCCAACACGTCCTGGAATGTTGTAAATTAAGATTGGAAGATCAACATTCTCGGCTACTGCAGTAAAGTGAGCTACCATACTACGCTGATTTGGCTTGTTATAAGGGGGAACAACAACTAAGGCATAATCAATTCCTTTAATTTTTGCTACTTCATTAGTAAATGCAATTGTTTCTGCAGTGTTATTGCTTCCAGTTCCAGCAATGACTGGAACACGGCCATTTACAATTTCACCAAATTTAGTATAAAGCTCAATTTTTTCATCATGAGATAAAGTTGGTGTCTCACCAGTTGTTCCCCCAATAACAAAACCATTGGTCCCTTGACTAATCAAATAATTAGTTAGCTTCTTTAAACTGTCATAATCGATTTCTTCATTTTCATCAAAAGGAGTTACAAGTGCCGTTAATAAATCAGTATCAATTAATCTTGTCAATTTCATTTCTCCATTCTATAAATCAAGAATCCTTTAATAGCCTCTATACCTCGCATAATACTACTTTCATTAGGTGTTAACGTTGCCGAATGAAGTTCGGAGTTATCTTCTACTCCTAACCAAAACATTACTCCAGGGAATTTAGCTAATAAAAATCCAAAATCTTCTCCCGTCATTGCTGGCGCTGTTTCAACATAGTTGACTTGAGGATTATTTTTCATATACGAGATAAATTGCTTAGTTAATTCAGGATTATTTTCAACAGGCCAGTAGCCTCCTTGATTCAGCTGCAATTCAACATCCAAATTATAGCTACGAGCAATACCTTCACAGATATCTTTTAAGCGTTGATCAATTTGAACAATCATTTTTTGAGTTAATCCCCGAATTGTTCCCTCAATTCTGGCATGACCTGCAATTACATTTCGAATTGTACCCGCTTTTACTTTTCCTAAAGTTACTACCCCACTTTGAATGGGATCGATACTTCTAGAAATAATAGTTTGAATTTGCATAATTAAACTAGCTGTTGCCACAACCGTATCATTAGCATTTTGCGGAAAAGCAGCATGACCACTTTTACCAGTAATGTCAATATTTACCTCAGTGGTTCCTGCAAACAAAGTTCCCATTCGGCAACCAATTGCACCTGCTGGCAAAGCTGGATTGTCATGTAGACCATAAAATTCATCCGGTTTAAACTCATCATGAAAAATTCCTTTTTCATATGCTTGTCTACCGCCACTTTCACTTTCTTCGGCCGGCTGAAAGAAAAACAATAAATTATCTTGAGGTTGATTCTCACTAAAATAGTTTAAAAGTCCTAAAGCAACTGTCATATGAATATCATGTCCGCACGCATGCATTACATTAGGATTTTTAGAAGCATATGGAAGATTAGTTTTTTCATTAACCGGTAAAGCATCAATATCTGCACGATAACCAATAGTTCTTTGAGGATTTTTACCTTTTACCAATACTAAAATGGCAGTTGGAAGCGATTGTGGCACTTCGATTTTTAAATAATCTTGATTAAAGCTCTTGATAATATTTAAAAGATAATCATGAGTTTTAAATTCTTTAAGAGCTAATTCCGGAATTTGATGTAAATGACGCCTAATCTGAATAAGTTCTTCTTCTGTTAAAATCATCGTTATAGCTTTCTTAAATTATCTTCTAAACCAGTTTTGCTTTCGGTTTTTTGATCAACTTTTTTAATAACTTTAGCTGGCACACCTGCTACCACAGTATAAGGAGCTACATCATGAGTTACAATTGCTCCCGCCGCAATTACTGCACCTTCACCAACATGGACCCCTTCAATTACTACTGCATTAGCACCAATTAAAACATTATCATCAATTCTTACTGGTTCCGCAGAAGCAGGTTCAATTACGCCTGCTAAAACTGCATTAGCACCCACGTGGCAATGCTTTCCTACAATAGCACGCCCTCCTAAGACAGCACCCATATCAATCATAGAATCAGCACCAATTTCAGCACCAATATTAATCACCGCTCCCATCATAATTACGGCATTATTACCGATTACGACCTGATCTCTAATCAAAGCGCCTGGTTCAATACGAGCGTTGATTTCTTTTAAATCAAGTAAAGGTACAGCAGAATTACGGGCATCGTTTTCGACATGATAATCTTCAATCTCTTGCGAATGGTTTGCTAAAAATTCTTTTACTACTTGCCAATCTCCAAAAATTACACCACTTTTAGCATTGACAAAATCTTGAATCTCTTCTGGAAAGTCAATATTTTCCAACTCTCCTTTAAGATAAACTTTGACTGGCGTTTTTTTAGGAGCATTTCCAATATAATTAATAATACTTTGAGCATCTAATTTTGACATTTTTATCTCTTTTCTACATTAAATATTGTAATCTTGGTCTAAATGAACTAAATCTTCTAAGGATTCTCTTCTAATAACTACTTGTGCTTTCCCATCTTCTGCAAAAACGACAGCGGGACGAGGATTACGATTATAATTTGAAGCCATTGAGTACCCATAAGCACCAGTATCAAGCATTGCCAAAATATCACCTGCTTTTAGTGAAGGTAACTTAGCATCTGCTAAAATATCGCCAGATTCGCAATATTTACCAGCCACATGAAATTCTTGACTAGCCTTTCTTTGCGGATCGTTAGCCAAAACCGTTTCATATTTTGCTTGGTAAAGAGCTGGCCGAATGTTGTCTCCCATCCCTCCATCAACAGCAACATAAGGAACTAAGCCGGGAATTTCTTTCATGCTTCCTACTTTGTATAGATTGTACCCTGCTGGTCCTACAATGGAGCGACCAGGTTCAATATCAATTTCAGGAAGCGGGAAATTATGTTTAGTTGCTTCATCTTTAATGGTTTTTACAATAGCTTTTACAAATTCTTCTGGCTTTAGAGGATGATCTTCTTGAACATATTTAATTCCAAAACCACCGCCGACATTGATTACTTGAGCTGTATAATCATAATTTTTTCTCCAAGATGCTGCGACATCAACTAATTTAGCTGCTGCCATTTCAAAACCATTAAGTTCAAAAATTTGTGAACCGATATGAGCATGGATTCCTAACATATGCATTCTTTGATTTTTCAAAACTTCTTGTAAGGCCTTGTCGGCTTGACCAGACTTTAAATCAAAACCAAATTTGCTATCTACTTGACCAGTTTGATCATATTCATGAGTGTGAGCTGAAATACCCGGCGTGATTCTAAGCATGACGTTGATCTCACTATCTTGTTCTTCAAGCACCTGATTAAGTAAATTAATTTCATAGAAATTATCAATCATAATCTTGCCAACGTGGTTTTTGACAGCCATTTCAAGCTCTTCTTTTGATTTATTATTGCCATGAAAACTAACCCGCTCCATTGGAAAATTGGCCTTCATAGCTGTATAAAGCTCACCTGCAGACACAACATCGGTATAAGCTCCCTCCTCATTGGCAACTTGATACATCGCAATTGAAGCGAAAGCTTTACTAGCATAACTCACTGCATAATTAACTTGTTCTTCTTCAAACACCTTTTTAAAAGCACGAATTTGATTACGAATTTGGCTAACATCATATACAACTAAAGGAGTTCCATATTCTTTGGCTAGCTTAAGGCTATCCACTCCTCCAATAGTTAAATGGCCTGCTTGATTAATCTGATTAGTAATTTGTGAATTCATATTTTGCCTGCATTTCTAAAAAATAGAAGCGCTAATAAAAAATCCATTGTCTGCGCTCAACAAACAACGGATTAAATTATTTTTAATCTTATGATCGATAGCGCTCCGCGAATCTTAATTTTCGCGACAGTTTACAATCTCTTAAATTGCATCCCAGCAAATAATACTTGGCCTCATATTATCACTTCGGCAACCTCCCCTTTCGCAATTCATCATAGTTTCGCCTAAACTCCTAATTGCTACTTTTGTCAGTTGCGCCTCTTCGAATTTGACTAAATTGTATATTTTATTAAAACCAGAGTCAATAGTTTTACATGATTTTTTAATTTTTATTGCAAGTTTGAAAAATAATGTTAAACTTCAATTAAAATCTTTTAACTAAAGCTCATTTACTTGCAGCTTTAATTAAACTAAAAGGAAGTACTGAATATGAGAGTAGTAAAATTTGGTGGCAGTTCATTAGCCACCGGCACTAGTGTGAATCAAGCACTTGAGATTATTTTAGCTGATCCATCTCGACAAGTGATGGTCGTTTCAGCTCCTGGTAAAAGAAATAGCTCGGATATTAAAGTTACAGATCTTTTAATTAAATATGCAAAATCTGTCCTAAATCATCAAAACTATTCAAAAATAGTTGACGAAATTTATAGTCGCTATCAAGAAATTGGTCATTTTTTTGGATTAGAGGAAAATCAACTTAACATAATTAAAGATGTTCTACTTTCTTTACCCGAATCTTCTTATCCAACTGATGATTATCTAATTGCCGCTTTTAAAGCTCATGGAGAACGGTTAAATGCACGATTAATTGCAATGATTTTAAATCAAAAGGGAATTAAAACTAAATATTTAGATCCTCATGAAGCCGGGTTAACCGTTACTGGTGAACCTAATGATGCCATTGTGAGTCCTGAGACCTACCTCAACCTTGATAAAATCAAAATAGATTCTGATGAGCATATCATCTTTCCAGGCTTTTTTGGTATTACACCTTCTGGCCATATCGCCACTTTTTCTCGAGGAGGTTCGGATATCACTGGGGCAATTTTAGCTAAGGGATTGCATGCAGACCTATATGAAAACTTTACCGATGTTAATGGAATCTTCGCAGCTAATCCTGCGATTATTGATCATCCCCAATCTATAAAGACTATGACTTACCGTGAAATGCGTGAATTGTCCTATGCGGGATTTTCTGTTTTCCATGATGAAGCTTTAATCCCAGCCATCGAAGGGGAAGTTCCAATTAACGTCAAAAATACTCATGATCCTCAAAATCCTGGCACCATGATCGTCCCTGACAAGCGATTTAAGCCTCTTAATCCCATTACGGGCGTAGCTAGTCAAAAACACTTCTCTGCTCTTTATTTGCACAAATATTTGCTTAATAAAGAGGCTGGTTTTACTTTACGTATCTTACAAATTCTTTATAAACATAATATTCCTTACGAACATATGCCTTCCGGAATCGACGATATCACAATTATCTTTAATCGCCAGTTTTTAAACGATCAGTTAATTGACTTAATTTGTAACGAAATTCAGTCTTTAATTAATCCTGATCAACTGGAATGGATTGATGATTATGCCATTATTATGATCGTAGGCGAAGGGATGAAATATGAACATGGCATTAGTTCACAAATTCTCGCTTCTCTAAATAAAGAGGATATTTCCCCTCAAATGATCAACCAAGGCGCTTCACAAATTTCAATCATGATTGGAACCAAAAAAGAAGAAGCTGATCAAGTAGTTAAAACAATCTACAAACAATTTTTCTAGAAAGGATTCTTTACATGTCAACTTTATATAAAGTGCACGGCTCTCAAAACCATTTCTTTATTCTAGATCAAATGGAACTTACCACTCCCCTTACAGATACAGAATTAGTTGAATTTACTAAAAAAATCACTAATCCCTCATCAGGAATTTTAAATGGAGCCGATGGTGTTTTAGCAATCAATTCTCCTACTCGGCCACAAGCTTTAGCGCAAATGCGAGTTATCAATGCCGATGGGAGTGAGGCCTCAATGTGTGGGAATGGGCTAAGAACCGTCGCTCGCTATTTATCCGAAAAATATAATCAAAACAACTTTTTAGTGGACACCATGAATGCTAATTTGCGTGTTCGTAAGCATGATAATTTAGCTAAGGGAGTAAAAGCCTTCGCAGTCGAGATTTCTCCGGTATCTTTTAATAAAAGCTCCCTTCCCTTTCAAAATTTAGGTTACAGTCGAATCATTGACCAATATTTACCAGAAATTTATCCCGGTCTACGTTTTACCTCAATTGCCGTTCCCAATCCCCATTTGATTAGTTTTATGGATCAAAATCAAATTGAAAGTAATATTTTAAAAGAAGTTGGAGAATATTTAAACGGTGATAATCCTTACTTCCCAGATGGAGTTAATGTCAACTTTGCCCAAATCATTGATAAAAATAAGCTCTTTGTACGGACCTATGAGCGCGGAGTAGGTTTTACAAATGCCTGCGGAACTGGAATGTCAGCCACATCTTTGGCATTTTGTTTGACCCATCCGGATAGAGGCTTCTTTAATCAATCAATTGACGTTTACAATCCTGGCGGAAAAGTTCAAACAATTGTCCATCACGAAAATCATACCTACTGGATCGAATTAATTGGGAATGCCACCTTCACCGATCAAATTGAAATTAGTGAAGCTGACTTACATAAGGGTGATTTTTCAAGCATAAATATAACTTCTACTGAAGAAGAAAGTGACTATCAAAATTTCATTCAAAACTTGCCCCATTTCAATAATCTCAGTGCAAACTAAAAAAGAGAGGAATATATTCCTCTCTTTTTTAATCTTCTAAATGTTTCTCAATCCAATCTCCAAGTTCTTTAACGTGCAATTTTGACACAGAACTAAATGTAAGGACAGAAACATTCTCATAATTCAAGTCTAGATGCTTTTTTAAATTCGATAGCACTTTATTTATTTGGCTCTTTTTAATTTTATCCATTTTGGTGCATACTACCAAAATTGGCAAGTTCAAATATTGCGCATAATCATACATGGCAATATCATCTTTTGTAGGCTCATGACGAGCATCGACTAAAATAATCAACCCTTTTAAGTTAGGACGCGTTTCTAGATAATCTTGGATCATTTCACCAAAAGCTTCCCGTTGTTTTTGAGAAACTTTTGCATAACCATATCCGGGTACATCTACTAAATAGAATTCTTCATTAACAATATAGAAATTTAGCGTTTGCGTTTTCCCGGGCTGAGAAGACGTTCTAGCAAGATTTTTTCTCTTTAGGAGTGTATTTATCAAGCTGGATTTTCCAACATTTGAGCGCCCTGCTAAAGCAATCTCAGGCAAATTATCTTTTGGATATTGATCTTCTCTTACGGCACTAACTGCATAATCACTATTTTTAATTATCATTTGCGGTTACCTTAGTTGTTTGCTTATCTGAATCTTTACGCGTAATTCTGGGTTGTGCATGACGCGTAATAACATCCTTGGTAATTTCAACCTTTTCAATATCATCTTCACTTGGAGTCCTGTACATTACGTCCATCATTGAATTTTCAATGATAGTTCTTAATCCACGTGCACCCATATTACGTTCAATAGCTAAATCAGCGATCGCCTTTAAAGCACCGTCAGTAAATCTAAGATTTACTCCATCAAGCGATAGTAACTTTTGATATTGTTTAACCAAAGCATTCTTTGGTTCAGTAAGCACTCTTACTAAATCCTTGCTATTAAGCTTATCTAAAGTAGTAATAACTGGAATTCTTCCGATAAATTCCGGAATCATACCAAATTTTACTAAATCACCTGTAGTTAAATGATGGGTCCAATCATCTTCATCCATCTGATTCAATTGGTTTTCAGCACCAAATCCAATTGTCTTCTTACCTAAACGGTTTTTAACAATTTGCTCGATTCCGTCAAAAGCTCCACCCACAATAAAGAGAATGTTTGAAGTATCCATCTTTATCATTTCTTGTTGAGGATGCTTACGTCCACCTTGTGGTGGAACAGACGCAATGGTACCTTCCAAAATCTTCAATAAGGATTGTTGAACGCCTTCCCCTGATACATCTCGGGTAATTGAAACATTTTCTGACTTCTTAGAAATCTTATCAATTTCATCAATATAAATGATACCGCGTTGAGCGCGTTCAATATCATAATCAGCATTTTGTAAGAGTTTAAGTAAAATATTTTCTACGTCTTCTCCAACATAACCTGCTTCAGTTAAAGTGGTTGCATCAGCAATTGCAAAAGGAACATTCAAAATCCGAGCTAAAGTTTGGGCCAAATAAGTTTTACCAGAACCAGTAGGTCCAATCATTGCAATATTTGATTTTTGAAGCTCAGTAGAAGAGTCAACATCCATTTGACTAATACGCTTATAGTGATTATATACGGCTACTGAGAGTACTCGTTTAGCACGATCTTGACCGATTACGTATTGATCAAGTTGTTCCTTAATTTCCATTGGTTTTGGTAAGTCACGAGCTTTTTTAAGAGAATCGACACGCAATTCATCATCAATAATTTTTTTAGATAAATCAACACATTCATTACAGATATATACACCATTACCTGTAATCATTTTCTTGACTTGATCTTGAGTTTTACCACAAAAAGAGCACTTAATCTCTTCTTGATCTGTAAACTGTGTTGCCATATTATTCCCCCTCTAATATCTACCATTTTAAGATTATCATAAAAACGGTAATAATAAAGAAATCTGCTCAATTATAGCAAAAAAGACAGCCAAATAACAGCTGCCTTTTTTATTAGAATAGTTTATGGATTACTTATCAGACTTGTCGTCCTTGTCATCCTTAAGCTTTGACTTAGCAACTTGCTTAGCACCATCAGTAATAAGATCCATTGCCTTACGTACTGTGATATCGTGACTCAACATGTCATCGCTCAAAGTTGCACGAACAGTCTTTTCGTCCATGTTGTATTCACTAGCAAGATCCTTAATTTCTTTATCCATTTCTTCTTTAGTTGCTTCAAGACCTTCTGCAGCAACAATTGCTTCAAGAACTAAGTTAGTCTTCACACGTTCTGCTGCATCTTTAGCAAATTGTGCACGTAATTGTTGTTCGTTAGTATTAGTCAACTTGTAGTAAGTTTGTGGATCGATACCTTGACGTTGCATATTACCCAAGTATTGGTTTAATTGAGTATTAACATCGTCTTGGATCATTGCATCAGGAATTTCATCAATCTTAGCGTTGTCTACCGCGCCTTCGATTGCAGCTTGTTGGATAGCATCCTTAGCAGCTTCTTCCTTTTGTTCCTTCAAGTCTTTCTTAATCTTGTCTTTTAATTCATCAAGAGTTTCAACTGAATCATCAACGTCCTTAGCAAATTCATCGTCTAATTCTGGAAGTTGCTTTGATTTAACTTCATGAATCTTAGTTGCAAAATGAGCTTCCTTACCAGCTAAATCTTTTGCACCGTAATCTTCAGGGAAAGTTACTACAACGTCAACATCATCGCCTGCTTCGTGACCAATAAGTTGATCTTCAAAACCAGGAATGAAAGTACCTGAACCTAATTCAAGTGAGTAGTTATCTGCGGAACCACCATCAAATGGCTTACCATCAATAGTACCCTTGTAATCAATAGTTACAGTGTCGCCCTTTTCAGCCTTACCCTTCTTAAGAACAAGTTCAGCATTTTGTTCACGACGCTTGTCAAGTTCAGCATCAATATCCTTAGCGTAAACACGAGTGTTTTGCTTTGGAACTTCGATACCCTTGTAGTCACCTAATTCAACTTCTGGTTCAACTGAAACAGTAGCCTTCATAGTCCAGTCTTTACCTTTGTCCATTGAAACTGGTTCAATTCTAGGTTGACCAACAGCCTTAATGCCAGCTTCCTTAACAGCTGCTGCATATACAGTAGGCAATACCATGTTTAAAGCATCTTCATATAATGCTTCTTCACCGTAGTATTGATCAAAAATAACACGAGATACGTGGCCTTTTCTAAAACCAGGAACACGTAAATTCTTCTTTACTCTCTTAAAGGCTTGATCTAAGCCAGTTTTGATTTCATCTTGTGAAATATCAAAAGTAAGTTCACCGGTAGTCTTTCCGGTCTTTTCCCATTTAACAGACATTAATTAAATACCTCCAATGTCATTTTGAGTTTGCTTCTTGCATACTAAGTTATCTTACCTTAAACCTTAACAAAAAACAAATATAGAAGCAAAAAAATGCACTTTCCATGAAGAAAGTGCATCTTTTTAACTATATCGTTAGAAATTAGTCAAGGATTTCAGTAACTTGACCGGCACCAACGGTACGACCACCTTCACGGATGGTGAACTTAGTACCCTTTTCGATGGCAGCTGGCTTGATCAAAGTAACAGTAAATTCTGTGTTATCACCAGGCATAACCATTTCAGTACCTTCTGGCAATTCAATTTCACCAGTAATATCAGTGGTGTGGAAGTAGAATTGTGGACGGTAGTCTGAGAAGAATGGGGTGTGACGGCCGCCTTCTTCCTTCTTCAATACATAAACTTGGCCCTTAAACTTACGGTGAGTTTGGATTGAACCAGGTGCAGCTAATACTTGACCACGAACAACTTCATCACGGTCAACACCACGAAGCAATACACCAACGTTGTCTCCGGCTTCACCCAAGTCTAAAGTCTTGTGGAACATTTCCAAACCAGTAACAACTGACTTCTTAACGTCTTCTACCAAACCAACGATTTCAACTTCATCGCCGACCTTAACAGTACCACGGTCGATACGACCAGAAGCAACAGTACCACGACCAGTGATAGTGAATACGTCTTCAACTGGCATTAAGAATGGCTTGTCAGTTTGACGTTCTGGAGTTGGGATGTATTCGTCAACGATATCCATAAGCTTCAAGATTTGTTCTTGAGCTTCCTTGTCGCCTTGTAAAGCCTTCAAAGCTGAACCACGAACAACAGGAATATCGTCACCTGGGTAATCGTATTCAGTTAACAAGTCACGAACTTCCATTTCAACTAAGTCGATAAGTTCTGGGTCGTCAACTAAATCACACTTGTTTAAGAATACAACGATGTAGTTAACACCAACTTGACGAGCAAGCAAAATGTGTTCACGAGTTTGTGGCATAGGACCATCAGTTGCAGCTACAACTAAGATAGCACCGTCCATTTGAGCAGCACCAGTAATCATGTTCTTGATGTAGTCAGCGTGACCTGGAGCGTCCATGTGAGCGTAGTGACGATTTTCAGTTTCGTATTCTACGTGGGCGGTATTAATAGTAATACCACGTTCCTTTTCTTCTGGGGCAGCATCGATTTGTGAGTAATCTTCAGCTTGTGCTAATCCCTTTTCAGCCAAAACAGTAGTAATAGCCGCAGTTAAAGTAGTCTTACCGTGGTCAACGTGACCGATAGTACCAATGTTTACGTGTGGCTTTGTTCTAACGTAATGTTCTTTTTCTGCCATTAAAATGACCCTCCTGTAAATTTGCAAGAAGTCCGTTGAGATAAGTTAACGGATAATTCTCTGTTGAATATTGTACTACTTTCATCGGCAAATGCCTAGTATTTTAATGCTTAGTGCCTTGCCTAATGAAAATATCCTTTGCTAATTATACTAAATACTTTGAAAAAGTAAACCTTTTTTGCACAATTATTTAAATAAATTTGCATAAACTTTCTCTAGCAATTGCTGGTGAGATCCCCCATCACTAGTTTGAAGATATGACGCTAAATCTTTTGCAAAACTATCAGGTTCATCAACATATTTATCAAGGCGAGGATATAAATTACCCAATACTAAGTTAGCTTCTCCAATCATCATTCCTAATTGAGCTGGACTATGATAAAACCTATCTCCTAAGCTAGAAATCACTTCTTTAAAGAGTGGATCTTTTTCTAGAAGGTTTGCTTTAGCAGGAATAAATTCCTCTTCTTGACCAAGAATTAATACTTTCATGGTATCTTTAATTCCTAAACGAACCAAATCAGCACACAGAGCAATTCTTAACGCAAAATTTTGACTTGGATCCAACAATATACTTTGGGCAAAATTCTTAAAATTATTCAAATCAAGTTTCAATAATTTCAAATATTCAATTTGGCTTAAAGAAGTACTATTTCTTACTTCTTGCATGATCTTAAATTGCCTAGAAGTTTCAACTGGAACAATTTCTATCTCTAACTTTTTATTGAGCAAATTTTCGACCTCTTTTGCTTCAATAAAGAAATTATTTGCTTGTAATATTCTTAAATATTCGTCAAATACATGACTATTAGAAAAAAGATCAGGCTCTTCTTTTATTAAAAAATATGCCTGATCTTCCTGCTTGTTTAGCAAATAAAGTTCACACAATTTTAAAACAACTTCAGTTGAATGCCCATCATTTAAAGCTTCCTCTAAATTTCGAATTGCGGAATCTATATTTCCTTGATCTTGATCTTTTTTCGCAAGTTTAATTAGATTTTTTTGACTTAGAGTTGTCAACTTTACTCTTAGCCTCTTTCTTCTCACTATTCTTAGCGCGTTTATTTACACTATCTTTTTTATTGTTTTTCTTTTGTAAAGCCCGATGACGGTTTTGGTTTACCTCCATCACTACAGGTAAAACTACAGGTCTACGATTGGTTTTCTTATACAAGAATTTTTCCAAATCATTACGGATATCTTGCTTAAGTTCAGTCCAATCAAACTTCTTATGCTCAAAATTGTTATCAATTGCATTTTTTATTACATCAACTGATTCTCGCATAAGTTGATGGTTAGCTTTAATATAAACAAAACCGCGACTAGTGACTTGTGGTTGAGCTACAATCTTTTTCTTTTTGCGATCAATTGTGACCACTGCAATAAAGATACCATCATCTGATAGAACTTCTCTATCTCTTAAGACAATATTCCCTACATCTCCAACTCCAGAACCGTCAATCATAGTGTCTTCACCTGGAACCGGATCACTTAAGTAAAAGCGCTTCTTAGTATAATCATACTTTAAACAATCGCCATTCTTAGTAATATACACATCATCTTTATTCATACCAGCTTTAAGTGCCAAGTTTTTATGAATCTCAAGTAATCTGTATTCACCAATAACTGGAATTAAAAACTTAGGCTTCAAGGTATCAATTAGAATTTGCAAATCTCGTCCAGTAGCATGGCCGCTAGTGTGCTTGTTTCTTCCAAGCTCAATTACTGTACCACCTGCACGATAAATCATGTCACTAGTTTGAGCTACCATAGTTTCAACCGCATGAGACGGAGTAGTTGCAATAAATACAAGATCGCCTTTATGGATATTAATCATGCTATGACGCTTTTTGGCCATTTTTTGGAGAGAATTCAGTGGTTCACCCATACGGCCAGTTTCCAAAATAACAGTCTTATCGTCAGGAGTAGTCTTCAAATCCTTTACGCGCATTAAAAGACCCTTAGGCACCTTCAAATAGCCCAATTTCATGGCCGTACGAACAATTTTAGCAACATCACGCCCAGTAAGGAGAACTCGCTTGCCAGTAGCATGAGCCGCATTTAAAACTTCTTGTACACGATTTAAATTAGATGCCTTAGCAGCAACAATAATTCTTCCTTTGGCATTTCTAAATACATCAGTTACATATTGACCAATTTCTTGTTCAGATGCACTTGGGAAAGATGCTTCCGCATTTGACGAGTCACTAAGAAGTGCAAGTACACCCTTTTGTTCAATTTCAGCCAAACGGTCCATATCCGTACGATAATCAGGAGCAGCTGTAGGATCAAATTTAAAGTCACCAGTATACACTACTTCTCCTTCTGGAGTATGAATATCAATTCCAAGAGAACCGGGAATTGAGTGAGTTGTATGGAAGAAAGAAACACTTGCATTCTTAAAATCGATTTCAGTATCAGCATCAATTACATGGAACAAACTATTGTCGCAATGTTTGTTCTCTCTTTTAACTTCAATTTTAGCCAATTCGATTGTTAATTCTGAACCAAACACTGGAATATCATATTGGCGTAATATATACGGTAAAGCACCAATAGAGTCTGCGTGCCCGTGTGTGAGAAAAATCCCGGCCACACGATCACCGTATTCTTTAAAGAAGTCAAGATCTGGAATCACAACATCAATTCCAAACAAAGAACTATCTGGATACTTTAAACCAGCATCCATGACAAAAATTTCATCGTTTACTTGAACGGCAAACATATCTTTTCCTTGTTCGCGTACTCCGCTCAAGATCATAATTTTAATTTGATCAGTCATTATTAATTTCCTATCCTTAATTTTAATTTTTTATTTTGTGGGTTTAAAAACCAAACGTAAATAGAATCTTAATTAATTTTAGCATAAAGACCGTAATTATGACAAAATGAAAAAAGCCAGCTCCGAATTGAGCTGACTTTTTTAGTAAAATAAACGAATTAACGACGTAAACCTAACTTCTTGATTAATTCACGGTAACGGTTAATGTCATTTTCTTGTAAGTAACGAAGCAAGTTACGACGGTGACCAATCTTCTTAAGCAAACCAACGTATGAGTGGTGGTCATGCTTGTGTGACTTCATGTGGTCAGTCAAGTTGTTAATATCAGCAGTTAAAACAGCAACTTGAACTTCAACTGAACCAGTATCGCCTTCGTGAGTTGCGTATTCCTTAATGATTTCGTCTTTCTTAGCTTTTGAAATTGCCATAATTATTTCTTCACCTTTCAATAAACAATTGCCATTAACAACGTCTGCCGTCAGGTGTGAGCGAACAAACAGCGTTAATGGTTCACAACAATAAATATACTACATGCTATTTTTTTAAAAAGCAAGCACAAATTACCTTGCATGAAATAATATTCTTAAGTATAATCAATTAAGTAAAATTACCAGTTAATGGAGGTGAATTTCATGCCACAAATCAAATCAGCTATCAAACGTGTTAAGACTCAAGACGCTACTAGAAAGCACAAGGCTGCACAAATGAACGAACTCAGAACTGCTGTTAAGAAGTTCAAAGCCGCTGTTGCAGCTGGTGAAAAAGACGCCTCCAAGTTGCGTTTAGAAGCAGAAAGTGCTTTGGATAAGGCCGTTTCAAGAGGATTAATCCACAAGAACAAGGCTAGTCGCGATAAGAGTCGTTTGGCTAAGTTAGCTAAGTAATTACTCTTAGAAAATCAAAAAGCTCGAGATATTTATATCTCGGGCTTTTTTTACGCATTCAGAATATACATTTTTAAGAATTCATCGGATTGATAAGTCCCATTTTTATATTTAAAATCTAATTCTATTGCTTTTTCAAGCATATGCTCTAATTTTTCAATAGCTATTCTTTTTTTCAAAGCTAACTTCACACGGTAAGGATGAATACCCAATTCTTTAACAATCTGGGTTTCACTTCGCCTTCGCTCAGCCAAAATTTTAACTACTAATAAAATCTCTATCTGACTTTCAAAGACTGCCAACAATTGAATAGGATTCACTCCTTCTCGTAATTGATTTTCGAGTCGAGTAAGAGCTTGTTGATAGTTTCCATTAAAAGCCGCTTCTAAAATTTCAAATACATTTTGAGCCAAAGAAAGTTCGATATTTTCAGCCACCATTTTTTCGGTGATTTTTTGATTTTGGGCTACAATTTTAAGTTTACTGTAATTACTTAGAATTGTATCCATTACTTGATCGCTACGTTCTACGAGTAATTGCAAAGCAGATTGGGTAATTATATATCCTTCTGCTTTGATTATTGACTTAGCAATTGCACTAACTTCGTAGGATTTAATTTTCAGATTGATCACATTAAAATTATTCATCACCGTTTTTGTGATCTTTTTGCGCTTATCAAGTTTCTCATAAGATGCAACCATTACAATAACATCATCAAGTTCATCACTATGAGAAAAAATCTCCTGCAATTGATCTAGCTGCTTCTTAAATTTCTTAGCTACTTTAGAAGTTAAAAAGAACGGATTCTTTACAATAACTACCTTTTGTGTACTAAATAAGCTTGATTCAGTCAAATTAGCTATTAATTCATCCAACCCATCGTTTTCACAGTCAACTGTAATTCGATCTAAATCCTTAAATTTATCTTCTTTAGTATAAGACCGAGCTATATAATCATTTAAAAAATCATCTTCTCCCCAAATCAAAGTTTGGGGAACACTGGCTGCAGTATTGTTAAATAATGAAAGTAGAGTCACTGTTTATCGCCCTTTAATAAAAATTTTTCAAAATGGTTTTGTGTCCATTTACCGTAATACCAGCTAATCATACCACAGTCTTGAGTAGATACCCATGGAATTTGTAATTTATTAAGAGTGGCTAAAGTTTCAGGATGAGGATGACCAAAACGATTCTTTCTTCCTGCAGAAATAAATACCATTTGGGGATGCAATTTTTCTAAAAATTCAGGATTTGATGATGTTTTACTGCCATGATGGCCCAATTTAAAGTAATCAACCGCGAAGTTAAAGTGATTCATCAATTCTTTTTCTCCATCTTGTCCTAAATCTCCAGTAAATAACCAACTTTTACCGCCTAATTTAAACATAAGAGACAGAGAATCCTCGTTTTTTCCTTCTCCCGGCTTAAAGGGATAGACCACATTGAAAGTTAATTGTGACTCTTTAACCTGCATTCCTGCCAACAGCTCTACCAACTTAGTATGCTCAATTTTTCCATCAATCCTTTTGCAAAATGATGGATTAGTTAACAGTCCCTGGGCCATATATAATTTATCCACTTGAATTTCTGACATCAAGGGGCCTAAATCTCCTACATGATCAGCATCTTGATGAGAAACAAAAAGACCATCGATTTTATTAATTCCTTGAGCTTTTAAAAAAGGAATAGTTATCTTATTCACCTGCGGGGTAAGCTTCTTTCCAGAAAAGTTTAACTTTCCACCAGTATCAATCATATAAACTTTTCGTGGAAATGGAGTAGTAATTAAAATACTATCCCCTTGTCCCACATCGATAAACGTTACTTGACCTTTTAGTGGAAAATGGATCAAACAAAAGAAAAGCATATAACTTGCACTTAAAGTTCCAATTAACTTCCAACTTACTTTTGGCTTCAATTCGCTTACAGAAATTAAGACAGCTGCACTAAGCAACAGAATTAGTAAGCATTCCCACCAGTTAATTTTGCCAAACGTGATCATCCCAAACTGAAAATGCGAAAGTTGGCTAATTATGCCCTCCCCAAATTTTAAAACAGTTTCCAGACTCTGAGGAATTTGCGGAAAAATTTTAAATAAAGCAATACTGGTAAAAGTTATAGGCATTACTATCCAATTAAAATATGGCACAATTAGAAGATTAAAAATCACTGTCAAAAGATTTACCTGATAAAAGTAAAACAATAATAGTGGGGTCAGGAAGAGATTAAGTGCAATCGATTGTTTAAGTGGAGATAATCGATTTGTTAATTGTAAGCCCAATACCAGAATATAGCTCAATTGAGCCCCTACTCCTAAAAATAATTTAGGAACAATCAACAAATGTACTAAACAGGTCAAGCCCAAAAGATCTGCTCCAACAATCCGCCATTTTTTAAAACTAAATATCTTCCCCAAAATATAAGTTAAACTTGCTCGAATAAAACCGGCTTGACCTGCACTTAAGAAAATTTCAATCATTAAAATTGCAATACAACAAATAAAAGTTTCTTCTTCAGTAAACTTAAGCCAAAAACAAAGAGTACTAATTACCAAAACGTAAATTCCAACATGAAGTCCTGAGATACTCAATAAATGAATTACCCCTAAATTTCGGTAATTATTCAAAATTTCTTGATTATCTTGAGAATTATTTTCGGCTAAAATCAATTCACTAGCAAAAAAGCTAATTAATTGAGGAAATTGTTTAAAATATTCCTGCAAATCAAATCTAATTTTGTGCAATTTTGCCATCAAATTATTAGGCGCAAATACAATCTCACAATGTTTAAATTTAATATGTTGACTAATATTTTGAGAGCGATAATAACTTTGATAATCAAATTCTCCTAAATTAGTCGCAGGTTCTATTTTAGAGATTTCACCAGACATTTTTGTAATCCATAAAGATCTTCCTGTTTTAATTAAAGCTTCCTGCTCTTTATTAATTGATCCCGCTATTAATATTTTTCCTTTTGGCATGCTTGCTTGGGCTGACATCCATCCATCTTTTAAATTAACTTGATCTGGATAAACTTGTACAGTTAATTCATCGATTAATTCTAAAGAGCTACTTTGTTTATTACGCAAGAATCCGACACTTGCAACGCAAATTAAGATACATGTCAGCCATTTTAAGTTCGAATATTTGATTAAAACGATTAATAATAGATACGCTCCAATTACAACCGACGTTAATCTTTGTTCAAGATGGAATTGATAAATAAAAAAAGATAGATCTACTAATATTAATGCGTTAATTAGTAAATATCCAGGCTGACAAATTTTAGAGAGCCAATTGGTCTTTGAGTGCTGCAAAGGTCTTTTCTCCAATTCCTGAAACCTGCATTAAATCTTCAATTTTCTTAAACTGACCATTTTGTTCTCGATAAGCAATAATTTGCTCTGCCTTCTTTTGGCCAATCCCATTTAACTTTTGCAAATCTGCAGCACTTGCCGTATTCAAATTAACCTTTTCTCCATTATTTTGAGTAGACTCACCACTTGTGCTTTCATTGGCAGTTGTAGTTCCTGCCCCTGTTGATGAAAAATTAGATGCCTTTTCTACTTTCTCTCCTTTGTAAGGAATATGAATCTTGTCCTGGTCTTTTAACATTACTGCTCTATTTACGGCCTTTAGCTGAGCGTTTTGCTTTGCTCCACCAGCTGCTTCAATTAGTTCTTGAATCCGAGCTCCGGTTTTTAAAGTATAAACGCCTTGGTGCTTCACAGCTCCGGAAATATCACAAGTTACTGTCTTAGATTGAGATACGGACTGAGCAGATGATGATTGATTGGATGCAGAAAAACTACTATTTGAGCTTTGCTCTGTTTTTTCTGATAGTAAATTCGCACTATCATCTTGCTTAGTATCTTCTTTTTTAAAGAAAAATATTAGTCCTAATACAACTGCGCCAATAATAAAATATTGTTTCTTCTCCAATATAAATTCTTTAATTTTTTCAAAATCCATTATTTTCACCTCATTATTTAAGTACGCAAAAAAGCCCAGAATTTCTTCTGGACTTTTTAATTAATAATGAGTTTTTAAATATTTAAGTGCATCATCAAAATTATTAACTGGTACAATCTTCATCTTTGTATGAATTTGTTTAGCTGTACGCTTAGCTACCTCATAATTAGTTTGGGATTTTTTAACATCGGTTGAATCAGTAGGAGCAAAGAACACTTCTGCACCTGCTTCATCAGCAGCTACGACTTTTTTATCTACGCCACCAATAATTCCTACTTTCCCGTTTGGAGAAATAGTTCCAGTTCCTGCTATTTTATGATTCTTAGAAAGATTTTGGTGAGTAAATACTTCATAACTAGTTAGAGTAAACATCAACCCCGCTGATGGACCGCCAATATCGCCTGCATCAATACTTAAACGTGGTTTAGTTTCAACACTAACATGTTCTACTAATTGAATCCCGATTCCCGGCTTATTAGTCCCAGCCACCTTAACAATTTTACCAGTAAAGTTTTTCTTTTCTTTATTTCGTAAAACAGTAATTGTTACCTTAGATCCGATTTTTTGCTTTTTCAAATAATCCATCATTTCTTCGGTAGAACGAAAATGGTGACCATTGGCTGCAAGTACGGTATCTCCAATTTGAAGCTTATTTTTAAAACTAGAATTATTTTGTACTTGCATCACATATACCCCGCGATATTCTAGCTTAGGCTTCAAACCGGCTTTCTTAGCTGCATAATAAATTGCTGTTTGTTGGCTTGTTTCCATGTACCAATTTTGCAGTTCTTCATATTGGCTACTTGTCTGATTTCCAAGTAGTTCTGATGCTGGAACGCGCGTTGAAAACTTTTGAGTGTAGCTCCATAAATATTGCAAAATGCTTGCAGGGCGACTTGTTACACTTACGGTAACCAAATAAAAATTATCAGGTTTCTTGCCCTTAGCATTAATAAATTGTCCTACGGGAACTGCTTCGCCTGGACTTTCAATAAAATAATTAGTTGGCCAAAATGCAATAAAAGCTATAACAATTATAGCTAAAATTCCAAGTAGCCAATTTCTAAGACGCGATTTTCTTTTACTCTTCATCTTTTTGTCTCATTTTCTTCATTAGAGCCTGGGCGGCTTTTGTGGGTAAAAACTGATTTATATCGCCACCAAATTTGGCTACTTCCTTTATCATACTTGAAGCAATAAAACTATCCTTAGCATCTGTGAACAATAATACGGTATGAACATCCGAAGCAATTTCCTCATTAATTCCGGCAATTTGCTGTTCATAACGAAAATCGTCGCTGTTCCTCACTCCGCGGACAATTGCACTCGCTCCTAATTCATGAGCTACTTCTACAGTCAACTGTTCTGGTTTCAAAAGCACCTCAATGTTTTCAACATCCTTTAGTGCATCCCTTGCGAAGTCAGCTCTCTCCTCATCTGTGAATAGATAATTCTTGGAGGTGTTGGTCATCACCACCACATATACCTTATCAAAAATCTGAGCCGCTTTTTTAGCCACATCAATATGTCCTCTGGTTATTGGATCATAACTTCCCGGAAAAAGTGCCGTTACCATCAGTTTTCCTTTCGATAAATTCTAACAATTGTTTTTCCTAAATGATGTTCTTTGATCAATTCAAAATCAGGAATTTCACCTAATTCAGTATCATCATCGGTTTCAGCTACTACAATTGCATTTTCATTAAGTAAATCAAGTTGCCACATCTTCTGCATGTCCTTAGCAATTCTTTGCTTAGCATACGGTGGATCTAAAAATACCAGATCAAATTTCTTACCTTTTTCTGCCAAAAATTTCAAAGCAGCATTACTGGACATCTTATAAACAGAAAAGCGTGATTCTTCTTTCGTGAGGGCAACATTTTTTCGAATAATATCACAGGCTGCATAATTTATATCAACTAAGGTTGCATCATCATAACCCCTAGAAACAGCCTCAATCCCTAAAGCCCCACTACCTGCGTATAAATCTAATACTGTACCACCTTCAAAAAATTGCCCCAATGAATTAAAAAGGGACTCTTTAACTTTATCGCTTGTCGGTCTTGTTTTATTACTCTTTAAAGTAAATAAATTCCGTTTAGCGTATTTACCAGAAATAATTCTCATTTTATAGCCTCATCATTTTCTTTCTTCTCTAGCAGTTTTGCCTCTGCTATTTGTGCCAGATCATTAATTTGGCTTTCAATATGTTCACTGGTTAAATCAATATTTTCATCTTGAGAATATTCAACTTCCGTTACAAAATCTAAACTTCCGATCTCACGCACTTTTGCTTTTGCTTCTTTTTTATCCAAATATAGTACACAGTACTTCATTTTTTTAGAGAAATAAACAATATCTCCGTAGCGACGCAGTCTATACTGGTCACTCGCCGAACTCAAATAGATAATTAAGCCTACTCGCTTAACCAGAGTAGTGCCTTCTATATCTTTATTGATACTCATGCCACACTTTCCTCCATGTGTTTCTTAATTTTTTCATTTGCGGAAATGTTCAATACCAAGGCGACACAGGAAGTTAATACAATCATTGAAGATCCACCATAGGAAATAAACGGCAGCGTAACCCCTGTAATTGGCAATAATCCTAGGACAGCTCCTACATTAAAAATAGTTTCTGTAAACAGAATTGTTGTAACTCCGAAACATACTAAAGCATTGAATTGAGAAGTAGCATAAAGTCCTACTTCCATAATGCTCCACATAAGATAAAATAGTAGCCCTAAAATAGCAATTGCACCTAAAGTCCCAATTTCTTCGGCTGCAATAGACAAAATAAAGTCAGTATAGGGTTCAGGTAAATAACCCCGTTTTTGCATACTATTTCCAAGACCAACCCCAACTAATCCACCATTATGAATAGCATAATAGGAATTAACAAGTTGGGCTCCTCCTTTTTTCTCTAATTCAAAAGGATGAAGAAAAGACATTAAACGTTGAAATTGATAACTTTCTTGTAAAAATTTAGGATTCCAAATAATAATTAGGACCACTACTGCAGCTACAATCACTATAATTCCTAACAGCCATCGCAGTGCAATACTCGTAGGTACTCCTGATACGGAAAACATAACCAACACAATCATGAATAAGATTGCGGTCCCACCAAAATCCGGTTCAACAATAACTAAACACATCATAACTGCTGATAGTATCGCTGGATGTGAAAGGTTTTGAACAATTTGTCCTTTTACTAATTTTCCGTCTCGTCTATCCAAAACATAGGCTAGATAAATAACCAATGCAAACTTAGCAACTTCAAGTGGCTGTAAATTGATAAAACCTAAGTTTATCCAACCAACTGCACCATTAACTGCAGCGCTTGATCCTTTAAAAATCTTCATTATAACCAAAAATGCCAATAAAGCACAACTGATCATAAAGAACCACACCACAAATTTTTTGCTTTTAAATACATCAATTTTTAGAGCAAAAATTGGGACGCCAAATCCAAAAAATGCTACTAGAGCATAAATTGCTTGACGTATCCCATAAGTCGCCGGCTTGAAGCCATTTACTAATAAAATATCTGAGCTAGATGAATATACCATAATGATCCCAAAAACTACTAGTAGCAGGTATGGTATCAAAATATGATAATCTAAGTAATGAATTTTTTGACGCACTCGAGCCGTCCCCTTTTTGTGTAAAATAATATCTTTTTCATTATAAAACTTTTTTAGAAAACAAAAAACTGTCACTTGAATGAAGTGACAGTTTTTAATAAAAGATAAAATTATTGACGGTTACGTCTCTTATCTGCTTTTTGACGTTCTGAAGTATTCAAAATCTTCTTACGAAGACGGATACTTTCTGGAGTTACTTCACAGTATTCATCGTCATTCAAGAATTCAATAGCTTCTTCCAAAGTCATTGTTCTTGGAGTCTTGATTGCAGCAGCGTGGTCTTTACCAGCGGCACGGGTGTTAGTTAAGTTCTTACCTTTAGTTACGTTAACAGCAATATCACGTTCACGACTTGATTGACCAACAATCATACCTTCGTAAACTTCAACACCAGCACCGATGAATAATTCACCACGTTGTTCAACTGATTGAAGTGAGTAAGTAGTTGATTGACCTTGGTTAATTGATACCAAAGCACCGTTTCTACGGCCTGGTTCCCAATTCTTAACTACTGGCTTGTATGAATCAAAAGTATGGTTCATAATTCCGTAACCACCAGTTTGAGACATAAATTCGTTGTTATAACCAATTAAGCCACGTGATGGAACTAAGAATTCAAGACGAGTTTGACCATTTCCAGTGGCTTCCATGTTTTGCATGGTACCTTTTCTTTGTGAAAGTGAGTCAATAACTGAACCTACGTATTCATCTGGAGTATCGATTTGGACAGCTTCAAATGGTTCACACATAGTTCCGTCAATTTCACGATAAATAACCTTAGGACGTGAAAGTTGTAATTCAAAGCCTTCACGACGTAATTCTTCAACCAAGATTGAAAGGTGAAGTTCACCACGACCTGAAACAGTCCAAGCATTAATTTGGTCAGTTGGATCAACCTTCAAAGATACGTCAGTACGAGTTTGACGAATTAAACGATCTTCAAGTTTCTTAGGGGTAACTTGATCACCTTCGCGACCAGCAAATGGTGAGTCGTTAGCAACGAAGTCCATTTGAAGAGTAGGTGGATCGATCTTAAGAAGTGGTAATGCTTCTGGATGTTCAGCTGAAGCAATAGTTTCACCAACATAAATATCATTAATACCACTAATAGCAATGATATCGCCAGCTTTAGCTTCTTGAATTTCGTTACGCTTCAAACCGAAGTAACCAAACAACTTAGTAACACGGAAGTTTTGAGTTGAGCCATCACGTTTCATAACAGTAATGTTGTCGCCAACTTTAACGTGACCGCGGTAAATACGACCTACCCCAATACGACCTACGTAATCGTCCCAATCAAGCATAGTGATTTGGAATTGTAATGGTTCATCAACATTATCAATTGGAGCTGGAATATTCTTGATAACAGTATCAAAAATTGGATCCATGGTTTCTTCTTGCTTTGCAGGATCTGAATCGTATGATGAAGTACCATTCAAAGCTGAAGCATAAACAACTGGGAAATCAAGTTGTTCATCGCTGGCACCAAGTTCGATGAAAAGTTCAAGAACTTCATCTAAAACTTCCTTAGGACGGGCACCTGGTCTATCAATCTTGTTCAAAACAACGATTGGCTTAACACCAGCTTCCAAAGCCTTCTTTAATACGAAACGAGTCTGTGGCATTGGACCTTCATATGCATCAACAAGTAACAAAGCACCATCAACCATGTGCATGATACGTTCAACTTCTCCACCGAAGTCAGCGTGTCCTGGCGTATCCAAAATGTTAATAGTAGTATCCTTGTACTTAACCGCAGTATTCTTAGATAAAATAGTAATACCACGTTCACGTTCAATGGCATTTGAGTCCATTGCACGATCTTCCAAGTTCATATGCTCTGGCAAAGTATCTGATTGCTTAAGCAATTGGTTAACTAAAGTAGTCTTACCATGGTCAACGTGGGCAATAATAGCAATATTTCTAATATCGTCTCTTCTTTTTTCTGACAAAAGTATTTTCCTCCCCACTCCTCAATAAAAAAACTGTGACCCGGTCACAGTTTCGGTGGCGCGTAAGCCGCTTATCGAAGTGTTTTCTATTTGTTAGTTTCGATCATTGATTTTACCACCTAACTACACATGGGTCAACGTTTTAGGTTCAATTTAAGTTTTCTTTGAAATTAACCTAAAAAACAAGCATCTATTTATAAGTTATGGTAAAAATAATAATGTAGATATTTTTATTAAAGGAGTAATTCATATTGATTTTAATGAAAGACATTACCCGCGATGGTAATCCAGTATTGCGTAAAGTTGCTGAACCACTTACTTTTCCATTAAGTGATCACTACAAAAAATTAGCTGACGACATGATGGAATACTTGATCAATTCTCAAGATCCAAAGATCGCTGAAAAGCATCAATTAAGAGCTGGGGTTGGTTTAGCAGCTCCTCAAGTTGGTGAAAGTGTGCAGATGGCCTCTCTTTTAGTTCCAAATGATAAAGGAGAAATCATCTTTAAAGAAACTTTTGTTAATCCAGAAATCATTTCTGAATCAGTACGCCAAGCTTGTCTTAGTGAAGGTGAAGGCTGCCTTAGTGTAGACAAAGTAATTAACGGTTATGTCCCTCGCCCCGATAAGTTGACCATTCACTACTTTACTGTTGACGGTGAAGAGAAGACAATCCGTTTAAAGGATTATCCAGCTATTGTAGCAAGTCACGAAATTGACCACTTAAACGGTCACTTATTCTACGACCGCATTAACAAGCAAAACCCATTTGACCTAAAAGATGACACTGTAGTAATTTCCTAATAGCGTTATTTTTCTAACTATTTTCTTGTTATTAATATAAACAACAAAAACCATCGGGTGACTAAGCCGATGGTTTTTACATTGGGAATTAAGAAGATTGAAGAGACTTCTTATATTGAGCAAATGAGTTTTAAAAGCCATTTACTACACTTTTTATATTAGTCCCTCTGTTATTTTATGTCAATGGTATCTGTAATTTTATTGCAAAAAATGTGGCCGAACTTGTGTATGTACTTATCTTTACAAATATGATAAAATATTTATTAGCTGTGGGATATTTTCTAATATCCCCTTTTGAGAACGTTTAAAAAATTAAATAATTTAAGGAGACTACAATATATGATCTACAAAGTTTTGTATCAAAAGGACAAGATTGTTAACCCACGTAGAGAAACTACACAAACTCTTTTCATGGAAGCTGACAACTTAGTCCAAGCTCGTGAGTTAGTTGAAGATAATACCCCCTACAACATTGAACTCATTCAAGAATTAACTGGTAATTCTTTAAAATACGAAAAAGAACACGCTGATTTTAAATTAACGACGTTCGGAGATAAGAAGTAGTTTAGAGTGCGAGTTAAAAATAATGAAGTAGCCGTTTTTGCAATTGGGGGATTGCATGAAATCGGTAAAAATACGTACTGTGTACAATATCAAGATGAAATTGTAATTATGGACTGTGGAATTAAGTTCCCAGAAGATGATTTACTTGGTATTAACTATGTTATTTCAGACTATTCTTACTTGATCAAAAACCGTAAGAAAATTAAAGCATTAGTAGTTAGTCACGGTCACGAAGATCACATTGGTGGGATTCCATTTTTACTTGAAAAAATTCCTGAAATCCCAGTATACGCCACTCCCCTAGCCCTTGCTTTAATCAAAGGTAAGCTAGAAGAACATGGTATTTTAAAGACTACTGAACTCCATGAAGAACACGAAGATACTGTTTTGAAATTTAAAAAGCTTTCTGTTAGCTTCTTCAGAACTACTCACTCAATTCCAGATACTTTAGGAATTGCTGTTCATACACCACTTGGTGCAGTTGTCTTTACCGGAGACTTTAAATTTGATTTGACTCCTGTCATGAATCAACCGGCTCCAGATTTCCAAAAAATGGCACAATTAGGTAAAGAGGGCGTCCTTGCCCTCTTATCTGATTCTACTAATGCAGAAGTTTCGCAATTTACTAAATCAGAACGGTTTGTAGCTCAATCTATTCATGATATGATAACCGGAATTAAAGGACGAATTATTTTTGCTACCTTTGCTTCCAACCTATATCGTGTTTCTACAGCTTTACAAGCTGCGATTGACACAGGAAGAAAAGTTGCTATTTTTGGACGAAGCATGGAAAATGGAGTTCAAAATGGTATTGATTTAGGTTACCTTGACGTACCTGAAGGACTAATTGTAGACGCAGATGAAATTAACAATATTCCACCTGAAAAAGCAATGATCCTATGTACAGGTTCTCAAGGTGAACCTCTTGCAGCTTTATCTAGAATTGCAAATGGAACTCACCGTCAAATCAGTTTACAACCTAATGACACTGTCATCTTTTCTTCAAACCCAATTCCAGGAAATACATTAAGTGTAAACCACTTAATTAACAAATTAATGGAAGGTGGAGCTAACGTTATTCACGGTCGTGTTAACAACGTTCACACTTCTGGTCACGGTGGACAAGAAGAACTTAAGATGATGGTTCGTTTAGTTAAACCTAAATATATGATCCCAGTTCACGGAGAATACAGAATGCAAGTTGTTCATACTGAATTGGCGCAACAAGCAGGAGTACCTGCGGATCATACATTTGTTTTAAGTAATGGTGAAGTTGTATGTTTCAGTCCAGAAGGTTCTCGAATTGCAGGACATATTCCTGCCGGAGATGTATATGTAGATACTTCTGGTACTGCAGATGTTGGAAATGTAGTAGTTCATGATCGACAAATTCTTTCTGAAGAAGGTCTAGTAGTTGCAGTCGCTACTGTTGACTATAAACATAAACGTGTATTAGCTGGCCCAGACATTCTTAGTCGTGGATTTGTATATATGCGCGAGTCTACTGACTTAATTAGTCAAGCTCAAAAGCATGTGTACCACGTTCTCAGAAATGAAATGGCTAAGTCTGATCGACCAAAAGATAGTGAAATTAAAAAAGCTATCATCGAAAATCTTTCTGATTTCTTGTATTCAAAGACAGAGAGACGACCAATGATTTTACCAATGATCATTGAAAAGAAATAATCTGAATAATAAAAACACCCTTATGATTAAAAATTCTTCATAAGGGTGTTTTTTTAGCCTAAATATGAAATTGCAACCTGTAATTGAGCTAATCGAATAATTGCTTGTGCTAGATTTTCTTTATCTGTAGTCACTGAAATTTCACAAGTATCATCATCAAAATCAAATCCTGCGCCAAGTGCGACTTCCATCCCAGTTTGATAAAGTTCTCTATCAGTTTCACCAGGATCTAATTTAAACAATATATGACTATCATCGCCAATCTTGTAAAGGTCCCCTGTTTTTTCAACAAAACAGTAAACTGTATCACCATAGGCATCAATTTGGGTGGTTGCAATCGACCAAGTATTATTTCCAACTTGTTCAACTTGAGTATGAGCGCTCACCCATTCTCCAATACCATTTTTTATAAAATTATCCATTTTTCTTCCTCTAAAAATCATAAAAAAAGACAATCCCCTTTCAGCGTTAGGATTGCCTCATGCTAATCACTATATGTTTTTATAGCTTTATGTGTCAATTTAATGACATTCTTAATATACCATACTTTTTACAAAGTGGTAAAACTTTATTTTCCTTTTATAAAAATAACATATAGAAAATTCTATGCAAAAATAACATCATGTGCCTCACTCAATCTATTTAGTGTGACATCATTTAAAACATAGGTCATATCTAAATTATGAGCATAGAATTCAAGCAAGTCCTCTGCAATATACGTTAAGTTGCTTACTCGATCTAAATTTGGATATTGTAAAACCGTTTCTGCTTTCTTTATTTTTAAAGACCTCGGATGAGGATCATCTTTCATAGATATTCTTAGCCTTTCTATACTTTCTTTTTATTTTTTGAATGTTTCAATTGATATTTATAAATTAAAGTCAAGATTGAAACAAGCATATTTATTCCTGCAAGAGATATACCAATTATTTTTAGAATAAGTAATTTCTTTTCTGTATTCATATATTTGAAAACCTCCATTGCAAAAACTTCTTATATATAGAATACCATCTTTTAGTAATTATTAGCATTTTTTTACTCACTAAAGGAAAAACTTAATTATTCCATTAATAATTTTCAACCAAAACTTCAACTTCAGAGAGTATTATTACTTTACGAATTAAGGGAAGGAAGATTTTTATGAAACTACTTATTATATCTATTGTTACTTTATCTTTAGGAGTTTTAGCAAGTGCCACTACATTAACTAGACGTATGGCTCCCATTCCAGTTAAAAATAAAAGAAAAAATAATAGGCTAAGATAAGCCTATTATTTTTATTTGAATTGATCCTGAATTAATTTGACTGGAGAATTTACGTGAATTTTTCCTACAATTTTACGCATTTCCAAAGGAGAAAGTTTATCTCCATATTGTAATAAATAAGAAATTGTCCAAATAATTGAACTTACATAGTTCTTAATGGCGACTTTAAAAGAGAAATTCTTATTTTCTTTTATTTTTTTATCGCTTCCATAAGTTATGCGTGTTCGAATTAAAAATTCCTTCTCAGTCGCATCATAAATCTTTTTTAGAAAGCCAATATCTCCATTTTCAGATAAAAGTGTTAAAAATGTTGTTCTATTTAGAATCCAATAATCAACAGTTTCACGAAAAGCTGTTTCAAAACGTTCTATAATTTCTTCATTAGTTGCTAAATGATCTAACTTTCGTATATCTTTTCGATCAGCTTCCATCGCCTTTTTTAAACCTTGAATGAGTTCATCTTCAGTATCATCCAAGACTTCATTTTTATTGGAATAATAATGATAAAACGTACGAGAACTAATTTCTGCTTTAGCAATAACGTCTCTACTATAAATTTCGCGAAAAGGCTTTTCCGCCATACATTTCAGTAAGCCTTGCTGAATCCGATTTTTGGTATTAGTTATGCGAATATCCACTATACCCAGTCCTGCCTTTTTACCTTTAAATATACAAATCATAGCACAATAGATAGACTATTTTAGATATTCAAAGAGATTTTATACACTATATGTCAATAATAAACTCCATGTTTACTATATACATGTATTTGATATAGCGGGGTAGATAATGCACTCAATATTTCATTAATTTTTTTCTAGACGAATATTATCCATTCCAATCATTGGATCGATCTCTCCTGAATAGATAAGATCTTGAGTTAAAACATAATCCTCATGTTTAATTTCTGTTTGCTTATTATTTTTATTTAAAGGTTTAACTTGTAACTTCTCGCATAATTTTCTAGTTAAGTCAGTTTTTCGATCATTTCCTGGAGTATTTAGAGCTTTAACATATGCTTCAGGCTCGCCTAATAAGACTAGGTTATTTTCTGCACGAGTTATGGCAGTATACAGTAAATTTCGCTTAAGCATAATAGAATTTTGTTTGGTTAAAGTTAAAATTACTAAAGGAAATTCTGATCCCTGAGACTTATGAATAGTGATTGCATAGGCCCGTGTTAAATCATGTAAGTCATTTTTACTAAAGGTGACTTCTCGATCATCAAATTTTGCCACTAAACATTCTTTAGGATTGTTTTCATTAATACTAATAACTTTTCCAATTTGCCCATTATAGATATCCTTTTCAGGATTATTTTGCAATTGTAAAATACGATCACCAATTCGAAAAATTTCATTATGGTTTTCTATTTTTTTGCTGTTAACTTTAGGAGGATTCATTATTTCTTGAACCACATCATTTAACTTAATTACTCCTCCATTACCATGATACATAGGACTCAAAATTTGAATATCGTCTTTATCAAACCCACGCTTTAAAGCTAACTTTATAATCTGACTAATTGCATCCCCCATTAAATTAGGCTGACAAGAAATAAAGGAATAATTATTCGTTTTCTTAAAAATATTATCTTGATTCTTTCCCTCATTAATATCATGAGCCAGGGTAATGATAGTCGATTCATCTCCTTGACGGTGAATCTGCTTCAACTGCGTAGTAGGAAAAATATTTGAATCGATCAAATCACTAAACACATTTCCTGCACCTACTGAAGGCAATTGATCCTTGTCTCCTACAAATACCACATGAGCAGTAGAGTCAATGCTAGCAATCAACTTTTTAAATAAAAACATATCAACCATTGACATTTCATCAACGATTAAGATTTCTCCATTTAAAGTATTTAAATCCTCTTCTCCACTACCATCAATTCCAATCCCTAACAATCGATGAATGGTTTTAGCTGCAACACCTGTGATTTCACTCATCCTTTTTGCAGCTCTACCAGTTGGAGCAGCCAATAAAAATGGCGGATCTTCACTAAATAAAGCTGATTTAGGGATCTCTGCTAGTATTCTTAAGGCTTTCAAGATTCCATTAACAATAGTGGTTTTACCAGTACCGGGTCCCCCCGTTAAAATTGAAATTGGATTAGTCAAAGCATTTTTAATTGCTAATTTTTGCGTATCATCATAACTAATATCCAACTCTTTTTCGGCCTTTTCGATTGCCTTAGTAACTTCTTTTTCAGAATATTGTGATTCTTCTTGGTGTCGATCAATTAATTGCTTCAATAAATTAGCAATTTCATTCTCGGTCTCAAAAATATTTTGTAAAGCCGCCGTTTCATCATCTACCACAATCTTATTTTTATGTTGTAAATCATTAATACCAGCAGCAATGGCATCAAAATCATTACTTCCTAATAATTCTGCAGCCTTAGCCAATAACTCTTTAAGGTCAACATAAGTATTACCTTCAACGGCAAGATTTTCCGTTAAAACTTGTAGAACCGCTCCTTTAATTCGTCGTGGATCATCTAAAGGAATTTCTAAACTCTTCCCTAGTTTATCAGCAGAATTAAAATTATATCCTGATACATTCGCCACTAAAGCATAGGGATTCTCTTCAAGCTTGGCTAAAGTATCACCCTTATAAATCTTATAAAATTGATTTGCCACTTTTTTATTCAAGCCATATTGAGCTAACTTCAATACAATTTCTGAATAAGAATCCATAGCTTGAATTCCTTGAAGTAAGCTATTTTTCTGCTTTTTTGAAAGAGATAATGTATCAATTTTAGCCGGATTATCTTTTAAAACTTCTAAAGCATTCAATCCCAATTCATCAATAATTACAGTCGCGCTTTTATGTCCAATTCCTGGAAATTTATCTGAACTTAAGTATTTAGTAAGGCTACTTTCTTCATGAGGCATAACTTGCCGATAACTTTCTACACGAAATTGTAATCCAAACTTATTATGCATTACCAAGTTTCCAGTAAAGTTATAAGTTCCAGAAATTTGAATATCACCAAAATTACCAGTTACACGAATAGTATCTTTAGAATAATCCTTTAACGAACCAATAATTTCAACATCTAAAATCTTAAATAGATTTTCGTTATTTTCAAAAATAATGCCATCTACTTTACCCGTAAATTCACTCATTTACCTTTTTCCTTATCACTGAGCATCTTCATAATTGCTGCATATTGATTTTCAGCTTGTTGATAGTATTTTCTATCCATCTTTTTGGATTTAGCTAAAAACTTTTCAGCCTCTTCTTTATCATGGTCAAACAGTACAATACCCAACAAAAAATTTATCTTAGCACTGCGCTCATCTTCTGGAATTTGACGATAATTGTCCTCAGCTTGCTTAAAATCACCTAATCCCATCCAAATATCGCCAAGCAATTCTTTTACTCGAGTATCTTTATTTTTAATCGATAATGCATATGCTAAAGCCTTTTGTAATTGACCTAATTTTAAATATACTAAAGCTTTTTGATACAAAGTTAGATCATCATTAGGAATTTTATCAAGAAGAGTTAAAGCCTTATCAAATTCACCTTGCATATAATAAGCCACGGCTAAGTTATAAGAAAGCTCTTGGGGCTTTTCAACTAAATGCTGAGCTTGCTCCAAGAGTTTTTGTGCTTGATCAAAACTCCCCTGTTCAATTAAATAGGTTGACAATTGCAAGTAATTATCAACATTTTTAGGATGCTCATCAATTTTTTTGATTAACTGATGAATGGCTTCATCTGTTTTATCATTTCTGTATAAATTATCTATCTTTTTATCCATTATAGTGAATCCGTTTCTGATAATTTTCGACCTAAATAGCTAGTTTCATTCCAAATTACGGGGAAAAATGACTTTCCACCATCTTTTGTTTCCAAAATTGTTAAACTAGTATTACTCAATCCGCCACGTTTACGTACGTCTTTTAAAGGGTATCCTAAAAGGCCACCCATGATCGCTGACAGAGCAGCACCGTGACTAACGGCTAAAATTTTGTCATCTTCATTAGGAAAACGTTGCGCCATTTCTTGAGCAAAATCTGTTCCTCTTTTGATTACATGCTGATAAGTTTCACCGTGAAGTTCAGTAGGATCATACTTATCTGGATGATTCCAAAAGTTATCAATCTGTTCAGGAAATTTCTTGGCAGCCTCGTCAAACTTCATTCCTTCCATATCGCCTAAATTAAACTCACGTAAGCGTTCATCAATTACTACAGGTAAATTAGCGTTCATAGCATCATCAATGCCTTGTGCTGTGTTAAAAGCTCGATTTAAAGGACTAGCAAAAATGCCCCGAAATTGCGTACCTTTTAAATGCTCTCCTAACTTTTTAATATCTTTTAAACTTTGATCTAATAGCGGAGAGTCCCCATGCCCTCCTTGAAAACGACTTGCTAAATTCCACTCAGTTTTTCCATGTCTGACAAAATAAATCTGCATTTTAAAATCTCCATTCCCGAATCATTAAAGAATATTTTAGCAAAATTATACTTATAGGTTAATTATTTATAACAAATTGATCAATTACTTCTTTAAGAACTTGTTACTTATCTAACCTATTTCCTTAACAGTTTGCTTTTAGTTTATCACTTAAACAATAAAAAAGAGCTGGGATTAAAATTAATCCTAGCTCTTCAAATATTCAATTATTATACTAATTGCAACTTCTTTGCACCTTGGAATGCACAATCAATATAACCTCCACCGATGCACTCTTCGCCATTGTATAATACCAAAGCCTGACCTGGAGTAACAGCTCTTGCTGGCTCATCGAAAAATACATCGGCATTATTCTCAGCAGCATTATACTTTACAGTCACACCAACATCGGCTTGACGGTAACGGAACTTAGCAGTGCAGTGGAATTCTACGTCGTGATCAGGACGACCAGTGAAGAATGACATGTTGCTTGCTTTTAATTCAGTAGCATAAAGAAGCTTACTGTCGTAGCCTTGCTCAACAATTAATTCATTCTTTTTAAGATCCTTACCTACTACAAACCAAGGATCAGTTGATTCCTTAGTCGAACCAAGGCCAAGGCCTTGTCTTTGACCAATCGTGTAGTACATAAGTCCAGCATGCTCACCAACAACCTTCCCATCTGGGGTTACCATCTTACCAGACTTAGCAGGTAAAAATTCACTCAAAAACTTTTTGAAATTACGCTCACCAATAAAGCAAATTCCAGTAGAATCCTTCTTAGTGGCAGTAACAAGACCAGCTGCCTTAGCAATTTCGCGCACTTGCGGCTTAGTTAAATTAGCAAGTGGGAAAATAACTCTATCAATTTGATCTTGACTAAGCTGACTCAAGAAATAAGTTTGATCCTTGTTACCATCCTTTGGACGCATCATATGAGTTACCCCATTTGCATCCTTGACAGTTTTAGCATAATGACCCATGGCAATATAATCAGCATCAAGACTCATAGCAAATTCTAAGAATGACTTAAACTTAATCTGACTATTGCACATTACGTCTGGATTAGGGGTACGGCCCTTTTTGTATTCATCTAAGAAATATTCAAAAACTCGATGCCAGTATTCTTTTTCAAAGTTAATTGAGTAATAAGGAATACCAATTTTATCAGCAACCTTTTTTACATCATCATAATCTTCGGTTGCAGTACAAACGCCAGAATCATCAGTATCATCCCAATTTTTCATGAAGACACCAACAACATCATAGCCCTGTTGTTTTAACAGAAGTGCTGAAACTGAAGAGTCAACCCCTCCACTCATTCCAACAACAACTCTAATCTTACTATTGTCTACCATGCAATCAATCCTTTACAGGAACAAGAATATTGCGCTCTTCGAGATCTTTTAAAATATAATCTAAAAGTTCAACTGTTGGCGCTAATTGCTTGTTCTTAAAAATATTTACTTTTTGCAAACCATTGCGATCAGTAATAACCATCGTTAAATGTGATAAGTCTTTATTGACAGTCATCTTCAATTTAGTTGGTGCATTATATGGGGAATCATTATACAAGGGATGTTCGTAATTATAATTCCCCTTTGGAGTTTTTACAAAACCTGCATCAATTAATGCATAAAGCTTGATATCTGGACTTAATGTAAATTTACGATTGTCACCATTAATTACAACTGTATTTGCCATAATTTTCCTCACTTATTTATAATAAGTTGCTTTCCTTTTAAAAGCAACTACTTATATTTGGATTGAATATATTGTTATTATTTTAATTCTTCAACATAATTACAAATTAATTTGGCAGCTTTTGCTCCCACTTTTTTTACAAAACTGTCAAAGTCTTCGTCAGCATTTTCATCGCCATTATCAGAAATTGCACGCATAGCAATCAAAGGCTTATTGAAATGATAAGCAACTTGTGCAAAAGCTGCGCCTTCCATTTCTACACCTAGGGCATCTGGGAAATTCTTCTTAATTTCTTCTTTTTGCTTACTCGAAGCAATGAAAGAATCCCCAGTAACTACTAATCCTTCACGAAAGTCAATATTTTGATCCTTCAAATATTGAGCAAACTTGTCTCTTTGAGGTGAATTTAATTCAAAACGTGCTGGCTCTTGTGGAATTTGACCTTCCACATAATCCCCAGCAGCAGTGTTATGAGCATCATGATAAGTAAAGCTGTTGGGTAAAATCAAATCTTCCTTATGGACACTCTCATCCATTGAGCCAGCAGATCCAGTCATGAAAATCAAATCAATATCTTCATTACTCAATAAACTAGATAAATTCATTGCAGCTTGAACTTTACCAATTCCACTCAGACCAAGGTAAATATCATTACCATTAACAGAAAAATGTTCGAAAGCAGTAGTTCCGAACATTTTCTTATCTTCCGAGTTGAAATTATTGCGGTAATAAGCTGCCTCAATTTCCATTGGGACAATAATCGCAATTTTCATAATTTTCCTCGATTCAATTACAAATGAAATAGTGCTAATAACACTAAAATGATCAAAATGAACACTATCAAAATAGCACTATTCAATCTCTTTTTCAAACGCAGACCTTTCTCTTCATTAAACGTTCTTTTTTCTTCTTTCGGGCTAAAAATTGGTTCGCCATTACCTTTAAGTGAACGACGCTCTAACTTTTCGTCTGTTTTATCTCGCTTAAATCCAGGTACAACATCTACATTATTATCTTTAGGTTCATTATCATCAACAAAAGCAGATCTCACCTTATCAAAAACAGATTTTTGAGATGATTTGCGTTGCTTCTTTTGATACTCAGATCTTTTTTCAGTCATTTTCTTTCTTAGAAGGGGCTCCAGTTAATAGCATATTTTCCCATAGAGCAATTGCATAAAGCGTTTTAGCATCGACTATTTTCTTTTCAGCAACTAACTTTTTCAATTCTTCTAAGCTATACCAATGAGTAGTCAAAAATTCATCAGAGTCTAACGAACGCTTTTCTTCTAACTTAGTTAAAGTATCACAGTAGAAAAGGTACATCTTTTCATCTGTAAAACCTGGAGAAGAATAAAATTCAGTAATTTCTTCCCAATAATCGGCCCGATAACCGCCCTCTTCATTAAGTTCACGCTTCATAGCGTCAAGAGGAGTAGCATCAGTAGAATCAATTAGTCCAGCCGGTATTTCTAAAGTTAATTGTTTGATTGGCTCACGCCATTGCTCAACTAAAAGCATTTTCTTATCTTTATTAATAGCAATCACACCAGCTGCGGGCCGATGCTTAATGACTTCTCTAGTAGAAGTTTCACCATTTGGCAACTCAATGGTTCTCACTGATAAATCAACTATCCTACCTTTAAAGATATGTTGCGAAGAAATCTCTGTTTCTTTCAAATCCATAGCGTCCCTCTCTTTTAGGCTAAGTAGACATTAACGCATTGCAAGCCATTCTTTCCTTGCGCTAATTGGAATTCTACTTTTTGACCTACTTCAAGGCGTTTATAACCTTCTTCTTTGATAGCAGTATAAAATACAAAATAGGATTTATGGTTTTGATCATCTTCGATAAAACCATAACTACTCCCATTATCAAATTGTTTTACAGTTCCCAAACGCATTATTTTTCAAGTCCTTCTTGAACTGCTTCTGGATAGTCCTCTTCAACAATCTCAGCACAACGACCACAAAGCATTGGAAGTTTAGGATCTACTCCAATATCAGTTCTAATCATACGGCAACGTGGACAAACTTCTCCGTCGGCGTGCTTAACAACAATAGCAGCATTCTTCAATTTTTCAGCATCTGCTGGTGCTTCTTCATTAGAAATTGTAAGATCAGAGACAATCAAAATCTGTCTAAAGTCCGCATTAAGTTCATCTAGCATTACTTTAGTTTCTTTATCAGGGTAAATAGTTACAGCAGCTTCAAATGACTTACCAATTAACTTTTGGTTTCTTGCATCTTCAAGAGCCTTCAAAACATCATCACGCAAACTCATAAACTTAGACCAGTTTTCAAGCAATTCGTCGCTATTTTCGTAGGTTTCAACCTCTGGCATATTAGCAAGTTGAACATATTCTTCATCTTCCTTGAGGAAGCCCCAAATTTCCTCCATAGTATGTGGCAAAATTGGAGTTAAGATTTTAGCTAACTTAACTGCAGCATCATAAATTACAGTTTGCATTGAACGACGAGCATGACTGTTCTTTGCTTCGATGTATAAAACATCCTTAGCAAAGTCTAAGTAAAATGCAGATAAGTCATTAGAAATGAACCTAAAGATCTTCTTATAAACAGTAGTGAAGTCAAACTTATTATAAGCATCCAAACTTTCTTTAATCAAATTATTAAGCTTAACTTCCATGTATTGATCTACTGATCTTAATTCATTATAAGCTACGCGATTTTTCTTTGGATCAAAATCACTAGTGTTAGCAAGCATATAACGGAAAGTATTTCTAATTTTACGGTAACTTTCTGAAGCTTGCTTCAAGATATCATAAGAAACTGCAACATCTGAAGTAGTATCAGCTTGAGCTACCCAAAGACGAATGATTTCAGCACCCATCTTCTTGATGACATCATTTGGTGAAATTACATTACCAAGTGACTTAGACATTTTGTGCCCCTTATCATCAAGTACGAATCCTTGAGACAAAACTTCTTTATATGGAGCAAGACCAGTAACTGCAACTGAGGTAATCAAACTTGAGTTAAACCAACCACGGTATTGGTCACTACCCTCAAGGTAAAGGTCAGCTGGGAAGTTGAGACCATCTCTGTACTTCATTACACCAGCCCAGGATGTACCAGAGTCAAACCAAACATCTAAGATATCAGTTTCCTTCTTAAATTCACCATGAGGTGAGTGTTCTGAAGTAAAGCCTTCTGGCAATAATTCCTTAGCAGTGTGAGTGTACCAAGCGTTTGAGCCTTCTTTTTCAAAGATTTGAGCAACATGTTCAATTGTTTCTGGAGTGACAATTGGAGTGTCATCTTCAGCGTAGAAAATTGGAAGTGGTACACCCCATGCACGTTGACGAGAAATTACCCAATCACCACGATCTTTGATCATATTGTAAAGACGAGTTTTACCCCATGAAGGAATAAATTCTGATTTTTCGATTTGATCTAAGATTTGATCTCTAAACTTATCAATTGAAGCAAACCATTGAGTAGTGGCACGATAAATAACTGGCTTCTTAGTACGCCAATCATGTGGATAAGAGTGTGTAAAGAAGCTAAGCTTAAGGAGTGCTCCTGCCTTTTCAAGCTTATCAGCCACAACTTTGTTAGCATCGTCATAGAACATACCAACAAGATCTGGATCAGGAACTTCTTCAGTAAATCTACCTTGAGCATCCATTGGACTGAAGACTGGCAAACCATAACGACGACCTACATTGTAGTCATCTTCACCAAAACCAGTAGCATTGTGAACCAAGCCAGTACCATCATCATCAGTAACATAAGTATCATTCATCACAAGACCAGTTACATCATAAAGTGGGTGTTGGTAAGTCATTCTATCAAAGTCAGTACCTTTTAAGGTCTTAAGAACTTTGTAGTCTTTCCAACCTAAATCTTCTGCAACTGCTGCTAAGCGATCTGCTCCGATGACGTATTTTTTACCGTTTACTTCTACTACTGAGTAATCAAACTTAGGATTTACAGTAATTCCGACGTTACTTGGAATTGTCCATGGAGTAGTAGTCCAAATTACCAAAGAAGTATCACTATCTAAAATTCCTTTACCATCTTTAATTGGGAAAGCAACATAAATTCGAGGAGATTTAATATCATGATATTCAACTTCTGCTTCTGCTAAAGTTGATTCACTTGACCATGACCAGTAAACTGGCTTCTTACCCTTGTAAATGTAACCCTTCTTAAACATTTCACCAAAGACCCGAATTTCTTCAGCTTCAAATTCAGGTTGAAGGGTAATATATGGATGCTTCCAATCAGCCATTACGCCAAGACGCTTAAAGTCGGCCATTTGCTTTTGAATTTGTTCTTCCGCAAATTGACGACATAATTCACGATATTTTGCGCGATCCATAGTCTTACGATCTACGCCCTTTTTAGCCAATTGTTGTTCTACTGGAAGGCCGTGAGTATCCCAACCAGGTACGTATGGTGCATAGTAGCCATCCATATTTTTGAAGCGAACAATAATATCTTTAGAGATCTTGTTCAAAGCGTGACCCATGTGAATATTACCATTAGCAAATGGAGGGCCATCATGTAAGTCAAACCGAGGTTTGCCTTCGTTAAGTTTTAATCTTTGTTCATATAAATCATTGTCTTCCCATTGCTTTTGCCATTCGGCTTCACGAACTGGAAGATTTCCACGCATTTTAAACTTAGTCTTGCCTAAGTTCAATGTATCTTTAATTCTCATTCAACTATTCCTTTCTAAAATAAAAACCTCACCCTAAATTAGGGCGAGGTTAATCGTGGTACCACCTAAATTGAGTATAAAAACTCCACTTAAATAATTGCGTATCATGCAATAAAACGTTTAGACCAATTAGGCAGCTGATCAACTCTTGGGCTCTTATACTAACCTCTCACCATCGTTAGTTCGCTGCAATTGCCTGCAAGTTTTACTGTCAGTCTAATTATTTATCTTTATAATCATCCGGAAAAACAATCGTAGTTCCTGAGCGCTTCTTTGGCACAGGTTTAGAAACATCAATTTGTTCAGTATTCGGACTATCCCCTGTCATTGGCTTAGATTCTTCTTCACCTTCACTAGGGTCTTGGTATGAGTTTACGTCATCTAGTGCCTGCTTGTCAACATCATCTTGCTCAATTACTTCATCATCGTCATCTTCGATATCTTCATCATCAGCAACCGGGATAGGTTCCGACCCATCATCGGGATAAAAACGATCAGTATTAAAATATTCGTCTAAAGCCTGTTGCCATTCATCATCATTTAAATTATCAATTTGCTTTTGAAGCATAGCCTGCATATGAGAACGAAATTCGCCAATTTCTTGTTTCAAGCGTTTGTAATCATCAGCAATGACATCTTTTTGTTGCTTTTCATAATTAGCATCAATAGTTGCTTGTTCTTTAGCATTATTGACAATGTCATCTGCTTCTTGATGTGCCTTTTCTTTAATTATATCGGCTGCTTCTTGAGCTGATATCAAAGAATCTTGAAGTTGTTTTCTTTTTTCATCATAAGCGTCTGCTTTTTCTTGCAATTGTTCTACCTTAGTATTTAAGGAAACAATTTCATTCTTTAAATCAACAACTTCATCCAATGCATCCCCGTAATTATCGACAATTTTATCTAAAAAACTATCTACTTCGTAGCGATCATATCCATTTCGACCACGATGTTTAAATTCTTTATTATGAATATCCATTGGCGTTAATTGATTTACTTGTGTTTTTTCGTCTGCCAAAGTTTTAGCACCACCTTATATTTACCTTTTTTGGTTGCTGAGATATTCGAGATTACAATTCTTCCAAAATGTCTTAAACTCACAATATCGTTTACATTAACCATTATATTAGAATCTTGAATTTCGTGCCAATTTAATTTTACCAATTTACTCTCAATGGCTTTTTGAATTTGACCTCTACTATCCTTACTAATTCCAGCAAGAAACGCATCAATTCTCAAAGAGTTGATAATAATATTCTTTTCTAAAGAATCATCTTGAGGTGTTAAAACATCTTTAAAAGAAATTGGCTTAATTTTGACTTTAACATTTCCAACTCTATCAATTTGCTCTATAAAAAAGTCACTTAACTCTTTTTTAGCAAAAAATTGCCATCTACCTTTTCCATCAGTGACTATATCGCCAAAAGTATCAGTTTCTAATCCCGAATTAGCCAAAGTTCCTAAAATAGAACTATGATTCAATTGTGAGAATTTTTCAGGATACTCAATTTCAAATGGAATAATTTGATAATCGTCTGGCTTTAAATTATCCCATTCTAAATTGAGATAAACTCGCTTTTTTTCAGCATCTTCATAACCACCAAATTCTTGAATAAAAGCTTCATTCCCCACAATTGTTTTTAAAATATCTCTTTTCCCAGGATCCAAAAAGTCAGTTAAAATTGCTTCATTTTTAAAAATCAACTGATTAAAAAGACCAACAAATCGGTCGATTGTTGGTCTTTCTTCTTTTTCAAAATGTGGGTAAAAGCTACTAGCTTGTCTACGTTGCATTAGCCGACTAACCTAAATAAAATTCTAAAAATCCAAACCAAAACATAATCTTGAACAAAGTATAGAACTAATAAAGCTAAAATTGGTGAAAAATCAATCCCCGTTGAAAAGGCTAATTTTGCAAGTGGACCCCGTCTGAATAAATTTAGATAAGGATTCACCACTTTATCAATCCATTGTCCAACTACAGAATTACTGAGGGCTGGAACCCAACTAAGAATGGCATTAATTACAATAAATATGCTGTAGAGCCAAAAAATCCATCTAATAACAGTATATATACTGTACAATATACTTCCCATTAACTTAAATTATCTTTCTTATCTACTAATTCACTAATTTTTCCATCAGTTGAGAATTTAGGAGGAGTGGCTAAAAAGATCTTATCTCCGATACGTTGAATTTCACCTTTTAAAGCATAAACTGTCCCGGTAATAAAATCAACAATTCTTCTAGCGGAACTATCTTCCATTCTACTAAAGTTAATAATAACAGCCTTATTATTCAATAAATTTTGTGCAACATCTTTTGCATCGGAAAAAACACGAGGTTCATACAAAACAATTTTGCTTTGAGCTGAAGTACTCATGCCGGATTTAATCGAAAGAATATTATCTCGATTGATAGTATTCATAGGAATGCTATTATCTTCCTCAGTCTCGCGACGTTCAGTATATTCTTCATTATCATACATCTCATCCTCATCGTTAGAGATGCCGAAGAATCTACCTAATTTATCAAAAGCCATGTAGCCTTACCTCCTCTATATCCTAGTTTTCACCACGATGTTTGAAAAACGGAATATCATCATTATCATCATCACTTTGTGCACTAGTTTCGATTTGAGAAATGCTCTTTTGATCATCACTACTCATAGAATCAAAATTATTATCTTGTTTTTGAGGTTCAGGTTGCACATTTCTTCTTTGGCTTTGATCACTATTACCTAAGCCCCATACACTAGTTGGATCAACCATAGTTTCATGTTGTTGAGCAGATTGATCTGGTTCCACAGTCTGATGTGGTTGAACTGGTTGCTTAACTTCAGAATGAGGTTTAGCAGTTTGAACTTGAGAATTAGCTTCACTTGAAGTTGAGTTATCAGTTCTTGCTTCTGCTTTAATTTGGTGACTTCTACCTGGAAGTTGCTTTGATGCAGCTTCTTCAGCAGCAGAATCAATACCAGTAGCAATTACAGTAACTACTACTTCATCCCCTAAGTTAGGATTGATTGAAGTACCAAAGATAATGTTAACATCATCACCAGCTGCTTTTGAAACAATTTCTGATGCATCTTGAGCTTCAAACAAAGTTAAGTCTGGACCCCCAGTAATGTTAAGAAGAACTTGTTTGGCACCATCAATTGACACTTCCAAAAGTGGAGAAGAAATGGCCAATTTGGTAGCTTCCACAGTTCTGTTTTCACCGCTTGCACGACCAATTCCCATTAAAGCTGCACCTTGATTTTCCATTACTGTTTTAACATCAGCAAAGTCCAAGTTGACATAGTCGGTTGAAGTGATCAAATCAGAAATACCTTGTACACCTTGCTTTAAAACATTGTCAGCTTCTTTGAAAGCATCCATCATCGGTGTCTTCTTATCAACCATTTCAAGTAAACGATTATTAGCAATAATAACAAGGGTATCAACATATTGCTTTAATTGAGTAATGCCTTCTGCAGCATTTCTAGAACGCTTAGGACCTTCAAAACTGAATGGACGTGTAACAACCCCAACAGTTAATGCACCTGTTTCACGGGCGATTTTAGCCACTACAGGAGCCGCACCAGTTCCAGTACCTCCTCCCATACCAGCAGTAATGAAGATCATATCTGCACCTTTCAATGCATCTTCAATTGTTTGTTCACTTTCTTCAGCGGCCTTTTGACCTACTTCAGGATGTGAACCTGCACCTAAACCTCTAGTAAGTTTTGGTCCAAGTTGAATCTTGTTTTCTGCTTTATTGCTATTTAATGCTTGTACATCAGTGTTAGCTGCAATAAATGAAACACCTTGAACGCCATCATCAATCATTCGATTGACGGCATTGCCGCCGGCGCCACCAACACCAATCACCTTAATGACAGCATTTTTATTGTCATCTGAATCGAACGTAAAATCCATCGAATTAACCACCTTTAATCAAAGAACTTCTTAAAGAAATTCTTGATGCCCTTACTATTATTTTTAGTATTATTTTCTTCTTTATCCTCAGAAGCTTTTTCACTTCTAGGCATTTTATGTCTATTATATGCTTCTTTTGGTTCAGTTTCACTAGTTGAAGCAGGTCTTTTCGAAATCTTGACATTTTCTTGTTCTGCTTCTTCTAGTTCCCCTAAAATATTATTACCATAAATAGCACTTGCTACCAAGTAGTCAATATCTGACATCTTGTAAGCATAGTTTACAATGCCATAAGCTGCTGCATAAATTGGAGTTCGCATTCCCATTTGATCAGGTTGATAAATGCGCGCTTTCACATTTAACCCATTTGCAACCAAATTATCAATTCCTTGAAGCAAACTGCTTCCCCCAGTAATAATAATTCCACCGGGAAGCTTTAATGCTTCATGTTTAGCTAACCCTTTCCCAATTCGGGTAATAGTTTGTACTAAACGTGCATTAATAATTTCACTGAGATAAACCTCGTCCACCATCTTCTGGCCGTCGGCTCCTACACTTTTAACAGCAAATTTATCATTTTCTGAAGCTAAGCTTGGCAATGCAAAACCATAATCTAACTTGATTTGTTCAGCATCTTTTTTAGAAGTACTTAAAACCACTGAAATATCATTGGTGATATCACTACCACCCTCCAAGTCAATATTAGCATATTTGATTTGGCCTTCATGAATTACAGTAGCTGTAGTTATGCCACCACCCAAATCCAAAATGATTGATCCGAAAGTTCTCTCCCCTTCATCCAAGGCTACGCTTGCAATAGCAAGTGGAGTTGGAACAAAGAAGTTATTACTATAACCTGCACGTTCAATCGCTTTCTTAATATTATGAAGTGCTCCTGAAGGTGCAGTCAATAAAATGCCTTGAACTGCAAGAGAATGCGCGATCATTTTACGTGGATCATCGACATCTGTCTTACCATCGATCATAAATCTACTTGGCAAAAATGAAATAGGTTCTCTACCATCTTTTACCGCAGATTTAACTGCAGCTTGTAAAACACGTTTAACGTCTGCATTACCAACTTCTTGGCCATTTTCTCCTACATTAGTCAATCCAGTAGCTGTTTCCAGTTGTAACATCCCTACTGGAATTCCGGTCACTACTCGGTAAATGTTGGCATTCGTCTTTTCTGCAATTTCTTTGAGTGCACGACTAATCGCATTTGCAGTTTGATCAATATCAACAATTTTACCGTGTCTCATTCCCGTATTAGGTGTAGTAACTGCGCCAATAACTTTACCTGCATCAGCTACTACTGCTTTTACACTTGTGGTCCCAATATCTAGTCCCACTAAAAGATTTGAATTATCCAAAATTAAGCCCCCATATTAACTGCCATGAAAAAATTTTAACATAAAATATCATCTATTACAGCCTACGTAATGTCATAAGCTCTTTTTTCACTAGAAGTAAGCGGTCTACTAAATGCGCCAATTTCTAAATCAATCAAACTATTTTTGCCAGCTTTTTCTTTGATCGCATTATAATATTTGATTTTATCTTTTAATGTAGTGATATTTCCAATAACCACATTTCCATCTTTCATGACAAGAATAATTTGTGATTTTCGCCGTGTGTTTCCACTAAGTACTTTAACTTCTTTTTTGAATGAAGCTGGGAAACTATTGAATAGTTTAAGGTCCTCTTTTAAAGAAGACTCGTGATTGGTACCGATAAATATCGGTTTATCTTGATCTGCTTTACTCCACGAAATAGCCCGTGTCCCTAATTTATCATTTGCTAAAATCTTGCGGTATTTATTTCCTACTTTAAGATAGCCCAAAGTAGAATATTCTTTAACTTGCAAGGTTAATTGATTAAAATGGGATAATTTAATATTTACACTTTTAATTTCTGGATATTTCTTAACTAGCTTATTGTTTACACTTTTTTGATTAAATAAATAATCAAAAACTTTATCACTAGCTTTAATCCCTGAACTAGCAACGATTGCTTTGCTAGATAGATCATCTGCACCTTCAACTCGGACACTTCCAATATTAGCTAAGGGAGAAACGTAGTATCCTAAACCTATAATCGCGATTAAAGAAATTACAACAATCGACCCTAGCCTTCTAAAAAGTGAACGTCGTCTTTCTGCGTGCAAATTAGAAAGTGAGGCAGAAACTTTAGTATTCTTTTTTCGTTTATTTTTAGTAGATTGATGATTTATGTAAGGTGACAATTCTTTTCGTGGGTCAATTTTTGTCACTCGTCTTTTAGCCATCTGCCTCACCTACTTTCCTTAACGAGAAATCTCTTCCATTACTTTAATTACTTGATCAGAAGCATCTGGAACCCCTAATTCTTTTGAAGCTTTGCTCATTTCAGTAGCATACTTTTCATCAAGTAAAATATGATCAATTGAGGAGACAAAATTATTAGGATTCAAATCATCTTCTGGAATTACTAAAGCAGCTCCAGCCTTTTCTAAATCCAAGGCGTTCTTCATTTGATGGTTATGAGTAACGTTAGGACTTGGAATTAAGATTGCAGGTACCCCTAAAGCGGTAAATTCTGCGATACTAGTTGCACCTGAACGTGAAACTACACAAGTCATTTCTGGAAGAAGGGCAGGCATATTTTTAATGTATGGTAAAACCTTAATATTATCCCCTAAGTCGATATCCTTTAATTTCTTCTCAACAGCATCATAGTAATAAGTTCCTGTTGCCCAAATAATCTGATATGGCTTTTTGTTAAGTTCCATTACAGACTTAAGCATAATCCGATTAATAGCTAAAGCTCCGCGAGATCCACCAAATACTAACACAGTTGGCATTTGAGGATTAAGTCCCCATTTGGTTTGTAAATCGATTTCATTTTCATGAAGTCCTAAAACTTGTTGAGAACGAGGATTCCCGGTTTTAACTAGTTTTTTCTTTTCTGGGAATTGTTTAGCTGCATCATCAAAAGTATAACAAATCTTATCAACATAATGACCTAAGAATTTGTTAGCCAATCCCACAACGGAGTTAGACTCATGGATCATGGTTGGAATATGCATCTTCGCAGCTTCATAAACCATTGCTCCACTTACATAACCACCAGTCCCAACAACAATATCAGGCTTGAAGTCATTTAAGATTTCCTTAGCACGCTTAGTTGCTTTAAAGAACAATTCAATAGTTTCAAAATTCTTAAGGGGATGCTTACGATTAAAGCCTTGAATCTTAATCGTTTTAAAATTCACACCAGCTGCAGGTACAATTTTAGATTCTAACCCTTTTTGTGTACCTACAAAAAGAATATCATCATTTGTACTAATTCCACGTTCTTTCAAACGTTCAATAACTGCCATAATTGGATAGATGTGGCCACCGGTACCGCCACCTGTAAAAATTACTCTCATTTTATTTAGTCTTTAATTCCTTAACAAATTTTACAAAATAATCTCCACGTTCTTCAAAGGTTCTAAATTGATCCCATGAAGCACAAGCTGGTGAAAATAATAAAACATCGCCTTCATCAGTTAACTCATATGCCTTTGGCACAGCTTCTTGCAAAGTATTTTCAATTACAATATCTTTAATACCTGCTTTTCTAGCTGCATCTGCAAGTAAATATCTTGTTTCACCATATAAAACAATAGCCTTCAAATGCTTTTTAAATAATGGAACAAGTGAATCAAAAGTGAAACCACGATCAAGTCCACCAGCGATTAAAACTTCCGGCTCATCAAATGATGGAATAGCTACAGTAGCTGCTTCAATATTAGTTGATTTAGAGTCATTGTAAACTTTTCTACCATCAAGAGTCATTACATATTGTAAACGATGCTTAGCACCAGTGAAAGTCTCAAGGACTTCACGAATGTCGTCATCATCAGCACCCATAATTTTAGAAATGGCAATCGCAACTAAAGCATTTTGTTGATTATGGATACCTGGAAGCTTCATATCACTGGTTTTCATGATCTTTTCAGCTTGACTTTGAAGATATCCATCTTTGATAAAGTAATCAGCAGTATCATCACTTTCAGAAAAAGTTTGAATTTGAGCTTTAGTAAGATCCACTTCTTTTTCTAAAATATCTTTTTGATCATAGTTAGCAATAAAGAAATCATCTGATTTTTGGAAACGAGTAATGTTTAATTTAGCATTTACATAGTTTTCAAAAGTTTTATGGTAATCAAGGTGAACATTATTATAAATGTCAACAATAGCAGCAACTTTAGGATCAATATCAGTTACTCCTAACAATTGGAAACTAGAAATTTCGACAACTAAAATGTCATCCTTAGTAGCCTTAGTAACAACTTCTGAAATAGGAACGCCAATATTACCTACAGCATAAGCATGATGGCCATTTTTAGCTAAATGATGGTCTAAAATTCTTTGCGTCAGCATAACCGTAGTAGTTTTACCATTTGAACCTGTCACACAAACATATGGAGCATCACTAACACTGAGCGCAATTTCAGGCTCAGTAATAATTGGAATATTTAATTCCATTGCCTTTTTAACCATCGGATTTTCATAAGGAATCCCGGGATTTTTTACAAAGTAATCGAACTTCTCTTTTTCTAATAAATCAACAGGGTGATGACCGCCAATCACGCGCACACCCTTTTCTTTCAATTCTTGTGCCTTTTTATTATTATCTAAATCAGCTTTATCGTTAAGAGTTAACTTAGCTCCCAACTTCAAAAGAAGTTCACTGACTGCGAAACCACTTTTTCCTAATCCTAATACCAAAACATTTTTATCTTTATAAGTATCGATCTGTTTCATCGTTTATTTTTAACCCCAGATTACTATATACAAAATACTACCAACTAAACCAACTAGCCAAAAGACAATATCAACTTTCCATTCTGACCAGCCTAACATTTCAAAGTGATGGTGAATTGGCGTCATTTTGAAAATTCGCTTACCGGTAGTTTGGAAAGAAATAACTTGTAAAATTACACTAGCAGTTTCACAAACAAATACAATTCCGATCAAAAGCAATGACCATGGACGGTTAAGGAAAATACTTACAGCAGCAAGTCCTCCACCTAATGCAAGTGAACCAGCATCCCCCATGAAGATTTTAGCTGGTTTATGGTTAAAGATTAAGAAAGTAATCAAACCACCAATTACACTCATACAAAAGATAAGAATCGCCAAATTATTTTGCTTATAAGCAAGATAAGCATAGGTACCATAAGCAACAATAGAAAGTCCTGTTGCCAATCCATCAAGACCATCTGACAAGTTTACGGCATTAGAGAAGCCCACAAGCCAGAAGATAATGAAGATTGTAAACAAAACAACGCTATCAACTACACCCACAAATGGAATGTACAAGCCAAATTTGAAACCGTCACTTGCCGCAATTAACACAATAACTACGGCAATGATAATTTGTAATAATAATTTTTGCCATGCACGCAATCCTAAATTGCGTTTGTAATACAATTTAATTCCATCATCAAGAAAACCGATAATCCCATATCCAAGTAAACTGATGATCAAAATCCAAACTGTTTTAGTTAAATCGTGTTGCCAAATAGTTACCCATAAAGTTGAAACAACCGCAGCTAAAACAAAGATTGTTCCTCCCATAGTAGGAGTTCCTGACTTTTTCTGGTGCCATTTTGGACCCTCGTCACGAATTTCTTGACCTTCATGGTGAGAATGCATAAAGATAATCAACCATGGTAAAAATATAGCAGTTAATACTAATGAACTAATTAATGCAATAATGCTACTAAGCATACAGCTACTCCTTTAAATTGATATTTATTTTTGTACCAGCCGTTAACGTGGTTCCCGGTTTTACACTCTGAGATTGCACACGACCGTTTCCATCGATATTAATCTTTACACCAGATAAACTGGCGAATTGATGAAGATCTTCAATCCTCCATCCTTTCATATCTGGACACGTGATTTTGCCAGAAGTAAGGACGAAGACTTTACTGCCAGACTCCTGTTTTTGACTCTTAGTTAAAACTTGATCAGTTACCTTAGAACCTGATCCAATTTTAACAAGATTCAAACCCAAACTTTGAGCCTTCTTTTCAGCTGCGTCATAACTCATACCTTTTAAGTTAGGAGTTTTAACAGCTATTGAAGAGTTATCGGCATTCTTTGATAAAGTAATTACTCGACTCATGATTGGCTTGAAAATTGAAGCCAAGATTCTTTCTGCAGGCTTACTCATTCTCCGTGGTTGCTTCATCGTCAAATATACACAGTAACGTGGATTATTTGCTGGGGTTACACCAACTACAGAAAAGATGTAATTACTATCACCCTTTAAATATCCGCCCCCTTTAGGATTGGCAATTTGAGCAGTACCAGTCTTAATAGCTATACTTTCACCAGGCATTTTATAAGCTGACCCCGTACCAATTTGCTTATTAAGTACCTTTTTCATATTATCTAAAATAACTTTTCGGGTAGCCGCAGAATAAATAGGTGTGCCCACTTTTTGAATTTGATAGCCCTTAATGGTTTCTCCTTCAGAGTTGGTAACTCGATCAACAAATTGTGGCTTAACCATTTGACCATTATTAGCTAGTGAACTAAATGCTTGCATCATTTGCATAACATTTACATTTACACCCTGACCAAAGGAAGTCACCGCTTGATCAACGGGACTAGCAAAAGATATAAATCCTGCTTGTTCTCCCGGTAAGGTAACCCCAGTTTTTTGACCAATATGGAATTTATTCAGATAACTCTTCCATTTTTTCTTTCCCATATCTCGTTCGATATGAACAAAACCAGTGTTACTTGAACGTGGAAAAGCTTGAGAAAGAGGAATGGTTCCCCACCCGCTGTTGTTCCAGTCATGAATGGTCGCATTCCCAATCGTGACAGAACCTGATTTGTAGTACTCATTTGGATGATAAGTACCAGTATTTACAGCAGCAGCTAAAGTTAAAATTTTAAATACTGATCCAGGTTCATAGGCATCTTGAACCAAAATATTTCTGTAAGACTTAGATAACCCCTTCTTGGTTTGAGGATTAAATGTCGGTCTTTGAGAAGCAGCTAAAATTTTCCCAGTTTTCATATCTTCAACGACAGCTGTCATGCTCACTGGATCATACTGTTGTTGAACATATGTCAATCTATCTTCAAGATAAGTCTGAAGTTGAGAATCAATCGTCAAATATAAATCATCACCATTTTTGGCTGCTTTATAGGTTTGACTGCCATTTGGCATTTGATTTTCAGAAGCATCTACAGAAGAAATCCGGTAACCATCCCGACCCTTTAAAATATTATCATACCAAGCTTCAAGTCCCATAGTTCCGACTAAACTCTGTGAGCCATCTTTTTTATTGTATTCAGGCTGTGCAAGTCCAACAATATGAGAAGCAAAGTTTCCATTTGGATAAAGACGAGAAGGTGTTTCAAGGAACTTGATCCCTGGTAACTTCATAGCAACAATCTTGTCGCGTTGATTCTTAGTTAAGTCACTTCCTCCCGCTCCAAATTGTACCTGGAAAGCTTTATGCTTTGGATTTAAATATTTTAAAATCGTTTTAGCAGACATTGGTAACACTGTAGCCAATTTTTCTGCTGTCTTCTTTTTATTAACTACATATTCAGGTTTGTTTTTATAGTTAATAGATGACTTATCTAAAATTGCATAAATTGTATATAAATGCGAATCTTCTGCAATCGCGAGACCATTTTTATCATAAATGGTACCTCGGGTTGCTTTTAACACTTGATTTCGCTTATACAATTGCTGGGTACGTTGTGATAAATTTTGCCCATTAACGGTTTTTGATATGCCTATATATAAAAATCTACCTACAAATACAAGAAAAACCAAAGCCACGACTATTTGGAGAATTCTCCCCACCGTAAAGCGGTAGCCGTGGGCTTTGGATTTCTGTAATTTTAAATTACTAATTTTCTTTTTCATTAGCGGATTGTCCTAATGTTTTTTTCTATCAAAGTTAACCCTTTTTCACGAGCCACTTTATTAAGCCGTGAACTAGAAGTTAACTCGCCAATTTCTTGGCGTAAGTCAGTAATCTTATTTTCCTGTCTGGTAACAGATTGCTGATTGGCTGTCAATTCATGTTGAGCCGAGGTTGCAGAAATACTAGAAGAAACTAAGAAAATCATCATGGCAAGAGTCACGATGCTTCCTAGAATAAGTAAAGTTTTCTCTAATCCGGTCCAGCGAACTTGACGACCATCAAGTCCAACCTGTTGTGCTTTTTCAGTCTCTGTTTTTCTATTTGTTTCGAATTCTACTCTTCTTGCTGAGCTATCAGCCATTGCACTTTCCTCTTTATATCTTTTCTGCAACCCGTAGTTTTGCACTGTGTGAGCGGTTGTTGTTTTCTAATTCAGAAGAAGAAGCTGTAATGGGCTTGCGATTTACCAAACGAAGTGTTGGCTTCAAGTCATCTGGGACCACTGGCATCCCTCTTGGCACTTCAACTTCTGAATATTTCTTAAAAATCTTTTTTACGATTTTATCTTCATCAGACTGGAAAGTGATAACGCTAATTCGACCGCCTGGTCGAAGAATCTTGATGGCTTCTTTCAGGGATTCTTCTAAGACATCAAGTTCATGGTTCACAGCCACTCTTAACGCTTGGAAACTCTTCTTTGCTGGGTGACCTCCAGTCCTTCGTGCAAATGCGGGAATTGCTTCTTTAATCACGTCTACTAATTCAAACGTGGTCTCAATTGGCTTTTTTCTCCGTTTTTCAACTATTTGGCGTGCAATTTGGCGAGAAAATTTTTCGCCACCATATTTATAAAAAATATTCGCTAATTCTTTTTGACTAAGCGTATTGACTAATTGATATGCATCAAGTTCTTGACTTTGATCCATTCTCATATCTAATCGGGCGTTAAAACGGTAAGAAAAACCGCGATTGGCTTGATCAAATTGAGGGGAAGATACCCCTAAGTCATAATAGATACCATCAATTCCATCTGAGTAGCCTAGATCTACCAGGTTCTTTTCCAAATGGCTGAAGTTATCATGTACAAGTTTTAACCTTGGATTGCTATCTTCTTTCAATAAATTAGCAAAGTTTTGCTCTGCCGACTTTATTGCATATTCATCTTGATCAAAACCGATCAACGTACCGGAATCAATTTTACTTAACAAATATTTAGCGTGTCCGCCTCCGCCAAAAGTTGCATCTACATAAAGACCATCGTTTTTTGGTTTTAAATTGTCTATGGTTTCGTGTAAGAGTACACTGGTGTGTTTAAATTCCATATATTATAGTTCAATGTCATCTAAATTTTCTGCGATGTCATCATAGTCTTCAATAGCTTCATCAGAAAAACTACTCCAACGTTCCTTTGACCAAATTTCGATTCGATCAGAAACTCCAATGATGACACATTCTTTTATAAGCCCGGCATGCTCTTTTAATGTCGTGGTCAGATTCACACGCCCTTGCTTGTCGAACTCGCTTTCCATCGCACCAGAGTAAAACATACGCATAAATTTACGTACATTTCTCTTAGTCAACGGAAGGTGCGCTAATTTAGATTCTATTTTTTGCCATGCTGACACAGTATAGCCAAAAATACAACCTTCCATTCCTCTAGTAAGTATCATCTTTTCTCCAATTTGACTGCGAAATTTCGCTGGTATAATTAGGCGACCTTTGCTGTCTAGATTGTGGTGATACTCACCCATGAACATGGTCTAGCCCCCTTCCTCAGACTAATTTACCACAAATCCCCACTTCCTACCACACAATCCTTAAAAAAAGGTACATTTTTATTAATTTCTTACAAAATGAAAAAGCATATTAGTTGACAATCACTAATATACCTTTTTCTAAACTATAAATAATACAACCAATAATCCTAAATACCATAACGCGGTACTAGCAGCTAAATAGTTCCATAATTTTCTAAAAGTCCGTCCTAATGAGATATTTTTGTTTTTAATAGCTGATTTCACGGAAATAATAATTGCTAAAATAAAATAAATCAAAAATCCATAAGGCAAAAACGATGGAATATTTCGTTGAATCGTAATCAAATTACAAGCGGCAATAAAGAAAAATGGTAAAATATCATATCCTCTAAATTGCGCCCGCGGAAAAATCAAATTAATCAAAAAAGCTAATCCTAGTCCAATTATTGGTAATAAAAAAATCCAGAGCATACACTTTTATCCTCCATCTACCTCATGAAGTCTATTTTAACCTTTTCTTCAATTGAAAAAAACCGCTAATAAGCATAAAATATTCTTCAAGACTAGGGGGGAATTTTATGGCGCGCAAGAAAAAGAAAAAATCCGGCTTTCAAAAATTAACAATTGTAATGGCTTGGTTGATGGCTGTAATTACTTTAGCTGCTGTTATTGCCTCAGCAGTTGAAGCAATGGTTTCAGCTGGATGGCTTTAAATACAAAAAATGTCGCAGGGAAATTTCCTTGCGACATTTTTTATTGACGATATGCTTGCATATCTACTAAAAATGGATAATCTTGGGCTAAATTACCCCAGATTACATAAGTCAAAGCTGTAAATACAATTGACCAAGCTAAATTGAGCAATAAACTCATTAGCATAGTATGAATTGAAACTGAAATCAATCCTACCATCGATAACACAAGCCAACTGTAAACATCTAATGCACTTACTCCGATTAATACAACTATCAATCTTGACCAAAACATTTCAGGCAAAAAGCGAGCTACTTTTTGACAAGACCAACATGCTAAAGGCAAAAACACAGTATAAACACCGATAATTCCTAAAGAATATACATCTGCCACAATTCCTGCGCCCAATGCTAGCCAAATTTCTTTTGGATTAACATCATCAAATAGCCCAATTAACATTACACCAATCGGCATTAACCAACTTGAAGCGCCATAATCGCCCCAAGTCATAAATTGATGCAGATAAAACGCAATTGATCCATCTAAGACCAAGGCAACAAAAAGCGCAATAGCCAAAATCCATTGTCTAAAAACGCGCATTAATTTGCCACCTTTCTTCTAATTACAGTTACAACTGAAGGATCATTTAATTCACCGGCAGGATTAATCTTAATTAAATCAGACAATCCAAAGCTATCACGAGTGGTAGTAGCCACAGTACCAATGAGTAAACCTTTAGGGGAGTTACCGCCCATTCCACTTGTATAAACTCTAGTACCTTGCTTCAACTTGCGACTATCAACTACTTGAGTAAAGGCCAAACTTCCATCAGAATCTACAGTAATAATTCCATGAACGCTCTTACCGTTTGAAGCAGTAGCTTGAACTGAAAAGCGATTAGCGGATTTATCAGTAGTGGTAATCAATTCTACCTTAGACGAAGCAGCATTGACTTCAACAATTCTTCCGATAACTCCACCACCACACATGACAGCCATGTTCTTTTGAATACCGGCAGAAGATCCTTTATTAATCACTAATAAATCTGACCAAGTGTCAGATGAACGTGAAATAACTGAAGCATCTACCATGCTATATCCACTTAAAGTATCTTTAAGTTTTAAAGCGGATCTAAGTTGTTTATTTTCTGCTTCTAAAGTAGAGTTTCTTGCCTTAGTTTGACCTAAATTAGTAACCTGGCTCTTTAAATGATCGTTTTCACTTTGGGTAGTAAGAATGCTATGAACATTGTTAAGGCCGCCTGAGACCCATCCCAGAGGAATATCTACAATTCTAGCACCTACCCCTACTACATCATTGCCGAAACTTTGGATTAGTAAAGGAGTGTTGCGCTTATTACGCAAACTAACGCTCCCACCCAAGATCGACAATATCACAATTACAATTACAAATGCTGATAATAATTTTTTGTTTTCCAGAAATTTCTTCATACAGAAATGATCCTAATAGAAAAACCGGCTACAGCCGGCTTTTTAATTATTTGCGACTTCTACGCATTACTTCAATATTCTTAAGTGATTCACCAGTACCAATTGCTACACAATCAAGTGGATCTTGAGCAATAAATACTGGGACTTTAGTTGCTTCAGAAATAACTTCTGGTAAGTGCTTAAGAAGAGCACCCCCACCAGTTAATACAATACCGTGATCAATAACATCGGCTGCAATTTCAGGAGAAGTTTGTTCTAAAGTTTCCTTGATAGCGACAATAATGTCTTGAACTACATCTTGAATTGCACGAGCTACATCTTCTGCTTCAACATCTACTGATTTTGGAAGACCAGTAACTAAATCACGACCACGAATGTTCATTGATTCAATTTCTTTAGCCTTTTCAACAGAAGCAGAACCGATTTGAATCTTAATATCTTCAGCAGTTCTTTCACCAATCAATAAATTAAAGTTAGAGTGAACGTAATTAATAATTGCAGTATTAAACTTGTCTCCAGCTTGACGAATTGAAGTTGATGAAACAATACCACCAAGTGAAATAGTAGCTACATCAGTAGTACCACCACCGATATCAACAACCATTGAACCAGTTGGATCCATTACAGGAAGACCAGCACCAATAGCTGCAGCAAATGGTTCTTCAATTACAAATGCTTCACGAGCACCGGCAACACGGGCAGCATCAATAACCGCACGCTTTTCAACTTCAGTAACACCTGAAGGAACACAAATCATAACTGAAGGCTTTGAATTACCAACAGTCTTTTCCATAAAGTACTTAAGCATTGCTGCTGTTGTATCGTAATCGGCAATAACTCCATCTTTCATAGGACGAATAGCCACAATAGTTCCTGGAGTTCTACCAATCATTTCCTTAGCTTCAGAACCAACGGCAATAACGTCACCAGTTTGTGTATTTTTTGCAACTACAGAAGGTTCTCTTAATACGATTCCTTTACCTTCCATAAACACAAGTGTATTGGCTGTACCTAAGTCGATACCAATATTTTTTGTACCTAATCCAAACACGAAAATCTCTCCTTAATGTTGCAGTCTCTAAATCTTGAATAATTATAGCATAAACTCAACTTAAATCAGATTTTCATCGGAATTTTAATGAATTTAAAACAATTCATTCTCTTTCATACTCAAATAATGTCCTTTTCCAACAATAAAATGATCCAAAAGGTCGATTTTCATAAAATCAGCAGCTTTTTTCAGTTCATTTGTCAATTTAAAATCATTGTTAGAAGGTAACAACTTACCACTAGGATGGTTATGAGCAATAAAAATTCCTGAACAACTATAAATCACGGCCCAACGAAAAATTTCACGTGGATGGGCAATTGATCGATCTAGCGTTCCTTGAAAAATCTTCTTTTCAGCAATAATATGATTGCCATTATCCAAATATAGAGCCCAAAATTCTTCTTGCTTATGCCCGGCAAGTTTATTTGCTAAATATATTCCTACTTCCATACTTGAAGTAAAGATTGAATTACGATCTGAATCCGCCAAACGAATTCGATCAACAATTTCTTCAAGCATAATTGCAACTTGACTGTCACAATTTGGACCAGAAGCATAATTAAGCAAATCATTAAAACTACTGATTTCTAATTCATGCAACTTCTGATCTAATTTTTGAAAGCTATTAATTCCAGTTTCTTCTAAATTTATTAACAGCTGGGACAATAATTCTGTATCCGTATTTAACATGTAATGATTATCATTCGCAATTTTCATAAAATCGCTCCTTTCATTACTAAATACGTCAAAAAGGATTAAATCTTTTTCAAAAAATCAAAAAAATCCATACAGATCATTGTCGCATTCTGTTTATCTTTAGCGGAAGGCGGAATTAAATCTGGAATCATCACACACTTAATATCTGCATTTTTGGCTGCTTGAACCCCCGTTGATGAATCTTCAAAAATCAAAAGCTCATCTGGTGAGATTCTTAACTTCTTTGCAGCCAGTAAATAGATATCCGGTGCAGGCTTAGCTTTAATATGTCCATTTTGAACATCTTTATAGCTTAAATAAAAGTTGAAATAATTTCTAATTCCTGTCGCCCACAAAGCATGTTGGACTACTTCATCATAATTACTTGAAGCAATCGCCATTGGCAAGTTTAATTCTTGAAACTTATCAAGAGCTTCTTGAACTCCCTTTTGTAATTTGAGCTTTCTTTCATCAGTCCATTTCCACACCAGATCATCTGTGCGCTTAATGAACTGATCACGCTCCTGGATACTTTTGAAATACTTGTGATAAAATCCCTGCATTTCTTTTTCTGTCACACCAGTAAGCTTTAAATAAGCATCTTCGGGGGTATTTAAATGATATTCTTTTGCAGCTTCAATGTTAGCTTGCCAATATAATTTTTCAGAATTAACTAGTAATCCATCTAAATCAAAAATTATGCCCTTAATATTTTCCTTAATTCCTTGGACTTGCATCAATGCCCTCCATCTCTAACACCGCACCAACAAGATAGAATGAACCTGTAACTAGCAAAATATCATTATTTTGGCTCTTGTTTTGCAGTTCATTAAAAGCCTCCTGCCAGTTAACCTGATAGGGATAATTAGATCGAATATTTTTTGGAAAATCAGCTAGTTTTGCAGCTCGAGGATATGGAATTGTCGTTAAAACAATCTCATCGTCTTGATTAAACAATGAAAAGACTTCTTCAATGTCCTTATCTTTCATCATTGTGATTAAAACTCGCAATTTTCCATTTAATTTCTTCTTTTGAGCATGCACAAATTCAAGTAAATTTTGCATAGCTTGAATATTGTGTGCCCCATCTAGAATAACCATCGGGGCACGACTAAGCAAGTGATAACGACCAGGAATCCGAGTGGAATCAATTGCCTCTTGGATTTTTTCAGTTGATAAATCCAAATGTAAGAGCAAAAATGCTTGCAAGCTCACCGCAATATCATAACTTTCAACCTTCGGTCTCAAATCAAAGACATAAGTCTTTTTATTAATTTGACATTTAATCTTTGAATCACTTTCAACCGTAAAGTCTCTTCCCAATAAATAGATTGGTGAATGCAACTTATGAGCTTTTGCTTCAACAATCGGCAACACTTGCTTAGGAATATTCCCTAAAACAAGTGGCCGATTTTGCTTAATGATTCCACTTTTTTCTTGCGCAATATCCTCAATAGTCGGTCCGATGATCTTTTCATGATCTAGGCCAATTGTTGTGATCACACTGACTTCAGGTACAATTACATTCGTTTTATCATGTTCTGCACCAATACCAACTTCGATCACTGCATAGTCACAATTTTTAAGGGAAAAATAGACAAAAGCCATCGCAACTTCATATTCAAAAGTAACTAAAGAAAACTCTGGATCTTGCTCTTTTATTTTTTTAATTGCTTTCTCAACCAAATTAGCGACTTGGACCAAATCTTTATCACTAATATTTTGATTGTCTAATTGAATTCGTTCATTGAACTCGTAGATATATGGTGAGACAAAAAGGCCAGTCCGTTGACCAGCCTTTTTAAAAAGATTACTTAAATAATATGAGGTTGACCCTTTACCATTAGTACCTGTGATATGAATTGTCTTTACTTTATTTTGCGGATTACCTAATTCTTTTAAAACGGTTTTAATATAGCTTAAGTCGTTTTTTGCATGCAAATTGGGCAAAGAATAAAGATAAGAAATTACATCTTGAGCATTAGTAAATTTCAAATTACTTGCTTTCCTTCAATTCCTTAATTCTTTCACGAACTCCCGCAAGTTGACTTTCATAATCAGCTTTCTTTTCTTTTTCTTTGTTAACTACTGCTTCGGGAGCATGAGCAACAAATCCTTGGTTAGAAAGCTTCTTTTCAGCTCTTTCAACTTCGCCTTCAAGACGCTTTTCTTCTTTTTCCATTTTAGCAAGTTCTTCATCAACATTAACTAATTCAGTTAATGGAACAAAGATTTGTGCACCAGGAATTACGGCAGTCTTAGCAAGTTTTGGAGCTTCGATGTCAGCAGAAACTTCAAGCTTCTTTGGATGCAAGAAGTTTTCTACGTATTCAACGTTTTCGTCCAAGATATGCTTGTTGTTAAGATCGTCAAGCTTGATCATGATGTCAATTTCTGAAGACATTGGAGCATTAACTTCCATACGGATGTTACGTACTGCCTTGATGACTTCAATCAAGAAGTCCATTTCTTGATCGGCATCCTTATTTTCAAATTCCTTATGAGTTACTGGGTATGATGCAGTCATAATTGACTTACCTTCATGAGGCATTGAAAGCCATAACTTTTCAGTTACGAATGGCATAATTGGGTGCATCAAGCGCAAGATTTGATCAAGAATCCAAATCAAGTTTTCTTGCTTTCTAGCCTTTAATTCTTCATCGTCACCATTTAAAGCAACCTTTGAAATTTCAATGTACCAATCACAGAAGTCATTCCAAATAAAGTTGTAAGCTTCTCTTCCAGCTTCACCAAATTGATATTCGTCAAATAAACGAGTAACTTCTTCCACAGTGTGGTTCAAACGATCAAAAATCCACTTATCTGACAAGTCAAACTTAGAAGTATCTGGCATGTGAGCAGGCTTAGCATCTGCTGGTAAATTCATGATTACGAAACGGCTTGCGTTCCAAATCTTGTTAATGAAGTTCCAAGCTGCATCCATCTTAGTGTAGCTAAAACGAGTGTCTTGACCAGGAGCAGTACCGTTCAATAAGAACCATCTAAGGGCATCAGCACCATACTTGTCGATGACGTCCATTGGATCAATACCGTTACCAAGTGACTTAGACATCTTTCTACCTTGTTCATCACGAATTAAGCCGTGCAAAACAACGTCTTTAAATGGTCTTTCCTTAGTGAAGTGAAGACTTTGGAAGATCATTCTTGATACCCAGAAGAAGATGATGTCGTAACCAGTAACTAAAGCATTGGTTGGGAAGTAACGCTTAAAGTCTGGATTATCAGTGTCGGGCCAGCCCATAGTTGAAAATGGCCAAAGAGCACTTGAGAACCAAGTATCAAGTACATCTGGATCTTGTTCCCAGTTTTCAATATCCTTAGGAGCTTCTTCGCCAACGTACATTTCGCCAGTCTTCTTGTTATACCAAGCTGGAATACGGTGACCCCACCATAATTGACGAGAAATTACCCAGTCGTGAACATTTTCCATCCAGTGGTTTAAAGTTTGTTCAAATCTTTCGGGAACAAAGTTAACTTTACCTTCAGATTTTTGGTTTTCCAAAACTTTTTCAGCAAGTGGCTTCATCTTAACAAACCATTGCTTAGAAAGACGAGGTTCAACTTGAACACCTGAACGTTCTGAGTGACCTACTGAGTGGACAAGTGGTTCAATCTTGATTAAGTAACCTTCATCCTTAAGGTCCTTAACTAGTGCATCCCGTGCTTCAAAGCGATCCATACCAGCATACTTACCAGCTTCTTCATTCATGGTACCATCATCATTCATCACATTGATACGCTTCAAATTATGACGGTTACCAACTTGGAAGTCGTTAGGATCATGAGCTGGGGTAATCTTTACTAAACCAGTACCAAATTCTGGATCTACGTGTTGGTCTTCAATAATTGGAATGTGACGGCCAACAAGTGGCAAGACTAATTCCTTACCTACCATATCCTTGTATCTTGGATCTCCTGGTGCAACGGCAACAGCAGTATCACCAAACATAGTTTCAGGACGAGTAGTTGCAATTTCTACAAAACCTGAACCATCTGCGAATGGATACTTAATGTGGTAGAAGGCACCCTTATCATCTTGATGAATAACTTCGATATCACTAAGGGCCGTTTCAAGCTTTGGATCCCAGTTGATAATATATTCGCCACGGTAAATCAAGCCTTCATTGTAAAGTTGAACGAAAACCTTCTTAACTGCCTTTGAAAGACCTTTATCAAGAGTGAATCTTTCACGTGAATAATCAAGTGAAAGGCCTAACTTTGACCATTGGCTCTTGATAATGTTGGCATATTCATCTTTCCAATCCCATACTTGCTTAACAAAGGCTTCACGACCCATTTGGTGACGGTCTTTACCTTGCTTACGCAATTTTGCTTCAACCTTAGCTTGGGTAGCAATTCCGGCATGGTCCATACCAGGTAGGTATAAAGTGTCGTAACCTTCCATTCGCTTAAAACGAATTAGAGTATCTTGAATTGCTGTATCCCATGCATGTCCCAAGTGAAGTTTCCCTGTTACGTTTGGTGGGGGGATAACAATTGAATAAGGGTGAGCTTTCTTGTCACCTGATGGCTTAAATAAATCTTCATCAAGCCATTCTTGATATCTGCCTTTTTCAACCTCATTCGGGTTGTATTTAGGTGCTAAATCTGTCATTTAATTCCTCCATAAAAAAAGTCCTAGACATATTGTCTAGGACGATTTACTAACCGCGGTACCACCTATTAATTAAGCAAACTTTGCTTCTCTTAATAACGCGATAACGGTGCTGAAGTGTCCGGATTAACCTACTCTTGTTTTCAGCTAATCAGCGAATCAAGCTACCAATCAACTTTCGGCCTCTCAGCAATCTGGCTTTTCTCTGTTAATAAAGTCGATACCTCTTGATCATTGCTTTGATTATGATTATAGCATTTTAAATAGGAAGAAAAAAGACGCAAAATTTACAAAATGGTAAAGATTAATCCTATATACAAAAATGGAGCCTTCTTAAGTGAAGACTCCATTTCATAGGGTAGAAATTTTTTAAAACTAAAATTACTATCTCAAACTTAACTTGCTTGCCGGAATCCATTGGTTCTTGCCATAGATCTTGTAACAAAGACCTAAGCTATCAATGTTCTTCTTTTGATTCAAACGATAAGTATGGTGACCATAAACGTAGTGCTTACTGAATTTACCAGTTGAAGTGTAGGTTCTTACTCTGCTATTGCGCTTACGAGTGTTTACGTAGCCTTTTGCACTAAAGCTTGTTGAAGCTGGCTTTGTTCCATCTACATGAATTGGGACAAGGAGAGTAACATCTTCTGCATTTTCTTCACTATCTGCCCACATCCAATCTAAATCTTCTTCTGGATTGGTTTGTCTGAAATAATCATATCGATTATCATCTTTACTTGAAAAACCAGACATAGTAAATCTCAAGGCAGCAACATAACTTTGACCACTTTTAAGAGACTGTCCCTTCTTTAATCTTTCACCAAAATCAGGACGACCTTCATCGTTAGCCTTGTAAACATCCATTGAAGTCATTTTAGATACATGACCGTAATTTGAAGTAATATCTTTAACTCGCTTCTTAGATAAACTATTTACAGTTTCACCAGGATAAGCAGTTAAGTATGGCGTCTTTTTAGTTAATTTAACTAACAAATTTCCTCTATCATATGATTCATAATAATCATGCATCAATTGACTTGGACTCATTTCTGCAGCACTTGCAGTTTGAGTAGTAGCAATACTAGTAGTAACAGTGGCAATTGGTGCAACAGCCAAAAGTGCTGAAGCAGCCATAACAGCTAAACGTTTCTTCATCGTTTCTATATCCTCCAAAATCTTTTCAACATTAAGCTAATAAAAATTACTCTTTTATGTTAATCTGCTCCTGCACAAAATTCTCAAAATCTGCAATATCGAAGATTTTTCTCAACAAAAAAGAATGCTCTTCTTTGAGCATCCCTCAATCCCATTTCTACTTCACAATCTTCACATCTTGAGCCTTAATCCATTGATTACCACCCAAATTATATGCCGAATGATCTGCATTTTTATAAACTGCAAAATAATGCCACTGACTGTTATCACGAAGCTGGCGTCCCGCACTATCTTCACAATTCACATCTCCATAAATTGGCGTAGTTTTCATTGTCATCACCAGGCCATTTTTCATATGTGGAGCAATCGCAACAGCTCCCTTATCATACTTAACAAAGTTGCCGTTGATCCACAAATCATCTCCTAAGCAATACCACAAATTACCATTCTCTGAAGCAATCTTAGTAAACTGACGCAAAGTATCAGCCTTCAAACGCACACCTGAATATTGACGATGATCGCCATATCCCTTATACACGCTCACAGGACAGTTTTCAAAGCTCTTCACATACAGTTGCCCCTGAATCTTCTTTGGCGCCAAATTTTTATCATTAAAAACTGTGCCCCACTGATTTTGAGGATCAACTTTTGCTAAACGATTAGGATAATCTGTCAAAATTCCATCTACGTAATGATTGGTTTGATAAAGCTTCATTGCACGATCACTGTTAACGCCCCATAAAAGGTACTTCTTACCATGATCTTTTAAATAATTGGCAGCTTCATGACTATAAATGCCACTGGCATAATATTGGTTATCGCCAATTTCACGGTAATCACCACCAAGTTGAGTTCGCGGAATATCAGGCGCAAGTTTAGCTAATTTCTTGAGCGAATCTAAAGAAAATGATTCTAGCAATACACGATTATTCAAATTGTATTGGTTAATCAAGTCCACTAGGGGCTTTTCCATGCTCGCCCCATCGTTAACGCGCGTTTCAATCATAAACTTTAGGCTAGGATCTGCTTGATATCTCTGAAAAATTTCCTTCAAACTATGGATTGGCTCGCCACTTTGATTGTGGTAGTCAATTAAATCCGCATATTTAGACCTCGGGATCGATTTATCTACGCCAAACACGCGACTTAAATTATCATCATGACTCACGACTAACACCCCATCTTTAGTCTCTTGTAAGTCAAGTTCGAGATAATTTGCTCCTTCAACAGCAGCATGATCATAAGCTTCAAAACTGTGCTCAGCATACTTGCCCAGCTCATTATCTCCGCGGTGGGCAATATTGGTAAACCCAAACAAAAACGGCAACGCTAAAAATAGGAAGCCCAACTTTTTTACTTTCATATTTATCCTCACGAAAAAACACCGGGACAAGCTTCCCAGTGTCTTAATTTTTATTCATCAATGCCAAGCTTTTTGTTCCAAACTGGATTCTTAACGCTGTTCTTATTCACCTTGTGGTGTTTACGCATTTTCTTTAAATCAGAAACCCTTACGTATTGGTTATCGCCAATTTGGTAATACTTTTCACCGTTGATCTTGATGATCTTAGCGTTATTCCAAAGTTGGATATTCTTACCCTTTTTAAAGTATACGTAACGATAATTACTTACAGCGAAATTACCATCTTTATCATAAACAAAGATCAAACGTGGAGCGCATTTAGTCTTCATTTTGTTTCTCTTAGTTGCTTGAACTGCAGGTTTTGAGGTATCAGCTTGTACAACATTACTTGAGACAACAGGTGCTAAGGCTAACATTGCTGCAAAAGCCACTCCACCAAGCTTAATAGTCTTTTTCATTCTCAACATCCCCTCATAATTAGACTCTGTGTTTCTACATCTATTTTATAATATTTCGCCAACTTTTTCAGTCAAAAATACAACTTTTTGAGAAGTTCTACTTGTCAAAATCACGCAGAATTTGGCTCAAAAGATCAACTATTTTTTCATTGGTAGAGACTAAATTATAGTCGTTCATCGCTGCTAAATTAGGCTTCTGATCTTGATAATCTTCTCCTTGCAAATCAATGATGTGTGGGGTAAAAAGCTCATTTCCGGTAGTTTCCAAGTATGTTTCATAGGCTAAATCTAGCATAGTAATCAACTCGAATCTTGTTAAAATCTCATCGATAAAATAGCTTTCTACTTCTAACCAATTTGCAAGCTGGTTTACGGTAAATTCGGGCTTTTGAGACACTTTTTTCGCTTGAGTATGATTTTTTAAATAAGCATTCACCTTAGCAATTAATTGCGGAGAAAAATGTGTCTTAGAATCATTAATCAAGTGAAGAAGCACATGGTCACTTTTAATTAAAGAAGCTAAAACCTGATTATCCTTCTTACTTGGAAACTCCCCGGCTTCATAAATTGCAATCAACTGCGGATTCAAATTAATCAATTCACCCAATTCTTCCTGAGTAAGTCCTATCTTTGTTCGATAATCCTTTATTTTCTGGGGAGTAAGCAATCCCATATCAATGCGATATTGACTGCGGGCCATTTCGGCAGCGCGATCATCTAATTCAAGATCAGCCAGAATTTCATGGGTTTCACTATCAAATAAAGCTGGCGCTGTTATGCGGTATTCTCGGCCGTTAATGATATAAGTTGTTGTAAAGTTCTTTTGATAAGCCATAATAATATCCTTTAATAATAGTTAATATGAAAACTGATAAACACTACTTTATGAAAATGGTTGATAAATACAAACTTAATGTAGTATACATGCCCATCAATAGTTTTGAAAACCCAAACAAACTGCATGGGATTATTGCGATTGGGTTCATGCTTAACAAAATCGCGAATTGATAATTGCTTGACGACCTCTTTCACTACAGGGATTGAAATTGGAACAGCCATTTTCTTCTTTCTATTAACAAGTTGAAAATTATCATGTCTCACTAAAAACTTCAATCGTGCTAGTGCTTCGGCAGTGTCCATTTCACTCCCCTCTTTCTAGTAAAGCGCTTTTTCTTCAGTATAGCATGTAAGAAATTTAGCCTAAACAAAAAGCAACTTAGATTTCTAAGCTGCTTAATTGTAATTAGTATTTTTTGGCTAATCTCTTGGATTTGAAGTATTTAGTATTTTCTGCTTTATTCCCAGGAGTTTTAAGGTACATTACTTTTTTGCCCTTAATTTTCATAGTGCGAGGTTGGAACAAATCCCACTTTGGTGTGTAATTCCAATGCCATGGATCAACTACCCTAGAATAAATTCTAGGGTTTGCAGCTCTCATCTATTTTTACTAGATAGCGGTTATAGCGTCTTGCGACTTCCGCCTCCGAGGCTGCAT